>OLWA01000015.1_pt1 | contig 202309 bp, 237 predicted proteins | sample 1673251 | NCBI WGS metagenome assembly OLWA01 (sample SAMEA3178937, study PRJEB25190) | human gut metagenome | biome: human gut; feature: human-associated habitat; material: faeces | place: Austria | collected 2013 | reverse complement strand
ATGGAGGTGAAATAAATGCCAATTGGGTTTGATAAGAACGCAATGGTTAATGCAAAGAAGCAACCTGCCGGAAGGCAGGCTGCTTCAAGCAGTTCTGGTGATGGTACTCAAAAAAAGCAAAATCATACAAAGCAGTCAAAAGTAAATGAATCTACAAAATCAAAGGCTCAGGAGAGTGATTCATTTGATGACGATGATTTTAACATTGATACTAAACCAAAAACAAATAAGAAAATGATATACATAGCTTTAGGGATTGTTGGTGTACTTGTAATTACCGCTGTTTATTTTTCTTTAAATAAATCTGAGCAGCCGCAGGTGTCCGACAATGACATTACGCCTGCAACTCAGGACGTAAGTGAAGAAGATACTTCTACTGAATTTGTTTATGATGAGAATGGCAATCCTATTTATTCTAAAGAAGATAACTCTCTGGTCGATGATAATGCCATTGATCCTGGTGCTCCAGATTACAACGCAAGTACCAAAAATAAAACGACTTCAAAAGTATATAAAGATGATGATTATCTGAAGGATATCAATGGTGTTGACATAAAGGCTACTTATAATGTAATAAGTAGAGATTATGTTTATGATTATGTATCTTACACAGCCAAGCGTGGAATTATTGACGACGGTATGGAAATTTACTGGTTAGATGCAAAGTATAAGGGTAAGAAATATCGTATACAAGTACCGTTTTACTACTTCAAAGATTTTGATGAACAGGGCGTCTGCCGTGTTCAAATGGAAGTTCTTAACATTGAAGGTGGTGGGAAAGTAATTTCCTATATGCAAGTAGTTGATAATCCTTCTGATGATGTAACAACGGAGGAATAATATGACATTCGAAGAAATGAAAAAAGATCATGATCATTATGATGCTTACAAGGACTGGGTTTCAGTTGCAGAGGCAAAGAAGACAGGTCTGATTCCTAAAAAGTATCATAAATATTTTCCAGACACTTGTGACTGTGGTAGTGAAAATATTATTAAAAATAATTTACGGCAATTCACATGTTGTGATCCAAAGTGCTATCAGAAGGAAGCTTGTCAGATGGCGGAGTTTATGTCAAGGTCTAATATCGAACGTCTTGGTGAAGCAAGCTGCTTACGAATTATCAGTCTTTTTAGAAGTTATGATGAAAGATTAAAAAGTGCCGGTAAGGAAAGTATTTTTCCTACCGGTTCTTTTTTAGACATTTTTGAAGTACCATATGAAAATTGGCCACTTGAGGCTGGCTCTGCTTTAGAACGAGATTTTGCAATTGCAGTGGAGACACTGAAGAATGGTGATGTTACCTTTCCAGAATTGATTAGCCGCTTAGGTATTGAATCTCTTGGGAGTAACTCGCTCAAGTTATTTGACGGTTTAAGTTGCGCTAAGGATTTAGCCAATGCGATTGATAAGGAAGGCGGAGTTCGTTACTTTTGTTATTCAAGGGGTGTTTATGCACCAGATATCATAAATAATGTTTATGAATCTCTTATTGATATTGCAAATGCTGAGCGATTGTTTCATCACTCTTTACGTAGGCAAGGTGTAGTAACTCTAGATATTTGTGTTACTGGTTCCTCAATACTCAAGGGAGTTTCTTTAACTAAGAGTCAGCTTGTCAGTGTTCTTAACAAAGCAAGTATTGGTGAGACCGGTATTCAATATTTTGAGTTTAGATTGTGTACAGCGTTACAATCTGCCCCATTTATTCTGTACACGAATCCATCTTCTTCTGTAAAATTTAGAGCAGGTGCTGCCAGAGGAGACATTGCTGATGAATTTGGTGAACATCCTGTTTTAATGCAGATTGATGATTTCTTTGATTTATTACAAAAACATGTTACTGAAATAGATAAGGAGGTGCAAAATGGACAATAGTGCATTTTTAAAACAAATGCAATCTGATTTTGATGATTCGTTGGATGATATTGATGAGGATTTACAGACTGTCGAAGGTGATTCAGTGGCTGAATCAATCGAAACAGTTTCTACTGTTTCTGATACAGAGATTGCTGATGTTGACGATTTAGACGATGTAAATCCAATTACTACTGATATTTCAGCACCACTTAATTTCAGTATGGATGACTTTGCAAAATTTGATCAAGTAGAGGAGACAGGTATAGCTCTACAAGATGATCTTGATGAAGATGATTCAAAATTGATGCTGAGTTATGCCTCAAAATGTCAGGAATTAGGATTTCCTTTATCAGCAGATTCTGACTTGGAGACTGCAGAAGCTTTGCATAAGTATGCAACAGCATCGCATTCTTCATACAATTTCTCTGATTTTGTATCTTATTATCATGAAATGGTTGGACAGCTTTCAACTTCTACAGCTGTACATATTCCGCAGATGACAAGTATGCTGCAACTTAATACAACTCTTGTTAAAAATATAGATGATCCTGACTTGAAAGCATTTTGTAGTGAAGCATGCACTATGATCTCATCTGACATATTAGAGCAGCTGCAGAAAACGCAGGTTAATGGCGATTATTCTTCATTTTCCGTGAAACCTGAAGATATTTCAGCTGAAGATATCTATCGTAGATTGCGATTATCAACAAAGTTTAATCCAATTAAATATAAAGTAGAAGTTCTAAATTATAGATCACAGGAAGTCTACGAATTCATTCATACTGCCATTAATGCCTGGTTAGCAAATGCTATTGCAGATAATACACAAACTGCAACTGATACGGCTCGTAAAGAAGCTATTGCATTGGTTTTAACTGAAAGCGCCCATAAAGTTATTAACAAATTAACAAAAAGTCAATTTGCTTATATAAAACATATTGATGCTAAAAATGGCGGTAACTTAGTTTGCACTTGTGCAAAATGTGGTGCGAAGACAAAGGTTACTTCATTGATGCAATTGCTGTTCTTTCCAAATAATTCGAAAAATCAACGTTTTGTGTTTCCGGCAAATAACATTTGTGAGTGCGGAAGTTTACTTATCTTCCCATTGCATTGTTATTTAGCAGCTTCTAACTTTTACAATGAGAACAATAAATCTAGTTTGAAATCTATGATTGAAGCTTCCAGAGGGTTTGGTAAGGGTGCAAATCTTTTGATTGTTTCTCCATCTTTACGACAATTACCTATTGATATTACATGTATTGCTACTGATGCTGAAGTTCCATTGATACAGTCAAAAGAACAGGTAGTCGAGATTTATGATTCTGAGGAGTGGAAAACGGCAGTTGATGATTTTTACTCTAGAGTCACATTGCTAAAGCAGTATAAGAGCGTTAATGAAAACGTAAACAAACTTAAAACTGTACCAAATCAATCAGTTACAAAAGACGGCTTTAAACAATCTGGTTATAATCTTTCTGCAGAATATAATACTGCTTATGACATTAAGATGCCAGACACCATTAAGGTTGATACTTTTTATTTATCTTTACTGGCAGCTAATGTTGCACAGATCGCTGGTGTGGATTATAACTTGGCAAAAGGCAAAGCATTAGCGAGTCTTTTGACTTTCCTTGGTAGCAATGATCTTTTACAGCAGCAAATCTCGTTGGACAATTTGATGATGTTAAATGCATCCTTGGCATTGGTTGAGCAATATAAAGATCCTTCCAAGTATGACTTTAATAAGTTAAGTAAGGGTGTTCTCAATAACTTGTTATTGGTTGCTGCTCAGATTAACCAAGAGATAAGTATGCCTGAAGATGCAAATGATTTACGTGATTTCTTGAATAATAACATTATTCAATTACGTAATAATGTTTGGATGGCAAATAATCGGTATACCCAATATGTTCAGCAGCTTGATGATGCTAAATATGCTTTAGCTTGCTTGCCAATTGTTGATTATCAGCAGATTCCAGTATTTAAGCTCATTCAGAACATTCCAAATGAGCAGATTTTTGATATCATTAATGAGATCTGTGATCGCATGATTATCAATATGTATTCAGATCAGTATTTTAATTATTGGTGTCGAGAGGATTATGAGCACGTCAGAACACTTAAAACTAGATTACAAACTTCAGCAGATGTTAAATCTATAGCTAATGCTGTTTCAGATGTAATCAATGATGTTTTTAGTACTTACGGCGTTTATAAAACTGATCATTATTTCAGCAATGTAACAGCTTCATCATTAGGTCGCTGGGAGCATTTAAAGCAGCTCACAGACTTGGCTAACAGTGGTAACTATTATCGATTCTGTTGTGAGGCCAAAGTAATAAGTCAAGATGATTATGGCTTCGGTAAATCATTTAATGATGGGATTAGAAGCTTTGTACTGGATAACTTAAAGGAATTCACAGCCGTGACAAGTTACAATGAAGTACATTATTATTTGAGTGGCATGTTTACAGAAGATGAGTTACAGCAGAATGCAACTGATTTTGAATTCCTAGCTTTTGGTAGATTTATACCTAAGCGAAAAGAAAATGAGACTCCTGAGAGTTATATTGCACGTTTTAAAACAGCTTCTGCTACAGCTGTTGATTGCATTGACAACTATGACAATTTCAAAAAGATTCAGCATTTGAGCTCTGTGATCCTTGGGTCTTCTTTTGCTGAAGCTAAGTTCCCTAACTTTAGAGTTGCTAACTTTGTAGCCGGAATGATTGATTCAGTCTTTGCTGCACATTCAAAAGATTCTTTAGCATTAATTGGTATTTCTGATCTTAGATATAGTTCTTTGGTTGCAAGTATTAAACCATGGACTTTCGCAGACTTTAATATCAATAACATTGATATCTTAGCATTAGTAAATGCTTATTATTTTACAGATGCTGATACGGCTCTTGCCAATGCCTTAGATACTTTGATGAAATGTTACTTTGTAGCATCCAGTTCTGTAACAACTCTGGATACCATTTGTGATTTCGATTTCGTTCTTATGGATAGTTTACAGCAAGTTTCTGCATCTTCGGATAGTGGTGCAAGTGTGCAAGACATGGTAGAAGAGATGCGTTGCTGGGAGTATACAGATGGTTATGTTGAAAGGTTTGCAGGTGAATGATTATTTTATTATGGGAAGATGCTAATAACTGCATCAATTCAATTGTTGGTTCTCTCAGCTCAAAATTCCCTAAAGATGCTCAATTTTATTTGAGTAAACGTCCAGAAGCTGCAGAAATTGAAAAACTGACTAAGCCACCCTTTGTATTTGCAGGGTGGCTTATTTATGCAAATGCAAAAACTTCAGTAAAGATTTTACAGCAATTAGATGAATCCAGATCCAAAAATATAATTTTATTGCGCGTTAATAATCAGCATGATTTCAAGGATACTGAGCAGCGAATCGCTATGCTAAATTATCAGTCTTTTGATAATCATGCTTTAGAGAAAACAACTATTTTGACGTGGATTCAGCAGGAATTGGTTTGTTCAGAGGCTATTGCTAAATACATTTATAATCGTACTGGAGGGTATCTAAAAAATCTAATTTTTGCAGTACAGACTCTTAAGCGCAGTAATAAGGAGATTGATCGTAAACTTATCAGATCCTTAGTTGAGAAAAGTCAAAATGCCAGCATGATGGATATAGCTGAATACTTAATTGGTATTGAAAATCCATACACTGATATAAAAGATATTTATAGCACACTTTACAAATTTAGATATGCTGAATCTTGGTTACTTGAAACCTTGAAAAAAGAGCTGTCAAATTATATTAAAGTATATCAATTAGTAAGTGACTGCAAATTGGATATTTCGAATTATCTGACAAATGTCGAACTGTTACAGGACAAACAAGTTCGTGATTTACCAAAATGGAAATTAAAGCGGATCATACTGAACTATGGCAAAGCTTCGTTAGAACGCATTATTTTGACAACGGCAATGCTAAATAGTTTTGGTTCTTCCAACTTTGATTTAATAAAATTATTACAATTAGTACAGGTAGGAGGTTCTTAATGATTGATATTTGTGAATTTCTTGATGTAAGCGATGTCAAGAAACCAAGCGGACAGGTTATTGAAAATTGTGAGGATTATAACGGCGCTCTAAAAGATTTTGTTCTTGTGCTGGAGCCAGACAGAATTTCCTTACTTGAAACCTGGATTAAAAATAATGTACGTACGATGCAGGATCATTGCATTGAGATGCTTAAGAATGAGCCAAAATCAACTTTTAAGTATTTAATGCATATGAGAAATTTGAGTGAGTGCACATCTGAATTTGTTTCTGAGGCTGGTGGTATTCAGCAATTCTTAGACAAGTATCAGCGTAAGCTTGGTACACCACAGGAAGAGATTTCAGCATCAACTGAAGATGCTTTACCAGACAATGCTGAAGAAGTTTCTCAGGAACATTCAGAGGAGACAGATGAGATCACAAAAGAGGATTCAAATGAATCTTCTTCAAGTGCTTCAGCTGATGATCATACAGCACTCAAAGAACGTGTCATCACACATGAAGATGATTACATGGATGCTTCCGCAGATCATTCAGATGCTACTGAAGTCACGGAGATTAAAGAAAATATACGGACTACAGGAACGGCAGATGTTACACCAGAGGTATTTGTCACAAAGAAAGTAATTCATAAGACGGTTACACGCGTGATGGATTATGACCCAAAATTGATTGATTCAATTTCGGAAGGTGAGATTGCTGAGAGTTTGCATAAACTCAAGGATTTAAATGCAAAACTTGCACTTGGGGGATTAGATCCGGATTTAGTTTTGAGTAATCAGGATTTAGAGGATGTATACAGAAAAGTATACACTTATCCGCCAGATGTTTTTAAAGCTTTTATTTTGGCTTATCTTAAGTCAGTAAATAGCGAGACAGAGCGTTTTCGTATCTCTGCCGTGATTGATGACTTTGTTAAGTTTATTGGGAGGTAGCGAAAATGGCAAGTGGATCTTTAAATTCTAAAGATAAAAATAATCTTATCATGGCTGCCGTTTTAGTAGCAATGGTTGCAATGGCAGTTATTTTCTTTAAGTTATCCAGGATGCTGCCATTACTCTATATGGCTATCGGTATAATTGCATTTGAAATCCTTTACGTAATACCGGCGTTTTGCGATAAGTTTTACAAACTGTATGGTATTGATGCCGGTAGTACTAAGTGGATTCCATTCTACAATGTTATTTCTGTCTTTAATAAACCTATGGCAATTGCATGTATTGCATTACTGGTTTTGACATTAATCAGTGGCTATCTCGCAATGGGTCCAATGTTCTGGGTTACAATTAAAAATATTGGGACGTTTACTGATGTACAAACGCGTGCTCTTGGCTGGTTTATTATCTTTTTGCTTCTTTGGAGTTTTTCTATTGGCATAGGATATGCATCTGCAATTAAAAGTATTAACGACATGAAGTCTGATTTTTTAAATTGCAATATACCTAAGTCTGAAGTTGCAAATTATTTTCTTGTTCTTTTCCCATTCATCCGATGCTTTGCATTATTTAATACTGTTAATACAGCAAATGTTTTGCTTAAAGCTGGATTTGAATACGGAAAAGATTACACAGCATTATTACTTGATGAAGAGGAGACGAATGAATGAGTATTATTAATATGGCTATTGATGATCTTGTAACACCTGAAAACACAATTGACAATCAGGATCAAGTTGTTACAAGTGGCAATGATCTTGAGTTAGGTTCAGAAGAACCACAGACTGATATTCCCGTAATGTTCTCAGAGATTGAACCAATCATAATTGATACAATCATTGACAAGCAGGGCAGACTTTCGGATATCTTGGAATCTATTGAGGAAGAGTGCGGAATTAGTGTAATTCCATTGAAAATGGCAGAAATTGCGCCTGAAGTTGCGCAATTAAAGCGTCATGAGATTTTCACATTAGGAAATGAACGATATGCATTTTCTCATAGAGTTCGTTTAAATGTTTGCGATCATTACCTGGAGCAGATTGTTTCATGCTTGTCGGAGGGAGTTCCTTTTACTCTTGATTTAGCAACGACTATTTCTTGGCATGATTCGCAGTATAACACTTTTCTTCTTTCACGAGATGAGTGGACATACATTATGTCGAAATGCCGTAACTTTAAACAGAAACTTACAACTGATGGGAAATCACAGATTACGCTGCATATATTTGCAGAGAAAGCTAAATAATGACAGAAGATTCTATTTACCTTGAAGAAGTTGACGATTTAATTGAAAAATCGTCCATTTCAAAATATCCGTGTATTGTTATTGAGGGTATTGAGACAGAGAGTGAATTTGTCTTTTTCCGTAATCGAACGATTAAAGAGGATGAAAAAGATTTATGTCTGCCAATGTATTTTGAATGTGAAGGTTCCATGGTTGAAATCGGGCAATTTCCATTAACCTTGGATTTCCTGTTAGCTTTAAAAAACATTGGTGATTATAAAGTATTTTTGTGTAAGGCTCAAGGTGATAAAACACAAATTGATCTTAACAATGCAAATACTTTAATGAAATTTATAAAATTGTAAAGGAGTGATAGTATGAGCGCTTTTTTAGGAGCTTTTAGTGATATACCAATGGGAACAAAGATTCTATTTCTTATTATCATTATTGCTGTTATTTTTGCTAATAAGGGTGGTAAAGGTGGAAAAGGTGGAAAAGGTGGCTCAGGAGGTTCTAGCACAGGCGGTTCAGCAACACCACCATCCGGCGGAGCATCATGATTGCGCTGTTATTACTTATAGCTGCCGTGATTATTACCTTTCTTGATATTTCACATTATTGGCTGGATGATGAAACAAAAAATATTTTGTATTTTGATACAGACAATTCTTCTAGTAATGGGGATACTTCAGACTCTGATGCATCCTGTGTGTCAGAGTCTGAAGCTGATCTTGGATCTGATAGTGAAAATAATAAAACATCTGATTCAAGCGACCAAAAGTCTTCTTTTGAAGATCAGATCTTAGAAGAACTTAATCAAGAAATGAAAAAATCATCAGTCAATACTTCGGCATCTCCAGCATCTCCAAATGTAACTAATCCTACAAGTGCAGAACCATCGTCCGATCTGGACGATTTAGATGATCTGGACGATTACAGTTCAGATAAGGATGAAGTACGATTAGCCAGTCATACAATTTCTGCTGAAGAGGCGGCAGCTGATGTTGAAGCAATTTTTAGGCAATTTAAAGGTGGTAAGGGATGAAATATACAAATTCTATTTTGTTATTTGTAAGAATAGCCACAGTTATTTATTTTGCAATTGTTCTAGTAAATATAATACTACCTGTCTTGAGTGGCAGTATTTTGAATGTTAATTTATTCACGGTAGTTATGCTGATTACTTGGACAGTTGCTGAGCTCAGTAGTCGCGGGTATATAAAGAAAGTAGTTTCTACAATCGATGACAAGATTGTTTACGATACAGTTTTACCTGTTGTGTTTCCGACCATTGTTCGTTTAGCTGAATTTGGTTGGTTTTTCCTGCACCACAGAAGTGAGTTTAGAATAGGAGTATTTTGTGCAGATGTTGCACTCGATATAGTATTTGTTGGGATTTTACTGTTGGATAAATCCCACTATTACTATGAAGCTGTAGAAAGTGAGGATTCTCAAAAATGATGACAATTAGTAGTTTGACTGGAGTACCAGATGAGTGTCAGTTACTTGACACTGCTTGCATCTACGATGGGCAGGCTTTAAATTGTATTGCTTATGTGCAATCTTGTTCAGTTAAGTTTACAAAAGTTGGGCAGACATTTGCTACTTTTTTACTTAAGGATAAGAATGCAAATGTTATTACTGCAAGACTTTTTAATTTAAGTGAAGAAAGCGCTAAAATTTCACAAACATTTGCAAGGAAACCTGTTCAAATACACGGCGAGGTCCAGGTGTTTAATGGAACATATTCCATCATTTTAGATGGTAATAATGGCGTTTCATTGTATTCAGGTAAATTTGATTACATGTCATTCCTTGGTTCATACAAGGTTGACTTGTCTGCCGCAGCAACCATTTATGAGAAAGTGATGGGTTCAAAGCTGCCAGAGGAGTCATACAAGAATTTCACAATTGACTTCTTGGGTAATGGACGCGTTGGTGCCTTTGCCAAGTTATTTGATATGGCATTATCGAATCTCTTGTTCCTTGAGAATTTACCAGGAGTAGATTTACAGGATTTATTGCAATGCTATTTTATTGTAATGCAGCAATATTATATTATTCTTGTGAAATTCGCAAAGCTTGGCCCACTTGGTAAAATCACGTTACTAGATACATACAATGATGTGCACTGCGATGATAATATTCGCTATCTTGTTTTAGATACTCTGCGTAGTATCTGTGAAAATGCTAAGCCATTGCATGTTTATGCTCATATCATTTATGATGCTTTGATGCAGGCAAATCGTACAATGCAATTACTGGAAGCCAATACGCTTTTAGTAGCAGGTGCAAATACTTCAGTCTATTTTACTGATTTGTTAGGAAACAATATCAGTGGAGGTGCTGAATTATTAAAGTATTAAAAAGACTATTATGTCTTACCTTATTGTCTACATTTCTGCTAACAGGATGTTCCGTTAACGATATTCAGTCTAGTGGCTGGATTACTGGTGACAATGGATTAAAGCAGGATCTTTCCATGAATTGGTTTGGTAAAGACGATGATGAGAGCCGAGATGGAAATAGTGCTTATTCAAATCGTGAGGGATTCATTTTTCATAATTACGATATTAATGACGTGGAAGAGAGTAAGCTAGATTCTTTACCAGCATACGATTTTTCGGGTCCTGATCCAACAATTAATGGTGATGCTTCTAGTACAAAAGATAGTTCATTACTATCTTCTAATACTGCAGAATCTACAGAAGCATCTGAAGCAAAGGGTACTGTTGCTCTTAATGGTAAGAAAGTGTACCTTGCACCACTTTATTGTGGTTTAGATGGTGATCAACATTTGTGCCGGACTATTAAAGCATATGACGCTTTAAAGAGAAAGTATAGTACAAGCGGTAAAAAATTTGGTGTTACGGCTTATCGGAGTGCAGTGAGAAAGGTAAAGAGTCCAAGTGCAGAAAATGGTTATGGGATGAATAAGTTTAAAGGTAAGTATTATTATGACAAAACTGGTGCATTAACTCAAATGCAATGGAAACTTGCCTGGGATGCTTGTTACAGAATTGGCACACAGTTAAAAGCAGATGGCTGTGATGTAATGTATCCATATTCTGTGCGTAAGTACACAAATAAGAATGATACACCAAATTCATTTTTAGGAACAGATGCTACTTTAGATATTTTGAGTATTGCTTCAGATATTGCTAAAAAGAAACCAGATTATGTTATTTGGATAGGTTTCAATGATGGTGCTTTTGGTTCAGTTAGTAAAAAAGCGGTTACCACAAATACATTATTTTTGTATAAAGATTATTCTGGGATTACCAATAGCAATTTCGTGATGGCTTTGCATTCTAAGTGGGCATCAGAAAAAGATCTGGCTAAAGAGCTACCAGCTTCCTGGCAATCGCCAGTTGATAAGTATGAGTATGATAAAGCATCTGTTATTGGTACTAATAAAGCTGAGTCCGCTATAACGCAGTTATATGCTGTAGGCTATAAAGGTACTTCAGCTGCAATTTTATTTGGCTCTTTTAACAGTAATGTGACAAAAGCGAAGGCTAAATACTCATACAACTCACCAAAAGTTTTGTATACCAGAATTGCTCAAGTAATTGAGCAAGCTCTTTAAGTTTGGGCAATTACAGTGTAACAGCTGTAATTGTCATTTTTAATATTTGATAAATTTTAAGGAGGTTTTATGCTTAAGACTGAATTTTTTGATTTGTTGAATTCTGTTATCCAGGATTCGGCAAACAAGATTAGATATTGTTTCTTGAATAAAATTTATACAAGATTAAACAATGAGGATGCTTATGAACTTGCTTTAGTTGATGAAACTTTTAGTTTTGTGATTTTGCACAGAACCTGCGATTTGCACAGTATTTTATCATTTGGATTTATTTATGACTTTAGTCTTGAGGATGATTATCTGCGTTGTAATCCATCTGTGCAAATTGATACCGGCGACAGCTTATCTGAGTCGGAGCTGAATGCAAGTATTGGAGTTTCTCTTGGGGAAACTATTTTTTCTCTTTTGAGATTAGGTAGTGATAATAATTTTATTATCATTGATGATAAACTTGCAGAAAGTTTTATTGCTGATGCAGACTCAGCTAAAAATTGGACAGGGTTAGGTGTAACATATTTTCATAATGTGAAATTTAGTAAATCAACAATGAGTATTTTTGCACCAATTGTTACAGAAGATGGTTTGTACAATAAAATGCTTGTTGTTGAAACAAATAGTAAACTTGAAACGAAGCATTTTTATTTTGGTGTGCCATCTGGTATAAGCACTCCAATGGGAATGTACAAGGCTAGAAAATCTATCAATAATATTGACTATGATATTTATGAATTGGAGTTCGCACCTGTTTTTGACGACATCGGTAAGATTTTAGCTGGACCTGTTATAAATACAGCTGTGCAGTATCAGGCTTGCTGTGAATTTGTATTGAAGGCTTTAGATGATATGATGCATGAATTTTATTCTGTTGATCAGGAGGAAGTAGCTTGGGCTGGCGGTTCTAAACAGTATACAACCAGCTACAAGATTGAATTTACATCTGATATGGTGAAATTAAATAAGCGTGACAGAATAAATATTTTGAATTCCATCTTAAGGGGTGAAGAGCCAGCTTTGTCAGCTGATTTTCGTGTTAAGTATTTACAGAATGTTTGCAGTAGTCTTGATTACAATGAAAAGGGTATTCCAGAAATAAATAGCTTAAATGCAGTAATGTCATACATTAAACGAACATATGTATGGTACAGTTCTTATGTTATGGCTATTAAATATTACTTATTCTGCAGCCATAAAAAATTGATAGATGGTAAAATTGGGTATCTAACAGGTGGCGCTTGTCAGAATGAAACTGTTGTGAAGGAGGGATTTTAATGTCAACTGTAGCTGAAAATGGTTCAGTAAAGCGTTCGATACAGGATTCTTTGCTTGCACAGCTTCCACATTATAATATGAAAAAGTGCAAAATCATAATTGATGGTAAATATATGACATGGTTCGGTAAGCAGGTCTTTTGCGAGGTTCAGAAGGATGCAACACGAAAGTATTTGTCTTTTTATATCGAAAAGACAAAGGAGACCGCAAATGGATCTAATACACAGATTGTGTACAAGGGTGGCGATGCCGCGCTAAGTTCTGCAATTAGATCAACATCAATTAACGGTGTTTCCCTGCCAATTGTTGTTGATCCTTATTATTACACTTTAGATCTGTATCCATCAATGCGCGTAGCTATTATTCAGACTAAAGTTTACTTAATTGCTAGAAATATTGCAGAAAAACAGATTGAGGAATCTAAGCGCGGCAATACTTTTGATCTTAATTCTGTTACTTTTGAAACTGTAACACCTGTGTCAGCCCAGGAACTCGGTAAATTCATGGAATCCTTTATGGATTATTCTCGTGTGAGTTATAGAGATCTGGTTTATCGTGGCTTTAATGGTAAGGATTCTTCCTTTGTAATGAGGTTGTATAAAGCTTATCCATTTTATCGGTTGTTGAATGCTTTTGTGCCTGTTTTTATTGATTGCTCTCTATTTTTCAATCCTCAGCAGGATAATGCAATCACAATGACAAATTTTTACAAAAAGGCACAAGAAACAAATCGATTCGTTTCACTGACTAAAGATAATTATACAATTACTGCATACTTTATGACTCAGGAGGAAATTTGTAAGGAATTTCATATGGAACATTTTATGAGATTCTCACCACAATTATGGTATGACATTTTCATGGGTTTAATGTATTCTAACAGCGTTTTTCCTTCAATCAGCAGAAAAGTTTACATTGGTCCTAGGACTGTAGTTTCTTATGGTCTAAGTCAGATCATGTCACCTGTTGCGGTCGGAAACATATTAAACAAGATTCAGGAGTGTAAGCAGTCTGGAAATGATTCTATCGTATTCTCTGGTAGAAATATTCCACTTGATGAGTTTATGAAAGTTTTAGGGACATACATTGAAAGAGATAGCCTGTATCAAGAGGTTGAATCTCAATACAATTCAATTGTACGCTCTGGTGCCCATATTCTTGAGCAACAGCGTCCATCAAAAGAAACAATACATTCCATTTTAATGGAAGCAAAATTATGAGAGGTCTAAGATGATTAATTTAATAAATTCTGGGGTGCCATTTATCTCGATTGCAGACGATACAATAAAATCTGGATATAAATTAGTTTTGTATTCCCCAAAGGAACTAACAAAAACTTTTTTGTTATGTACATATACTTATGGTTTCCAGTATGCTTATGATTGCTTTGGTATCTCTAGCAAAGATTTACCATATGTAACATCCAAGCTGAATGCACTTTATTTGCAATCACTTTCAATTCCATTAGCTTCTGATGCTTTCACATTTTTGTTAAGATGTTACTGCGATAAAGAATTGATTGAACAATTAACAGTAACGTTCAGCGATATGCTACAAAATTATTGTAATACATATGAAATTAATGACGAAGTTCAATGTTTTACAGATGCAGAACTTACAATTTTGTTGCAGCATAATTTTGGTGTCAAATTTATTTATCACGCTACAAATAGCAAGATTATTACCGATACGCAGAATCTTATTTCTACGTTTTTGCAGAATTTAGCTGGTCTTATTGATAAGGAAGTTAAAGCCGAAGTGAGCAAGTTACTGCAATGTAATTGTTACACATATTCAGATGCGCTACTTACAATCAAGACATTTCCTGCGCCAGCAGATTTTTGTATAAGACTACTACAAACAACTCTTATTCGGTTTTTGTTTGCTTCGGATGATTACATCACAATACTTTCCAGAGTACAGTCTTTCTATTCCATTTAGTCAGGAGGTGTTTTATTTATGGAATTAAAAACGCTTTTGCAGAATTGGTTCGCCATTAATGGCGATTTTTCAACATTTGATTTTTCATTGTTTACAAACTCCGGTATACCAAAGCAGAAATATATTGATTTCTGCTTTTACACACTCGGTTTTTCTGGGATTCCTGATGCTTCTGTTTCACCAAGTGAGCATTTTGAAATTGTACGTAATACGTTAGCAGGTATTAGTACAAAATCGGCAGATGAAATATTAACAAAGAAGTGCCTATCCGCAGTCGGTTTTAAAATTAAGGATGCTGGGTGCCTTGCTTTAGACGCAGCATACACATCCGTATCAGCTATGGATATGCAATCACTTTTACTTCAGTATTTGCTTAATCCAGACAATTTACTTATTGCCGCAGTTACATCCTCAGATTCTAAAGTGCTGTTAACAGTGCCTCAGTATCTGTTTTACAGTTATAAAAACAAAGAGACTGTAACAGTTGATGATCTGCTTGCATTAAATTTAATCACTTTTGAGCATGTGTCTAGAACAAAGCAAGTATATCTTGTTGGTTCGACTTTTTTCAGCTCTTTAGCAGATGCAGACACTAGAAATATTCTTAAGACTGTTTATTCAATTGTTTGCAATCTTTTCAATCCGATTATGCTAAAGACTGCGCCGGATTTTGCATTTCTATCATTAAATGAATGCACTGGGAAACAGAAAAAAACAGTAGAAGCTTCTTTTACTAAACAACTTGTGGCTTCTGCAGCAATACATGTTTCTTTAAATCAATTGATGCATTGTCTTGGATTCAATATTCCAGATGTTATGTATTCTTTGCAGCATTTTGGAACTCCAACTGCCATTGATAATGATAATAAGGCAATTCAGTTATTCTCTAATGGTATGATTCAAACTGGTTTGAATTTTGATGATTTACATCCGCTTGATAAGAGCTTAGACATTCATTTTGATAAGGAAGATTTTATGAATATATTTGGAGGAAATAATGAACCAAGAACTATATCCATCAACTAAGATTGTTGTGTATGATGTGGAAACTACAGGATTTACAAAAAGCGATGAAGTCATTCAATTTAGTGCCATTGTGATGGATGACACTCTGTATACAGAATCTTTAGTAAACTTTTACTGCAATACACAGGTGCCAATCAGTGCAGGTGCTTTTTCTACGCATGGTATTGATAAAGCAAAATTATTTCAGTTATCTGAAAAAAAAGTTTTTGAGGATAACTGGCTTGAGTTTATTGAGTCTTTGCAGGGAAACAATATTATTTGGGTTTCCTGGAGTCAGGGCGGGTTTGATGAACGATTAATAAATCAAACTCTTACTAATAATGGATTAGAAGACTATTTTCATTTTCATTATTATAAAGATTTGCAAAAGTGCCGAGAACAGCGCGAGTCTGTTTTTGATTTAATGGGTGCTGTTTGCCATAAAATTGGTAGGAGTCGAATTAGTCTGCAGGCTGCAGTTACAAAACTTCCATACACTAAGGCTCAGATAAATCATGTTTATGATGGAATTGCTGCGCAAGCACCTAATGTAGATTTTTCACAACGGTATCATAATTCACTTTATGATACATTTGTAACTTTTCTGATTTTAAATCATTATTTTGGTATGTAATGCATGAGTGATTATGAAGAATTGAAAAAAGAGATGCACAGATGTAACCGTGCAGTTGCAACAAAGAATCATGAGATTCAAAAGTTAAATGATGAACTTAAGTCCATTGAACAGGAGAAAGAAGCTGCAAAAGCGAGTTCTGAATCTAATTTGCATGCAGATTATCAGCAGAAGTACAAGGATCATCTTAACAGCATTATTGGTCCAATTGATAATGAGATAGCTGAAATAAAAAAAGAATTGGAAGAAGAGGACTCCGAATTTCAGGAAGATTTCAGTGAACTTACCGAGGAAAAATTCTTTGAACAGAGCATAAACACGCAGCAGCTATTACAGCAACTGCAAGAAATGTCATCTGAACTTAGATCTAAATTACAGGAATTAGTTGGTACACGTTTGTATACAAATGTGTCACAGAATCTTAAGGAAAGCAAGATGAATCTTGATGTAAATGATTTAGATCGTGCTATTGCATACTTTAATGAGTGTGAAGAAAAAACAACTGAAATGCTTGAGCGTCCCGATTTCATTGGAGATTTTCTTGTGAAAATTGAGGATAGTTTACAATCATTTGAGCTTGGTAATTTTAATTCAAAAGGTGCCTTTGTTTTTCTGGCAATAGCTTTGCTTGTTTTGTTTGCATTACTTTATAAATTTGTGTTTCCTTTTTACATTATCTTTGTTTGCGTCATTGGATTGTTTCATGTTTTTAGAACTTACAGTGTTTATGAGGTATTGCTTATTCAGAAAGCAATCGTTGACAATATTGAGTCCATTGAAGCAAAGATGCATGAAGATGCAGCTCATGCTGCTGAGGAAGCGAGAGCTACTTTACAGCAGGAACATCAGGCAAAGGTTGATCATCTTAAACAGCAATTAGCACAACTTACTGAAAAGCAAGCCAATGCTGTTAATGCTTCAAAAGAGTCATTTTGTTATGATGGTTCCATCATTCAGACTGCTTTAGATAGTAAGATGGTAAATCTGGAAAAACGAGAAGCAGATGCTGTTACAAATAAGATGGCACTTCAAAAAGAGTTAACTGAACTGTCAGCAGATCTCGATGAAATAAAAAGTAAAATGCAACAGGTTTTCAGTTCTAAGCAATCAGAGTTTCTCAACTTTGAAAAAGCCGGTGATGCTTTTGTCTTAGATACGCAGTTTTTACTTGATATTGATGATGTTACTAAAAAGCTTACAATGTTTACATTTCCAGAGTCAAGTTCTTTGTTCATTTACAAGGATAGGGAAGAGGCTTTGGATTTTATCAAGCTTTTAAATGTACAGATTCGTTCGAGATTGCACCCGGTTGCTTATGAAGTTACTTATTTCGATTCTGTGAATGTTGGACAAGATTGTCTTTTCTTTGTGCCTGAGAGCGTAAAGAAGGGAGATCCTTCCGAACGCTTGTTTAAAATAATTTCTGATGAGGCAACTTTTTCAGAAGTTATGGATAATTACCGATCTGAAATAATTCAACGTCAAAAGAACTTTAGACAAGATGGTAACATTGCAGCTTACAATGAACACATGATAAAAATTGAAAGTTTGCCAATTCCGTATTACTTTATGTTTTTACTTAATCCTGATACTAGCATTATTTCCAAATTAAGTTCCGTTACGCATGCTGCTGGGATGTATGGTATTTACATTTGTGCTTTTCTTGACGAAGTTGATTTTTCAGCATTAGGTAGGCAGAGTAAATCCGTTATTGACACATTTGACACATTCTTTGTTATTCAGAATGGCAAAGTTAACTCTCGTGCTAAGGATTTCATGCTAACAACATACAGTGATCAATGAGACCTCGGACTCTCATTTATCAAATATATCATAACAAATAGGAGGGAATTAAAATGCCACAAACACAACAGTTTGATACCGAGTTAATTACTAAAATTACTCAGCTGCAGGATACAATTATGGACGCTTTTAATGGCGTTAAACCAGCATGTGAGGCTTCTATTGAGCTTGCTCGTAAGAATCAGATCCCGAATCTGGAAAGCGAATGCGTAGGTGCTCTTGAGGGTGCTGAAGCTGTCCTTAAGCAGGCAAATGACTTGAACGATTCATTAACTGCTCTTGTAACTTACTACAAGAAGCTTGATGAAGCGTTAGGAAATTAGGAAGGGGGTAGTTTGAATGTCTATGTATACTTTAAATGCGGAAGAGTTCACTGCAACTTACAATGCATTAAATAAAGCAGTAAACCAGAATATTATTGCAGCTATGCAGGAACTGGCTGGTATCCTGAAAGCTCATGAAGGAGAGTCTGATGTTATTGATCAGGCAATCGCAAATTGCCATACACTGGCTGATAGCTACAATCAGGGATTCTGCGAGAGCTTGACAAAGCTTAAGGGTACCTTTGATCAGTTATTCGACCTTTCTGAGTTCATGGCAAAGAAAGCTAGCATCGGTGATGTGTCCAAAGTTGATACAGGTTTCGAGGCTGGTAAACTTGACGCTTCAGGTGTCATGGTTTAGTCTGATTTCGATTACTCAGAATGCATGTGAGTAAAATCGCATGCATTCTTTTTTCATAAATTAATGGGTTTGCAATTACGCAAACCCATTTTTATTTCTAGGAGGTTACTATGATTTTATTGGATTCTATGATTACCACTACGAATGACTCTGGAGAGTCTTCTCAGGTAAAAATGTTTCTTGCTTTGTATGATAACTCTGGTGCAGCCAGTGCCGACAAAGGTTTATTGACTGTTGATCGTCTGATTGCATCTGAAGAGACAAGTAAGGGTTTAATGTATGAAGGATACAATCTTCAGTTTGCAAAATTGAAGGAGTTTCCTAACCCTATGTTTCTTTTAGCTGGGAACTTACCTGCTAACGTCACAGAGATTAATATTGACCCTGTATTTTCAGTTGTACAGCAGCAGCTTAATGGCAGCAAAACGTTATCTGACGGCATAAAGTCACAACTGATTGCTTTGCTTGTTAAGAGAGGGTTGACAGAGCAGATTGCCAATTTAGTAATTTTATGTTGTTATGCAAAAACTGATTTTACTACAATTGATCATAATCTTAATGTTCAGTATGATGTAAATCACATCGCACCTGAGTTCCTTAATATGACTAAGGAATGGATGAATGAATGTATCCGGCGTAATACAATGGCTGCTATTCCGCATAATGAGACAGAGTTCCAGGCTACATGCACAGATGAGCTGTTTATTTACCTTCCAATGTATGAAGCAATGATGGATTATCTGGCTCCAAATGATGATTCTGAAGACGCTGATGAGCATGCTTCTCTGAAAGATCTTCATACATTTATGCCACGTAAATCTGAAGTAAGCGATCCTTATGGATCAAAAGCTGCTTCATATGAAGATCCTGCTACAGTTTCCAAAATGATTGAACTTGGCGGTTCTTCCTATGAACTGATTTTGAAAGAAATAATTGGTAGCAGTGAGCATAATACCGATGAAATTTTTGATAATGAAAAGCGGTATTATGATGCTCTTAACAAGTGGATGGGCATCATTGCAGAAGAGGAAGAAGGCTCTGACAATGGGGATATGTGTGCAACTGCAATGGAATACATGCACACATTAGTCGAAACTTTGTATATTTGGTATTGGCAGCATAATACAAGGGTTCCGTGCTCCATTGAATCAAGCAATGCAACTGATACAGCCGAATCAAAGTACACTTTTAGAACAGATGATCATTCAGGCAACGCACCAGAAGATCTTATTGTTTTTCTGGATAGAGCAGCTGCAGACCTTGGCAGAGAGGTATATGCAAAGGCAGTTATTCAGCTTGCACGCTGGGGAAGCAGAAAGCCTACTTGTATTGTTTTCAATGGCTACAAGACATGCTTTGATTTAAACACTGGTTTTACCATGGATAGCAGACCATCCTTGGCTTCTTATACAAAAGAAAAGATCAATGGGTGTGATTATAAATTCGTTGGATTTATCAACGATACAACTAGAATCGCAGATTCAAATATCGGTTTTAGGGAATGGCCAATGCCTGTTGGTGTAACACTTGGACAGCAATATGCTGATAAAGACAATGAGCAAACAATCGAACTTCAGTCTTACTTTAGCATGATTGATGTTATCAAAGAAATCGTTCTTGGTAATATCACAGTCGATGGTATTACATACGCTAATGATACTTGGACTGTTGGCCAGAATGTGAATGATATCACAATTGATGAGGTATTAAGTAATTCGAAGAGAGAAGATCTGTTACAGTTCCCAATCTTTAGAGGAACTGGCTTGATTCAGATTTATTCTGACCTGCATATTGCAACTCCATCAAACTCAGATTCTCACTTTAGCATCATGAGCGCTAAATTGATGAGTTCAAAGTTGTGTAATTTCATTGATGATAACAGCTTTGATACTTACGCCGGTTTTGACAATTTAACACGTAATGGAAGACCGGGACGTAAACAGGCAGTTGATTACATGATTGTTCGTGATCTGTTAAAAGTTTATCATGAAGCGGCAATCAATTACTCGCCTGATTTAGATGCAACAGGAGTTTTCAAATTATGGCATCAGGCAATTCTCAATGCTGGTTATGTTGATGAAGCTTATTTTTATAAGGGAGTAACAAAACCTTCTGTTCCATTACCAGGTTGTCATACAGAGAATTTCTCAAAATTATGGTGGCATTCTGCTACATCAAATGCAAATGTAACTCCAACAATTACTGTATCTACAAATGAGCCTACGCAACCTGCACCAACAAGTAGTTCACCGCAACAAATGAATCTTGCAGGTCATTCAACAGATCGTGAAGTTTCATTCAGTCAGCAGCTTTTAATGCAGCCTGCAGCTGATTGCGGTTATGTGAAATTCGTTGATCACAATAATCATGTTGTTTGCTATTGTGCTAAGAATCCAAGAATTAAGACAAAGAAGAATGGTATGCGCGTTCCGGATCCTGTTTTTATTATCCTTGATTCTGCAACTGTGCAGACACTTGATACTGATAAGATCACACAGGCTTATCCTGTAAAGGAGTTACTTGTTCACATGATGAAAGCTTTTTACACTTTCGTCAAGGAAGTTCCGGCAAAGAGTAATCTTCGCTTTATTAACAGTGAAGCCGTGAAGGAAATGCATGCTTATTTTAAATCAATCAATTAGTCATTCTAGGGGTGATGTTATGATAAAAGTTTATGATAATGATATTATAGCTCAGACTAGCTGTGTCGGGGATGCCTTAAAGAATAACAAAATTGGCTTAATTAGTGGGGATGGTTTTCAACGTAAGACATTCTCAATGCTAGAAGCTAAGGTAAATAGACAGTATCCTTACACAGTTAAAATACCACGTAGCATTGATGAAATGATTGATGGTGATTTTTCACCTGCGAAAGAGATCGTTGTAAAAGAACCAATAAAAGGACCATTTAGTGATATGTGGTTTGGTGATAGCACTAGTGGGATTAAGCTGCTTTGTGGCTATATTAATGGTGATAGCCGGTATGTTTTTGATACCGAGCTAGGGGATGCTGTTGTACACGGTATAATGGTTGGTGCTACTGGGCAAGGAAAATCTGTAACACTTAATGCCATCATTTACAATGCCTGTACTTTGTATGCTCCTTGGGAATTACATTTGACACTTTCCGATGCCAAGATTGTAGAGTTTAAATCCATAGCTCAAAACAATCCAATGCCTCAGATCGAGACTGTTGCAGCGACTGGTGATGTCTATTATCTACTTTCTGTTATAGAGCAAAAGATAGCTGAAATGACTAAGTTGAACAATGTTTTTGCAACGGCTGCTAAAGTTTTTGGAAAGCCATGCAAAAAGATAGCGGAATTTAGAGAAATCACAGGCTTAACACTACCACAAAATGTTTTGATTTTTGATGAGTTCCAGACAATGTTTACAAAAGCTGGCAAACTTAGAAATCGAATTACAGATTCTTTAGATTTATTTGCTAGGCTGGGCCGTAATGCTGGATATCATCTGTTTTTGACTTCTCAGGAACTTGGTTCTGATATCCCAAAAGGAACCCTGGATAATATAACTTTTAGGGGGGCAATGGGTTGCAGTTCTGCTGTTTCTGAATTAATTCTTGGAAATGCTAAAGCTTCAAAAAATATGGGTCGTAAAGGAAAACTCATTGTGAATCTTAATAGTATGAGTAAGGATAAAACCGATCCTGATACTTCCAAGAATAACATTAATGTTTCAGTACCTTACATTGACCCACAATCATCTGAAATTGCACAGGCAGCTATTAAAGCTGGGCATGACTTTGGTGTTACTCCTCATTTAAATTTTTATGATGAATATGATGTTGAGTATATCAATGATTTTAAGGAGCACCTAAAAAATCTACCTGATATTGAAACAAACATTTATCTCGGAGAGCCGGCTTTTGTTACAGATGATTCAATAAAACGCATTACACTGAATCTCGATTCTAAGGAGATGAAAAATATTGTTGTTGTTTCTCCCATTCAGACAGATTTAATGCGTTTGTTTGATATGCTTAGAATAAATGCATTACAGCAAACCAAAACTTCAAATATGGTATTGTGCGCTAATTCTGCATTTATAGAGCATGGTGCTCATGAATTATCACAAAGCTTGTTCTTTGAAGATAAAGATTATGAACATAGCCAAGCTTTTGCAATAGCTCGTTCAATCATCTATCGTAGACTTCTTTGTCTTAAAGCAGATAAGCTAGTGTTCTCACCTGTGAATAATGGTATCGATGTTAGCAGCTCAGATAGCGTATTCGATGTTGTAATTGAGGGGCATCCAGAACTTGATAATCAGGTTAATCGCAAGCGTTTATTCTTTATGAAAAATCTTTTGATTACTGATCCTAATTTACTCGACGGTTTTGGTCAGTTAGATGATGATTCACGTATTGATATTTTAAGAGCTTCGTTGCTCTTACTGAAAACCTACGGTGCAGCTGATTCCTGTCTCACACTTGATCGTGTTCCGTACTTAAATGTTTGGATTTTGGGAGCTGATCGTTTACTCGGGTTAGGTGTTGATCCAAAAACTAAATTCATGAACTATTTGAAGAAACTCTTGTTTGATGCTACAGGCGTTAATGTTCGTTTTACAATTTTCTGCAATTCAATTGCCGAATTTGGAGATATTAAAACAATGATTCGCTGGTTTATTTTTGATAAACCATTACATCGTGATCTCAGTAAGGCTGATATTCAGGATGATTTTCCTGAAGAAGTTGGACCAGTTCTTGACGTTTATTGTGATAAATTGCAGCCTTTATTAGGTTGCCTGAAATTTAAGAAAATATTTTATGATGGGGAATATCCCGGAGTTTAGGAGGTACTTATGCTTTACACTGTTGGTGATAATGCTGTAGATTATACAATTTACAGTAAAACAGATTCATACCCTGAGATTCTTGATCTTGTCTTTACAGTAGGGTGTGCTGAAAAAGTTATGTATGTTAATGAAGTCTCATTAACTGAGGGTTCTAGTATTAAGGAGGCTGCAGAGGTATTAACAGAGTTCTGCAATACTTTTAAGAGTAATTGCATTATTTATTCACTTGAGTCAACGCAGTCTTCAGTAAATAATGTTGCTATGCGGTTTGTTTTACATGAAGTTGGTTTTTATTCCTTGAAGAAATTCATTGATGATGATACAGCAACTTTGTTTGTCTATCTTAATGCCTACACCAATGCCATTTACACAAAACTTTTTGATGAGTTTATCTCATTCGAGCTAACTGATATGCTTACTTGTAGCGCAACAGCTGGATCTAGTGATAAAGATTACGACAGATTACATACGCTGTTAAAGAGACTCGGTAAAGAAAAGTCACTGGTACTTAAAGACCAGATTGATAAGTTTTTTGGTACTGATTCTACAAATGGTCCAAAGAAAATGAATTTATAGGAGATAATTTATGGATGTAAATGATACTGAAAATACTGAGAACAAAGTAAGTGACAAACCTACAGAATCTGCAAATTCTACAGCGGAGAGTACAGAAGCATCCAAGAATGACTCTAAGGCACCTAAACCAGAAAGTTGTTTTGGTGCCTTTAAAAAACGGTATAACGAGATTAGGAATAAAAAAGCTTCTGCTAGAAAATCTGCGCAGCTTGAGCTATTTTGTTTTATTGCCATTATTGTTTTTGCAGGCTACTTTAAAGCAAGTCACTATCGTGGCCAGGAGACTCCACTATTATATTATTACGAGGATGCTAATGTCTTTAAGATTGAGCAAGGTGATTTTAATGATGGTGTGTGCTGGTGTGTAACAATTTGTTACAGAGTTGGTAATGATGATAAAAGAAAATATCTCTATTACAAACGTAAACCTAAGTATGCTGTTGGAGATACACTACGTCTTAAAATACAAACAATAAATCCAAATAATATTGAGATTGAAGGATTGGTGAAATCTAAATGAAACATTACAAAGGACCACTGGGCGATTTTATTTTTGATGAGACATTATTCACATTAAACAAATTAGGCTATTTACAATATTGTGGTAGCTTTAAAGATGGTTGTATGCAGGGAAGTATTCCGGATGGTATTAAAATATGCAATTACATGTTTGAAAATTGTAAAGATTTAAGAGTTGGTCCAATTCTTCCTAAATCATGTATTGCAGCTAATTACATGTTTGCTGGATGCTCTAATCTAGTTGTATTTCCAGATATTAATGAGGCATTGATGGAAACCAATGAGGATTTTGATTGTAATACAATGTTTTTAAACTGTGATAAGCTTGCAACACTGTGCATTTCCGTGGATAACAATAAATCAATTGTACCATACATTTGTGCTTGTGAGAGTAGTGCTGATTATCCACGACATTACTTTAAGATGATGAAAAGTATCCAAGAGCATAATAAACGAATAATTGCTTGCTGGAAAGCTTCACATTGGCTTCTTTTGAAAATTAAGAAGCTGACTGATGATGAAATCAAAAAGCAAGTTCCTTATTTTGATCCAAAGAAATTTCACAGTGTAGAGTTTTACAATCATTCAGATTATGTCCATGTGCTCTCTGAACGTAGAAAGGGAAATTTTATTGGGCTATCAGGGAATCCTTTGAATAAAAAACCATTGAATAATGTAACAAAATCTGTTTCATCTGCCACAACAGATGCACATTCAGATGCTCCAGAGAAAATGGATCTAAGTTAGGAGAATTTATGTATAAGATTAGTAGAACCGATAAAATTGATGTCAACCTGTATGATGAGAGAATCAATCATACAGGTTTTATTATGTATGATCGTAAAAAGATCGCAGCAGACCTTGATTACTATAATGCACATGCAGAGACATGCTATGATTTAGCTAGAATGCGTATGGTGTATAAGAGTGGAAATAATTGCAATTGGATGAAATCTGATTGTATTATTCGTTATTTAATTGATTATGAGCACTGTCCTGAAAATTATTTCTTTCGTGCAAGGACAAAAGGTGCTTCCTTAAATAGTACACGTGTGCTTACACCATTAAGAGAAAAACATTATGCAGAAGAGTTTCTTGAGTATTACATGGAGTATAAATCATGGAGTACAAAGTGCAGCAAGTTGAAATCTATTCTTGATTATTGCACAGAGCCAGCGGGTATTGCAGCAGATGGCACCGAATTATTTAAGTTACCGTACTATGCATCCGTTCAGAAAAATCTTCGTTTCAATTATAAAGATTTTGATATTATCTCACAGATTCCAAAAAGTATGGCAAACTGCGTTTGCGTTGATGATGGTTACTTTTTGGCTTGGGGAGATTTTGCACAATCGGATCTTCGTATTGCATACAATTTGTTTTTAAGAACGCCTGAGAATGATAAAATCTTTAATTCATGTGAAGATAAATATGAAGCTTTTGCACGAATGATTGCACATTTAAATGGTGAAGATTTTGATCTTGAGAAATTCAAAGAGCAGCGTCAGACTTATAAAAAGAATACGTTAGCTCCTGTTTATGGACAATCATCAGCTGTTCTTCCAGAAGATAATGTATTTGTACAGCGAATGGTTGGTTTTCTGAACAAGATTAAAAATTATACTAATTATCGTGATAGGATAAAGCAGTATCTTGATTATCATGTTCCACTTATGGTTTCAAGTTACTTTGGATTTGTACAGCAGATTTATTCTGGTGCCGGTAATAATGCAATTACATACGAAGCTTTGAATGCACCTTGTCAGACTGGTACAAGTGAAATCGTTATCAGCGTAGTTAATCATATTCTGGATACTGCTTATAATCTTGGTTATACAGAAGATGATATTAGCTTGTATATGACTCGTCATGATGAGCCTATTTTTAAAATCAAAAAGTCTGCGATGAATCTCATGACTATTCTGCAGGATCATTCAACTGTAATGGTTGATGGTTGGACACCTTTAAGACTTGACTGGGATTTTGGATATCGTTACAAGGTGCCTGATGAAGAATTACAAAGTAAATTTAATGATCTTGTTGCAAATTTTGAAGAAACAATTGTTTTACCTGATGCAGGACAAGTTACACCTTATGAACCACTTTCTAAATTATTCACCTTAGGAATCTCAAAACAGATTACACCGGATTGCAAAACAATTGTTACTTTCTATGATAATGAGAATAATGAGGTAATGTATACCTTACTAGAAACCAATGATCAGGATGAAGTGGACATTGAAATAAAACGAAAGATTCGCGACGCTGCTAATAATTTGCACGCTGCTAATCTAAATAATGTTGTGATTTTCAGTAACTTCTTGCAGGGTTATGATTTTTATAATGATGTGAATTTCACATATCAGCAGGTTGACAGTAATCAAGTTTTATTCAGTTCTCGTAGACTCTGTGCACTGATGACATGGAGATACTGTAATAAACTTGGTTTAGAACCTAATGTAGAGAAACCTGTCTTTACAACTTATGATTATTGGATTAATGAAGTAAAAGATTCTAGTTTGCTAATCGTAAATTCTAATACGGGGGAATCAAATGAGTAATCCAAAAGATACAATAAATAAGTTGTTAAATGATTATTATCAGAAAAAAGGATTGAATCCTGCTATTCAGGTAGCACGTGAGTTACTGAAAAAGCCTGTTATTTCACAAACAGATATGAGTACACAAGAGTTAAATGCTGTATTTAATGGTGAGGTTTGCGAGACTGTTTTGCAGATTATGATACAGGATTTCATGAAACGTAACCCAACTAGAACTGCTTCTTGGCGTTATAACAAAAGTGTAATTCTTTCTGACTTAGAAACACAGTCAAGTAAATTTCTTACTGAAATTGATGCACTTTTATTTACACCTGAGTGCATCTATATTTTTGAGTGCAAGAGTTATGCAGGTGCTAAACAGTTGGTTGGAAAAGGAACAATAAAGCGTTCTAATGGTAACGATTGTGATGTTTATTCGCAAAATAGCTTACATTTAAAGATTCTTAAGCAGTGGCTAAACCGTTTTAGTCAGCATCCATTTTATCAAATGGTATTATTTGATTTTTCTTCTGGAACCATGGAAGATAAACGTACCGCTTCTGCTAAGAAGGAGCTGCCTTTAGTAACTGATGCGAATCTTTTTCAGCTTCTTCATACATCACGCTTAGGCGTATGGCATACAGAAGATATTGATTTAATCAGTAAGCGATTTGCAACTGAAACAGAAAAACTGCATGCTAAGCATCTTGATTATGTAAAGTCAATTAACCACAGGAGATGATTTTATGAGAATTGATAAAGTAGAACAAGTTTGGAGTGATTTAGAACAGAGCTTTTCTAAATCTAAGGTAAAGAGCCGTCTTGAATTCTTGAAAGGTTTAGTACGTTTCACTGGAACAAAAGGAAATGTAAAATTACTTGAGGCCCAGCTAAAGGTAGACCTTGATTCATCCGCTGAAACAACTTTGCGCTACCGTGCAATTTGTAAAATGTTGGAAGCTACAGAGGAGTATTTGTTAACAAATACTACTGAGATTCCAGATTTGAATGAATGGCTTGGACGAATGTTAGAAAATGAATCTAAGGTTGATTTATCAAAACTTCAGATTCGATATTCTCCAAATACTGAAGAGAAACTCAAAGATAATATACATCTTGGTTTTATTTTCCCAGGTTTTTATGGAAAAACAACAGTGCTGACGTTTCCAGCTCGACTTGATAATTATGTCTTTTTAAATTCGTTGCCGGAGATGCAGAATTTCTTAGCTGCTAATTTACAGCCACATTTACTAAAAGACAATCTGTTCTTAACAGAAGTGATACATTTACTTTACACAAAGTACTCTACAAATGAGATTACTTTTCCATGCGTTTTTGTTCATGAGTCATTGTTAAATGCACCGGTATTTAAGTTTCATCGTTCCAAACAATTGAAACAGTCAAGTTTACATTTATTAAATTCTGATCTTGTATTTGATCTAAACTGCGATGAGGGATTAGTTGAGATTTCAGCTGGTACTAAGTTGCAGACATTTATAATTAAAGAGAATTGAAAGGAGGAAGTTCTATGAGTAAAGAAGAGAATACTACACAAGATTTTTTGGTACAGACAATTACAGTTTCCCAACTTCAGGAAATGAGTTTAAATGAGTTTCAGCGTTCATGCGTTCTGGGTGATGTATCATTGCATGCATCCGTTTCTGCACATGAGTTGATTGCCTATATGCAGAGAAATGAATTAGAGTCAGCAGAAGTGTGGGTGCATACTTTTTCTGATGATTATACCGCAATTTGCTTAAAGTGCTCTGATGATAATTTTGTAGAAATCAATCAGATTCCTTTTGTAAATCAGCAATCACGCTCTTTTCCTGAAAACATGCCGCAGCCACTTGTGATCTAAAATAAAGGAAATTCAGTACCAATTTAGGTGCTGAATCAATTTTATATAAATACAGTACATGATTAGGAGGATAAAAATAATGTCAAAAATTTCAGTACTGTATAAAGAGCCAGAATCACGTGGTATGATACCACACAATGTTGATTGCTCCGATCTGGTGGATTTGTTGATTGCCAAAAATTATAATGTGATCATAGCGCCAGTGAGAGTTAATAGTCAGGTTATTCCACACAGCTTATGTATTACATATGCTTACCAGGATATAGCTGCTTATGATGCACAGACCATTAAATCTGTACGTAATAAGCTTTTGCGTATGCTTGAGTCTGATACTTACATTTTTGTTTATCATGAGCTTATTAAATCAATTCTTCCGGATTTGAAGGTTCTTGAATCGATTGCTTCTTATCGCGATTCCCTTCGTGAAGAAATCGATGAACGCATTCGTGCAAATCGTCAGGCTATCCGTGAGGCCCAAACATACGTTGATGCTTCAGACTTTTTCAATGGTTTCAGCATTAGGAATCAGGAAATACGTAATTTACAAAAATTGATATTGGAATCAAGAATAAGCAATGAATTTAGAGGTGTGTATGAAAGTACTGTCTAAAGATAATTTTGTTATTTATTGGTTTTCACATGTTATTCCGCCTACAGATGATTTGCTATGTGAATTGTACGAAAAAGCATTGATTACAAAGCAGGAAGAAAATTCCGTATTTGCTGCTTGTGATCAAGATTATCCACCTGTAGTGTGTTTTGAGCAATTACCAAAAGGCACTATGGCTGTTGTGATTTTTCTACTTGCATCCACTGACGATATTGGATGCTTGCAATTGCTGCAAGATGTTATGCATACATCCAATAACAAAAATTGCCTTCAGGAAATTATAGAAGGTTTACCACAACCGGCTTATCATGGCGATTTAACATCAGAAGAGCGTGCTACTGCCTTCAGTGAAATACTGCAAGGTATGCTTAAGTATGAATCAAAATTTTTGAAGAGTGTATCCACAACACAATCTCCAAAAACTAAACTTCCTGATCTTTATGATTCAAGAGTAGTTTTATGCGAATATTGTACATTAGATGATATTGTAACTGATCCTTTTGCTATGCCAAAGGCTACTGTATTTGAACTTCATAGTAGGTACTTTGCGATAGCTAATCAGTTATCAGAATACAAAAAATGTACATCGTCAATTTCTTTGGCTTATCTTAAGGAGCATGCTAAAAATCTTGGAAGTGTTAAGACCCTTCGTCAAGTATTTTCCTAATAGAGGTAGTTTATGAGTTTAAATTCTATTTATCGTAATGGTATACAAAGAGCGTGGACAGAGGATTACGATTCACAGCGCAAATACACCGATCTGGTTAGACAAACTAGAAATATGCAGGGTATTGATTTTAAAAAGATCAATGCCTTTTTTATTCCTAATGACGATTATGTCAAGCAGTATTTTGACATCGAAATACTGTCTCCAGAGTATGGTTTTTATAACCGTGAAAGTCAGTGTTTTTGGAACAATTGTCTGGTGATACCTATTTATAATGTTGCTGATCGAATTATCAGCGTCGTTGGGTTTAATCCATTTAAATATTTGCAGGCGAAGGAAACAAAAGATTGGTCGTTAAACTATTACATTTACGCTAGTTCACGCGTTTTCAAAAAAGGATCATTTATGTTTTACCTTGAAGGTTGCTATAGGCGAGCTTTAGATGAGGGCTATCTTTTTATAACTGATGGCGTCTTTGATACCGTTTCGGTGCAGCTTGCTGGTTTTAATGCAGCTGCGCTGATGGGATCAACTGTAACGCCAGAAATTGCAGCTATGCTTCGTTTTATTCCACGTTTAATTTTTGCGGGGGATAATGATGAGGCTGGTTTAAAATTGGCTCAGGATTTAAAAAAAGTGCATCCGAGAATAACAATGTTGCGTCAGGGTAAGACAAAAGATATTGATGATTTATTGAAAAGTGAATACCGGGAAAGTGTAATACGGCAATTGTCAGAAGCAAGAGACTGTAATGCATCTTTCTTTACTTTGGAGGTTTGATTATGAGTGATTGGTGTTGTTCAAATTGTGCAAAGTGGGGGTGTGCTGGTGATACATCAAAGCTTGAGAGAATTTGTCAATTTTCTTTTTGCAAAACAAAGGCAGATAATCATGCTTGTTTTGCATTTACTCGTGGAGTTCATACAATGTCTCTTGAGGAAGCTATTGCTTCCGGGACTGTACCCCCGCCACACAATTTTACACGTGGGGTCAGTACAATGTCTCTTGAGGAAGCTATTGCTTCCGGGACTGTGCCTCCACCACACAATTTTGCACGTAAGCTTTAGTGTTTAGAAGCTAGTTTATCTAGCTTCCTGCCAGTGAAGCTTAGGCTTTGCTTAATAACTTACACATTTTTAAAGGAGATTAAAATTATGGCAATGAACACACAGGAATTAATTCAACGCATGTCCGAGGCTGGACAGAAGGGTGGAAGCGAATTAAATATGCGCTCTGAAGAACTGCAGACAAAGCAGAGAGTTGCACGTATTCCATCACTCAAAAAGAAACTTAAAAAGAAGAGTAAGTTGTTACTTGTATTGGATCTGGCAATTCCGTTCAATCCGGAGACTGGAGAGGTTGATGAGTTATTTAACCCAAGTCATAAGTTCCGTCCGGCAGTATCTGCCACTTCAGCAGCTTTAATGGTAAAGCTGTATGCATCCAAATGCAAGAAAACAAAAGAAGTACTGATGAAACAGGCAGGTGTTACTTCTTGGGATACTTCTGATACAGATACATTTACAGATGAAGACCGTACAATTTTTTCAAAGTATCGGGTACCTCGTCTATTTTCTATGAATGTTGTTACAGTAAACATTCCAGCAATTACAAAAGACTTTTCGCGTGATTACGCAATTAAAGTTGATCGTGATTCAAAGACTGGCGAGCTGGTTGGTGAACCACCAATTGCTCTTAAGATCAATAAGCTCTTTAATAACAAGATTTACGAGCAGATTCAGCATCTTGAAGATCAGTGCGCTTCAGGTGAACTTAGCCTTACTGATGAGCAGAAGAAGACACGTAAACGCGATATCTACAGCACGAATCCTGTATCTGATGATCATCCGGTTAACTGGGCTGAGATTATTGAGCTGCCATTAACCGCCAACTTTGCAATTAATGGCGATGTTAATGTGGCAAGTTTAACAGCTGAGGATGTAAAGCCTTTAGTTGTAAATTCACGTTATTCAAAGAAGCTGCACGATAAGGTGACCTCTTACATGACAGGTGAGCTCGTTGTGTTTGATCGTTACTTTGATTTCTTTGAGATGGATATGAACTGCCCAACTGATGGTGATGAGCAGACAAAAGAAGGAAAAATGCAGATCGGTCTTAACACTACATTTGACAATCCTGTGTACAAGCTTACTGATCTTCCAGAGTGTGAGACAATTAAGTCAGCTGTACGTGAGTATCTTGACAGCGATCTTGATATTGAGAAGGAGATTTTACGCTCAATCTATGTTTCCGAGTATTCAGAAGACCTGGAGCAGCAGCTTATCAAGGCACTTCCTACTGTATTTGATCTTGATGATGATTTCTGTACAACAGAAGTTCTTAAAGCTAATAAGGACATTATTTCACTTGCTTTTGGCGATGAGGGACTTACTCTTATTGAGGAAGCAGATGCTGGTGTAAGTGATAAGGCCTCTGGTGTATTAGATGAGGATGCCTCCAAGCAGGAAGCTAAGCAGTATGATCTTAACTCAGAGGAATTCCAGGATGGTTCCGGAGTTGATCTCAGCGAGATTGATATGGAAGCTTAAATTGGTAGTTGGGCACTTGTTGGTAAAACAACAGGTGCCCTTTTTGCGTTAATGGCAGCATGCAAGGATTTTGCATTTTGCACATTTAACTTTGGAGGAATTTATGATTGTTCAAGTACAGATGATTAATTGCCAAAGTTGGAAGAATAGCACTTTCGACTTAGCAACTGACAGGATAAATGTAATTATTGCAGATAATGGTACTGGAAAATCAGTATTTTTTAAGATGCTTAAGATTACTACCAATCCTAATTACTTTTCCAGAGCTGAACGAAAAGATTTAATAAGACGTCATGAGGAATGTGCAACAATCTTATTTAAATTTGATGATGGCAGTATTGCAGCCACTAAAGTTTTTCAGACTTATGTACTTTATATGTACAAAGCTTCTGATCAAGAGGAATTAAAAACTGCATATGAGCAGTTTCCGGAAGTGCTTGAGAAACTTGGTTTAATTGTTGATCCCGATGAAACCAGCTTTGTGGCAAACATTATCGATGCTGATCAGGATTTGTTACTTGTAAACAGTAAACTGAAATACAATTATAATTTGGTACACCTACTGGTTGAGAGCCCAGAATTGGAACTTGTGAATGAGAGGGCACATACAACATTGATGAACGTTTTGAATCCATTAAGTTCTTTGTCATCACGTTGCGAAACACTTGAGCGTGCTATACAGGATTCAACATATTATGATGTTGCTGAAAGGGAATTAGAACTTGACCGTGTGGAGAAAATGAAAGATTTTCTATTTGATTTAATTCCTGTTGCTGAAAGTTTGCATAGTATGCAAGAAGTGTCAAGAAACTACATAGATGTAGACGGCATTAAAAAATTACTTGACCTTTTAGATTTGCTTGAGAGTATTGACCTTTCACAGGTTGCGGTTACTGACAAGCCGGCTGATATTGCTGAGCACTTAAAGTTACTCAGATCATTGGGCGATATCAATTTAAATGATTTGAAGACAGCAGATCAACCATTTGATGCTTCGAATTATTTTGAGTTAATCAGATTATTAAGTGATTTGCAGCTGCAAGAATTACAAACCCTAGAAGCTCCAGTGAATTGCAATGAGATCTTTATCTTGTTAAGCATTTTGACAGATTTAAATCTTGCTAGTCTGCATTTAACAGAGCAGGTTCCCGATTTAACAAATTATTTTAAATTGATAAATGACATTTCTTATTTACAGCAAATTTTGGCTTTAACTGATTCACTAATGTTAACTGTTAATTCTGTCAAGAAAGAGATGCAGGAGCTGGAGATTGAAATGCAACATTCTGGGAAAATAACTGAGTGTGCTATTTATGGAAAGGTAATTTACAATGGGAAGAAATGCATACCTTATCGTAACTGATTTACATTTTAGTTACAAGAATTTGAGAAATAGATATGATTATCGTGCTGAGGTTCTTGACGCTTGCAAATTTATTATTAATCTAGCAGCAGATTACAAACGCAAGGGTTACACCATAACACTTTTGCTACTTGGTGACGTTTTTCATAGAAGTTACAGTGATGTATTTAATGCATGCACTGATAATAATTTCTTTTACATGTGGGCAAATACTTTTGGTGAAATTTATAGTGTAATTGGTAATCATGAATTATCTTATTACAGTTCCAACCCTTTTTATACATTGGTTTCTGACATTGAGTCTGATAAGGTACAGAGTATTCTTAACAGAGTTTGGCAGCCAGTTGGATCAGCTGGTGTAATAAAAGTGATTGATTCATTAGAAGATGGTGAGGTGCTTTTTCATTTTAATCATTTTGGCACCACAATTGCAAAGCCAGTTGTAGGAAAGCATAATATTGGATTATTTCATCAGGATATTGTTAATTCTGAGATTTTAAATAATTCTGCTGAAAAACTTGGATTACCAGTGCATGGAGTTCTCACTGACATTGAGGGATCCGGGGTTTTCAATGGTTATGATTATGCTTTTCTTGGACACTTACATACTGTGTACGGTACTTTCCAAACGAATGCCGGTACAATTCTATGCTACTTAGCTAGTATTGGGCGGACCAATATTAACGAAGTTAATGACAATTTTTTAGAACGAAATATACCAATTGTTTGTGTAGAGGATGGTAAATTGACAGGTGTGTTTGATAACAAGTTCTCATTAATGAAGCGAGCTGATTGTGTGCATGAAATGGAAGTACTTGAAAATCGAGATAAAGCTGACTTGCGACGAAATATTAAACAAATAAAATCACAACCTGGGTATTCTGATAATCCGGTTGATAATGTTTTATCTCATTTGGCTGGTAATACAGATGCTGTACGGATTTTTACAGAATTACTTGAAAGTGAAGCTGATCCTTACGAAACAGAACTACACACACGAATTCATGATGCTATTATTAAAGCATTAGCATAGGAGATAGATAATGACAGTACAGGAATTACATGATCTTTATACAAAAAAGACAACTTTATACAATGAATCATTGACCAGAGCTACTGTTGCTCAGGAGAACATTGAAAAAAAGTTGCAAGAAGTTGATTCAGACTTCATAAACAAATTAGTAACTGAAAATAAAATCGATCTTACGTTTATCAACACGTTAGACCTTGAGAGATTAAAAACTGATACTGAGTATTTACATGCAATGCAGGTAAAACTCGAAACCGGAATTAATCAATTGAAACGATTCATTGAGGAGAGCCTAAATGTTTAGTGTATCTATAAAAAATGAAAATGTATTCTTAAATTTTCTTAATTCTGGTGACACAGATTATGTCGATGTTTATTTACATGATACGACTGCAACTCTGATAATGAATACAAGCGATTTATTTTCAATAATCACTATGCCTTGTACGCACACACCAAATGAAACCAGTCATGGTTTCAGAATAGCTAGATCTATCTTAAAACAGCAGAAGAGGGCAACAGCTTTTTCAGTTCGTTTTACAGAAGATTCTGATATTAAAGTATCTTTCTTTGCTGGGACTGAACTTTTGTGTGATGCAACTTTTACTTATCAGAAAGTTTATAGTACAAACTATCAAGATAAGTTGCAGCTATTGCGTAATGAAGCAGTTCCAAGTGGTGTGAGCCTTGATAAACTTGCACCACTTATAAAACTTAGTACAGCATTAGGCGGTGTAATTAACATTGAGTCAGGTGTAATTAGTGTTATTTTACAGAGTGGCATCAGGATTTATGAAAAAACGAAATATACAGGAATACTGTGTATGTCACCAAAGTATGCACAAACATTGCGCAAATGTGATTCTACAATTTTTTCAATTGAGAATTACATAGGTGCTTTTAAAGATGATTTTGCAGTTTTGGCTAATAAACTGCGTGTATCAAGTAATGCAGAGTTTTTCTCTTTAGATCAGGCAAGGGCACAGTATAAAGCCAAGATTGATTTCACAAATCTTGTCGCTTATTCTTCTTCACATCCAATGAAAATTGCCAATTTTACTATAGATCTGGATAAACAGCAATGTACATTTATGGAGGATGAAACAACCTTTAAAATACCAATTGGTATTACAGATGAAGTTAGGGCACGATCTGATAAAGTACATGAATTGATTGTTCCTTTTTCATTGATACGTACAATTTTGTCTGGTTTGGGATCAACAACTGTTTTGTTTGAAAAGAAGCAGTTTTTTCATAAAATGACAATTGGCAATTACATTATTTTATACAATTGAGGTAAAAATGTACGAAAATATTTTAGCCAGCAAGGCAAATTATGAACGTGCCTTAAGATCAGCGCGCTCGGAATTAGAACGTAAGAAAATCAATAATGAAAGAATTGATCAGTTTAAGAAAGAATTAGCTGAAGACAGGACATTGTATAATGAAGCTTCAAAATATGTGAATGCTGTTAAGATTGTTCAAACTGCAGTAGTTAAGGAAGCAAGAGATTATCAAACACGTAGAATCGATTATTTGAACGATATTATCACTGAAGCTGTTGGTAAGATCTTTCCAGACCGAAATGTTACTGCAAAGCTTGATTGCGATTTCAGCAGAACTGATAAAGTATCGCTACATTTGTATGATGAAAACGGAGATTCTTTTTCTCCACGTATTAGTGAGGGTAAACTCATGCAGTATCTTATCAGTGTATCTGCTGTGGCAGCGATTACTAAAAGTCTTGGGGTTCATAATATTTATATTGATGAAGCTTTTGGCGTTGCCAGAGTTGATCATTTAGATGATCTTGGTGAGTTATTGCAGGGTTTTGTTAATGATGGATTACAAACAGTTATCGTTTCACAAAATCCGGCATTGTATAATAATTTATCCAGACATGAAATCTATTTGGAGACTGTTCATGATGGAAATCAGCGATTTGCTAAGGTTGCCGAAATAAAAGATGTTTAAAATTGGAGGTTGTAATGGAAATAAAAAAGTTGGAATTAAGTGAGTATTCCGAGTGCATTGAGGAATCCGTTAAGTACGCTATAACTCCTTTGTATTGGCCGATCTACTGCTTTTATAAAACGCACAGCCAGCAAAACTGTTATCAGATTTTATTTGATTCTTCAGAAAGCTTATCCTCTGTAGTTTCAAGTAATGAAATTCCGATGTTCTCAGATTATGGCATAAACTTTACAAAATCTCTGTCTGTTGTTCCTAGACAGAGATTTTTTATTGCAATTCATACATTTGATCAGATTATTTCTGATGAGCGTTTTAATACCGAGGTTAAAGATAAATTTACCGATGTGGATAAGGATTATGTCGGCCTCATTTTTATCGAATGCCCAGGCGATGATGATGGAAATGTTTATGAATCACTAAGTCAATCTGAGAAAGTTGCTATTGTAGAGAGATTAAAGGAAGTTTATCCAAGAGCTACCATTGCAACCGCCGCTTTAAATATTTATATTCCTGCGATTGAAAGTGAAAAACCAAAGATTAAGGCGACAGTAAAGCTTGATGATGTGCTTACACTTCAGGATCTTTTAGGAGATGCACAGACGTACAATGGACTTGAAATGTCAATCAAACTTATTCTTCGCTTTATCAAGAAAATTGCATCTGTAAAAGCTGATATGATTGATGCTTCTGAGTCAAATATTTCAAACAGATTTTCAAATGGTGATCGTCGTTGCATTACTTATATCTGTTTAATGAAATATAATAAACTTGTTTACTTCGATCAATTATCTTACAGAGCGCTGATCGGATTTCAACGTGATCTCATGTCACGTGATGCAATGTATGCAGAGGATTTTTTATATATCATTTCCCACCTTCCTGATATCGCTGTTTATTATAAGACCGAGCCAATCATTGTATTGCCAAACAAAAAGTTTGATTATGCTAGCGATATTGTTTTACGCGTTATTGAATGCAAAATTGACCTTGATACAATGACACTTGATACTGGTCAAGATGTTGTACAGTATTACTACCCAAATATTGAGCTTCTTTCTACGGCCAATCTGTTTAATCTTAATAGCAAAGATTTTGACACTGCTAAAGCTGGTGCAGATAGATTACAGAAATTGTACAAAAGTTTTTCATATCATTGTGCAGAGGAGATTGATATTTCTGAAATCACTTTCAATATTAGTAACGTGATTTTTTATAAGCAGGGTGATGAAACATTCATGGCGTATCTGTCTTCTATCAAAGCAGATACTAAATTTATGGCATATCCTGTTCGTGAAAGGTGTCAGCCATTTGAGATGACATTAGACATGGCAAGAGAAACTCTCTGCGATGTTAGATTATTTGAAGATTGGAAAGAGGTAGTTTATCCTTTTCTTGTTAATGGTTATGTTCAGAAGAATCATATCTGTTTTCCAGTTCAGAGATATATAATGGGAGTTTGTCTATACTCACAAGGCTTAGGAAATCAGATCTTATCGAAAGATATTGGTCTCACATTTGAAGAAGCCGGTATCTACAATGATATGAGTTGGTCTTTAAGAAAATTTAACACAATTTTACATTATGTGAAACGTGATTGTATCGTTGATAATATGTCAACGCCATTTGGAGGTTTACATCCGATGGTACAAAATACTGTAACAATTAAAAGAGAAGATTGGAGGTCCGATCATGACAGATTACATCAGTTCAACACCTACTGATATTAACAGTATGCAGATTGGGGATGTTTTAAAATATCTTGATGGTGCTTCGGGAGATGCAGATATTGCATCTCCCATTGTGCGCTTAAATGTAACAAAAATGCTTTATGACGTACTTGGAATGACACTAACTCCAGATATTGCATTGGCTGCTGTAGCGGAACCACAGGCATCTTTAGTACTTGCTACGGCTGGTGGCGGTAAAACTACATGGGCACAAACAAAAGCTATTCTGCAAAAGATTACACGTAAATCACGGTTACATCCTGGGCATAAAATAAAGGGTGCTGCCATTTTATGCTTGGTTTATAATAAGCATAATGTACAGGATATGATTGATAAGCATAAAAGAATGGTCGCAACACTACGAGCAAGAAATATTAAAGGACTGGACATTGATGATGAAATAAATGCCTGTACTTTGCATAGTTTCTGTGATTTCTGGAGACGAGAGTATGTTGCTAAAATGGGATTGCTTGGTGCGACGCTTTTAGAGCAGTCACAAGCTGAGTCTTTCATGATGCGTGCAATTAAGATTGCCTGCAAAAAAATGGGTATGAACAAAGAAGTCAACACCATTGATTCATCAGATATGTTTGGCTTATACATGTTTTATCGCGAGACAATGTGCCAATCTGTTCAGGAGCTTGAGTCTTGCGATAAATTTGTTGATCTGGGGTTACCTTTAGAGCTTATCGAGGCAATTTTCGCTCAATATGAGCGCTCGAAAGAGCTGAGTCATAAGTATGACTTTGTAGATATGCTTTATAAATTCTATTGCTTGCTTCGTGATGATGATACTGTACGCACAAGAGTTCAGAAATTTTATGAGTATGTAATTGCTGATGAGGTACAGGATTTCACACCATTGATGTGGTCAATTCTGCAGCTGATGGTTTCAGATGGTACACCTTTAACTTGTATTGGTGATGAGGATCAGAACATTTATATGTTCCGCGGTGCAGATATTAAAAATCTTCTTCAGTTTACAAGTATTTTTGAGGGCGGTAAAATTTACTCTCTTGAATATAATCGTAGATGCAAAAAGCGGATTCTTGATGAAGCACGGAAGGTTATTGAAATGAACACTTTACGATTTAATAAAGTGTTACGTAATACTAAAGATGGTGGCGAAGTTACATATGAATCCTACAATACTCTTAATGGCCAGTTTGTAAATGTTTTGAAATTGATTAAGAGTATGTCAGTGCCTGAGCTGGAGAATACAGTAATTTGTTATCGAGAGACAGCTTCAAGTACAATTTTAGCTGATATGCTAATGGGCGAAGATATTATTTTCAACGTCATTAGTGGCGTTGGTCCATTTTCACATGAGTTATATCGGCATATGTTTGAGATCATGAATGCTTTGGAGATGCCATATGATATGCATAACTGTATTTCTTTGTATAAGGTTCTTCCGTGTACAAAGGATGAATTTCAAAAGGCAATTGGATACGATCCAGCAAAAGGCCGATTTAAAAATGATAATGTTCGTGGTATTCATTTCAAGGATTTTGATTATGGTAAATTACAGGAACGTGAATCTTTTGTAACTACAATGCAGACTCTTGTAGAATTATCAGCAAAGATCTCTAATACATCTGTAGCAGAAATCTCTGCCGCTGTTTTCCAGCTTATGAATAAGTATTTTTGGGGATTTAAGAAATCTTGTAATAGATTCCCTGATGTTGATGAAATCATGCAGGCAAGAATTCTGAAGTATTTTCAATCACCATTACTTTATACAAAATTTTATCAGGACTATCAGCATAAGAAGAGTTGTTATAAGCATTATACGGCTGAGCGTTCTGGCTTAACAATTTCTACATTTCATTCTTTGAAGGGGCTCGAGTTCGATAATGTAATTGTTATTTGCATGGATGATTCAATTTATCCTAATTTTCACAACATTGATTCACGTGCATATCTGCCTTCCGTGAAACAAGCATTAAAGGAATCTGAGGTACGCTTATGGTATGTTGCAGTGACCAGAGCAATTTCTAAATTGCATGTATTTTATTTTAAGGATAATCCTAGTTTGTTTGTAAGATTTGCTTTAGAAGATAATTTTCCTATTGCAGGAAAATTTCAGAATGGTGCAGATGCTTTTGAAAGTCAAGATGATGCAGAAGAACTTCAAAAACTTGTAGAAGCTCCAGTGATGGCGCGTAATGAAATGCAGCAAGCTAAAACTGAAGCTCCTGCTAAAATTGATATGTTTGAAACTTCATTGTCAAGTGAAGAAAGAGAAGCCTGCAATGAATTTAATGATTTTGACGAACTTGATGAGTTAGATGATCTTGATGATGTTGATAATGTTTCTGATGTTTCTGTTGTTTCTGATGTTGATAAATCAACTTTAATTTCAACACAGGCTGATAATAATACAGAACGTCAGCAGTCAAACACTATTGATGATCATGTAACGTCATCTGCAAAGGAAACATCAGCATCTGAGGAAAAGTCAACGCCAGATATTGCAGAATCATTTGCTGCAGAAAAACGCTCTACAGAATCTGATAATAAACTTGTTTGGCAGAACACAGCAGATTTAGTACATGAAGCCTCTGCTAAAGAAGATAATGCATCTGAAAAAACAGACAGTGCTGAAGAAGATACGCAGGTCCAGCTTAAGAGTGGTAAGAGTTTGTACCTTAATAAACTTCTTAGTTCATTTTAGGAGGGAACATGTATCAATTTGATAAGATTGAAACAAATTTAAATTTTTATGATCAGCTTGATAGGCTTGGTGTTCAGGATATTTTGAATCATCAGGCCTACCAGAGTCCTGATTTTTATAATTGGTTCCGTGTGAACCAATTTTTACTCGATTTAGTTACAAACGGTAACACTAAATCAGCATTAGTGTACGGTGACTATGATGTTGATGGACTAATGTGCGCAAAGATCATGGAAGATGCTTTAAAACATTTCGGTGTAAAGAAAGTTGATGTATATCACTATACGCAGAGAACGCATGCATTGGACACCTTAGCAGTACAGCAAGCCATTTTAGGACAATATGATTATTTTATTGTATGCGATACTGGCTCATCTAGCATGGAGTTATTAAATCGAGTTGCACGGCACGGCATTAGAATTATTGTGTTAGATCATCATGTTTCTAACTATTCTTATGAAGAATTTAATGACAATACAGCGATTATTAATACTGAGTTGGAGAATTTGTTTACTCAAATGCAGACATTTGAGCTAAGTGCTGGTGCTCTTTGTTATGTGGTAATTCGTAAATTTTGTGAAGAGAATGGCTTTGATCTTTATGAACCATTGGCAGCTTATGCAACTGTAAGCCTTTATTCTGATTGCATGAATATGGCTAATTCTTTTAATCGTGCTATTTATTATGAATCTAAGGCAATTCCTCGAGAGAACTTACCACATTTGATAAAGTTGTTTTTAAATGATTATAGCGTTTTTGGTGCCAGATATATCGGCTTTTGGTTTGCACCAAGGATAAATGCTTTATTCAGATCTGAAAGTTTCGATGTTTTGAATCAGCTGTGTTTTGATAATCTTGACTATAATAATGAAGTTGTTATATGTGAAATAATAGAAGATCTTTATGGTAAGATTCGTGAGTTGACTAAAGAACTTGCAGATATTATTGAAGTTACGGAATTGGATCACTTTGTGGTTGGAGATCTTCAAAGTGTGGAAGAATATTATAACATCGAAAAATATAAGATTTATAATTATACCGGCCTTGTAGCAAATATGTTATCTGAAAAATATGGAAAGGCTTGCGTGGTATATTGTTTCGCTGGCAGTGAAATAAAGGGTAGTGTGCGTGATTTATTCTCAAGAGATTATCTAAGTTTATTTCAGCATATTTGTAATGCTGGGGGGCATGCAGCTGCTTTTGGTTTTCATATAGGTGCCTTTGATCTTGATACCTTTTTGAACAGTCTGAGGTATCTTGATGCCAATTTTTCTATTGATGATGTACACAATGAGCCTATCATTTTACCAATGACTGCAATTGTCCCAGATGAATTGCTGATAAATGATATCGCAACTTACAACGAGTTTTCAGGTCAAGGTTTACCAGTCGTTTATATTAAAAAGCAGTTGGTAGGAATTAGGAAAGAGATAAAGACTCCTTATAACTTCAAATACAAATGGGGCAATCTTTTTATTCAGAGCGACTATAGTATTCCATTTGGTTCTTATGTCTTGCTTAAACCTATACAGACAATGACTACAAAATTACTTGTGAAGTAGGAGGTTTTATGAGTACTTTATTTGTTGTAAGCCCCTGCTATCTCGAATCAATCTATCATGAGTCCAAAAAATATGATTTTGATTTGCAGGGTTATGGCTCATTTAATATGGCGCTTAATGGTTTAATCAAAGTTAATTGTTCAGATATTTTAGGTTTTGCATTTGCTGGTATGCATTTACCTGGTTCAAGAACAAAAGAGTTCAAATTTATGCTTCAATTTTTTGACAGCATCGAACTCATGCATGCTAATAAAAAATTTGTAATTGCTACAGATGAGACTGTAGCGCCATGGAGCAAGATATTTAAACGATATCATAATATCCGGTTTGTTAAGGTTCCATCTTATGACTTTATGTCAGATATTGTTGTTAATAAACAGATCTTTGGTAGCATTCTTTTAGACAATGCTGATCCGTATGTTTTTGAAAGAAAAGCAAATCATCAGATCGACTTTGATACCCCGAGACTTGAGTATGTACCATTATTTTCTGATGCACAGATTCAATGTGTTTCAAAAGTTGATATTCTAGATACTTTGGAAAGAACTCTTGACAATGATGCTGTATTTCGTCGTTTTAAAGGTGAGAAGGCCAATCTTCAGTATTTCAGGATGTATTATATTGCACTATTAATGCAAGATAAAAATGCAATTTTAGATGCACGAAATCATATTGATGAAATTTTAGATGCATGTCAGGAAGACACTTCTTCTTGGTGTGCATTACTTGCAGTAAAAAATTATATGGAGGGAAATATTGATGAATGATTTTATAACAAAATTTCCCATTTCAAAGGAAGTTGTTAATATTTTTGAACAAGGTCTTATTGAAGACAAAAATGTTATCGTTCAGATGCTGGAAGAGTATAAGTTTTTAACCAGAGAGCAAATACTTAATGTTTTAAAAACAGATACTGACTATCCTTTCATATCTTTAGATGATACGCACATTTTAAAGCCTTTTAATTCAGAAGTTGTTTATTATTGTAATGAATCAGAGGCGTATGTGTACATTTATGGTTTTACTGATATTTCTTGCAATGTTAATCGTATTGAATTGCAGCTAAGTCAGTATAATGTACATTTTTATCGGATCACGCCTTACAATTTCCGTATTCTGATGATACCTCATTATGCACCAACTTATGATGCACTAGTTCTATTTAAACGTATTTTGCTTGAGGCTTTAAAAGTACATGCAACTGATATTCATTTTGATACAAAACATTTTAAAGTGACACCAGATTATACTGTAGCTTTTCGTATTGATGGTGATATGCATCCATATACTGAGTTTTTACTTGATGAGCGTTTAAATAAAGAGATCATCTCAAAGCTTGTTGAAGTAAAGACAAATGTTGCTTCATTAGATTTGAATAGCGCAGAAGGGATTACTGCGGTTGCTAAAGATGTCCTTGGAACCGGAATTGCAGAATTACGTATTAGCGCAAATCAATGTTTAGACGGTTACCATTATGTTATTAGAATCCAAAAAGCTGATACCATATCATTTACTTTGAATGAGCTTGGATTTCATCCAAATGTCATAACTGATCTAAGTTACATAACTAGAAAACGTAGTGGCATTACATTGATTACTGGTGCAGTAAGAACTGGTAAAAATACAACAGCTTTTGCAATTGAAAATGAAATGGTTAAGTTACCAATAAAGTTGGTTTCTTATGAATATCCTATTGAAGTTCTGATGCCAGTATCTCAGGTTGATTATGCAAACAATGAGGAAATTCTATTGAATGCTATCCGTTTAGCAAAGAAGCAAGATGTAAACGTAGCTTTTCTAAATGAGATACCTAATAAGGAAGTTGCATTTGCTGTACAAGACCTGGTAAATAGCTCTATCCATGTAATTACAACCATGCATTTGGACAGATTGTGGTTGCTTCCATATCGTTTAAAGGAGTATTATGGCACATCTTATAAAGATGTAATAAGTCAGATAAATGGAGTTTTCAACCAGAAGATGTTTAGTGTCCCGTGCCCTCACTGCCAGCAGCAAATTCTTGTTGATGATATTGAAGATATACGGAAACGAGAGCTGTTGCAAAAGTATAAGATTCCTTTTGCTTATAGAAACAGCGGATGTACTATATGTAACGGCACTGGTCATATTATTGGACGTAATCAACCATATGCAGAGCATTTGTTATTTACAAGTGACATAATTGATGCTTTGCTTGAGTGCAATGAGCCATATCAAATGGAACGTGTTTTGCGGGATGCTTTGACTAAGGCTAATCAGACTCTTGAAGTTTATATGACTGCAGCCATTGGTGAAGGTAAACTTGCAATTGATGCAATGGATAGTATTGTTTAGGAGGTATTTATGTTATTTGCGAAACGAAATAAGCAGGAGCCTTTTGATGAGGATGTTGACATTACAGCAACTTCTTCAGATGAAGATATAAAGACTTCTACAAAATCAGTCAGTTCTTTATTTAGCGGGCTTTTCTGCAAGTATGATAGCGATTATGATGATAGCTATATCAAATGGTTATTGTCTGATGCTGAGAATGTACCTGTTCCAGTAATTTTGCTACAGTCAAGTATTTCATCATTGGATGTAAAGATTCCATCAGTTGATGAACTATCAAAAACTGTTGAGATTCCTGATGACTATATTCCGGCATCAACAGTACTTCTATCAGATGATGATTCTGATGATGAAGATGACCCAGTGATTTTGTAATTTATCATTTATGATTGGAGATTTTATGAAAAGGATTTTAATTGCAGTAATATTAATTATTGGTATTGCTGGTGGCGGTTATCAGTATTTACAGCTGACCTCTGCTAAAGATGTGAATCTACATTTAGAGTCTCAGATAAAAGATGCTGATTCACAAATTACTCAATATCAGGAAGAACTAAAAGCATTGCCAATTTCAAAGTATTCCTCTAACTCGGAACTTGTATCTGCATTTTTAACATCTAAAGATGTAAAACTGTTACAGATAACAGCTCAAGACAAAGATGCTGCTGGTGACTATAGTAATATTGTGACTGTAAAGACAATTGACGATGTTGCATACTTCACTAATACAATTTCTCGAATTGTATTAACTTTGTCTTACAATGATTTTAGCAAAGCATTTAAATACATTCAGTCGGTTGATGCTCCATTTTCATCCATATCTTTCGACTGCAGTAAAAAAATAATTTCACTTTATTTAACACCAGTAACTATAGGAAGTTCTGACATTTCTAATGAAGTAACTGATTCACCTTATGACACTACCACAACTGAAGCAGCTCCGGATCAGTTAAATACAGATTCAGATATCACTTCATCTGCACAGAAGTCGTCTCAATTTGATATTCAATACTTAGGGGGTGATGAATAGTGATTAAAGCTGTTATTGATTTTGGAACCAATGTTAAGTTCATTTTAATGAAAGGAACTTCATTATTTCAGTATACAACCTTCGATTATTCATCTGATACACTTAGCTACTTGTATGCTTTAATGAAGGAGAAAAATATTTCGGAAATAACTTATTGTTTACCAAGTTATTTTTCCAAAGAGATTTTATTGAATTCAGTAGCATTGTCACATGAAACGCTTGCTTTTTCTGATGGTTATTTTTGTGTAAGTTTGGAAGATTTATCAAAGTTAAAGCATCTGGCTGAGTCGCTACACATTTCAAATGTGCATTACACTGAACAGGAGTTGCTTTGCACAGAAGATGGTATTTATGCAATGGAGTTCAACAATCTTTGTAGAATTCTTGTAAAGTATCATGGAAAAATTATTGAGTGCGACATGCAAACAGAGTCTACTGCCGCAGCTACAATACAGCAGTATTACTTAAAGTACAATTTGCATAATATTGTAAATTTGGTAAATCACAGTGATTATGATTTATTGCCAACTGTATTTGATAATATTTTTGCTGTTGATAATGTATCTGTAACAAATGACTTGACTTATCTTGCCTGGGTTATGCAGGCAGAATGGCATACAATTGATGATTATTTTGCAAGTCCGTTCAGTGCACAGACATTAGTAACTGATGATACCTCTGTTACTTCAGATGCTGATCTATCTGTAGCTAAGTCTTCGGCTCATGCCAAAAGATCATCAGAGGCATTAACTAAAGTAGATGATCAAGATGATACTGAAACAAGTGCTATGTCTAATGCTACAGAATCAAGAAGTAGTAAATCACATAAAGTAAAAAATCATGCTGATAACGTAAAGAAACCAGCTAAAAAGTCTTTCTTGACTGCAATCACTGCAGTCATTGCTATTGCTATGATTTTAAATGTCAGTTTACTCTACTTAAGAAATTCTGAAAATAAAAAGTATACACAGGAGTATGCATCATTTTTAGACAAGTCTTCACAACTTACAGATTTAAAATCTAAATATAACTTACTTTCCTCAGTAACAACAACTGAAACAAGTTCAGGTGTTTTATCCTTTTTAAAGGATACTAAATTACTGAAGAGTAAAAATGTAAAGCTTACAAATTTTGCTATTGAGGGATCAACTATAACATTAACTGTTACAGCACCTTCTGACACAAAATTCTGGGCTTTTCATGATAAATTAGGTGAGACATACAATATTACAAATGTAACAGATGGTGATCCACCAAAATCTGGTGTTTGTCATGTTATTACACTTATGCTTTGATCTGTAGAGCTAGGTATAGGAAACTATACGTAGCTCTTTTCGCGTTTATATAATGAAAAGAAAGGAGAGTAAAATGAGATTAGGAACATTTTGGGGTTTTACTGCACCAATTCTTCTACTGGCTTATGACGATACTGACGAAATCTCTAGTATCATTCAGTTTATGCGAGATTCCACTAATAGTGATATTATTAAAAATTTGCATATTGAACTGTATTTCTTAATGAAGTCAAAAGAGCTTGAAGAGGTAAGTTTGCTGCCACCCGAAGGTGGTTATTTCAGTGAACGATATCAAGATGCCTTCATTTCCTATGGAACATTCGTAAATGCCGGGGCTCAGGACGTTGCTCAGATTGATTTAGTGAACGAGATAGTTCATAAAGTTGCTCAGAAAATTTTAACTGGTGAACGTAAGGGAAAATTCGTGAAGATTAACAATACAGTTTATGGTACTGTGCAATCTATAATTTCAGCTTACATACAGGAGAATGAGTTTTATTCTTCTGATGTTCATAAGATTGTGAATAAAATTTATCGCGATCTTTTGTCCGAAACAGGTTATTCAGTTACCTCTATAATAGAGGATGAATTTCCATGCACTAAAACATTGCCTGATAAATTTCTCCGCAATAACGTTTCTATTGAAGCCGGTATAAGTTTACAGAAGATTTATGAGTATTTCCAACAGAGAATGCCAGATATTGAAAAGCTGTTTGATGAAACAAAGGCATTTAGTGCTTCAGAACTCAAGGTATTTAACTTTGAGTTGTCTGAGTTTTTGAAACGTAAGCCAGATTATCTTGAGCTGCTAACTTTAAACTGGTTTGATTATGCAATTAAAAGTAAATCTGCGATTATTTTACAGCAAAGTGTTGAAGACTATAGATCAAATCTCGAACAGTTAAAGAAAGCTATTGAAACTTCTGTTGCAGTTTTAAATGTAAATGAATCATCTGAGGTGGAAGTAGACCATTCTCTTCCAGTGATTCCTTATATTGATCACCCTGCTGATTATACAAATGAGGAATTACAAATGATAAACAATTTGTTTGAACATGCACAGAATTTTACAACTGAAATGGCTGCAGAGAAACTTGGTATTTCAGCTGAAGATTTTACGGCAAATACACAGGCAGCTTGTAATGTTGGAATCTGTGGTTTGAATGAACAGACAAAAGAGCTGTTTATGGATTCGTTAAATAATATTGTAATGTCAGATTCATTTGTTTGTAAAAAGTCACAGGAATATCTGAATCAGATAAATCAGAGTATTTTAAATGCTGAGCAGCTTCTTAGAAATATTAAGCCACTTGGCACAGAAATTTAGGAGGAAATGCATGAATACATTGTGTGTTATTGATGTGTCTGCAGTTGTTTACACAGGATTGTATAGTCAAAGGTACCAGGACAGATCTGCCTTTGGGTATCCAACTGGCGGAATACATTTTTTCATGGAACAATTACTTGTTCCATTGTATGAGTACAATGACATAGTTCTGTGTTTTGATAGTCCAAATTTTCGTAAAAAATTGGAAAGTTCTTATAAAAGTGGGAGATCGCATAATGCAGTTGCTATCAGTCAGATCGAGGCATTGTATGAGTATTTAAGCTATTGCGGGTTTAGCTGTTACAAATGTGATGGCTATGAAGCAGATGATATTATTGATTGGGTAATTGATACCTTTAAAGAGAAGTATTCCCCAATTATCATTGTTGGTAATGATATGGATCTTGCACATTCAATCAGACCAAATGTCATTTTTAGATCATGTCGTAGCGATATGAATATTATCAAGAGATCCTCATTTCCAAACGCTATTAAAAAGGATGTTTACATTCCATACAATATGGTTAGTATTTGGAAATGTTTATGCGGCTGTCAAAGTGACGGTGTACCGCAGTTCAGGACTGAAGGTGGTTTATATGGATCTGAATTGTACGATACTTGTGTACAAACTTATGTAAACAGCAATCTTGTTGATGATTATGATAAGACAACTTCAATTCACTTATTCAAATTTTGGGCAGAGAAATCTGGCCTTTTTTCAGATCAGGATCTGAAAAAACTTGATACGAGAATTAAGGTTATCTTTCCTGCTGAATGCCCAGAAGATTTGGATTTCAAACCTGTAAATAAGTCACATATTGATTATGATAAGATGTCAAAAGTCCTTACGATGTTTAATGTTGCGGATGCTTTGTTTGGCACCAAAAATTGTAATGGTGTTCCAATGAAGAATGAGTTTTGGCGTGTGCAGCTAACTGACTCTGATAAGCAGTTAGTTTACGACTTAGCACACAGATTAAATTCAGGTGAGTATAACGCTGATAAAAGTATTCCTATGAATACTGAGCGTGTTACTTCAAGTCCGCTAAAGATATCCGCTTTTGAGAAAGAATTTTAAGATGGAGTCAATTATGAATTTAAGCTATGAGAGAATGCTGCATTTGTTAGCAATTGCTTCTATTGAAATAGGAGATAGTTGTCTTGACTATTTGCAACTAAAAGAGTCTGAAGTTACAGACCGGGATATTTCTATCAAATTTTCTGACTATGTTAAAAGTCAGATCCATTACTACATGATAAATAAAGTAAACAATAAGAGCTTTTTTAAATTTGTAAATGCATTTTACTATTTGAATGGCAACATCAAGTATCGTAATGATGCTCTTGAGCTTGTGCGATGTTTTTATCAGGATATCACTACTTTTCTTCTTCATAGCTCTTTAGATCTTCACATTAGCTTAACTGTTGATATTGATATCCAGGATACTTGGGAAGCAGATGTTTCCCAAGTAAAGTCTGAAATTTCAGAAATGTTTCAATTAAGCGATAAGTACACTAGTGAACAGTTCAAAGAATACCTGGATTCTTCCAAGTATTCTTGGATTCTTGACTATGTTGATTCAATTGAGAAAGGCAAGCAGCGTATTGATAATTATGCTCTTGCCTTTTCTTTGTCTGAGATGCTAAAAGATCCAAAACTCTACAAATTTAAGGAGGTTGTACATGAGAATTGAGCTAAATAAGCAGTATGGGCCAGCTTTAGTTAATTTACTACGTCAGGTTTCAATGACAGCATGTAAAGTACTGCGTCCTATTGCATTTTCTACAGGTACACATAGTAATGTTCTTGATACAAGTGACTCTGCTATTGAAGATATGACAACTTTTATTGACAATGTTACATCAGCAAATTATTACGTAACCAATCAGGAGTCTAGTGAGCTTATAAGATTTGATGCTACTGTTGCAAGAACTTTAGATACTAGTCAATTTCAATCTGAGGGTATTTTGTGTAAGGAGAATAAGGTAGTGCTTAATACCTTCGCTGACTTAAAGGTATCTATTATTTTTAGATATTCCAATAATCGGTATACTGTCAAGGAAAATGTGCTGTTTTTGCAAAAACAGGGTATCAATACAGATGAGTATATTGTTATTCCAAGCCGTCATTGTGCAGTAGATTCATTTACTCAAAGTGAAATTGAGTCTGAAGAAAACTATGTGGTCGATATTGACATTAAGTCAGATGTGTGCTCAATAGAGCAGATTTTAGATCAGACCATGAAAACAATTAGTGAGCAAGTGGAAAAATTGGGGCAAAAGATCAAAGAAAGCTAGAGTCATAAGACCCCAAAAAATACCACTTCCAAATATAAAAAGGAGATTACAAGATGACACTACAAAGTTTACAAGAACTTGGCTGTTTGTCGAGTAATTTGGAAGTTTGCCATAAATACAAGGCAACTTCCTATTCAGAATTCAGAAAATGTTCTGATGATGACAAGAAAAAAGTAAAAGCTGTTGTTTTAGATAACAGTGTCTGGGTAGCTACACCTAATCGTGAGCCAACCGTCCGAGCTGATGTTGTTTACTCTTACGACGGTACTAACTTTGGACTTTGGAATCGTCAGCTTCATTCATTCAGCATCATGGAATTAGTTAACGATTCCTTGGTTGCAACCAAAAATATTTCATTAATGGAAGGAGACAGTAATATGTCAGAACAGAAACTTGATCTTGGAGGATCACTCGCAGAGGAGATGGCAGCAGAAGCTAAGAAGACTGCAGCTGCACCACAGAAAATGGATGTTGAAGGTGTTGGAACCCCATCCGCAAAGAAATCAGATGCTGAGAAAGCAGCAGAGAAAGCAGCAAGAGATGCTAGAAAGAAACAGAAAGAGCATGCACTGGAAGAGCAGGCAAGTGCAATCAAGGCTATTGCACAGCGTAGCGGAACTACATTTAAAGTAAATCCTAAGTTCGTTGATAACAACCGTAAATACGGAAGATTCCTTGGATTCGTTACGGCTTCTGATCCTGTATTCAAACTTTCTCTTAAGCAGACTCCTATCAACTTTGGAACTCCGGGTAACCCACAGTATCAGTTACGTGCAGGTGTGACTCTTGATCCTGAGACACAGAAGAGATTCCAGGGCGGCGTTAAGAATATCGGAGCTAAGTATCTTGAGTGCAAGACAGATATTGTTATGAGACAGGCAGGTCCTGGCAGCATTGTTGCTGGTATTGTAAAGACTCCTGCAATGACAGAGCTTACTTCTTATGATGATGCAACACAGTCTCGTGATTTCACAGCTGATTGCGTTGAGAACCATACAACAGTTCTTAAGGTTCTTCCTAAGGAAGCATTATTCCCATATCTTGAGCTGAACTACGACAAGAAGATTCCGGAAGATGAGTCTATCGCCGGCAACACAATGCTCGCTGTTAAGTCTACAGAAGTTAAGAGCAAAGGTGCTTCTAAGGGTACATCTGCTCCAATCAAGCAGTTCCGTACACGTATTGTAGCTGAGGGACGTTCACTGTTTACCGCAGGAAACTACTTCCCAATTGAAACATACGATACAGTTTCTCTTTCTTACGCTACAGAAGACGACAAGGTACTGGCTAACAACAATTTCGCAGCTTTAATGAAGCAGCTGAATGCTAAGCCAGTTCAGAGAGCAAACGGACAGTTCTCCGCACCTAAGGGTGAACTTTCTGAGGAAGCAAAGGCTATGTTCAGCGTAGATGAAGCTAACTCTGATCCGAGCAAGGCTCTGTATTCTTGCTCATCTTCAATCGTTAATGGTGGTGCTGTTATCCAGTGCAAGCCATTCGGTGCTAAGAAGAATGAGGAGTTAATGATCGATGTTACAGCTCTTCCGGTACGTGAGACCAAAGAGAATAAGGACGGTACAACTACAAACTACCGTTACAGAAAGTCTAAGTTCAATGAAGGAAATGATCCGGCAATCAATCGTAACGAGTATGCTGACTTCATTGCTCGTGTTACAGCAGCTGCTGACGGCGTAAACTTCGAGACAATCATCAACAAGGCCAAGAAAGCTAGCAGATCTGCTTCTAAGCCAAAGGCAAGCACTTCTGTTGCTGATCGTATTTCCGGTCTTGAGATGCTGGCACTTCGTAGTGCTAACGATGTTAAGGTTGACGGCACCAATTCAATCGCTGACATCTTCGAAGCATTCAGAAATGCTCAGGTTTAATTCATTTAAACCAAATCAATACAAAAATTTGCAAATTTTTACAATCGGAGAGTGTGTGAGTAAAATCACACACTCTCTTTTTTATTTCAGGTGGAGGTACTTAAAATGTCCGATTTTAAATATTCTTTTCGAGAGCTGATTGGAAACCAATTAAACATCTCAATTTTGAAAAGATCCATTAATAATAGCACCTTTAGACAGTTTACTATCTTTGATGGAATACTAGGCACAGGGAAATCAACATGTGCACGTATTGCTGCTATGGCATTGACATGTGACAACCCTTACAATGGTGAACCATGCTGTGCTTGCGCATCCTGTAAGGCTAATATTGATGCATTTGAGCATGCGTCAGACTCACCATATGTGTCAACAGTAAATGCTGGTAAACTTTCTTCAAAAGATGATGTCACAGATCTTGTTCATCGTATTTTTGATTTACAGGGTAGTGTAAAGAATAAAGTTTTTCTAATCGAAGAGGCACATGCTTTAGCAAAGGTTCAAGGTGCTGAAACAATGCTATTATCTGAGCTTGATAATATCGCGCCAAATATTTATTTGATATTTAGTACAACAAGAGCCTTTGATTTAAAGGCTGAATTGCTAAGTCGTGCTGAGAAATTTACCTTTGGACGTCTTAGTGATACAGAATCACGGCAATTACTTGTAACTACGGCTGAGCAGAAAGGTTACAGCGTACCGGATGAAATACTTAATTTACTTGTAAAATATGGAAGAGGAATTCCAAGAAATCTGCTAAAGTCTTTAGATTTTACTATTGATGAAAGTCTAGATTTGTCTGAGCTTAGAGCACATCTGCAAGTAATAGATGACTCTCAGCTCATTCAATTATTTGAAAGTATGCAGTCACCACAAATACAATTGTATCTTGATTCTTTAATGGAAATAAAAACTTCTGTTAATTCACAGGAAATAATGCAGTCATTAAAAGAGTTTTTAGTGCAGGTTGCTTTTGTGATTGAAGGAGATATCCATGGTACTTTCAGCAAAAGTGAGATTGATTTGATAAAACAAATTTTTACGAGACAAAAGTATTATAAGATGATAAATCTGATTGATAAATTGCCTCGTAAGATTGATGATGCTGATTTAGATATGCTACTTTTGCAGCTACGTATGATTATTCAATCAAGAAATACTGCAAGTGTTATATCAGAATCACACAAAGTTGGTGCAGTGGAACGAGATGCTACAGCGGAACGTCAGGCTTCTTTAGCTAAAGCTTCTACCACTGTTTCCGCAAAAAAGATTAGCTTGGATGCAATAAAGAAATTACAAGGTGATTAAATGAAAATTAAAATTAGAGATGAATTAAATGTTGATGAGCCAATTAATCTACGCAGACTGAAGCCAAGAATCAAGTTGTATGCAGGTTTTATGGTCAAGATACATGAATCACGGTGGTATCAAACTGGCAGGCATAAGAAAGAGGAGCAGGATTATGCAAGGCAAGTACAGCAAGATGAGCGTTTAAAAAATGCTTTACTTGCTGTATTTTACAGAGAGCTTGTCGACAACAAAACACTCTCTGATAAAAAAGATACTTGTAAAGAGATCACAGTTAGTATTGAAAGTAAATATCAAAAGTCCTTAGATCGAATATTAAAACAAAAAGATTTTATTATGTACGATATTAAGAGAGTTGAAGAGCAGCCAGATATTCGTAAGGCTTTCCCTGATATGGCTATAATTCTTCAGGTTTCAAAGAAAGTTGTTTAAGGGGGTGATTTCTTTTGCGGCGTAAATTTGTACAGGCAACTTTGGTTTTAGCCATGCTGTCTGGTATAGGTGCAGTTGCTACAAATTCTGGCGGATCTATAAAAGCAGATGCAGCAATTACAAAAACTGTGAGGACTTCTAAAGACCATACAGGTTCCAAGTGGTATGATTATTACTATTATTCAAATGGCGCTATGCGTTCAATCAATAACCTTGCAAAGGACACTTATAATTTTTCTGAGGAATCCTTTACAAAAGATGTTTCTACCTACGCAGATAAGTTACTTGGTGAGGTTAATTATGACGACACTTCAAGGGAGTTCACTAAAGTTGGTTCTGATAATTTAGCTTCATTAAATACTATTCTTAAGATGCCATCTAAGAAAACACAGTGGTTGACTAACTACACAGTGCAGGAATTGAAAGATCGAAAACTCATTCCATCTTCTGATTCTGATAATTCTGAAGATAATAAGACTGCAGAGGATGCCCAGACATCTAATATGGTTGATAATGGCGAAGCTACAACAAGTGATTTAGTCACTTCGCTTACTTATTTGATTAACAAAGATTATTATACTGTGCCGAGAAATTTGAAAGTCCATAAAACAGGAGCAGGTGCTCCTTTAACAGCTACCATTACAGAATCAAACGGTGCTAATTGGTTTTATGCAAATAAGTCTTCTGCGACTAATGGCGAAAAAGTGAACAACAGTAATAATTTGTTAAAATCAGATTTGATAATGATGATGAGCAAAATTTACAAAGGTGTTCAACCATCATCAGCACTTATTTTGAGCGATTATTCTGAGCGTGATGGCAATGTCTGGTCAACAGAAGACGCTACTAAGAAGGTTGATAAAGACAAAAATTACAGTACGTGCTATTCAAATCCATTGTTAAAAGGTAGTGAGTATTATGGTTCATCAAAATGCTACTATGACAAATTGACAAATGATCATTTCGAAGGAACGTATGGTGGTGGACATTTCGAGGGAGATACTGATTATCTTTACAACATTGTTGATGGGATGGATTACCATGGTGTTCAGTTTGTTGGCGATTATTGGGTTTATTACGATCCAAATGTGTATGAATTGTATTTATCAGAAGCATTGAATGATGGAATCATCACCATTAGCGATCTCTCTAACAATTCTGCAAATCCTTGTAGCAAGTTTAGATCGGATTACAAAAACAAGCGAACCGGTCACTGGGGTAATGGCAACTACCATCTTAATGGTAAGATTACTTCTGATTCCTTGGGATACAGCAAGCAGGTAAATTATTCTTCTGCTGGTATGAGTGTTACTTCAAAGAAGCCAACATATTTTGGTGATAAAGAGAATATGACAATGATTGAAGCTTTACGTGTTATTGAAGCTTATATGCGGGCCAATGATGAAAATATGTCAAAGACCGAGGAAATGATTGTTCGTTATAAACTTGGCTTAACTGTTCTGTCTTATTTGGATTCAGATGATTGTAGCACAGTGACGTATTTGGTTGCCAAGGGAATTCTGGATGGTAACAGTTCATCTCTATCAAGTGCTCTGTACGATGATGCAACCATAGCAAAACTATATCCTATTATTTATCGTGTTGCAAATAAAGATGCTCGTTGTGACTTTAGTACAATTCAGTTGACTGATTCTGAAACTTACTGGGCTTCCCAGGATTTTTCAAGCGATATATTTAATGTATTTCAGCCAAGCACAAGTATTATTCATGAGACAACAAATGTTGTTGAAGAGGGTGAGTCTAGAAAAGATAATGAAAAAGATTCTGGTGAATGGATAGCTTTTGCACAGCCATCAACGCACAAAAGCGGAATAAAGCGACGATCCGGTTTACTCGGATTTGGTGCAATTTCTGTAAGGGCTGCAAGTACTTCTCAATCTAAAGTGAAAACGTATAAAATAACAAAAGTGTTTGATACAAAAAGCGTCTACAAAATTGGTACAACAACAATAGCACAGTTGTATCATGGAAAAGATAAAAGTTCCTTGGATAAATACAATATTGCTAAGATAACAAAGAATGATAAGTATGAATATGCTGGAAGCAAACACTCAGTTTATGAGGTTACGTTTGAAGTAACTGCTACAAAGCGTTCAGTTGCAATTGCTTCTGTTGATAAACAGATTACGATTTTGTCAGACTTAGACAAATACAAGAAAACTGTTTCTGGCGTTACCAATGTATCTAAAGATGGCAAAGTTACTAGTTTGATTTCACAGTCTTCGCTAAAGCAGGCTTTTTCAAATATTACTGTCCTAGAAGATAAGATTTTAATGAACAATGTAACTGGTACAATGGCATACTTTTCGTATGATTCTAAGATAACATTGGTTGGATCTCAGATTATTTCTAGTACATATCCATGCATCTCAAAGGCTGGCAACGAGGTTTATTATGATTTGAATGCAATAATTCAGCTTTTGTCATCTGCATACGTGGACACAATCGGTCCACAAATAAATATTGTTACTACAGATATAGAGCATACTCACACTATCAAGATAAGTACTGATATGACAGATTCAGATGATTATTTAGTGTCCGCTCAGTACCTGAGAATGTTTGTTAGCAAAGAGTCATTAAAGACTAAAGATGACAAAGATACAGATTTGCATATTGGATACTCATGCCTGGGAACTGACAAAGTTGCTACAAAGATTGCAGCTGATAAACGAAATACTACATATTTCGTTAAACTTAATACATTGAGTTCTGCTTCAAATCAGCTTACTAAGTCATTTTCAGTAAATTATAATGGCACAAGTATAACTGGAACAATTATTCTTGATTTGCAGTATGTAGTTCCTGATGTTTCTGACTTTTCGAGTTGGCTTCAGTCACAGGTTTTGACAACTGATACTTTCACTTACCAGGAAGCTGCGCAAATTTTAATGACACCACCGGATAAGCTGCACACACTGAAAGGTTTTACAAATTTAGCTAACTCATTGTCTGATGCAGACACTAGTGCTCTTAATTCATGGTATTACTCGAATTATGGAATGGCCAATGCTCTTTGCAATTTCATGTATGAAACGTCTGGGTATGTCTATGTGCCATCTGGATATGTATGCCCTTCTGTGACATTACTAGTTGATAATGTTAAGGGAAAGATCGGATCTAAAACTTTTTCTGCCTGGTGTAAATCTTCAAATAAGAAATCTGCAACTACTGTACGTGATGCAGTCTTTGAGCAGGTCTTTAAGGGGTTTTCACTTGGCGATAATTACAAGAAATACAATGGTGGGTCCGATTCTAAGTTTTGGCATAATTACTATCAGTATGATTCTACAACTCCAGATTACACACAATTAGGCTTTAAATCATCATCTAAAGAAGTTACTAACACAATCCAGAGTGCTAGAGTTTTTGATGTGTATGAGCAACCAACTGGGTTAAGTTCTTCTTTTGGAATTAAGCTAAATAAATTTTACAAGGTTTCTAAGAATCAGAGTTTTAAAACTTATGGTCGAAAGTATGCAGTATCTGCAACTGGTGCTGTTTTTCAAAAGATTGATACTCTTGGATCAATCAAGCAGCCATTGTTTAGTTACACTGTAAATCATAATGCAAAAACTGGTCTGGATTCTACATTACATTCTCTTAAGCTTAATAGCCGATCTGCAACTCAATTGGTACCTAATCGCGGACAAATTGTTAAATATAACAAATCCTACTTAAGGTATGACAGCACATGCACAAGTGCAAAAAGCCGGTATTACACTTTTTATGAGTCTATGCCATACAAGAATGGGAAAATGACAGATAGTTGCATTCAGCTGCGTTTGTCACGTAATCCCTCCAAGATGCAGTATAGTATGAAGTACTTTAGAAATGGGACAAATAGTAAATCATTAGAGCCATTAGACTCAAACTCATTTGCTGAATTCACGTATAAAGTATCTTATGCTTCCACATTTGGTCAGTATGGCACTTGTCCTTCCAATTCATCAATACGTTCTATGCTTCGTAGTAAGAATTCCAACATTTTCCTTGATCCATCCATGATTGCTAGTAAGACTTTGCTGATGCAGTCATTGTTTGGAAAGAAATCAGTTTACATTTACACTGACAAGGGTACAACAAATAGTTTAGCATCTGCAGGTAAAATCTATTACTGGAATGGAAGTACACTAAAGAAAATTTCTTCATCTTCAGCCGTAACAGATTTATTTACAAAGAATACAACTATTTATGCAATTCCGTTGTATTACACTCCATGCGATTCTTTCTTCTTTAAATTGAATTCTGCAAAGGAAATTTGTCTAGGAACTAATCCTGTAAACAAAGCCTTGAATTATTTGCAGTTCGATTTGACAAGCATTAATAATCAAATGATTGATGCTTATCTGCAAGAGCAGCAAGGTGTGCAGCATATTACGGATCTCGAAAACGGAGCTGAAGTAATGATTGGAGATACTGTCTGGACTAAAGATGGTAAATGGTGGCAATCGTCACCAATAAGTGACTCTAAGAGCCTAAAAGCTGCAATTTCTAAGCACAAAAATATGCAATGGTATTCCCAAAAGACTTTCTCAGGATTATACATAACTGTATCCGGAAAACAGTATCCAGTTGCTAATTATGTTGAAGATACAACAATGGGAAAACTTGTAGGAAGTAAAAAGCAGTTGCAAAAAGGTGTTGTTTTTGTAGATGGAAACACTGTGAAAGTCAAAAAAGGCACGAAAGTAAGTAATGCCAATTCTAAAACCAAGGCACAATATTTAAGTGTGCGTTGCAAATTTAGTAAGGATTTACTTGTGAGACCTATTGATTCAAGTGGATTGAAATTTACATATTTAGGACATTCTAGCACTGGTTTAACTCCATCAGCTGATTATCCATTCTTTGATGAGCAGGCTTCTTGGAATAAAGAGAAGACAGATCTTTATATGATTGCCACATCTAGCTTTAAACCTTCATCAGCTTTTAATGAAGCAAAAAAGAACTTTATGTCAGAGTATCATGAGCTTCTTGCAGAAGATTCCTGGAATCTGATCTGGGTGATCATTATTATGCTAGCTTCTTATCTTATGATACTGAGTTGGTTCTCTTATGGAGTAATAACATTGGGTGTTGGTCGCTCAGGATTTGAAGCCTTATTGATGCGTGATAGGGCTGGAAATAAGAAGGGAATTGATTTTATAAAGATTGCAACATTTGGTCTTTATAGTATAGAGCGTGAGGTTTCTTTAGCACGCATGATTATTGTATCTATTGGTTGCTGTGTCGTTATCTTGACGATACTCGTTGTAATTTTTTAAAGGAGGGGTTATTGTGAAAATTCAAAGAAAGCACGTACCTTTATTTCTTTGCGGGATTTTATTATTAATCCCGCAAAATGTTTATGCGTCCACAAAATCAACTGGACGCTTGACTGATTTGTTTCAAACGCAGGCTTTTTCTGGTAGTATGGAAACAATCAGTAAAATGAACTGGGTAGGCTGGCTACTCAGCGGAATTATCAGTATCTTTTGTCTGGTTGGTCTGTTTCTTACAATCTTCCGGATAATGACCTCATTGATGTATCTTTCTGGCCGTAATGTTTTCGATAAGATACATGAAATCAAAACATCTAACCAGGGAGAGTGGTTTGGATTGAAATCTCTTCTTTCCTCAACATTCCACGGTGGAGGAAATACAGGTTCAGGTGTTGATACTTTTATTTATTTCTTCCTTGGACTTTTACCTGATGTTAAGATGTATTCTGATTTTGCTGATGGCAAAGAAATGAAAGGTGTTGGTCCAGACACCACAGTAACAGAGTATATCCTCAAAACTTCTATTCCTACAATTATGATGATTTTCTTTTTGTCAATTGGCTTTAGTGGCACGCTTTGGCAAATGTATGGAACTGTTGTTGATGCAATGTCAACAGCCGCAGAGAAGTTTGCATCAACGAATCTGGATTCCCAAGTAAATCGTTTGCTTAATGCCGATTCTTACTACAAGTTTGGCTATGGTGATGATGGTACTAAGTGGGGTAAACTCAAAGAGAATATTGCTACCGGTATTTACAATAAGGTTCTTAGCAAATCTGATGATTCTATTGATGGTGATTACTCATTAGCACTTGGTGCTACAATTGGAGATTACTTTAAGAAGGGTGCTGCCTTGGATGCCACTGGCATTGCTACTAAGTGTGGTAATAAGGCTTGGGCTGATGATGATGCTGAAGCAAAGAATGTGCAGTACAGCGTACTTGTAAATTCAATTAAAGATTCAGCTGATTCTCATGATTTTGTAATTCCATTCTCTACACTGCGTAAGAATTTGAAGAGCAATGTTAGTACACAGATTGGAACCCGTACTTCTGATGCACTTTATATTCATGTTTATTTATACAGAAAAGAATCTGCTATTAAGACAAATTACTTTACTGTTAAATCTAAGGGTGATGATGCAATTCAGAATAAGGGAACTGGTACTCTTGATAATAAGAACGGAACCAACGGTGCGAAGACATCATCTTCATCTTCATCTAAATCTACCACTTCAAATCCATTTGAATAACTGGGGTAGCTGCGTGTAATAGCGCAGCTATTCATTTACATGTTAGTTTTACTAACTCAATTTAATTTAGCAAGGAGCGATAAAATGCATAATAAGAAATTTCGTATTTTCGCTACATCATTAATGCTAGCTGTTTGCATGCAAACTGTATTTACTTCTGTTTCACCTACTACAGTTTTTGCTGCGGATTACTTGCCCGAGTCTTTAACTGATTCTTATGTGACAAAAGCCACTGATTATTTTAAAGAGATTTCTGATGATTTTAATCAGGCTTCTTCTGGGCAATCTGGTCTTTTGAGTAAGCTTGATGACATTCAACAGTATGCCATGGTAGTTTACTACCTTGAGATTTATCAAAGTGATTTGAATATTCAGGGCTGTACTGTTGATGGATCTGAGCTGCATGAAGCTGCCCAGGATTTAGCTGCAATGTGTGACAGATTTAATAAACTGTACGATAAAGATAGCTCAAGTTTTAAGAGATTGAAGCTTGATCTTTCTGATAAAGTAATTGCAAATGATAGTAATTTGAAAACTGCAATTAAAAAGATGTGTACAACTGCAATTCCAGATTATACAGCTAAGATCCTAAAAGATGTAAAGTCCAAATCTGAAGGGAAGGCGCAGGATAAGGTTTTATCATCTTATGGTGTTTTGTTAAGTAATGTTTGCTCATTACTCGATAATATGAATGATATGACAGATAATCTCACAAATATTTCACCATACAAGAGTGCATCAGATTTAGGTAATCCAATTGATTTCAATACAAAATTGGATCTTAAGTCAGCTTATGCAATGTTACGTAAGACTTATGAGAATGAACTTTCTATTGGTGAAAATGTTTTGTCAATGCAGTCTTCTTCATCTGTGATTTCTATTGATAAAAGTCTTGAGTTTGTTGCTAACATGGCAAATGTGACGGCGCAAGATGGTAACATTGTTATTCCTGATGGAGTTCAACTGTCTCAAGCATATCTTGCAATTTTGTCAGCGGGTGCTACTTATGTCCCTTTTTCCAGTTACATGGGTGAGTCATCATTTATGTCTGCTTTAAAATCATTAGTTGAAGATGATGCTGCGGTTCAAGATTTGGTTGATTTTTATGATGATACAAAGAGCTTTAGAAAACCATTGTATCATAGAAATTTAAGTAATGAAGGTATCCCAACTGGAAAAGCTGAGTTGATAACTGTAAAAGACTTTCTTTCTGAAATAGAAAAAGGTTCAGAAGGTGCACTAGTTACAATGGCTGGTAAATTTACTTATGATACAAAGAATAATTATTGGGTTTATGCTGATACTTATTCAACAAATCAGGATGAAGATGATGTTAGCAATCCAACAGATGATGAGGATTATTCAAGCAATGCTGACGATTCCTTGTCAACTCAAGAGGTTTCTTCTGAGCAGGCAACAGAGGCTTTAGAGGAAAACAAAAATAACAATAACGGACAATCAACAAAAGTTGTACGTTCATCTAAATCAAACGCAAGCGGTTCACAAGTTACGATTGTACTGAGCTCTGATAGCTACAAAGCTACTTACGTACTTGCTCCATTAAAGGCAAAAGTTACTGTAGAAAATACTGCAAAGAAAGAAAAGGCTGTTTCAGAATCTGTTAATCTGTTGCCTAAAAATGCTGGAGGGGTCTTAGTTGATACTGATGGCTATTTTGGTACTTATATTAAGCAAGTAGAATCAGAGTTAAAGATCCCTGATAGTTATAAATTATCAAATGATGTTGATGCAAAAGAATACTTGAAAACTCAAAGTATTGATAAAAAGACAAACTTAAAGGCATTGAAAAAACTTGCTTCTAGTATGAAAGTTAATGGATTTGCACAGGGAGCTTCTGTAAAACCTTTTGATTCAAAAAAGTTTAATCTTGCATCTTTATTTGCACCTGAGCTAGTAAAAGCAACTACCGTGTCAGATTCAGCTACGAATCCAAATACTAATATTTCTGATGAAGCTTCAGGAGAGCAAAAATCATCTCAAAATACTGGCAGTTCTGACGAACAACAATCTTCACAGGAATCCACTCAGCAGTCTACGCAACAATCTTCACAGGAGTCTACTCAAGAATCAACTCAACAGTCTACTGAGAATCAGGTAACACTTACTCAAGAAACCAGCACATCAATTAGCACCAGTGAAGTACAGGGTATGAGCGTTAGCGGCAAAGATGTTCCAGGAATTATGGCAGACAAGACAATTACGTCTGAAGATAAAATGTCTGAACCAATTTTATTGTATGGAGCAAAGCATGCACGTTCAACAGATAACCTTACTACGATGCTTCTAAGAAATCTTATAAAAGGTACTGTTGGGTGCAAGGATAAATATCCTGATTCAAATGATTATCTGTATGTTAATGCTTATGGTGATATTTTAACAGATGATGGTATGGTAATACTTCCTGGTATTGCAAATCCAATTTTTTACAATCAGAAGTCAAAGTATAACCCATACACAGCAGCTTTTATGAATTACTATCCAACAGTTTTAGAGAACACTAATTTCTTTCAGGTTGCTACTGAGAATGATATTGGTAAGATGGTAATTTTGAATGATTCCGCTGAGCTAAAAAAAGATGGTTCAATAGATCCAAAGTCACTGATTACAAATAAAGCAACTACAATTACAACAGTCAATGATGTCAAATCTACTGCACCGGTTTCTATGCCTGAGATGGAGACCACTTTTTATTACAATAAGATTGAGAAGAAGGACCTTTTAGGGTATGATCGTTTAATCTTTGGGGATAGCTCCACATGGAGCAAGGATGGTACTAATATGTATTCGTACACACCTTTGCTAATTAAATCACAATTGTCAAGTGGTGGAATTCCAATTTTTCCTTATAATGTCGCAGATGATAGGGATTCAAAAGAAGGAGCCCAGGGAGACAATGCAGATTCTTACAGTTGTGCTCAGTTGATTGCTCAAAATATATTCCATTATTTAACGGTTGATTCTTCAGGCACATCAACAAATCTCGGGTATCTAAATGACAATTACATTGTCTATTACTTTTGTATTTCAAATTTAAATGGTACTAGCAATCCACTGGCTTATGCCAATGCCGATACATATGCTTATGATCGTTATGTTAATGATACAGAGACGCGTAAGGAAAGTACATTACTTCAGGTAAGTAAAAAGATCTTAAAAAGTCTTGGTAATGTGAATCAGGTCATTGGCATTAAAACCTCATCAGAGGATAGCATTTTAGGACCTGCTTTTGCTTTTATAAAAGAGCATTGGCTGATGTGCTTTATGCTTTTAATAGTAATTTTGTTATTTGGTTTTGCAAGGGTACGTAGAGATGCTTTTCAGTCACTTGTGTTACTGGGCGTTTGCGTTGGTTTTGCTTATGCATTTGTTTACATTATTCCAAATTATCTGCCTTTAGCTTACAATTCTATTATCAATAATGTTTCAGAGAATTTGGCTTATGAGACAATGGCTGTTAAGGCTGAGTCTAATGATATTAAAAAGACCGACGTTGTTGCAGTGAGTGATGATACAGGAAATTACAAGAATGATACGTCTTCTTTAACCTTGTACCGTGTTAGCTCTAACAAATTACAGGATTTCTATAATGGCTTAGGTATTACAGAAGCAGACGTTGTTGGCGGAAAGACCTATGTAATAAATCAGGAATCAGGTCTTTATGTCGAAGGTGATAAGATTAAAATCAATACCGATGTACTATTTAAGACACTTGAAATCTCTGGTTCTTTTGATGCTGATACAAGTAATTACTTTTTGGAAGCAAATAAGACAGTTTCTAATAACGTTGATTATTACACACCATATTATGATTTTGTCAATCATTTAATTGATAAGCTGAATGACTTAACTACAGTTTATTCAATACCTCGAACAATGACAAAATATTCAGATGACGTTTTAAAGGACAATTATTTGGTGTACAGTTACACGAATTCTATGCCATTCTTAACTCCAGGTGTGTATGACGCTTATACACCAGAGGACAAGTCCATTTTAACAAAAGAGGATATTCAAACATTACTTGATAACCAGAAGGAAGTGTCTAATTTATTACTTCAGACTTTTGGAGATAAGGACAAAGCCTCTGACTGGCTTGATATTACAGATTTCTTTTATAATTTGGATCCAGAATATCAAAATACTGTATGGGCGCAGACAATGTATGATACTGGGTATTACTATTATGACTCAAAGAATAATACAGATTGGGTTCCAAATAAAGAGAAGATAAACGATTTATGTTCTTATATTAATTCTCAAACAAAGAAATTTGTGTATTCGATGAGCGAGCAGATAGGAACTTTGTCTGATGATGTTATGATCAAGATTATCACATTACGTGAACTTACCGCATTTACACAGTATGTTTCAGATGTTGGTCATTGGTTGTATCCATTCTCATTAAACTACCAGGAAATGACATTAAATGATGTTTTGTCAAGCGTACTTGTTTCAGATTACTATACTTATGTTGGCCAAAATCTTGATATCTGTTCTTACGTTTTGGTAGAGTATGGGTGGTTTCATCTGATTTTATTTGATGCATTGGTAATCTTGCTTTTTGTTATTTGTACAGTTGTACATTTCGCAGTTCCTTTAATGTATCTGTTGCTTGGTATTTTACTGGTAATAAAATTAGTAACTGATAATGATATTAAAGTTCCAATTAAGGGTTATTTGAAGTGCACACTTTTAACAATGTTGTGTTCCACATTTTTATGTGCCGGCATTGTTTTAACAAACAAGCTCCATAACTCTGTAATTTGTATTTATTTCTTGATTTTCGTATTGATTGTAATTGCAACTGTACTTGTTACAATCTTAACCTCTTTGATCACTAATATTGCTGATTTTGGTGATACGTCCTTAAAGGCCAAGGTTGATGGAATTTCAAATTCATTCAACAAGTATAGAAATTCTGCCAGATCTACGACTACAAATATTTTTACGTCAGCTGCAAATAGATTTAAACATAATAATAATGAACCGCATGACGACAGTTTGCATCGAATAGTGAATAAATACAACAATAATCGCTCAGTTGATGATTTTTACGATGATAGTGCTTATGATTCTTATCAAGAAGGTCCTGATTACAATAGATACGATCCAGAAGATGATCTTTCTTATTTAAAAGAACCTGAAGTGACTAGATCAGATGATAAAGATTTCAACTAACAAACGGTGTGCTTTGAATAAGAGCACACCGTTTTTATTCTAGCTAATTGCAGTGAAATTTAGTAAATTTTTTATTTAGTGTATGGAGGAAATTATAAATGATTTTTCCGCAGGATGTGCATAAATTAATTCAAAATAAAAACAGGATTGCCGGTGATAACAAAATTCAGCTGATTATAGTCTTGTTTGTGCTTGGTAATGTTTTTGGTTTCTTTGGGTTGTATTTCTTAGTATCATTCATTGCTCCTGGAGCTCCATTATCAGTTGTTATTACTATCCAGTTAATACTACTTGTGATAATTGGTGTCTTTGTATTTCGATTTGCTATCTTTGATGAGAATAGTAAGAAGCGTGAGTATCAGGGTCAGCAATCTGATTCGTTTACAAGATACATGTATATTAGAAAAGATAATATTACAAAAGCTCAGAATGATATTAAGGTTTATGAATACGCAGATGGATCCACAATGTTTGCTGTTGAATTAAGATTTGGAAGTAATGATGACACAAAGGCATCAGGTACTTCTCAATTTTATAAGGACTTTATGCAGCTTGTTGCAATGTATGGCTTTGAAACAAGAGCTATCGTGAAGTCTGAAAACTTTAGAACCTCACAAGAGTTTTTGCATTACATGGATGTTTTAAATGCTATTGAGGATGTAAATATGCGAAGGACTTTACTTCTAATGGCTGATACTATTTTTGATCTGTCTTATGAATTGAGTAATGTTGATTCTGTCTACTTTCTTGTCAGATCTGTGTACAATTATCAGAAATCAGATTTAGAGTTATTACTTCGCGGATTCACTAAGTTATTAAAGAATAGCATGACTGCATTTAGAAGCATTAAGTTTTTAGAGTTTGATGATTTACTTGAGCTATATCGTGACTTTTATGGCATTGCGGCAATTGATTTAGCTATGATGAAAGCTGTTTCATTGGCTTCTGATATTACCGAAGATTTTAGTAACGTTATTCGAATTCTCAATTTAACTGGTGATACAGGGCATGTTTATAACACGAAACATTCAGATGTTTTAGTTAGTGTTTCGGAACAGAAATTAAATTAGGAGGAACTATGGTAAAGTTAATTGTAGTCGCTGGTTCAACAAGTCAAAAACTTGCAGAGTTTTTTGCTAACAGAGGCACTTTTGAGATTGTCGCTGTTTATGGCAATCTCGTTAACAATGTTAACCAGATTCAGAATAAAGTAATAGTGTCTGATAAGCTTTTGTATTTGTACAATGACAGTGAAGAAACAAATATGAATATTAAAAGCGATATGCAGGTTCTTGGAAATTTACTTAGTAATGATAGTTTCTTTAAACCTGGCGAGATTGTATTTATGACAACTGCAAGTGCCCAGGCAAAGCTTGCTATTAAATTTTTCTCTACAATCATGGAAGATTGTAAGAAATCTGATTACAGTATCAAGACAGTGGAAGATAAGATGTCTTTCATTGCCATTTATAATTTATTAATGGGTACTACAAATTCTTCAGATTTCAAAAACTCATATACAACACTATACAAGGTTGAGCGTAATACCGTTGCTGAGGAAGAATATTCACCACAGGATGATCGAGACTTGCTTGTTGAACCATTTGGTATGGATTCCGTAAATACATACATTGGAAAGCAGAAAGCAGCAAAGAAAGCAGATGTTGGAACCATTTACACAGATGATCCAGATACTGATCTTGCACAAGAGTCTACAGTTCAATTTGATCCGTTAAAATTACATTCAATCTTGGACAAAACAAAATACATTTTTGTATCCGGAATGAAAAAATCTGGAAAGAGCGTTTGGGGATCCCAGTTAGCTGTTTCAGCAAGTAAATGCGATTTAGCAACTGGTGTCTTTGATTTTACTAATAATCAGGATGTACTTCCACTACTTCAGGAATCGAGTATGCAAGTATCAGATGTTAGCTTATTACAAATTTTAAGACAGCAAGAAAAAGAATATGGTATTACTTATGCCTCAACATCTAATGATGACGAGATAAGTGTTTTGCCAGAGTTTCTTCAGTTATTCTTTGATCAGAAGGTTGAACTTTTTGATGTTGTGTTTGTAATTTGCGAATTCGAGCAATTGCTTAATTTACGAAAATTGTTTATTGGTGACGTATCCATTGTCGCTACAGCAAATGCTGTATTAAACGATATAAGTGCTACATGCGATAAATTGCCGATTTTTGACGAGCACTCAAAATGTACTCTTATCTTAAATAACGTTGCTTCATTAAATAATGAATTTATGGATGCAATTGATGTACGAGCTATGCTTCCAAATGAACTTAGACTTGTGAAAGCTAAGACATTTACAAAATTTGATGCGAAAGGGCAATTGTTTTCTGCATTGTTTGGTGATGAGAAATGAAAGCAATCTTAGTTTTAGATGATAACAGTAAAGAAAGAATCAAATCTAATATTTCAGTTTTAATTAGTAAAGGTATTTTTCTTGTAAATAATTTAAATGAGATTACAGATTCTATGCTGTCAGAAACAAAGACAACTTTTATCCTTGAGGGTTTATTACAGGAAGCGGATGGTGTTGCCTCATTAAGATTCTATAAAGCTGCTCTGCATCTAGATTATATCTTTTTAATGCAAAAGTCTCGTTGGAATTCGGTTATTAAAACTCTTGGTAAATTGTATCAGACCGAGATTGTAAATCTCAATTATGATATTTTGTTGGCAGCAAGTTATGATGATAAATCGCTTGAGACAGTATCATCTACTGCACCCGATTATGACGCTGTTAAGCTGACAAGAAAAATTTGTTCAGAGGATACAGAGTATGAAAGTAATGAGAAGATCTTAGCAAATACTCTGCTTAGTGTTTTAGCACGTGAGAAACAAACAATTGATAGATGTGATATTGCTGAATTACAGTGTGAGCAATTGGAGTGTGAAAATGCAATTCTTCGTAAGAAAAACAATGCATACTTGCATGAATATACAACAATGTTTTCAAAGGCAACACAGCTAAATGCGGTCCTCAATCAGTATGAAGTTATTTTTACTAAAGATATTTATACAAAGGTTGATTTATACAGTCATAGTGAGCGTCCAGCCATTATTTATATTAAAGAGTATGAATGGCTAAATGGATTTGATCAGCTCATAACTACATTGTTTAATACTATTCGCGTGCAAAATAAACAGTCATGTAAAGTATTACGATTGTTCGATAGCAGCTCAAGTAGAAGACTCCTTACATTACCGAAGTATTATAAGATAATCAAGAATCGTTACAAGATGACTGATATTGAAACAAATGACTTTGTTTGTAAGACTGGTGATTACGTACGAATCTTGGATGCTTTATTGCTTAATCGTATGCATTTGGATGTATTGATTATTGTTGATTGTAAAGATCACAATGACACTGTATTGTCAGGCACCCATCTAATCTTTAATGCATGCGGCAGAAAGTCCAGTTTAGATTCTTTACGTCTAAGTGCAGAAAATACAATTACAAATGATGCTGATTCAAAATTGCACTGGGAAGAGTATGATACTTCAACTTTAGGTAAACATGAAGCATTTATTTCTTTGAGCAGCAAACCAGTAATTGGTATTATTTTACAGTCGTTGCATCAATTTGAAGGGGTGTAATATATGAAATTATCAGATTTATATTCAGAGTATATTGCGAATTGGCTAAGTGAGGGACTTTTAATAACTCGTGATAAAATTTCATTGCTTGGTATTCGTTCTTTGTTTGATAGCTATATTACAAATGGCTGGATTACAAAAACTTGGATTATTTCAGCTTTGCCTGTACATTTTGATGTGAATTTGACACAAGCTATTCGTTCTGAGATGCATGAAGCTTTTCCTGATATGAAAACTATTGTTCATATGTATAATAGTCCAGTTAATGTCAGTGTAAATAATGAGAATTTCCGTAGGCAACTTAAAATTGCCGCAAATCAGTATAATCGTTATAAAGAGGATTATAATGGCTTGTCTGAAGATGAAAAATTGACTGGTCTTAACGTACATGTTGGTGGTGGCTATCATTTACGTATTGATAGGACCACATTACTTACATACAAAGCATCTTATGATTCCTTTAGCTATGTTTTTGACAAAGTTAATCATGGATCCGGGTTCACATCAACTTATTACTTTGTGCAGGCTTCTGCCAAAACCAGAGCTGAATTACGCAAGTATCAAAAGATGCTGCTTAATGTAATTCGTAGCACGGCAGGTGAGTTTGAATCAAAACTTGATAATATTTATGTTAGAGAAGTTCATGGCACTGTTGATAATTACTTAAGTAATTTCTGCCCTGCTACTTTTAAGCAGCAACCATCTTCAAAGTTTCCTACCTTATTATTATCTGATGAAAATAAGGCTGCTTTATTGCCAACAAAGACAAAGGGTCTGATAAATGCAAATGGTGTTTTAATTGGGCTTGATTGGCAAGCAAAGCTACCATTCTTTCAGTCTTTCTTTGATAACGGAGCAGCACAGGTAGCTTTAGTTGACGGTAAAACCGGTTGCGGTAAAACGTTCTTTATGTTTTTCGTTGCCATTGAGTTAGCCGGGATTGGCGTACATGGTTCTGTCATTGATATTAAGGGTAATGAATGGTCAAAGATCATGAAGTTCATTAAAGGATCAATTGAAATTAAAATGACTGGAAAAAATGCTAGATTTGTAAATACATTACGTTTGGATAACATTCAATGTGATAAAGACAACTGTGAGGAGCTGTATGATAATGCGGTCCAGGGAACAATTGATATTTTTACTATTATTGTTAAGTTGCAAGAGAATGAAGGCAATATTGCCGATCTTGTAACAGTTCTTGAGACAGCAATAAATAAATTGTACAGTCAGCACGATGTGGTTAGGGATAATCCTGAAACATTTGCACGTACACGAGATTTCAAGTATTCCGATGTTATTGACATTGTAATAGATCTTAAAAACACAAAATCTTTTAGTGATGCTCAACGGCATATTTGTGGCTTAATACAGACACGTTCTGCACCTTTCTTTGTAAGTGAAGGAAGATATGCAGACGCAATGAAAAATGAATTAACTGTGTCAGAAATTATTGAATCACCATTCGTTATTTATAACATGAATAAAAATAATGCTGAAACACTGAGCACACTTGATGATTTAAAAATTTATATGTCGCAGTTCCTGGACGGCGAGAAACATTTCTTACGCAAACAGCAAAAATTACATACAGCAGCCTTTTATGAGGAGTTGCAAAGATGTGGAAGTCTGTCAACATTGGTACGCAGTATTAGCGCTCGTGTTACTGGATCCCGTTCTAATAACTTGTCTGTATTCCTGTTACTTAACGCAATAACGACCTTAGACTCTGATGCTTTCAGAGCTATCAAGTCTAATATAACAACAAAAATGATTGGTTACGTTGAGGAACCTGACCAGAATAAGTTAGTAGAGGAATATGGTTGTGATGATATTAAGTCATATATGGAACGCATTAGGACAAATGAGAAAGGTTATTACAATAACTGCTTTGCAGTCTCTTTCAACACCGGGTTGAAAAGAGACAAGGTTTTGCTGAAGTCAGTTGTTCCAAAGGAAATGATAGAAGCCTTCAATACCAGAGATAGTTTTGATATTTAGGAGGTGAGCTATGTCAAAATTAACTTTTAAGAATAAACGTAATTTTGCCAAGTCCGCTTTCAAAAAAGTTTTTACATTTTTCATTGGAACCGCTTTAGCCCTAGGTATTTTTTCAGCAGTTGATGGTGATGGGTATTTGTTTCTTTTGCAGCATAACACATCTGCTGGTTCTTTAATTCTGCAGGTAATGCAAACAGTTAGCAAAACACTCGGAATATCTAATAGCACTTCAAATGAATCAGTTGGTGAACAAGGCTTTAACACTTTGTTAATACAAAAAATGACTGCAGGATATGCAAAAGACTATTTAAGTATTTGTCTTGAGAATGAAAATGGTAAATTAGATGTGACAAGCAGAAAAGTTTATGCACCTATTTCTGCAATTGTTGGCATTAATGCCTCCGAAACAAAATTTTATCAAGTTGGCGATGGTGTTACGCTTCCAAAATCTGACATTCCGGTGAATGGTGTAAAGAAGGGCAGTTATGGAACTGGCAAGTATTCCTTATATACCTGGAGCAATCAGACTAGATCTAATGGAGCGACAGGTATAGGTGGTCCATTTGCGTACACTCCAAGTACTGGTTCTTGGACAGGTATTCCTACAAAATCTGTCTATAATAAAGGATCGCATACACCTGGTGGCAAAGGTGATGCTTACTTAATGCCAGATTGCGTTGCAGGTCTCAATGGATTTCTAGCAACTGGAATGAATGAAATAGATTTGTCTGCTAAAGATCTTAAATCTTCTAATTACTCTGATATGATTTCTGCATTTATTACATCATATGAGCATAATGTTGGTTCGGGGTTAAAGAAATCTTTGTATGGCATCAGTATGACTGCCAGCGATTCTAAAATCAAGCATGGATCTTCTAAAGAAACTAAAGAAAGATTAGACTTTGTTTGTGCTGACATTGCAGAGTCCATTAATGAGTTATCTGATAAGCAGTTTTCAGCTTTAGTAAAACAATTAAATAACACTGCAGCAATACCTGGAGAGATTTGCTTAATTAAGCATGGATGGAAAATTTCTGCGGAAATGAAGAGCTTTCTTTTAGACCATTCAAGTAATGCAATTGCTTGTTGGAATATTATAAATCCTAAAGATAAAATAAATAATTCATCACAATTAAATAATAAGTTGTCAGCTGTTACTACAAGTATTACAGCACTTACAGGTTATTCTTCTAGCAAGTGCGATACGCTGTATGGTACGATTGGTGGTTCATACGCCCAAGCAATTAAATCAGCACATCCTAGTTGGGTGAGTCAAAGGGAATATGGTACGACCTTTAAAGTAATGGAAGGGTCTACAGATGCTCTAGGTGAAAAAGGAACCAAAAGAATTATTGCAATTCCAGGCATTCCAATGCAGCATATTTTTGCAAGTACTGCATTTGGAGAACGTATAGCAAATAAAATGCTTATCTATGCTGGTGTAGATGCAAGTTTAGTGAATGCATCTAAAGTATCTAATACAAATTCATCAACTGCAACTATGACTGCAGGTACTGTTTCATTTGAGACAAAGTCAGATGTTATTGATGACTTGAAAGCACATGGATGTGACACAGGAAAGCTAAATGTTGGCCGCTATGCTGTACTAGTTGCCGCGAGAAAAATGCAAGGAAGTGAATATGTTTGGGGTGCAGGTCATGATGGTTGTGATAGTACAAAGCATTCCGGGTATGATTGTTCTGGGTACGTAGCACACGCTATAAGGGCTTCCGGTATAGATAAAGTAGCATCATTTAGCTGGATTCCAAACGTTTCCGGTGGTTGGGGCGGTAATGATAATAGTCATATTGCTCGTAAGTCTTTTTCATCATTAGGGTACAGTGGACTACTTCCGGCTGATATTATTTGGCATAGTGGACATGTATTTATTTGGGTAGGATCTAAAGGTGGGCATCAATGGACACTTCAGGCTGAGGGTAGAAATGGTAATACTGATTCAGCCGGTTTACCAATGAAAATAAACGGATGGCATGGCTATGATAACAAGTCATCATATGTTACAGTTAATCGACTAAAAGGATATTATGCTCCAACAGACCATTTTTAAAATGGTCTGTTTTATTTTTGCTTTTTTCGTAAAACCGGAAAAGCAATGATTGCACATTTATAAAATACTGTGATTTTGAAAAAGCTGTTATTTCACAGCTTGGAAAGGTGGATTTTATGGAAACAAAGCAAAGAGAATTATTAAATGAGTTACGAAGCACTCTTGTTGGTAAGTTACATGTTCAGCCATACATTGTGTATGATGATGCTACTATTGAACGTTTGCTTAAGATGCAACCAAAGACTTTAGACGATTTAAAGCAGATTAAAGGATTTCCGGAGAAGGGAAAACGTTTCAAAGGATTCGGGGATCAGATAATTGCTATTTTTAACAAGACTGATTCCATTCAGGGTTTTGATGTTGATGAGTCAGCACATATAACTTCAATACCTAAAAAGATGATCCTGTAAATTGCATAAAGGAGGTTTACTTGAAGAATAAATCTTTAGCTATCTTCGGCATGACTTCAGTATTACTGACCACTTCTTTAGTATGTTCTTCCCATACAATGCAAGCTGATGCATTTGATGTTACAAAACAAGGAAACACACAAGCCCAGCTGTATCGCTACTTGCAGGAGACACGGGCTGCAGCAAACGCTCAGGGACAAGATTATATCAAAAAGAAAAGTGAGTTGCTATCAAAAAATAATCTTAGCGTAGATTCAGCTGATGCTGCAACAAAAGCTTATATTGAAAATTGTACTAGAATAGCACATGAGCGTGAAGAGGAAAATTCCAGTTCTGCACGTGATCAACTTCTTGACAATTTAAATTCCGAAAATAAAGAAGATGGGGTTAAATTTGCTTCACCAGAGGCACAGGCAGAGCAACAACAGCAGATTACAGACGCTGTAAAAGTATTGACAAGGACTTTAAATAAGACAAGCAATTATATCAAGGATACTGCTTCTTCAAAGTCAGAATCTTCTTCAACTACTGATGTGCAAACATCTTCTTATGGTCAGACAACTGAAGATCAGTATAATGCATCCAAAGACTCAAGTGATGAAAAGCAAATTTCTTTGTCCGAAGTTGCATTATGCGAAGCTACTTCTTACAACGTACCGGAAAACGTTGGTAAGTGTGATAGCACTGTTCGTACTCATATGGCTTATACTAAAGTAACCAGTCAGACTAGTGCACAGTATGCACTTCTTAACAGTGATGATGCTTATACAGATAAAAAGACAGGGTTCAGGATGTATCAGGGAAGATACTGTATTGCAGTTGGTTCTGGTTATACACAAAAGGTTGGCAGTAAGATTGATTTAGTAATGGAGGATGGGTCAATCATTCAGTGCGTGCTTGGTGATTGCAAGGCTGATAAAGATACTGATGCAGAAACGCATACTTATTGCAAATGGGATGGTAGCGTAGCAGAGTTCATAATTGATAATGAGTATTTTAATACGAATACAACACATAATCCTGTAAATACTGCATTAAATCAGTTTGGTAAGATAAAGAAAGTTGTGGTGATTGGTTAATGAACAAATTATCATTGGAGATTAATGGTACTTGGTTCGAGCAGCATGTTGCGAATTGTATTGTTCAGCAATTTCCTAATACATCAGTACTTCACAATCTTCCTCTTTACAGTAATTTTTTAACAAACTGGAAAGGGAAACCAAATACAACACAGATTGATTTGGTGGTTATTGCAGAGTTTGGCTGTTACATCATTGAAGCTAAGAAATGGGGATTAGAGATTGTTGGAAATCGAGATGATTATAAATGGTCTGGGAAATCTAATGCTAAATCATTTATTGATAATATAAATCCAGTATCCCAAAATTTAATGCATATGAGAGCATTAAGAAATCTTCTTAGAAGAAACGGTTACAAGCCACCACAATTTGAGAGTTTAGTGTGCGTACCAAATGGTACTCAGACTAAAACAGATTGTGAGGAAGTGCTTGAATTGTCACAGTTAATTTTTAAACTTAAGTACGATAGGTTACAGTTCTTAAACCATAAATCTGGCATTTCTCCAATTGATGTTCAATTTTGGGAAAGAGCTGTTTCTCAAGTAGTTAGGAAGAATATTGCAGCATTGTCCTAACAGACAATGCTGTGTTTTATTTTGGAGGTAAAAATGATTTCACAATATGAAATTCAGTACATAAAACTTTTAGAGGATATTTACAATAATGGTTATTCAGATGGTGTGAATGAACGCACTGGGTATTCTACGAAACGTATACCATGCGCTGTAATGAAGATTGATACAGAGCGTGAGTTTCCTATTCTTAAATCTAAGAAAGTTTTTCACAAGTCAGCAGAGAATGAGATCCTCTGGATCTGGCAGGCTATGTCAAATGATATCCGAGATTTACATAATCACATTTGGGATGCCTGGTCAAATGATAAGTATACAATAGGGAAGGCTTATGGTTATCAAATGGCGCAACCAGTAACAATCAATGAAGGAACATGGGATAAGCCTAACATCAGACATTATGACACTCAGACTTCATTTATTCTTGATTATCTTAAAGAATTTCCAAATGGAAGGCATGCGAAAACTACGCTTTGGAATGTTGCGGACCTGCAGCACATGAATCTTGTTCCATGTGTACATTCTACTGATTGGAATTTAGATGGCGGCCGATTGAATGTTGTTGTATCACAAAGATCCGGCGATATGCCTTTAGGTGTGCCTTTTAATACAACACAGTATGCTATGCTTCAATGTATGTTTGCAAAGCATCTTGGTGTTAAACCAGGTATCCTTTTACATGTAATTGCAGATGCACATATTTATGGCAACCAGATGGACGGTGTTAAGCATCAGATTGATAACTATGAATTACTTCGTGCAATTTTTCGTCATTCAAAAGAGGTGGTCATGGGGAGCAATATTCTTAGAGAATACATGGATACATATCAGGTGACTGGTTCTGCTGAACTTTTTTATGATAAATGTTGGAAGATCTTGAATACTGATCCGAGTTTTAGTATTCAAGATGATGTTAAGTCATTTTGGGAGATGGATTGCAATAATTCACATGTTTGTAACTACTGCAGTTTCGATAAAATTGATATGGGGGATGTTGCAGTATGAGTAACAAAATTTTTATGATCGTTGGCTGTAGCGGTGCTGGAAAAAGTACACAGGTCAATTCGTTGCTATCATCAGGTTTGGACTTAACGCGTGGCATCATCTGTACAACTAGAGCTCCACGTGGTGGTGAAGTAAATGCAATTGATTATATCTTTACTTCAGTAGATGGATTAAAACTTGATCAGGAAAAGAATGATATTTTTGAATATCGTTCATTTGATCTTGTTACTGGCCAGGCTTATTACTATTCTCGCAGATCTGATTTTGCTATGTTATCTAAATGCAATTACCTTTTAGCTGGGACCTTACAGATGGTTGTATCTTATAGAAAAGAGTTTGGCAATGCTTTAATTCCAATTTACCTTGATGTAAGCGATGACGTTGCAGCGCAGAGAGCTTTTGCACGAAATCGAGATCCAATTGCGGAGACTTCTCGCCGTCAGAAATTTGTAAATGCAGATTATTCTGTAGAAGCTGCCATGGCAGCTGATATTCCTGAAATCAATATTATTGATGGGAACAAACCTAAGCACTGTGTTTACTTACAACTTTATAAGATGATCGCCAAGTATACTAATGCAGATATTATTTAAAATATCCGCATTAGTAACCTAGCATTAGAAAGGATTATTATGACTAAAAAGGAGTTAATCAGATTGCTTCATACTGCTGAATCTCCTTATGACGTTTGTGCACATTATAAGGAGCTTGCAGAGGTAATGCCAAGTATTTCAAAAATGTTTTGTTTTGATCAGAGAAGCAAATATCATGGTTATGATTTGTTTACCCATTGCTGCGCAACAGTTGCATTACTCCCCAAGGATCTTGAATCGGACATGGTTTATCTGGCAGCTTTAATTCATGATATTGGAAAGGTTAAAGCTCAGATACTACTTGAGTCCGGTGCTGCTTCATACAAAGGGCATCCAGAGCATAGTTATGTTGAAACTATTTCTAGTATTATTCCTGAATTAAGTGCTGCAGGGATAATGCTAGATTCAGATGAGAAAGAGCAGTTACTGTTTTTTGTGCGTCATCATGACGACGACTTTAAAGCAATGAATTATTGTTTAAAACGGTACAGAAGTCTGCCAAAGTTTTGGCTTCTTGCCTGGTGTAATTTAGAGATTGCAGATGCTAAAGCTCATACAATGTATCAGAAGACACAAGAGCGGGTTCGTACCTGTAATGTTATGCTAAATCTTGTGACAAAGGGCAAATATTAGTAGGGAAGCAGAGTGTAACAACTTTGCTTCTTTTTATTTGAAAGGAGTTACTAATGGGTACTACAGATGATTTTTGTTATGCCTGCGGGAATTTAGGATTTCCAGATAAGAAATGTCCACTCTGTGGTCGAGAACCAACAAGGAAGTCTATGAACTTTGAATATCAGGATAACTCTGATTTTGTTAAGAAGATTGACTATTTTGGTGTTCCTGATATGTATCGAGGTATTATTTGGAATGGCGAGATTTTAAGACATGATAAACCAGAGTTAGAAAATGACTTTGTTTTTGATCGGTTTGTGAAGCAGCTCGAAAAGATAAATGCTGTATTTGATAGTGGTTTGCTTACGAGTAAAAGTGCCATCATAATTGCACCCGCCGGGTTTTCTAAAATGACCTTTGCATACAGTTGCATGCAAAGAGCCTTAGCAAAAGGTTTTACGGTAGCACCATTATTGGACACAGTAGAATTGAAGAGATTAATTTTTCTGGCCGCTGAAAATCCAAGATATAAGTTGTATCGTAAAATTGATTATGATGAGTACATTACCAGTGACGTGTGCTTTGTTACAGTGACGAAAAGTCAGCAGAAAGCATGGGCTTATGAAACAATTCAAGAAATACTTGATTTACGAGCACGTAAAGGCTTAGGCACTTTTATTATCACACGGTATGATTTAGATGAAATTTCACAACAGGATAAATCAAATAGTTTTGATGCACTTGCTTCAATAGATGCACATGACGATTTCAAATATCCAGCGATCGTTAGGTATAAAAAGAAATTTTAGCAGTGAAAGGATAGATCATGAGAGTAGCTAAAGTTATTTCTGCAGATAGTACACCTTTAAAGATTGATGGTGTATTGAAAAAAGGTGGTAGACAACTTCAGATTTCTAATTATGATACTGTACATGATGCAAAGGGTAAACTTGTTGGGTATACCACTTTACGAAAAACAACTAAGTTAGACGTAGATCGACTTCGGATTGGTGATAGTTATTTTGATTTACATGATATGATGCGTGTGAATCCTGAATCTATTAAATTTTGTATTTGTGTAGATGATTATGAAAATCAGTGGGTTTGCGTATTACCTAAATTTACACAAATGGATGATGCTCCTGTAATCACTGATTTTAAAAGTAGTAAGAAAGAATCACATTTTTCGTATAAACATGTATTAGTACCAATAATTATTGGTTGCAGTATTTTTGTTGTAAGTTATTCAGTACTCTCTCATAAACAGGAAGTTAAACAGGTTGTCAAGACTATCACCGAGCCTAAAACAAATACAGTTACTCAACCAGGTACTGAAAAAACGTATGTTTATGGGGCTAAGGTTGACTCAGATACTCAAACAGCAGAAGCAGCTTATGAGAAAGAAATTCAGCATGACAAGAAATACTATGCTAATGATAATGAAGCAATTTCATCTGTTCATCCTGATGACAGCGATGTGAGCATTACCTCAAAAATATCAAGTACTGAGTCTGATGATCAAACAAGTAAACCGAAAGATGATAGAGGTACATTTTATTCAACAGAAGACACAATTTTAACACCAGCTGCTTCTACATCTTTTGATACTGATAATCCAACTGATTGGAATGTGTCTGAGTATTCGCCTGTGATTTCGAATATCACAATTAGTGAAAAGAACACAGGTATAACACTGATGAATCCTACATCTGATAAGTGCAATGTTTCTTTACTTACAAAGTCAAATAAAGAAATAGTTTCTTGCAGTATTGATTCTGGTGCTTCTACAACTTTAGAACTTTTGTCTCATTTTAGTAAAACTACTAAAGTGACTATAAAATATGAGTTCTTTGATTCTGAAGATAAACTTTGTAATACTCTGAGTTCTAAAATTACGGTATATGTATTATGAATGGAGAATTATTTTACATTATTGCTGTAAGAGATGATGCTGTTTTAGTCAGCTCAACAAAAGATTCCGGTAAAGCAGTGACATTACAGAAATCTGAGATGTACAGAATTACTGACACTACTTTTATTGGTGGTGCTATCAAAGATGGCTTTTATCCATGTTTGTATTCTAAGAGCCTGAATCGATTTTATTCTAATCTTTATAGGGCCTCATCTAAGGTTTTATATCAATTGCATCCAGATGGCCGGTATACTGAAATTCATTCAAGATTGAATTTGCCAGTGTGTGATGTTTTTGCTCTAAGTGATCGTTTCATTATTGTTGGTGATGATAATGCTTTTGTCACAAATCTAAATTGTACTAATGATAATTTCACTGGTTTGGTTTTTGATTATGTTGTGTGGGACCATAAATTATTTTTGCAGGCACAGACTTTTAAGTTGTATGGAGATGGTTTGTATTTTGTATATAACATTGTATGCATTTTAAAGAGTGACTTGTCATTGTTTAGTGTGTATGAAACAGATTTGTCAGAAGTAAGAGCTTTAGAGAGGAAGTATGATTTACATCCTCAGGCTAATACATCTAGGATTTCACCTGCAGATCTTGCTAAAATACATAATTCTTTACAGTTATATAATTTAAATAAACAAACAGATGGCGTTTATCTTGATGATGTAAAAATTTATTCATAGGAGGTTGTTATGACAGAGAATTACCAAATGACTGCAAAAGAATTGCAGCATAAACGTGACAGATTAGCTATTGCACAGCAGGATCTTGACAAGACTCTTGCAGATATGAAAGCAGCAAGAGACCAGGGTGATTTGAGTGAAAATTCTGAGTATGATGCTGCACGAGATCGTTACAGAGATTTACACAATGAGATCGTACAATTGTCAAATGAGATTGAAAATTGTGAGATTGTTCATGATGACAAATCCCCAATTATACGAATCGGCAGTACTATTAAAGTAGTTCAGTTAAATGAAGCTGGTGAGAGCATTGGTTCTGAAAAGCTTTTAACTGTTGCACAGCATGGTGATACCATTATACGAAAGACTCTTGGTGCGACATCACCTTTAGGTAAAGTTGTACTTGGAAAAAGTTCTGGTATCTTTGAAATCGTTTGCAATGGTAAACGAAAATTTAAGGTGGAGAAAGTATTAGATGCTTAAAATAGATCATCAGAAATTTAAATTATCTGAAAGTGTACGAATGATAAAATCAATTGCATTTGTTACAGTATGTGCATTGGCTTTGTTAACAACTGTATCTGCTACAAACATGAATAAACAAAAAGCAAGAATAGGCGAACAAGCTGTTAAGTTGATGTATCAGTTTATTGATCTGCAGCAATTACAATTAAATATGATAGATCTTAAATCTATCACAACTAAACCTGTTTTCAATCAGTTAACTATTGATAATGAAGATAGGACTTTGTACACCTATATGAAGTTTAAAGGTACTACAACGTCAGTCGACATAAAAAAGGCAACTTCAACCTATGTAATCTACAGCATTGTTAATGATAATGTAGATGAAACACGCAGGTTTATTTTTATGTTTGATTGTAATCACTCCGGTAAAATTTCTTACGTACGGGAGGCTGAAATTTATGATTTTAGTACATTTAGTGATTAAAATCATTTGCGTAGCTCTATTTTGCCTGATAAGTGTTTTTACATGCTTGTTTGGTGTAAATGGCTCTGATATAAAAGTGTCATACTTCATTACCGTATGTTTTTTATTGGGGGTGATAGTATTTCTTTAAAATTTTCAGAAAATGATTTTAATTTTAAAATGAGTAATCAAACCGATTTTATTCGGTCTATTACAGTAGGTTTGATATTTGTGCCATATCATTTTATTTGTGATTTAGCAAGGAAGGCTGTTTTTCTACGTAGAGAAAAGATTGAAGCATGGTTACTTGGATCAGTTTGCTTCTCTGGTGCAATTTCTATTCTAACCTTATTATATTATTTTTTCATTGGAAAGATTTATATTTTTGAAGGTAAGTTTCCGCTGGCAGTTCCAGTTATTTCAACAGCTATACTTTTTCTCATTTATGCTCTATTTAAAGAGTCCACATTTAAACTTTATGATGATTTACAGGATTTTGTTTGCCTTGACAGTATTCTAGCCGACGCAATAAGTGAAGCTGATTCTATAGATGTAACAGCAGACATTTCAGATGTTGAAGGGATGCAGAAGATTACAGATGACGATGATGTGCAAGTTCCTGATGCAAATACATCAGATACTAATTCTGATTCTGCATCAGCGGCTGTTTCAATGAATCTACCATCTTCAGATACACAACAAGAATCTTCAATAGAAGATCAGGCAATTGCTTCATTACAAACTGCAATGCAACAATCGAATACTAAAGTTACCAAAGATGCATCAATATTGCAAGCAAATGCAGTATTTGCTACAGTTGAGACTTTGTCAAAGTCTGCTAAGCAATCTCTGTACAAGAATAAGATGCTTGCGGCTCTACGAAATAAATTAGAGGCTGTACGATCTGAAAACAATCTGTCTAAAGATGAATTAAATAAGGTTTGTAGTGAACAACAATTTATAAAAGATACTGATTTTACGACAATGTCATTAAATATTGACATTGACGAGCTACTATTTGGAGAATAAAATCCCCAAATAGCTTTTAATGCATTATTGGTAATAAGAACATGAAAACCGATGGAAATGCTTTTTTCATCTATAAAAAGTAAAACACTAGGAGGTTATTAGATATGGTAAAAGAACACATTATTGGTTCTACAGTTGTAAAAATAAATAAGAAAGTGCTTGTTGAATTTTTTAACAAGCTTGTTTCAGATTATCGTAATCTGAAAGATTTGGATGCAGCTTTAAAGGATTATGATGCAGGTAATATTGATGAGGATGAGCTGCTCGATGATTTTGATAATATTCATTTCATTTCACCTGCAGATTGCGCTAAGTTTGGTAATTTACGCATTTGTTCTTTCGATTCTATCAATATTTACCTCAGCAGGGTAGCATCAATCTTTTGCGCATTAGATGAGAAGGTACACGCTATTGCAACGTCTTATTGTGCACCTGATAAGAAAGAAACAGAAGTTCTTTTAGATCTGTTGTACAAAACTATTGCAGGATTTTGTTTTGTTTTCGGTAACGAATTTCATTGCTTTGACACTGTAATTTCTGAGGATTCAGATGACCAGTATTATGATGAGATTGTCTTTCATCATTTTTCAAAGTATGCAATTGATGATACAAAGCGTGGACAATTATGCATGAATTTTGCTAAGGGCATTGCAAAGGATGCAGAAGAGTTTAAGATCAAACTTGATGTATTTGATGCTGCTCCTGAGAAAGAGGAGCCATTTATGAACTTGGTCGGTCCTGATGTTTGTATTATTGATGAGACTGCACTCACTATGGAGATGGTTGATGCTGTTCTCGATGGAAAGATGACAGTTGACGAGTTACTGAGCCAGTGTAGCTATGCTGATACGGAAGATGAGGATACTACTACTACTACTACAGTAACTCCAGGCATGATTGAGGTATAAAGTATGGATAAATTATCCGAGAAGCTTGAAGAAATCATTTTAAAAGCTGAAGAACTGTTGTGGCTTAATACACAAAATGAGCTTGGTTTGGTTTATTCGCAGGCAGATCTACAGCCTGTTCTTTCTCAGGTTCGCAATCAATATTTAGCTTTACCGGCTGTAGCGAAGTCTACTATGGCTGGTAAAGCTTCTAGCATTTTGGATCCATTGTATAAAATCTCTGCTGTTTCACAGTTTAAAGATGTTAAGAGATTAAATTATCATGACTATGCAAATATGGATTCCGTACGTGATGTTTTGCTGCTATTTACAGTTGAAGCTTCTATTAACAAGACAGCGATCAATTCTTGCAATATTATCGCAGCCGTTTTAAGTAATATTGATGAAACAAGACCAAAGTATAAATTTTCATTGTCATACAAGTATCTGAGGATGTTTCTTCTTTTTACAATGATTGGTGATTTTGTTTCTTCTTCATGCTTGGCTTATTTCATTTTAACACAGTTAGGAGATTAGTATGACAGTTGAAGAGATTCTTAATGATAAACTTATGCAATTAAAAGATTCTAATGGTATGACTGATGCCGTATTTAGCAAGAGTGATATTGATGTTTTAATGGATATCAATAATTTACGTGTTTTTAAATTAAAGAATCCTATGCCAGAAGATTTTAAATTTGCTGACAGTAAAGCAGAAAGTATACAGTTTGTTTTAGATGGTAGTGATCAGTTATACCGTATTCTTGAATATTGCGTTATTACTCAACCTGTTCTGCAGATCCCAGTTCACAATGTTTATAAAAATTGGAGGTTCATAAATGGGAAATACAGAAAATGGGGAAAATAAACTAATTGAAAGTCAGCTTCTTTCAATGAACAGTTTTCAAGCTATTCAGTATGTTTTAAATGACATTGAGCTTCATGATATTCAATGTATTGATATTATGAAAATGTTGTATATGAAACGGTGTATGCTTTTGTATGATACCGGATTAGGAAAAACTTTACTTACAGCAGCCTTTATCAAGCTTCTGTGTAATGAAGATCCGACGCGAAAATTTATAATGTTTGTTAAAAAGGATCAGCTTATTCAAACACCAAAGAAATTACATGATGCTTGCGGTAAATCTGTTTTAGCATCTTCTGCAGAGGCTAAAAGTCTGAATGAACTGATCAATGTTGATAGAATTGATACTGCAACGGTATTGATGCTAACACATACATGCTTACAAAATGAAACTATAATGTCGGAATTATTTCAATACAAGGATAAATTCTGCGGTCTAATTATAGACGAAGCACATGAGCTGAACAACTTTAATAGAACAAATTCCGGTGGTATGCTAGAAGCAATTTGTAATTCTTTTGAGTATTGCATTGCTTTAACAGCGACACCAATTACAACAAATGCTCTACAGCTTGCCAAGCTGGCGCACATGGTGGATTCTAAAAGATATCCTGATTACAATAAGTTAAAACGTAAGTTACTTAATGGTGATTTCGATATTACTTTAGATCCACTATTTTTTATCAGTAGAGATGGTTCTGATTTTGATAGTGTACGTGATTATCATGGAATAATTGAGTGGGTATCAGCAATGCCTCTTCAAACTAGATTTTGCGGTGGTGCAGAGTTAATGCAGTTATGCAAAGGTGAAGGTGCTACAAACCAAGTAAATGCCTTGGTTAAACTTATAAAAGAGCGTAAAGACAAAAGAGGTCTTGTGTATATCAATCAGCATGCAATACGTTCATGGGTTTTACCATTTCTGGATGCATCCGGTATAAAGTACGATTGCATCAATGGTCATACAAAGCAGGCTGATCGTGAACGAATAATGGACGAGTTTAATGTACAAAAATCCTTAGATGTTGTTGTGACATCAGTTACCACAGCTATTGATCTAGATTGCGATTATGTTATCTTTTATGAATTTACTCCATTGCTCAAGCAGATGATTGGTAGAGCACATCGTGGTCTTGAAGATAAACATTTAGATATTATTTTCATGCTTACAGAGGATTCATGCGAAGTTGATTATTTCGTTGATAATATTGTGTCAAAAAGTTTGTTAGCGCAGACGATACTTCATAAGAGTTACAGCGAAGTTGAAGATGCCTATAACAGGATACAGGAGCATGAGAATGGTATTGCTGAAAAAGTTTATGTATAGGTAGGTTATTATGATAGACATTGATTTAGGAAATGATGAAAATTTACAGGAAGCTGTAAATCCTTTTATAAGTAGTCTACTTCCACATGAGAATTACAATGCAATGTACTTTACTCAAAACTTAACAATTTTGCTAAGATACATTGAGATTGATGAATTTAAATTGGAGTATCGTCTTCTTGTAAAAGCTTTAGTGAGTCTTAATAGGCTGAAAATGTCATTAGATTCTTTTGTTCCCCAGTTAACTCAGGAATCCTTTGAGGATATTTTGAGTACAAGTATTTGCGATGCTATTATGGACGAAACGCTTGGTGTAAAGGAATGGTTGCAGTTTGAGGGTGACAATACAAATCTTTCAATTGATTCAGTAAGAGAAGAAGCACAGCAGAAGTTATGCATGCGTGCAGTTGATTTGTATACAACATGTTTCGATCTTGCGGAACCATCAGATACTGTTGTTAATAAAGAGCCAGCTTTAAAGGCTGCTTTTGTTGAGCATGTTAGTATTAACAGCATAAATATACAGCATGCTATTATGCGTAACACAATTCGTATTGGTAGAAGAAGATATCATGGTTACGAAGACTGGTTAAAGTATACTGGTAACGTTGTATCTGAAGTGCGACATCGTTTAACCTTAGCGGAAGATGAAGATGCAGCTATTGATTCAGTTGAAGGATCTTTAGCTTTACTTTCAGATCTGAAAAATTCATTCATTCCAATAGCTGACTGGGGTATTCCACCTTTAGATAATTACACGCCAATTCTTCGACATAGACTCGTTGTTGTTGTCGGTCAGGAAAATATCGGTAAAACAAAATTTGTGATTGATAAAGCTGTCAATGTAATGAAGGCTGGTGGAAGAGTTGTTTACATGTGTGGAGAGACAACCAAGGCTAAAATCTATGCTGACATAATTGTAAATTATGTTTACAAAACATATGAGATGGCTGCAGGCTACCCAATGATTATACGACCAGAACATATCATTAGTGATGACATTGATGAGAATGTTAAAAAGGCTATTCGTATGACAATTGATACTATTTCACATGATGGGTTATTGGTATTGAAAGATTCCTTTGATTATTCAACTTGTTATGATGAGCTTGTAAGTGAGTATGAGAAACAACCATTCGATATGGTTGTAATTGATCACAGTTGCGCTTTATCAGGTAGCGTTGGGGATGGTTCAGTTAAATCTAATATTGATAGATTGGCATCTGATACTCGAGAGTTTCGTAAGAAGTATCCCGTCTGCGTACTGGTAACTTCGCATCCATCACAGTTAGCAAAAGAGGATTTAGTAAGAGATCGGTCAAGCACCGGATCACCAACAAAGGGATCTCAGAATTTATCAACTGATGCTGATGAAGTATTCTTTTTACGTGACAATGAAACACTTAGAAAGCAAGGTTTAATAAAACTTGAGAATACAAAAAGACGTAATGCTAATTGTGCAAGTGATATTATCTTGCGTAAAGCTTATCATGTAAATGCAGTTATTTATGATCCTGAATTGCAAGCTGATTCTGAAAAAGAGAATCTGGAAAGGAAGGAGGCTTTACGAAGCTTGACAGAGAATCTGGAGCAGTTAAATGATACTTCCGATGCAGATTTTATTTAAATCAAATTATACTAAGGAGGAATTAGTATGAAGTTAATTAAAAATTTCTTTAAGCTATTTCTTGAGACGTTTGCTTGGATTATGGTACTCGCGGTAATTTCACTTTTCATAATTAGAGTTATTGAAAAATTTGTTGTGCTTGACGATACTTGGCAAATATGCATTATATGCGCAGTTAGTGCAGGTATGGATGGCATACCTAAATTTCACAATCTCTTTTTTGGTAAAGGTACTACCATTATATCATCAAACACAGATATTACAACAGATGATTCTAAATAGAAAGGAGGGCAGCCTTATGGCTGCTATTTTATTATGAGTAAAGTTTCAATGCTGACAGTAATTCCACATAATAAAGCTGTTGAATTACTGCAAAACCGCAGTCTGCATGAGTTTAATACTATGCCACAGATTGATCAAAGAGTGCGAAAGGTTATTCGTGAGTTTATGAGCGAAAATGTTGGTTACTCTGAATTACCAATCGCTTGTTTCGGGAAATCGGATGCTAAGCATAATGTTGCTGCTGAAGATATTATGCATGTGCTTCCGGTCAACGTAAAAAATGATATCATCTTTCAGCTTGACATGCCTTCTGACATGGTTGTGTCTGTAGATTTTAATAAGCTCATGCAGGCATCAACTGATGTTAAAAATGCCGTTGATGATGATGATGCCCAATTTGTCCTTGACGAGTTCAAAGATGAGCTTCAGCTTGGTAGTAATCCAAGTACCACCAGTGTAATCTTTATTCCATTTCTTGATTTGGATCGGTGCCGATTCTATGCTAAATTCAATAACGATTTTGGTGCAGAAGATATTGACTTCCCGACCATTGAGAAGATGGATGTACGTAAGATTACAGCATTCTTATAATAACTAAACTACAGTAAGGAGTAAATGCAATGAAGACAGAAGAATTTAGAGAGTTATGTACAGAAGAAGGTTTTGATGCTGATCAGGTTCGTGAGTTTGAACTGGCTATTAGCCATGGTTTAAATATTAAGCTGCTTGTGAATTTAGCTTGTGATGCTAAATGCATGCATGAGATTATCCTTGGTATGCTGCACCATGTTGATGTTACTTTATATGCCAATAAAATGTTTGACTGGGAATCCATGCGATACATTCGTCTTGGTATGGAAGCCAAATTTGACATGGTACCTTATGCAAATGGTGAGTATGATGCACAGCAGCTTGAGTGTATCTATAACAGCTATTTACACAATTTAAATATTAGCCTGATCGCAAATTCAGATTATGATACGGAGAAAATGTATCAGTGTTATGTTGCACTGAAAAATTATCCAAAGGCTTTTAAGTCATGGAGTGCAAAAGATTTTGACAGCTTCAACGCTCTGCAGTTGTATCAGCTTACGGAAGTGGCCCGTCTTAATCTTCCATTAGACCCTGTGGCTAATACGGAATACAATGATATGCAGATGCAGCAGATTTGTCTTGGTTTGCATTCAGGTGTTTGCATTGATGAGTACAATAATGCTTCCCTGTCTGCAAATCAGATGAATCAGATTAGAATTGGTCTGGAGCATGGAGTTGATGTTAAGGTTTATTCTGATATCAAGTTTGATGCTTTCCAGATGAAGCAGCTTCGCCTTGGTCTTGAACAGAATCTTGACGTTTCAATGTACTGTGATAAAGAATTTTCTGGCAAGGTTATGTCCCTTATTCGTTTCGGTATGCTTGAGGGTATTGAGGTTAGTGAATATGCAACTCCAGGTATTTCAGAAGAAGCTGCAACAAAGATTTATAACCGTCTAATGGATCTGCAGACATCAATCGCTGGTGACAATTCTGGTGATTATGAGATTGGTGAAGCTTACCTCGACCTTTTAGGCTGGGGCTCTAATGGATCAGATAGAGAACTGAGCGATAAGCTTGCTTCTGGTGATCATGTTATTGGTATTGCTAATCCAAGCTTCGTTGAGTCACCAAGTAAAACAGAAGAGGGCGTGGATGTTTCTGCTAATGATGAAAAAGTAGATGAGCATTCAGATGATTCTGAATCCACAGATAACTCAGAAGATTCAGATGAAGACAAAGAGCCAGTTGAAACTGAGATTCCGGTTGATTTTTCAGGATCTGCACAGGTACGCGAAACTTCTACTGTTGAATTAGACCTCGGTGGGTTGCAGGATAAAATTCACACAGGAAAAACTAAAAAATCTGGAAATTCGGCACCTTCTAAGGTGAACATTTAATGAAAAGATTAACAACAGTTTGTTTGATATTTGTTCTTTCTTTTGCTTTTATTGGATGCGGGAAATCTTACAGTGATTTTCCAAATCAAATTCTTTCTTATTATGATTCATTAGGTTACGAAATTCCTGATTATAGTCAGGAAACTTTACTTGATTACAAAGTTCAGGAGGCCTTGGTGAAAAGTGCTGATGAGAATAGCTTCTTACGCTTAGACTGTTGTAAGTCAGAGAAAGATGCAAAAGATATTTATAAGCGTTTAAAAAAGAACAAAAATAAGAATTTAAAAATTAAGGAATCTACAAGAAATGGTAGGAAGTATTTAAACATTAAAGATGTTGATTCTTCCTATTTGATTTACCGATTTGGTAATAATATTGTAGTATTTTGGAATTACAAAGATAATGAATCAAAAGCAACGTTTTTAGATTGTATTGATTCATTACAATAAGTGCGGGGCAGGAGCGTATAAAAGCACTCCTGCTTTTTAAAAGGAGATCATTATGCATAAATTTAATGGTGTTTTGGTTGCCAATGAGATAAAAAATTTACAATGGCATCGAATTGAAGGTAAACCTGAGATAGCATATACTTTTAGCGATTCATCAGAGGATTACTGTATTTTGGCGAACAATATAGATGAAATGCTTATAACTTCTGACGATGAGATTGTGCCAAGTTTATTTGCTTTGGATTTTTGGATCAAGGGAAGCACAGAAGGTTGCCAGTTAACTGTAGATGATTTACAGCAATGCTATGACGATGATGTGTATGCTGCTTATTCTCTGTACAATTTTGATTCTGCATGTTTTCTTGTGAAACATGATTCGTCAGTATGCATACCTGTTCCGGAAAGTTATCAAGAGGAACTTCGGAAGTTTTTCTTTGGTGATACTAATTATACAAAGCCAACGTTATCCGAAAGATTTGAAAGTTCTGGACTTGTTCAATTAAATGGCGAATTCACTTTTGTTAATTATTCGTCAGATCGTGCAGAGTTAATATTTCGAAATTCTGATTTTCATTTTACTGATGCTAAACCAATTTTTGTTTCACAAAATTGCACGTCTGAAGTACGTTCTCTTTATTATGATGAAGACCAGGAAATAAAGAATGATATTATAGAATATCATTACAATCCAACTGGGATTTTGTGCATGGATTTAATTTATCGTTATTTGTATGTTTTGTATGACGGCCCAAATGGTCCTGCTGTTTCATTTGTAAATTACAAATTTGGGACCTTTTACTTTAAGGGGTATTTCTTTATTGTGCAAAATAATGTAGCAATTAAGATTCCATGTCCTGAATCTGATTTTTCTGAAGATGACCATTACAGATACATACGGTTTTCTGATTTTACTCTTGAGTGTGCATTAAGAAATGTGAATGCAGCTTATTTCCATGTTGTTGGTTTTATGCGCACTAACGAGCGTGGAGAGAAAATAAGATGGGGCGGCGAAGCTTGGTCACTGTCTGATTTGCAGAAAGCTGGAATGGATCATGATCTTACAGATCATTCACTTGCAGATGATTCACAAATGAACAATTCCGTTACAACGGAAAGGTACACTATGGATTCATCATCTGATACAGCTACTGAGGATCTCCAGCCAGTGAAAACTCCGATAAGTGAATCGCCAGATTCACACATGCAAGATAATGATGATTCTGAAAATTTAAATGATGAACTTTCAGATTTGGACGATGCGGAGTCAGAAGTACCAGCGGAGTATTCTGATGAAGCTAATCATGATGCAGCAATGGAACAGTTGGACCATACTGATCAGGAGGCATTAACAGAGTCCTCTGATTCTGCAACTTCTTCCGATAATGAGCAGAAAGAACCGGTAATTAAAGCTGGTATTGAGTTTACTGACAGTTTAGATGATGTTAGTAAGTTAGATCCATTAACACTTTTTAGAAATGTAAATATTGAAAAATTACAATCTATTTTATTAGATTCCACATTAACAATTTAAGAAAGAGGTATTAAGATGAGTAACCCAAGAAAAATGATGTTATTTAACTCTGATGAAGCTACTTCTGTAACAACTGTTCGTAATGATGTTGCTGAAGATTCATCAATTAAAAATGTTTTTGGTATTGACTTAGGTACAACTAATTCAGCCATTAGTATTGTTAAAACTGGAGATCCAGAGATTATCCATTTAAATAATGGAAAGGACACTCTCCCTAGTTGCGTGATGTGGAAAGATGGTCAATTTATTGTTGGTGATGAAGCTTACAACAATAAAGGTCTTTCAAATGTCCAGTATTCCGTAAAACGTTTGATGGAAGATCCGAATGCTACTGTCACATTCAAAGATGGTGAAAATGAGAAAGTCATGACACCAACAGAAGTATCTGCAGAAATTCTTAAAGGCATTGTACGTGCTACTGATGGATTATACGGTACAGTACATGATGTTGTTGTTACTGTACCAGCATATTTCAATGACATCGGAAAACGTAATACTATGAAAGCATGCGAACTTGCCGGTTTAAACTTGATTGCTCTTGAAAATGAGCCGAGTGCCGCAGCCTTAGATTATACACCACCAGCTGATAAAGATACTGAAGATGTTATTATCTATGATTTAGGTGGCGGTACCTTTGATATTACACTTGCCAGCATTATCAAATCAAAAGCTGATGATTTTGATGCTTATGATTTCGATAACTCTACAAAATCTTCTGCTTCTAAAATCATCAAACCACTTGCTTTAGGTGGCGATGGTCATCTTGGTGGAGATGATATTGATGATGAGCTTTTAAAAATTGTACTTAAGAAGATGGGCATTGATCAGTTTGATTTGTCAGAACGTGAGCGTAAGATTTTTACTGCTCGATTAGAACGATTAAAGAAAGCTGGAATTGACCAGACTTATGAATCTGAATTTGAAGGAGATCTTTTAGACGGTACACATTTTTCAAAGAAAGTAATAATTGGTCCTGCTGACTTTGAAGCAGCAACACTTCCTATTTATAAGAAAACACGTAAAATTATGAATTCTGTTTTAGCAGAGGTTCCGAACTCAGCTGCAAAGATTTTACTTGTCGGAGGAAGTACAAAAAATCCGATTATTCGTGAGATGCTCAAAAAAGATTATCCAGAGTTTGAATTAAGTTCTGCTTTGAACCCTGATCTTGTTGTTGCAACAGGTGCTGCGGTTAAGGGAAGAATCATGAAGTATGGTGATAGCAACATTGCTTCATTCGATATTTTGCCAATGACAATTGGTGTATTGGAAGGCTCTAATACAATTATTCCTGTTATTGAAAAGAACGAAGAGCTTCCAGTTAGCAAATCACGCCAATTCACTACACAGCATGATAACCAAACTGAAATGAGAGTCGCAATTTATCAAGGTAATTCACTGAGCAAACTTGATTGCGTTTATCTTGGTGATCTTATCATTACTAATATTCCAAAGGCTAAAGCAGGTGTTCCTTACTTAAGTGTAACACTCACAATTACAGCTAATAATGTTTTAATGTGCGAAGCTACAATTGATGGCATTACAAAAACATTACAGTTGTGCCTTAATAGCGATACTACAAATGAAGTTAAGGAATACTCAAAAGATGATAAAATGATGATCCGCTGGCGTGCGTATGCTCAGGATTTAGGTGGAGAACTTGGTGCAAAGCTTAATGATCTTTTGGATCAGTATCCAATATCCGTTACAAAAGATGAGATTAAAGCATTTATTCGATCAACAAGAGAGGGAAAATAATGATAACAGCCGACAAAGATTTAGCTAGAAAGGTTGTTGATGAGATGGGCCGGCTTGCAGAGTCAAATCCTGCAAGCCGCTACTCATTCATTCATTTCTGTGAGGAAAATAATCTCTTTAATGGAAATGATAAGCATTTAAATTCTGGTGATTTATTTATTTGTTGTCCTTTTCACACAGATGAATCACCATCACTAGGAATTAATTTGGATAAGCATGTTTGGCACTGCTTAAGTTGTAATCGTAGTAATGTCCATGGTGGTTATGGTAGTTTTATTGATTTTGTTGTTGAGTATAGAAATTATACGGAGGGTGCAAATGTCACCTATTATCAACAAATCAATGAGTTTTTAAAAACCGATCCAGTCTTACAAAATACTCTTGGGGTTTCTTCTATCTTTCGACAGGAGAAACCCCAAGATGCGTTTAAGGGTGCGTCCTATAAACGATTTAAATACAAAGCTTCTAAGCCAAGCACTTACCCAGAGCTTGCAACCTTTATGAAAAATAAAAAATATGATAAAAATACTATTATTTTTGCAATGCTTCAAATGCAGACAGGTATTTCACCTGAACTGATCTATGATAGCATAACACAATCAAAACCTGTACTTCAAAAAGATGAAAAAGCATTACCAGAGTATGATCTTGATGCCATGCTTGCATCAGATGAAGTACAGAAGATAGGAGATTTTTAATGAGAGGTACAACTATACAAGGCGTTGTTGCATTACCAGGCACAGGTAAATACATTATTATCAGACCACAATCTGTTAAAGAATTTTCTTTGACATTGGATCCAAAAACGCATTGGTATCTTGGAATTGACCAGTCAACTTCGTGTACCGGTTTAACTTTTAAAGCAGCCAATAATAAATTTGTTGTTCTAATAGATGTGATTCGTGATAAGTATATGCAGAAAGATGATTATTTCAAGGATCTACGAAAAGTTATTATGAATACGGCACGCGATCAGCAATTTGATTTAGTCGTAAACGAGAAACCTGTACCAAAGAAATGTTTTGCACACGCAAGAGACACCTTACTTGAATTACTTGGTAGATTGAATGTATGGATTGAAGATACTCCAGAGTTTGAAAATGCTCAGCATGGTGCAGTATTTCCGCAGACATGGAAATCACAAGTAATGAATAAAAGTAAGGGGAAAAATCGATCAAATATTAAATCAGAGGTTGCCTCCGATTTAGTTGACAAATACCCAGAACTTAAATATTATTATGATTTTTACCATACTGATGATTACGACTCGTTTGATTCATTAGGCATTCTTGATGGATACATTTCGTATGCCTTTACTCCAGATGGTTATCCACAGATCCATGGTAGCAAAGAGAAGCGACATGCTTCGGTGGTTCTTTATGATTGGATAGATATTGATGATTCACAGAGTTTCGAGCAAAATATTGAAACTGCAATTGGTGATAACATCTCAATTTTCCAACCATACATCTTAAGATACAATGTGAAATATTCATTACATGATAATATTCGTATGGCAAGTAGTAACTTTGGATGTGTTGCAACATTATTACCAAAGTCTGAGCTGGCACCATTTAGGTGGAAATTTGGTATTGATCCGGAGATGCCTGGCAAGGCATTAATGGCAATAATAATGAAGCGCGGAGATTTTTCTGCAGCATTATTAAGAAATATCAAAGAGGTTTATACATGGAATGAAGAGGTATTTGATGAATGATCGAATTTGTTTCAGTTTCACAGGCTTCAATTACGCAGTCCGATATGCTAATTTTGGCAGAGACTACTTATGACGAGAACATCCTAGGGAGTACAGCTCCTTGGATTGTATTACCTTATTTGGCTAAACCTTACGAAAGTCAGGCGGATTGGGACGTTAGTAATGATCATAGTGAGTCAGAGTATATAAGTTCTATTTCAAACTCAGCAGCTGCTAATGCTGCTTTAACCGCAATAGTTAACCTGTCAAATCAAGGTAAACATATTTTTATTGGTTGCTATGATTACAATGTAAAACGTTCACATTTATCTACATTATTTGATATAATGGAAGATTTGTTTTTGGAAGAAGCTCCTGAGCTTCGTATGATGGGAGGCTAAATGTTTTATTTCGTTAGATTTCTTATTGATCTGATTTATGTTGCTGCTCTATATTTCGGTTTTATCACAGGGCAGCGTATTGGTATGAAGTATATGTTTACAGACATGTACATTGCAAAATTATATTGCGGTTTTATAGGCATAGCAGTTGTAGTTTTTATTTATTCCAAGATTAAATCAACTGTTATTTTCTTTTTAAAGGCAATTGGGTTATATTCTGTAGCAACTAATACTTCTGGCGTTGAAGCTTTTAAAAGCGTAATGAAGAGATTTGATAAGGTAATTGGTGTTGCAGCTGCGACAACAATAATAACTGAAGCTGTTGAGGATGTAAAAGGCGCAATGGTTAAAGATGATTCAAATACGGAAACCATAACTAAAATGTTTCCAGTTCTTGAGAGTCTTCCATTTTCCGGAGTAATTGATTTTGTAGGATCTTATTATGCAAAATCCTTCACCTATTTAGATGAATGTATTCTTGCATATTCTTTTGCAATGGATAAACCTATTTTGCAATCAATAAAAGATGCCTTTTTACAATTTTTGAAGAAATCGTATAAAATAATTGGAAAACTGATAATTTCTAATATTGTCATGGCTGCAATAAATATTTTTATTGCCATCGTTGGAATCATTTTCTTCATTCAGAGAGTTCATGTTTCTTTATATAATATTATAATTTTTTATATTGTGATCAGAACTATTATGTACATCATAGACGATGCTTTTATTGAGCCTTTTTTACTCAAAAGTGTAATCGTGGAGTATGTTAGTGGTGTGCCATCAGCTGAAGATGAGTTTGAAAAGAATTTTGACAAATTGAATGCTTCTGCTGAGGACGAAGCAGCTCAGGCCGACTCAAATCAAGATTTAGAGGAAGCTGCAGAATCTATAGGTGAGGCTGCAGGATTGTCTGAAGAATTAAATGCATTATTGCAGTTACCCGCTGTAAAGCGTTTAATGAATATGACTTCTTTGAATCATAGAAGAAAGAAATATAAGGAGGATGCTAATGACTAATGAAGAATTACAAGAAGTTCTGGCTAATAAACCTTTCTTGACAGATATAAGGTTGCGTATTAAATATGCCGTCTTTATTGCATTAATTCAGCGTGGCTGGAAAGGTGTTAGAACTTCATTTTCTGGAGTATTAACAAAGAATGATTTTGTTCTTACTTTGTACAAGTCAGATGCTTCAACACTTGAGATGCAAAAACCTTCTAAGTATCTAGTTCCGGCTGCTGTAAATCTTTTTAATTTTCCAAATACTACATGGGTTCTTGAAAGATATAATAAGATTTATGCTTCTGGTAGAATGCAGAGTGTTTGGGATTTTTTGTATGATAAGCCTGAGTTAATTGATGAATCACCAACTTTTATTAAATTTATTAATGAGGTCGATGAAATAGCGAGTAAGCAGGAATTAGAGCTACAGTCTCTTGGTGAGATGTATGAAGATTCAAGTACATACCAGCATTATAGTTTTCATCAGTCTTCCAAATCAATTATTGAGACTGGAATGTTTTATCCATCCGTTGGTTTTGCATCAGTACTTGCTGGAATGCCTTATAGGATACTTAGTACTGGAGAGGACTCTTTGGGAGGAAAATACTTTGTTTTACAAAAAATGCAGTCAGCTGATCTAGAGCCAGTCCATGTTACTGCAGATGCATTTCAGCAACAGTATGCTGCAGGTACAGTCATTCCAATTGAAGCTACACCTGTTCAGTCATCAGAAACATTAAATCTTGTTAAAGCGCAAGGGACTGCTATGAGTGGGTTGCCGCCAGTTATTCAAGGCTTAAATTTTTCGCTTGATAAACAAAAAGTGATCGGTGAAGCCATTAAAGATAATCTTTATATAATTCCATTACTTCTTGCACCAGATAATATGGTACAAAGTGTTTTAGCTTTGCTTCGTTCTTGTCAAGAGTATTATTATCTGAATAATTTACCTAATAATTTGGAACTTATTCAGGTGCTAATTGAGTATGCGCGTGCAGGATTGTCTATTTGGCTACCATTGCAAACTGGTGATGCTTCAGAAGCGAAATTTGAATTGAATGAATTATTGGAAAATATTATTTATGACAAACAACAATTTACTTCTGAATATGGTGCTGATGTAGCAGCATTACTTACTTTTGCAAAAACATATTGCACACCAATAACACCATCCGCTGGTGTTAGCGCAAATTATTTGTATTTACAAATGATGATTGAGAAGAAAGAATTGCTAAATGTGTGCAGTAGCATGCTATCAGAAACAATGACTGACTCATCAGGCCGCTTGTTTTTACATAAGGTCTACATGTCTTTTGAAGCAAAAAATGAGTTACGTTCTTTCTTTTATGAAGAGGGTATGTCATCTTATTTAGATAACGCACTGAATGATATTATCTATTTATGCTTTGATTGGAAAAGTGGTTTTACTATTAAGTGTAAAGACTATTCTTTAGTTCGAGTCCCATGCGGGTATAAAGTTTTAAATGCAGATGGTTTGTCAACTGGTTTTATTTTAAAAGTAAATAATAGTATATTCACTTACGGTGATTTAAAAAAGTTGGGGTGATGCAATGAGAAAAATCAAGTTTATTGTAATTACAAGTTTGTTCATATTCATTTTATCATCTTGTGGATCTAACAAGCTTGAAGTGACACATTACTTATTGAGTTCTGAGCAAAAATATACTATTGATGCAACAAAAAAATCATTGACCGATTTTACTGATTTATATCCAAAAGATACACGTTCTGATGCTCAGAAATTGTTAGAATCACTGCAAAATGATGTGCATCTTCAAGAGTCTGATACAGAGCCAGAAGGTTTTGATGTTGGTACACTGTCAATAACTTCTATTGAGCCAAAATATGACAAACTAATTATGACACTTTTATCATCTGTAAGTGTAAAAAATTTACAGATGATTTTTGAATATGATACAGGTGATACTGAGAAAGCTAAGGTCGTTTATGTGCCATCCGGGTATCGTATACAATTTAGTATTAGTCTTCCAACAGATGCAAAACGGATCAGATTACATAACTTTACATCTGAAAAAGCAGATTATACATTTGTGAAGACTTCTGAAGTTTTCACAGAAATTACAAATCAAAGTAGTATAAAAGCAAAGAGACTTTCAAATAATACTATATGGTTTAATGATAAACCGGGTTATTACTTTATTACAAGTGATTATGACAAAATACTTGATGAAGTGTATCTATCAGGTAAAGGTTCATTCGTAACAGCGAATGGTTTTTGTAAAATAATACATGTGGAGGTTGATTATGGGAAGTAGTTTTTCACCAGATAGATTTGGAGCTTTAGTAAATGCTAGCGTTAATGCTATCAATGAAGCTACTCTTAATACAGCGCAACCTAAAAAGATGACTTTTGACAAAGATGATTCAGATAGCAGTGGCATTGCAACAGATATGAAAGAATCAGATGATTTCGATGATTTAGAAGATCTCGATGACCTTGATGATATTGATGATCTCAATGATCTCGAAGAATCTGGTACATTAGAAGATTTGGACGATATTGATGATACAGGTACATCAGAACCACAACAAACTAATACGGAATCAATTGATGATCCACTTGCAATACCTTTTAAAACTTTGGATCAAGACAGTAGTAGTAAAATTCCAGATTATTCTATGTCAATCACAGTTGCGAGAGATCATGGTACTGAGCGTAAAGTATTTGAGAACTTATTTGATGAATTCAAAAGTAAATTTGAAACATCATTTTTGGTAACTAATGATTGTAATTCTTTTTTAGATTTATGGAATAAAAATTTTATTGCATTTCAAACGCAGTCAGAGGTAGAAGCATTTGATCGCTTAGCTGCCATGTTTTATCATATCAATTGTTCAAATTTAACTGTTGCACAAAAATTACTAGAATTAAATAGTACATCAGTCATAGAAAAATTAAGCCAGTTATGCAGAGATATAACAGCGGCAGATGTTGAAAATCCAGATCAGGCAGTAGCACAGGCTGAACAAATACAAGCTAATGGACCAACTAAAGTTTCAAATGTTACTTTAGATTCTGGTGCCGAGCCTGTATCGGCTGCTACTGAAACGCAGACTGAAAAATTGGTAGATGAATCTTCAGATGCTCAGACTTTAGTCACTCCTGATAAATTAAGCAAAAAGAAGAAATTACAACTTTTTGCCAAAATGGCATTAAATCAACTTACTTCAGACGATAAACTGTCTCAAGTTAATAGCATGCCTACACTTTTAAATGGTACTAATGCATTATCAGGATTACTACAGCAGGGTATTCTCGATAAAATTGAGTACGTAAAGTTTTTACTTTTCATGCTAAATACAAGAGAGATTGTCCTGGATATTGAGCTTGTTGAAAAAACAAAAAAGTTCAATACTTATGTGCAGGCTTTGATTTGTACTAAATTACATTTGCAGTATAATTTGAATGATTTTGACGATTCATTTATGCTTGTCAATAAAAATAATGGTAAAATAACAATTTTGCCATTATACTATCTACTGCTTAACTGGAGAACGATTTGTGCTTCATTCACCAATAAAGCTTTAGCCCGCGATATCCCTTTTAATGGTATGCATTTTTTGTTAGTGACTCCAGACTCATCTGTTAAGATGACAAATGTTCAACTTCGGAATTTGAAATCAAATTTAACTTTATTTGCTGAATCATTTGTATCAACTGCAGATGCTTATTTTAATCTAACTGGTTCTTTTGAGAATTTTAGAGTTAATTATACAAGCAATGACATTGATAACATCAGATTTATTTTGAAGCAAAGGAATATTCCTTCTGCTTATAAATTAATGACGTCTTGTCAAAAAGCTATAGTTGATATGGTACTCGCTTATGCAGATAAGTATCAGAGTTTTCTGGTTCCATTTTTTTATTCTTCTCAGATAACAAATTTACCTGCAATCCGTTTAAGCATACTAGTACAGGATGATGTAATGGCCATATATCAGATTATGGCCTCACTAATGCATTGCCTTAACCCAAGCATCAAAATTCATTTAGTGAAAGCCAATGCTGAGTTTGCAAGTTTTAGGCTTGCCGGCGATGGTATTCCAAATTCAAATCTCTCGTTAACAACTGGTGATTTCTTAAAACAATTTACAATTGTTATGGGTCATGCACAGTTGAGTTCTGAGACTTTTGTAACAATTGAAGATGGCACGATGATAATTACCTTCAAAAAATAAGTATAAACACCTCCATTTTTGGACACTGTTAGGTGGAGGTGTTTATCATGTATGATGAGAATTTAATTCCACAGATAAAAGCAGAAACAGACAATACAGTAAAATTACAATTAGTTGAGAAAATGTATATTTCAAACTTGCATCTTATCAGAGCGATTGCAAGTGAGCAGAGCATTAGCCAGGACGATTTTTATGATTATTTACAGCTGGGATATTCTGCCATGGTTGATGCAGTTAATGTATATTCTGCATCAAGCAATTTTTCTTTTCTTTCTTACTTTCGTAGGATTTTTAAACATAAAATTTATTTATTTAATCTTGAATTTCGATATCCATTTAGGATAAAATCTCGTGAGAGTTTAAGCAATTATAGCAATCTTTTCACATCTTATGGTACAAATTTACAAGATGATTTGCTCCCAGGTGATCATTACAATGATGTTGATTTGAATTGTTACTGCACTGAGACTAGAATAATGTCTGAAACAATTATATCTATTTTAAAGGATGAGCTGGATTCAGTCCAATTTAGTGTTATTGTTGAAACATTTTGGTATTCAATGACCAAGAATGAAATAGCTATTAAACACAGTACGTCTTATAGCAGAGTTAGATGCATTTATTTTGCTGCTTTGCGAAAATTACGTAAAAATAAATCACTTTATTATATTGCTTCAGACATGTTTGGTATAAAATGTGCAGTACATTAAAATAAATAAAAACCGTTACTATTTATCAAATTTTTTATAGGAGATTGTGTAAATGAGTGATTCTAATGTACAACAAAAAATAAATTTCAATTTTGTTTCTAAGGTTTTAGGTCTTACAAAAGATGAAATTATAGCTTATCCGGAAAATGAATTTTGTGTATATTGGTTCCTAAAAAGCAACCATTTAACTGATCTTATTTTAAGTTCTGATGAAATTCAGAAATTGGATTCATGCAATCTTTTTAAATCTGCAGCGCTTCTTCATAGTATTACAAAAATGACTAGTGATGATTTACTAAGATTAAAATTCAATGACTCCTTTGCTGTTCTGGCACTGAATAGGATTTTGGATATGAATAATTGTGAAACACAGAATGCTTCATTTACTGATTGGGATGCTGATGTTAATTGGTTTTCAATTCAGTATGGCTGTTTCAGTATTAACTTGCCAAATTATTTGTGGTGGTATGCAGCCGATGCTGTACAAAAAATTGTTGGACAAAATGATTTCAGCTTACAGACAACTATTTTGTCTGGTGTACCAATTATAATGCTTAGTTTTTGTGATTTTAATTTTCCAGAATCATGTAAACAAGTTATCAATTTTAATTTAATCAATACTGTAGATCCACTTTTACAGTGTGTCGATACATTCCTTGGTCTTGGTCTGACTAATGAAAACTTTACATATTTTGATAAGGTGACTTCTTTGTACTTCATCATGCAGATGTATGAATTAGATGGTATGTGGAAGCTTGCATTATCCTCTACATTACGTGACAAATTGGTGAGGATTTATTCACCAGGTGAAACGTTTTTTGAGACAGTTTTCAGATGCTTGCAATTTGATATTTCTAAGTTTTCCGATGGAATTAATTGTCAAGCTATTAATAACAAGTTACTGTGGAATGGCAAGCAGTTCAATTTAATTGATTATGTGAAGAATCCAAGTGGATTCATAAATAATTTGAAGGGAGGCCTTTAAATGCTAAAGAAATGTATAACTTCATTATTAGTGCTTGCACTCTCAGGATCTCTAGTTTCCTGTGCTGGTGTACAAAAACAGCAGGCGCAAACTGAAGATGCAACTGTTGATCGTGCCAACATTTCTTTTAGTATTGGCTCTACGGAGGCAGAAGTTAAGTCTACTAATATAGGTAATTTTGCTTTGCATGAACTTGTACCTATTACAAAGGATGGAAAAACCGTAGCTTTGCTGAAGTTAAATCAATCAGAGCGATTAGGGATTTCTGACTGGAGTAGTTCACAATCAAATGATAGTGGATTAAAATTTAGCTATACTTTTAATTTTAAAGTCAGATATTTAAATAAGCTTGATAATGGTGAAATGCTTACATTTTATGTAAAACCAAAGTTTGTTGATATTTCTACAGATAAAGAAACAGGAATTCCGTGTATTGTTGGTTGGTCTGGATTTCCACAGACGGCAGTTTTTGATAAGAATACTTCAAGTACCTACATAGAGTATGGGGTACAGCCAATTAAGAAAATGTCAAAAAACACAAGGTTAGTTACTGACATAACTGACTCAGCTGGTAACAACTATGACAGCATTACATTTGAACATTCAGTTTTGGCAAAAGCTATTAAAGGTCCATCTTTAAGATCCAAAAATGATCCTGTAACAATCACTGGTGCTAGTGACGCAAAATATAATATTGGTATTTATAATGTATTTTTAGAGCCTTGTTTTACAGCAATGTATAATTTCACGGATCCGGATCAGGTTCAGGAAGTTCCAAGATCGAATACCTTGATGTTTAATTATTATGTGAAATATATACAGGCACCAACTAAAAATATTGAAGTAAGTAATATTGATAATAGTAAGAAGTCCAAACTATTGAGTACAGATTTGACTATCGGAGTTCAAAGTAATGCAGACGATACAGTATATTACGATCGTAGTACTGGATTGACTAGATGGAAATATTCAGATTCTTTGAAGCTTGAATATTTCTGTGTAAATAAAAGATATAATATACATCCGAAGACATATGCTTATTACACAGAAACTCGTGAGATTTCCGATTCATTTTATACAAGTACGGACCACATAAGATTTTCTCTGGAGTTTAATTCTGATGCACTTGCAATGAAACCAGAACAGTTAATGAAGTTTAATGGTAGATTTGTTGTATTTGACAGAACTCCTGGAAAGAGATCTCTGGTTTCAAAGAAGACTCATAAGAGTCTATATGCAGCTTATACTTCTGATAAGAATTTTGAGTAGGTGTTGATAATGAGAAAAAGGATAATTTGTATAATCTTGGTTTTATGCCTTGTAATTCCTCTTGCACTTGTTTCTTTGGTTGGATGCGGATCTGAAAAAATAAATGCTGAAGATGCTGTTAAGCAGATAGAAACATACGCTACTTCAGAAAATTCAACAACTGAGCAAATGCTTGGTTCATTGAAAAATGGTCCTTCTTATGACGCATGCCTTCAGTATTTAAAAACTATAAAACTATCTGATTTTTCAAGTGCATTAGATGAAAATAAGCAGTTAGTTGCTACATGCAATGTCAGTATTCCAACTGTAGATTCAATAAAAGCAGCCCTAAATACTTCTAAACATTTTAAAGAAGAGTATAAAGCTGTTTCTAGAGATAAGAGGAAGGAGTGTATTTATGGATACTTGACAAATATTTTGTTAAGTTCCAATTCATTAAAATTTACAGAGACTAAGCTAAAATGTTCCGGTGTTGACGAAAAAACAGTCATACAGAGTCTGGAACAGCAGTTTGACAGTTCATGTCAGGCTGCATTATCAACGTTTGCTCTAACTGAATTTTATGCAGATAAAGCAAATGATGGTGAAAGTACAAAAACAAAATTTGTTGAAGCATCAGATTTTTCTGACTTTGTTGTTAAAATGAACAAAAACAGAATTCTAATTAGTAATGTGAAAATAAGTGAAAACGATGATGCTTTGAAACAACTAAAACAGCTTAGTCAGAATAATGCTCTGATTAAGATCAGGTCTACAGATAGCATTTACTTTATTCAATATGATGTAACTAACTTATCACCTGCAACTATTACACTTGAGAATTATTTTACTCTTGGTAACCAGAATAAGTGTATGTTTACAAATTCAGGATTTCATATTGAAGGCTTATCAGCTTCTGTTAAGCTAAAACAGGGTGTAACAAGTTCTTTTTGTTGTGCTTTAGTGGGTGATGCTTCTAGCCAGTTGTATTATTATAACAAAGATTTAAGAGGAGCACGTCACTGGAATTCATTAACAGTGACTAAATAATTTATTGTCTGAGAGTGTAAAAGCTCTCAGGCTTTTTTAATTGGAGGCATATTATGAATACTTTGGTTTACGTTGATGCAGAAAATGTTTCTTTTGCAGATTTTAAGGATTATCTTGATTTAAATCTTGCAGGTAAAATGTTGCATGGTAAAGTTTATGGAAATAACGAGATTTTAGGAGATTCTGTTTCGGATTATCTTAAACTTGGATTTGATTACATCGACACTTCTAAGTTGTCATCATCTTCGAAGAATGTTGCAGATATGAAAATCTTAACTGATTGTGCATTTGACGTTTTGCAGACGTATAATGGAACAAATGTTGATGTTGCGCTGATAACAAAGGATTGTGATTTTCTTCCATTGGTTTATCGATTAAATAGTATGAAGATCCCTGTTACAGTGCCAATGATTGGTAAAGATGAAGTTATGACTGTCCCGCAGTCAACAGTCACAAAAGCTTTAGAGGCTGCTAATTACAAACCAATGGAATCCGATGCTTGGATGGTTCAGCAGACGGATTATGCTTATAATTTATTGAATGGGTCTATTGATTATAATATGATTGATAGATATTTTAATCGCAAGCGAGTACGTTTTATTCATGCAATTGCAGAAGATAATCCGGAATTGGCCATGAAGCTTGATAGTATTTCAAAGGCCAATTTTAGCGCTAGATCTGTTTTTAAGGAATTGCGCAAAAATCGTTGTAGTAATGATTGTATACTTTCATATCTCAGCATTTATACGAATAAGTATTTTGGTAAAGCTTTTAAGCCTAATGAGCTTAAAAAGTTTTTTCTAAAACTTTCCTAGTTCAAAGTTTTTAGTGATGTTTATTAAATTTAAAAAAGGAGGGATAATTATGCCAGATAATCCAAAACAATTATCACTTTTTTCAGAGGAGTCGGAAACGGCTCCTCTTTCTGCGTCTGGGGGTGACACCAAAGTTATTGATGATTCTCAGAATTTGAGTGATGTAACTCCAAAAATAGCAATAAGATACGTTCCAACAGCTATGTCATTTGATTCACCGACAGAGCGCACTGAGGAAGTTCAATTTGGCACAAAGTCGCAAAAAGAGACAGCATCTGTAAGTTCATCACATGAGACTGATACAGAAACACCAAAGAAAATCTTTAAACCTACAGAGATTGCCGCAAAATCTGCTATGGTTCTCAATGCAATGAAAGCAATTAAAGATCAGAATTTAGTCGTACCCAGTATCGATAAAATTGTATTGAATAAAGATTCAAGCATTAATAAGGAAGCTACAGCTGAAGCAAAACTTGATTCATTATCAAGCATAACAGATGGCTTGAATAAAGTATTTGATGATTTAAGTCGTATTGCAAGCATTGACCAAGGTCTTGAAGATAATATTGATGCAGAAATCAATAATAAAGTAAGACAACCTGTTTATCTACATTTTATGGTAGGTGATATTGTTATTAGTGAGTTTTCAGGGTTTACTGGTGACAAATTAACATTACCTACTGTAGCACAGATCGGTGAGAAAATGGGGCCATTATGGAATACTGCACAATTTATTGGTTGGGATTCAGACGGTATTGCTCATGCAAATGGTGATATTCATGCTATCTTGAAGAGGGTCTATCCTGTTAAGTTTTTATTTGATGGTAACTTGCTGGAAATAATTGATATTCCAGAGGGAACTAAGACAATAAAAGCAGTTGAAAACAACATAGATCATTTAAAGTTAGTAACACCATTGTTAGTAAATTATTCGATCTTTTGTGCAACTAAAATAATAACTGGCAATACAGTTATTAATATTCAACCAATCACAGATAAGGCTAAACGAACAAGTACAAAGTCTGTAATTGTTGTGTTTGCAGTTCGTCCATCTACACTTGGCTTGGATATTTCTACTATGAGCAAGGAAGAGCAGCAACGAGCAATGATTATTCAAAAAGTTACAGTTCCTTTTGGTGCAAGTGTTGATCCACCATCTGAAGAGCTACTAGCAGAGCATGGACTTCAGCTTCCTTTTGATGAATATTATCAGTGGTCTTCTGACCTGACTTGTATAACAAATAATGTAATAATAAAAGCAGAGCCATTATCTGTGACAAGGAAATCAACAAAGCTTATAGATGATTTAAAAGAAATGTCGGCAGATGAATGGTTGGATACTGGAAAAGAAATGGCAACACATGCTTGGAATGCAATAAAGTATCCGGCATTAATTTACATGGAACATAAACTCATAAAACAATTTGAATCAGGTAAGTTGTTAAAAACACGTGATTTTGTATTTTTACGATATCACGGTGATCTTATGTTTTATAAGTACACTGGTGTTAAATCAGTTATTGAAATTCCAGCTGTCGTTAATGGAATGTATGTAAAGCACATTCATCCACATGCTTTTACACAGGGTCCCTTTAATCCTTTGCATTTGTTTAATAAACGCAAATTGTTCTCAACCGAACATTTTAGCTCATCAGCTGGAAATATGACTCAGCTAATTTTACCAAATACTATAAAATATCTTCCAGCGAATTTTTTATATCATATTAATGCGGTAGAGCTTCTTGTTGTGCCAGAATCAGTATCTGAAGTATCACCAAATGCTTTTGCCGGCTCATCGTTATCAGAGATTTATTTTAATGGGGCTTGTCCAAAGGGATTTTGTCGAAAAGGACTAAATGCAGATATTTTTGTTCGTCGTAAAGCTTATAAAAGCTTCTTTAATTAATAGGAGGTGAGACTATGCAGAAGAAAGTATCTTGGAAAAGTGTAATTTTTATTGGTATTGCTTATGCAATTGCTTATGCAATCAATGCAATTGGTAATGCAATTCAATCACTTTTCAGTCATATCCCTGTGGTTGGATCTGCATTAGGAGTTGTTTTTAGTGGTATTTTTCATCTTATCGGGTTGTTACGATATCCTTTAGGTTTAGTGCTTGTCGTGCTATTAATTATTAATCTTATTAAAATTGTTTCAGCATTGATCAAAAAGAAAAAAATGCAAAAGCAGCAAACTGCAATGGAGAATGCTGCACTTAACCAGCAAATTTCTAATTCGGCTGCTCATGCAGGTCAACAAAATGTTGCAACACATGGAGCACTCCCAACTAGAATGGATTTTTAATTTGTAACATTATTTATAATTGTCGAACTTAGCAATTCTTTGCTTTTTATACACAAAATGAAAGCAATTTTCATAATTTTTTGGAGGGCGTATAAATTTTGAGAAATGAGCAAAATAAAATAAATTTACCTGTAATGAGAATATTACTTATTATACAACTTTGTGCAATAAGCTTATGCACTGGGTGCTCATCTGTTAATTCAAATACAGAGTCTGTATCAACAGTGACTGAAGATACAGAGGATTGCATTTCTCTTGATAAAATACAGCCTCCAGAATTTATGAAGAAGTTTGCCATACTGTATTGCAACAATATGGCTACGGATTTGTATTGGGGTTATGCAGAGAATGAAATTACTGACGGGTATTTTTGGACAACTTCTAGTTATCCAGGTTTTAAATATACAGTTATTATTCAGTTTAACTATTTTAAAGAAACTAATACCGTATCTTTAAAGACAAAATATGGACAGTATGTTTACACTCTAGATTCAGTTTATTCTGCTTTTATTGAGAATAATGAACTAGTTAATAAAGATACTGGAGATAAAGTCAATTTACTAGATCCTAAAACTGAACGCTTAGCTATTTACAACTCTGTTGCTGAGAAGGTTTTCCAATACACATTAAAGAAAGGAACTACAATCAACATTGAATAATTTAAGAATAGTAAACATAATACCAGATTCTATTGTTTCACTTATTGGCGATCGAGGTCATCAGCTATATCAGGTATTATCTGTGATTCACTCAACTCATGATAATTACGTTCTTTTGAGTTTAGAAGATCAGTGTATACGCTTTTGTTCTTTTGATGATATAAGATTAGAGCAAGCTGTTTGTACCAATTTTGTTTGTGATGCCAATGGGAATGAGGTGCGGATTGAGAAAACAGCCGGGTGATGATAATCTTATTAGCTCATACGTCTTTATTGTAACAATGTCAGTTATTATCTGTGTAACATGTGTTACAGGTCATAATCCAATAATTCCTGTTATTGTTAGTGGTAAATCAATGGAGTCCACATTGCATAATAATGACAGAGGTTTTGTATTTCGATTTGGAAAAATAAACCGTTATGACATAATTACTTTTGATGCTATTATTGATGGAAAGCCAGATATCCTTATTAAACGTGTAATAGGTCTTCCTGGGGACAGTGTCAAATGTATTGGTAAAACTGTGTATGTGAATGGCGATCCAATTGTTGAATTTGCAAAAGATCCAAATTATAATACTGATTTTGAAGAAGTTCATGTTCCGGATAATTGTTATTTTGTTCTAGGAGATAACAGGGAAGTCAGTTTAGATAGCAGATATAATGAGGTTGGTTTTGTAGAAGGTAGTACTATACGAGGTATTTTTCATTTAGCTAAATAACTGCTGTATTTGTAACAAATAGTTACAGATAAAGGAGGTTATTTAAATGGAAACGTACTTAGATCATTATTTAGACTTTGGATTGATTGCAGATTATTACCGGTATCATGATAAGAAAATTCCTACTGGTTTGTCCGAATTTTCTTCAAAGACTTCGATCAGAGTATTACAAGGTAAGACAGCACCTGCATCTTTGGCTGGGAAAAGATCCTTAGCACTCGTCTATGCAAAGAATAAAGTATATTCAGATCTCATAGAAAAACTTATGTTTTTGAATGAGAATGATGTATGCTTTCAAATCTATGCAATCGTATGTGAAGGAATCAGAGATCTTGTAATGCCTATGCTAAGTCAACCAACTCTTGGAATTGCACAAATTGCGATTATTGCTAATTTTGCAAAGAAAAATCTTTTTAGGTCTTCTGTTCCTTTTCATGAACTAATAACATATTTACAGCAAGTCACTACACAGCTAACAGTTAGTGATCCGCAGTTGCTACAAACTGAAGAGTTTAATTATATTTGTTCAATGAATGGTGATACAGAAATATCAAAGTATTGGCATAAGTTTAAGGAATTGCCATTGAAACCAAAATCACGAAGTGTGAAGTATTTCATGGGGTTTGGATTAACATACCGTGAAGTACTAATGCTTGCTAGGAAGCATTTTTCTTCAACTTCTGCTTGTTCTTTGCTGCTTGATGATTTATTTAGTCAGTGCCCAGCTTGGAATACGGAAGAGCTTGCATTAGCGATTCAATTGGCTGCAACTACGCAGGCATCTTGTTGTATTTCACGATACCAAAATTATGAGACTTTATACAATTCTATCAGCTTTAGACCAAAACTCTTCCGGTTGTGTAAGTTTGATCAATACACAAGAAAAAAGCTTAATCTGTTGATGTTTTCTGAGCGTCTTGCTGTTCTTGATTACACTTTCTGTGAAAATAAGTGTGTCTCTTCTGAAATTCTTCGTTACTATCCAAATGAAGTTCAACAGGTTTTTCATACTTATAAGCCGGAACTGCAGGATGCTTGGCTTTCTTGCTGGAAACGATTGAATGGGTGTTATCATCCAAGGTATCTTGAATCATTTCTTGAGAATGAACTTTCTCTTGAAAATTCTTTAGAACCTTTTTTACCTTATTTAAATGAAGACACTGCTGAGTATTTTGCAGAAGAATCATCAAATGCTTCCATAAGAAAGAGTCTGATTTCTTTTTGCAGTGAACATACATGCTTTGCAATTTTAGAGGATTACAAAGATTTTTATACTGTACGTATTCAAAATAAGATAGCAGCTGAAATAAAATTACGTAATGACGAACAGCAATCTGATAATGCAGAAAATCAAGTGTTTTTTAAGCTGCAGCCATACGCTAAAAAGTATAATAGATCTTTTGACTATTTAACCTATAATCAGCAAGTATTACTGGCAAGCGTTTTGAATAATGACCTCGAATTTGATGATGCACTAATAAAAGAGTGCATGAATGTTCTTAAGGTAAACAGAGTTTATTCCAATGAAACTGAAATACTGCGTGCTATGCTGATTTATGGCAGTAAATGGTTTTCTCAAATTTACCATTATTACAGAGATTTGAATGGTTATGAGCAAAATTTTGATCCTAGCACTGTTTGTCAGGATTCCTTCATTTATTTTAATTATGATAGCACTCTTGAAGATGCTAAATATTTTAGAGGACGGAAGTTTAGAAGAACCCGTCCAGTAACTCAGGAATTTAGTGATAATACACTTGATTTCTTTCAATGGTGTCATACGGATGCATTCGATCCAGATGGTCTTGTTGGTGATACTGATGAGGATTTTGCAAAGTTTTTTGCAAAATCTGTGTTACATCAGGATATTAATGATTGGGAAATTGAAGATGGATCACCATTGCTAGATTCATGCGAATTACAACGGATTGATTGGCATAAGAATCCAAAGTTCTTTTGTAAGTCCAATACACAATTTTTGATTGGTACAGATTTACCTGAAGATTTATGGAATTTGGCAAGTACAAAATCAAAGTATGAAGCATTGAAAAAGAATTTAGATCGCAAAGATTTAGATTGGTACAAAAAACATCAAAATTGGGAAGATGTAATTGTTTATGATTTTGAGTGGAACGATGATGCATGTAATTATGCAGATTTTGTTATTCGTTCTGGTGCCAAAACAGTAGATGACTTGTTGGCATTCTTCATAAGATTTTATTATTACATCGATGCAAGTAAATTGTGGGTAGCCATAGGCACCTTACGATAAATACAAAAATAGGTCCTGTTTGTATAATAGCAAGCAGGACCTTTAGAAAGGATAATAGCATGATTAAAGATTTTCACCTTAATGAAGTAGTATCTGATTATTTTTTAGTAAATAAGTGCGAGATAGCTACTAGTTCAGCTGGAAAACCTTATGGACGGTTAGTTCTTGAGGATGCTTCCGGTACGATTACAGCAATGATGTGGGATAATGTACAACAGATTCAAAACTTGGAATCTGGTCAAATTGTGCACGCACAATTTTTGGTCAGCAAGTACAAAGACACACCACAGGCAAAAATAACAAGTATTTCATTGGCAGATCCAGCCAGTGTTTCGATGGACAAGTTAATTGCCACTAGTCGATTTAATTGTGATGATATGCTGTCTGAGATCATTGAGATAGCTAAGACAATTGAAGATCCATGGTATGCAAAACTTGTCCATTATTTTTATTCAGATCCTTCATTCTTGAAAAGATTCAGAAATCATCCAGCTGCGGTTGGTGTTCATCATGCATACTGTGGTGGATTACTTCAGCATACTTTATTCGTGACAAAGAATTCAAGGGCTGTGGCTGCAAATTATGACCATGTGAGCATAGATCTTGTAACAACAGTTGCACTTCTTCATGATATTGGAAAATTACATGAATTGCAGGCATTGCCATCACATGATTTTACGAATAATGGTAATTTTATTGGACATGTTGTTGAAGGACAGAATATGATACGCGATGCATGCAGAGATATTGAAGGGTTCCCAGATGACAAACGTGATGTAGTTTGTCATTGTATTTTAGCCCATCATGGTGAACTTGAGTTTGGTTCACCTGTAAAACCATCTTTGATTGAGGCTTTTATTGTAAATGCTTGTGATCAGATTGATGCAAAGTCTGACATTATCACTAAGCATCTTGGTGATAATGCAGCACAATTGCAGAAATCAGGATTCACATCAAAGAACTCTTTACTCGGCGTACACGTTACTGATTCAAGACTGTATTGATTGTTTGTAATAAGCACAGTGTTTATTACAAACAAAAAAGTGCAGATAGTGAGGTGACAAAATGAATAATTTAGCAGAAGAATTGGTTAGTACATTTGATTCTTTGCTCACCGATCATTTTGGTGCAGCATTAGATGATAATGCAATTGCAGATCTTATTTTGCAAATTTCAAGTGTATGGCAAACCTTATCAGTTGATTCTTTAGCAGAGATTCTTTCTGAGTATGGTTTGGATGATCTTACATACGATGATGTATTTGCATTTCATGAAGATCTCAATGACAAAATAACCTTTTCAGATTTGGAGGAATAATGTTTACTTATAAGTTCCTTGGGAGTGGTGGCGTATGCCCACTCCCAAACAGAGATTTAACAGCATTGTATGTACAGAATCAGGGAACATCTTTGCTGATTGATTGCGGAGAAAATATACAAGTTGCTGCAGTGCGCAGCAATGTGAGTCTGTTTAATATTTCAGCTATTTTTCTTACGCATTTACATGCAGATCACATCTTAGGTTTGCCAGGTCTTTTTTCATCATTTGCTCAGGGAAACAGAACTAAACCATTGGTGATTTATGGGCCGGCTGGGACAATACCTGCCGTGTCTGCTTGCTTGAAATTGGTTTCACAAATAACCTTTAGTGTTTTGCCTATTGAGATAAAGTCAAAGGAAACATTAAGTTTTCCTGACATGGATATTTCAGTTATTCCTTTACAGCATAGTATTACATGTTATGGATATGCAATTACTGTGGATAGAAAACCAGCTTATGATGCAAATATTGTTGAACAAAAGGGTTTAACATCAGAGATTGTTTCCTTGCTACAGAAAGGGTATGCAATTGAGCGCGATGATGAATATATTGATATTCATACATTATTTGGTGACAATCGTGATACTTTTAAGTTAGTTTATGCAACTGACACAGGTTACTGTAATGCATTAGTTAATGGGTGTAAAGATGCAAATGTTGCAATTCTTGATGGCAGCTATGGGGATACTTCATTGATTCCAAGAGACAATTCTAAAATATCCAAAAAACCTGCGGATATTCATATGACTTTCTCTCAGGCTGCAACGGTTGCTTCTAAAGCAAATGTTAAGAATTTGATTTTGACACACTTTACACCAACTATGCCAAATCCTGAAGATTATTTATTTAATGCAACCAAAATCTTTCCAAACAGTGTTTGTGCTTATACTGGTTTAGGTCTTGATGACGATTATGCTTCAAGTACTGCAGACAATGATTTAGTTGTTCGTGTGTCACCACGAACAATGAATCGTTTGCGGAAAGATTCAATTGGGATTATTTTAACACGATTAATTGATAAGTTTGAGAATAATGTCTGCTGCTTGCAGGATCCTGATGGTACGTGCGTTAAAGTTCAGATTATTAAAACAAACTATTTGTTTAATAATTCATTTTGTTCTTATGATATAGCTGCTGAGAACCGAAGAGATGCAAAATCATTACTTGTAATTAGGATGTTACGCTTATGCAATGTTGCTAAGAAAGGCGGTCCAAATGCGAAATAGAGCTAATACTTATGTTAGAACTGGACGTAGTTACGGTGGAATTTTACGCAATTCACGAAATGAGTCACAAAATGCATATAATGATGCCTATTATGAAACTGGTACAACATTTGATCGGGTTGGCAATAGATTAAATAGAACTAATTTGTACAATGATCAGTCTCGTACACGTGATCCACGCTACAATCGACATGGTTATAATCAGCAGGCATATGATCAGCAAAGATACAATCAGCAGAGATATTCTGATCCAGAGATTGATAGAAGATATGCATCAAATGGTTATACAGACCCAGAAATGGCAGAAGCACGACGTACAGAAAAGGTTGAGAAGATTGAATACAACAGCACAACCTTAAGTGGGACTTATCATAATTTAGATAATCCCCAGGTAGATGTTCGTGATTTTCCGGAAGGGGGGTCAAAATGAAGAATAGAATAGTTGCAGCTTTAGTACTTTCCATGATTTTTGCTGGAACTTCAGTTGCTGCATACAATACACAGAATGTTGTAGATGCTCAAGTCATTGAGAATGATTTGCATCCATCAGATGGGACGCCAACTTTATTCAAAGTAAAAACTCCTGTGTATTCAAATAAAAAGTTAACTGATAAACCACGTGCCTATATTAAAAAAGGCACAGTTGTTCGTGCACAAAGTAAATCATCTATGATTTATAATGGCATACTTGTATACTTTGATTCAAAAAATACAATACAAGGTGACAATTTAACGAAGTACGCATCTAAGCATGCTACTGAATTTGATAAATTAATCTCTACAAACAAGTCAACAAAATTGTATTCATCAAAGACTTATAAGCCTTGCGCAACTGTTAGTGAAGATACTTCATTTTTAATTACTGATGAGGATTCAGATTTTTATACAGTAAGTTATGATGATCATAGCGCTTTGATCTATAAAAAAGATGCTGACGAGCAAATCTATGTCAAGGTTATTTCGTACAATAATGTTAAGGAATCACTTAACAAGATCTATGCCGATTTACAAAAGCTCGCAGATTCAATGGATCTTGGTAGCTTAGATACTTCGATAAATATTTCGTCTGAAGTCGGTTCAGAAATTGTTGAATATGCTAAGCAGTTTGTTGGTAATCCATATGTTTGGGGAGGGACCAGTTTAACAGACGGCTGTGATTGCTCTGGATTTGTACAGCAGATCTATGCACATTATGGTATTACATTACCAAGATGTTCTGCAGATCAGTCTTTAACTGGAACACAGGTTTCCGTAGACGAATTGCAGCCAGGTGATCTTTTATATTTTTATCGTGGATCTCGTATAGGCCACGTTGAAATGTATGCAGGTAATGGAATGGTTGTTCATGCTAAGGGTTCTAAGTACGGCATTGTTTATGAGCAGCTTCATGAGAAACCTGCAGTTTGCAGACGATATTTGGAGGAAAATAAAATTGAGAAATAAATATGTAAAATGGTTTATTAAACACAAAGTAGCTGTACTTGGTGTAGTTGCCTGCCTTCTTGTTGGTGGTCTTGGATTCTCAATCTATAAGTATAAAACTGATATGAATACTTTAAAGACTACAGATCAGCAGCAAATTCAAACATTGCAGGAACAGGCTTCTTCAAAAAGCCGTACTGGGTATGTTGCTACAACGGATATTAAGCAAGGCGATATTCTGCAGGACGGAGTAAACGTAACTGCTGGGTCATTTGCTTCAGATGCAGATCAAACAACTTTTGCTGATTCAAGTTGCATCAACAAGCAAGCTGTTGTTTCTATTCCATCCGGTAGTCCAATTACAAATAATGTTGTTGCTACAGTAATGGATAAGCAGCTGAATGAGCGTGAGTGCACTTTCGTTAATCTAAGTGCAAATTTAAAGGAAGGGGATTTTGTTGATATTAGAATTCTTTTCCCAAATGGTGAGGATCCAATTGTTGTTTCTAAAGTAAGCATTCAGAAACCAGTAGTTGTCTCCAACCTTTGTTATTTATGGCTTACGGCGGATCAGATCTCTAATCTCGATGCTGCTGCGGTTGATGCCAACTTGCATGGCGCTATTATTTACACAACTAAGTATATTGAACCTGAAGTACAGCCTGCTAATGTTGTAAACTACCAGCCTAATACAGCCGTTATTGATTTAATGAAGTCTGACCCTAATATTGTTCAGGAATCCATTAATTCACTTAGTGTTTCTGCTCGTCAGGGCTTGGAAGATAGATTGAAAGCTTTTGAGAAAGCTTACCCAGATTTCAAACTTAATTTGAAAAACAGTGATGATGTTGATGAAGCACTCAAGAATATTGGCAATGCTAATAATGCAGGAAGTTCATCCGGATCCACAGATTCTTCCGGAACCTCTAGCCAGTCGTCGACTCAGAGCTCTACAGATACCTCTGCTTCTGGATCCAGCTCAACAGATACAACTGGATCAAGTTCTTCAAGTTCGACGAGTTCTAGTGATACTACGGTTACATATGGAAATTAGGAGGTAGCGTATGAACACAAAAGTTTTTGGTTTTGTAGGTGTTGAATGCTACGACGTTATTTATTATACAGCCAAGGTTGCCACAAACCTTGGCTTTAATTGTGTCATGGTTGATTTGGCTAAAGATGGTGCTTTGTCTTACCTTTACCAAGGTACATTTTCTGCTGGCGAAGTCGTGAATGTAAATGGTATCGATTTAATTAAAGGACCATTAGAAACAGGAAGTCTTGCAGGCTATGATTATGTTTTTATTTCTTATGAGCACACACCAGTGTTTTTAGAGTTGTGTCATGAATTGTACTTTGCTACAACATTTCAGCGTAATGATATTTATTGGTTAAAGGATCTGAAAGTGCCTGATGTTGCCAGATTTCTTATTGTGCGAGATCGTGCAGCCAGTTCAATGAGTTATAAGTATATTCTTGAAGAACTTCTAAATTTGGAGATTTCCGAGGATGATATTTATGCTTTGGAGGACACTGAAGATGATATTGCTGCAAAGATTTATTTGCAACACTCGATGAAAACAAAACTCGGCAGGCTTTCTACAAGTATTAAAGATCTTGTTGAGCATTTGCTTGATATTGATTCAGATAAGAAACAATTAAATGCTGCTTGGGCAGCTTTAAAGAAAGGATAGAATAAATGCATATTGTTTTTTGGTCTTGTATGCCTGGGCATGCTGCTGTATCTAGTAGCATGCTTTCTATTGCTTGTGATTGCACAGGGTATCAGAAGTTCTTTACTGGAATTTTGCAGACACAGTATAAGAAGAATAATCTTCAGTACCCATTTTTCAAATTAGCTGATAAGGAGAACGTTGAGCAGTACAACAGTGTAGGTATGGATTCTTTAATTCGTGCTGTGCGCGGTGGTTCCATTTCAGGTGGAATTGAAACAGCAGCTGTTTCATTCTTCGATGCTAAATTGTCATTGTATACACAGTCAACAAATTATGATGGTAAAGCCTATTACAATAATTTGCTTCAAAGTATTCCACTGCTTGTTAAATCGTTAGATACAACTTTTGATCTTTCGCTTATTGATACAGCAGGTGGCAATGATCCAGTGTCTCTGGCTATGCTAGAGAAAGCAGATTTGATTGTAGTTTGCTTGCCGCAAGAAGATTGGATTTTAAATTATCAGTTTGCTAAATACAAATTTGATGCTTCTAAGGTGTTCTACCTTTTTGGTAATTATGATCCAAGATCTGTAATAACTATTAAATCTCTGATGAAATCCAAACGTTTTAAAGGCAAATTTAATTCAAAGAATTGTGCATATATTATGCACGATATTGACTTTGCTAATTCCTTAAGTACAAGTTCTTTAGAGAAGTTCTTTGTTAAGGGAATGGAATGCGATAGCTCAAATCCTAATTATGCATACTTCAACAGTGTACATAAGGCTACTCGCAAACTGCTTACGTTTGCTGGTATGACTCCAAGAAAGTAGGTGTAAATATGCATTTTCAAGATTTGGTGGCTATGATCGGTATCTCAGCTGCAGCTGGTGTTGCTTTGTACATGAAGTTTTTCCGAAAATACAAATTTACTACAGAAGGTCTAGATCCGGCAAAGCAGTTTACAGTTGAGTTTTTAACAGAGGGTGTTCGTGATACTTTCGATGCAATTCTTAATACGGATTACACCGAATTAAACCTTAATAAGGAAGAAACAGAGAAGAATATTCGTAGTAAGGACATTCTTCGACATTCTTTGAAGGTGTGTACACATGGTAATACCGGTGCAAAGATGTTTGTAGTTGATTACATTAGTGATTTGTTACAGCGTAAGTTTGGTGTGACAGAAGAAACTATAAACTATGCAATTCCGTTTGATCGACCAGATGAATTGACAGCAGAGTATAAGTTGAAGATTTTGCTTCATATTTATAAGAAAAAATTTGATATGAATGCAATTAAAGAACTGATTCTACGGAATAATCTTGATCGTCCTTTAGGTGAAGGGTCTGAAACTTATTATGAAATCTCATGTGCTGATATAGATTTGGTGTTTAGACGTCATTTGAAAGTTTATCAGGCTCTTACCTTTTCTGATAAAGTTGCTATTCTTTCGCAGAAGATTTATGAGAAGTATAAGGGTCTCGGTGTAATTGATGATATTCGTTTTATGAATATTGATGGTTTAAATGGTGGTACCTCTGGAGTACCACAGACCTTTTATCAGTACGGTGCTGATACCACTTATGGTGCAAAGCCAGGAGAGTTACCTTTGATTGCTTGCAATGGTATTTGGATGATGTTTAAAGGTAAGAAAATTCATTTATCGTGCATTGGCTTTGGGACAGAAACCGAGTTGCAGCGAGTAACAAAGAATATCTGTAGATACAATAATGCGCCAACCCTTTCAAAAATGAAAGGTTATTTGGTTAATACTACAGAAGATGGCTGCCGTGTTGTTGGTGTTCGCCCGGGTATGGCAGAGTCATTCGGATTTTTCTTCCGTAAGTTTGATGCCTCTCAGCGTATGCCACTCGAGGTTCTTTATCCATTTGAGTTTGTTGATAAACTCAAAGAGTTACTTAGCTTTACTATTGCAGGATGTATGAATACAGGTTTAACTGGCCAGCAGGCTACAGGCAAGACAACCTGTCTTTTGTCATTAATTTATTACCTTCCAGCAGCTTTGTCAATTCGTTTGCAGGAAATGGCCTTCGAGTTGTATTTACGTAAGGTTTATCCAAACAGAAATATTATGACATTCGTGGATACGCCAACTGTTTCTGCCAAGGCTGGTATTGAATTGACGAAAAAATCAGATGGTGATGTTAACCTGTTTGGTGAGGTTGCTCAGTCTTCTGTAGTTCCATTGGCATTGAAAATGGGACAGACTGGTTCAGCTATGCTTATGTTTACCTCACATCACAAAACCACAGATGATTTGGTTAATGAGTGGGGCGACGATTTAGTGTCAGAAGGTGCTTCTACAGACTCATTTAAGGCGACACAGACAGTTGCTTCAGTGCTTGATATTGATATTCATCTTGAGCGCGCAATTAACGGTCTCCGTTACATTGCAAGAGTAACTCAGATTTTGCCACATATTGCAGAACCTTATCCTGAGTATAATCCAGAAGACGTCAATCGTTCTATGTACAATCTCCAGCGTGAGTACTTTTACCGCCGGACAGATAGACGAATGTTTGATACTGCAGACATCATTGTCTACCATAAGGGACGTTATCTGTTTGTCAATGATATTCATCCTACTAAAGTTGCTTTAATCAAACAGCATTTGTCAGATGTTCAGTCTGCTAGATTTGATAAATTCCTTAGCCGAGTTCATGAGGAAGTTGTTTACAATCGGTCTCTTGGATTTACTGGTTACAGTACAACAGATTCACAGAACCACATTTATTTCGGTACCTGTGTTGATGAGAACAATAATGTAATTGGACACAGAGTTGATGATGTAATTAAGTACAACAATGGACGTACAATTAGCATTGATGATACGCAGGCAATTGTTGGTGATCTTGAGAAAGCAAATTATGCATTTGACTTACTCGAAGGTATCTTAAACATTGCATAGGGGGTGTATCATGATTTTACTTTCAGAACAACAGTATGTGCCTACTGTTGATGGTGATTTATCACAAGTCCAGCAGAAAACACTTTTTAGTGATGGTACATCTCAGGCAATTGCTTTTCTTGTATTAGCAGCTGTCTTAATGGTAATAACTGTCTTGTATATTGTTATATCAAGACAGAGAAACAAGTCTGCAAAGGAGTCTATTTTCCTGACTAATAAAAGTGCGGCTAGTTTCAATCGTATTCTTTTGCTTTACAATACTTTGGACAACCTTCCTCCAACTCGTAAGTATCTGAACAGACTACGACGTGAGTTTGAGATGATTGCACCTGGTGACGCAAAGTTTGCAAAAGAAAAAGCAACATGGATAACTCTTGGTACTTGGGGTGGAGGTTTACTGGCAGGCATCCTTGTACTGTTTTTAAAACCAACGCTCTACATGCTATTCATTACAGTTTTTACAGTATACATTGCTTCACAGGAGATTGTGAACTATATTGTCAGCACAAACGAATTAAAACTTATGAATCAGTTTCTTAAGTTCTTGAGCAGATTCCGCTATCATTATTTAATTGATAATACTGTTGATGATGCTATTGAGGATGCTAGAGCTGAGGTTCCACATTTAATGCAATTGCATGCTAAATTGATGCTGGATGTTCTTCATTCAGAAGCAGATAAGATTGATGAAAATTTGTTACGTTACAAGAATGCAATCTCTGATGTTTATTTAAAGCAATTTGTCGCTATTTGCGTAACAACAATGCAGCATGGTGACATGAAAGTTGATGGGCAGTCCTTGTGTCTGGATCGTATTAAAGATCTGCGTGTCGATGTTGAAATTGAGATTCGTAAACGGAAAGATATCAATGCAGGATTTAAAGGTGCTATCCTACTTACAGCAGCGCCAGTGTATGCAATGCAGTTTATTTCAAACTGGGGTGTCAGTACAATCGCTGCTTTACAGTCATTTTACTATGGTACTCTTGGTACATTAGTAATGATTGCTTGCTTTATTGTAACTATTGCAGCTCATGCAAAGATTAATCAGCTTCGTGAAACGCATAGGCAACAGCCAAGTGAGCATTACATGCTTCGCGCTATTTGTAACTTACGCTTTGTGAAGAAATTCACTACGAATTACTGGAACAAAAATTATGGTAAAAAGTTAAGAGTTAACAAAATCTTGCGTAGAACCGGTAATACAATTAAAGCTGAGCATTTTTTGGTTCGCTCTATGATTTTAGCAGTTGCCACATTTTTAGTAGCAACTGTTGTATTCATTGCATCCAATATTTCTACTAAGAATTATGTCAACACTGATTACTCTGCCATTGCCGGTGAATCTTCTTCAGGTACTGAGGAGCAATTGATGATTGTAATGATTCTGACGAAGTATTATTTCGATTATTACAAAACTCAGGATGTTTTAGCTTTGTATAATCAGGCTAATAGAACTGCAGTGGCCTCTTTGAATGAAGATGTGCAAACATGGTTTAATACACAGCTTGAAAATCAATTTCAGGCTGGTGGGGCAACCATTTCTGAAAATGATGCAATTACACTGATACAGCAGTATAACCAAGTTAACTCAGCGAATACTACATTGTACACAAAACTCTTTGGTACAACAGGTGTGCCAATGCTTGACCAGTCTAATGTTGAAAGTGTAAAAGCTTTTAATCAGATGCAGGAGATGATTCAGCGCGCTACTGAGAAAGATCCTCTGTATAATACAACAGGTCTTTACGATATTGTTGAGAAATATACTTGGGATAAATATAAGACATACACAAACACTTATTTCCATTGGTGGTTTTTCTTGATAGCAATGGCCTTGGCTGCTGTTGTTTACAATGTTCCAATGATCTTGTTAAAAGCGAAAGAGGAAGAACTACAGGTAAGTATGCAGGAAGAAGTAGTCCAGTATTATTCTATCATTTTGCTTCTTGTCTACTTTGAAGATGTTAATGCATTGACAATTCTAGAGTGGTTGAACCTGTTCTCCAGTATCTTTAGTACATCAATTTCACGTTGTATTACTGAGTTTACAATGGATGAGCAGGCAGCTTTGCAACATTTGTATGACAGCGAACCTTATGAACCATTTCAGCGTATTGTTGAGAACTTAATGATGGTTGATGACGTCGGAGTTTTACAGGCATTTAATGAACTGAGTGCTACACGTAAATCAAATCAGGAGACAAGATCTCAGGATAATAAAAATGTCATTGCTTCGAGAGTATCACAGGCAAATATGGTAATGATGCTGCCACTTAGTACAGTTGCTGGCGGCTACATGATTATTCCTGTCATTGTAGAAGCTTTCACAGAGATGACAAATCTTGTTAAACAGATTTCAGCAATGTAGGAGGTTTTATGTCAAGTGCAGAAGAGGGATTAAAAATTGGTGCTGATCTTTCAATGTGGGTTTTTATTGCTAGTTTAGTATTTTTTGCTGTTTCTGTACTCACTTCGTTGTATAACCGTCTTGATTACAAAAACTTAAAGTCAGTATACACGTATGTTAATGAGTATGCTGACTTTAATAATAAAGTGGTTGCAGGTGATAGTGTACAACAGTGCATTGAAAAATATAAAGATACTATTTTTATACGAGTTGCTACTGATAAGTGTCCTACAGGTATTACTGAAAAGGATTTAAACAATGTAAAGAATCTTGATTCAAAATCGTATGTTAATCCAGTGTGCAATTACTATGGTACGTTGCTAAAGGATAAAAATGGTGATGTTGTTGGCATTAATTTTGAGCAAAATGGACTTAATTTGTCTGAGGAGCAGATAACAACTGCTATACAAGATTGTAAGCAGAAATTAGAGGAGTGATGCTAATGGTTGCAGAAGAGGGCTTAAAAATCGGCATACGTTTGATTGTAACTGTAGCATTTATTCTTCTTGGTATTGTTTGCATCAAGATGTCTGGGAATATGATTTCATCCAAGATATCTAACGCAGCTGGTTTTGCTGCAACAAGTGATAATAGCCTGGCAAAATCTTTGACAAACAGAACATCAAAAGGTTCTTCTGTTATTAATCTTGTTGATGAATACTACAGAAATGTTCCGGTATTATTGGTGACAGGAGAAACTTACAATACACAGGAAAAATTTACTTATGATCTGGACAGTGTCCATGATTCTTCAAATGCAGCTTACATAAATCCACTACTCGATTACAGAGTTGATGTTGGCTTTAATCAGGATAATGATGTCGGCTGGGTTCGCATTGTACAGTCTGATTTAGTAGGTAAAGCAGATTTACCTACTGTACAGAATACAATTAGTAGCTACAATGATTTGCAATCAAAATTTAAGTTACAAAAAACTTTAATAGAAGATCAGTATGCTTTGTATCAGAAGCATAAATAGTTCTAAATTCGTTTTGAACTCTAATTAGAGCCGGTGTGAGTAATATCACACCGGCTCTTTGACGCTCAGGCGTCAGTCGTGGTTTCATAACAAACACCTTAATTTGGGGATCTACAGATGAATAATCTGTAGATCCCTTTTACTCAGTAATGAGTAATAGGCCACATTCAATTAGCAACATAGTTTGAAAGGAGGTTTATTTTTGAGTGATTCTGTAAATTCTGGTTTCCTAATTGGATTTAACTTAGTACTCACTTGTGTATTGGTATCAATCGCAATGGTACTTTTGTCTAATGGAAAGGTTCTTACAGCATCGGTTAGTACAAAAATCTCTGCAGTAAATGCAAATATACAGGATGATGGTCTGATCCAGTATGATGGCGCAACCGTTAAAGGATCAGATGTTGTCAATTGCATTAAACGGTATTCTTCAAAACTTGACATTACTGTTAATAAACTGTGTGGGTCAAAAGCTGAAACAGCAACAGTGTGTAAATGGTCAACTTTAGATTTGAATGGAAAGAAATTTAATAATTTACCTTCATATGCTTACGATGACATGACTGGAAATCCATTATCTGATAGACAAATTTACATCAATCCAAATGCTGACTTTAAAGGTGATGTGATTAAAAACGCAAATGGTGTTATTACATCTATTGTTTTTGATCAGGTTTCTTATCATCAGGATGCTTATGAAATTCCAGACTCTGGAAATACAACAGTTGTTATTAACAATTCAAATAATGACGTTAATGCTACTCTAGCTGCATCACTTTCTAGTTTACAGGTTGCAACGGAGAGCCTTAATAGTGCTATTGAGAATCTTCAAAATTCTGGATCTGGTACAAGTAGCGTACAAGCACAGATGCTTGCTATTTTGCAGACTCTGAGTGGTGAAGTATTACCAGGAATGTCAAGTAAGTTAGATGACCTTAGTTATGCAACTGGCACAAGTCCGGATATCTCTAAAGATATTACAAAGATGCAAGGTGATATTAGCTCTATCTATGAATTACTTAAGAAGGCTGATTTTAAGACTTCCGATCATTCGATAGATGAACTTTATAATAACACAACAAGTGCAAATAGTAACCTTGCTTCTGTGGCATCTGATATGAATGCAATGAATGCTAAGTTTGAATTAATGGCTCAGCAGGTTCAGAACATTCAAAATTCAATCAATTCTATGGCATCACAAATGTCTTCCGACCATGCAGCTATTTTAAGCGCATTAAATTCATTACAAGCAGAACAGGCAAAACAGAGTCAGAAACTTGACGAAATTGAGTCAAAAGTTTCAGGAGTTGTTGGCGAAAACTCAAGACTCAAATCTAAGGTTAAACAGCAGGCAGACGAAATTAGTTATTTGGAAAGTTTGCTTGCAAGTAGATCTACTGGAGTTTCTACCTACGGAGATCTTAAAGAATACAGTAAGAGAGATGCTTCTTACCTCAATCAGATCAGAGATCTGCAAACTCAGTATCAGAACTTAGTTTATATTATGAAAACTGTTTCTGGTGACTTTTCAGATTTTAATGATTGGGTACAAGCGCATCCAGGTAAGACAGCATGAATGCAGCTTCAGATGGTTTAGGTCTTGCAGGTGATCTGCTTATTGTTTGTTTGATTCTGTCGGTCGGAATTGTAGTTGGTAAAATGTCAAATCAGATGGGTAGGGCAACCTCAACAGTGATAAATCAGAATACTATTGAGTATTTGGAAGCAGATATTTCTAGCTTGTTAGCAAGCAAACATACAGGAGCTTCTGTAAAGCAGTATGTAACTAAATATCGACGGACAATGCTAGTAGAAATTGAAACAATAAAGTCTGATAAAGCTGGTGTTAATCCTCTTTCTATTGACGCTAAGACTTCAATAAAAGAGCTGAGTGACGAGAGCAGTGTTTATTATATTGATAACGCTGCTCAGTTTTCTTGTACCGCTAAAAAAGACAGTAATGGAAATTATCGTGAATTGATCTTTAAGCAGAGTGGTGCTGTTACGCATCCTGCTTTACCACAAGAAATTAAAACAGCTGATGAAGCTAAGAATTACTTATCATCTTTATTTAGTACTAATTCTCTGAATTGGTATCAGATCGCATTGAATGTGAAAGATACTGTTGAGGATTCAACAGATGCTAAAAGTAAATTAGTGCAGCTTGTAAATTCCTATGGGCAGCAAAATACAATTACTAAAGACAGTGATTGGTCTGCTGTAACTGCGGGTGTTGGCAGCTTACTTGAAGATTATAAAGGTTCTTTGGATGCTACTATAACAACTGAGCAGCATCACAGGGATGCTTTTGCAGTCGATAAGTCTGGTGAATACGAATTAGAGTTTGTCCCTACTACCGTAATAGTAGTAAACGATGCTAACAGTAAAGTATACGTTTGGAGTTCAGAGCATGGTGCTGGTTGGATAACTTCCAGACCAGATGTTGGAATTTCAGACAAAGTTATTGTCAATAACTCAGCTACAACTTCTATTTCTGTTGTAGCTTACAATTAAATAGGTGTTTGTTGATATTGAGTGGCCACAATAATCAATATGTTGATTGGAGATATTCATATGAAATCAGTAGTAAAAATTATAGCAGTTATTGCAACAGCAGTAACTGCTATTTTTGTTGCTTTAATAGCATTAGCAAATGCTAAGAGTTCAGAACAGGAGGAATTTTAAGATGGGAGCAGAAAAGGGTATTAGCATTGGTGCCGCGCTTATAATAACCGTAATGATTGTTGGTATACTTTTTGCAATTTATGGAGTTGGTACTGTTTTTTCCAATAAGGGATTAAGTCAGGCTGCACACTTATCTAAAAATTTTGATGATGTTGAGAAACAGAAGTATGCTGGAATGACATTGACCGGCGATTCAGTGGTTCAGGTTATTCAGGACTTCTGGGAAGATCCTACTTGTGAAGTCGTTGTATGTACACTTGATGGCGTTAATGCTGTGTACAATAAGGAATCAACAGATGGTACATACAAAGTTCCATTTGATGAAGCTTTAACAGGTATGCCAACTACTGACAGTAAGGGAAGATCTTTCCCGACTGATATCAGTATTAAGGACACATCGAAGTTAACAGCCACATCTTTTGTTAATGAAGATGCTAAAGCTACAACTAACGGTGTAACATACAATGTTACTGATGTTGCAAATTATAATATTACTGATGGTAACCCTGTTGGATCAGCTATTATTGTTGATGCTGCTCAGCTTGTACAGAACCCAGATGGTACACATGTTGTTCTCGGTGCAAAATCTGGTTACAATAATGCATCTACACTTGGTTCAGGTGGCTACATTTCCACTTCGTCTTCTTTTGAAGGAAGTATTCAGAAGGATGCGAACGGTAAGATTCGTAGAATCACTTTCGTACAGAAAGGTTAATTTAGCATCATGCGGGCGCATAAAAGCACTCGTGTGATTTGGAGGTACACAATGCAAAGATTAGGAGATTTCTTCTTTAGGTTAATTGGTCCTATTCTTTTCTCTGCAGCTTTTTTACTATTTGTCTCTAATTACAATGTGATTAAGCAGTATTTGGATACTGTTAAATCAGAATTTGTTGAGGGTGAGGTCTATGAGCAGAGTAATGTAGACACTAATGACCGTATTTACAAATTTAAATCGGACGGGTCTTATGAAGTCGATGGATCTTATCTTGCAGGAATTCTAAGTGGTAGTATAACTGATAAAATAATAATAGTTGGGAACAAGTATGATTATTTTCAGCGTTTAGAGATAAACCCACGATTATCTGAAGATTCTATAATGTATACAGCTTACCAAACATCTCTGCAACCTAATTCAATTAACAAATTAAAGGCTGTTTCTGCAGGTGCCTGGGTGGCTGGGCAAAGCTTTGATCTTAATAAAATTATATCTTATTCTAGTAAGTATAAAGTGAAGGTATCTTATTACCCTACAAATGTTATAAAAAGCATTACTTACACTAAGATAAGTTAGGAGAGTACAGTGAAAGATGCTTTTGGTGCAGTTATTGCAATTATTATCACAATCGTCAGTTTGTTTATGATTCCAATGCAATACTTTGCGGACAAACAAGATATGATTACACAATCTTATGTTTATGCAACTGTTTGCGATTTTGTTTCAGATGTTCAGTTGAATGGCTACATTTCGCAGGATGCTTATAATAAGTTTTCCAAAAAATTAAGTGATACTGATAACAGGTATCAGATTTCAATGACGCATACACATGATGTTGTATACCCAGAGTTTAATGAAAATGGCAACGCAATTAAAGGCACAAAAACAATTGCTTCAACTAAGTATGAGGATGATATTTTAGATGAACTCTATGATAGCAAAGGTATTTATTATCTTGAAAAAGGTGATAAATTTTCTGTAACAGTGAAGAACACAACCAGAACTATGGGGCAGAAGTTGAATTCTATTTTTACCGGATCATCTACAAAGTATGCAATTGTCGCTACGTATGGTGGTGTCATTAGAAACGAAAATTATTAAATCAGTCATGGTTAGTTTAATCGCTGACCATGATTTTCGCGCATTGATAATGCGCATTGCTTTTTACAGCATTTACTCCTAGTGGGGCAGCCGTCAACTGCCCCACACTGTGTTAAATTGGAGGCTTTATGAAAATAACGAATTTTGTATTAGTATTTTTAATTTCAATTTTTGCATATTATTCTATTTTAAATACTAATGTGCAAGAATTAAGTATTATTTCTTCTAAGTATCCTCAGTATAATAATGCTGTCGATACTGCAATTGATGCTGCTGTTTCAAGTTCTGTTGAATCAGCAAATGGTATTAGTGATTTATCATCCAATTTTGATGGTTGCGTAGATAAATTCTACAATAGCTTATTTGCTTCCTTTAATGCAACTGACAATGAGGTTTTACAGCAGGATTTACAGTTGTATACACCAGTACTTGCTTTAGCAGATGTTGACGGTTTTTACATTTTGTATAATGACACTGATAAAGATGGAAAATTAACGAAAGTAAAGACACAAAAGTTTCCCTACATAGCAGAATTTGATGAAGATATCAAGGGTAATCCAATGTCATACACTATTAATGTAACATTGGGAGATGAGGTCACTGTAACTTTTGCTGGTGATAAAAACATTTACAATGGTAATTATTCAGAACTTGCTAAGAAATATCCAATGACTCATTTAGACAATGTTTATGAGAAGACTGTTTTATCACGGCCTGGTTTTTTTATTGATTGGAAAAATCATGTGATTTCTGAAGCAATCTGTGAGCAGCTAAATCATTATGTACAGCGAAATAATACAATTGCTTCCGACTTCGGGATTAAGTATAACTTTACATTACCAGAATCTGCATCTACAGAACTTGCTAATGGTATTAGTGATATTACTTTTATTGCTCTGTTTCAAGGGTACCCATACGGAGCTGGCACTAAGAGTGTTTATAATAAGTTTTGTGTTAGCGGTGCACGTGTAGATAAAATACGTGCTTATTATGTCAGACCATACAAAGATGGCAATGAGATACATTACTATTATCATAAATACGATTGTAAAGAAATGCTTGATTCAACGATTACTAATGATGGATTTTATGAAACAAATGATGGACTTGGTTATGCATTTAGTTCAGCGAAAGAAGCTGCCGCATCCGGAGCTTTACCTTGTCCATACTGTTGCGAATAGGAGGATTTATGGGATCAGCTGAAGAAGGAATTGGCATTGGTGCGAAGCTGATTATCACAGTCTTGACAGCTTCTTTAATCCTTGCTGCGTTTTTAGTTGCAAGACAACTAATAACTGGAAGATCAGCAACATTAGGTACATACATAACAAGGACAAATGAGAGTACTTACTCAAGATACAATGATGCAGATATTTCTGGGTATGATTTATGGGACTTATTAAGATCCCAGCGCGGTGTCAGGATCAATGGCTACGATTTTACTGTTGAGTTTATAACTGGTACAGCTGATGTTACTTGGTCCTCTGACAAATCAATTGGTGATGTTATCTCAGATAATCAAGATAACATAAATTATGTTGGTGAAGATCAAACGTATCATTGTACTTTGGTACGATCTGATGGTAAGACTGGTGATGTTATCGGCGTAAAAGCACAATTAGTGCAATAAATTTTTCAACCATGTTAAGTGTAAAAACTTGGCAGGGTTTTATTATTTTTAGGTTGGAGGGTTAAATGCGAAGATTAAATAATAAAGACGCAAAAACAGTTGAAAAAAGTTATTTTGATGCTGCACCGGTCATCCGAACCTATTTTAATGATGTCGTAACAGTCGATGGATTTATTATGGCAGTCGATGAGACCGGTGTTTACTTTTTCACTACAATTAAAGATCACAATAAAATACTTGTTAAGTTGTCAAACTACATGAATCAGCTTGCTTTGTCTAAGAAGGATATGGTTGTCTGCTATTTAGGGTGGGAAGTTGCTCCAATAACAGATGATGTGTTTTTTAAGAGGATTCCAGACCATCGATTTCAGGATCTTCTTTTTGTTGAGATCAATCCAGATACATTTGAGTCATCATTACGGTTGCTGCTCAGCTCACGTACAGCAATTCTAAAACGTGATGATATTATTGATATTATTGAGTGCTACCAGAACAGTACTATTATGCAAGGCAGTTTATATGAATTTATGCAGGCGCGAGGGTTTAACCTTGATCGGCATTTAGTAGAATCTTTAGAAGAGTCTCCACTAGTCAATTTAGATGATATTATCAATGACTTTGGTGAGGAGAGTGCAGTTGAAATTTACAATGCTATCTCTGAATTTAGAGATGCACAGGATGGACCAAGTTATTGGGAACAAGCAGATTTACAGAAGTATGTGAGAACTTCTTGGGATAAATCTGCCAGCATGGCTGCGTTAATCAGTGCTGTTTTGTTTATTGCTTCTATTTTTGTTTTTCTACTAAAGTTACCTGGTTTAGGTATTATTTTTGCTGTTTTCGGTATTCTCCAAGCTAGACACTTGGCTTTAATTTACAAAACCGGCTTAGCAACTGTATTCACCTGGTTAAACTGCGCTTCACTTATTTTTGGTGTTATTCAACTCATTGGTACGTTATCACCAAATATTATTGAGTTCCTGCAAAAAATGTTATTGATTCAGAGGTAGAGTTATGCAAAAAGGATTAGGAGTAATTATTGCAACAAAAAGTAAAAAAGGTAAACTTATGACTGATACTGTTGTAAGCTGCGACGCTAAGTTCTTTAGTGTTGGATCACCGTGTGTTCTGCAAACAGCTGATTTTACATCGGTTCCTGCAGAGAGGGCATTGTATTTATGTGGGCACGGTAATAAGCGTAAACGAACCATAAGTGGCTATTCATGTCAGGAGATTGCAGAAATGCTTATTGCTGCACATTACACTGGTAAGCAGAAACTGTACGTTGCTTCATGCCATTCACTTACTAAAAAGCATGGGCTGACTTTTGCAGCTGAGATTGCGAATTACTTAGCAGATCGTGGGATTGATTGCCACTTTGAGGATTTGGCTACAAATATTTCAATTGTTTGTGATAATGAAAAATCTGTTGATTGTTCTTCAGTCTACTTTAATTCATTACAGAAAAAGATATTTTTTGAAGCGCAGCAAATGCTGGTGAATGAAGTATTTCCTGCAGATACTGAAACTTTAAATAAAAAGATTAAAAGTTACAAAGGCAAAATAAGTAACTGGAACAAGCTTGTTACTGCAGGCAGCTTACATCCTATTATGGCAAATGCATCAAGTATTATTTGTATGCTAGATGGCTTGGCTTTGTTTCTGATTTATTGTTGCATCATGATGTATTTTCAGTGTCCAATTGGTAAGTTTAGTTTATGGCTTATAATACCTGTTTGGATCATTGCCACTCTTGGTTCTTACAATGGTTTATTGACGTGTATTCCATTATGGATTCCATTAATGGCATATGCACTACAAGCTAAAACTGGAACACTTGCATGCCTTTTGATTGTTCAATTGTTATTTGCCATTGTTATGCTAGTTAGAGAATCAGCCAAATTGTTTAAAAAAGTTAATTCTTGATTTAAAAATTACCAACTATTCGTTAAACCGGAATTTAGCGAATAGTTGGATCACGCTATTCATCGTCATCATCAGATTGATTAAGTTTATGTGTCACTTTGCATAAACATAATACAATAATTTGCATAATGATGATACTATATCGAATTATATAGCAGAAACATATGGTTATGCAACAATTTGATCACGATTCATTTGCATATAAATAATACAAAGATGCTGATTTTGCATTCTGTTAATACAAAACAGCTGATTTATTTGCATATAAATGATACAAAATAGTTGATTTTGTATTTAGATAATACAAAGTCTACTTTGCATTATTCACTAACGTATATCATCAATAGCTTTGATTGGTCGATTTATTTGATGTTCATGTTTTTGTTCTTCATTTATGAAGTAACTGAGCATCACATTTTTCTTCATTCCATTTTCGCTGGCTGCTTCCGCAAGGTATTCATTAAGATAAGCTGGAATACGGTAATTAAATCTAACATTTGATTTATTTGCTTTATTGAAGTTTTCAACAAATATGTCAGCAAAGTATTCATTAACTTTAGTTTTTACCTGATATTCATTTGCAAGAATCTGAGCAATGTATTGTTCACGACTGATTCCTTTTTTGATTGCAGTTCTTTCTAACCAGCGTTTTTGCTCTTTAGGTATTGTTGTGCCATTTGTTACAAGTGTAAAGTCCAAATCAGATAATGCATCACCTGGAATCAAATCTGCTTTTTTTACAGAATTAAATAGATTTGTTTCTTTCTCCGATTTATTTTCCTGTTCAAGTTTAGGTTCATCCGGCTTGCTTGATGTTTCTTTATTGTTATTTTCATCAAGATTTTTCAGAGTAGTATCTGCAGAATCTTTTTCATTAGCTTCATGTTTCATTTTATCTTCAGATGTTTTATTAGTAACATCTGATTCATTTTTAGTTAACTCTGAAGCGGTCTCCTGCTTTTCATCTTTTGAAGATTTAGTGGTCTCCTGCTTTTCATCTTTTGAAGATTTAGCGGTCTCCTGCTTTTCATCTTTAACAGATCCAGCTTTCTCCTCTTTAGATGATTCTGTTACAGCAGCTTGCTTCTCCTCTTTAGTACCGTCAGAAGCTTCAGTAGATTTTGATGTTTTATCTGTAGATGATTCTGGTTTTATGTGCTCTATATTATTAAATAATCCGGCTATTGGGTCGAAGTTTTTATTTAGTGCCATGTTTTGCATCCTTTCTTTCAATTGTAATGCCGCACAATTCTTTTACAAATGCTCTGTAATCTTTTGCTGCGTTGCTTTTAAAGTCAGCTTCAATTAAAGGTGTTTGTGCAGCTTGTGCCATCCTTACAGCCACACTTTCTCTGATTGTTGTTGAGAACAATTTAATATTAAGTTGTTCTACTAAATTTTCAAGCGACTTACGTACATTACGTTCAAGTACCATATTAGCTTTATACTTAATAAGTAAAATGCCTGCTATCTTCAGATCTTTATTTGGCAAGCTTTGCACACTATGTACAGTGTCTAAAACTTGTTGTAAACCAATAAGACTAAATCTGTCTGCTAACATTGGTATAACAATCTGATCAGCTGCTACCATACAGTTTAGAAGAAGATGATTTATTGTAGGGTTTGTGTCTATGATAATATAGTCATAATGCTCTTTGAGCGGATCCATAAATTGTTTCATACGGTAAATTCCCATGATCGGATCCTTTTGGAGTTCAATGTCAACTGATCCAAGTAATCTGTCTGCTGGTATTATTTCACCATAACTTGTTTTTTGTACAGCGTCCATTGGGGTAACACCCTCTGTACCCTTTAACAAGTCATACAGCGTTGCTATGTTTTCTGTTTTGGCATTGTAGGTATCTGTTGAATTACATTGCATATCAGCATCAATCAATAATGCTTTTTTCCCGGCGTAGTCAAGCATAGACGCCAGTGTGCATGCAGTTGTTGTTTTTCCAATACCGCCTTTTTGGTTTGCTATTGCAATTACAGTAGCCATGTAATGTATTACCTCCTTATAGTTTATTCAATCTATAGTGTATTAAGAGTATACCATAAGTTTTGTAAATATGTCAAGTATTATAAACTGAATGTATGGTGAATCTTTTGCATATCATAAACTTTTATCAGATTATAGATACTTTAAATGTCTAGTGTATTGAATAAACATTAGTTTTTCAATATTTTGTCAATGTTTTATTTATTTTCAGTGTGTATTGTGTTAGGTATCATTACAATGTTTATAATCTTTTCTATGTTATCTATGTTTATTATGTTTTCAATGTTCATAGAGTTTTCAGTGACATCAGCTGCAGTTTCTTACCGATTACATTGTATTTTGTGTTCATGTTATACTCAATGTTTATTATGTTCATAATGTATATAATGTTTTGTATACACATAATGTTATTATTGTTTTAATGTTATGCAACATTGCTTACATTTAATATGTTAAATATTTATACTATCTTAGTAATATTTTATAACATTATAACATTTAGAATGTGTTATGCCTTTGTAATGTTACAAGCAATGGCATCTCCTCCGGTAACTGGATAAATTAAATCACCTTCTATGTTTATGATGTTTTCAATATTACTTATGTTCATAATGTTTACAGTGTTTTCAACGTTTTGTAGCTTATAATCGTCTTTAGTATTCTAGGTGTTTGATGTATCTTTTATGCTACTGATTTATTTAATGTTTTTTATGTTACTTATGTTCATGGCGTTTATATTGTTTTTAACGCACATAATTTATTGAGTGCACTGATTGTTTGCATGATTTAAAAGCTGTGATAATTTGAACGTTTTAAAATGGTCATAAACGTCTTTAATTTAAGTGATGCAAGACTTATATACCTAAACAGCAGCATTGGCTCTATGAGCCTTTTACGCTGTTTGGTGACCTGTTTACTTTATTTACTTTCGTTTCACCAGTATTTTTGTCACATGAATAACCATACTCATAATATCAGTATGATCAGAATAGACATGATAAGTAAATCTGTTTTCCGGGAAGCCGCAATTTACTGGGATTTCTTTATATTATCAAATAAGTAGAATGCATTATGCCAGCACATGCTGTATTATTCACAATTGTTTTTTCAAGATCCACATTATTTAAAGTTAGATAAACATAGTAGGGTACTTATGCACTATATTTTTTGTTCGATGTTGATAACTTTCTTTGCTACAGCAGTGTATTTACATGCAAGTTTCTAATTTATTGCACTACAAAAAGCCCATCCTTTCGGGTAGGCTTTTGTAAGTATTGGGCAGCTTACTAGGATATAATTCTGTTTGCTAGCGTTCGTATGTATGCTGGGAGATTCCTGATCGGAGTTCCATTATTGTTGACATACACTTGTTTTATTGCCATTGTGATATTATCTAATGGGATACGCAGTGCAATCTTACCAATGTCATGGAATTCCTTTTTACTTGGATGAATCTGGTCATCTGGATACTTTAAGTTCATGCTATCAAAGAATTCACGAATCTTCTTTTCAGACTTAGCAATAAGTTCCTGACGTTCTTTTCGTGGATCAAATGATTTAGTTGCATTAATTTTAATGTATTTGCCGGATGCTGCAATTGCAATATCAAACATTTCTTTTATAGTTGAATTGCTTAGAATCTTATAAATATCCTTAACTTGTGTATAGGATGGGAACACTGTCTTCAGTTTACTCAGATCACATCCAGTACTTGTACCGACATTCTGTTTTCCCGGAAACTGATCCATTAAACCACGAATAGCGAACCTTAAGGCATTTATTGTCCTTAAGGTTCGCAGTTTATCAAATATATTTCTTGTAAGTGTAATGAAGCCTGATCCACCTCTTGATGCAGGTAGATTATTGTCTGCATAGTAGTCAATGAAGATATGATAAGTTCCGGAGAGGTCTCCTTCACAGAATCGTAAATATCCTTTACGGTTTAAGATCTTCATGTTGTGAATCACTGTTCTTTCTGATATAGAAAGATACTTGCTCGCTTCATAAGTATCTAATACCGCATGAGCATTAGCATTAACATTAAGGAAATGCAGGTACACGTATAATAATATAGCATTTTTGTTTAAAGCAATGCCATCACCGAAAGCATTCTTTTCATTGATATACTTGATGGATTTCGTATCGTAATTGTATTCTGTATAGTTAGGTCGTATACCAACGGCTTTAACTAACGCTCGAATGTTAACATTTACACTTGTTGCCAGTCTTGGCTTGATCAGATTAAGTTCCATCTGCGTGTCCTGCACCTCCTTTCAAGTTTGAATTATGCCTGTTTTACTTGATTTTTTCAAATTGGTTTTTGCACTATAAATTAGATCATACTTTTATTTTTGCACTAAAAAATTTGATACAGAGAGTTTGCAGCGACTAGCTATTCAGCTACACTTTCAGGAATTGCACTAAGAATTTAATGACACTTTAATTCAATACAAGAATTGCACTAAGAATTTAGCTACAATTGCAATAAAAAGACTATGTTTTTATAGACAATAGAGCTAGAAGCACTATAAAATTATTGACATTTTCGAGAACTGCACTAAGGATTTGTATACAAAAATTCTATTGTAAACTAGCGCATGAATTAGGTTGACAATTATAGTGTTGCACTAAGAAATTGTAGACATATTAGTAATGCACTATGTAACTGGTTACAATTACTATTTTTGCACTAAGAAATTGGCTACATTTTTTAAGCACGTTAGAAATACACTAAGAAATTGAAGACATTTTAAAGCATAGCACTATGAAATCATCTACACTTTTTGTGTAGCACTACTAGATCATGGACAATCAATGGGAGATGCACTAAGAAATGATACACACTTTTGAGGTTGAAACAAAACAGAAATGTGAATATAATAAAGCTGATGGAGGGTTTATTATGAAGAATATTTCTGCAGCGATAATATCAGATATAAAAAAATATTTGGATTCAGATCTTGTATCTTTTTATGATACACATCACACAAAAAGTAAAAATTATGATAATTCTCTGTTCGACTTAATAATGTATTTAGTAATGTCAGAGATTCTTGATAAGGATCCAGGAGGACTCTCAAAATTAATGACATTGAAAATGAGATCAAGGACGACAAAAAAGAATCGATATCTGAAGCGTTGCAAGAATGACATTGATACTAGGATCTGGGAAACACCAGATGATCTGGATAAGTTTTTTGCTAAAAACAAAGTATATGCCTACAATGCTCTAAATTCAGAGCAGCGTGAAACGGTGTATGCCGGAAAGTCACTGCTTGATATTATTAATGATGAATACAAGATTGTTGAACTGTGGGCAAAGGATAGCCAGTCAAAGATGATTGACTACCCAGGTGCTGATAAAATAACAGCTAGAAATCAGTATTGTAATTTTGAGAGTGATCTTATAATCAATATTCTGCAAATAATTAAGGATCAGTATCATTCTGATCTGAGCAGTCAGACTGTTACTTATTTAGATTATTTGGGTGATAAGTCAATCTTCAGTGCTACACGCGCACAATACCCAATCAATAAAAATGGTGTTACACAAATAGCAATACAGGATCCGAATGATTCAAATGTAAAAACAATCATCACATATGATGGAACAGTGGATGGCTCATTTGTGACTTTGCTTGATATGCTAGACATTAATATTATTTCTTATTTTATTAACAGAACAATTCAGGCAGATGCTGAACAGCGTTCTTTCTTGATTGCAGAAAATGAGCTTGTTAAAGCTGTTTTGTTAAAAAATGGTGTAAATCGTATCATTACAAAGACTGATCGGGAGCGCGTTAATACACGAATTGCCAAACTACAACATATTAAGATTGATGTTTATAAACATGGAGTCCATCAGCAGGCATATGGTCTTGTTGGAGATACTTCACCAGTAAAGTTGAACGGCATTAAGTATATTGAGTACTTTCCAAGTTTATATATTACGAAACAGGTGGAAGAAGGTTTGATAACAAGATTACCTACTTATGTGCGTGATCAGCTTAATAATGAAGCTGCAAAATTATTGTATATGCCTTTAATGCAGCAACGTTACAGGATTTACAGAATGATCCGCTGTGGTACTATTTCAGATGGCGACTATAAAATGGTACTTCGCAGATTAGATTTTTCAAAGTTTTTGAATTTTTATAAGTGTTCCGTACGAATGGAACGTGATTTAATTGAAGGTGCCTTGACAGAGTATGTGAATAAGAAAATATTTATTAAAGATTTTTCATATTCGCGTGTAAATGATGAATACACTCTTGAATTCTTTAAATTGTCTGATATGGAAATTTCGGACATAGAGTATGTATTTTACAATCAGGATCCTGAGAAAATCTCGACAATGATAGTCGGTAATGTTATATCACCTTGTATTATTGACACGTCGCAGGTTCCTGTAACAGATACAAATTTTATAGAAGAGAATCAGTCGGAGTAATGCTCCGGCTGTTTTTGTATTGGAGGTTTTTATGGTAACTACAGATAAATTGCAAATTAATCAGACTATTTTTATGTTGACAGAGGACGTATCAGGGGTTTCAACTATACCATGTACAGTTACACGGATTTTGCCAGATTGTGCACTAGCTGGTTCCGTTACTGGCATTGAAGTAATGGTGGATAGCGCAACGGCAAGTAATTTTTATTTGTCACTGGATGAAGCAGAGGCTGTAATAGAAAAAACTGGAAGAAAACATAGTTGCTGGATGTAATACATAAATTTATCTCAGTTATTAACTAAGGGCAAGTTGCTTATAGGCAGCTTGCCCTTTTCTGTTGAATTAATACCTTCAGCAGAAGTTTAGTTATGTTAGGGCTGCAAGTGGGCAGCCCGCTGAGAGGAGACTTTATGTATTTTATTGCTTATGTTAAGCAGAAATTGAAAAATCATGTTTCTGTATTTACTGGGAATTACGATCAAGAAGATGCTCAAATGAAAGATTCAGCAAATTGGAAGGAAACACAACTTGTATATCCATTACTTGGTTTCTTTAGCGCTAAGACCTCTGAGCAGGTTGTTAATTTTATTTGTAATACTACATCTTTTACGCATGATGATATTGCTGTTGTTCAAGAGCAAGGTCCTGCATCATACTTTTCTATCAATTCAGCTTATTTAAGCAATTTTGAGTTTGAAGATGGAAAATGTATGAATCTGGATGGTGTACTTATCACCGATTTACCATTGCAGAATCTCGACGAAGCATCAATTGCACTTGGGTGCAGCTATTACATTTTTGATCTTTCGTTAGTATTTACAGAATTATTTTAGGACATAGTTAAAGGAGACATTATGAAGTGTAAAACACATGAATCTAATGACATTACACAGTATTACTGTGCTTTAACTGATCGCCTGGATCATGAGTGTAATGATATCAGACAGAAACATTTTTTGATTGATAATCGTGATGTTCGTAAAAACGTGTTTACTATTTGCAATTCAGATGAGATTATTGGTTGTTTATTACTGTATGCAGATACACTTAATATAGCTTTTATTTACATCATACCAGATAAGCTCAAGTCTGGAGATTATCAAAATAATTTAAGTGAGCTGATTAGAGAATTTATTGGTCAAAGATTGGAGATCGAAAATGGCAATTAGAAATGTATGGACTATAACACCAAATAAAAAGGTCATTAGTTATCGCTTGCAATATACGTCAAGTCCTGATGTACAGGAGGATATTAGTAATTTACATCGTGAGATTGCTTATGTGTTTGGCGGATTTCCGCTTGACATTTCTTTAAATTCACCTAAAGCTGTTGGCTCCGAGCTATCGGTTGTTAAGCAGCGTTTAGATGATAAAGCTGTATTTGATGTGTGTAAATCTCTGATGAAAGATAAAGAAAATGATGGCAGTGAAGAGTTCGCAAGTTCAGCAGCTATTATTTTTGACTGGGTTTACATTCAGGCAGTTTTGCAAAAATTCAATAACAATATCAATTTATCAGATTTCACTCATTTTACAGATGTAAAATCACAGTATGGAGTTATTTATAGTGGAGCACGTGCTGTAACCGCTTTGAAGCTGTTACAGCAGTATCATAACTGGAATGAGATTATTTCTGATTTTGAAAAATTTAGCACTTGGCATTTGGACAATGTTTCAGATGCACAGGATGCACCGAGGGTGATTAATGATTATCGAATCGTACAATCAGTTGATGATCATATTTCAATAGTCTCTCGTTTATCTAAAAACATTTTGAGCATTGTGGCAAAGAAAGCAGGTATGCAGCTTTGGGATAGTGATGGCAGATATATTATGTATGCTGGGCACTTTGATGAAAGCTGGATACAGGATTTCGTTTCATAATAATGAATATTTAAGAGCGTTTTGTCAAAACGCTCTTATTTTTTGGAGGATTACATATGCAACAGATTGATAAGGAGCCTTCATTGAATGAGTTCTTAGAAGCATTATCACATAACAGTAGACTATACCATGTCTATAATTCTGAGGAAGATAGCAAATCTACGCTACTGACAGTAATTTTGCATCATTTGTACAAGCAAGGTAATAACAAGATCAAAAATTTGTATCTTGATGTTTTTACTAAATATGAACCTTGTTATGAATTGAGCTCATATACATATGGACCATGGATTCCAGTTACATCAGAGTTTGAATGCATTGCAAGTGCGGTTATCTTAAATTATTGCATGAAAGATAATAATGCTCTGCACGAATTACTTTGGTATTTAAAGGATCCTGAACTTTCAGGATTGTATGAAAGGTATAAACAAATTCCAGGTATTGTTTTTGATCGTATTTTTGAAACCTTTAAATGTGTCTATCAGAATCTTGATTATTCTTTTACGTCTATTCGTGACATAAAGAAATTTATTAAAGGTTTGAGTACAACTGATGTTTCAGAAAGTACACAAGAGACACTACCGCTCATGCAGCTGTTTTTGGATATTTTTTCTGTGAGCGATAGAGCTTTTAAATTATCATGGCTATTTTTATCAGATTATCTTGATAATGGGAAATTTACATCAAAAACTCCAGGCAGTATGCTAAGGGTGCTACGACCAGCAGTTCATAATTGTTACACTGATATACATAGGGAAACAATCGCTTTCATGTATAAAGCCTATAGGGTTAAGTTTAGCAATAAGACAACTTCTGAAATATACAAGCTATTAGATAAGCATTTATCTGAGTATGAGCAGGCTTCATTAGACATGTATTTAAGCTACAATAATGCAAGATCATGGGATGACATTTGTACAAGCATCAAGAAGATTGCTGCCAGTTATTATAGTCCTCTTCACTGGACGAGTGGCTTAGTGTCATTGCCTTCGCCTTCCGATCAGATTGAGGTAGATTCCAGCATGATAAAGCAATGGGTCTTAAATACAATTGATGTGTGCTTGATTACTTTTGTAAGTGAAGATCATGATTACGTAGAAATTAGGCAGTTTATGCACAATATTCCAGAGGATTCTTATGCAGCTATTTTGTCTTTACATGAGCTAACCGCTCAGCTACTTTCAAAATATACCGATTCCGTTTACACAAAAATGACACTGGATCAGTTTTATACACAGGTTTATACAGACATAGCCTCATTAAAGGATCTAAATTCTGCTAATCAGCATTTGACAGAGCAGATATCGACATTACAGAAAGAATTGACTGATCTAAAAGCTGCTCATTATGAGGAGAAAATGCAGACTCCAGTGAAAATGGGATTAGATACAAAAGAGTATATTATTCAGCAGAAGAATTCAGAGGTTGAAGCTTTACACATAGAGCTTGCAACTGCAAAAGAAGAGCGTGAAGCCCAAAATGCTTACATTGACTCTTTACAGAAGATGTTAGCTGATCTTACGGACTCTCAAGAGTCTGCCAATGCAATAGAAGATGATACAATGATTGACGATAAAGTTGTCATCTTTGGGCATTTGATTGGTACTGACAAGCAGAAAGTTCTGCAAAGGATACCAAGAGCAGAATTCATCTTTGATGTTAATCGTGAAATACCAAGTGATACTCCAGTCGTTGTTGCTACAGCACGCATGAATCATGCTTTAATGTACAAGATTGCTTCATGCACTGATAAAAAGAATATTCATTATTATAACGGAACTTCTATGCAAAACTTATACAAAGTCTTACTTAAGGAGGCATAATTAATGAATATTTATGACAGCATAACGAATAGAGTTGTTGAAGCTCTAGAAAATGGTACAAAACCATGGAAGAAACCTTGGGTCTGCACTTCACTGGCTTATAATATAGCAAGTAGAAGAAATTATAGTTTACTCAATCAAATGCTTTTAAAACATACTGGCAAGTATGCAACATTTCGTCAATGGACTGACTTAGGTTATCAAATTAAACGTGGTGAGGTCGGTGAACAGGTTGTTTTTTGGAAACATCTTGTTGTGCAAGACAAAGAGAATCCTGAATTACTGAAAGATATTCCAATGCTTAAGTATTACGTAGTTTTTCATTCAAGTCAGCTTGAACATTATTGCGATAGGAAAGTAAAAATAACGGATGAAGAGTATCCTGATGCACAGACTGTCTTTGATAAGTACATAGCTGCAGAAAAAATCCCAGTAGAGTTTGGTGGTAATGTTGCAAGCTATTCATTTATGACCGATTTAATCAGACTACCAAAGCGCGCAGATTTTAGGTCTGCTGGTGATTTCTTTTCAACAGCTTTTCATGAAGCAGTACATTCAACAGGAGTAGATGATAGATTAAATCGAAATCTTGTTTCTTTTGTTGATAATGTTGATGCGTATAGCAAGGAAGAGTTGGTTGCTGAGATTGGTAGTTCAGTGTTATTAGCTACACTTGGAATTGATGATACAAAAGTAAAAACTAATTCGATTTCGTATCTTGCAAACTGGGCCGAAGCGTTAAAGGCAGATAAACATTTAATTGTCAAAGCTGCGTCTAAAGCTGAGCAGGCAGTAAAGTATATTTTAAATGCAAAATAATCATAAAGGGATTTGAAGCATCTTGTTTCAAATCCCTTTATGCTTTAGATAACTGTGTTTGGAAAGAGGTGTTTTTATGTCAATAGGTTTAAGTGAGTTACTTGTAATCATTATTATAATCATAACCCTATTTAAACCGGAAAAACTGTCTGACTATGCTAAAATGGCTGGCAAGTTCTTAAAGAATGTTAAGCAGGCTGCTAAAAGTATAACAGATGCTACTGAGCCAGTCAGGGATGCCATTCAGCCAGTAACTGATTTAAAGAAGGATATTGATACACAAATATCAGAAGTAAAAAATGAATTTAAAAATGAAAAGGAGATTAAACAATGAGAATAGGATTTTTAGAGTTGATTGTTATTTTTGCTATTATTTTGGTTTTATTTGGTGGTAAGCAGCTGCCAAAACTTGCACAGTCTCTTGGCAAATCTAAGAAGATTCTGCATGATGAGTTTAAATCTGGTGAAGATTCCAAAGAAGGTATCGAAGAAAAAGATGAAAAGGATAATGTGGTAGATGAACAATAAAAACCAATTAACATTGTCACAACATTTTCATGAGTTGAAAAAGCGTGTAATTGCGTGCTTTGCTTTTTTCATAGCCATTTTTTGTTTTTGTTATTACAATGCAACTTCTATCACTAAGTGGTTTATTCAGATTGGTAAGGATGCAGGGTTTACAGTTGGTTATGTTACTCCGCAGGAAATGCTAATTCAATCATTAAGACTGTGTGGCACACTTGCGTTAGTTGCAAGTCTTCCATTAATAATCTGGAATGTACTTGCATTTATTATGCCAGCTATTTCATCACAACGTGTACATAAATTGATAGCTATAGGTGTGCTAGTTTTCTTTAGTTTATTTGCACTTGGGATTGTCTTCTGTATAAAGATTCTATTTCCTTTTGTGTTTCAGTATCTGTATTCATACTCAAAAGGATTTGAGGTCACTGGGTACGCAACTGTAAGTTCTTTTCTCAGTTTGTTTTTGACAACAACTTGGATAATGGGATTCCTATTTGAAGTTCCTTTATTTAGTGCATTACTAACCATTGCGGGGATTTTGAATCATACTGTAATGCAGAAAGGACTGAAGCCTGCTGTTATAATAATTGCAATTATTGCCGCTATTATTACGCCACCAGATGTTGTGTCAATGATGATTGTTGGAATACCTATGATGGCTATTTATGTTTTCAGTATTGGTATTAGTTTTGTGTGTGAAAGAAAGAAGCATACAAAAACTTCATCAGAGTAAAATCATTCCTTTTGTTACTGGTATTGAGTGTAAAAGCTCAGTGCCGGTTTTAGTATAATTCTTATCTATGCTAATCAAATTTTATGAAAGGGGAATGATTATGAAAATCAAAAAACTTGACAGAAGTAGAAAGATCCTTCTTTCTGTGGTACTGATGATTACTTTAGTGTGTGGTGTTATTTTTTACACAGTGCAAAAGCCTGAAGTAACACTTGCAACTGAAGTAAAGCTGCGAACATATGACACTTTAAACCAAAATGAACCTATGAAGGAGTCAGATCTGCGTGATACAGAAAGTATCAAGAAGTGGGCGATGCCAATTGTTGAAGGTACATTAAAAGCAGAAAAGCGTACACTTAATGATGAAGAGTATCAGAAAGTGCTAAACGCAGTTGTAAAAACACTTAATGACACAGTGGATGCCGGTAATATAGATATTCAGGCAGATGGCACTTTAACTGATTTATCAAAGAGTTATGTTGCTAATGCAGTTGCTAATGCCATTGCATATGCTTTACCAGAGGAAGATTTAAAGTCTACTGTTGATGGTTCAACTACACAGTATAAGCAGATTTTGGATATCCAGAAGGCTTTAAATGCTCTTGATAATTCAAATCAGACTTTAAAGAAGACTGTAAGTGCAATCAATAATACGTACCAGAATTCATCTACTGATACGAGTTCTCAGATTCATGCAGTTGATACCTCCTTGACAGAGAAGCTTGATGCACTCGAGACTGAATTACTTGCACAAATTCATTACAATAAAAAGACTGGTGATCGTTTAACAAAAGATGTTTCTGATATTCAGGATATTCTTGATAGCATTACCAGTACGCAGAATGAGTGCTTGTCTCAAGTCAAGACCGCTTTAGCCAATATCAAGACTCTAACAACCAATGTTTCTGATCTTGCAAAAGCTGATGAAGAGACAAAGAAGCAGCTTAAGGAAATAACAAATAATATTACAAGTGTTACAACTCAGATTGATAAGACGCAGCAACAATTTACTAATCTGTTGAATACAAAGGTGAAGAATCTTACTGATTCTCAGGAAGCCCTAAAGCAGGAGATTACAACAAATATTAGCAAGACACAAACTTCTTTGCAGACATTAGTTGATAATCGCGTTACAGAGCTTACCACAAAGTTGACTGGTAGTATTGATACTTTACGTAAAGATACGGATAGTAATGACCAAAAAGCAAATACTGCTTTGAATCAGACAGAGACAACAATTAGAAATGAAATTACAAGTTCTAAGGAGTCATTAACGAAGATTATTCAGCAGAATGTTACACAATTGACTGAGAATATGTCTTCAACTAAATCAGAGTTACAGCAAAAGATTGATAAGAATTATACTGATATAACAAATAAGCAGGATGCAGATAAGAAAGAACTTTCTGATAAGCAGGATGCTGATAAGGCTGAATTGAATTCTACTATTACTGATGTGCAGAAGGATCTGCAGCAGCAAATCTCTAAAAATCTTGATGATCTTAACAAGACAATTAGCAATAATGTTGACGATTTGAATAAAACAATAGCTGGTAATAAAACTGAGTTATCTAACAAGATTGACAAGACAAAAGAAGAGATGACTAAGAGTATCGAGGATACTAAGAATGAGCTTAACACAACAATAGATACTAAAGTTACTGAGTTGAATCAGACTATCACAGCTTTAGATCAGAAGCTTTCAGCAAGTATTGACGATACAAATGCTTCATTAGCGCAGACTAAGGCAGATTTAACAGCAGTAACAATAAGAGTTACTAATGCAGAAACAGATATTAAAAATATCAATCAGCAAATTACTGATCTTACTGCTAAGTATGATACTGCAATCCAGAAACTGTGGAATCAGGTTAATGCTAACTCAGCTGATATTAAGGCTTTACAGTCACGGTTAAACGCTTTTATTGCATCAGCTAATGGTCATTATAAAGTTGATATGGTGCCAGGTTTTACTATTACAGCAGCTCAGTGGAAGGCAAGTGGAAGTAATGCTACTTACACATTTACTCATGAGTATTTAAAGAATTGTACTGTTGTTGATGTTGATTATGCAAGTCAGTATGATATTTCACCAACTTACTCAATAAATTCTTCCACTGGTACAATTACAATTAAAATTCCTGCATCTCAGGCACAGAATATTTCGATTGCTGATATCATGTGTTATCACTTAATTGATGACGATAAGGGAAAAGATGCAGCTGTGTCACATTCTGATGATTCAGAAAAACCGGTAGCTGATGAACCTAAGAATGACACAGCTACAAATACAGAAACTGAAAGTCAGGATGTAACCGGACATAAAGAAAATGAGGATTCGAAAGATACGTACAGCACGCTTAATTGAAAGGAGGATTCTTTAGATGAAAGAGGAAAATGCAATTAGCACAGAAACTGAAAAAATCAGTCGTTTGGACTTTTTGAAAAAAACATCTTTAGGTGCTCTTGGTCTGCTTTTACTGGCCAAGTCAACGTTAACAACTACTAATGCAGCTACTACTGTTAAGGATAATTTAGCAGGTGGTGGTGGTGGTGTTTGTATTGGCAATTCAGCACCAGCTAACAAAAGTAAACTTTGGATTGATACTTCCCATGGCGGTCGCGGAGTGATGAAGTATTGGAATGGATCTGCTTGGTCCGCAACAGCTTCCGTTTGGGATGATTAGAGGTAATTTCTATGGGTGATAACAAAAATACTTCTCCGACTACTGATGTAATCGGGGGGGGTACTCAGTAAATAACAAAAATAAAGGAAAAACTAAAGAAAGACTAAAGAAAGTAATTGCTACGGGAATAGCAATTACTGCAGTAGTCACCAGTGTTAATGCTGATCTCGAACCTGTGCACGCAGATTGTTATCCTGGTAATTGCTCAGGTGGGTGTTCAGGTAACTGTTATTCTGGTTGTGCAGAATCATGCCAGGGTTGTGGTGGCAGTAGTACAAGTTCATGCGATTGTTCAGGTTCGTGTAGTGGTGGTTGCAGTAGCAATTGCTATGGTTCATGCGATGGTGGTTGTAATAGCAGTTGCGTAGGCGGTTGTTATAATACATGTCAGGGTACTTGTACAGGTGCTTGTGATAACTGCACTGGACATTGCAAGGGCGGCTGCTCAACCGGATGTACTTCATGTAATGGTTGCAGTAATTGCGGCGGTTGCAACGGAAGTTGCAGTACAGGATGCCACACATCATGCAATGCATCTTCTTATAGTTAGTCAGCATTAGTCATCTTTAGTTTTTCTTATTGAGGGATCAAATGAGAGAGAGAGAGAGAGAGAGAGAGAGAGAGAGAGAGAGATCAACATCTCTCAAGATAACGATAACACTTTAACTAATAAAAATAAAGAAAAGCTAAAGAAAGTAATAAATGTTGGCACTGCAACATGTTCAGTTTTAGCTGTAGCTGAAACTGTTAATCAAGAAGCAGAAGTTGCATTTGCAGGGTGTACTTGTTCAGGGTGTAATGGTTGTACAAGTTGCACTACTTGCTCTTCGAATTGTGCTAGTTGTGGCAGTGCTTGCACTGTAGGTTGTACGGGTTATTGTACGGCATGTACTAGTTGTACTACAACATGTCGTGGAGAGTGCAATAGTTGCGGTGATAGTTGTTCAAGTGGTTGTGGTGGCAGTTGTTCTAATGACTGCTCAGGAGGCTGCTCTGGAGGTTGTATTGGAGGCTGTTCGGGTTGCGGTGATAGTTGTTCTAATGACTGCACTGGTGGTTGCGGTGGTGGTTGTATTGGCAGTTGTACAGGAACTTGTACCGGATCATGCATTAGAACATGTGCTGACAATTGCGAAAGTTCTTGCACAGGACATTGCAAAGGTAGTTGCTCAACTGGATGCGCATCGTGTAATGGGTGTCAGTCTTGCAGTGGTTGTAACGGTTCATGCAAAGTTGGCTGTTACACTTCCTGTAATGCAAGTGCATATGCATAAATTTTAAGTCATCTTTAGCTTTTCTTCTGAGGTAAATATTATGAGAGAGAGAGAGAGAGAGAGAGAGAGAGAGAGAGAGTAGCTCGCTCACTTTGGATCAAAACAATAAGAATAAAAATAGAGAGAAGCTAAAGAAAGTAGTAAGCACTTGTACAGTAGCAGGTTTAGCACTGGCAGTGATTGCTACTGTTGATGAAAATAAAGAAGTTGTCAATGCAGACTGCATTGGCACTTGCATTGGCGGCTGTATTGGATCTTGTGTGAGTACGTCCAGTCAATCTTCAGGAAATAGCTCTTGCGTTAATGGATGCTCAGGCCAATGTACTGTATGTATGGGCGGTTGCAGTCATGGTTGTGACAGTGTATGTTCTAATGACTGCGACAGTAGTTGCTCTGGAGGTTGCACTGGGGATTGTAAAAGTGGCTGTATTGGCGGATGTAATGGTTGTGACCACTCTTGTGATGGTTGTACCGGATCTTGTGTAAGAACATGCGCTGACAACTGTGAAACTTCATGCATTGGATCTTGTGTTAGGACATGTGCCGATAATTGCGAAAATTCATGTACTGGTCATTGCAAAGGCGGTTGCTCAACTGGGTGTACTTCCTGCAACGGTTGTTCTAATTGCGGCGGATGCAATGGTTCATGCTCAGCTGGATGCTATACTTCCTGCAGTTCGTCAGCCTACGCTTAATTTTCAGCATCTTTAGTTTCTCTGAAAGGAGTTTTAATGACTAAAGATGATAAATTGCGAAATGTGGTAAAGACTGTAACCATATCTACAGCATTAGCTGTAATATCTACTATAGCCCCTGAAATTGCAAAGGCTGATGGTGCTGATTGCTCTGGAAATTGTGGTGGCTCATCTAGAGGCTCAGATAGTGGATGTGCTTGCGGTAATTTTTGTGCTGGTGCATGTAGTGACGGATGCGGTAGATGTGGTGGGTCTTGCTCTTACGGTTGTGATACGGGTTGTCAAACTGGCTGCGTTGTAGATTGTGCAAATAATTGCTATGATGGCTGTTATAGTGGTTGTAAAGGAACTTGCACTAGATCATGTGCAGATAACTGCGAGAATTCATGCACTGGGCATTGCCAAGGTGGATGTTCTACAGGTTGTTCAAATTGCAATGGCTGCTCTAATTGTGGTGGCTGCAATGGTAGCTGCAGTGTTGGGTGCTATACATCATGTAATTCAAGTGCTTATGCATAATTTAGTTTCCTCATTAAGAGGAGATTAAAATGACTAAAAATAATAATGATATCTTAAAAAAGGCTGTAAAGACTGTAACTGTATCTACATTAGCCTTAGCAGTTGCTATAACGATTGATAAGACTGCTGAAGTTGATGGCGCAACATGCAGCTGTCATGGTACATGCACTAATTGTGCTGGTACATGCTCTGGCACTTGCTCTGGAACGTGCGATGGTTGTGATGGATCATGTAGTGGACAGTGTCAGGGTTGTAATAGTACCTGTGCAGGTACTTGTACTGGATGCAGGAATACATGTAATAATACTTGTTTTGGTACCTGTACCGGGTGCGATTCTACATGCTCAGGAATGTGCCTAGGAACTTGTATTGGCGGTTGCAACGGAACTTGCACAAGGACATGCGCAAATGATTGTGAGAATACTTGTACGGGGCACTGCCAAGGCAGCTGTAGTACAGGTTGCTCAAATTGTAATGGTTGTAGTAATTGCGGAGGTTGCAATGGAAGTTGCAGCAATGGCTGTTATACTTCTTGTAATACATCAGCTTACGCTTAAAGAATGGAGGTTTCAATGGGTCTAAGTCGAAGTGAATTAGTTACCCTGAAAGCCAAGATAAAAGCAGAGATGCAGCGTCGTAATGGTTTAGGACCATCAAACCGTTTATGGACTCCATCTCGTGCTTATGGTTCAGTTTCCCAATTTGCTGGTGGTGAGTATGATTTTATTCACACACCAACAAAAGATGATAAGATTTATTCCGAGTACGGAAGAAAGACAGTAGACCTTTTAATGCAGATAAAAGATTTCTCTGGCTTAGAAGTTACAGTCACAGGAAATCCAATTCCTAAGACTTGGAATGGTAATCTTATTACAGAGACTGATCGGCTTTCTCAAGAACAGTTTAATGGAGAAACGCAAACAACAATTAATGCAAGACGTGCTGCTGGCGAGTCTGTTAGTATCTCACCAGAATCTTCATCATGCAGAGCAGCTTGCACTGGTTTGTGCATTGGAAGTTGTATTGGAATGTGTAATGGTTGCCTACAGACGTGCACTGCTTCTTGCGGTACAGGGTGCGCTGGAGGTTTAACAGTTTCAACAACTTGATTTAGTGAGCGATAGTGTAAAAGCTATCACTCATTTTAATTTATTCATGATATTAGAAAATTTATTACCTTGAATAGTGCTGTGCACTATTTATATAAGAATAATGATTTATTTCATAAAATAAAGAAAGGAAAAATTGAATGTTTACATTAGATGTATACTTGCGAGAAGATCTCGCATTAGCTATTCAGAAGATGGAGTTTGAAGCTAGAATGGCGCAAAACAAGGTCGTTTTTATGCTGGATCAACATTTAAATGACTCTACTGATGATTGGCTTAACTCAGATCATTATCAGAATTTGTTGTCAGACTTTTCTGTTGCTTACTTTAAGTCTAGCGCTGTTATGGAAAGTGTTATTGATTTGGTTGCAGGAAAACATGTTAAAGAGTCATCTTTTCAGTTTTCTGATAATTACAGACATTTAGTGCTTACCAGTAAAGAAGCCATTGTTCCAGATGAACAGTATTTGATAGATCCAAATACTGTTCAAAGAAAGTTTACGAGTTTCACAGATTTTATTGCTAAGTGTTATCCGGATGCATCAGAAGGTTCAGCTACTATGGGTCCGGATCGTATACTTACTAGAACTGTTACTTTCCAGGTTACTGATAAGTGTAACTTGGCTTGCACCTACTGTTATCAGATCAACAAGAGCGTTAGGAGAATGAAGTTTGAAGACGCAAAATTATTTATTGATAAGCTTCTTTCAGGCGAGGACAGCTTTAATGAGTATGTCAGTGTAAAGAACTCTCCTGGTATTGTTATTGAATTTATTGGTGGTGAGCCTTTCCTTGAGGTTGATTTAATTGATCAGATTGTCGATTATTTCAGATTACGTACAATCGAGTTAAATCATCCGTGGGCAGATAAGTTTTGCATTAGTATCTGTAGTAATGGTGTACTGTATACTGATCCAAAAGTTCAGAAATTTCTACAGAAGAATAAGGACTGTATTAGTTTTTCAGTTACCCTTGATGGTAATAAGGAACTGCATGATGCTTGCCGCGTTTTCCCAGATGGCAGAGGAAGTTATGATCTTGCAGAGTACGCTACCCAGGACTGGATGAATCGAGGGTATTACATGGGAAGCAAGATCACTATTTCACCAGACAATCTTCCATACATTTATGATGCTTTGATGCATATCGTTGGGCTTGGTTATACAGAGGTCAATGCCAATTGTGTGTATGAAGCAGAGTGGACTGATGAGCAGGCAGGACAGCTATATCATTTAATGAAGAAGTTTGCTGACTTTATGCTTTCTGATAATAAGTACAAGCTTTTAGATTGTTCACTATATCAGTCTACATTAGGGCATCCAAAAGAAGAAACTGATCTGCAGAATTGGTGTGGCGGTACAGGTTCCATGCTTAGTATGGATCCAGATGGCTGGCTTTTCCCATGCATTCGTTACATGGAGAGTAGTCTTGGTGCTAGTAGAGCACCTATGAGAATTGGTAATGTGCATACTGGTCTTGCTACATGCCAGAAAGACAAAGATTGTGTTGCTTGTTTAAATGCCATTGACAGGCGTACGCAGTCTACAGACGAGTGCTTCTATTGCCCAATTGCAGAAGGATGTTCTTGGTGCTCAGCTTGGAATTATCAGAAGTATGGTACAGCTGATCATCGTGATACAAATATTTGTAAGACTCATAGAGGACGGGTTTTAGCAAATGTTTATTACTGGAACCATTATTACAAAAAGTATGGAATTCCTAAAGTCTTTGATCTTTGGGTTCCAAAGCAGTGGGCTTTGCCAATTATTGGTGAAGAAGAATACAACTACTTAGTCAATTTAGTTAAATCATTAGGAGGATACGTAAATGAATCAGATACTGAAGTTCGAGGATACAAAGCAGCAGATAACAATTGATAAGGATACTTGTGATGATATCCGTGTGGCAGATATCAATTTCCAGTCACAGAAAAATAATATCATCAATCTGCTTGAAACACATGCAATGGACTTAGCTGACACATTAACACAGACAGTTCTTTTTATGTCATTACTCAAGCGTGTTGCAGATGCAATGCAGGAGTGGGATTCATTAAAACAGGATATGCTTAAGAATAATGTTGAAGATGCAGGCAAGATTCCTGATGGTTCTGTGATCACAGATTGGAAGCTTGATTACACAACTGGAATTTTAAATGTTACATTTGCTAAAGATGTTAGGCAGGTTGAGCGCACAGAAGTGATTGACAAGGAACTGTGCGGTAAAATTAAAAAGACACAAATTGCCTACAATGCAATTACAGATATTGTTTCAACAATTATTGAAAAGCATTCCATGGATGCCAAAGACACCATTATCAATAATCCGACTTTTAGTGGGTTTAATGATCTTCAGGCACGCGCCCTTACTGAGTTTATGAATGTCAAGAGTGATATGATGAATTCATACTTAACTGATGAGGAGCGTGCATGCAATGTAACATGGAATTTGTCTTTTGACGATTGTAAATTAACTGTCTACAAGTAAAATTCACGGTGCAGTAGTGTAACAGCTACTACACTGTTTTAGTATACTGTTTTTCCGCAGTATGCTAATTCAGCACATTAGTCTGTCGACTAAAATGCTGAATATAATCTTTTGTACTTCTGTTTGCGCAGTTTGTAGAACTACGCAAACGAATCTTCTTCTTTTGAGTGTTTTGAAATACCGCTGTGTTTTGTAAAAGAAATACAGCGGTTTCGTGCATTTGGACAATTGCACGGCAATGAACGATAGTGTTCACTGTCATTTAAAAAGGAGTTTATTGCGTGAAAATTTGTGAAATGAAACCAGGATCTGAGATTATCTTAGATTTCACTGCAGATAGAAAATTAAAGGTTATTCTTGGTGTTATACAAAAAGGTTGCAAAGATGAGTGTGGAAAAGCTTTACTGTATGTCACGCTACAGGAAAATGACTTTTCGCAGCTAGATTTCTTTTCAGTAGCTGTGAATGTTTATGCACCTAATGATGGCAATGCATGCGTATTTGAGAATGTTTTTGTCACAAAGACTGATTACCCTTGTGAGATTCTTTTAACCTGCGAGACGAATAATGTTTTAGTTAGCAGAAGAAAGACTCAAAGGATTTCATGTAGCATTGGTGGTCTTGCATTTGTTGACAAACATATGCCATTTCCTGTAAATACAAAAGATATTAGTTCCACAGGTGTTTCTTTGTATGTTGCTGAAGGATCGGAATTATTGCCAGGAATCCACTTTAGTTTGAATTTGACTCAGGCTATTCCGGAAGAGATTCTAGGGATTGCAGGTTGCATAAGTAATAGGAGAGCTGTTGTTCGTCGTATTCAGGAGGCTGATTATGGACGTGTACTGATTGGTGCTGAGTTTATTGATTGAGTTTGGAGGTAGTGTTCTTTTAACATTATTGTTTCCAATTTTAGTAAGCAGACTACCAAGCAATTGCATTAGTGTTTTTATTGTGCTAGACTTTAATTAATTGGAGGTGTTTATCATGACAAATAAAGAAAAAATTATTGAACAGATGCGAAAGTACGGTATTAAGAAGGCTGTTTACACACCCGGATTGGATTTTGAGGCAAAGCATCCATGCGGCGATATTGTTTTTGCTGGTGAGCAGAATTCTGAATTTACTAAACCTATATGGGATCTTTATGACTTTTCAGATGTTGAGGATGAAGATAACAGATTTTGTGTTTGGATGGCACCAGAAGATTCATCAAGCTTTAGAGGTTTTGAGCTGCACAGCTGTAAGGAGGTACTAAATGCCTGAATATAAAGATGTTGATAAAAACGATATGCCAAAATACTTAAGTGTGATAGAAGAAATGGTGCTTAACTGCAAGCACCATTTCTCTTTTGCAGCATTATTTGAAATTATTATTGCAATGTATGAGTATTGTTTGTGTTATTCATACTTTTATCTGAATGCAAATGTTTCAGCATTAAATGGTCAGAAGGTAACACAGGGGGCATATTTACGGTTTCCTTAATTCTAGGAAACCGCGCTATGATTATCACGATGCTTGTATTCCTTTTATGAATGCTAGGCATAGTCTTGCTCATTTGAGCCCAGAGTATTTTTATCATGACAAATTACGGTCATTACTTAATATGGTAAAGTTTTATGAGCTTCTTGCTCAGTTTGAATTTTCCAAAGAAACACTGGAGTCTTTGAAGTCTTTCACTTCTTACTTAGAATTGCCTGATACACCACAGAAACTTAATTTTTGATCAGAATAATAATTTCAGAAGATGTTAGCTTAGTAGCTAGCATCTTCTTTTTATTTTAGGTTGTTTACCTAAAATTCATGTATTATTAATTTTTTCACGTTAGGAGGTTATTTTGTTTGATTTGCATAAAAATGCTGATTTGCCACAGGTCTTTAAAGTTACAGTCCCAGTATCATCAACTGGAAAAGCATTGGTGATACTTGAAGATTATAATTTCAAAAAGATTACGCATCCAAGATATAATTCAGTTATTCATGGATTGCAAATGAGGCATACTGCAGAAATTCAACTTTTTGTCTCGGAGGAACGTTTAAGTCGTTCCATTGACTGCTTGCAGGCTTTGTTTTTTGGTGAGTCTTTTATACCAACAATAACTAAAATCAAAGCAAACAAGCGCGAAATTAACAGTTTAGTACTATCAGAAAAATGTTTAGCTTAATACTGGAAAGCAGGTAATTAAATTATGGGAAAATGGAATGATAAATGTTTAGATGACTATTTTGATTTGATGCACGAAAGACCAAATGCATTTACACAGAGTCCAATTTTATCTATTGTCACTGACAAGCAACGAATGCTCACATTCATGGAAAGTACTAATAAACAGCTTGGTGTTGTTTATAAAAGCCCATTTCATTTAATGGTTGTTGATCTTATTGCTGGTGTGAATGGAGAGGACTTCGCTTATGAAAGATTACTCCCAACTGTTGAAAAAGGAGCCGTCGTGTGCCTCGTAGAGTATAACAATAAAATTGTACTTGAAAGGGTTTTCCGGCATGCTATACGTAAAGAGCAACTTGAGCTGCCACGAGGATTCGGAGAACCAAATATTTCTGGCCCAGATAATGTAATTAAAGAGTGCAGAGAAGAATTATCAGCAACTATTGATAGGAATAGCATTAAGTTTTTGGGAACAGTTGTAGCAGACAGCGGGTGCCTGGCTGGTTCAGCAGATGTGTACTTTTGTAAGGCTCAGAATGTAATTGAAAAGTTTGGATATGAAGGTATTGGATCTCTTGAGTTCATTTCATATGAGACTATAAATCATTTTATTGCAAACGGTGGAATATCAGATGGCTTCACACTTGCAGCTTTGAAGTTATTTGATGCTTATAAGGAGGGCTGTAAATGATTTGTATTTTATATGGATGCACTGGGTCTGGTAAAACATGGTATTTACAAAATCATCTGTTAGAGAAAATTGATCACCCTTTAGTGTACTGTTCTGTTTTATCTTCTGAACGAGAGTGGAGAGACAAGTCTGTATTCTCAGTACGTCAGTTAACTTTGGTTAAACGGTTACCGGAAGTTCTGTCGTTAACTGTTCTCGACATAAATGATAGATATCAACTTTTGGCACCAATAGTTACTGAATTGCTGCAGCTGAAAGATGATTACAATTTTTATATTTGTTTATCAAAGTATCACAGTTCACTTGAGAGTTTGTTTAAAGCTGCTGAACACATTGTATTTTTCGCCAACTCTGAAGGGGCAATTACAGATTTGCCACGAGAGTGTTTGCCGGATGCAAATGCACTGCACGAGATCTCGGAGTTTATTAAATATTTTGATGAGCATAGGGCTTATTCATATTACAGAGGTTAATATGCGATTTTTACATTTAGTTTTACATTTAACAGTTTGCTCAATTATTACTGGAGTTCTGAGCGCTTTTACGCATCTGCGATTGCTTTTCTCGATCAGTGTTTTATTAAGTATTCCAGGATTTGCTTACATTGCATTTGTAGTTAGCACATTGATTGTTTTAATTATAATTGAGTTACTACACAAATTCAGAAGAGTTAATCATTAATTCTTTAGTGTGATGTTATTATGGAAGATTTTATACTGGTATAGCTATTAAAATTGTTGTGTCTTGTATGACTTTGTCTGTGCTTCTATAATTGATAGGACCTCTAATTCGAATTCCACGGTTTTTCTATCAAGATTTTTTCTGTACCAGTGTGTTTGTCTATTTCTTGCGGCAATTAGTTGATTGGTTGCATTACTATATGAACATTTCCATAAAAACAATAATCAGTAATTTTTGGAGGGATATTTATGTATTTGTTCAGATTACGTATAGTTGGCTTACTCTTGGCTTTATCAATGATTTTAGAGGCTCCTGTTTCCGTAATGGCACAGGAGCCTCTTTCTTATTTTCATGAAACTGAAAATGGTACTGCTGTAATCAGATCTTCTGATGTTGATGAGATTTATAAAGATTTTGGTAAAGCAATTCTGGATAGGTCAAAGTCAATTACAATTCAGTATACTGGTGATATGCCATTTTCAGAGTTTGTTAATGCAATTCGTGACTCAACGCACGTAATAGCCTTGAGTAAGGCAGCTGCCGTTAGAGATTATTCTACTAATTTGTTTGATAATGATAGTTTATTATTCTCCATCAAGAGCTGGTATTATAAATCGTATGAGGATAGGAAAGAAATTTCTTATGTAAATATTCATTATGCAGATAATGCTGAACAGATGGATTTTGTTACTGAGAAACTTGACAAAATTTTAAAGAAATTAGGCATTAATTCGAAAACACCTACGCTTGAAAAGATCCAATTAATTCATGATTGGATTTGCGATAATATAAAATATTCAAAAAATGATTCATTGGGTAATTCTGTATATCAAGCTTTGATTACTCATGAAACCAAATGTATGGGTTATTCTTTATTATTTTATATGCTTGCAAAGTCTTCAGGTCTAGATGTACATATTGTGACAAGCGTAGATCACGCATGGAACATGATCAAATTAGATGGTAAATGGTATAGTATTGATACGACTTCTGACGCCACTACTTTTTCGCATTATTTCTATTTGAGTAAAATTCGAAACCATGCAAAGTTTGATTCCTGGTGTGCGCCAATTGTTGATACACATGCGATTATTCCAAGCAAAACTGGTTATCTTCATTTGTCAAACTCTAATCTGGTAATTAATGTCGGTAGCAGTAAATCTTTACTGTTAGTTGGTTTACAAAGTTACAATCGCAATAAACTTATTGCTGATACTAATGGTTTCAGTGTGCAGCTAATTACACCGTCTACTCCAAAAATAGTGTGGAGGTCCTCTAACCAAAAAATAGTAACTGTTTCTGATGGTAGAATAATTGCAAGAAAGAAGGGTACAGCAGCAATTACTATGACATTAGACTCAGCTAATTGTAAGCAAGTGTTTAAATGTAGAGTTCTTGTTAAGTAAGCAGTTTAAGTGTAGTAATTTTTATATTTAAACTGCTTCTATGAAAGTTTTAGGAAATAATTATTTTTTAGAAGCATTGAGATGAAAAATCTCTGTGCTTCTTTATTTTTGTGTATTTATAAGAAAAGCTCATGATTACAAGTCATTTCTGTGACTATAAATCTTGTATAACTGTATTATTATATTTTGCTTCATTTTTCACCCGATTTTGGTATTTTCAGAACCTCACAATTTTATTGTTCCCAAATATAAAACAGTAATTAGGCAAAATAAAGGAGGAATTGATTATGCCAGAATTACCTGAGATTGAAGCAGTTTGTCAAAGTTTGGCACCATGCATAGAATTTAAAACTATTTCTTCGGCGCATGTAAACAACTTAAATTGTTTACAAAACATTGACAGCTATACATTAGAATCTTCACTAAGTGGAAAGACAATCGTTCAATTAAGTCGCAGAGGGAAATACCTAATTTTTCTGTTGCAGGATGGTTCGCGGCTTATTATGCATTTTGCATTAACTGGTGAACTTTGTGTATGCAATACCGATAATGTAACTTCTTCAATGTTAACAATTAAATTGTGTGATGGTGCTATCATCCATTTAATAGATTATAGGACATTCGCTAATGTATGGTTTATTAAGCCAATTGCATTCGGCATCACATGTGTTTTAGATAAACTTGGTCCAGAACCCTTATCTGATGGTTTCACCTTAGAGTATTTAATAAAGAAGTGTAAACTTTCAACTGATACAATAAAAGGTTTGTTGATGAATCAGTATGCGATTGCTGGTATTGGTAATTGTTACGCAGATGAGATTTTATGCAGTAGTGCTATTCTTCCGGATAGAAAGGCTGATAGCTTAAATGATAACGAGTATCTGCTGTTGTTTAACAACATAAAAACTGTTTTGAGTGAGTTCATTGAATTTTGTTTAAGCTCCAGTATGCATGAATTTCGTTTTTCTTCCTTTGAAGAAGCAGTTAGACACAAGTGTTTAGTGCATGCACATACGATTTGCCCTGTATGCATGAGTCCGTTACATACGAAAAAGATTTCTGGACGAAATTCTTATTTTTGTCCAAACTGCCAGCAATAAAGGAGATTTGATTATGACTATTGAGGAGGCGGCTTACAATGCTACTGTGACCACATTCTGTTTCTTTTTTGGTCTTGTTTTAGCAGGTGTAAGTTTTGCGTATCTGACTAAAATGTTTGAAGATAGAAAAATAGGTATTTCATATTCTGGTATTGTATATGTTGTGCTTATTGCTTTGATCATAGCAGGAGCAATCATACTTATTTATGGTATAACAACTTTACCATGGTAGAGTTGTAAATTCATCCTATTAAATATTAAGGAGATTTAAATGATGTTATTAAGTATGCTTTTGAACACTTCAAAAACAGATACTTTGCTTGGTATTGCGTTAATCGCTTTAGGATTAGTGTCAGCAACGAATTTGAATGACCTGAATGATTCACCAGCATCCTGGGGACGCTTAGTTGCTGCTGCTGCATTTCTTGGCGGTATTCTTATATTAATTTTCGGGTTATAGGTGAGCGCAATGAAAAATATTTCTTTTGAAAATAAATGCTCATTAGAGCTAGAGACAGATACTGATTATACTTGCAAAGGTGGAAATCTATCCAATTTATTTTACACAGGTGTTCCTTATGATTCAGTTTACAGTATTCACTTTAATGGGATTACTGTCGGGATTATTTACATCTCTTTTGTGGAACAATCATCTCTATTTGTTAATTGGATTGAAATCATGACACCTTTCCGGAGCAAAGGTATTCTAAGACATGTATTTGATTTGTTGAAGCTTTTTAATTTTTCCAGCATTAAATTGTCTTGCGAATCTAAATACCTGTCAAAATATAAGAGTTTAGGCTTTAAAGAAACTGATTATGATGCTATCACTGAACTTTATCATCTGGAATTGCAGTGCAGTTAGATTGTAAGGAATGGCTATATATCTGCATGGTGTACGAGAAGTCATTTATATGAACATGGCTTCTTATAAAATCATAGCGGTTACTAACTTAGTGGAAACAGAGTAATTGTGTACTTCTTTTGGAAAGGCAAGGTGATTCTATGTTCCCGATTATAACAAACGAAAAACAGAAAGCATTTGAAGAAAACTGTATTAAAAATAAAGTAGGAAGCGATGAGAGTGAATGCAAAATACCTTGTATATGTGGTTACTACGGTAGAGCTTGTAGACAAATGAATGATAAGGCAGACAGAATGCTTTGTACAGGGTGTGCATTGGCAGAATTTAGCAAGTAAATGCGTGTTTCTTTGGCTTTAAAAGGAGTGTGTTACGTTATGAAAACAAAACCAACATTATACATTATAGACAAATACAATGTTGAAACAAATGATTTTGAAGAGACGATTTCTTTCCCAATTCATGAAACAAATGAACAGTCTTTGTTGCCATATATGAATAAAAATTGTGATATATGGTTAGGGAGGCATAACAAAAGACGTGGTGGGAAGTTAGTTAAATTAGAACCATTACGGTTCGGAGATAAAGCAGAATAGACAATGAATTTTGTGAGCTAAACTGAACTATTTCCAAAATGGAAGCAGAGGAAGATAGATGAGTAAAAGCAATTATGAAAAATATGCAGAGAGAAAACAACAAGAATTGTTACATAAAGAAAGAAATTTTCAGCAGGCACTCAGTTGTCTAATGGATAAACGGAAGTTTGCATCATTGCAATGTATTGATAGTGCAATAGATTTTGTTGCAGACTTATACGATTTATCAATTGATGAAGTGAAGCGAGCAATGGATGGGGAAGAGTATTTGTGTATATGAATTTTGCACCGCTTTAGAATATAGGAGAAAAGATGAAAGAGATTATATATTTTAAATATGAGACTTGTGACAAGCTATCTGAGGATAGGGAAGAAATTTTACAATGCGAGGCGTCACATTATGGATTGACCATTGCTGAAAAACAGGAATGGGATTCTTTAAAAGAAGAATGCCGTTATGCTGGTGCTACTGTAATCAGAACTAATAATGAAGAAACTAGAAAAGAATTTGATTCTGCTATTGAAAAATGTATGAATTTTGAAAGAGAACATAATATTGAAAACAGGGTCACTATATTGACCGCTGTTGCCAAGATAATTAGATTTTTATAATGAACTGATATGGTTGAAAATAAATTAATTCAACTGTAAAGAAATTCGCATCTCTTTTAGAAAGGAGAAATATGGTAGTTAGAGAATTTTGTTTAAAGAAAACACAAGTTGGGGAATTATGTGTATTTAGAGAAGGTGGGTGGATTATTGGTTCAACATGGATTGATCATGAAGATTTATTTACAATTGGCGGTGACATTAAGGATAAAAAAGTGAAATCTGATGAATGGGGTGCATTGACGATCACTACAGAGCATGGAGATAAGATTCAAATCCCATGTCACTATATTGACTTTTAATGAAACTCCGAGTTCTTTGGGAAGGTGTAAATCAAAATGATAACTGAAAATACACGGAAACAGTTAGTCGATTATAGAAAGCATGGTAAGAAACTTAAATATCTTGTCAATTATCTCATGGGAGTAGTTGAGGGCGACGATGATTTCGAGAAGATTATCTTAAGAGAAATGAAAGCTCTTGCATTTAATGAGGATGAGATTGCTAAATGTCTGAAATATGATTTCGGGCTTTACAGAAACTGATTATGATGCTGTTACTGAACTTCATCATCTTGAAGTGCAGTACAGTTAAATTGTAAGAAATGGAGATTGTTATTATGAAAATATGGCCTCTTAATTTGCTTGATTTTCTGGAAGTGGAAACTCAGGCCAAGAAAGATGATTTATTAGCTGGCATTGTTTTAGCAATGTCAAATTTGGAGAAGCAGGATGAAAAAATCCTGCTTCTTTATTTTACATGTGGTTACACAGTCGATGAGATCGCCAGAAAAGTTGGTGTTTGCAAAGCAACTGTGTCAAGGGCTTTAGCACGCTGCAAGAAAGTATTAAGATCACAAAATGCTAGAGTATTGATTCAATACGGTCATGCAAGAGGACTACAGTTACTTAAAACCGATTTTTTACGTAAGGAAATGAACTACAAGTGTATTCCAACGCAGCAGGCATTTCCTGAACCGATAGTATGTAAAGCATTGCTATCTAACGGTTTACGAACATTAGGTGACGTTGAACGTGTCTGCCCAATTCTTACGCAAAAAGTAAAGGGAATTGGCGAAAAATATCAGGCTTTAATTAAGTTACGATTATTTGATTATTCGGCTGTTACAAAGGTAAGAACGCAGAAGAAGCCAACCATAAGATTTGCTTCTTCACCTGAGTTTAGTAAGGCTTGCAAGATGATTGGAGTGGAGCTGGTATGAGTAAAGTTAATAAATTGAGAGTAAATAAAAAATTGGGAATAATTATTTTGATTACTGTTTTATTAATTGTAATTGTATTTCGGTGTGCTTTTTTGTTTAAGCAGTCATTTTCTGCAAACATGGTTAATGCAGAACAGCTCGATTCCATGAACGATTGCTTGAATACATACATTATCTCAAAGAATTGTTGGAGATCTTCCGGTTCAGATTATATGCAGGCTATTGCTATTCCTGGGGTTACTGTCAACTCAAATATTATGGTTAATAGTGATGAATATCCTGAGATGACAATTCAGTGCTTTGATAATGTGGTTGTGCTTGTGACACATGATAGGATCCCTTCTACAAATTTTACAATAAAAGTAAATCATGATTAGTTTTGATGTTGTACCTTATACACTGCAAACTGATTGGAAGTGGGTCACAGAATGTAAATACAGAAGTAAGCACTCTATGTTATCACGTTTAACTAAGGCACAATGTTCATCGTGTTGGGGTTGTATCTCAAGTGATTGTTTAGAATGTGAATTAATAACAGAGCCACCGAAACTTATATTTGATCCAGTTAATTTATGCGATTTGCTAAAAGAGTCTGGGTATCCATCGGATGCCGCTGCTGATATTGCATACTCGAATGAAGAAACAGCTGGTGTTTATTATTTTTGTGAACCTTGTGCTAAAGATTTGCTACAGAGGAATCCAAAGGTTTATAAAAAGTGTGTGCAAATATCAGCTGATAAACGGGAATTCTTTAGTGAACAGAAGCATTTGCATAAAGATCGCGCTTTTGTACGTAAAGCATTATTAAATACTTTTCCTGACGAGGATCCACGGATTTTAGAGCAACAACTTGCTTTGTTCTGGATGAGAATAAATAAATTTTAACTAGCAGATGATATCGCAAAAGGTATTATCTGCTTTAGCTTTTATTATGTTATAATATTTAGTTATCTCATATTATAACAGCTGATTGGAGGTACTTATGACAAATCTAGATGTTATGAAACAAGCATTAACAGTGCAGATAAACAATTTATCTGCACCCGATTTTGAGAGAGTGATGGATACCATCATTGGGTTAAATGATAACGCTGATAAAAATAAGCTTTTGTTTAATGACACTCATTTATTATCCTGCGCTAATTGCCGTAAGATTCTTGGCGAGTGCCATCTTAATGGTGATTCTGACGATAGTGGAATTTCCGAGTGTCATCAACGTTTTGCTGAGTTTGCAAGTAGGCATTCCGCAGACACAGAAAAAGCTGTATTAACGCTAGGTCAGCTTCGTAGTTTGTGTGATCGGACTTGCGCAGTTTCAATCTGTAATAAGGCTACGCCAGATCTGACTTATGAGACTTTTAGTCAATTTAGTGAGATTCCAGAATCATATGATCATTATGAGTTGTATGGAGTTGGGATTACAGCTGTTGATTTATCGATCAATGGTAGAATCCACTGTGTACATGGGCTTGAGTTATTGATTAAAATTCCTTAATCCGATAGTATGTGCTAAGAGAGTACCTTAATGGTGCCCTCTTATTTTTTTGGAGGTATTTATGAAACTAGATGATTTTGCCTTTGCTTGTAATCACTTATGGTATAAACTCTCACAGAAAGGCGAAAATACTAACTGGCTATGCTTAACTTTTAATCATGCTTTGCTCGATCGTATTGATTCAGCATCGGAAATGTCAGACTTTAGATGTTTGCACCCAGAAGATGACTGTTCATCAATGCATGATGTCTATACAATTATGGGGATTGATAAATTACGTCTTCCATCAAAGACAGCATTAAATAAATTATCAAGTGCCTTAAAGTTATCAATGTTTTTTGATAAAAATTGCGTAACCTCAGCAACGAGATCTGAGAATGGAAAATTATTAAATTTATTCTGTTTGGATGGAAATGAAACTAAAGAACTTCCAGTGCTTGTGCTTCCGGTTTTGCGAACAAATTTATCTTATGACAAATTTAATAATAACGCAGAGTCTTTAAAGTATTTGCTTAACGCAATATGTCGAAATGACAATTTTCTTCCGTATAGTAAAACAACAATTTTGTGCCAGCAGGTGTCTTTAAGATTTGGTGACCTGCAGAATTCAGCACCAATGCAAGAAGAGTTATCAAAAGTATATGACAAGCTGGTATTTAATGCTTACACTTCAACACCGCCTCGATTTTTGAAATTTGTAACTCTTGATAGGTATACTCCTGACACAGGTATAACAACTGTGTTAATTATCCTGGAAAGAAAAGCTTATTTTGAAGATGAAAATTTCTTAAGAGCTAAAATTGATGTGATGTTGTCATTTATTAGAAAGCATGTTGGGCCACTTACTGTGAAATTTGGCAGTTTTCAGCTTGTCAAGCCATTATGTATACAGCAGCCTACAAAAGATCCACTAGATGATTGCTTTATTGATCCACCGCCTGAGGATACAGAACTTCCTATGAAAATGAACATATGAGGAGGTTTTACTCTTGAAGATTCATAAACATTTTCTAGTTGTTGCAGTTGCCGTTTTATCATTAATTCAAATTTCTGCTTTTGTTGCTGCAATTTTATTTATTTTAGCAGAATGCTTGACATTGCCACAGAGTAAATTGCTTGCCGGCTTTATTATAGCTTCTGTTTGCATTTATTTCTTATTTAGCGAAATTTTGAGAATTTATTCAGATGATTCCTAAGAAGACCAGAACAGTGCAGTCTCTTAAAGCAGATTTATAAAATAGTGTAACTTAGTAATAATTACGCAATAGGAGGAATTTATGCTAAATAATGGACTACGACAAGATTGTACAGTGAATGTTGTGACCATTGGCACACATTTATGGTACAAATTGCATGAATCGCAGGATACAATTTCTTACATGTGTATAGAAGGTATTTCTGCACAAGGCAATTTGATCAAAGGTCACGACCTTTAGATTTTAATTGACTTCATGTGAATAATCCTGATTCTGCTTTTCACAGTCTAACTTTGCTTGATGATATACAACTTATTTCTGCGAATAATATTTCAGATAGTCAGTTGCATTAAGCAGTATTTAAGGTGGTGTTATTATGGAAGTGATACATGAACCAAATGCTTATGAACGTGCAATACTCAGCAAGTCACATCTTAATGCTGATAAGTGGAGAGTAGTTGCAAAATATGGCAATACACTCGAGGTTATTAAAAATGGTAATTGTCAAAGAAGAGTCTTAAAGATTGGAGTAAAAAATGAGAGACAGAACAATTCTGCTGGAGAGTTTTGATGAGATTAAAATTCTTCAGCAATTTCTTTATATGGATGCTGATAATTCAGTTTCTATGAAAAATAAACTTGGCGTTATAGTACAGATCAGATTAACTGATGATTTGCAGTATCTTGGAAAGAATTTGCAATTTCCAAATGTTCCTGAGATGAATTTTGATGGAGAAATGAATCTTAAAGTATTCAGGGAACTTATTCAACAGCTGAAATTACAGCCGGCTATTTCTAATACTTCTCGATTCAAATCACGCTGGGAAGAGATTTGCGAGATCACTTTAGCTAATCTGGCACTTAATAAAAACAAATAAGGAGATATTCAAAATGTCAAATAATAGAATTAGATTTTCTACTGCATCAGTATTAGCTGATATTGATGGTGTCCCAACACTTGTAAAAAGTGCGGCAGCTTCAAAGTGCTATGAATACTGTTTAAAACATAACTGGGTTACAGAGACTGGTGCAAGTCTCAGGATCATTGATGCTTGCAGCGCGCCTCACTGTTAGGAGGTAGCTGATATGCACGAAAAAGGTCCATTCTTTGTGGATAATGGGATTTTGTTTATTAATGGCACACAAGTTCATGATTTAGCATCCGTACTTGATACTACCACAGGAGAATTGCTTGCATGCGGTGATTATAATAATGATAATCTGCAGCAAGTGTTTTCTGATGCTTTTAAGCGGTATATTAGCAGCGGACAACGCGAACATGCACACTCTTTAATGATTGTACATTACAATGAGCAGGATTTTAAGGATCTTGATTCAGTGTGCTCAATAGCTAATTATGAATTAGCGTGTGATAATAAGGAAAAACTAAAAGAGATTGCTTTTGCTAAAAGCACTGAATTAGAAAGACGAATTCCTGCTTTTCAGCGGCAGGGCTTCTAAAATAAACTGCGTGTCAAAAAATATTTACTCATGGCACGCAGTTTTTATTTTAGATTGTTGCCTTAATTTGTTATGAATTACTGGAAAGGATAATGTTATGATTTTAAGATCATCTGATGATATTGTTTCATTTATATTTTTCTGCATTGCGCTGATATTTATAGGCAATGCCATCATTCACTTCTTAAAACGAATGAGAGATCGTAAACGTGATCTTGCTGCAGCTTTAGCTATGTCTGAGGATCCTAATACTATTTATTACATAGATCACGTGCGGGCTTCTTCTGACTTTAATTTCAAATCATATTACATTCAGCATAAGCATCATATTTTAGTTTTTGCAATTCCGGATGAGAATGCTGTTTCGATTTTATCCATATAATACGAGGTTAAGTAATGTTTGCTGTATTATTTGTTTTGATAAGCACGATGCTTTTATCTGTGATAATTCATTTCCTATTTAAAGGATCTGAGATTGTACTTGATGTAATTATCGCTTTGTTGCTTTCATTGTGTTTGTTTTTGCCTGTTGGTAATCACTTTTTGCATTTCTTTACTATAAAAAGATTTTAAACAATACTCAGTTATGGAGATTTTATGAAACGAAATTTACAAGATGATTTAGATGCAATGATTTATCTTCTGTCCAAAGGTAAACCATACAATGATTATTGGCATTATTATAGTTTCAAGTTTTTGAATTCACAGCTACATAGTTATCATGCTTATGTAGCTCCTTTAATTCAAAAACTTGAGCAAAATAATTTAATTACAACAAAGAAACTTTCAAGGCTTAGATATATTTGTAAGATTGAAACTAAGGATATTCCTTCAGATGACTGGTTTCACTGTTATAAAGACAGTTTAGAGAAACGAATTGCTTCAAGATCTTATCAAACAGTTCCAATTGCTAATGGCGTTAGCATTAATGCACCTACTATTAAGCATAGAAAATATAGCTTTAATGATACAAGTTCAGGTAAAAGTTTTGTGATGCCGAATCAGTTTTCAGATCTCAGTGTGAAAGAAAGCTCTACTTTGGCAAAACAACATGTTTCTTATTTAACAGTTAGAGAACGAATGTTGCAAAAGGATGGAAGGTGATTATGTGAAAAAAGTTTTAGTGATCATTGCTGTCATTGCTTATGATTTGTCACCTATTGATTTATTCCCAGGTCCAATAGATGACGCTATTGTAACAATTCTTGGGTTTTTATGGACGCGTGTTATGGCAACTAAAGCAATAGGTACTTCAGGTACAGACGCTGCCGAAACGCATACTGGGAGCCTTCCAGCGTCTACTGCTCTAAAGCATGCGAATACAAAGTCTATTCATAAAACAGATGCTCCAGAGAAAATGTAGGAGGTTGCATGACTGATTTAAAAATAACTTTAGAGATTCCTGTTTCTGTAAAGTTTTTGACTGGTATTTTATTCGGCGAAAAAGTTTTTAGGGCACAGGTGCTAGACAAATTAACAAATGACGATCAAAGAGTTGTTGTTGAGTTTCCTGAGAATGTTGAAGATGTTAGTACATCATTTGTTCTTGGAATGTATTCTGATCTGAAAAGAAAATATGGAAGTACGAAAGCTTTGCAAATGATGACTTTATACAGTAGTTGTCAGGATCTCAATAATAAACTTCAGAAAATAATTGATGTTTATGGTTTATCTGGTAACAGTTAATGGCATTGAATTATTTTTATGACTGAGATATTAAACGGAGGATATTATGATCTATACAACATATTTTGGAAAATTGAATAGTAGAGATTTTGACAAAGCAAAGTTTACTCCGATTGCAATTTGTGCAAAACCACCAGAGGGATGGGCAGGCAAGTGTTTTAGTAGTCTTGCACCACATTATGATTTCTTTGTGCAGTACAAGAAAGATGGAAAATTCCCAACATTTAGTGAGCATTACAATGCTGAAGTTCTTGCAAAGTTAGATCCTTCTTTTGTTGGGCATCAGCTGCTTCTTATGGCAGATGCTGGAAGATCACCAGTAATGGTGTGTTATGAGAAGAATCCAGCTGCTTGCCACAGATCTTTAGTGGCCGCTTGGTTACGTCAGAATGGCTTTGAAGTAGAGGAGGTATAATATGGAATTTGTATTTTTATCAAATTTTGCCAGCAACTGGAAAGCTGGTCAGGAAGTAGAGGTCACTGAAGTTCCAGGGCATGATAAAGAATTTTTAGTTGATTCTGTTGCTCTTATTCCAAAGAGTGATTTATTACAGCATGGATATTTTAACGAGGATCCACCAAGTGTTGTTAATTGGTTTATTTTCACAGATCCTTACATGAAGTTTCAGGTAGGTGACAGCTATCCAATTGTTCTGGATAAAAATGGTAGAGCTGAGATTGGGGACTTAATTATTGACACAGATCTGCTTTACACACTGGGGCATTTACAATATGGTAGTACACCAAAAATTGAAGATACACTTTGTACGATATTGCATGATTTGTTACATGAATGTTACAAGGATGAGAAATCTACTTATCCGTTCATTTCCGGTAAGGTCAATGATATGATGCTGAATATCGGTGTAGAGAAAGCAGTTTCTTTTCTAAATGCTTTAGTGAGAGAAAGTAGAAAGTTTGTAGAAGAGAAAGCAGAGATTCTGCCAGAGCAAAGAGGACTCGTTGAAGTATATTTGAAAACAGAACTGACAAGAGACGAATGGGTAGCCATGATGCATGATTGGAATGCTTTTTCAACAAATCCTGCTAATTATAACAGTGATGTGATTATTGCTATGGTTAAGCAGTGGTTGTCTGATTACAGAAAATCGGCAGCCAATAAGCCAAAGACAATGAATCTTTAAGGAGCTGCTATGCAAAAAGCTAAAGTCTTAAATAAAGTCTTTGATGTTATTAGTGTAATTCTAACAGTTTTGATTTTACCATGGTTGCTTTTGATTGCTTTAATTGCTGTGTTATTTACTAATGGTGCAAGCCAAGATTGAGCGAGGATTAATGAAAGTCTTATTTATAATCACTATTACCTGGACAGATCTTAGATCAGATGTTTGATGGTTTAAAATTTTTTGAGTTTCAATCTACAGTCACAGATTTTAATACTAAAGGCTTTGTTATTGTAAAACCGCATAGGGAAACTACTTGACATTTTATGAAAGGAGATTTTATGTTTTTAGTCATTTTAATTGGGGTTTGCTTAACACTTACATGCTATTTATTTACGCATCAGCATTTTGTTGGAAGTGGATTTTTTGGGTTGTTAACTATGATTTTATCAGGAGTTTCAAGTGGCATTAGTACAACTAATGCCATCTGGTTTACCATTACTTGGATTGTCAGTATCTTACTGGCTGGCTTCTCTTTTGGAAAATTTTTTAGACAGCTACAGTTTTGCAGACGCAGATAGATTTACATCAATGTTTGAATTGCTCCAATAAAGATCCATGCAAAACAAATGAAAACTAAAACTCCCATTTTATTTTCACTTTTTGCATTATTGGCAACACGATTGTTGTAACGATTGTAGGCATCAGCCATGTTACTGCGAGAATTGTGCGAATTATATAAATCTCTTTTGTTTTCAATTCGCATATTTTCGTCTTTAACATACGCGATAATGGATAAAATTATTACTCCAATAAAACCAGAAATTACTTTGTGCTCAATGATAAATTGAATTATTTTCATAATTATGACCTCCTACAGTCAGTTTAGCATAAATCTAGGATTTGTAAAGGTCAAGAAAGGAGATTTTATGATTGAATGTATTCGAACTACTGCATCTGTGAAACATGCCAGATCATCAAAGCCGGCTACATCTAAGCAGGATGTAAAGGGTAAGCAGATAGCAGTCCACACAGTTAAATCTAAATAATTTGTTTGGATGGTAATGATACAAAAGTCATTACTATCATTAAGGAGTTTTATTATGCAAACAGCAATTTTGGCAATTCTAGGTCTTGTATTTATTATTTTCGGGATACTGGTTGGGCGTGCTTCCAGTGACGATGATAGTGAAGTTGGTTCAGTTGGTCGTGCTACTAGCGCATTCTTATTAATTATTGGTTTGATTTTGTTGATTTTAGCTCTTTTTGTTCCTAAGCAGAATAATGGGCATAAACGTCTTGAGTCTGAAGCTATTGAAAAGTCTGAAGATGGAAGCAGGCTCTATGCCAATGGTCATCTTGAAAATAATATGGATATGAATGAGCTTGTCCTTAAAGATTATACTGTCACTGTTGATAAAGATAAGATTTACTTAAAGGAGAAATATCAATGAAAGGTTTATTACTTGACACAGAAGAGAACCAGATTAGAAAAGTTGAAGTAAATGAGCTTCATGATTATTATAAAGCAATGCATTGTGATTGCATCACTGTTGTGTATACCGAACTTGAAGGTCAACAGCTTGCAATTATTTGTGACGATGAGGCTCTTTGCAAAAGTGGTTGTCTAATTCCTACAGTGAAATTGTCATCAGGTGACACTATTAAAAATAGTGTCATTTTTGCTGCTATTAAGCCTGGATCTGATGATTTCAGTGACCTTTCTGAAGCATTGGAGGATTCTATTTTGCAGAAAGTAGCACATTCCGATTCAGGTCGAGTTATGGTCCTACTGTAGTAGGTGCTGTGTGTTTGCAAGTCTAGAACTTTAGACATGCAAACACACATGAATACTTCAGTTTTTAGAGTAAACTATTATAAAGGAGATGCTTTATATGTCTAATAAATTTATGCTTGCAGAAGATGATTTATCCTCCAGTGAAACCAAGGCTACTGATTCTCTTAAGATTTCAGTTAGACCAGTTGTGTGCGATTATGGTATTTATGAAAATGATAAGCTTCTTACAGTTATAAATAATCGTTTCAATGCACTTTGATAAAGGCAATACTTGTGAAAGATGTCAAATATGGACAGGGATTTAATGGAAATCCAAAATTTTCAAAGGAAGATTTTCAGGCATTGCTTGATGCATTAACAACAAAGGAGGGCAGATAATGGGAGATGGAGATTTAGAAACAACAGGATGCTCTTTTGCAGATGCAAGACGAGATTGTGATGACGATTGGGATACTTATTGTACCAAGTCTGGAGATTGTCCTTATCAGGATTGGAAACGTGATTGTGACGGCGACTACATTGTATTTTGTCGTGCATGACAAGCTTCAGATGCTTAAACATTAAATTAAAAGGAGGACATATAAAATGAGTGAGCAGGCAACAGAAAAGAAAGTAGATACAGAGGTTAAGAATACAGAGCATCCTGTTTGGAAGGTGCTGGACAAGAGCAAATTTGTTAAATCATCATGGGTTGACTTTGAGAAAATGTATGATTTCATCAATAACCTTGTTAAGGCAACAGGAAACACTACTGTGGATGGAAAGACAGTACCAACAATGAGAGTCTTCTTTGATATGTGGAACAACAACAGCAGCGAGGTCTTTTGGATTCTTAATTCACTTGTACGTGACAAGGAAGAGTACAGCAAAAGTTTATACCGGAAATATTAAAGATCTTGTTAAAGAGTGAGCGGTGAATTTATGAGGCTATTAAAAAGTTTTGGTTTTGCAATTTATTTTTTGGTTGTTCAGTGCATTGTTACTGGATCTTACCTGCTTTTACGATTATGGTCTGATACTACTTGGTTAAATGTAGTATCAGACACATTTTACAATTCAGGTGCTGTATCACTTGCTTATCTTAAGCTGATTGCACAAGCCTGCTTGCCAGCAATGCTTGTTGCAGATTGTATAGCATGCATTCCAATAATTGTGTTTCAATTAAGACAGCATTTGGCAGTAGTTCACAAGCCTTCGATTAAAAGTTTCCTTGTAGTTTCAACATCAGCATTAGTGCTGAATGCCATAATTTCTGTAGTTGTCAATCAATTACCTAATTCAGCATCATCTTCTTTTTACAACTCATTAATGAATGCTTTAATATGCGATAATCATTTTTTAGTTTTTCTGGTTTCTGCAATTGTAGCACCTATCACTGAAGAGTTGGTGTTCAGATTTTGCATCTGTAAGATATTGTACGCTAATAGGAGGCTATTCGGAATTATAGTCTCAAGTCTATTGTTTGCGCTGGCTCACCTTAATGTAATTCAAAGTACTTATGCTTTTATTCTTGGATTGATTCTTGGGTATATTTATGTACACAGTAATTTTAACCTGGCACTGCCAATTTTGTTTCATTTCGTTGTAAATGGGAGTTCTGTTCTTTATGAGTATTTCAGCAAACCTACAATTATGGTTGGTGCACTTTTCATGCTTTTTAGTATAACATGGTTATTCCTTTGCAGGTTACAGCAGCTATTTAAGAATACATCATGTTCTCTCTGTGTTTAGAGACTTTATTACATTTGCTGATCCATGATTTGGAGACTTACAAAATAAGACGAATTTGTAATCATAATTTGAAAAGCCTGCGGTCAACACAGGCTTTTCAAATTAGATGTCTTTTACAAGATCTTTCCAGTATGCAATTCTCTTCTTTATTATTTTTGCATCAGTAGTTCCAGATCCTCCGAATGCTCTATACTTCTTATTATTTTTGTATGTATCAGAGAAGCTAGAAATTACGATACAATACTTTTCAAATTTCTCATGATTATTCATGAAAGGTCTAGCTGTCATGATTATCATAGGTATTGATGTTGCTGGTATGCGTAATTTAGTTTCCTTGAATTTCTTATCAAGAAGGTCTAAAATTTTATCAACCTCTTTTAGTTTATTTTGTTGTTCTGCAGTGATGTTAAGCAAGAATGCATCAATATCCTGTTTACGGAATGAAGTATAATCATGCTTATTATCAGTACAGATCAGCATTAAACTCTGTCTTATAATATCACGGTCTGTTGCATTTTTCTTTTGTGCAAGAGTCGTATTAGTCTTAATAAATTCATGCTCAGCTAAATGTCTAACAGTTTCACGTAATTCTTTGTTTTCATAAATTGTTCGCATTTGCTTAGCATTTAATGGTTTACCGGAGTTTAATCCTTCAAACAGATCCAGTATGTCCTCTTCAGATGCATCTATTAATTCCATTACGTGAATTTCTTCATTTAACAGAGTTTGTTGTGTTTGTTCATCCAGTTCAGAAAATTTTTTTCCAGCAATTTCTTTTTCTTGTCCTTTGACAATAACCGGTTTAGTATCTGATGCCAGTGCAAATTCATCAGCTATGAAATCTCTAAGTGTTGAAAATCTTTGAATTCCGTCAAGTAGAGAATCATTACCATTGATTCTTTCCGCATAGGTAAACGTCAGCGGAATTCTCTTTAATAATAGTCTAATGAATTTTGCCTGTTGTTGTGCATTCCATTGACCCTCTCTTCTTTGTAATGGATGATTGAAAAGCACTTCATTGTTTTTAATAGCATAAATCCATGCCTGGATGGTTTTTGTCTGTAAATTGGTCTCCATGAACTCCTCCTTGAATTTTTCTTATTTATAACAGTATCACATTTAAAAATAAATGTAAATGTGAAAACTGTCAGTCAGTTGAATTTTTGAATCTTCTCTACAGGTTTCGACATTTGTCAGAACCAATTTACGTAGTTGAAGTAGATATAAAATTGTAATACTACTTATTTAAATGGAGGATTTTATGAATAATACATTTATTTTATTGTGTTCAGAGAAGCCAAAAACTTGTATGAATTGCCCATGTTCTTCTGTTGTTCTTAGTGACACTAAGAAGTTTGTGCATTGCAGTTTAGTGGGAAAAACATTAGTTTCCTCAGATTCATCCTTCATCTTTGATGATTGTCCATGCGTTTCATCATCAGATTTAAAAAGCACCATAGAACAGGCAGATAATAATGGTGACTTAAATCCTGACAATATTGCACAGATGAATTACGTCAATGGTTGGAACAGCTGCTTGTCTCACTTAAGTAATTTGATAAAAAAGCAGAACGAAATCGAATCAATACATACAAATGCAAGTCAGATGAATGCGCCTGATCCAATAGAAGAGAATAAATCTTCAGATTTGTTAAGACCAAGTACTGAGGATGAAAATGACAAAAAACCTATTCATATTCTGATAAGGCATGATAAGGTTTTTCAAAAAGCCTTTCAACATTTAAAGGATTATAAAGCTGAGCATGGTAATTTGTGCGTTCCACAAAGTTATGTTTGCTCTGATTGTTATAGACTTGGAGATTATGTTCATCGAGCAAGAGCTACCTTTAAAGGAAAGAGAACATCATTTTTAACACAGAATGATATTGATCAGCTTAACTCAATTGGTTTTGTTTGGGATATAAGAAAGTATCAGTGGGATATTGGCTTTGCTCATGTTCAAAAATATTATGAGCGTTTTGGCAATACACGAATTACTTTTAAGTACGATGATCCGGATGACGGTTTTCATACCGGCAGCTGGTTTTATCATAACTGGCTTGCATGCGCAGATCCTCAGAAACGTAAGGTCTTTTATGAAACCGATCCAGATTGGGGTATGAAAGTTTCTGCTAGCAAGTCGCGTAAGTACTCAAAACCAGTTAAGGCAGCATGCCAAGGTAACAAGGCGGCGAAAAGCAAGAAAGGTACTAGCACTAGTACAGAACAGGAAATACAGAATCTTGTAGATCAAAACCTTGGCATCCAGGAAATAACATGTGATTTACGTGTTTTACGTTGGACTCAGGGATATAATAACGCGAAAAAGTATTTTGCGCTATGTCACAATCTTTGCGTTTCTGATTCTTATCAGACAAAGAGTGGGTTTCCACTTGGAGAGTGGCTAAAACGTCGTCGTGAAGAATATTGCAATAATATACTATCTGCTCATAAGATTCAACTATTAGATCAATTAAACATGATATGGGATAAGGATTCCACAAATATATTACACCATTTACAGAAATAATTGGAGGGATTTAATGAAACGCATTGACGATTGGGATAGAGGAGTTAAGCATTGTGAGGATTACATTGCTGCTCATGGTGATTTAACTTGCAATTGTATGTATATCGCAGATGATGGCTATAATCTTGGACAATGGATTTCAAGAAAACGGCATGCTTATAAATTAGGACAATTAACTGAATCTGAAGTGGCTCAGCTACATAAGTTAGGTGTCTTACATCTTAAATCTGAACGTTCATGGGAGGCTGGCTGCAAGCATGCTGCTGAGTACATAATGTATACAGGCAATTATAATGTACCATTTGAATACTGTTGTGCAGACGGATTTCGGCTCGGTGTTTGGGTCTCTTATGCAAGAAATTGTCTTCGTAATCCAGGTCAAAGAGAGCTGTCAGATTCACAACGTATAATGTTTTTAAGTCTCGGTATTCCACTTAATAAGCGTGAAGATTCCTGGTTTACTGGTTTTGAGCATGCAGAGGTTTTTGGTATTCACATCACCATCTTAATGTGCCCACGAACTTTATTTGTGAAGATGGGTACCGTCTTGGTGCCTGGATTGCAAGACAGCGTAATAACCTTAGATATGCAGATGAGAAACAAGCAATGACAAGAAAGATGATTTTGCAGCATAGTTCAAAGCTTAACAGAATTGGTATGTTGTGGACTACTAATGAAATTCAGTGGTGTAGAAATTTTTTCGCAGCCCTCGACTTATATAGCACTCACGGATATTTTAGCGTTTATGATGCTAAAAGTGGCTATCAAATGTCACAGCTTAGAGAATGGGCAAAGATGACTAAAAATTGTCTTTCAGGTAAATCTGATAAATTTACCAAATTGATAAAATTATACGATGAAAATTTAAAAATGTTGTTTGGAGGAAAAGTATGCTAAATTCAATAATTGGCTTCATTATGGCCAATATTAAGTATGTCATTTTAATTTTGGCTGGTATTTTTGTTTTCAAGAAGGTGACACATACCATATTGAAAATTGTGATCATAATACTGTTAATACTTGTGTTTGTACATTTTACAGGTTTTACACCGGCTGGGGTTATTGGAGTCCTCAAAAATCTTTAATACAGTGTCAGTATAGCGTACAAGCAAAAATGCAAAACCAAAATATCTAAATGACGGTGTTATATAAAATTGTCATGATAAACAAGGTTGTATTCTTTGTAGTTATTCTTCTTACAATCAAGCACTTGTGATTGATTGCTGTTTGCATAACACCTAATTTTTGTATGGTATGCATGGGGTCAAATCTATGCATACCATTCAGGGCATTGTCGTGTCCTAGTATAACAATTCCTTATGCAGTAAATGTGTTACAGCTTTTACTGCATTTCGCCCATTTGGGCCATTAGCTGGAGCTAGACTCCTTAAGCGGTCTGCAGTAGTGCACATTACTGCAGACCATTACACGAATTTTGAAGAGAGCTGGAAAACCAGTTCTCTTTTTTATTTTCGGTTTATTGACTTTATTTTTGTAATTTTGGAGAATTTAGTGAATGTTATTAAATGATATTGTGAAAAGCACAATTGCAACCATTACAGCTTCAAATGAGACTGCGAGTGTTACCTTGCAGTCTGAAATTGTACCAATGTGTCAAGAAGATATTGATTTTTTACAGTCCTCTTTTAAGGGTAAACGTGCACCATCTTTTTGTGCCATGCATTTAATTAAAGATGATGAAAACGTGATTATATTTGCAAATAGTACGGCAACTTGTAATTTAACTATCCTATATGATTTCAAGCCATACATATGGGTTAATGTTACTATTGTAAAAATGAATTTACCTAATCTCGGAACATGCCACGTTGCTTTTAGTTTCGATGATGTTTCTACTTTTAATAGAAGATCTGAATTTAGAGTATGGCTTGGGTGCGCTGGTATAGCGACATTTGGAGATTCTCAAGTTCCACAAGATGTGTTTGTCAGAGATTTGTCACCATCTGGTGTAGGTCTTATGGGACCAAATGATTTATCTTTGGCAAGGTATACTCCAATTCATTTGCAGTTTAGGTATTCTTTAACTAAGCGATCAGATCCTAAACTGTATACTATCGACGCTTCAATTGTGCGCTGGACACCAATTAATAGTAGCAAGTATTTAATTGGTTGCCATATGAAATCACAGAATAAAGATTTGACTAGAATGTTATATGCAAAGCAAAGACAAGATTTAAAATATGAACAGGAGCATGCATAGTAATCGAGCTTCATTTTTGCATTATTTGCAGAAATGGAGGCTTAAATGATTTTACAACTTTATGACATTAAACTTAAAGATGATATTCCAACTCTTTTTAAAGTTAAGAATTTTAACATTCCGGATGCGAATTTTAATACACCATCCATGGTTACAACAATAGTGCGTGATCTTTTTCATACAGATACATTGGCTGATGAGTTTACTTATTTACTTACTTTTGATAATGCTATGCGTCCAATAGGTATTTTTGAATTATCAAGAGGTTCTGTTAATCTTTGTTTAGTTTCAATGCGAGGTATTTTTATTCGTGCTTTGCTTACTGGTGCATCTTCCATAATTTTATTGCATAATCATACAAGTGGTGATACATCACCTTCAAAAGCTGACTTTAAAACTGCAATAAAATTAAAAGTTCTTGGCAATGTTTTAGAAATTCCATTACTTGATTTTCTAATTATTGGCAAAGATTCTTATTATAGTATGCAAGAGAATGACTTTAAAAGTACGCTTAACTAGGTTATTATTTGCAATTTTATAGAAATTCAGAATTGTAATTACAACGAGATTGGTGTATATAATAATGTAATATACTGTAATTTAATGGAGGTGATTTTATGTTCTGGGATGGTAAGAAAGAAGTAACCAAGCAGGATATTAGAGATATTTATGCTGAAGAGTTGACAAAGCAAGGTGCTAAAGAACTTTGGACTCTAAACCCTACTAATTTTGAGACCAGAGAAGTTTGCCCAGATGTCGTAGTTGTAACAGATAAGCCATTTGATACAGAGCGATTACGAGCATGCTATGAGGATGAAGATTTTACAATGTACCTTTCAATTCGGGTGAAACATGATATTCATGAAATGGATGGACTGTTTAAAACACCATATACATGCATGTTCAGAGAGGGGGCTTGGCAGGATGCCAACTAGGCAACCAGTAACTTTTGAGATGGTTACAAAATGGAATATTATTTTTAAACAAATACAACAGGATTTAAATGAGTGCACTTGCATTAGTGCACTCATTTCTTTTATCACTTATTTGTATGAAGTATCTATTGTAACAATGACATTTAAGCATTCTCCAGGAAAAATAGCTTCTTATAGAGAAGTTTCAAAATGTTTACCTTGCACAAATAATATTTCCATGCTTGTCATGCTTCGAAATAAATTAATTCATGAACTATATGATGTTGATAATGTAATAGCATTTATCAAGGATGGGATTACTGATTTTGGCAAGGAAAATTGTGATTTTTTGTCAGAACAGTGCTTTAATTGGGAAATTGATGTCTGGTATGAGTTTCAAAAGGCATTTCTAAAAATTGGAGATTATCACTTAAATTCTCCTGAGAAAATGTCGTTTTAGAGGAAATTCAGTACCGGTATAGATACACAGCAAAATTTATATAATTTTGTAATTACATAGAAGATAGCAGATAAGCAATTTTGGGAAGTTCAGAACCTGAAATTGCTTGTTGCATTTTCTATATAATTTTGTAAATCAAAGATTGTTAAATCTGACGATTTCATGCTTAACTTGAGTAGCTCAGTGGGAGAGCAGCGAGGCTGAGGCGTAATGCAAATCGTATGCATGGGTTCGAATCCCATCTCAAGTACTGCATACTTACAACTTTAGTATTACATGAAGATAAGAAAGACAGGCAAGCGAAAATAAGTCCTGCACCTAGGTGTAAATTGTGAATGACATGGCTTTCACACAAAAATGAATGGTAAGTCTTACTAGACGGAACCGCCTTAAAAGGACGAATATTGTATAGTAAGCTATAGGTCTTCGTAGCGTAAGTAATGTAAGTATGTGAAAATGATTGGATGTTTCATTTTCATCCAGTTCTCCATTGTAAATTTACAAGTTCAAACATGGTAAGTTTTATCTTACCGCTGATTGGTTAGTGTAGACCTACCCCAAGTTTTGCACTAGCCATTCTTCCTCTATAGCTCAAAGGTAGAGCACCTGACTGTTAATCAGGGTGTTGCAGGTTCGAGCCCTGCTGGAGGAGTTGGTAGCAGTGAAGGAGTATTTAGCACAGTGCTAGGTGACTAATGGGCACTCACATTAAGCCAGGCAAGGGCATGCCGTGGGCAGCTACTATCCTTGTTCAGTCATTTTTATGACAGGTAGTTATTATTGAAAGTTGCGTGTGTTCTGAGAAATAACTACCTCCAGGCTAGGACACAACTATGAGTAAAACTTTAGCAACGGCTTGGTCCTTTCGTTTTTTGTCGTTATGGCGGAAATGGTAGACGCGCCAGATTTAGGTTCTGGTATCATGCAGATGTGTGGGTTCAAATCCCACTAACGACATTCTTCCCTGGGGGAGAATTTTATTGCGGGGTGGAGAAGTGGAAACTCACTAGGCTCATAACCTGGAGGTCGCAGGTTCAAATCCTGTCCCCGCCATTTTTGTTAAATTTTCTTTTTAAGAAAGCTCTACAATGGCAACATCAAAGAAGATGACTATAGAAAATGGAAATACTGTATCTCAGGTATCCAATAAAGATCAGAAGCTGCAAGAGCTTGCAATGATTCTTATTAAGCATCAAACACCAGAAATTGTAATAGTACAATTTCTTTAAACAGTGGATACGATGAGGAGAAAATTAACAAAACTATTGCGGAACTACAAGCAACTGAGAATCTTTGGGATATTCATGTTTCCTGATCAGTACTGGAGGTTGCAAAAACAGATATGGAGAAAGCTTTTATTTTTATAAGTGTATTTATGTGTACTGTTTTACTGGGATTTGGTTGTGTTACTTTTTGCACGATACACACTGTTAATGTATCAAATAATAAAAAATTAACAGAGGCATCAGAGCAAATTGAAGAGTACAGGGCTAAAAAAGAAACTTTAATCAAAAAAGCGAAAAAGAAAGATGCAGCTTATTACGTTGATGGTGTAAAGCAGGATACTGATTTTGATCCGGATGGACTAAATCTTGATGATTACAAAGTTGAATACAATGAGAATAAGTTATACTTCAAAAAGGTAGAGAAAGTTCAAAATTCTACAAAGAGTTATACAAATTTCATGCCATTGTTTTTACCTATTTTTCATTGATATTTTTTGGGCTATCGCCAAGCGGTAAGGCACGGGATTTTGATTCCCGCATTCGTTGGTTCAAATCCGACTAGCCCAGTTCGGAGTATGCTACCACAAATTGTGGTAATGCGGATTCTGGCAGCGGAAAGAGTTCCGCTTTATGAATTTATACCACATAGGCTTGGCAGTTAGAGAACTGCGGTTAATTGTGGTGATCGCACATGCAACCGGGTATGCTGCGATCGTATTATTTTCGGAAGTGGTTAAGTCCTGTAATGTGAGCTTTTAGCATAAACGTTACTGGGTAAGATGAGTTGGACCACCGACTGTGCTAATGTGGGTTGAGGGTGCGGGGCTTGTAGATCAGCAAGTCGTATTATTGGCATGCTAGAGTCATTGCAACTACAGCGTGTGTTGAATTCAGAATGATCAACTGAAAACTGTATGGTGACCAAGGGAGATGCTGAGGATTATAAGGAATTCACAGTAGCCATACTTTTATATTTAATGGCTTGGCGCAGCCCACGGTGTGAATAGTGGGAGGAGTAATCGCAGATTCTATTATGCTGGTGATTACAAGCGTTCAAGAGTGAAATGGGTAGGGACGAAGTGTGTACTGGATAGCGCGCATCCGGTACATGCGACTATGAAATCATCATTCAAGGTGGTGGAGGTGGCTGCATGCCAGGAGAAGCATTTAATTTGCATTGGGCACTGTCACAAGGGAATGCTTATGCATTTGTGTAGAATGAAGGATTTTATAGAATTGAATCAAATCGAGGTATGGACAGTGGCGAGGAATTAACTTGGATGGGCATTGCAGGATAATGCCTGGTTCTTTCCTGTTGGTTGTACATGGCGGTACAAGTGTAGATTTGATGAGGAATGGGTTATGCATCGTTGGTGTAACCCATTCCATTAAGTTTGGGGTTGTATTTTGGTTTCGACAGGGATAGGAACATTTACAAATCGCTCGTGGGCAACCTACGTAATGGAAGAAAATTAAAATTAAACGCAAATACACGTTTACAGATGGCTGCCTAATTGCAGCTGACTCAGCAAGTAGATAATGCTGGTATCTTGTGAGTCGAAAGGACAAGCTTTGTGCGTTTCTTGGTAGGCTAAATGTGAAACCAAGTGGTGGAATAGACGGAAAAGATGAGACGCTTAAACCTACGCGTCTAACAGCGTAAAGTTTGTAAATAAGTATTATTTTTGGACAGGGGTTCGACTCCCCTCAGCTCCATTAACTTGATAATTGGATAGTGTAAGGTGCAGTACGGTTGAGGTACCGCAGTAACCGGTTATAGGTTTGTTACAACCTTACACATTAGGTTAAATTATCCTTGTTAACTATAATTAAAAATGGCACGTATGGAATGTGCACTGAAACAAAGAATGTTATAGTTTAATGAGTTACAATTAAATATGGCTTCACAACCAAATAAGATAAGGTGTATGACTGCTAAGATCATTTTGTGTGTTTCAGTACAAGGCAGTCGAGAGATTCAGTAGAGAAGAGTATCTTGCCTCACAATTATGTTAGGAGACCGCGAGTAGTAACGCACCGCCTGGATCGCAGAGAAACACATTTTGGACCATTAGCTCAGATGGTTAGAGCGTCCGGCTCATAACCGGATTGTCTGAGGTTCAAGTCCTTGATGGTCCATTGCATCTTTAGATGCTTATTTGCGTAAGGTTATTGATGGTAATCAATGCTAAATTCCCTTAAAAAGGTTTCTGTGATGAGCAGAGTAATATTAAACACGCGGTCTCGTGTTTTCGACCATGCGACTTACGTAAACAATAAATGAAGTGCATGATGCTGTCAGGCATGACTGAGGGGTTCGATTCCTCCTAGAAGTAAGGTACACATAAGATACAAAAGCAGTTTGAGTCTGCTCGCTTCATTTGTTTAGATTATTAAGCAGTGCTGAAAGATAGACAGGCAATCCATGTTCAATAGCGAGAGTGATCATGCGCCGTGCAGTTAACACGGAGTAGGGTGAGCTAATCTACACCTTGGGCGTGCGTAAGGTTGACTTGGTGACAAGTGTGCATGGGTGAGAGGCCTGTGCCTGCTTAGAAAAGGGAACTGGAGGGAACTGGAATGTCCTCCAGTTCCCTTTTTGCTTTTTAGGATGCCTCAATAATTACACCTAATTACAATAAGATTAGTTATTTATGAATTACTTTTAATTAATTGACAGTTTTGGTGTATCATACTATTATAGTAGTGAGAATTTTATTCTAATTTAATGATCTCTATAAAACAATGAGTAGGTGATAATATTATGAAGATTAAAAAATTAGTAAATTGTGCTGGAGCGGAAAGATTTGGGACTTGCGCTGAATGCGGAAAAGGATCTAAGGAGGATCCCGAAATGTTTAAAATAATATGGGATGGAAATAGCTCTATAATCTTATGTAAGGAATGCGCAGCTAAATTAAAAAGCCAATTATAAGACAATGAAATTTGTCTTCGAGGAAGAGTTGGGAGTGTAACATTACTATTGGCTTGTATGATGAGCTATTATCATTTTGTGAGGCAATTTTGACTGAAACTAAAATACCTTTATTTTTAATGGATGACTTAGGTCATCCATTTCTTTTTTTGGAGGATTTTATGGAAAAAGATTTTGATGCAATTTTAAAGACTGAATACTCAAACCGGTTTGATGAGATACGAAAGAAGCAAATGATAACGTCTTTTTACAAGTATGGGGCTTTAAAAGATAATTATCAAAAATTCAAGTGTATGAAAGCACTTGAAGATGTTCAGCTTCGTATTCAAAAATATAAAGAAACTGGCAATACTGAATTTCTTGCAGATGCGGCTAACTTTCTCATGATTGAGTTTATGTATCCAAGTATTGATGGCGCAAAGTATACTCCAACTCATACAGGGGCCTGTGAGATTGCAGGTTTTAGCATTAATGAGATTAGAGCAGGTAAGGCATAGGCAAAGATTGAATAGAGAAAGTACTTGTATTACTACTAAATGTGATTTAAATTTAGGAGGGGTTTATCATGACACTATATCATGTTTCTTTTGGTTTACAAGAGATTGAAAAGCTTTTTACACCTAAAGTGCCTGAATCATGTGCTGCAATACATGGTGAAGATACGGAAACACCGCGTATCTGTTTTTCTTCAAGTATAGCAAAGTGCATACAGGCCACTGAATGTTTGCCAGCAGTTGGGGAACCAATTACTGTTTATAAATTAGAAGTCGAACCAAATGATGACAATTTAATGTCACCAAATGATTTGTATTCTTCTGGCAAGGTTCCTGATGCTTTAGAGAATCAGGAATACTGGTATCTTAAAGAAGTTAGTCTAATTGGCGAACATCGCATTATTACATATCAGGATTATGAATTTTCGTTTGCCTGGACTGTAATTAAAATGCAGGATGTTGTTAAAATTGTACAGAGTATAGTAGATACTAATTCTCTGAATGTTGATCTGAATGTTTTTGTTTCTGAGAAAGATGCAAATGCTATTTACAGAACTTTTTGTCAATGGCTTGACAGGAATGGATTCTACTCTTTAGAAGATGAGTTATATGATATGGTCTCTGAGCTGCCATGGGCACAGTTGAAAGTCCTTAATCGTTTAGATACAGTGAATTACAATGGTGTAAGATTCGGATTTGTTGCAATTGATAAAAAGCCTCATATTGCTTTTTCTAACTCAGTAATGAATGCTGCACAGGCAACAGGAATTGTGTCAAACCAGTTCTTACTTTATGATTATAAGGAACAGGTTTTCTGTAGAAGTCTGGCAGATGGCTTACACTGGTTCAGATGTGGCGATTTAAAAGAGGTTAGTGAACCACAAAAACTTAAGATTTAAGAAATAGCACAGTGTACTTTAATGTTAGTGTAAATGGAGCAATAAAGATGTTTGAAAATGATATAAGAACCTGTCAATGCTGCAATAAGAAAGTAGCGCGTAGTGATATGCTGTTTACGAAAGACTGCCATGGTATAGCTTACCGTTTAGTATGCTATAACTGCTATAAGAAATTAATGGCTAAGGGGTATGATGGAGAGTATTATGATGCCAGCGATGAAAACTTAAGTGCTGACGATTACTAATCTTTGTACAGCCTTTAATTCTCAGTTTTGAGTTAAAGATAACGGTTTGTATTGTATTTTTATTAGTGTGAGGTTAATTAAAAGTGTTGAAGAGAAAATCTTCAACACTTTTTTGTTTTCTGGGTATTTACTACAATTTTTAGTTTGGGATAACCAGAACTCCAAACAGATAGCTTTACCAATATATTATTATAAGGAGGCATTAAAAGATGGAAAGAAATGAATTTATTGAAGGTTTTGGCAAAATATCTTCAGATTGCAATCGTATGACTGAAAAGCATGACATTCATTATATGATTGATAATACAAGTGCTGCTCCAAATGTTAGAGGTAGAAAAACACTTGTTATTATTATGGAAGAACTTGCAGAGTTGTCAAAAGAGGTTGCAAAAGCTTACAGGGACAAAGTAGACTATTTTAATTTACTTCAAGAGATGGGAGATGTTCTGATATGTTTGGATTCTTTGCAGGATATATTTGGAATATCAGATGAAGATCTACAAAAAGCTAAAAATGTTAAGCTAGCTAGAAATATGCAGAGAGTTAAAGATAACGGAACTTTTGATTAGAGGTAATTATGAAGAAGCAATTAATTTTATTATGTAGTATTGCATTACTTGGTTTGACAGTAATTGGTTGTGATGATGATAATGAAGCTAGTTCATCTGAGTCTTGTGCCTCAGTGAGCGATAATGATTTGTTTGTACTTATTACTGAAGATAAATCTAATACTTTAACAGTGAATAGCAATAATTATCACCATTACTATTATTTACGTGATACTGGAATTGTTTACGCTGGTTTAATAGCACCTAATACTGTTAAAAGTGATAGTGAATTTGTTTCTCCGGCTATTTCAGAGCATGGCAATTATTATCGCTATGATGCAGAGAAACTGCGAGTTGTAGAAGTAGACTAGGAGGATTATATGAGATTAGTTACATTTCAAGACAAGTCTGTTTTAAATGCATTAGAAGATGGTATTTGGTATTCAACTCGCGATAATCGTATGAAGTGCATTGATTATGATTATGTGGACGAAGAAGGGCATTATCCAATATATACATTTGCATCAACACAGCTTACAACACATCTTACTTTTGGTTTATCTTGGTTTTATGCCAGTGCTTGCCATTTGGCAAGGTTTATGCAGTTTGATTTAGAGCAACGTGTGATGCTTGAATTAGAGGTATCTGAAGATTTTATATTAAGTATGAAACAGCATTCCTGCTTTTTTGAACAGCGTTGTTCAGATGATGATCCAGATCGTGAGACTACGCGTACAAATTATAAGCATGAGCATTATTGGGTTAAGCGCGATTTGAGCAAAGGTGAAGTGTTTACATGTGATTTCCTTCAGCATGCTAGAAAGGAAGGTCTTGAGCATGAACTTGAGGCATTGATTCCATGCATTAAAAAAGAACATATTGCAGCCATAAGATCATTTACTTATGAATATGCAGAGAACGATGATGAGATAATTAAATGCAAAACGATTTACAGCAATGCATCTCTCACACCATTGTGGAACGGAACAGTGTATTTAAGTGGTGACGGTTACCCAAGGTTTAATCCAGTTGAAGATGCTGATATTTTGAAGGAGATTGCTGAGCTTAAAGCTAAAGGTCGTTACCCATGCGAGTCTCTTTTGGCTATTCAGAAATATGGCGCTAAATCTGTACAGGATTACTGGACAATCTCAGAGTGCTTGTCATGCTGTTGCAAAGAAACGGCGAAGCAGATTAGGAATATTATTGCTGTAGCTCAAATTGCTAAAGATGATTTTAATACTATGACAATTGAGGAAGCTGTGAATCGTGCAAGAGCCAAGATTAATAAAGCACCTGTAAGAATGGTATTATAACTTGTCATGATCAGCAGCAAGATCAGCTCCAGATTACAATTGAGGAGGTTTGTATAATGCATGAAACCACCGAAACTCAGAAATTAAAGACTAAGTTCGTAAATAGAGATGTCGCTATTGGTGGCAATAAACAAATTTTAGAGTTCATTGCTGGGGTACGTTTTCAATGTTCCCCGGCTTGCTCCACAGATACAAGTGTAGAAACTATACGTTATTTGTTTGAGGCAGGCTACTGCTATTATTTTGCACGCATGCTTGAAGATGCTTTCCCAGGTGGTGACGTGTGTTTAATGTATCCTTTTGGCCACATAACATATGTTTATGATGGGATTATTTATGATATTGGTGGGGTGAGCGATGCTGAGTATGAATCACTTATCCCTATCAAGTATCTTGACAACACAATCAGTATTTTTAAGCACAATGGGGACTCTGATGTTTCAAGAGAAGATGGTAGACGTATAGCTGATGAGTGTATTAAACAAGGTAAAATTATTGCTGGCAAGGGTTATTTTGAACTGACTCAGCGATCACAAAATAAACCACAGAATATTAAATTAGTTTAGGAGGATTAAGTTATGAAAGATGAGAATCAACATTTTAAAATTACTAGTGTGCAGTGTACATATTATAAGCCAGGACACTTACGTCCTATTTTAATGCTGAAACCACATTATTCTAGTAAATGTAACTGTGGTTGCCATTACTTTATGCATGTATTAGTTGTTTCTGATAGTGGAACAGAATTTGTTGGACTGAGCTGTATTAATTGCCACAGATCGGATATATGTTTCAAGGATGAAGCTGATGCTGCTTTAAAGACTGGAGTGTGGGCAGATTATGAAACTTTTATAGATAAAGCTATCTCGTTTGATTCGTACGTTGGTGCTGACGGGAAACCACACTTCATTGAATTTGAACAGCAGGATGCTTGTACATGTGGCAGTTTAGAGTTTGCATATTATAAGAGAACTACAGACTGTAATGATATGCTTACTTGCTGTAACTGTGGACGTTGTATTACTATAAGTAATCTACAATTTTCAGCTGTCCATCGTTCAACAGGAAAGGTTTTTGATCCAGAAGAGCGTGATGATTGGTCTGATAATGATCAAAAGATATATGATTCAATTCCGGAAAATGAGAGGTATACATATGGTTTGACTCATCGTAGTGTAGTCGAAACATTTAAGAGGTTGCATTCAAAGAAAAATGAAGGAACTCCAAGTAAAATGGAATTCTAATATGAATGTGACGAATATTGCAACTAGTAATCTTAATTAGGCACAAGAGAAATGAAATTATAGACAGAAAGAAGGTATATTATGAAAGTAATAGAGAAGAGAGAATATTCTTTTGATAATGAAGATTTAAAGCTTTTAAAAGAAACACTGCCAGACAATCCATGTGAAAAGTGCAGCCCTAGTGAACGTATGGTTTGCTGCGGTTGTCCGGATCGACGTGAATATGACAAGGTCATAGAAGTATATAAAGACCACAATATTTATGAAATAGCATGCGCTATCCATAAAGTTGATGCGCTTGTAGACGAGGAAACTAGACTTAAGACACAGATCCAAGCAGTGAAGCGCGACATTGCTTTAGCAATGTCGTCAATTCCTGATGAGATTTGTGCAGCTCTTAATTACGAAACTCCTTGCCACAGGGACTTACATGCTACTACTAATCATGATGTAAATCTCAATATACCAACTAAATTAAAGTTTTAATAAATGTATTAATTTTGCATTTTGAATAAATTCATAGGAGAATTAAATCATGGGAGACAAAAGGTGGACATTAAAACAATGGAAAGAAGCGGTAGGCGATTCTCCCAATTGGGAGATTTTTGAGATACCGGCTGAAGTAATCCAGAAATTTGGATTTGAGCAGGATTATTCAATTAAATATGTTGGACCAATTGAGAATGGAACAACTGTAGAAGAAGTACCAAAGGTGCCGCTGTTATACAGAACTTTTGCAGATTTAAAAGATTTAATCGAATTACCATTAGGCTTACGAAAGGGACTCAATTATGATATTGTTGCTGGTTGCAGCAATTTTAATCCTTCGTCCGATGCACTACAGAAATTAACGCTAGGAGAGTTTTGCACTCAGTATACAACTAATTTCTTGAATGATGCAGGATCTCCGAATATTATTGATCATAACAAACTTGGTGACAAACCAAGTGATTTAGTTGCAAGTTTGTTAAGTCTTGATCATTCTGAGATACATAAAGTTTTAACGGAGGCTTATGGGGAAAGTTTTGATAGGTTCAATAGTCATAAATTCCACAGTGCTTCTGATATAAGTAATTTTATGCGTTCTATCAACTTATTAAGAGCCTTGGATTGCTTTAAAGATACATTTCCGCATTTTACTGTTCAAAAGTTTTCTACTGGTCTCACCCTAACCTTGCAAGAAGTAAGTAAGGCTAGTGACATGAAATGTCCTGTATGCTCAATTTATGATCGTATAGCTATTTGCAGCAATTATTTCCCAGCAGATCCATTAAGATTCGATTGCATTATCTATCATCTTTCAGATGACTTTGTTTTAGACACTGACGATGAGAAACTGGTGAATGTTTTAGGCATCAAGTTCAACAACACTCATCTGAAGAATTCATATAAAGCTGGAAAAGATGCGATCGTTGAAGTGATTGGTGACAACAGCATAGTTGCCACAGGTTGCCCATTGCAAGCAAGTGGCACATTAACTATTAAAGGATCTGGAACGCTAACACTTGAGTGCTCTGAAGGAATGCAGGCATGTATTGGTACTGAAACACATACAGGTATGAGCTACGGTCGTTGGGAGCCTGGTAGAGGGTCTTCTTTGAATAAAATAATTGTTGACGGCGTAAAAGTTGATTGTCATTCAAGAGTATTGAATTTCAGTATTGGAAGCTATGGTGAGTCTGAAGTTCCAGAAATTGAGTGTATCAATGGCGGTTCTTTAAACTGTCCAGAAATCAATGGTAAACGCATTATGAATAGATCAGGTGCTGAGGGTCTTTGTGGTAGTACGAAGCGTGAGAATTGCGCTGAATACAAGATTGTTACAGATGTGCATGATGAACCACAGAAGATGAAATTTTAGGAGGTAATAAAATGGCAAAATTTTGGTTAGAAAACAATGAAGTAAAAAGCGATATGGATCTTTCCGTTTTTGATCATGATCAAATGAGAGAGATTTATTTGGGTTTGGAGAGAAACCTAGACGTTTCAGCATATGCAAAGTCAGAGTATGATGATTATCAAATGAAAGAGATTCGCCGGGGTTTGGAGAGAAACCTAGATGTCTCCATTTACGCAAAGCCAGAATACATCTGGGATCAAATGGCAGAGATTCGTCGTGGTTTAGAGGAAAACCTAAATGTCTCCATTTATGCAAAACCAAAGTATACACGGTATCAAATGGCAGAGATTCGTAGAGGTTTGGAGAGAAACCTAGACGTTTCAGCATATGCAAAGTCAGAGTATGATGATTATCAAATGAAAGAGATTCGTCGTGGTTTAGAGGAAAACCTTGATGTTTCAGCGTATGCGAAACCAAAGTATACACGGGATCAGATGGCAGAGATTCGCCAGGGTTTAGAGAGAAATCTAGACGTTTCAGTGTATGCAAAACCAGAATTCAATAGTGATCAGATGAGAAAGATGCGTAAAGAACTGGAAAAGAGTAGCTCACCTAAGAAATTGGAAATTTAGGAGGTGTTACAATGAGTGTATGGTTACAAAGACTCTTAGCCTTTATTCTTTTTCATTGGTTTTATGAGTCTTGTGAAGAATAAGAAAAAATAAGATAACAAAAACCACTGGCAGAATCATATCAGTGGTTTTTGTTTTTTGGAGGTGCAATTTGAAAAAAATATTTTTATAAGTTATTTTCATTATTTTTAGCTGCAATATTATTTTCCACAATTATTTTAATAGACACAAGTACTGCATGGGCAGCGACTGGTGATTTAAAATATACTAGTCAATACAATGACTATTCATCTAGATGGTATTACGATCATTTAGACAATGAACAGCAGGAACTATATCAAGCATGGGTCGATGCATGTAATGACGCACTTGTAACAGACAACGATATTGTAGAGTTTCAGAATATTGATGTATATTGCATAGATTCACAGAAATTAACATCCGTATCATATGCAAAAGCAGAAGAGACTTATTTGCTGCTACGCTTGGATAATCCACAATACTTCTTCTTGCCCAATTATCTATTACATATAACATATCCTGACGGATCAGAAGAAGCTGGGATATGTACATACCCAAAATTTGCTGATGGCAAGCTACGAATAGCAACCAAAAACAAAATGTTTAAGACACTACGATCTTGGCAGAAGCAGATAGTAAAAGCTAAGTCAGTCAAAAGCAAAATGTGTAAGATGCATGACATTATTATAAAGAAAACAAGCTATGATTATTCAATAACAGATCTAAATAATGATGATGTTGATATGTCGCAGAGTATTTGCAGTGTGTTTCTGGATAAGAGTGCAATTTGTTATTGATACGCAGCAACATTTTCAATGCTGTGTAACTATAATAATATAAAGAACAACATTCTTATGAGTGATTGTCATGCTTGGAATCGTGTTTATTATAATAAGTCATGGAAATATGTCGATTGTACGTGTAATGCTCTTGATATGGGAGAGTTTCAGGCATGGGACTATTTCCTGATTTCGCGTAGCAAAGCATTAAAAGCAGACGAACAAGATGAGCACATTGTTTCTGAATGGCTAAAACAGTATGTAAAATGAGTTTACTATATGAGTGTGATAGCATATTACTGAGAAGTGAGAATTATGATATTAAGAGACTTAAAGCATAGGATAGATGACAGATCAGTAATCTTTGTTCAAAAGAATTCGAGCGAAGATCCAGAGTTTTACTCATCTTTGGAAGAGTCTTATTATTCGTTGAATGAAACTGAACGCGATGTCAGTGTATCATTGGATTTACAGAATGGGATCTTAATCAGATATAAAATCAGCGATGAGGTTTTTAAATGTAAGAGAAATTAATGTTGTCTTCATTGGATGGAGCGACATGCAATATGATTTGAATAAATAGTGAGATGATAAAGTGTAAGAGCTTCATCATCTTTTGATATTGCTTTGTATACAAATGCAAGTTATTTAAAACATCTTTAAATGATTTACATTTGTATAACACAGTAATGATTTGGAGGTACACACATGAAAAGAGTTTAAAAAGAAAATAGTACCAGGTATCTTGATGCAGTTGCTAAATAGCGTAAAAAGTTTGAATTGCGCAAAGATGGTGATTGTGCGAAAGTTGACGATTGTTCAAGATTGCGTGCACTTACATGCTGTAAGTGCATATGACGCGAGATCACTCTGGATGTTACATATACATTACGTGATGCTGAGGAGTATGGATTGATGCCTGGATATGTAATTATTGGAATCGAGAAAGGAAAGTAATATGGATGACAAGGTTTTTACGATATAATTAACTGCATTGATAGCGCTGCTCTGCCATTGGCATGGCCAGCTGTGCAACTTATTATTGGTTTTCTTTTGGCACTTATAGTTTATCTTTTGTGGCATTGGCTTGATGAGAGGTAAATTGTAATAGATATAACGGAAATAGGAGGATACTATTATGGTTAGAAAATTATTAACAAATGTATGGTTTCAGCGTATATTCGGTTGTTTAATAACTGCTTTTGCTCTATCTGTTTTAATTATTAGTGCAGTATCATTTGTTGCAGAGATTTGGTTTGACATTAACATTGGTTTTATGTTGTTTGCTACAATATTCTTGCTGTTGCTTATGCTCTTTCTTGCAAGCATTGGCTTATATGCAGTTAATACAAAAATGTGGGATGCTGTACATGAGCACAAGAGCAATAATATATGCTTCATGCTATTACCAGATTTAAAGGGAATCGTTGAAATGCTACAGTGGGTAGGAGATCTCACTAATGGAGACGCTTGAAGGTATAGGAGAAAGAGCGATGAACGAATTAAGTACGAATACTGATTTTATGCAAGCATTGTACAGTCTTGGTGAGTCATCAGAATGTACAGAGACCTTATTAAAGGTGATCACAATAATGTTAGACGCACACAAAGACGACAAACGCGAAAGTTTGTGTACAATCGATACAGAAACAGGTGAGTATTGCCTGGAGCATGAGACCACGAGGGACAATATTGTAACAACTTCAGAAGATATGAAATTGTTTATAGCTAATCATACAGATATTGTCATTATACATACGCATCCAGCAGTAAGCTGGCCAAGTGCACAAGATTTTCTTGCATCTTATAAATTCCCATGTACTTATTGTTTGGAGATATCACCAGATGGTAGTTTTTGGAAATTCAAGGCATATACCCATCTGCGGAAGAAGTATTTGAAGAAGTTATGGTTTCAGCATTGCACAGCACAAACGCAACTTGCAGAGGAGCTGGTTAATGATAGCATAACTAAAAAGGACTTTAGTCTATTATATCATAGATTCTTCAATCAGTTTAGAACATGGCTTGGTCTGTTTGGTATAGATTTGCGTGAAATGTATTATACTGAGAGCCCTATGCTTTATTATTCTGAAGAGCTATTAAATAATATGAGATCACATTATGTTGAAAATGCAGTACTCACTAGAGAGCAATATCTTGTTGATAAGCTAGTCGAGACAACAATAAAATATGAGAAATCATTGAAATCATAATACTACTGCAAACCATGTACTGATAACTTGGAGGGAGATACTATTATGACTACATTCAATCAAAAGATGCAGATTTATTAACACTTGGGCAGTATCTTGCTGGTATTATTGGTCAAGGCTATACCGTTCTTGGTTTGCAAGGTATTTTACTAAAGGAGTTATACTGGTGTCATCACCCTAGAAAGCGTGATTGTGGGCTATTTGAAAAATGGAAGATTTCGCAATTGAAAGAGACTGGGGTTGATTCATAGAGATTGGAGGTTTAGTACAGTGGCATTTTGGTTACAAATTTTGGAGCAAACATCAGCTGCATATTTTGTGTAGATTGTGACTATAACGACTACGATTATGACTGATGAAACTAAGATTTTGGGAAGGTGCGAATTCATGAAATATAACATTGATGAGCTGAAAATTATCAATGAATGGCTGACTTCTTTGGCAGTGCAACATTTGGTTGATGAAGATTTTTTTTGAATATAAGGATGGACAGTTACTTGAGTTTGCAAAAGCAAAAGAAGGTAGTTTACTAACATGGGATGAGTGGCAGCATCTACAGATTATGATGGATATGGAAATTCCGTTAAAAATGGCCATTAGGTTTGTAGATATCCTTTGGGAAAATGATATTGAAGTATTAGAAATGAATACTACTAAAAGTAAAGAGTATGAAGAGAAATGTAATAAAATATATGCATGTAGTAAGACAAAGGATGAAATTCTTGCGATTATTACAGAAGAGTTTAGAGAAGTAAACAAAGATTATGATGATGCAACGCAAAATAGTAACGAGAAGCATAAGATACGAAATCAGGGCAGGTATGCAGCAATAGTTGATTTGTTACATAAGTTAGAAATTTAGAAAAGGAGATTTTAGTATGAGTTGGGATTTTGATTTATGTGATCCGGTCACAAATGAAGTTTTAGAAACAGAGGAAAAACATGACATAAAAGGTGGAACGTATTGTGTCAGTGGTACGACGGAAATGACAGTTAATATTACTTATAATTATTCTGACATTATAGATAGAAAGAAGAAAGAACTTGGAATAGGCGAAGGAGATTCACATAGTTATGCATATTATCTTGACGGAAGAACTGGTGCTGAAACAATTGAACCATTAAAGAAAATCATAGCATCCTTAAAAGATGATGCAGATGAAGATTATTGGAAGGCAACAGAAGGAAATGCTAAAAGAGCCTTGTGCGGATTATTAATGTTTGCACAGTTAAGACCAGATGGTGTATGGAGAGTATGCTAGTAACACTTTGAAACTAAGTTTCTTTAGAAGGAGTAATGGAATGTCACGTATTGAAGAATCAAAAGAAGATGCACGGAACTTAAATGAACTCACGGATCATTTAATTAAATTACTTGAATTGGATGACAAGCGGTTCTCATTTGTATTTTGTGCAGGCGGTACAATGGAAATTTATGACAACGAAAAAGAAATCTGGTATGCAGTTAATATTGCACCAATTGAAAGAAACTGTGGTCAATCCACAGGGAATGGAGGTTTAGTGTGGCGTGGGCAGCTGAATTAAAACGCAGACAGTCCGCAGGGAATGGAGGTTTAATATGGTAACAGTTATTCATACATGGAAAGAATCTGAGGAGTGGGCTGAGAAGCATCCAGAAACTGAAGTTGCAACTTTGACAGTAAATAGTGAAAGATTATCAGAACGTGCATACCTTAAGGCAAAAAATTGAGTGAGTGGTCCAAAGCAGGTCTTTATACAAGATGAAACACGTATCGATCATTATTTCACATCACATGTTCTGCGGCCAGGTTTCCATTATTTAACTGAGGAAGCTAATCGTATTTTAAATGATTGCAAGTTCGATTGTGTGCTACAACCAATGGAGGTGATTTAGCATGGCTTGGAGAGCAGAGTTATTAAGAAGACAATGGTATTGTATTTGCGGAACTTTTATGCCAGAGATTTTCAGTAGACAGTTATACGATGAATGGTATGCATCCTTAAGTGAAGAAGCTAAACAGCGTTTAGCAAAGAAAGTGCAGAAGAAGAGAGAAAAAGAGTATCGTGAGTTACAACAATGGTTACGTAATATTTCTACACTCGCGACTGCAGCATATCAATATCGTGATCGTCTTTTTTCACGTTAACCAAAGGAGAGATAATATGGCATGGATGGCAGAATTGAAACGAAGACATTGGTATTGTATTTGCGGACTTTTTATGCCACAGGCTTTTAGTAAGTATTTATATGACCAATGGTATTCATCATTAAGTACTGAGGATAAACAGCTACTGGCAGAACACAAAAGAAAAGAGAAGGAAAAAGATGACATTGAGTTACAAGAGTGCCTGCATAAGATTGCAATGATTACAGCAGTCTGTAGAAGCATTTCAGATGGGCCTTGGACTCATTGATTGCAGATTGAGTAAATAAAAGGAGAGATAATATGGAGAACAGAAATGCTAGATATTGGGATGATAAAGCTGCACGTTCTATTGAAGCCAAGAAACACTTAGATTATGTTTCTTCTAAGTATGCAGATAATATTAATGTACAGATTGCAAATACAGTTTTGTATGATGCAAGGGATTTGCAAATCTCAGCTGAGATGGATAATCCACGGAAATTCTTTTTGCCAGTGGACACAGTGACTGCTATTTTTATCACCAAGCGTAGTGTCAGCGTTGGTAAAGTTGCAGCATTGAATTTCGCGTCATTCAAAAATCCTGGTGGAATGTTTTTAAAAGGTAGTAAAGCACAGGAAGAGTGTTTATGCATGAATTCAACTTTGTATCCGGTGCTTGACAGTTTTCGTGATACCTACTATGAGCCAAATAAGAAACTTTTGAACCGGGCATTGTATACAGACCGTGCATTGTATACGCCGGATGTGATCTTTGAAAGCAAGGAGCTTACGGTTAAAGCAGACATAATAACCTGTGCTGCACCAAATAAGTATGCTGCGCAGAAATACCAGAATGTCAGTGATGAGGAGAATGAGAAAGCTTTACGAAATCGGCTTCTTTTTATCAGGGATATTGTAATAGATCAGGGTGTCGATACATTAATTCTCGGTGCTTTTGGATGCGGCGTGTTTGGGCAGAATCCACAGCAGGTTGCAGATCTGATGGATGAAATTTTTGGCACTGCTCCTATAAAGAATATTGTGTGTGCAGTCCCTGGGCAGGACAAAACTGCAAACACTTTTGCAATGAAGTTTTCTAAGCAAGGAGTTACCAATGGACAAGACGAACAGTATTAGCACTCTTCTTGATTTGGAAGTGTGTTTGACAAGTCAGATTCATAATTTTGTGAATGAGTATGAACGTGAATGGGAGGCCACATACGATTATCTTGACCAAGTCAAGCGCATGATGATTCGAAAAATTGATAATACTTTTGATTTTGTGAAAAGATAGTATTTTCTTAACAGATGTGGAGCCACAATATTTTATCGTATGAAAATATAATAATATAAATTCAAAGCCTATTAGAGTAATATCTAACAGGCTTTTTAAAATAGGAGGAATTGTTTATGAGACAGTTAACTATCAATGACAGAACTTTCAAAACTGGTGATATTGTTAGGCATTTCAAGAGGGAAACTTTGCAAGATCCTGGAACGAAATACATGTATGCTATTTTAGGTTTTGCTAAACATACAGAAACTGGTGAGATACTTGTTTTGTATCAGGCATTGTATGAAGATACTGAAATGCATGTCAATTATGATGTTTTTGCACGCCCGGCTGAGATGTTTTTCTCTGAGGTCGATCGAAACAAATATCCGGATATTAGGCAGAAGTATCGTTTCGAGGAATGGCATTTAGATACATCACCATTATTGGTGTTCCGGAGTGCTTTCAAGGCAAAGAAGCATTTACAGAAAGATTAATTTGAGGTGATTATTATGAAAGATTTTTATATTTCAGCGAAGATCTCTGTTGATGATTCTCAGGATATTCAGGAGTTTAAAAGATTAGAGCATCATGCAGAATTTTTATTTGATCTTGAAAGCTATCCAGAGATAAAGGAAGTGTCTGATTTGAATGTTGTTGAATCCGGTTCCACACCTGAAAATCTGCTTAATGCGATTACTGCAGTATGCTCAAATTGTAAAGAGTTATCACTGGATGATTCAAAAGCTTGCTTAAATTGTCCTGTTAAAAAGCTAAATGCTTTGAAATGAGGGGGTGAGTTTATGAAAATCGTACCTTTATTTTTATTGATAGGCGGAATAGTCTTATTAGTTCTTTGTATAGCTCTACTTGTGCAGATTGCAACTCATAAATTGAGAACTAGAAAAAGTAGTTTACCTATCTGCATATGCTTTATGATTTTAGCAGTTGCTGATATTGTAACAGGGATTTCAGCACTTGGAGGGTTTTGAGTATGAGTAACGTTGTATTAATAGCTATAGCTATTATCGTAACATTAGCAGTTGATAAAACAGTTGGGGATATTTTAAGCCCTACTGCAACATATATCGTAACATTGGCGACTATATTGTTTTTTGTTTTTATTTATGTGATAGGATTGGGTGCGGCAGGTTCTGCCACGGCTAAACTGCATAAGCTTGGAGAACAACTTGATACAGAACAGCAGAGTCAGGTAGTTGAGACAGAAAAACAATCTAATACCAAAAAGCAAACAAGAGAACAACAGGTGCAAAAATTACATAAACTTGTCACATCTGGTAAAGCAAAGATTGTGATAGATGGTGAGCCAACAAGTGATGAATTCGATATTGATGGTATTAAACTAAAAGACTATGATATCAAATTTAAGAATGGAAAAGTCTACTTGATATCAAAATAGGAGAGGAATTTCTATGTTAGTAGAGGAATTGTTTAAAAATAATATTTTCATTATTTTTGCATGTGCATTTGCAATATGTCAAACGTATTTATGTGTGCGATATAAACCATTTCAACAAAATGCTAGTAAAAAATATATCAAGAAATTTACTGCGAATTTCTATATTCTTTTATTAATAATCGTGCTTTCTTTCGTCATCGATTTAGTAAAATGTTTTTATGACATTTGCAAATACTTTAGAGAAATCTTTAAACTGAATGAACGAGGATTAAGTGATTCATTAATTATGATTTTGTACCTTTGAGTCAGTTTTGGCACATCTAGTAAGGATTAAGGAGGTCTATAATGTTTATTATTTTGACTGGCATACTAGCCTGCATTTTATTTTATTTTACATATGATTGTATATGTAATCAATGGGAAAAGTTCATTGGAGTTCTGTGTATAATTGCTGGTGTTGTAGTAATTGCCCTCGGTGCTAAAGCACAATATAATATGTATCAACTTAGAGAAGACATAGCTACTGAAAAGCAAACAAGAAAACAACAGGTGCAAAAATTACATAAGTTGGTTGCAGCTAATAAAGTGAAGATTTTTATTGATGGTAAATCTGCTGATGATGATTTTGATCTGGATGGTATTAGATTAAAAGATTATGACATTAAGTTTAATGATGGAAAAGTTTACTTGATTAGCAGACACCGTTGATTCTGTGCTTGGCTCATAAAGTTATTTTTTGTAATTAGGAGGTTGAAATGAGAAAATCATTGAGTAGAAAATTAACAATTATCTTCTCTGGAATTGTACTTATTGCATGCCTGCTTCTACTCGGTACATGTTCATGGATATTCAGAAGTGTCGAAAGTACAGTTAAGGATATTAGATATGATGATATTCTCAGTGGATATAAGACAGAAGTTAAAGCGGAAGTTGAGACAGCGTTAAGTATCGTCAAGCATTATTATGATCTTTCACAGTCTGGGAAAATTACGGAAGATCAGGCGAAAAGTGATGCTGGAGAAGCACTTCGTGATTTTAGATATGGTGATGATGGAAGCGGATACGTATGGATTGACGATACTGATTATACACTCGTTATGCATCCGATTCTGCCGGATCAGGAAGGAGCTAACCGTAAAGGTCTGAAAGACAAGAATGGAGTCATGATTATTCAGGAAATCACGAAAGTTGCCAAAGATGGCGGGTATAACGAGTTTTGGTTTACTAAAAGTGATGGAAAAACAGTTGCCCCTAAAGTTGCTTACAGTAAAGAGTTTAAGCCTTGGAATTGGGTAATAACTACCGGTGTTTATTCAGATGATATCAAAGGGGATATTGCAAAAAGCAATAATAATGCTCGTATTAATAAGATTTTTACAGGATCTATAATTTTCATGGTTTGCGAAAGTATTGCTATTGTGATCTTAATGATAATAATTTCTAGTATTGTTATTAAACGAATTGTGAGGGAAATTAATATTATTAAGGACCAGTTATGCGCTGCAGCTGAGGGCAACCTCTCCACAGATTTAAAGCAAACAAAACGTGCCAATGAATTGGGACAAATGCTGACCCATACTAATTTAGCTATTAGCAAATTTAAAGATGTTATAGGCAAGAGTTTGGAAACTTCTGAAGATGTTGAAAAGACAGGCACTAATGTGAAGTCAATTGCCTCTTCTGTAACAGAGGCTTTAACACAGATTTCTACAGCAATTGATGGTGTTGCAGGGGAAGCCACTAACCAGGCATCTGCTATTAACACAGTGACTTCAGCTATTGGAGAGATGCAAGAAAATACAAATAATATTAGCACATCTATTCAGCATATCGGTAGAGCTTCAGAGACATTATTGCAAAATTCTGATGAAATGAAGACACATATTTCTGTAATGCAGCAAAGCAGCGATTCTATGACTGGACAAATTACTGATATTGCGACACAGATTTCTGAAACCAATGAAATAATCGAACAAATGTCTGGAATTGTTGACAGTATTGAGGCTATTGCAAGTCAGACAAATTTGCTCGCTTTAAATGCTTCCATTGAGGCTGCTAGGGCAGGTGAAGCCGGTAAAGGTTTTGCAGTTGTTGCAGATAGCATTAAAGGATTGTCTGAGGACACTTCATCTGAGTTGACAAATATTCGTACAATCATCAAGAATTTAATAGATAAATTTGGCCAATGTACTGCAAATATTGGAAGCGTTGTTGAAAGCAATTCTTCGAACATTAGTGATACTAAGGCAGTTATGGAAGCCTTTGCTGTGTTGGATAATAGCATCACTGAAACTTCAGACGCTGTTATCCAGATCAACGCAATGATTAAGAAATCTGTTGACAAGATTTCTTCTATTGGCAGTCAAATTGTTGATATTCAGCGTGGAGCTGAGAATTCAGCTGCGGCTAGTGAAGAGGTTACTGCCTCTATTGAAGAACTTACTTCGCTAATGAACACACTGGACTTAAATTCTGAAAAGTTAATGTCTGGAGCGAGCATGCTTGTACAAAAACTTAAGTATTTTAGTGTGTAAGTTTTAGTTATCACCAGTTATTGGAAACAGTGACTGGTGATTTTTGCGTTAGTTGGCGAGAATGCTATTACTATGAATCATACTACAATTTTGTTAATAGCAATGTGAATACTTTTGATCATTTGTGATTCCATTTTTATGTGACCAGCTGATCACACTTAAATAAAGGAATTGAAAAAGTTTTTTGGAAAGATCAACGAAGTTAATAAGAAAGGGGATAGGAATGAGTACAGGTTTTTGATTTTTGGAATTCTTTTTGTAGTTGCTGGAGTAATTCTTGAAATATCCATTGGTTCGTTGTGATAAGAGTGCTGCTATGATTATTGTAGGTATTATGATTGTATTATTAGGTATTGATATGATCACAGAACGAAATGAAAAATCGCCTTACGAAATACAGGAAGAACTTGAGTCAGAAGCTATTGAAAACTATGATAATGGTTCAGAAGTTTACATCAATGGCAAGAAAACTGTTGGTATAAACATTAACGGTATTGATCTTGATAAATACAATATTAAAATCAAGGAAGGAAAAATTTACCTGATTGATGAATAAGCAGCCAAAACCACAGTTTTGTATGCTGTCATGTTTACTGAAAAAATCGAGATAAAGTGCTACATATACTTGGAAGAAATTAAATATATTTCGACTGCATAGGATCGGAGGAATCACTTGTGTCTATTAAAGGTAAAATTTTATGTTGTTGTTATGACTTTATATTTTGTACACTCTCATTGATAGTAACTATTTCAACAATTATTATGTTTTTTACATGCTCAATTTTAAATTTAAATTAGCACCAATCAGTTTTTCATTTGGGTTTCTGCTGTTATCTTCAGAAAGCGTATTTAGAGTTTATTGCAATCGAATTTTTGCTAATCGGTACCCTGAATTGTTCACTGTCCTGCCAGATGCTTATAAAGATTTATTTCGTAAAGATCAGCAAAGTATGCTAGGGGTGTATATCATTTGTGTCACAATTGTTACATTATATTTATTGATGCAAGAAAAGTGGCTTATGTTACTATGTTTTCTCATAATGTCAGTCATCAATCTTATGATAGAGATGGTCCTATGTCAAGATTTAGTACAAGTTAAAATGAGAAATTTCTCTCCATTTTAACCTGCCAGAAGCTCAGCCTCAGTGTTCGTTCTTTTATACAATCGTTCGAATTCGTTTGGCGACATATAGTTGCAATGGCTATGAATTCGTTTCGTATT
>OLWA01000013.1_pt1 | contig 212704 bp, 175 predicted proteins | sample 1673251 | NCBI WGS metagenome assembly OLWA01 (sample SAMEA3178937, study PRJEB25190) | human gut metagenome | biome: human gut; feature: human-associated habitat; material: faeces | place: Austria | collected 2013 | reverse complement strand
GGGGTTGGTGTTGCGGGCGACCTTCCAGTCGCCCCTACAGCTACGCGGTGAGGTATAGGGTGTTATCGATGTCGGTGTATACAGCTACGCGGTGAGGAATAGGGTGTTATCAATGGTGGGTTATACAGGCAGTGTAGGGGCGAGTGGAAGCTCGCCCGCGCGGTGTCGGCGGCGTGTAGAAATGAAGAAGGGGCTGCGGTGAAGCAGCCCCTTCTATATAAGGATGATTTAATCAGTCGGGATTATTTTTTCCAAGCGTAAACCTGTACTTTGCTCTTTCCGTAAGCTACGTAGATGTAACCGTCGGTGTGGAGGGCGATGTAGTTGGCTGAGTTGCCACCGGTGTAACGAGTGCGGGTTACGAATGAAAGGTCATTCTTCTTGAGCACGATAAGACCGGCACCGCCGTGAGCGATATATACATAGTTGTTATCAACAGCAAGACCGTTGGCACAAGCTGCGGCAGCTTCCTTGCTTGACATTTCCCAGCCTTTGAGCTCTTCCTTGCTCTTGTCGGCAAGACGGAATGAAGCTACTTCGGTGAGAGTGTTGCCTGCGAGAGCGAGGTGTTTTACACCACCCTGTCCGAGACATACCCAGATGTCATTGCCTTCGATGGCGATTACGTCTTTACCGTCAACCGGTGAGAGAAGCACGTCTTCAACTACGTAAGAAGCAACTTCGTTTTCGTAGTTAACGTCAGCTGCGTTAAACACCTTGATTGACGCGTTGGCAGTGTTGGCTGCGTTGTCGCGGTTGATGAGAGTGAGCATGACAACCTTTGAGCCGTCGGTAGCGATATGCTTACCGGTGCGTGAGCCGTCACGTTCCCAAGGATTGGCGGGTGCTTCTGCAAGAGTCGGGTCAAATGACCATGACGGAAGTTTTGCTACAGATTTGAGCTTCCAGGTAGCCTCGGTGAAGTCAGCTACGTTGAATGTCTCGAAACCGGCAACAGATGCGGTCTGGTAGTATTCGCCGTTGCGGATGATGCAGTTGCCTGAGCCGCCGTTAGAGTAAAGAGTGTCTTCACCTACTACATACTGCTCCTTGTAGAGAGTGATAAGGTTAAGCTTCGCGTTGTTTCCGGTGGGGAATGTACCGCCGTCGCAGTTAATCCATCCGAGGATACCGCCTTTCTTGGGGTGGTCACCTGCAACGAAAATCTTACCGTTGTCAAATATCACGTGGTTGAAGTCAATAGCTCCGTAAGTGTCGTTGGACGCTGCAGTCTCAAGATAAGAGTTGAGAGTTACAGTACCGTTGTCAACGGTGAGGTGCTCGATACATCCGTGGAAGTCACCACCCTGAGTGTGCCAAGAGAGATAAGCGTCCTTGCCTACGGTGAAGATAGAGGTTGCTGAAATCGGGTGAGAGTGTTCAGCGGGCTCTACGCTACCGACATTTTCAAGTTCGGGATCCGGGGTCGGGTCGGGTGTCGGGTCATTCGGACCTTCTACAACCTTGGGTGCGCAATCATCACCATTAACTATTGTGTATTCGATCTCTTCGTTTACTCTACAAGATAAGTTGAACTCAACTGTAGTTTTTTCTTCATCTGGTCCTTTTTCTTCAGTTCCAATTTGTGAGTTATACTTAATTGCTAGATTATAGAATGTGCCTTTAAGGTCTTTGTTGTTGACATCAAGCACATCGGTTTCTACCATTGCATAGTCACCGTCGTTAGCTTTTACGTCTATGTTACCGATGTCTTTGAGGCGAAGCTGTTCTGTAGCGTTGAGGTAACCACCATCACGGAGAAGAATAGTAAGGGGCTCGTTGCCTGCAAGTTCAACAACCGGAGCAGATACATATCCTGCCGAGATGATTGAATTGTTACCGGTGAGGTAGATGGTCTCTTCTGCGGTAACAGCGCAACCTGCATAAACCGTTCCACCTACGAGGGTTACGTTTTTGCCATGAATCTTGCCTGTAGTATAGCAGTCTCCGAGGATTTCAAAATCGATGTCATCATGAACAAGATTTGCTTTTGAAACAAGGGTACCTTGAATATGCACGACTTTTTCATTGCTCTGGCTTGCACGTAGAATGTCACCACCCTCATGGATATAAATTGTGGTTTTGGGAGAAATGACAGATTTGTCAATTAGTCTACCACCATCCAAAATGTGGATTTCCATTTCTGCATCAGCACCTGTACCCGGAATTATGAGTTCACCGGCAATATAGTATTTGGGGATGTTATCACCTATAATACCTATACCCTTGCCAGCGATGCCGGCTTGTAGGCTAACAGTTGTATTGGCAGGTACCAAAAAGTTTGCCTGTCCGTTATATGCTCCTTCAGGTTGCCAGTAGAAGTTAAAATCATCAGTCAAGACGTTTAAGGTCGTCAGCTCCGGAACCTTGGGTAACTCGGGCATTTCGAGTACGTCATTGGCTGCGCGGCTGCCGAGGGCGAGCCTTGAGTTCTCGTAGGTCTTAGCCAATGCGGGATTGGTGTGTACGGAGAGGTCGATGCCATCCACTGTCTCGACAACATCAGTGCCGGCAGGTCCGTTAGTGTCGGGTGCATCATCCTTACAGCCGGTCATTGCCACGAGGGCAAGCGCGAGGGCTCCACACTTGAGCGCGTTTCTGCGGGAAAGTTCCGGCAAATTTAAGTTAGCTTTTTTCATCCTTAAATTAAGTTAGAATGTTAGATTGGTATAAATGTTAAAATTGTTCTAAAAAGGTTGCTACTATATCACTTTTGGGTGTATGGGTTAATAATGTGCAAATATATGAAAAAGTTATATAACAACCAAATTTTTAAACTGTTAATTAATGCATTGCGTTTTTAAAGGATGTCTCCGCAGCCGGTACTTATTGTATTTTATCAGAGTCTTTGGTCTACAATGCTCCGGTCGAGAGTTCCTTTTAAATCGTAGATTGCGCCGCCTTCGCGGAGGTATTTCCGAAGGTTCATATCGTTAAATACCGAGTGGCACACGCTATGGATTATGAGGTCATATTTTTTTTCTGAAATTTTATTTTCATCGGTCAATATATCAATGCCATAGGCTTTTTTTACCGTGTCGCTGTCGACATGCGGGTCAAAGATGTCGACAGTGGCGGCATCGGGCAGTAGTTCGCGGTATATGTCGATAACCTTGGTGTTGCGTGTATCGCGGCAGTTTTCCTTGAAGGTAAACCCGAGCAGCAGTATGTCGGCTTCGGCTGCGGGTTTCCCTGCTGCGGCAAGAATGTCGGCGGCACGCTTGGCGACATATCTCGACATGCTGTCGTTGATAGCACGCGCCTCGGTCATGAGCCTCGGGGTCACTCCGTGGGCGTGGGCCTTGTGAATCAGGTAGTAGGGGTCGACACCTATGCAGTGGCCGCCTACGAGCCCGGGATGCAGCTTCTGGAAATTCCATTTTGTCGCCGCCGCCTCGATTACATCGTTGGTGTCGATGCCGAGGGCGTTGAACAGCTTCGCCGCCTCGTTCATCAGGGCGATGTTGACATCGCGCTGGGTGTTTTCAAGAATCTTCGCGGCTTCAGCCACTTTTATGCTTGAGGCGCGGTGGACAGGCGCTTCCAGTACAGAGCTGTAGAGGCTCTCGACAAAGTCGGTCGTGGCGGGAGTCGAGCCTGACACAATCTTGCATATGCGGTTGACGGGACGGGAGAGGTCGCCGGGGTTGACCCTTTCGGGCGAATATCCGACAAAGAAGTCTTTGTTGAATGTCAGTCCCGAAGTCTTTTCGATGACGGGCACACACTCCTCTTCCGTGGCTCCGGGATATACGGTCGACTCAAATATCACCGTGTCGCCTTCTTTAATCACCATGCCTATCTCGCGGCTTGCACTGAGGAGCGGCTGAAGGTCGGGGCGGTTGAAGTCGTCGACCGGGGTGGGGACGGCGACGATATATACATTGCAGCCGCTGATGTCGTCGAGGCGGCTTGTACACCTCAGTCCGCCGGCAAGGGCTTTGTCGAGAGTGCCTTCGGGCAGGTCACCGTTTGTGTCAATCCCTTGGTTGAGGCGGTCTACGCGGTCGGCGTTGATGTCAAGTCCTGTCACACGATATTTGCCTGCAAACATGCATGCTAACGGCAATCCCACGTAACCAAGTCCGAGGATGGCTATTTCCGGTTTCAGAACTGTCTCTTCATTCATTGTTGTCAAATCTGAATTGGGGGGGGTAATTATCATTGTGAATATCAGTTAGTTATGAGCCCTCAGCCCTTGCCACGGCAGATGTCTTCTTCGGGTTCCACGCGTCTTTGTAGGACGAGTAGAAGAAGAGTTCCGACGTGTGGGCTATCAGGCGCGTTATACGCAAGAAATATCCGGTATAGAAAGTGGTTATGAAAACGTAGGGAAACAGTTTTGCCTCTTCCCTGGGGCGCTCGGTGATGATGAGAATCACGCCAAACGCGATTATCGCAAACGCCATTCTTATGAGATAGCCGATGACGATTATCTCCCAGAGGCGGTCGACGTTCATGAAGAAAAGCATGATTATGTAGAAGAACCACACATAGTTGAACGCAAAGTCGTAGAGGATGTTTTCCATATTGGAAAGCATGTTGAGAAACGAGAAGTTGCGGTCGCTCCAGAGGATGTCCTTGTGCTTGCGGATGCGGAATCGCACGAGCGACTTGGACCAGCGTTTACGCTGCTTGAAGAGTTTCATCCATGACGTAGGCACGTTGGTCATGCACACTGCGTCGTTGGCAAACCATACCTTGTAGCCCGCCTTGCGCAGTTTCTGGGTGATGTCGCCGTCGAGTCCGGGGCCTATGTCCCAGCATCCGACCTCGCGTATCGCCTCGGTCTCAAACGCTCCGAACGCTCCGGAGATGATGTGGTAGATGCCGAGCATGTTGGAGCCCATGCGCCCGACCATGATGGTCTTCAGATATTCAAGCGCCTGAAGGGTTGAGCATAGCGACTCGTGGGCGTTGCGCACCTTTATGCAGCCGCCGACGCCCTTGATGTTGCGGTCAAAGTAGAAGGGGATTAGGATTTTCTCTATGGCGTCGCGGTCAAGAGAGCTGTCGGCGTCAAGATGGATTATGTATTTGCCGGAGGCATGAGACGCGGCGAAGTTGGCGGCACATGCCTTTCCGCCACCGAGGTTGAGGCGGAAAAACTTGGTTATATAGCCTGCGCGCTGCAGGTCGTTGCATATGATCGGTGTCGCGTCGTCAGAGCCGTCGTCGACGATTATTATCTCGAAGTTCTGATAGGTCTGTTCACGCAGCGACTCCACGAGTTTGTAGATGTGTCTGCCCTCGTTTTTTCCGGGCGCGAGGATTGACACGAGCGGCATCTCTGTGTACAGGAGATTGCGCGCCACGATGTCGCGTCGGCGGAGCGACTTGTGGAGAAATACGTGTCGCAGCGCGGTTATGATGTCGAGCAGGTAGTAACGCGGAAACTCGATGATAAACAGAAACCAGAATGTAGAGAGCGCCACTTCCCACGATAAATTGGTGGAAAAGCACACCATGATGCCGTTAAGCAGCTCAAAGATGTCGTAAAGCACTCCTTTAAAAAATGACTCTATCATCGGGTTTAATCTGTCAGGTTTTTGGCGGTTTTCGGTAAGCGGTTAATAGTTTTCGGTATATTATATATAATAATGTGTAAACGATTACTTCCGGCGTGACTCTTCGAGACGTCTTACAAAAGTCTCCGGGTCAGTGTCGGGATGGTATATGTAGGTTTCGACAAGCTCAAACTGAAATCCGTCGTGGAGCGACTTGTAGTCGTTAAGCTCTGCCTTCAGCTCATATTCCATCTTGCTTTGCTGGCGTCCGATCTCGCCTTCGCGCACACGGCTCATGAAGTAATAGTTGTTACCCCATATCGCGCTCTTGTAAGTGAAGAATCGTGCCATCGCCTGCACGACCGGGGGGCGGGCGTCAAGCGAGGGACCTTCGTCGGCGTTGGGGTCAAACACATAGAATCGGGTCACGACAAGCACCTCGTCCTGATTGTTGGAGGCTGTCGAGAACTGCCTTACATAGTCCATGAAGTTGCGTGTCGAGGTGTAGCCGAAGAATCCTGCCTGGCTGATGGTGTGGACCACGTCGTTGCCTGCAAAGGCGTGGATGCCGTCGGGGGTAAGCTCATATTCATAGACGTCGCGCGACAGCAGTTCATCGGTCTGGAGGCTTCTCTTGCATGACGAGCAAAGCACCCTCATGTCGGGATACATGAACGACTCCTCACACTGGTTGCAGGTGTATATCGCCGAGGGCTTGTCATAGTCCACGCCGATGTGGCGCAGCAGCACGTGGCACTTGGGACACCTGAGCTCGCCGTCCCACTGATAGGTTGACTCCGGCGACACGTTGGCGCAGCGGAAGTGGTGGATTACCGATTGCTGTCGCAGGTCGGAACTGTTGCACTTCGGGCATGTCTCGAAAAAGAAGAGGTGGCTGCCGCCACAGTGGGGACACTCGTGTATCCTGTCGATGAAGCGGCTGTGGCGGATGTAGCCGAGACGGAGCATCTCGGAGTGGAAAAACTCGCGTTCCTGTGCGGCTATGCGCTCCTGTCCGGTGTACCACATCGTGTAGTTGTAGAGCGCCATGTAGCCGAGGCTCATGCCTCTTACCGGCTCCGAACTAAAGGTGAAGCGCCCTCTTGAAATCGCATATCTCACGAGGCGGAACATCTCTTCGGCATGGGTCACGACCGGCTCTGTACCGAGCAAGAAGTTGAGGCGTCGCATCGCACCGTAGATTTCATCGATTGTCTGCGCGAGGTCACGGTCGGTGGGCGACGAGGCGTAGCCGTCGACGATGATTTCAGCCTCGCCGAGCCATCCCTGAAGACGCTGGGTCACGAAACAGGGCTTGAACCTGCACTTCTCCGACAGCAGCGGGGAGGCAAGTCGGATAGCGAGCCTCGTGTAGTCGTGGAGGGGATTGATCACGTTGATAAACATTGCGTCAAAATCCTCAAACTCCAGTTCCGGAGTGCGGTCCACATCAAGCACATCGTTAATCACCAATATCTTGCGTCGGCTGTAGTTGGTGATAATCTGGTATTTCTCGTTTATGTGATTTCTTGTGTTCATTTCTTTTCCGGCTTTCTTGTGTCAAGTATCCAGGCGTCGCGGAATTCCCGCTGAGTCCTTGAGATGGTCTTTAATTCGGCTGCCGCTTCATCGGCCGATGAGTGGCGTGATGCATATACATACCACTTCCCGCTTCTGTTGAGCTTTCCGCTCTGCATCAGTGCCATATCGTTCAATTCCGCGACACGGTCGGTGGCGTGTCTTTCCGCGTTATATACATTGGTGATAATGTAGAACACCTTTGCCGAGTCGGCTGCGAGGAGCTGTCGCTGGCGTTCAGCCTGCAAGGCGCTGTCCTCGCGCTGCTTTAAGGCTGCGAGCGAGTCGGCCCGTTGCTGCTTGCGGGCGCGTTTGATCGAGTCGGCGCGTTGCTCTTCGATGCGACGTTCGATTACGCTGTAGTGGCGACGGCGGTTCTGGTATTCGACAAGCGACTCCTCGCTGACTCCGGCGCCGGTTGTCACCCAGAGGTAATTGCTCGGCGAGTCACTCTTCCAGGTGTCGAGGTTCTTTATGCGTATGGTTACGGGTAGCCCCGACGCCACGCTCCAGAACGGTATGCGCTGGTCGAAGTCGATGTCAAGCTTCGCGATGAGCGCCGTGTTCTTTTTCGTGAAGTAGCTGCGGAGGTTTTCGGGAATCTCCTCTGTGCGCATGCCTATGATTGACACATGGGCGTCAAACGACAGATTCTCGTTGACTACAATCTCGGCGAGCGAGTTGTAAGTGATATTGTGTATCTTGTCAGGCGGGATGTAGGCCACGACATGCAGGTTGTTGTCAGTGAGGTTGAGGTGTTGTGCCGTCATGAGCAGTTCTTTTTCAAAAAAGACCATGCGGTCGGGCGCCACGATGTTGACTATGATAGCCGAGTCGGTGGCAAGGCGGTAGCGGCGAGCCGCCTGCATTGAGCGCAGTCCGATGTTGTCATATACCTGCGCCCCGTTGCCGCCGTGGATTCCTCGCCGCGAGGGGTCGGTGGAGTGGCGCATGCCGGCGAGCATACCCGCCTCCGCCTGCATCGCCTTCAGCATGGCGAGCGCCTCGTTGAGCATTCGTTCGAGGTCCATGCGGTGGGAATTGTCGCTGAGACCAAACTGGATGTTGTGGTTTTCGAGCGAGATCTGCTTGCGCAGCTCGGCGATTCTTACTTTCTGCACGGCAATCTCCTGAAGGAGGCTGTTGTGGCGTAATGTAAGGTCGCGGTTACGCGCCACGATTGTAGGCTCGGTGTTGATATTTGCCTGCTCGCTCATGATGTCCATCATGAAATAGGAGTAGAGCGTGTCGCCGGGCATCACGATGTCGCCGGTCTCGACATAGAGGCTGTCAAGGAAGATGTCAAAAGGAGTCCTCACCTGGTTGGCGTCGACATGTATGTAGCCGTCAAAGTCGGAGTAGACGACTTTTCTTCCGAAATATAGCCCGAGGATTACCAGAATCACTCCAAGCACAGTGGCTGCGACAATCTGCTGGCGGTTGACCTTGCGTTTTCGTTGCCGCAGGATTTCTTCAATGTTTTCCTTCTCGTCGTGGGAGCGGTAGGTGAAATTTTTCATATCTGTTATCGGCGGGCTGTTACTGGTTAATATTGACAGTGACCGACTGGAGGGGTATCTCACGGCAGAAGCGAAGCACCGACTCGTCGGTCAGGAATTTCTGTAGATCGGCTATGCAGCAGTCCTTGCGGTACTGAAATTCGATAAATTTCTCGCAGCAGGAAAGATAGCTGTTGTATTCTTTCATTCTGGCAAGCCTGTTGTATTCGCCGACGCGGTTGTCGTAGGCGTTGGCGCGCATGGTGAGATATTTTTTCAGCTCTTCCATGCGGCGGTATTCGCCGATGGAGGCGTTGTTGTAGCGCTCGATGTCAAGCAGGATGGCGTTGATCGCCTCCATAATGCGCGTCGCTATATGGCTCTCTTCAGCCGCGAGTATGTTGCGGCGGGCGCGAAGCGAGTCTTTTTTCTTCCAGAACTCAAACGATAGGGGGATGGTGAACACGAGTCCGGCGTCGACATTGGAGGAATTGGGCGCGTGAAGACGCGTATAGTAGGAATAGCGCACAAACGGCGCGGCGTTTACCTCGGTCCAGTAGCTCGTGTTTTTTTCCTGCTGCTCGAGCAGTTGCATCTGTAGCTGTAGCGTGGAGATGTCATACTGTGTCTTGCGCACATGATCCATATAGGCGGCTGTGTCGATCTGAACGAAATAGCCTGCGGGGCGTGACAGGTCGAGCGCCGGGAGGTGACGACCGGGAATAGAGGCGAGCATCCGTTCGGCCTCGGCTTTCTCGTTGAGTATCTGGAGCAGGTCGTCGCTGGGGATGTTTTCGTTTTCAAGCAGATACATGTAGGCGGCGCTAAGCATGTTGAGGTTGCGTATGCGCTGCAGCAGCACGCCGCCCATCAGCGAGTCGCTGTATTGGCGAAACTGCTCTTTCTGTCGCTCCACGAGCATTCCGAGGTCTTCCTTGTCGTAGGCGAGCTTGTCAATCTTGCCGCGTATTTTCTGTTCTTCGATGCGTCCTTCACGCTTGAAGAGCGCGCTCTGAAACGGATACCATCTCAACTCCGCCTGTAGCTTGCCCTTGTAGACCGACACGGGGTCATCGTCATCCATGCCAAGCTCGCCGTCGAGGCGGTAGTAGGTCTGACCCGTAAACCGGAGTCCCGTAAGGCTCTTTATCTCGCCGATTTCGGCTTCGGTCCTGCGGTCGATGGCTCGGTTGAGGTTTTCCCGCGATTCACTGCTGTGGCCGCGTGACATGGAGTCGGTCACGCTCAACGATGCCGGGTGGTTGTTGTCACGGCTACCGAATATGAGGGAGTCAAGATGCTCGAAGCGGCTGTCGAAGTTGGCAAGAATCTCCATGCCGCGCTGATTCTGCGCCGACAGGCGGCAGGTCACAGCAGGCAATGAAAGTATCATGGCTATGCCCACTACCTGAAATAAGGCTATAATGTGGTTAGGTCGGTTCATTATTGTCAGGTACATAAATGATGCCGTTTTGCATACTCGGTCAACGAGTAAGGGGCTGTCAATAGTTAGTTGATATTAGGTCGGTTTATTACTATTGACAAAGATAGCAACTATATTTTATTTTATCAATAGGTTTTGGCTCGGTTGCGGGCAATTTTTTGAATTATTTTATGTCAGAGCCGTGACATTATTGAATTTTATAGGTCTAAAGCAGGACTGAATGACTATAAATATGTAAATTTGCGCTCAATAAGTGACCCCGCTAAAATCGCCTGATGCTTCTTTGCCTGATGCCGGTCAGAGTAGGGTTGCTTGAGATAAGTCATTAGAAACTGGTTTTAAATAGTTATATATCATTATTGCATGAGCGAATCTAACAACGATAGACCGCGCCGAAGCCGCAAGGGCATAATCGCCGCCATGTGGGCGGTGTTTGTATTCATCGTGGGAGGAGTGTTTTTCTTTTTCTTCCTTGTCTATAACGGCGTGATTGGATATATGCCTCCTATCGAGGAACTTAAAAACCCGAAGGACCGCTTTGCCTCAGTTGTGTATTCGGCCGACGGGGAGGAGCTCGGACGCTATTTCGCCAATACGGGCAACAGGGTGTATGTCGAGTTTGACGACATCTCCCAGAATGTCATCGACGCCCTTATCGCTACCGAGGATTCACGCTTCGAGGAACATTCAGGCATCGACCTGCGCGCACTCGGACGCGTGGCGGTGAAGACTCTCGTGATGCACCAGAAAAATGCCGGCGGCGGCTCGACGATAACCCAGCAGCTCGCCAAGCAGCTCTATTCGCCGAGGTCGGAGGGACTCATGGAGCGCGCCTTGCAGAAGCCTATCGAGTGGATGATTGCTGTGAAGCTTGAACGCTGCTACTCAAAAGATGAGATAATAAAGATGTATCTCAACCAGTTTGACTTCCTTTACAATGCCGTGGGCATCAAGTCGGCTGCATATGTATATTTCGGAAAAGACCCCAAGGACCTGAACGTGCAGGAGGCAGCGACGCTTATAGGAATGGTGAAAAACCCGTCGTACTATAACCCGGTAAGAAAGCCCGAGCGCACCCGCGAACGCCGTAATGTGGTGTTGGAGCAGATGTATAAGAACGACATGCTGTCAAAGGCGGAGCTTGACTCCCTGAAGCAGCTCCCTCTCGTGCTCGACTTTCACAAGGTGGACCACAAGGAAGGTCTCGCGCCTTATTTCCGTGAAGAGCTGCGCCGGGTGCTGAAGGCGAAGAAGCCTGTGCGCTCCGACTATCGCGGCTGGGAGAAGCAGAAATTTATCGACGACTCGATTGCATGGGAGACCAACCCCCTCTTTGGCTGGATTGAGAAAAACCCCAAGCCCGACGGCTCAAAATATGACATTTACACAGACGGACTGAAGATATACACCACGATTGACTCCAGGATGCAGCGCTATGCCGAGGACGCGGTGGTGCAGCATCTCGGAAAGACCCTGCAGCCGAGCTTCTTCAGGGAGAAACGCGGCGTGAAGGGCGCTCCCTACACGACCAACCGCGAGGAGCTGTCGTCGGCTCAGCTCGATGCGCTGATAAAGAAAGGCATGAAGCAGAGCGACCGCTGGTATGCGATGAAGAGGGAAGGCCACTCCGACGAGGAGATCACCAAGGCGTTCAACACCCCGGTCGAAATGAAGGTGTTTTCTTACGCAGGTACGGTCGACACCGTAATGACCCCTCTTGATTCGATACTGTACAGCAAGCATTTCCTGCGTGCCGGATTTATGTCGATGGACCCTGTGACCGGTCATGTGAAGGCATATGTCGGCGGTCCTAATTTCGCATTCTTCCAGTATGACATGGTGTCGACAGGCAGGCGTCAGATCGGTTCGACCATCAAGCCGTTTCTATACACCTATGCGATGGAGGAGGGCTACACCCCCTGCGACCAGTTTCTTAACGAGCAGCCGGTCATCTACGACGAGGTTGGACGTCCCTGGGCTCCGCGTAATTCAGGACACGCGAGGGTAGGTGAAATGGTCGACATACGCTGGGCGCTCACCAACTCAAACAACTGGATTTCGGCGCGTCTTATGAGCCAGCTCTCTCCGGCTACGCTTGTAAGAAACATGCATAATTTCGGCATAACCAATCATCTTGACCCGGTAATCGCGCTGTGTCTCGGACCCTGCGACGTGTCGGTCAAGGAGATGGTGACGGCTTATTCGGCGTTTGCCAACAAGGGCATGCGCGTCGACCCGCTTTTCGTGACCGCAATCGCCGACAACAACGGTAACATCATATCGGAGTTTGCTCCGAAACATACCGAGGTGATAAGCTCCGAGGCTTACTATAAGATATTGTCGATACTGCTTAATGTGGTCGACGGCGGTACCGGTAACCGCCTGCGCCGCGCGCCTTACGGGCTGACCGCGCAGATGGGCGGCAAGACCGGAACCACCAATTCAAATTCCGACGGATGGTTTATGGGATTCACCCCTCAGCTTGTGTCGGGAGTGTGGGTAGGCGGAGAAGAACGCTATATTCATTTCAACGGCATGGCGATGGGGCAGGGCGCGTCAATGGCGCTTCCTATCTATGGTCTTTACATGAAAAAAGTGTATGATGACCCTACGCTGCCTTACAGTCAGGACGTGAAATTTCAGTTCCCGTCTGATCTTGATCTTTGTGCCAAGGAATACTTCGGCGAGTATGTCGATGAGTCCGATTCCACGCAGGAAAGTATCGAAGGAGTTTTTGATTGAATAATTACAGATAAATTTCCATAATTAACGATTTTCAGTTATCTTTGCTTGCCTTAAATATAACCTTGTAACTCAAAGTTCTTAAAGGTATGGAACAGAAGAAATTGAAAATCCGTGATCTCACGATGCGTGACGGACAGCAGTCTTTGTTTGCCACGCGTATGCCCCAGTCAAGTATCGACAGGCTCTTGCCGCTTTATGAAAATGCCGGTTTTTATATAATGGAAGTATGGGGCGGCGCCGTCCCTGACTCAGTGATGCGCTATCTTGACGAGTCGCCGTGGGAACGCCTTCGCAAGGCGAGTGCCGCTATGAAGGGCAAGTCGCTTCTGTCGGCGCTGTCGCGTGGCAGAAACCTGTTTGGTTACGTGCCTTACCCCGATTCAGTGCTTGAGGGTTTTTACAAAGAGGCCATCAAAAACGGTCTTAACGTGATGCGTATTTTTGACGCGCTCAACGACCTTGACAATGTTAAAGAGTCGATACGCATGATTAACGAGCTTGGCGGTATTCCCGACGGCGCCGTGTGCTATACTGTCGACCCGAAGGAGGAGGCTCCGTCAGGATTCTTCGCCCGACTCTTTGCCAAGAAACCCGAAAAGATATTCACCGACGAGTATTTCGTTGAGAAGGCTGTGGCTATGGAGGCATATGGCGCAAAGATCATAACCCTCAAGGATATGGCGGGCCTTGTCAATCCGTCGCGCATAGCGTCGATAATGCCTAAGCTGAAAGCGGCGCTTAAAGTGCCCGTCGATTTCCATACCCATTGCACCCCCGGTTACGGTCTTGCATCGTCGCTTATGGCGATGATCCATGGAGTGGATATACTTGACACTAACATATGGTGGTTTGGCGGCGGCTCTGCCGCTCCAGCGCTTGAGCTTATTTATGTGTTTGCCCGTAAGCTCGGCATCGAGGTCGAGGTCAACATGGATGCCGTGGCTAAGATACGCAAGGAGTTGCGCTCGGTGCGCGAGGAGTTGCATGACTTCGACCTCGTGAAGACTTTCCCGAGAGAGTTTGACCCGGTTGCCGATGTGCTTCCCGCCGATGTTGACGAGCAGTTTGACCGCGCTATCCGTGCAGCGCAGGCCAATGATGAGGAGGCACTCCTTGACGCCTGTCACGCGATCGAGGCATATTTCGGTTTCCCGAAGCCCAATCTTCTTGTAAAGGAGGCAGAGGTGCCGGGCGGAATGTATTCCAATATGGTTGCGCAGCTGAAGGCGCTTCAGGCTGAAGACCTTCTTGACGACGCCATGCGTCTTATCCCCAAGGTGCGCCGCGATGCCGGTCTGGTGCCGCTGGTGACTCCTACCAGCCAGATTGTAGGCAGCCAGGCTGTGAGCGTCGCGCTCGACCGCAAGAAAGGCAATGCCGACTATTCCAATCCTTCCAATCAGTTTATCTCGCTTGTAAAGGGAGAGTATGGACATACACCCGTCGCCGTGGATCCAGAGTTTCGCGCCAAGATTACCGGCTCGCCTGAGGAAAAAGCCTACGACGTGACCAAATACAAGAAGCCTGAAAATCCTGAGTTGCCCGAGTATGGCGGTGTCAAGCTCGCGTCAAATGACGAGGAATATCTGCTTCTTGAACTTCTCCCTACGGTTGCCAACGGCTTCCTGAAGCGTCGCCGCGCCGAAGAATGGGAAAAGGTGCATGCCGAGCGCGTCAAGGCGGAGGCTGCAAAGGTTGAAGCCAAGAAAAAGCCTGAAGAGCCTATCACCGGAGAGGTGCTTTCGGCGCCTATGGGCGGCAAGGTGCTTGAAGTGAATTTCAAGCCCGGCGACACCGTAAGGCCCGGCGACGTGATTCTCGTCTATGAGGCGATGAAGATGGAAAATGATGTCGAGGTTGAAAAAGAGGCTGTTATCAAGCGCATCTTTGTTGAACCGGGCGACATTGTGGGCACGGAAGCTCCGCTTGTGGAGTTTATGTGATAAAATTTTCTCCCGTTTTATTTGGAGAATATCGGTGAATGTCGCTATATTTGCGACATGAATTGACATAATTGACATCCTTATAACGCAACAATCTCACAGCCCTGCGGGGCGCTCGACGGGATTGTTGCGTCTTTTTGTGTATATCTATATGGTGATATAGGCGATTGATGCACAGTCGGTTGAGATGAGAAAAAGAGTACAGTAACTTATTTTCATTAATCTCTAAATTTTGCAGACTATGAGCTATTCAAAAGTGCTTAGATGCAATCCTGACGGCAAGGTGTCGTCAATCGATGCAGTGACAGTTGACTACCTCGTTAACGAGGTGCTTGAGGATGTCAAGGGTGTTAAAAATGTTGCCGACAAGGCTAAGCGGCTGCTTAATGTGGCGCGGATATGCCACTCGGCGGGTCACAAGGCAAAGGCTCTGAAGCTTTACAATGAGGTGATAGCGTGGCTGGTAAGGGATGCCGTCGCTACCTATTCGCAAGCCAACCGCGCCCTGATGCTTGAGGCGGCGCGGGGCATTGACGCGATATGGCGCGAGATTGCGCCCCGTGAAAAGCGAGCGAGAGAGACCGACAAGGTTGCGATGTTTTATCTTGAGGTGCTCGACAGCTATCTCTATGATGTGCGCAATATCGACAACGACGAGCTGTTTAATCGTATCGACTTTGACCTTATTTCCGACTATTTCGGGATGTGCCACGACCTCTGAACCCTGATTTCAACCTGATTTGACTGAATTATAGCTAAAAATAGCATGGAAAGTTTTGTCAGGTGCGCGGAAATGTGTAAATTTGCAAGCCATTACAGATTTACGCCTTACCAGCGTGATTTTGAACTGTTTGAATAATATATATAAAAAATAAACCGATATGAAAGAAGGACTTCATCCCTCAAACTACCGTGAAGTAGTGTTTAAGGATATGTCAAACGAAGAGATTTTCATCACTCGTTCGACTGTGGCAGCTAAGGAAACTATCGAAGTTGACGGTGTTACCTATCCGCTGGTAAAGCTTGAAATCACCAGCTCTTCTCACCCGTTCTTCACCGGCAAGCAGAAGCTCGTCGACACTGCAGGTCGCGTTGACAAGTTCATGAGCCGTTACGGTAACCGTAAGAAAGTTAAGTAATAATTCCTTTCTTGACCTTTTACAGAGCGGGCATTCCCTTTGCCGGGAATTTGCCCGCTCTGTCGTTTTTTTCCCTTGTTTTGCCTTTCATGAGATCACTCTTCGCTATACTTGTCGCTTCATTGCTGATAAGCCTCGTTACGGCGTCATGCAGCGATAATTGTTCAACCCTCCTCGCCACTGCCGAGAGCCTGATGACTGAGCGCCCCGACAGCGCCCTGTCAATACTTGAATCGGTCGACGGGTCGCGCCTCTCCGGCGAGCAGCAGGCGCGTTACGCTCTTCTGCTTTCCAGGGCTTATGACAAAAATTACATCAACATCACCTCCGACTCACTCATCTCAATCGCCACAGGCTACTATAACAGCCACGGCGATGAACGCCACCGCATGATGGCGCTGTTTTATCAAGCTACAGCCTATTATAATGGAGGTGCTTATGAGAAAGCAGTGACTGACGCTACAAGTTCTTACGAGTTGGCTTGTAAGGTGAATGATTCTTATTGGAGAGCGAAATCAGCCGAGCTACTTGCCGATCTGTTTTATCTTACATATAATAATGATGAATGTATAAGGTTCAGAAAAATTTCTGTTTCATCCTACGCTGAGACAGGAGACATGGACTATGTGAACTGGGCGCGTCTTTCACTTGCTGTTAATTATTCAGCAAATAAGGAATATGATTTGTCAATAAGCATAATTGACAGTATCATGCCTGATGTCTGTAATTCATCTCGTGATTCTTTGTTTAAGTATCATTGTGTGCAGTCGTTGTTTTTGCTTTGTGTGTTTTCCGATAGATTGGAGCAAGCCAAGACTTGTTTTAATGATTTGCGTGATTTTAATTCTTGTCAGTTGACTGCTATTGATTATGGGTATATTGGCTACGCTGAGGTAAAGTTGGGTAACATTGATGAAGCAAAAGCATATATAGATTCTGCCTATATACTTGTTGACAAGGATAACCTTCAAGAGCTTCTTGCTGCTGATCTCGCTTATTGGGAGTATTTGAAAAGGACAGGTGATAAAACTGATATTGTGAGTTTTACGGAGAAACTGATTGATATACAAGGCGAAATCGCAGAAAGAACAGTTGAGCAAAGAGCTGTCGGGGCGCAACGTGATTATTATAATATTAAGGCTGTGTCGGCGGTGCGCGAGGTTTCCCAAGCCTATAGATACATAATTTTCGGAATTGTCGGATTTTCGTTGCTGATATTGGTGCTTATTACATTTGTCAGAATGAAGATGCAGTTGAAAAACAAGGAGATTGAGCTTAAAATCAGCGAGATTGCTTTGCTGTCAGCAAGGTTGAGAGAATGTGATGCCAATCCACTTGATAATGCTACATCGGAAAATGGCAATTTGAGACACGTCGTCGATAGACTGATTGCTGAGTGGTTTAGTCCGATAAATAGTCTTTTTGACGAATATTATGAGACAGGTGATTCTGCGGTAGCTAAGGCGACTATGTTTGCGCGCGTGGAGAAGGAGATTAAGAAAATAACATCTAAGAAGCGCATAGATAATATTGTTAAAATAGTCGATGACTCTTTGGACGGGGCTTTGACAAAATTGCGTGTACAGCTTCCTTTGATAAGTGACATAGATATTACATTTATAGCTCTTAGTATAGCCAGATTGTCGCCAAGAGCGATATGCCTGTTTTTGGATATAAAGATTAAGACTGTGTATTCAAAGCGAAAACGCTTGCGAGATAAAATCTCTGAGTCTGATATTGATGATAAAGACATGTTTCTTCAATATCTTGCTTAAATAGTTGAATATCAGGAAATAAACAATTATTCTTCACTTACTGGCGTAATTATTTATAAATCAAGAAGTTACACACTGAGGAAAATTTGAATTTTCCTCAGTGTGTAACTTCTTGATTTATAGATGTATATATGAGCTTGTGGCGAAAATTGGAGTTAATGATTTTTAGTATAATTGCGTATTAGGATTATAACTTTGCAAAAACAAATAACACCAATATGTCGCATTTATTAAAAGCTTTAGTAATTATTGTAATGATTGCATGTCACTCCTTTGAAATACAAGGACAGAAATCCAATTCAAACAATGCTGTTCCAATTAAATTGACGCGTATTCCTGATAGGAATACCTCTGACCGTAAGAAAATGCCTTCAATTGATTATATATATTGTTGGTATGATGGTTCTGAGATTTATTTCGATTTCAATGTCCCACTGGGTATATGTGTGCTTGAGCTAAAAGATGTTCAGTCTGATTTTGAAATGCAATATACGTTTGATTCTTCGGAACTATTTGTTTTACCTGTAGAAGATTTCCAAAATTTGTCGGTAACGATAACAACAGACGTCGGGGCGATTTATTCCGGTAAATTATAGAATTGGATATTCCGGAGACAAGTATATTTTTAGTTAGAGTAACCACTTCAAATAATGGTGTGTATGAGGGAATAATTAACTCTTATTTGACGTTTTAATAGATTTTTCTCAAATTAGCTCACAATCTTAACATTTATATATTTAATTATTTAATACATTTGTAGCAATTAAAAATAGAATTTTGTATTTATTATCACTAATTGCAAATGTATAAAATGGAAGTATAATAAAACATTGATTAGTAATTAATATTATTAGGTATGAAAAAATTTAGTTTATTATTAGTGGTCGCATTGCTGGGCTGTCTTGTATATTCTTGCAGTAAGGACGATGATGGACCCTACTATGTAAGTTACCTTTCCGGCACATTTACTCCCGGTGGAAGCCAGTCGCTTGTGTGTACAGTTGATGGAGCTTCCGTTACTTCGGGTGAGGTTAAGCTGACTGTTGACACTGATGATCAAAGCAAGGGTGTCATGGCTCTTAACGGCATCGTGCCGGGTATCGGTTCGCTGTCGGTAGATGTTGCAATTGCCGCGCTCCCTTCGGGCGATGACACTCATGACGCCGGTTACGAGATTACGGGAGAGAAGACCGTTGACGGAAAAACCGTCTCTTGCACGGGAGTGCTTGCGACCGACCATTATTCGGAAGCCGGTCGAGTGCTTACGCTTGTTGTGACTACGAAATAGAGATTTTCGGTAAGACGCCGGTAAAAGGATGGTGTGCTTTACAGCGCATCATCCTTTTTTTGTGGCACTTTTGTGTATCAGTGTATACTGTGCTGTATATATGATGCTTGTTGTGCCGATAGGGTCAGTCGCCGATTACATGCAGCTCGCCTGTGAGCGAGTCCATGATGTAGCCGGCTACTCTGACGTCGGCAGCCATCAGCGGATGGTTTCGGATGAGGTCGACGGTCTCTTTGACCGCTGTGTCGGTTTCTTCAAATCCGTGGAGCCATCCCGCGAGGTCTATGCCGCAGTGTTTCATGAGCGTGATGTGCTCTTCGCTTACGCCTCTCTCCCTCATGAGGTCGAGCATCTCCTCGGCATTCATGCCCTGCACTCCGCAGCCGGTGTGGCCGATTACCATTATTTCGTTGACGCCAAGCTCATATACGGCTACGAGCAGCGAACGCATGGTGGAGTCAAACGGGTTGGTGATTGTGCCGCCTGCGTTTTTGATGATTTTGACGTCGCCGTTGCGAATGCCGAGCGCCGCGGGAAGCAGCTCGATAAGGCGGGTGTCCATACACGTTACTATGGCTATCTTCTTGTCGGGAAATTTTGAGGTCACGAATCGTTGGTAGCTCTTTGACTCGACAAAATCTCTGTTGTGTTTAAGTATCTCTTCAATCATAATTCCTGATTTTTCCGTAAAAGTAAGCACTTATTTATTAAAATAAAAGTCACAGGGTGGCGCGTAGTATCTCGCGTTTGCCTCCGGGAGGACCCGGAAGACGTTCGACAGTCAGTCCAAGCGACTGCAACATGCGGCGCACACTTCCTTTGGCGCAATAGGTGGTGAGTACGGCTCCCGGATTCATCACGTCGACAACGCGCCGCAGAGAGTCGACGGTCCACATTTCGGGCTGCTTCTCCGGAGCGAAAGCATCAAAGTAGACCACATCGATGCCTGCCGGCAGCGTGTCGCGCAGGAAGTCGGCGCGGCGTTTCTCAAGAGTGAACAGCGGCGATATTTCCACCGGAGTGTCCCAGTCCGCGTTGTTCATTGCCTTCAGCGACGCCACGCCATAGTCGGGCACGCTCTCCGGCTCCAGCGGATGGAGTTCAAGCGATATATAGTGAAGCCGGCAGCATTGCGCGGCTTCCGAGAGCGCGGCGTTGAGCCCTGTGCCGTAGCCTATCTCAAGGAGCCGTAGTGGCTCGCCGGCAGATAGGCGGGCGGCGCGGTGACGGAGCGCAGAGTCGACATATACATGCCGGCTCTCGGTCAAGGCGCCTTTGACTGAATGGTAATGCTCGTCCATTTCCGGCAGATACAGGGTAGGCGAGCCGTCGGCTGTGGACCGGATTTCCGGATAATCGTTCATCTTTGAGTAAACAAAACATAGCTTTCAGACGTATAATAGACTATAACGTCTCAGCTTTTATTTATACTGATATGAAAAGAAAGCATCTTGCGTGGCTGCTTGCCGCGATACTGCTTGCAGGCTCCACCGGACTGACATCCTGCGAGACACTCCACGGATACTGGGGTGTAGGCAGTGAGTATGGCTATGATGGTCACCATCATTACAAGCATAAGAAGCCCAAAAAACATAAGCATAAGAAACACAAGCATCATCACCATCATGATGATGACTGGGACGATGACTAATGACTGAAATAGAAGTCAAGCACGTCGCGCGCCGCAGTGAATGAGCTCTGCTGGTTGGAGAGCACACGTGTCTCCTTCTCGCGGAGCATCGCCTCTACTTCCGGATTGGCGTAAAAGTGCCGGCGCAGTTTCTCGTCGATGGTTTCATACATCCAGTAGCGCGCCTGCTCCTGACGCTTGCGCTCGAAATAGCCGTTTTCAACGACAAACTTGAAGTAGCGGTCAATCATTTCCCACACTTCGGGAATACCAAGCTCGTAGTAGCCTGAATAGCAAAGCACCTCCGGCATCCATCCCGACAGAGTAGGGGGGAAGAGGTGTAACGCGCTCCTGAACTGAGCCTGGGCGAGCCGGGCGCGGTCTATGTTGTCGCCGTCGGCTTTGTTGATGACAATGCCGTCGGCCATCTCCATTATGCCTCGCTTTATGCCCTGCAGCTCGTCGCCTGTGCCTGCGAGCTGTATAAGCAGGAAGAAGTCGACCATCGAGTGGACGGCTGTCTCGCTCTGTCCCACACCTACGGTCTCGACAAATATATTGTTGTAACCTGCCGCCTCACATAACACTATTGTCTCTCTTGTCTTTCTTGCCACTCCTCCGAGGCTTCCCGCCGACGGGCTGGGACGAATGAACGCCGAGGGGTGGATGGCGAGTTTTTCCATGCGGGTCTTGTCGCCGAGTATGGAGCCTTTTGTGCGCTCGCTTGACGGGTCGATGGCAAGCACGGCGAGCTTGCCTCCGTCTTTAAGCACGTGCAGCCCGAATACATCAATCGAGGTGGACTTTCCGGCACCGGGCACACCGGTTATGCCTATACGTCTCGAATTGCCGGAATAGGGCAGACACTTCTCGATTACTTCCTGCGCGATTGTCTGGTGGTCGGGCGACAGGCTTTCCACGAGTGTCACGGCGCGGCTGAGTGTAGTCACGTCGCCTTTCAGGATTCCCTCCACGAGCTCTCCCGCCGAGGGGAGCGGCTTGCGCTTGCGTGGTTTCATATACGGGTTGACCGACGGCGGTTGTGTCACGCCGCTGTTAACAGTCAGTCCGTTGTATTTTTCGTCGTTCTCGATATGATGATGTTGTGTCATGTGCGGGTTGCTATTTTAGTAATTCTCCGACCACGCGGATGTTGGAAACCGGTCGGTCGGGGTCATTGGTGATTACTGTTATGCGGGCGTTGACTATGTCGCCTTCGACTTTGCGAGTGTCGACTTTCACTTTTATCCGGGCATTTGAGCCGCCCTTTACCTCGGTCTTGTTGACCGACGCCTGCACGGCGGGGTCAAGAGAGGCTACCTTGCGGATGACGAGCGGGTCTTTGCCGAAATTCTCTATTATGATTTCCTCCTCGTTGCGGGTGCCGACAGCTACTTGTCCAAGGTCAATCGACGTTGAAGAGAGGGCTATCTTCGGGGCACGTTCGCGCTTTTCGGGAGTCATGCGCGAGAAGTCTTCGTTGACCACCGCGATGAGGTCGACCGGCTGTGACTCCGCGCTTCCCGCGGCGGGGGTCACCGATACTTCGTCGGAGGTAAGCCCCCAGTCCGATGTGCGCGCCGAGTTGTAGAAAAATGTAAATGTGACCTGCTCGCCGGGTGGCACCGCCTCGGGGCTTGTGGTCACAATGATGTGGGGCGGAAGTCCGGTCACGACAGGGCGTATGGTGTCATTGCTCTGGTTATATCCGTCCAGAAACGCCGTCTTGGTGTTGCCTTTGTTTATGTCGCCGAATGCGACCGACTTGTTGCGCAGTTTCAGATTGCCCACCTCTACCGGGAAACGTGCGCGCAACGTGTTGGACGCGCCTATCACCACTCCGTTTATGGTCAATATGTTCTGTGCAGGGTCGCAGTTGGTCTCTACCTTTACCTTTTTGGCGAATTTGCCGGGGCGTCCTGTCGGGTCATATGTCACTTTTATGACCGCGCTGTCGCCCGGAGCGACGGGGTCGGAAGTAAAGCTCGGGACAGTGCAGCCGCATGACGCGCGGGCGGCATATATCATGAGCGGGGCGTCGCCGTCGTTGACAACCACGAAATCGGAAGATACCTTTCCCATGTCCTCGTCAAATGCACCGAAGTCGTGGCTGACGCTTTTCCATCGGGCTACAGGACCGGCAACGGCAGGCATCGAGGCTGCAAGGATGCCGGCTGACAATAGTATGTAACGGATCTCCATCGTTTATTTCTTGTTTTTAGGGATTACGCAGCCTTTTAGTTTAAGAGTGGGGCGCTTGCCTTTTATGTTGGTCTTCACCTTGATGTATTTTTCAAATTCGCCCGGACGTCCGAGGGGGTCGAAAGTGACTTTCATCTTGGCTGATGCTCCCGGCTTGATAGGCTCCTTGGGTATCACGGGAGTCGTGCATCCGCAGGATGGGGTCGCCGATATGATGATGAGCGGGGCGTCGCCTGTGTTGGTGATTACAAAGTCATGGCTTACGGGCCCTGCCGCTTCCTTTACGTTGCCAAAGTCATGGACAGCCGAGTCAAAGGCTATGCCCGGAGTCGCTGCTAACGCTGCTAACGTGAAAAACAGCGTCATGATTGATAATAGATGTCTTTTCATAATGTAAAAATTATAACACTATAACAATGTAAAGATACAAAGTTAGGCACTTGGTTTACTGTAAAGCCATGTTAATTTAGGTTAATCGATACTCTTCAGCTCATTGTCGACTCCGAGTCCGAAGAGGGCGTAATCATAAAACACCGGGTCATCAGGACGCATCTCGCGAAGCTTTGCCGTCAGCGCGATTACCGTTTTCTTGTCGTTGGCGCGCCTGTCGGTCAGTCCGAGTTGCCGGGCGGTGTTGCCGACATGCACGTCCAGCGGTATATACAACTGTGATGGAGAGATCACGTCCCATATGCCGATGTCGACAATGCCGTCGTCGCGCACAAGCCAGCGGAGTGCCATGTTGATGCGCTTTAATGCCGTTGTCGCGAGATTTCCCGGCAGGCATCGCGAGTCGGTGACACCGCCGTTGGCGGCGGCAAGCTCGCGGTTCATTTTTTCGACAAGCGTCCATGACGGGAGTTCACTTGCCGCAACGCCCTCTTTTGCGGCAAAGTCGGCAAGCGACTTGTGGCGGCTGTATATTGCATTGAGTCCGCGCAGGAAGTGACGGAAGTCTTTGGCGAAAAATGTGCGGTGGATATTCATGTCGGGGAGATCCTCATAGCCGCGGTCCATGACATAGTTATAGGGGTCATGGTCCATCAGCGAGAGCATTTTCTCGCAGTTGTTGCATATCATCTTCCGGTTGCCCCAGGCGATAGTGGCGCTAAGCAGCGCTACTATCTCGATGTCCTGAATCTTTTCAAAACGCCGTGGAAACTGCACCGGGTCGCGGTCGATGAAGCTGAGATTGTTGATGCGTGACGCCTCGCGGTCAAGCATCTCTTTTAGGTCGCGGTCGGTCATCGGTTTATTGTTTTAAGTGACATGATGTCATCGCCTGAGGGCGACTGGTAGACTTTGAGCCCGAACTCGTTGACCACGGCGATTGTGTGGTCAAATATGTCGGCCTGGATATATTCATATTTCTTCCATTCGGTCGTGGACGTGAAAAAGTAGAGCTCGACCGGGAGTCCCTGGGGTGTAGGCTGAAGCTGGCGTATCATTATCATGGCGTCTTTGTCGACATGAGGATGGCGGGCGATGTAGCCCTCGATGTAGTGGCGAAATACTTTCAGGTTGACCTCCCTGCCTCCGCTGCGCTCCATGCCCTCGGTCCATCGCTCGGCGTCGTAGCGCGCCATCTCCTCTTCGGTGCAGAAGCGTATGGTGTTGACGTCGATGTTGATTGAGCGCATGACTCGCCTTGCTCCGCTTTCCCACATTCCACGCCAGTTCTGAAACGACTCGCTGACAAGCGAGTAGGGGGGCACGGTGACAATCGTGTTGTCATAGTTCTTGACCTTTACCGTGGTAAGGGTCACTTCGGTCACTACGCCGTTGACTCCACGGGCGGGAATCGCTATCCAGTCGCCTACCTTGAGCATCTTGTTGGCCGACAGCTGTACACCCGCCACAAGACCGAGTATCGTGTCTTTGAACACCAGCATCATCACCGCCGCCGACGCACCGAGTCCGGTCAGTATCACTACCGGATTCCGGTCAAGGAGGACACTGATGCCGATTATCACGCCTATGGCGATCACTATGAGTTTCAGCATCTGGGAGAGTCCCTGCAGCGGATGGTGTTGCAGCCCCGCCTCCTCGGCCGACGCTTCGTAGAAGCCGCCGAGCAATGCACACACAAGCATCACGCAGATGACTATTATGTACAGGATGATAAGCTTCTGGGCATAAAACAGGAGCCTTGTCTCCGGGTCAAGGATGAGCGGCAGGAAGAAAAATATTATGACCGGACATATAAGATGGCATGCCGAGTTAAGTACCTTTGTGTTGAGGATGTAGTCGTCCCATTTGGTTTCGGTGCGGGCGGTGACCTTTGTTATTGTTTTCACGATTACCTTTCGGCAGAAAAACTCCAGCAGGTAAGCCGCCATAGCGATGAGGCAGAACATCAATACCCTTTGCAGCGTGGAGAGCTTGTCGACCGAAATGCCGATGTCAACCATTATATCGTCCATTGTGACTGCGGTTAATTGTTAGTAAACAGTAAGGGCGAATCCGGTAAGAGACGGATTCACCCTGATTGACTTAAATTGTTTTATGAGAGTGTCGACTGACTGTTACTCGGAGTCATCCTCCTTCATGTTGTGGAATACATTCTGCACGTCGTCATCGTCCTCAAACTTCTCAAGAAGCTTCTCAATCTGTGCGCGCTGCTCGGCGTTTACCTCCTTGAGGTCGTTGGGGATGCGCTCAAACTCGGCGCTGATAATCTCGTAGCCGTTTTCTTCGAGATACTTCTGGATGTTGGCAAACTCCTCGAAGAGACCGTAAAGCACGATTTCCTCTTCATCGGGCTCTACTTCATCAACACCGTAGTCGATAAGTTCAAGTTCGAGGTCTTCGGTTGACATTCCTTCCTTCGGCTTGATCTTGAACACGCTCTTGTGGTCAAAGAGGAATGACAGTGAACCCTGGGTGCCGAGTGTGCCTCCGTGCTTGTTGAAGTAAGAACGCACATTTGCCACAGTGCGGGTATTGTTGTCGGTGGCCGCCTCTACTACGATGGCGATGCCGTAAGGTCCGTATCCTTCATATACGATTTCCTTATAATCGCTTGCGTCTTTGTCGGTAGCCTTCTTGATGGCGCGTTCAACAGTGTCCTTAGGCATGTTTGCCGCCTTGGCGTTGTGCATCAAAACACGCAGGCGCGGATTGGTGTCGGGGTCGGGACCGCCTGCCTTGGCAGCGATGGTGATTTCTTTGCCTATGCGGGTAAATGTACGAGACATGTTGCCCCAGCGTTTGAGTTTTCTGGCTTTGCGGTATTCAAAAGCTCTTCCCATAATATTTCAGTTCGTTATAGTTATGATTGTTTTGATTTGATTATCGGAGTGATGCGCCGAGCTGTTTCTGCAGGTTGGCTGTTATCTTGCCCATTACTGCCTCGATCTGCTTGTCCTGTAGAGTCTTTTCATCGTCCTGCAAGGTTATTGATATGGCGTAGCTCTTTTTGCCCGGCTCAAGGTTCTTGCCCTGGTAGACATCAAAAAGCTCGACACCGCGCAGGAGTCTTTTCTCGCTGTCGCGCACGATTTTCTCTACCTGAGCCATTGTCACCGCCTCGTCAAGCAGCAACGCGAGGTCGCGCTTCACGGGATGGGTCTTCGGCAGGGGAGCGTAAGTGACTTTTTTCTTGAGCGCGAGTTTTACGAGCGCGTTCCAGTCAAGGTCGGCATAAATGACCTCTTGCTTTATGTCGCAACGCTTTAGCATCTGCTTTGCCACGATTCCAAGATGTCCGAGTGTCTTGCCTGAACGGGTCGCGATTTCGACAGAGTTGCTGTATATCGGTGATTTAGCCGGTTTAAGCTCGATTTCCTTGCCGTTGATGCCAAGACGTGAAAATATATTGGCTACGATTGCCTTCATATCGAAGAATGTGGCTTTCTCTTCGGGACGCGCCCAGTTGCCTGTGCGTATGTTGCCGGTAAGCCAGAGGGCAAGCCGCTCGGTCTCGGTATAAGGCGCGATGGGGTTTTCAGCGGTGGACTCTACAGAGAGGTCGCGGCTGTAGACCTTGCCAAACTCATATAGCATGAGGTCGGCGTCGCGGCGGTTGACGTTGTGCTCGATTACCTCAAGGCCGCCGAAAAGAAGCGACATCCTCATCACGTTAAGGTCGTTGCTGAGCGGATTTAGAAGTTTGACCGGCGCGTGATGTTCGTCGGTGAGCCCTTCGTAGTAGCTTTCGGCAGTCAGTGAGTTGTTAAGAATCTCGTTGAATCCGGTTGCGGTAAGCTGGTTGCTTATCAGCTCGCGCAGTTCGTTGGAGCTGTCGGTGACAGTCTTGAACGAAAGGCTTGCGCGCAGATTGCGTGAGAACTCGATATTGTTGTAGCCATATATGCGGAGCACATCCTCAACTACGTCACACGGACGCTGGACGTCAACGCGGTAAGTCGGCACACGCAGGTCAATAGCCTCGTCGCTTTGGCTGACAATCTCCATTTCAAGCGATTTTACAATCGCGTCGACCTGAGCCGTCGGAATCTCCTTGCCGACAAGGGCGTTCAGGTAGTCGTAGCGTAGATTTACCTCATAAGGCTTTATCTCGGCAGGATAGATGTCAATCGGCTCGCCACATATCTCACCTCCGGCAAGCTCTTTTACCAGAATGGCGGCAAGCTTGAGGCAATACATGGTGGCATTGGGGTCGGTACCGCGCTCATAGCGGAATGAAGCGTCGGTCGATAAACCGTGGCGGCGTGCCGTCTTCCTGATAGAAGTGGGGTTGAAGTAAGCGCTTTCAAGGAAGATGGAGGTGGTGGACTCGGTGACTCCTGAGTTAAGGCCTCCGAACACTCCGGCGATACACATCGGCTTTTCGGCGTTGCATATCATAAGGTCGCGCTCGTCAAGCTTGCGCTCAACTCCGTCAAGAGTAGTGAAGGGGGTGTCCTGCTGACACTTGCGCACTACAATTTTGCCGCCGTTGATTTTTTCGACGTCAAAGCAGTGGAGCGGCTGCCCCATGCCGAGAAGTATGAAGTTGGTGATGTCGACTATATTGTTGATCGGGCGCTGTCCGATGGCGCTAAGATAATTTTTCAGCCATTCCGGACTCTCTGCGACCTTGATGTTGCGTATGGTCACGCCTGAATACCTCGGACATGCTTCATAATCATCCACTTCCACGGTTATGGCTCCGTCATGGCGGTCGGTGGCAAATGAGTCTACCGACGGACGCTTGAGCTGTGACGGCTCGGCATGACATGCAAGCCACGCGCTAAGGTCACGCGCGACTCCGTAGTGGCTTGCCGCGTCGACGCGGTTGGGGGTGAGGTCAACCTCGATTAGCCAGTCGCTTTTCAGATTGTAATATTCCGCAGCAGGAGTGCCGGGCTTTACTTCTCCGTCAATCACGATTATGCCGTCGTGGGAGGTGCCGACTCCTATCTCGTCTTCGGCACAAATCATGCCGAATGACTCGACACCGCGTATCTTTGACTTCTTGATGGCAAACTCATTGTCTCCGTCATAGAGGGTGGTGCCGACGGTGGCTACCACGACAGTCTGCCCGGCTGCGACATTAGGCGCGCCGCATACAATCTGCGTCGGTTCTCCGTTGCCGAGATCCACTGTCGTTATGTGGAGATGGTCACTGTTGGGGTGTTCGACACAGGTTAATACTTTTCCTATTACGATGCCGCGAAGTCCGCCGCGTATTGACTCGACTTCTTCTACAGTACCCACTTCAAGACCGATGGATGTAAGCGCATCGGCAAGTTCTTCAGGGCTGAGCCGGAAGTCAACATACTCTTTGAGCCAGTTATATGAGATATTCATTACTTATTTGCTTGAAAGCGAGCAGAAACAGACGCCCGCATAATAATTCGCGCAAATTTACAAAAAAATCCGTTATTATCAGCCTTTTTTGTGTAAGTATGCCAAAAAATCCCACGAATAATTATGGAATAATCCTAATCTGACGCTATAGGAGATTAAAGAATGTCGGCAGCATTATAGCATACTGTGACTATTGAGACTAAAGGCTGGTGCATTTGATTGGTTTGATTGGTTTATTTTTTTTACAAATATACAAAGAAATCATAGAAAACTATTTAATTTTGTATATGGAAAATTTGACAATTGGTTATGATGCAAAGCGTGCAGTCTGTAATGGAACAGGCTTGGGGAATTATAGTCGGTTGGTAATCGATTTGATGTCCGGTTATCTGTACGATTCAAAATTGCTATTATATTCGCCTGTTGCAAATAACAATAAGCGTCTCTCTCCTTTGTTGAAAAGAGATAATGTCAATTTAGTCACTCCATCTGGTATTATTGGCAATATGTTTCCTTCTATATGGCGTGTGGGAGGGGGTATTACAAATCAGATAAAATCCGACAAGGTAGATTTGTTTCACGGATTAAGTAATGAACTGCCGCTTGATATCAAGAATCTTAATATCGCTTCTGTAGTCACTGTCCATGACTTGATATTCAAGCGTCTACCCGGTTGCTATAAGAAGATAGACAGAACGATATATGACTATAAGTTTCGTAAGGCATGTGAAAACGCCACGCGTATCATCGCTATAAGTGAGTGTACACGACGAGATATTGTTTCGTTATACAATATATCACCGGATAAAATAGATGTTGTGTATCAAGGATGCGATTCCCAATTTTTACAGCCTATAGACAGGGAGGTAAGAAGAGAAGTCAAAAGATTGTATGATTTGCCGGATAGATATATCGTTGCTGTAGGTACTGTGGAGCAGCGTAAGAATCAGCTATTGGCAATTAAAGCTCTTCCCGGATTGCCTAAGGAAATTTCGCTTGTGATTGTCGGCGGGCATAACCGGAAGTATTATTCGGTGCTGCTTTCAGAAATAACAAGACTTGGACTTGTTGACCGAGTGAAGTTTCTTAGTGGAGTGCCGTTTGGGCATCTGCCGGCAATTTATGCAGGAGCTTGTTTTGCAAGCTATACATCATATTATGAGGGATTCGGCATACCTGTAATTGAGGCTCTTTCATGTGGCGTCCCGGTTGTTGCAGCTACCGGTTCGTGCTTGGAAGAAGCCGGTGGAGATGGTGCTGTTTATGTAAATCCTGATTCAGTTTCTGAATATATTGAAGTGGCGAGGTCGTTGATATTTGACGATGAACTGAGGATGAAATATGTTAGAGCGGGTAAGGCTCATATTTTGCGTTTCTCCCCTGAAAATTTTGCATCCGGACTAATGTCATCTTACAGGTCGGCACTTAATCGATAAGCCTTCCTTGAAGCCATATAGAAGCTGTGATTACATCTTTCATTAACGGCTTTCTGTCAAAATCTGACATTTTTGTAATAAGCGGGATGTTTAATGTAGCTGCGTCTTCAGATTCCGGATACAGGCAGATTTCTGTCCTGTAGAATTGTCTGCCAAGACATGTGGCTTTTCTTGTCTTTGACATCACCGATGACTGTATTATTGCATCTTCAGGATAGGAGTCGTCAATCTGCAAGTAGCAGATACACTCACTGAATACTATTGATGTGGGATTATCACAGTCATCGGGCTCATGAGATTTTTTGGGGACAATGCCTTCTTCCGTTAAAACGAGCGATGATTCTTCCGGAATAAATTCAGCGTGGTATGCAAGGGCTGAAAGCGCAAAGGAGTATTGTTCGCCGATTTTATAATGATTTTTGTGAAGAGGGTAGTCGATATCAAAGAAACTAAAAGAAGTATTGCCATATTCAACTGTTAAAATAGCCTCAAACCCATTAGAGTATTCCTGTATGTCGGTTAATTTAAATTTCGTTGCATTGTCATTTACTGCATAGGGTATAAACGCGACAATCTCCATTGAGTCATCTTGGCATAATAATGTAGAGCGAATGGCGATGTCTTTAGTGCATGTCGACATGCATACTAATTGAGCTTTCTGGGGCGTGTCTGTGACAACATCTATTTCTGGGCTTGCCGCTATAGGGGCGCTTTTGGAGATTATACGCTGTAGGTCGGAGACGATGGACTCGATGTTTTCATCAAAACAAGACAAATGGTCACCATGACCTGCGTCCTTGTCAAATTCATTACACTCCGGATGGGTTTCATTCCAAAGCAGGGCGAGCGCACATGCCTGTTGTTTTGTCAGAAGCTCACCTGAATGACCTTTCTCCCAGTTGATTTCCGGAAGTACGTCACTTAACAGTGACAAGTCCAATGGCGGTTGCTCATCGGCACTGACAGGACTGTAACATAGAAAATTTATGTAATGGCGTTTTTTCCCGGTTCCTCGCCAGTCATAGTCTTCATACGGATTAGACGTGAATACGCCACGGAAGATTATGCCACCGTTGGGATTGCCTTCACGCAACATGTAAAAGAGGTCGCCTTCTTTGGCGTCGGCATAGTCATGGATGCTCCAGTCAGAGCAGTATCCTTCCGGGTTTTCCGACAGGATTTCCCGGTAGCGATCAATGGTCATGTTGCTGGTTGCCGGATTCCATCTCAGAAGATATGTGTTAGGTACTGTGACTTCTTTTTTCTTGGTGTGGTCGGGTCGCATGGTGGTTGCTGTTTTGAATCAATGTAGCAAATATATGCAAAAAGCGTTGCAAACCAAATGTTTCCTGTCGTAATTGAGCTATATGATTGAAATGAGGCGGCGGCAGAGGGTGACGAGGTCGTCGTCGGTGATTACGTAGGGGGGCATGATGTAGACATTTCTGCCAAATGGACGCACCCAGATGCCGTTGTCGACACAACGCTTCTGAAATTCTCCGACATTGACAGGCTCTTTCATCTCGATCACGCCTATTGTGCCAAGCACCCTTACCTCCTTTACCGAGTCAAAAGTAGCGGCAGGAGCCAGCTCTCGCTTGATGATTGATTCGATATGTCTGATATGGGTCTCCATGTCTTTGCCGCGCAGCAGGCGGATTGACTCGCATGCGATGGCACAGGCAAGCGGATTTGCCATGAATGTAGGACCGTGCATCAGTACACCCGCCTCGCCGCGTGACACAGTGTCGGCGACATCCTTTGTCGTAAGCACGGCGCTCATTGTGAGATAGCCAGCCGTAAGACCTTTGCCGATGCACATGATGTCGGGCTCAACACCCGCCCATTCCCAGGCGAAGCATTTGCCGGTGCGCCAGAATCCGGTAGCAATCTCGTCAAATATCAGCAACACGCCATAGCGGTCGCAGAGTCGACGCGCTTCCACGAGATATTGCGGATGATAGAAGCGCATGCCTCCGGCACCCTGTACGACCGGTTCAAGGATGAGAGCCGCGAGCTCTTCATGATGCTGCTCAAGCATCTTTTCAAGAGGCTCGACAGCTTCATGGCTCCACTCTTCGTAAAATCCTATTCTCGGAGCCTCGACAAAGTAACGTATGGGCAGTGCGGGTCCGAATGCCCCGTGCATGCCTGTCACCGGGTCGCAGACACTCATGGCGTTCCAAGTGTCGCCATGATAGCCTGAGCGTATTGTTACAAAATTGCTTTTCCTGTGGTCGCCGCTTTTGGCTATAGCCGCCTGTACCGCTACTTTCATCGCTACTTCGACGGCAACTGAGCCGGAGTCGGCATAAAATATGTTGTTCATGGATGGAGGCGCTATCTCCAGCAGCAGCTTGCCAAGCTCTATCGCCGGCTCATGGGTGAAACCGCCAAACATTACATGCGACATCTTGCCGATCTGTCGCATCGCGGCATCGTTGATCGCCGGATTGTTATAGCCGTGGATTGTACACCACCATGACGACATCCCGTCAATCAGTTCGGTGCCGTCGGCGAGACGTATGGTCGTGCCGTGGGCTGAGTCAACCTTATATGTGGGCAGGGGGTCGATCGTCGATGTGTAGGGATGCCATAGATGCTCTCGGTCCCAGGAGTCATGGAGTGAAGTGCGGTCGGTCATTTTTTTATGGATTTTATAGTGCAAAATTAATTATAATAGCTGACCGCAGCAAAACCGATATATAAAAATTTGGCTATCTTTGTGGCATGGATTGGCGGGAGTGTCGTGGAAAATTTAGCCGGATTATGTCGGGTGACCGTTTCCTTGCGGGAGGGGTTACGGCAGGATTGTGGGTATTTTTGGGCGCGACTTACTCGTTTTATCTTAGTCCGGTGGTGGCGTTGCCTGTTTTGTGGGCGTTTGGGCTTGTCGGCATTTGTCTGTCGATTGCGGGTGGTGGTGCGGTCTTGATTCAGCGCTTACTGCCGAGGCTGCCCGTGCTTACTGTTTCGGCTCTGCTAGTTGCGTGGTTTTGTCTTGGTCGAATGGATTTCCCGAGGATAGGATGGACAATGGTCGGAATCGGTGGGGCTGCCGGTGTCATTACCGCTTTGGCTTGGATGTCGCGCAGTTTATCTGTCAGGCTGTTGGCGCTGACGGCTGATGTCTTGTTGTTTGCAGCCGTTACTGCATATTGTGTTGGCTCTGACGCGGACGATTCCGGCGCCGATCAACCTGCCGTGGATCATGACATTACTGTCTTTGATTATGGCAGTGACGGGGCAGTGGTCGACGGCTCTGCTTATTTTCATGTGGCGAGCAGGATTGATAACGTGGCGCGACGTTTAATATGGGGATTTGACCGGCATAAGCTGCCCCTTGCCGGAAAAGTTTTTCTGCCTGCTGCCGGTGAAGACTGCCCGCTTGTGGTTGTCCTTCACGGGAGCCATTACATGCTTGACACGTCTCATGTAGGCTATATCTGGCTTGCCCGTAATCTTGCAGCCAGGGGGTATGCTGTCATGCTTGTTGATGAAAATTTTATAAACAAGAGCTTTTCGGGAGGCTACGCTCCCGATGATTATATAGGCAGGGGGTGGTTGCTGTTGAAAAACCTTGAACTGCTGCGTGACATGGCAAATGACCCGCAGTCGGGACTTGCCAGGAAAATAGACTTTGACAATGTTGTGCTTGCGGGACATTCGCGCGGAGGCGACGGCATTGCTGCCGCGACATGGCTTAACGGGCTTGAAAAGTCGCCGTTTGACCCCTCGGAGATATACTGTTTTGATTTTGGCATAAAAGGAGTCATCGAGATTGCGCCTACCGGGATGCTGACGCTTGCGGAAGGCTCTCCCTATAAATATACTAATGTGAATTATCTGCTCCTGCATGGCGACATGGACGGGGATGTCTCGTTTATGTATGGATTGCTCCGTTATAATGTGGCTACATTTAGCGATTCGTCCTATCACTTCAAGGCATCAGTCTATATTGACGGAGCCAATCACGGGCAGTTCAACACCGTGTGGGGCAGCGAAGACCGTCAGCCTCCGGCTTCCCGGCTGCTTGCCCGGGAGGGAATGATTGGCGGCGACGCGCAGCGGCGTCTCGCGCTTGGCTATATAGTGCCGTTTCTTGACGTGACATTAAAGGGTCGGGGAGAGCTTCCCGCCGAGTTTAGCCGTCAACTGCAAGAGGGCGACATCATACAATGGAGTGACACAAAGTGTCGATATTTTGCCGATTTCGAGGACGATGCCGGGCTTGGCGAGGTCGTTGAGCTCACCTTGCGTGACAACAGGCGGATGTCGCAGGCAAATCACGGAGTCAGGATAACGGCTTCCAGCAGTCATGCGGTCACGGTCGATTCAGCATCAATAGTCGGAGATGGATGGCTTTTGATATTTTCAGCCTATTCCGACTGTGACACGCGCCTTGCCGTGGTTGCGACCGGAGCGTCGGGGATCGTCCTCTCTGACACTGTGCGGCTCGTGGCAAGTCCTGTAAAGCGATTGTCGCGTTGTCGGTTGATATTTCCGGTTCAGGGTGACGGAGTGCGCGAGCAGGTGCTAAAGAGTTTCACGCTTCCTATAAAGAGCGAGGGCGACTCGTGCATTACGGGTGTTACATTTTCTATCCCTGACAGCAGCGGCGACTGCGCAGTCATAGTCGACAATGTAGGCATAAGAAGACATTTTGAGCATTAAAACAGGCATTTATGGAAAAATTTCCATAATTACGTGTATTTTTCTTGCGATTTGTTTAGTTACCTTGTATAAAATCACTAAATTTGCGGATATAACCCATTTAACACGTTATAAGATGAAAAAGCATAATTTTTATGCCGGACCCTCGATTCTTAGCGAATACACGATTAAGAATACAGCAGAAGCCATCAAAGACTTCGCCGGTACCGGATTGTCAATTCTTGAAATCTCTCACCGCAGCAAGGAGTTTACCGCAGTGATAGAAGAGGCTCAGCAGCTTGTAAAAGAGTTGCTTGAGGTGCCGGAAGGTTATCACGTGCTGTTCCTCGGAGGAGGAGCCTCGATGCAGTTCTGCATGGTGCCTTACAACCTTTTGAAGAAGAAGGCGGCTTACCTTGACACCGGTACTTGGGCTGCCAATGCAATCAAGGAGGCTAAGCTCTTCGGAGAGGTGGATGTGTTGGCATCAAGCAAGGATAAGAATTATACTTTCATCCCCAAGGGCTTTACCGTGCCTGAAGATGTCGACTATTTCCATTTTACCTCCAATAATACAATCTACGGAACAGAGATGCGCTATGACCCTGATGTAAAGGTGCCTTTGGTTGCCGATATGTCAAGCGACATCTTCTCTCGTCCGATAGATGTGGCAAAGTATGATGTGATTTATGCCGGCGCTCAGAAGAATCTTGCTCCCGCCGGAGTGACCATCGCAATCGTGAAGGAGTCGGCTCTCGGCAACGTGGATCGTGCAATCCCGACTATGCTTGATTACCGCACCCACATAAAGAAGGGCTCGATGTTCAACACTCCTCCGGTATTGCCGATATACTCTGCGCTGCAGACCTTGAAATATTACAAGGAGCTTGGCGGAGTGAAGGAGATGGAGCGTCGCGATCTTGCCAAGGCTGAATTGCTTTACGAGGCTATCGACTCAAGCAAGATGTTTGTCGGCACAGTCGCTCCTGAAGATCGCTCGATAATGAATGTGTGCTTCGTTATGAAGCCCGAGTATGACGGTCTTGACAAAGAGTTTATCGACTTTGCTGCAACAAAGGGTATTGTCGGTATAAAGGGTCATCGCTCTGTAGGCGGTTTCCGCGCGTCACTTTACAATGCTCTCCCTATCGAGAGTGTAAAGGTGCTCGTCGAGGCAATGAATGAATTTGAAAAGAAACACTAATCGATACACAGGCTATGAAAGTACTGGTAGCTACTGAAAAACCGTTTGCGACAGTTGCTGTCGACGGTATCCGCAAGGTGGTTGAAGACGCAGGTTATGAACTTGAACTGCTTGAAAAGTATCAGGCGAAGTCAGAACTCCTCGCAGCGGTCGCTAATGCCGACGCTCTTATCATACGCAGTGATGTGATAGACGCCGAGGTCTTTGACGCGGCTAAAAATCTAAAGATTGTTGTACGTGCCGGCGCCGGTTACGACAATGTGGACCTTGCTTCAGCGACCGCTCATAATGTAGTGGTTGAGAATACTCCCGGACAGAACTCTAACGCTGTTGCCGAGCTCGTTTTCGGAATGGCGGTCATGGCTGTGCGCAACAATTACAATGGCACTTCGGGCACTGAGCTTAAAGGAAAGCGTCTCGGACTGCAGGCTTACGGTCAGGTAGGACGTAATGTGGCGCGTATCGCCAATGGTTTCGGCATGGAGGTGTCGGCGTTTGACCCTTATTGCCCTGACGAGGTGATGACCAACGACGGGGTAAAACCTGTACACTCTGTGGATGACCTTTATTCGGGCAACGATGTCGTGTCTATTCATATACCCGCCACTCCTGAGACACGCAAGAGCATAGGATATTTCAATCTCACCAATATGCCTCTCGGAGGCGTTGTGGTCAATACCGCACGTAAGGAGGTTATTGACGAGGATGGACTGGCAAAGGCACTGCGCGAGCGTACTGACCTCCGCTATGTCGCCGACGTGAAGCCTGACAATGCCGAAGCCCTCAAGGAGGAATTTGGCGGTCGTGTTTTCTTCACTCCCAAGAAGATGGGAGCGCAGACATCTGAAGCTAACATCAACGCGGGAATAGCCGCAGCCAATCAGGTGGTGGCTTATCTGCGCGACGGAGTTAACAAGTTTCAGGTCAACAAGTAATCCCTGAGAATTATCAGATAACAAAAAGCCGGGACTGCGCCAAGCGCGGTCCCGGTTTTCATTTATTGCCAAACCGGCTCTTATGTAGTCGCTCATTGAGCGTTGTCGGTCTCCGGAGCTTTGTCGATGAGGTCAAGGAACTCGTCAAGCTTGGGAGTGATGATAATCTCTGTGCGTCGATTGCGCTGACGCCCTACTTCGCTGTCATTGTCGGCAATAGGGTTGTACTCGCCTCTACCTGCAGCCGACAGGCGCTTGGGGTTGATGCCGAAGTCATTTTGCAGAACCTGTACGACAGATGATGCGCGAAGAGTCGAGAGGTCCCAGTTGTTACGGATGTTGGTCCTGTTGATAGGCACATTGTCGGTATTGCCCTCTACAAGCACGTCATAATTGCTGTAATCCTTTATGATTTTGGCAATTTTGCTTAGTGTCTCCATCGCGCGGCTGCTTATCTCATAGCTGCCTGTCTTGAAAAGCATGTTGTCGGCAAGCGATATGTAGACCACGCCTTTCAGCACCTTTACATCGACATCTTTAAGTTCATCGGTGCTGAGCGAGCGAGTAAGCTTGTTAGTGAGAGCTATGTTAAGCGAGTCGCTTTTTGATTTTGCGTCGACAAGCTCCTTGATATATTTGTTTGACGCATTGATTTCATCGACAAGCTTCGCGATATTCACGTTGCCTTGTGCATTCTGGTCCATGCTTTTGTCAAGGGTTCCTTTCAGCTCGGCAAGGCCTGCACGAAGCTCTTCGTTGTTTTTCCGTGCCGCATCAAGCTGCTGCTGTAGGTTTTCTCCATTCGCATCACATTTTATTAGGCTTTCGCGGGTTGCCAGATAGTCAGATTGAAGTTTCTGATACTTCTTATTTGATACACAACCTGTCATCATCATGCCACACAGGCTGAAAACGACGAGCATACTTTTGATTTTCATAACTTATAAAATATGGTTATTTATTCTATTCAAAATTATATTTATAACGTTGACGGCAATAACTATGTTCTTATGGCTTTGACATGAGCAAGGTAGAGAAGGCGCTGACAACAGGCGCGTCGGTCATCAATGAAATGCCGGGATATAATAAAGATGCGTGATGTCGCGTTATCATTATTATATGAAATCAGTCAGTTACATATTCTTGTTAGTGTTGCCTCTGCTTGTGGTGACAGGGTGTATAGAAGACGGGTTTACGACCTCGCCTTCCGACCAGCCGGTATATTCCTCCGACACGCTGAAAATGGGAACCGTTTTTACAGCCGAGGGCACACCTACCAGGATGTTCAAGGTGTTTAATCCCAATGACAAGGGGTTGAACATAAGCGAAATTTCATTGCGCGACCAAGAGATGGGAAGCATATTCCGCATTAATGTCGACGGAGTGTCAGGATCCCGCTTCACTGATGTGGAAATCCGCGCCAATGACTCTATATTCGTGCTTGTTGAAGCGACGCTGCCTGAATCGGGCAGCGACCTGCCTGTGGAAATCAACGCGCCGCTCGATTTTGTGGTAAACGGGGTCACTTCGACTGTCGTTATCAATGCTTTCGGGCAGGATGTCACTCGCCTTGAGGCTGTCACGATTACTTCTGACGCCACCTTGTCGGGCGAGAAGCCTTATCAGGTTTACGACAGTCTTGTAGTCGCCGAGGGTGTGACGCTTACTCTTGACCCCGGGGTGACATTGTATTTTCATGACAGCGCGGAACTTGTGGTGCGCGGAACGTTGCTGTCCAACGGTACGCCTGAACGTCAGGTCAACATGACCGGCGACCGTTTCGGTCAGGTCGTAGGGCGCATCCCTTACGAGATAATGTCGGGACAGTGGGGAGGAGTGTATTTTTATGGCTCGACCCGCGACAACAGGTTGTATAATACATCGATAAGAAACACAGTCTATGGCGTCTATGTCGATTCTGTAAGCGCCGACATTACAGAGCCTGTGCTGACACTCGTCAACTGCCAGCTTCGTAATTCCGCAGGCACGGTGCTTGTCGCCGACCATGCTCCGGTCACTGCCGTAGGATGTGAGTTTGCGGAGGCGGCGAAAGGAGCTGTGTATCTGTATAACGGAGTCCATCGGTTCAATCATTGCACATTTGCCAACTATTACCTTTTCTCTGCGATTTCAGGTCCGTTACTTTATCTTGACGGGGAAACGGTAGATGCCGACATATCCAACTCTATCCTTTATGGCATCGGCAGCGATATATTGCCTTCTGACCTTGCCGGAAAGCCTGTATATTTCCGAAACTGCCTTTTTAAATCGGCGGGTTCCGATGATGACAATTTCATCGCTACGATATGGGATGCCGACCCGTTGTTTTACACTGTGCGCGAGGACTATTATTTTGATTACAGGCTGAAGGAGGGTTCTCCTGCCATAGGGGCTGCCGACCCTTCGCTCTCGCTCCCTGACGCGGCTGTCGACCGGTATGGATTGCCGCGAGGCTCCAGGCCTGATGTCGGAGCTTATGTTTTCTCTCTTGATAGACTCTGATAATTCGTTTTTATTTTATACCTTTGCAAGGTATGAGCGGTTCTCAGTCAATAAATCAGTCACCCTATAGCCGCGGCGCCCATTATGGTGTCGCTTTCGGCGTGTATCTGAGCGTGCTTTTTTTCGCTATAGCTTATTCGCTGACAGTGCCGTTGCTTAGTCTGCTGTCGCTTATGATGATGGCAGGCGTCCCTGCGGTTATATATGTCATGTTGCGGAAAAGCTATGTCGCCGACTATGGAAAGACTATCTTTTCTTCGCTGTGGATGGAGGGTATAGCAATATTCTTCTTTGGCGGACTTATAGCCTCGCTGGTGTCGGTCGCTTATATGACATGGATTAATCCGGGCTATCTTTACAGTCAGGTCGACATGATGATTGAGCTATATGGCAGTGCCGACTGGGAACGAGGCAAGGAGCTGTCTGACATGCTGGTGAGAGCTAAGGAGCAGCATCTGATACCCGCGCCTATTGATCTTGCCATCGACATGCTGTGGCTTATCGTGTTTTCAGGCTCGATACTGTCGATGTTGATGTCGCTGCTTGTACAGGCAAGAGGCTACGGTAAAAAACAAGCAAATTAACAGAATTCAATGGATATATCAGTCGTTGTCCCGTTATACAATGAAGCCGAGTCGCTTCCGGAACTGGAAAGCTGGATTGCGAGAGTCATGAATGAGCATGGATTCTCTTACGAGATAATATTTGTCAATGATGGCTCTACCGACAATTCGTGGGAAGTAATCTCAAGCCTCAGGGAGCATAACCCTAACGTAAAGGGGGTTAGCTTCAGGCGTAACTATGGTAAGTCGCCGGCTCTGAACACCGGCTTTGCGCGTGCCACCGGTGATGTGGTGATAACAATGGATGCCGACTTGCAGGACAGTCCTGACGAGATTCCTGAGTTGTACCGCATGATTAAGGAAGAGAAATATGACCTTGTGTCGGGGTGGAAGCAGAAACGCTATGACCCGCTGTCAAAGACGATTCCTACAAAACTCTTTAACGCTACTGCGCGTAAGGTGAGCGGCATACATAATCTGCATGATTTTAATTGCGGGTTAAAGGCTTATCGCAACAAGGTCGTGAAGCATATCGAAGTGTATGGTGACATGCACCGGTATATACCTTATCTTGCGAAAAATGCCGGATTTAACCGTATCGGGGAAAAAGTCGTTCATCATCAGGCTCGTAAATACGGTACTACAAAGTTTGGTCTCGACCGCTTTGTCAACGGTTATCTTGACCTTGCGACGCTATGGTTTACTTCGCGGTTCGGGGTAAAGCCGATGCACTTTTTCGGACTGCTCGGCAGTCTTATGTTTTTCCTCGGTCTTATTGCTGTGGCTATAGTCGGATTTGGCAAGCTATACAATATGCACCACGGGCTCCCTTACATTCTGGTGACTGACTCGCCTTATTTCTATCTGTCCCTGACATTGATGCTGCTGGGCTCGCAATTGTTTCTTACCGGATTTGTCGGTGAGCTGATTGTGCGTAATTCCGACAGGCGCAATGAATATGAGATAGAGGAGGAGATAGGTTGCCTTGACTCAGAAAAGTAAATAAATAATAATCAGTATATGGAACAGTATCCTCAATTCTATAGCCTCTCCGAACGCCGTTATTCATGTCGCGGCTACTCTGACAAGTCTGTGCCGCGCGACCTTATCGTCGCTGTTTTTGACGCTATGCGTCTTGCTCCGTCGGCGTGCAATCGTCAGCCCTGGAAGTTTCTGGTGATTGATACCCCGGAGCTTTGTCAAGCCATCAGGAAGAGCTATGACCGTGAATGGTTTAACTCCGCTCCGGTCTATGTGGTCGCTCTCGGGCTGCATGACGAGGCATGGCATCGTCCTTACGACGGAAAGGATCACACTGACGTGGATGTGTCGATTGCCGTAGAGCATTTCTGCCTTGCTGCGTCAACTTTGGGGCTTGGCACATGCTGGGTGTGCAATTTTGACCCGGCGGTGCTGAATGAGGCTCTTTCGCTGCCTGAGGGGGTAGAGCCGATTGCAATAATTCCGCTCGGCTATCCGATCGATGGCTCGCAGATTCCGGAGAAAAAGCGTAAGTCACTCGATGAAATAGTGAAATGGGGAAAATATTGATATATTTCTCGATTGTGATGTCGGTAGTCCTGCAGTCGTGTAACTCTGTTGGATGCACCGACAATAAGAGCTCCATTCCGCTTGCTGGCTTCTATTCTTATGAGGAACTGGCGGCTATTACTGTCAATAATGTGTCAATTGGCGGTGTGGGTGCGCCTGACGATTCTCTGCTTGTCAACAACGGGTCGGTGAGTCAGGTGTATCTGCCGTTTCGTGCTGACGCGGGTCAGTCACGATTCTTTATCCGATATGAGGATGAGGCTCTTAATTTTCCGGAACTGTTTGACACAATTACGTTTAACTATACGCCGATTCCCTATTTCGCGTCTAAGGACTGCGGGGCTATGTTCCGCTATCGGATTGATGACTATTCCTACACTCGCCATCTTGTCGATTCGGTAGGATTACTTACCGATGTGATGACTAATGCTGATGTTGAGACAATACGGGTGTATTTCCGTACGCAGCAGCCCGATGACCCTGACACGCCTGACGAGGAGCAGCAACCTGCCGAATGAATATGATTCGTTACATATTGACATTGTTTTTTGTGCTGACTGTCGTTGTGACATCTGCTCAACGACGCATCACCCCGGTGGAAATACCCGGCAAGAGTGGTAGTGCGGCAGTTGCCGACAGTGTGGCGACAGAGGCGAAGCCTGACAATCTTGTAGAGACTACTGATCTGTCGGGTCATACTGTGCTTGTGGACACTATTTCAGGAGTGGAATATCGCGATACGATACTCACGCAGGCTCCAAAGCTGGTTTACCCCCGTTTTGAGGCTGTGTCAGTGGGTGTAAATGTCTGGGATCCGCTCCTGCGCTGCTTCGGGCAGAAGTACGGGCTTATAGGGTTCTGGGGCGAACTCAGTATTCACAACTGGATTAAGCCTGTCGTGGAAGCCGGGCTTGGTCAGGCTGAGATGACTCCTGACAATGGAAACTATACTTATAAGTCATCGGTAGCGCCCTATTTCAAGGTGGGGTTGAATTATAATTTTCTGTATAATTCCGACACGGCTTATTCCGTATATGCCGGTCTGCGTTATGGTATAAGCAATTTCGGGTTTGAGGTGACTGACGTGACCATAAATCAGGGCTATTGGGGTGATGACATGATGATTAATGTGCCGTCGCAGCGTGCCACTGTCGGTTATGTTGAGGCAGTAGTTGGCTTGAAGGTGTTGATTTTTAGCAATTTCTATATCGGGTGGGACATTCGTATGCACTCGATAGTCCATCAGAGTAACCTGCAGTATGGCGAGCCGTGGTACATTCCCGGTTATGGCACCCGCACCACTCCTTTCAGTGCTTCCCTTTCAGTAAGCTATACGCTACCGTTCCACAAGCGTAAGCAAGTGGATACCGATAGCAAGTGATAAGTTGACAGGCCTGACGAGGGAGGCTAACGTTTCAGGTCATCCTCTCTCTGCCGGCGGAGTCTGTCACGCTTCTTCATGAAGAGATGTAGCAGTATGATACATAGAAGTGTAGTTCCTATGATTCCGAAATAGTACAGATAGTGTCCGTCAAAAAACTCCTGTCTTCCGATGTAGCTCATGACTCCGAGGTACACCAGCAGCAGTAATGGAATGTAAGTTGATTTTTTCATGGATAAGTAAAATTTTAGTAAAGGCGATTTTTGCTATTCTGAATGGTTTTCTTCAGAAAGCGGTGGTGTGTAAATGTATTTTGATTCTTCAGGCTTGAACTTGCCCGATATAAGGTAGTTGTATATTTTTATACATGCCCACGCGTCGATTGAAGCATAGGTCTGCTGAGGGGCCGTTAGCAGCGAGGCTTCCCAGTTGGATAGGCGCTGGCTTTTGGATATGCGTTCATTAAAGATTATGCCGTATATCTTTTGAAGGCTACAATCGCGAATGCAGTAGTCTTTTACCATTTCCTGCAGGTCGATGAACGAGCATGGCGAGAATTTATGCAGCTTGTGCAGCACGTGAAAGTCGTCTTTCAGCGAGAGTCCTACCTTTGTGATATTTTCGTTTTCAAGAAACTCCTTTAATTCAGGAGTGAATCCGAATTTGTTGATACGGAACAGGTAGCAACATTCGCCTGTTGAAATCTGGATGAGGGCTACTTGGTTAGTGTGTCCTTTGCGGAATGATGGTTTGGTTTCAGTGTCAAAGCCGACAACGCTGTATCTACTTATTGTGTCGAGCGCACTCTTAGCCTGCTCTACCGAGTTAACTACCTCAATGTGTCCGGGATAGGTTACTGTGGGTAAAGATGCTAATTGCTCTTTGCTAATCGACAATACAATAGTTTTTACATCCATTTTGGTTTATATAAAAGATTTCTCGACTTCTCTTGAATGTACCGGGATTCTGTGTGCATAATCTCAGCAATGTAAAGGTAGGAATTTTCGTCGATAAGTAGGATAAGTTGTAATTATCATGTTTTATATTTAACACTTGTAAATCACTGTTAACTTAATTTATGCTTCTGCGGCTCAGGTTTAGAAAATAATCATTTCACTTTCCGGGAAGTGGTTTTTGAGGTATCGGCTGATAAAACCCTTTGTGTCTTCGGCGATGATCTTGTCTTTGTCGAAATAGGAATTGTAGAGCAGATAGCGCAACTTTATGCTACGATTCTTTATCGCCTCAAGTGACAGTATCGTGTGATTGATTGAACCGAGTATTCCGTTGGTTACCAATGCTGTCGGCAGGTTCTCGTCAGCGATATAGTCAATTGTGAAATAGCTGTCGGTGATGGGTACCATCAATCCTCCTGCCCCTTCGATAAGTACAGTGTCGTAACGTGAGGCAAGCAGTGAGGTGCTCCGTCTTATTGCTTCAAGATCTATCTCTTTGCCGTCGATGCGGGCTGCAAGCTGTGCCGATGCCGGATAAGAGAATATCACCGGAGATGTGGTAAAATCCTTGTCTTCGGGAAATAGCTCTGTGTTCATGAGCTCGCGATGCTTGATGATGTCTTCAGAGTATCCTTCGTTGCCTGTCTGGATAAACTTCTGTGTGATTACGCGTTTGCCTTTTTCAATAAGGCGGTTGGCGAGCCAGGCGGTAGCGTAGGTTTTTCCTGCATCGGTGTCGATGCCTGAAATGAATATGAGGTCGCTCATTTTTCTTCTTTTTGGATGATAAGATATATGGGATGATATGTAAGACAGGCTTTTCCGCCGGTCATCGGGTAGTCGGAGATAAGTCGGCGGATGTCGGTCGGGGTGTTTCGCATTGCGTTAACTCCTGTGAGCTTCAGGTGATGCATCACTTCACGCGGTGAGTCAAACTCTTTGGTGATATATTCTTCCTCGACGCTGATTATCCGGCAACCTGCTGGAGTCATGGCTGCAAGCTCCTCTACAGAGTAGTAGCGCAATGGCATTCCGGTGATTTTGGCAATCTCATGCATGTTGTCGGGGCCGAACGTGGACACGGCTATAATGCCTCTTGCCGTAAGGGCTTGCGCTGCGTTATGAAGCCACCTTTCCGGCGAGTCAAACCATTGCATAGCCGATGCCGAAGCGATTGCTTCATAATATCCTTCCGGGATAAGGCGTATAAGTTCTTCTGCATCACCCGCGATTATCTCTCCTGCCTCTGGAAGCTCTATTTCAACGGGCGCCAGGTCCCACAGGCTCACGCGATAGGGATGCCATTTGCTCATGTACAGGCGTGTAAGCATCCCCGTACCATAGCCTGCTTCAAGTATTGACAGGGGAGGGGTGGGAGAGGCTTTTTGCCAAAGAAGCCAAAGCTTCTCGGCTATATGACGTTGCACGTCGGCATTGTCATCGTAGGTTGCCGCACTGCGGGCGAATTTTTGTGCTACAAGACTCTTGTCGATAATCTCTTGTTCGATAAGGGTCTGCCAGTCCGGAAGATGTGCGCCGTCTTCAATGATTCTTGTGCGCTGAAGAGTGCGCCATGCCCGTCGTTGATTGCCAGGTGGAAATATGCGGTCATTTCCGGCAATTACCGCACGGTCCCAGTCGGCGGCTGCGTGACTGCCGGGGTCATCGTGGCTGTAGGCGTTCTCGATTGCGATAAGTTCTTCTTTAAGTCCTTCGATGTCTCTGTCAGGGCGGTTGGCGCTAAATGAGGCAAAAGATTCTGCATTTTTGCACATGCGTCGGTAAAACTTGTCCAGGTTTCTTTCTGACAGATTTTCAAGTGTGCCTCTGAATATCTGCGACGGTATTCCTTCAGTATCGTCAATCGGTCGGAGTGTGCCGTTGACTGCAACCTTGACTGTCGGTGTCAGACCGGTCGATGCGAGGACCTGTGACGCCATGTAGACGCCGAATGACCAGGCAAAAAGATATATGTCGGTGTAGCCCGACAGTGCCTTGATGTCAAGTGCCGTGTCGCGGTAGTCCCATATGACGGCTATGTCGTGTCCGGCAAGCCTTATGTTGCTGAAAGGGGCGGGACTCATGCCCCAGCCGGCAAAAATCAGTATAAGTTTTCTGTTATTTTGTTTTACCGTGAAATCCAGCTTCATGATGTTAGAGAGCTAAGTGCTTTTCCGAGTCCGGTTATGTCATTGTCCGACATTGAGGCGCTAAGACTGAATCTTATACGCTCGGTGCCTGCCGGGACAGTCGGGGTTCTTATTGGTAATGCTTTGTAGCCTAGCGCTTTTAGCCGGGTCGACAATTCGATGGCTTTTCGTGAGTCGCCTATTATAAACGGAGCTATATGGCTTGGCTCGCTGCCGGTTAGATGCAGGGCTTCATGAAGCATCAGCGACAGTCGCTTGACATGGTGTCGCTCATCCTCCATGCCGGTCAGTGTCTCTATCATGAAGCGTGTCCACGCTGAAGTCATCGGAGACAATGCCGTGGAAAATATGAAGCTGCGGGCGCGGTTTATAAGGTAGGCTTTTATGGTCGGGGATACCGACGCGAATGCTCCCGCTGATGCCGCCGCTTTCCCGAATGTGCCTATTACGACATCGACATCATCGAAGCATGCAGAATCATGGGACAGACCGAGCCCGTATTTTCCCGTTACACCAAAAGCGTGAGCTTCGTCTACATAGAGCATGGTGTTGCGATAGCGGCGTTTTATATCGGCGAGGCGTTCTATGTCGGAGCGGTCACCGTCCATGCTGAATATGGATTCAGTGACAATAATTATTCTGTCATGTTTACCTGCGCTGTCGCTTACTATGCGTTCGAGCCTGTCATAGTCGTTGTGGAGATAGCGAGTGAATTTTGCCCTTGACAATACCATTCCGTCAATTATGCTGGCGTGGCTTAACTTGTCGGCTACGATAAAAGTATTGCCTTCGGCAAGTGCCGGCAGGACTCCTGTATTGGCATGATACCCGCTGTTAAACAGCAGCGCGGGGCGTCCATACAGCTCTTCAAGCAACTCTTCAAGGCGGTTATGCTCTTTCTGGCAAGAGGCGAGAAGTCTTGATGCCGAGGAGCTCATCGGCAGCAACTTATTGGCTTCCCGGCTAAAAAACTCTTCCCTCAGGTCGATGCGCGTGGCAAGACCCATGTAGTCATTGGTGGAGAAATCTATGATTTCGCGCTCTTCGTTTGACGGAATAGTGCGTAGGTTGCCTTCTGTCTCAAGACGGTTGAGTATTTCGTTGTAACTTGCCATCGCTTTCTGATAATGCAATGCAAAATTACTCAAAAATACCCATTCTGCAATCACTTTTCCGACAATCCGTGATAGCCGGCATCCTTGTCACACACCATCCCCTCACTCGCAGGCGGGGAGGGGGACGGAGTTTAGCCAGAGGTCGGCGATGCGGCGGTGACCTGCGGGGGTTGGGTGTATGCCGTCCCATATCCAGTATTCTGCCGGGAGTGACGGTATAGCCTGCAATTCGTGGAACATCTTGTCGTAGGGCAGATAGATTGCCTTATAGTCAGCCGCGATGTCGCTTGTAATCGAGTCAAGACGGGCAATCATCTCTTTCCGTAGCTCAAAATCGGGGCGTTTGCCTGCCTGGCCGCTCGGCGCTGTAAACGGCGCACCGATTACAATCCGGGTGCCGGGCAGTGAGTCAAGGGTCATGTCAAGCAGTTTTCGGTAGCGTTGTTCCCATCCATCGTAGTCAAATGCCGTAGTCTTGTCGCCGTCAAGCCAATAGTGGACGTCATTTGTGCCTACAAGTATCGACACAATGTCGGGACGGTGGGCTATCACATCCTTCTCCCATCGCGATTCAAGGTCGGCGAGAGTGTTGCCGCTGATACCACGGTTTATAAAATGTCGTTCGGGGCAAGGTCTGTTGCTTTCGATGTCGGAAGCAATAAGAAACACATAGCCATGACCATAGATATGGTTCATGTCGGTTGTCGACCTGTTTTCAGTAGGACACGGATAACCGACTGGATTGCCCCAGTTGCCGTCGGTTATCGAGTCGCCGATAAAAAGTATGGTTGTCGATGACGTGAGCATCGCGAGCATTGCCAATCCTAAGGCGGAAGATAGTAATTTAGCCGGCTTCATAGTCACTTTACGTTAATTGTTGATCCTGCGGAATGAGCTGATAGCGCAGGGGCATATTGGCTCTGTATCGATGCAATGCCTGCCGAATACACGCCTTGATTATTTACAAACAGTTCATAGCTGAGGCGATATGTGCCTTTGGGAAGATGGGTTACAAATATGTTTGTCGCGGCATCGCGGTTTTCGCGATAGAAACATATTCCTTCGGCATATAGCGGCTGCGGCAGTTGCTCGACAGGTTCGAAGCACGCTCCGCGCTCATCGATTATCGCCACATAGTCCATATCGCGCTTGGTGATTATGGTAAGGTTGACCTGCACCACATCGCCTGTCTTGATTGTGTCGGCGTCAGTCCATATGGTTTTGTCACCGTCGACCGATTTTACAAAGAGATGCTTGTCGATGGAAACGTCGTCACATGAAGCCGCCTTGATCTCGGTCATCTCGCTGTCGTACTGACAGAATACGGCTCCCCATGAGGGCAGACCTTCCTGCTTGTCGACCGATAGTGTCGCCCCTGCCGGCATCAGGTCGCTGATGTCGCGTCGGAAATATCCGAGAAGGGAGTCGATGGAGTCAGGGGTGACGGTCTTGTCGCCTATTTTTATGACGGGAGGTTGGGCAGGGGCTGTAAGGCGTTTGCCTGAGAGTAGTATTGCGGCTACAGCGTCCGAAGTAGTGACTGATGTGCCCCAGTTTTTAGCCTCTTTTTGCAATATGAGCCACTGGCGTATGAGTTCTACATCGGGCGACTGTGGTTCTATGGTGTTGAATGCGTCAAGGATGATAGTTGTCGCGCCGATTTTCCCCATTGACCATGCTGTAAGGTCGTCAAGTGACGCCCACCACATGCCTTTCTGAGGTGTCGACGTGGCATATTCGCGTAGAGAGGCGAGTATGCGTCTTGATTCGCTCTTGTAGTTATGATTGTAGAGCAGGGTGGCTGCAAGGGCTTTGCTCGTGACGCCATAATCTTTCCAGTGCGACTTAGCCTCGGTGACAGTGTTGTTGATCAGGCGCTGTGCGGCTGACGGCACCGGGATTTCTTTGTAATCAAGTCGCAGTATAGAGTAACCGGTGTCGGTTGATGCAGGATGCTTTTTCACTGTTTCTCCTGCCTCGCGGTCAAGATAGCTGACTCCGCGTTTTATCATTGCCTCAAGGCGGCTGTTGTCAGGCATAAAGCCGAGGCGTTTCAGGCTGCCCATCATGCCGAGGATATTCTCGGTAATCCATGCCGACGGTTCCTTTACCTGGCTCATCCATGACCATCCGCCTCGCGGAGCTTCGAGCAGCGACAGTTGCCTGATTGATTTTTCATAAGTCTCCGCTATCGTGGCTCGGTCAAAGAGGAGGGCGAGACGCTCCATTCGCTCTGTGTCGCTCTTTGCGTCCATTACCCAGGGAGTGCAGTTGAGAAGTATGGTCTTCAGGTCGGAGTTTCGTTCAAGCATGGATACGAGAGTGGAATCGCTGCGGTCGCTTTCATTCCACATCTTTATTGCAGCGGCGATGTTGCTGTCGGTCTTTAGTATGCCTTCGGCTATCGCAGCGGAAAATATCGCTGCAGCGGCTGAAAGGGCATCCTTTGACTCGTCATTACGAAGCCCCGGCAGTGCTGTCACGACATACCATGACGGATTATTGCAGAACTGCAGGGTCACTTTCGCATCGGCGGGCATCTCGGGCAGTTTCATTTCAAACGAAGTTGAATCGGGCGCGATATAGAACGGCATTGTATCAATGACCGGTGAAATCGATGACAATACCGGAATTATGCTCTGTTCGCCATCGGCAAAATCCGGGGTCGATGATTTTATGCGATAACCGATTGCGGTGACATCGTTTCCGGCATTTATTTCGGTTGCGATAACAGTCGACTGACCTGCCGGAATCATGGTTTCGTATGGGTAAGTCGCCGTTACCTTGCCGCTGAACGGGTCAAACAGTTGTACTGTCGTGGTCACTGTGGCTGCTGAATCGCTGTTGTTCATGACAGAAGCCTCGATCACGGCCTTGTCGCCCGTGCGGAGGAAGCGGGGCATATTGGGCTGTACCATTACAGGCTTATTGGACAGTATCTCACGCGAAAGGTTGCTTACCAGCATGTCTTTTGTAAAGGCAAGTCCGCGCAATTGCCAGGTTGTGTTGGCATCGGGAGCCGTAAACGAGAATGACAGGTTGCCGTCGCTGTCGGTCGTCAGTTCCGGACGGAAAAAGGCAAGAGGGGTCTCTGCCGCGCGGTATTGGAAATTGTCCATACTCTTTTCCGTGGACATTGATTTTTCCTCTTCCATGTCGCTTTCTCCACCGTCGAGAGCTCCGGTAACGAAGACAGCTTCGTCAGACGCTTCTTTAGCACTGAACGTGACACTGTTGAGCATTCCCATTCCGGCAGATTTAGCCATGTAGCCCCTGATGCGGATGTTGGTCCATGATTGTCCCCACAGCTCAAAAGATGGAGATGATATATAGCGGCAATTGTCGCCTTTGACTCCGGTTATGTCGCTTGAATACAGATTGTCAAACCCTGAGAAATTGTAGCGGAATACCGTAGGAGGAACGTTGCGCGGTGAAAGCGACAGCGCGTGGGGGCGGATTGCGTCGAGTGCTTTGGAATACATGTCAAGGATAATTGCCGACTTTACTCCCAAAGAGTCGCGGTCGCTCACCTTGAAGGTCCATTTTTCTTCTGTTCCCGGCACAATTCTGTCGCGGAAGCTCTCGACACTGAGGTTTATTCCCCGGAGTGATGATTCCGTTGTCACATTGATGTCGGCTGATTGATAGGCGTAGTCATGACAGGTGGTAAGATTGACATGAATCTTTTCTATTCCATCGGGCAGGCGATAGGTGAACCTGTTCATTCCGGCTTTGACTTTTTTCCAGCCTTGCTCGATTACAGTGGAATCGCTGTAGACGGAGTAGCGTATATACTGCGTGTCGCCGGTTGTGCCGTAAAGAATGTCGGTCTCGCGTCCGCCGATTGTGTAATCATGTCGCGGAATCCACAGTATCGCGTCTTTTACAGGGCATGTGGTGTCGTTGTCACGATAAAGCGTGACATTTGCCACTGTCATCTTTTCGGCAAGTTCAGGGTCGGCGGTGGCAAACTCAACTGAATAGACCCCTGAAGGCACTTTGGCGAGGTCGACAATGCGGCGGTCGCTCATGAATGACCCTTCGGCTACAGTATTGCTGTCTCTGTCAATGAACCGGTAAAGGATTTTTGCCGCGACAGGCTTGCCGTTGAGGTCGGCGAGTGTCACGTCAAGGTCGACATTGCCGTCGATGTCAATTGATGAGGGCAGTGACGCTGAAAGAATGTAGGGCTTGCCTGTCGTAAAGTTTCTTGACGCCTGCCTATTTTCTCCGGTGGGTGATGTAGCTGTGAGGTTTGCGGTGAAAATTCCGTTTGTCACGGGTGACTCTTCGAGCAGTTGCGCCGGAAAGCAGATAGAGAATGTTCCTGATTCATCGGTCGACAGCGTTGTGGTGTAGAACTGCTCGCCGTTGCTGCGGCCCCACCAGAAGCGGTAGCGTGGCGACGCTTTAAGTTCGGCGACTATTCGACATCCTGCAAGCGGGAATCCTGAATAGGTCTCTGTCTTGCCTTTTAGGGTTACATCGCCCTTGGCGGGGTAGTCACGCAGTATGTCGGTGATCTCGACTTCATAGGTGGGAAGCTTGTAGTCCGACACCATGAATTGGGTATAGCCGTAGTTATTTCTGCCGGCATTGTCCTGAGGATGTGTGAATACAAGCGAATAATTGCCGGTCAATCCTTCCTCGGGAATCCGGAATGAACCGTTGATGCGTCCAAAGTCGTCGGAAGTGACAAGCACGGTGTCTTTAACCTCGTAGTTGGCATCGCGCATAGCTACTTCCACGACAAATCCGGGCACGACTGCCGTCGCTTTGCCATAGCCGTACTGCTGCACTACGGCACTCCACCTGACCGTGTCGCCGGGATGATATATGGCGAGGTCGGTGTTGCCTTGTATCGCATAGCCTCCGCGTTGGGTTGAGGGGCTGCTGTAGGGCAGGTAACATGGCTGGGAAAAGTGGTCGGTACCCTTTGTCGCATACAGATAATTGCCCTTGCCGGTGATTTTAGTCATCGCTGTGGTGTCGGCGGTGATGTTCCGGGTGTTGCGGTTATTGTTTTCCGATACAGTTATGGTGACGCCATGCTTTACCGGCTCGCCGGTCTTAGGATTGGTTACATAAGCCCAGCGTTCAGCTCCGTAAGCACCGGTGCTGAGGTTGAGCGACGTGCAATGAACGTAGTCGTAGGTGTCGCCGGAAGAATTATAGCGGTCGTTACGCTTGCCTTCTATTACAGGGACAATGATATAGGCTCCTTCTCCCGGGAGTACGGTCTTTTCCGTTGTCTTGCTGAAAAACGGTGCCTTCAAGTCGTTCTTTATGTGCAAGGTCTTTACAAGAGTGGCGTTGCCTTTCTTTAAGTCATAGCTGCGATAGTCGGATGACCGGCTGTAGGGCACTTTGTAAATCTCGATTTTTGCATTATTGACGTTATTGTTGCTGACAGTTATGAGCAGGGTGTCACCGGGGACTACTGTCGATTGATATTTAAGATCGAGCTTGCGGTCAGTGATGTTGGCAAGCCTGTTTTTAAGACATGCAGCCCTGAAATATCCGGGGTGACGGCGAAGACATTCATTTGCCATGCGGTAAAATGTGTTCACTTCTTCCGGATAATTTTCGATGTTGTAGTAATATGACTTGTCACCGATAGCTATCATTGCTTCGGTTGAGTAGGGGGAGGAGGAATATTGGTTGTAGAGGTCGTAGAGCAGGGTGCATTGCTCATTTTCCGAATTGTCCACACCCGACCCGATAAACTCTATGCGGCTTATATCGGTATATATTAGCGCGGCCGGGTCATTTTTATGGAAGTCGATTAATTGGCGGTATATATCAAGAATCTGACGGGCTATAGGCTGCCTGTAATTGAAAGACATGTGGCTGTATCTGTCATAGCGACACAGGACAGACGCGGGAAACACCCATTCTTTCTGTTGCAGCCACTTCAGGATGTCGATTGATCTCCAGGCAACGAAGTCGTAAAGTGTGGGGTAAAACGGCATTGCGTCATCGTCATATTTCACTATGCCCTTGTATTCCGACAGCTTGTGACCCAGCAATTGCTCGGGCGATGACAGGGCGTCGGCTGTCAGTTGCCGTATTTTTTCACAGAACTGCTCGCCGCTCCACAGCTGATAGTTGCCATCGTCGGACGACGGCAGCTCCCTGCGGTCATAATTCCATCGGTTTCTCGTGTAGATGGAGTTGTATATGTCGGCTTGCATAAGATACAGCAGCGAGCGAGTCGCGGCATCTTTCTCTGATGAGGTGATGTCGGCGATTTTGTCAAGCACCGGCTGCAGGCTGTCATTGTCGATGGCACATTCTGCAAGGCTGTAGTTGATGAGCGACCTGACGAGTTTTTTGCCGTCTCCGTCGTTCAGCGCTTTTTCAAGCGACTCCATGGCATTTTTGCTTACAGTCTTTGGGTAAGCGAAATCCGGTTTGGCATATTGCGCGTTGGCGTTCATGGTGGCAAACAGAATTAATAGTGACAGAATGTGTAATACTCGTTTCATAATAGTATAAATATGAGATTGGCGCGATATGTTCGCGCCAATACTTGTTATTTTATTTACAATGATGTCAATTTACTTTTTTGCCGCACGTGCCTTGGAGTGCTCCTTCATCAGCTTGTCGGTAAACTTGCGTTCAGCGCGTTTCAGTTGAAACAGTTGTTTGGGTGTCAGCACTGACTTTAGCTTGGCGAAATATTGTTTTTCGATAGCCCCCTCCTTGCTTTTGGTCTCAAACATCGCCTCGGCTGCTTTTTCATATTCAAGATCCGATACTTTTCCGTCGGCCTTGGCTATTTTACGTTCAAGTCCGCGTGTCTCGCGGTTGACTTTCCACAGTGCGTCGTCCATCTCGTCATATATCGGGAAAAACTTGGCCTCCTGCTCTTTTGTCAGCTCAAGCTCCTTGGCGAGGAAGCTGTGCTTGTACTGGCGAAGCTCTTTAAACCATTCCTTGCGGTCAATGTTTTGCTTTTCCTGTGCATAACCGGGAATGGCAATGACCATTGCCATTATGAGCGACAGTATCATCTTCTGTAGTTTCATATGGAGCATTATTTAAAGTTAGCTAATGTCACGCCGTCATCGTAAAGACCTTCGATCACGTCATACTCGTCGACCTGGTCCTGCATGTAGTAGTCATAGAAATTGTCGCTTTCAAGCACCTTGGCTATTACAGGATTGTCGCTCATGTGGCTTGATGTGCGGCCGCTGATGTCGTTGAAGAGCCACATCATGAGCCATATGCCGCTAAACATGGCTGCCATGTAGACATAGGGTCGGCAACGCTGCCACCATGTGCGCGGCAATATCTTTTCCTGCTTCTTTTCAGGAAGTTGCTCCATCATACGTGAGGCAAAATCAGCGAAGTAACCATCGGGAACTGTCATCCCCGACCGTCGGTCGACTTGCTTTAAGATGTCATTGTCATGTGCCATATCGTATAACTTTTATTTTTAGGACTAAATAGATGGTCAAAGGTTTAATCGTTATCGGCAAAATATTGTTCAATTTTTTTTGCCGCAAGATGATAGGATGCTTTCAACGCTCCGACTGATGTCCCGAGCACCTGCGACATGTCTTCATATTTCATGTCGTCATAGTAGCGCATGTTGAACACAAGCCTTTGTTTTTCAGGTAGGGTGGCGATGGCCTTGCGCAGTTTAAGGGCAAGCTCGTCACCGTCGATAAATGTGTCTGATTCAATGAGGTTGACAAGATGTGACTCCTCGTCGTCAAGCGAAAGGTTGAGGCGCTTCCTTTCTCTGGCAAGAAAAGTAATGCTCTCGTTTATGGCTATCTTGTAGAGCCATGTCGACAGTTTTGCGTCTCCACGGAAGCTCTCGATTGACGACCAGGCTTTCATGAAAGTGTTCTGAAGAAGGTCGTCGGCATCCTCGTGGCTCTCGACCATGCGGCGTATCTGCCAGTAGAGGGGCTCGCCATAAAGCCTTATGACCTCACCGAAGGCATCGCGGCAGGTGGCGGGGTCGCGCAACCTCGCTATCAGTTCAGGATTTTCTTTCACAAACTCGTTGCCCATTGTCTGATACTTTGTCTCACAAATTTAGTAAAATAACCCCAATCGCGCAAATCTGAATGTCGCAAATATCTCACGGCTGCGGTGGAAGCTGCGGTGATTACGTGCTTGTTAGGCGCATACCGATTTCCTTGGGGCTATAAAACGCAAAGGGGCTGCCCGTAACGGACAGCCCTTATGTCTTGCTGCTGTATAGCTTCAATTATTCGCCGGGGATAATTGCTTCGCTGGGGCAAACTTCTGCGCAGCTGCCACACTCGATGCAAGTTTCGGGATCGATGTGGTAGATGTCGCCTTCAGAGATTGCTTCAACGGGGCACACGGGAAGACAAGTGCCGCAAGCTACACATTTATCAGTGATTACGTAAGCCATGATTAATTAAATTTAGATATTATACGATAATTTGTTTATGATTGCTTTACGATGCAAAGTTATATCTTTTATTTTAAAATCATAGCCTTTTATTGAAAAAATTACTTCACAAGCACTTTTCCGGTGAGTTCGCCTGCCTTGTAGAGGTAGACACCGGGGGCAAGACGGTCAAGTGAAAGCGAGCCGTGACCGTTGACCGTGCGCTCGATTACGGTAGCTCCGTTGAGCGAATAGATGTCGAGTTTGGTGCCGTTGGCAACATTGTATTCAAGTATGTTGCCTGCTACAAGATTGACATAGCTGCCGTCGCCTGCCACGTTGTCAATGCCGGCAACATTTCCGTCAAATACAAGGGTGAACGTGAATCTCGGTTTCAGTCTTACCGATACGATTACGTCAACAGAGCTTTTTGCGGGCACGACATTCTGGTCGGCTGCCGTGAAATCGGAATACTCAACATCAAGCTTTTCAGCTTCGCCTGCAGTGAGGTCGAAGTCATATTCCACTACATCAAAGTCGCCTTCGCGTACCGGGTCTTTGCATACTCCATAGCAGAATTTTACCTTAGTGCCGGCAGCACACGATGTCTTTATGTTGCAGGATATATCTTCTGACGCGGTCAGATTGATTTCGGGCACTGACTGCCAGAAAGGGGCGCCTTCATAACCATATTCGTAACCTACGGTTACTGTCGCGCCGTTTTCAACGGGCTTTCCGTCTACAGTACAGGTAAATTCCTGTGCATTGATGGCGATTGCGCAGGCAACGCCGATGATGAGAGTAAAAATTTTCTTCATAGTTATACTGTTAATTATATTACTCAGTTGGAGTGTCTGTATTTATTTCACATTCAGCAGCCTGGATTACGCCTTCTTCATTGTTGTAGACAAAAGCCACAACCGACAGGTTATCTACATTCCAGTTATCTCTTACTTCAACCTCGTGAGAGAGTGTTGTGTTCTCCCTGGTGGTAAGAGCTATCTCCTCGCCCCAAGTGCCGTTGACCGCCGCGCGGAACACGTGGTTATGCACATAGTCGGCTTTGTAACTGAATCCAACCTCGGCAGGATTGCCCATTTGTGGCGCGACTATGCCGCTTTCAGTTATCCATAGCTGGAAGTTTCCTTCGATGTTTGCTCCGGGAGCGAGGTCGGTGGTTATAGTCACCTTGTCAGTGCTTGCGTCATATGTCGCTTTTAACTCGATGTCGACAGTTGCGGGCTTTTCCATCTCCTGACGTATGATTGATTGCCATTCCGACAGGCTTTTTATTCCGCTGTTCCTGTTTACGATTCCACACGGGTAATCAGAGATAGTCCAGCGGGAAGCATATTCGTTGCCTTCTTCAGCTCTTAGTCCGATCATGACCTGGCTCTCGTTTTCGCCGAGAGATTGCTTTCCCGCATGGATGCTTACCGCAACCACATTTTCGCTATAAAGCTCAACGATGCTCGAAATCACTTCATGGGCGCGAGGGCAGTTGGTGCAGTATTGTCCTGTAAATTCTTCAAGGAGAACAGTGCGTTTTGCTGTGATTTCTCCCATGTCGATATATCGGTCATTCTCCTTTATCTCTTCACACGAGGTAAGGGAGAGTCCGGTTATTGAGGCGGCAGCGAGTGCTGTTATTATTATCGATTTTTTCATAGTGGGTTTTATCCCTGTTTAAAAATTGTAGTTATAAGAGATGTTTACGCCTTGAGTCTCCGGCACATAGCGGCACACGCCTCCGGAACAGTTATATCCGGCTCGTGTTCTGCCGTAACCTACCATAAGGCGGTTGGACTTATATGTGCCTGTGACCGAAGCCATATAATAATGTGTTCCAGTGTCACCGCAGTTCCATTGGTCGCTAACGCTGAACATGAGGTAGGGCAGTACCGACAGTTCAAGCAACCCGTAGGTCCAGTCTTTATCATCCTGGCGGGTAGTGAGATATTGCCATTCGGCACGAAGCGTCAGGCTGCGGTTAAGTTTGAATTTTCCTTCGGCTACGACTATGTCGGCTTTTACCATGTCACCATGCCCCTCAACTACCATCTGATTGTATTTCTGGTTCATATACATGAAGTTGAATGAAACAGATGAATTGAATCGTTTTTCTATCTGCAGGTTGATATCCTGGTAGTACAACTCGCCCATTCCGAAAAACTTGCATTTGTCACCGTCGGTGCCATATTCCGAGCCGTTGAATGTAGGCTGCTTTTCGTGGTGCAAGCCGCGTATATAGCTTACGTTAAGTTTCAGTTTGGTGCCATATTTGCCGCCAAGCGGAGTATTGCGCTTGAATGAGTAGGCAAATGCTCCCTGGAACGCCCATTCTCCCGGCGCAGCCTGGGTAGCGTAAGGATACATTGCCGCAAGCGCGTAGGTGTGTTGATAGGCAAATGCCGGCATGTTGTTGATAAATGCCGAGGTGAGCTTCATTGACCGCTGGCTGCGGAATGCCATGTTTTCCGAGCGCTTTGCCTGTATAAGGGCGCTCCATCCGGGCTTTGAGTAGGATGCCGAAAGCATTACCGCGCTACCGTGGCGGTAGGTGTAATTGTTGTCAAATGAAGGGTCGGGGGCTTTCCAGGCAAACTCTCCGAGCAGGTCAAGCCCGCTACGGTAAAAATGGGTGCGCGCATCAAAGGCGTTGACTGTCTTCGGCAGGTTGAGACGGTAGTTGGTGCCGGGCACCATTATGGTCTCGTCGTCTTCATGGCGTAACACCCATGAGCCTCCGAGGGTCCATATTATGTCGCGGTCGCGCAAGCCTTTGATATGCTCCTGCATGTCCCATTCAAGATCGGCGCCATATACCTGAGAGTGTTTGCTCCAGTCCCAGAAGCGGCGTTGCAGACCGCCGAGAGCTGTAAACCTGAGCCCCTGCAAGGCGTTGACTTTCAGGCGTCCGCCCCTTATGGAGTTGTCGATGCCGAGACTGCGCTCTTCATAGGTGCGGAGTATGAATCCGCTGCCAAACTGCTCGTAGAAGTCGCCGGCGGTCAGCTCCAATCCCTTGTATTTGCCTTTTACATAGATGTTTGGCAGTCCCCAGCCTTTGAAGTCGGGCTCAAATCCGGGAAGCGGATGGTCAAGATACTCGACACGTAATCCGGCATCTACATATTTGCTTATCAGTCCGACATCGGCATATGTGTTGGTCAGGAAATCGCTGTGATGTTCCTGATCGTTCATGTCTTTATAAGGCTTTGTCGGAAACAGGTTGTCGCTTTGGACGCTACCATGTACCGCAACGTTGTTTTGAGCCTGCGAGGCAAGGGCTGCAGAGCCGATGACAAGCAGGGTCAACTGTCGGGTCAACTTCATCGCTTTGGGGAAATGGTTGAGTTATTACGTGATTATTTATTCTGCAATTCGCGGATTTTTTCAATTATGTGGGTTTCCGCGCCTTCGGTATATCCGCTGCGGCTGTCAGCGATGTTGCCGTCGCCGTCGACGATGAGGCAGTGGGGTATCATCTGTATGCCCATTGCGCGCATGAAGTCGCTGTTGGGGTCAAGTAAGATGTCATATTCCCATCCCTCGGCGTCAACCGTGGGCTTGACTTTGCTTGCATTCTGACCGGTGTCGACTGAGATTGCCACGACTTTCATGCCTGTCTCTTCCTGCCAGTCGGGGTATACTTCGTGGATAGCTTTCAGCTCTCTGTTGCAAGGCTTGCACCATGAAGCGAAAAACGTGATGACAAACGGTTTGCCGTCGTTGCTGAGTTTAGAGGTGTCGACGGTCTTTCCCTGGAGGTCTTTTAGCTGTACTGAGGGCAGCTGAGCCTCCGCCGTAAATGCAGCAAGCGACATGAGCAACGCTGCGGCTATGGTCTTAAATGATTTCATATTGTCAGTGATATGATGGTAATAATGTGCAAATTTACTACTTTAGTGTGAGAAAAATAAATATAATCGAAAAAATATTGCGTATAAATGTGCGTTATGTCACTTGGCAGAGCGGGATTGTTGTTGTGGCTTTCAACATTGAGTCGGGTTGTGGTGTTATTTATGATAATAATTACAATAAAAGATTATGACTATGACACGCGATGAATTATCTGACACAATTGCAATTACTATAAAAGAGTATGTAGGACATGACAATAACAACGGTCCCGGACTGAAGCTAAGCATCAATCCTGTTTCGCTTTTTGTGTCGGTGATTACTCAGGACGAGATGCTTTCTGACATCGAAAACTCCAATGAGGCAGTCGAGGATGCCGCGGCGGCGGAACGGCCGGAGTCGGAAGAAGCGACCGACTATCAGGTGGAGCAAAATCCTGACATATATCCGGTCGACAGGCTGTTGAAAATGTCGGCTACGGGATTTTATGATGTCGACATGGATGCCGTGAGGAAGATTGCCGCAAAATATTGCTGACAAAAACCGCTCTTTGGCCCGGCTGACAGGTGCAACTTGTATAAAATGTATAAAATAGCGCATGTAGGTAAACTCTTTTTTGCATTTGTTGAAAAATGTGTTATCTTTGCGGTTAATTCTAAAGATATTGTCCAACTCTTTTACAACCGTTTATACACATGAAAGCAAAAGTAAAGCCTGACTTGGGCTTTTGGAAACTATGGAACCTCAGTTTCGGTTTTTTCGGCGTTCAGATTGCTTATGCACTGCAAAGTGCCAACATCTCGCGAATTTTTGCGACTCTCGGTGCCGACCCTCATGAATTAAGCTATTTCTGGATTCTTCCCCCGCTTGCCGGACTGGTCATCCAGCCTATCGTAGGCACTCTTAGCGACCGTACATGGAACCGCTTCGGACGTCGCCTGCCATATCTTCTTTTCGGCTCGATACTTGCTGTCATCGTGATGGCTCTTCTTCCAAATGCCGGCAGTTTTCATTTTGCCGTAGGCGCGGCGCTTGTGTTTGGTGCGTTTGCGCTGATGTTTCTTGACCTTTCGATTAATATATCGATGCAGCCGTTCAAGATGCTTGTTGGTGACATGGTCAATGAGAAGCAGAAGGGTCTTGCTTATTCGATACAGAGTTTCCTTTGCAATGCCGGTTCGATAGTTGGATATGTGTTTCCGTTTGTCCTCGCGTGGATAGGCATCAGTAACGTGGCGGAAGGCAATAAGGTGCCGGACTCGGTGACTTATTCATTCTACGGCGGTGCTGTGATATTGATTCTTTGTGTGATATATACATTCTGTAATGTAAAAGAGATGCCGCCGAAGCAGTATGCCGAGTATCATGGCATCACCGAGGACAAGGATGATGACAAGGCTAATTTCATAACGCTGCTTGTGCGTGCGCCCAAGGTGTTCTGGACAGTAGGGCTTGTGCAGTTCTTCTGTTGGGCGGCATTTATGTATATGTGGACTTATAATACCGGCGGTGTTGCCGAACAGGCTTTCGGATGGGATGCATCGCAGGGTACCCAGACCGAGAATTATCAGGAGGCGGCAAACTGGAACGGTATATTGTTTGCCGTGCAGGCAATCGGCTCTGTGATATGGGCTGCCGTGCTTCCGAGTTTCAAAAATCGTCGTGTGGCTTATTCGCTCAGCCTTGTCATCGGTGGCATAGGATTTATATCGACTATGTTTTTCCATGACCCGCACCTGCTGTTTGTCAGCTATTTCCTTGTAGGTGCCGCCTGGGCTGCGATGCTTGCGATGCCCTTTACGATACTTACCAATTCAATCTCCGGAAAGCATATGGGCGCATATCTCGGCTTGTTTAACGGAACAATCACTATACCGCAGATTGTCGCTGCTGCTGTCGGAGGCGGGGTTTACTCGCTGCTTGGCGGACATTCGCAGCTTAACATGATTATACTTGCGGGTGTGTTGCTTCTTGTAGGTGCATGCTGTGTGTTTGGCATAAAGGAGACTTATGCCGAGAAGCATGACGTGGCTGTTGATCCGATTGCCGAGCAGTAGGCTCCGGGCTGATAAAAAGTTTCACTTCTTGTTAACCATAAAATGTATGGGCGGTTCAATCGGAATCGCCCATATGTATTTGTAATTGTAATCTCGCGCGGGTGTATGCGGCAGATGTCGTGGGATAGAAAAATGGGCTGTATCAATTTTGATACAGCCCATTTTTGTGATTTTACGAAAGGCGGTTATGCCTCTGCGTCGGGGGTTACGTTGATGTACTGACGACCGCCCTTGAGCTTGAACTCAACGACACCGTCAACAAGAGCATAGATTGTGTGATCCTTGCCCATGCCTACATTTTCACCGGGGTGGTGAACTGTACCGCGCTGACGCTTGATGATGTTGCCTGCCTTAGCATGCTGACCGCCAAAAATCTTAACTCCGAGTCGTTTGCTTTCTGACTCACGGCCGTTCTTTGAACTACCTACACCTTTTTTATGTGCCATGTTTTTTTAAGATTTTAATGGGTTAAGCTACGAGGTCCTTAATCACGATTTTGGTGAAGTACTGGCGATGACCGTTTTTGCGGCGATAGCCTTTACGTCTTTTCTTCTTGAAGACGATTACTTTGTCACCTTTTACGAGCGGGGTTGCCACTTCGCAAACTACTTTTGCACCTTCTACGGTAGGTGCGCCTACCTTAACGGCACCGTCGGCGTCTACGAGGAGAACGCGGTCAAACTCTACTGCGTCACCTTCTTTCTTGTCATCGCCGAGATAGTGAACATACAAGAACTTGCCGGCTTCAGCCTTGAACTGCTGTCCTTGAATTTCTACGATTGCGTACATCTGTTAAATAATGATTATTACAGGTTAACTCCGCCGGGCGATCCGGGTTGCCGGATGCTTTATCAAGCCTGTACGGAAAAATTGCGACCGCAAAGTTACGACTTTTTTACAATCCATGCAATATAAATGCCTGATTTTTGAGTAAAAAAAGTGAGCGGTTGCTTGTCTTTGGGGTTGATTTTATTATTTTATTCGGTCGGGGTTGCGGGCTATGAACTCTTTCCATGAGCGCGGTCCACGTGCAATTTCCGGCTTGCCCGACTCATAGAAGTGACACAGTGCCGCTCCGAGAGCGTCGGTGGCGTCAAGTTCAGGCAGCAGGTTTTCGGCCGGGATGTTAAGGATGCGACGGAGCATTTCCTGTACCTGCTCCTTTGCCGCCGCTCCATTGCCGGTGATTGCCATTTTGATTTTTCTCGGTTCGTATTCGCAGATTGATATGTCGCGGCTTATGGCGGCTGCCATCGCCACGCCCTGTGCGCGTCCGAGCTTGAGCATCGATTGTACGTTTTTGCCGAAAAACGGAGCTTCAATAGCCATCTCGTCGGGCAGATACTGCTCAAGGATTCCTGTCACGCGCTTGAATATGTGTCCGAGCCTGAGGTAGTGGCTGTCGAAGCGGTTGAGCTTTATGACTCCCATGGCTATCATCGCCGGTTTGTTGCGCTTTACGCCGAGCACTCCATAGCCCATGACATTGGTGCCGGGATCGATACCGATTATGATACGATCCCAGTCACGCAACGCCTCGTTTCTTTGAGCCGGGGAGTCCATCACTTGACTTTCTCCATGACCGTGGTGAAAAACATCACCTTTTTACCGAATTTCCGTGCCATTGCCGACAGCAGGCGGGGCTGCTCCGAGTCAATCCATGTCTCGACATGAGCCTTTGACATCGCCTGTAGCTGCACGGCATATCCTACGCCTCCCTCCATAGGGGTGAGGATGCGCATGAATAGCGGAGAGTGTAGCTTTACACTTTCCTGCGCCTCGGGGATGTACTCGGTCTTTATCCATTCGATGAATTCGGCTTCGGCTGATTCCTCGACATGAAAGGTCGTGTTTACTACCATTACATGTTCTCCATGATTCCTGCCATGCCTACTGTCACGACAAAGATTACATAAAGGATTATCCACACGAGTCCGCAGGTAAAGCCGATGATGGTCCAGCGCTTTGCTTCGGCCGATGCCTTTGCCGCTTCTTCATAGTTGCCGGTTGCCCAGAAGGTGTTTACTTTAGATGCTTTCAGGATGCCGACAATGCCAAACGGAAGGCAGCACAGGATAGTCACGAGAATTGACTCCACGAGCCAGTTTTTGGGCGGAATCTCAACCGGGGCGGTCGGTTGCACGCGCTGAGGCTCGCTATAGGCCGGGCGGAATGGCGGGGGAGGACACTGAGTGTTAATCTGAGGGTTGATTTCGGGGATTGCTGTCTCGCGATATTCCGCAGAGCTGCCGTTGGGTGAATATAAGGCGACGCGTATCTCCTCTACGCTCTCGGCGGGTACCCATCCTTCGAAGCCTTCAGCCCATACGAGGTCGGTTCCCTTGACTCCGCGTGCTACAAGTTGGCTCACTTCAAAGGGACCAACAGGCTGTTCATTTTCTGCTACGTAATACTTCATGATTTATCTGTTTTGTTAATTTTATATTGTGTTGTTTTGTGATTCAATCTCTTTAAGGTTCTTGCGCTCTAAACGTCGTTGCTTTAGAAAGCGGGGCAGGAAGGCGAGGTGTCGTGCTGCTGTCGGCAGGAAGCCATAATAGTAGCTCATGATTTTGAATCGTTCGATGAGCGATTTGCGGCGGTTGGCTGTCGTGGTGCCTTCATGCAGGTAGTCGATGATTACCTCCGGGACATATCGGTTGTGGCGTGAACGCTGGAGGCAGCGTATACACCACTCGTAGTCGGCGGAATACCTGAACCGCAGGTCGTAGGGTTGCGCAAGCTTGTTGTTTACGATAAATGCCTGATGACACACAAGCATCCCGCTTTTGAAACTTTCCAGAGTAAGTGTCTCCGGCGCGGTGAGATGTCGCGGCGCGATAAAGCGTCTGTCGCTGTCGACAAGGTTGGTCTGACCGTATATGATTCCCGGGTAGTCATTGTCGATGATTTCTTTTGCAAGCAGTGAGAGAGTGTCGGGCGAATGAAACGCGTCGCCCGCGTTCAGGAATATGAGGTAGTCGCCTTTGGCTACTTCCATCGCCTTGTTCATCGCGTCATATATGCCTTTGTCGGGGCTTGAGAATATACGTGCCTGAGGTATTCCCGCATCAATTGCGAGTTTCAGGGTGCGGTCGGTCGACACTCCATCCATTATTATATGCTCAAATAAGTCACAGGTCTGTTCCTTGACGCTGGCAAGGGTGGCGGGCAGCGTTGACGCCGCGTTGTAAGTTACGGTTATTATTGAAAACAGAGGTGACATATAATCATGCATAATGGATTAACTTAGCAAATATACAATAAAAACGTGAAAGTGTTAAGAGTTTGTCAAAATAATTTATGTATCTTTGCACAAAATGTTTATTTAAAGGTAACTTGCGACAGTCGGCCGGAACGTGATTGATAAGTCTCCGCGCGGGGCGGATTGGATGCATCGGCGTGCGTGGTTGCTTTGGTAAATTAATATAAACTGATTTTTAAGAGTTACTTACGGAAAAAGAGGATTGCAATGACTCGTTTTATTTATCTTATCGTTACGATTTTGGTTGCCTCGTTTAACTATGTGGAGGCGCAGATTGTGAACCCTGTCAAATGGAGCGTGACGCTTGACATGGCTGATGACACTCATGGTGCGGTGGTTATGACTGCGACTGTTGACGCCGGATGGCATGTCTACAGCAATGATGTTGACCCCGATGTGGGTCCTAATCCGCTCGAGATTGACTGGAGCAAACTTGATGGTGTGAAGCTTGACGGCAAAATGAAACCGAGCAAGACGCCTCACAAGGAATTTGACGAGATGTTTGGTGCCAATCTGAGCTGGTGGACTGATGAGGTCACGCTGCGTCAGAATTTTATTGTCACCTCGTCAAAATATGCAATTGAGGGTGCCATCCGTTTCTCGGCTTGTAATGATGAGAACTGTATACCTCCCACCAAAGAGACATTTGAGTTTACCGGTACGGCTAAGATTGTGACTGAAACTCCGGAGGAGGTTGCCGCCGATACTGTCGTGGAGGCTGCCGCGCCTCAGCAGGAGGTCGCTTCGGGAGAGATGTCTCAGTCAGAGTCGGAGGGCATATGGGCGCCTGTCGATTTCAGCGGGGAAGACAATCCCGAAGACTCGTCGACCACTTCTTTGTGGTATATATTCGTGACTTGCTTTATCGGTGGGTTTGTGGCTTTGCTTACTCCTTGTGTATGGCCTATGATACCGCTTACAGTGAGTTTCTTTCTTAAAAAAGGTAAGTCGAGGGCTAAGGCTATCGGCGACGCCACTGTCTATGGAGTGTCGATAATCGTGATATATCTGCTTCTTGGATTGCTGATTACCGCTATATTCGGTGCGAGCTCGCTGAACGCCCTTTCGACAAGTGCCGTATGCAATATTATTTTCTTCTTGCTGCTGGTGGTATTTGCGATCTCATTCTTCGGCGCATTTGACATAAAGCTGCCGGAGTCATGGGCCAACAAGATGGACAGCACCGCGGAGAAGACGACAGGACTGTTGAGTATCTTCTTCATGGCGTTTACGCTTACGCTGGTGTCGTTTTCGTGTACCGGACCGATTATAGGCACTCTTCTTGTGGAGGCGGCGAGCACCGGCGATAAATTCGGTCCTGCCGTGGGCATGTTTGGCTTCTCGCTTGCTCTTGCCATACCGTTCTGCCTTTTCGCTATGTTCCCGTCATGGCTTCAGAGCGCACCCAAATCGGGCGGCTGGATGAACACAGTGAAGGTAGTGCTTGGATTCATCGAGCTTGCCCTGTCATTGAAATTTCTTTCGGTCGCCGACCTTGCCTATGGATGGCATATACTTGACCGCGAGGCGTTCCTTGCATTGTGGATTGTGATTTTCGCTCTGCTGGGCATGTATCTTCTCGGCAAGTTCAATTTCAGCCATTACGGACCTGCCGACAGTTCGGTCGGGGTGTTCCGGTTCTTCCTTGCCATGATTTCATTTTCATTCACCATATATCTTGTCCCCGGGCTTTGGGGCGCTCCGTTAAAAGGCGTGAGTGCGTTTGTGCCCCCGTTGTTTACTCAGGACTTCAATCTTTATGGAGGAGGATTCAAGGAGTATGACGACTATGAGGAGGGCATGAAAGCGGCGCTTGAAGAAGGGAAGCCTGTGCTTGTCGACTTCTCGGGTTACGGATGTGTGAATTGCCGCAAGATGGAGGGCGCTGTGCTTGATGAAAGCAATGTGCATGCCATGATAGAAAATAATTTTGTGGTAATCAAGCTTATGGTGGATGAGAAAAAGGAGCTGCCCGTGCCTGAGACCGTAATGGAAAATGGCAAGAAGGTGACTCTTGAGACCTACGGCGACCGATGGAGCTATCTGCAGCGTTATAAATTCCAGGCAAACGCGCAGCCTTATTATGTCGTGCTTGATGCCAAGGGCGAGCTTTTGTCGGGTCCGTTCTCTTATGACGAGAATATACCTAAGTTTACCCGTTTCCTTGAAAAGGGAATTAAAGAATATAAGAAGTAGCCGATGGCCGAGCTTACCAACAGGCTCCGTAAACTTGTCGCATCGCTTGACGATGCGCGGGCGAGACGTGACGAGCGACTGTTTGTCGCTGAGGGCACAAAGTGTGTGCTTGATACTCTGAGACATTTCAGTGTCCGTTATCTGTTTGCCACACATGCGTGGTCTGACAGCCACAAGGCTGAGATAAGGGGCATTGAGGTCACTCCTGTCACGCGCGCCGATATGGAGCGTATGAGCCATCTTTCTACTCCGCCCGAAGTCATCGCCGTGTATGAGACCCCCGACAATGATGTCGCTTCGCTTGACGCGTCGGGTAAATTGCTGATAGCCCTCGACAGGGTGCAGGATCCGGGAAATCTCGGCACAATAATCAGGATTGCCGACTGGTTTGGCATAAGGGAGATTGTATGCTCGCGCGACACGGTTGATGTATATAACCCTAAGGTGATTCAGGCTACTATGGGGGCTGTTTCAAGGGTGAAAGTCTATTATACCGACCTGGCGTCGTGGCTTGCCGGATGCGGAATGCCTGTCTATGGCACATTTCTGAACGGAGAAAACATTTATTCATCTTCTCTTGGCGAGTCGGGTGTAATCGTGATGGGCAATGAGGGCAAGGGCATTTCCGATGAGGTAGCCGGGACAGTGACATGTCGCCTCACTATTCCTTCGTTTCCTCCCGGCGCTGTCACCAGCGAGTCGCTTAATGTCGGCATGGCTACAGCTGTCACCGTGGCTGAGTTCCGCCGCAGGCAGTTATAAGGGAAAAATACATTTATTATTATGGCAAGACAGGAAAAGACCGTGTGGTTTTGTAGCAACTGTGGCGTGGAATCGTCAAAATGGATGGGGCGCTGTCCGGGCTGCGGAGAGTGGAACACTATGGTCGAGGAGCGCGTTGTCAAGAAGAAAGGTGGAGTCTCTACATTTGAACACCGTGAAGATACTGTGGCGCGCCCGATAACCCAGATAGAGACGCGTGAGGAGCAGCGCATGCGCATGCCGAGCGAAGAGCTTAACCGTGTGCTTGGCGGTGGTCTTGTGGCGGGGTCGATTATACTTGTCGGCGGTGAGCCGGGTATCGGCAAGTCTACGCTTGTGCTCCAGAACATTCTGTCTATGCGTGGCCGCCGCATCCTGTATGTGTCGGGCGAGGAGAGCGCGTCCCAGCTTAAAATGCGTGCCGACCGCATCGGTAAGCTCAATGACAACTGCTATATCGTATGTGACACCTCGCTTGAGTCGATATTAAACCATATCGCCCATGTCGATCCGGAACTGCTTATTGTAGACTCAATCCAGACAATAGCGTCTGATGCCATAGAGTCGGCGGCAGGCAGTGTCAGTCAGGTAAGGGAGTGTGCGGCGCGTCTGTTGCGTTATGCGAAGGAGTCGGGCACGCCCGTGATTCTTATCGGTCACATTAATAAAGAGGGCTCGATTGCGGGGCCGAAGGTGCTGGAGCATATCGTTGACGCGGTACTCCAGTTTGAAGGCGACCGTCATTACATGTACCGTATACTGCGCTCGATAAAAAACCGCTTTGGCTCTACTTCCGAGCTTGGCATATATGAGATGGTACAGAAAGGGTTGCGTGAGGTCACAAATCCCTCAGAACTGCTGTTGTCGCAGGGTAGCGACGAGCAGTTGTCGGGCATATCTGTCGGAGTCACCCTTGAGGGTGTGCGCCCGTTTCTTATAGAGACTCAGGCGCTCGTTTCGACAGCTGCATACGGCACGCCGCAGCGTTCGGTCACCGGTTTTGACGCCAAGCGCATGAACATGCTCCTTGCAGTGCTTGAAAAGCGCGTTGGCTTTAAGCTTGCTCAGAAAGATGTGTTTCTTAACATCGCCGGTGGACTTAAAGTCAATGACCCGGCGCTTGACCTTAGTGTTATTTGCGCTATCCTGTCGTCTAATGTAGACATTGCCGTGCCGAGAGATGTGTGTATGTCAGGAGAAGTGGGGCTTTCAGGCGAAATCCGTCCGGTTACGCGTATAGAGCAGCGCATACTTGAGGCGGAAAAACTCGGTTTCGGCACGATAGTCATTCCCAAAAACAATATCAAAGGCTTTGACACATCGCGCTTGAAAATAAAGATTGTGGAGGTGGCTAAAGTCGAGGAGGCATTCCGCGCCCTCTTTGCGTGATGCCGATATGAGGTTAAGACCCCGTTCCCCAAGGGTGGTGTGTCGACGAGATAATGCAGAAAGGCGACCGATGCTTAAAGCAACAGCCGCCTTTCCTATTGTATAAATCAAAGTTTATTTTGCCGCTTCTAAGGCGTCATCAATTACGTCGCGGGCATCGTCGACAGAATGGCTCACCTTTTCCTTGATTTTGCCTATCTGCTGCTCGGCTGACCCGTAAATGTCACGGATAGTCTTGTTGACTTCTCTTCTTATCTTACGACCGCGCATTGTTGTGCGGGTGTATCGCTCGGCATACATTCCGGTGAGTACACCGGTTACGAGCCCGAGCAGAAATGTTTCGATGCTACACTTCATGACTGTTAAAATTAATAGTTACCAATTGCTTTTATAACCTGTAACAGTCATGGAAAGTTTGCCGCCTCGACGCTTTATTAACATCTATTAAGGAGGTCAGGCAAGCGAAGCAATCACTTCTTTAATCTGGCTTGCAAGCTCGTTTGCCTCTTCCATGGACGGGGCTTCGGAGTATATGCGTATAATCGGTTCGGTGTTGGACTTGCGCAGATGCACCCAGCAGTCGGGGAAGTCAATCTTCACTCCGTCGATGTCAGTGACAGTCTCGGTGGAATATCTTTCCTTGACGGCTGAGAGTATGGCGTCGACATTAATGTCGGGGGTAAGCTCGATCTTGTTCTTGGCTATCGCATACTCCGGGTAGGTCTTTTTGAGCTCGCTGACTTTCTTGCCGCTTTTAGCGAGCAAAGTAAGGAAAAGAGCCACGCCTACAAGTGCGTCACGTCCATAGTGGGCCTCGGGATAGATGACTCCGCCATTGCCTTCGCCACCTATTACAGCACCGGTCTCTTTCATCTTGGTCACTACATTTACCTCGCCTACAGCCGCTGCCGAGTAGCTGCATCCATGACTGTTGGTGACATCGCGAAGTGCACGTGAAGAGCTGAGGTTGGATACTGTCGAGCCGGGGGTGTGGCTTAGCACATAATCGGCTACGGCTACAAGCGTGTATTCTTCGACAAACATCTCGCCGTTTTCCATTACGATGGCAAGGCGGTCGACGTCGGGGTCTACGACAAAGCCTACATCTGCCTTGCCTGAGCGCATGAGGTCGGAAATCTGGGTCAGGTTTTCCGGGATAGGCTCCGGGGTGTGGGCAAATTTACCGGTTGCCTCGCAGTTGAGTTCGATTATATTCTTCACTCCGAGAGCGCGAAGGAGTTTGGGTATCACGATTCCGCCCACTGAGTTTACCGCATCTACTGCAACCGTGAAATCGGCTTTGGCGATAGCTTCGCGGTCTACAAGTTTAAGAGCGAGGACTGACTCGATATGCTTTGCGTCGTAAGTGTTGTTGATATAAGCGTGACCGATTGAGTCAATGTCGGCAAATGTGTATTCGTCGTTTTCGGCTATGCGGAGCACTTCCTTGCCCTGTTCGTCGTTTAGAAATTCGCCGTTTTCGTTGAGCAGCTTCAGCGCGTTCCACTGTTTGGGATTGTGTGACGCTGTTATTATGATGCCGCCGCAGGCTTTTTCCATCACTACAGCCACCTCTGTGGTGGGAGTGGAGGCAAGTCCGATGTTCACGACATCAAATCCCATGCCGGTGAGTGTAGCCTCGACAAGAGAGTTTACCATCGGTCCCGACAGTCTGGCGTCTCTACCCACCACTATTGTGCGGGAGGTGCGTGTTGTCGTTTTTGCTATAAAGTGTGCGTATGCGGCAGTGAATTTCACTACGTCTACCGGGCTGAGACCCTCTCCGGGTGCGCCGCCGATAGTGCCGCGGATGCCTGAAATTGATTTTATCAGAGACATATTTTCTAAAAGTTAAATATTGCTTTTATAATATCTTATTTCATACATGTAGGGGGTCACGGCTGCAATCTCCGACGACATTCCCGCCTGAGAACGGATTACGAGCTGCACCTCACATCCGTAGCCGAGGTAATAGAGCGGCAGCTGCACTCCTTCGCCCCATGTCGACGACGCTACTGACTGATAATTGCCGAAGCGTATCGACTCGGCGCTGTTGACCATGCTTGAGGCGTTGCCTTCCGGAGTGGGGTACACGCCGTTGTCATATCCCGCAAGGTTGTAGCGCAAAAAGCGGAAATATACAAGGTCATTGTATTTAGGGCGGTTTTCCATGTCGCCCTCGCGAATGACTTTCATGTAGACGTTGCCATCTTCGTCCATGCGGTAATAGGGCGCGTCTTTAGCCGGGTCTTTTGCAAGGTCGCTCATGATTTTTCCGATAGCTTCCTCATGCTCTTCGCCGGTTGCTGCAGTAGCTCCCGACTCCTTATATATTTTTTCGGCGAGGCTGCGTCGTGACTCGAATACAGAGTCGGCGGGCACGTCACCTACCACACGCTGATCGGCAAGGTAGTTGTTGATAGCCTTTGTCTCGTCACGAAGCAGGTCGGCGTAACTCTTGCTGTCGTTGCATGAAGACAAGGCGACAGAAATTAACAGGCATCCGGTAAGTGATAGAAATATATTTTGAAGTAGTTTCATGTCAAATGGTGTTGTAAGAGTGGGTATTTGTTATTTTATTGTTTTTGATTTGAGGTATTGCTCCATGTCGGCAAGAGTGGACTTGAACATTTCCACGGCCTCTTCGAGAGAACATTCTATTTCGCCGCCGGCTGCGTTAACGTGTCCGCCTCCGTTGAAATACTTTTCACAGATTTTGTTGACCGGGAAATCGCCTTTGCTTCGGGTTGACACCTTGATATGGTGCTCGTCTTCGCGGAGAAACACCGAGTAGATTACGTCTTCAATCGCCAATGGTTCGTTGACAAGCCCTTCTGTGTCGCCACGCTGATAGTTATAGCGCTTGAGCTCATCGGCAGATAGAGTCAGCAACGCAGCTTTGTGTTCAGGGAAAAGCTGCATGTTGGAGACGGCATATCCGTTTAGCTTTAATACATTTGCTTTCTTTGTGTCCATGACGCGCTTGTAAATCTCATCCTTGTTGATGCCTTTTCTCACAAGCTCTGCGATGACTACATAAAGGTCAGGGTCATTGGAGTTGTAGGAGAAGTTGCCTGTGTCGGTCATCATGCCTGTATAGATGCATGTCGCCGCCTTGCGGTCAATCATGTTGAAAAGCTCAAGACGGCAAAGGAGGCGGAATAGAAGCATTGATGTCGACGACTGGTCGGGGTGGGAGATTGCCACGTCGGTAAAATCCTGCGGACTTTCGTGGTGGTCGACAAGTATCTTCCTGGCGCTTGCACTCTCAAGGGCGTCTTTCATGCGGTCGACGCGGTAGAGCGCGTTAAAGTCAAGACAGAATATCAGGTCGGCGTCATTAAGAAGCTTTCCTGCAAATTCAGTATATTTTGAGTAAGGCACAATATCTTTTGCGCCTGGTAGAAACCTGAGGGTTTCCGGAATCCTGTCAGGGGTCACTATGCGGGCCTCCTTGCCTATGTTGGCAAGGGTGTGGAGCAAACCGAGCGACGAGCCTATGGCGTCTCCGTCAGGTGCCATGTGACACGTTATCACAATGCGGTCGCTCTCCTGAAGCAGGTCGCTGACAGCTTTTACTTTTGATTCCGATATGACGGGTCGTAGCATTTATTTGTTGATTTAGCCTATTTATCAAGGTGCAAAGTTATCAAAATTAACCGATATTTTCAATAGAGATTGTCGACTCTGATTAAAAGTTGTTTTTTTATTATGAAACAGGTTGATATTTTGATAATTTTTTGCGAAATTTGCAATCAAAACATATGGACATATATATTACTAATCTATAACTCATTAAGTCAATGAAGAAGAGTGCACTTCAGAAAGCCCGTGCGGCTTATCAGCCCAAATTGCCGATTGTGCTTACAGGCGCTGTAAAGGCGGTAGAGGGCAAGGCTACCAATTCGGTGGCCGATCAGGAAGATATCAAGAATCTGTTTCCCAACACATACGGTCTTCCCGAAATCCAGTTTGAGAAGGCTGCATCGGCAGGCAAGACCGAGCCTGTAAATGTAGGTGTTATCCTTTCAGGAGGTCAGGCTCCCGGCGGACACAATGTAATCAGCGGTCTGTTTGACGGTATCAAGAAGGTACATCGCGACAGCCGTCTGTACGGCTTCCTTATGGGTCCCGGCGGTTTTGTTGACCATCAGTATGTTGAACTTACCGCCGAAATTATCGACGAGTATCGTAACACAGGTGGATTTGACATCATCGGTTCAGGAAGAACAAAGCTTGAGACCAAGGCTCAGTTTGACAAAGGTCTTGAAATCCTGAAAGAGCTTAACATCAAGGCTCTTGTCATCATCGGTGGTGACGACTCCAATACCAATGCCGCTATCCTCGCCGAGTATTATAAGGAAATCAACGCCGGTGTTCAGGTAATCGGCTGTCCGAAGACTATCGACGGTGACCTCAAGAATGAGGTGATTGAGACCTCTTTCGGCTTCGACACCGCTACTAAGGTCTACAGTGAGGTTATCGGTAACATCCAGCGTGACTGTAACTCATCAAAGAAATACTGGCACTTCATCAAGCTCATGGGACGTTCTGCAAGCCATATCGCTCTTGAGTGTGCGCTACAGTGTCAGCCCAATGTCTGCATCATCTCCGAAGAAGTTGAGGCAAAGAAGCAGACTCTTAACGACATCGTTAACTCTATCGCCGATGTAGTGGCTGCACGTGCCGCCAACGGCAATAACTTCGGTACAGTCCTCATCCCCGAGGGTCTTATCGAGTTCATCCCTGCGATGAAGGCTCTTATCGCCGAGCTCAACGACCTTCTTGCCGCTAACGCCGAGGAGTTTGCAAAGGTTGACCGTCAGAACCAGCTTACCTGGATTGCAGAGCGCCTTTCTGATGACAACACTGCGATTTTCACCAGCCTTCCCGAGGGCGTGGCTCGTCAGCTTTGTCTTGACCGTGACCCCCACGGCAATGTTCAGGTATCGCTTATCGAGACCGAGAAGCTGCTCGGCGAGATGGTGGCACGTCGCCTGAATGAAATGAAGAGCGAAGGTCGCTATGTAGGCAAGTTTGCGTCGCTCTACCACTTCTTCGGCTACGAAGGACGCTGTGCCGATCCTTCTAACTTCGATGCCGACTACTGCTATGCTCTCGGTTTCAATGCCGCATGTCTTATCAATTCGGGTGTCACCGGTTACATGTCAAGTGTGCGCGGTCTTACCAAGCCCTCTGTACAGTGGATTGCCGGCGGTATACCTATCACAATGATGATGAACATGGAGCGTCGCCACGGAGCCATGAAGCCCGTTATACAGAAAGCGCTTGTCAGCCTTGACGGTGCGCCGTTCAAGAAATTTGCGTCTAAGCGTGACGGATGGGCAATCAACACTGACTTCGTTTACCCTGGACCTATCCAGTATTTTGGACCGGCAGAAGTGTGTGACCAGCCCTCACTGACCCTTCAGTATGAGCACCGTTAACATCATGGATTGATGGCTGACGGCAAAAGATAAAACCCGAATCACAGCTTGCAGGGACCGCCTCGGGGGAGCAATGTCGCTCTCAGGCGGTCCCTTTTTTATCTAACCGGCTCTTATGCCGGCTGCAATGCCGGGAGCTGCCCCGGCGTGCTGAAGATTTCGTGAAGATTCCTCTCTGTCTTCGTAAGTTGTGGCTAAATTTTTTTGTGGTGGTGGAAATTTGTGCTACCTTTGCGGTCGCGTTGGTTTGCCGGCGAGTTTGCCGGCGATTAAAAGGGAACACGGGTGAGAATCCCGGACAGTCCCGCTGCGGTAATTTTCATTAACGGTCTCAGGCTTTCAGCCACTGGATTTCGGCGATACGGATCTGGGAAGGCGCTTGAGTTAAACCGGAAATAAGTCCGAAGACCTGCCTGCGTGTTATAATATAATGTTTTTCTTTCGAGGATGAGAGGACATAAAGAGAATATGATATTGCAGGACATGTGTGTGCGCTGCCTCGTAGTCGGGGCGGTCGCGTTGTCGTGTTTTGATATAAGTGCGGCTGACTCCGATTCAATCACCGGAAAGGTGCATCAGATTGAGGAAGTCACCGTGACTTCGCGTCGCATGCCTAACAAGGTTGCCACTGCAGTGCCGGTGCAGACTCTGTCAATCGAAGATATGAATCAGACCGGAGTGCAGAGCGTGGCTGACGCCGTGCGTCGTTTTGCCGGAACCAATGTCCGTGATTACGGAGGCATAGGCGGATTAAAGACTGTATCAGTGCGTAATATGGGTGCGGCTCACACAGCGGTGAGCTATGACGGGGCTCCGGTAAGTAATTGTCAGGCAGGACAGATTGACATAGGGCGCTTTTCACTTGATAACGTAGGGATGCTCTCGCTCGCCGTAGGGCAGACGGAGGATATGCTTCAGAGTGCCCGTCTTTATGCCTCGGCTGCAGTGCTTGGCATCACTACCGAACGGCCTCATTTTGATTGGGGACGCAATGCCTCGTTTCGCGTGAAAATGAGCGGCGGCTCCTTCGGCTATGTCAGCCCGTCGGTAAGATGGTGGCAGAAAATCGGCTCGCGTGTCACAACATCGCTTGACGGGACTTTTCTCCGAGCCGATGGCAATTATCCGTTTACGCTTGTCAACGGTAAGGATGTCACGCGTGAGCGGCGAAACAACTCTGCGATTGACTCCTGGCATGGCGAGGCAAATGTATATTATGACATGCCCGGTGACGGTGATCTTCAGGTAAAAGGCTATTATTTCTATTCCAGGCGTGGCTTGCCGGGTGCGATAGTGTTATATAATCCGGTCTCGACCGAGCAGCTATGGGATAAAAACGCCTTCATCCAGGCGAAATATCGCAAACGCTTTTCTCGGCGATGGGAGCTTCAGGCTCAGGCAAGGTATAATTACGGCTGGAACAAAGACACTGAGGAAGGCCCGCAATTTACCGGAAATCATTACGAGGCGCTTCATAAGCAGAATGAATATTATGTGTCGGCGACCGGTCTGTACCGTCCTTTGGATAATGTGACCGTGGCGCTTGCTCAGGACGGTGTTGTCAATACACTTGAAAGCACCATGGTAGGGTGTCCCGACCCTACACGATATACATCACTGACGGCGCTGAGCGCGCGCTGGCAGCAATCTCTATTGACCGTCAACGGCACACTTGTCGGAACCTATATCACCGAGCGTGTGAAGAGCGGCGACCGGCCTGCCGATGTCAGGCGTCTTGCGCCCTCACTGTCGGTCAGTGTAAAGCCGCTTGCCGACGAGATGTTATATCTGAGGGCTATGTATAAGAGCACATTCAGGGTGCCTACATTCAATGACTTGTATTACGACCGCCTCGGAAGCCGTGTGCTGCGTCCGGAGAAAGCCGATGAATTTGACCTCGGGATAACCTGGAGCCGGTCCTTTTTCCCGGCGATGGACTATTTCTCTGTCACTGTCGACGCTTATTATAATGATGTCACTGACAAGATTGTGGCGTTCCCTACGACTTATGCCTGGCGAATGATAAACTACGGCAAGGTGAGGGTGACGGGGCTTGATTTCACTGTATCGACGGCTGTCTCTCTGCCTAAAGGTATTAACGTGATACTCAAAGGCTCTTATACCTGGCAGAAAGCCATCGACGTGACTGACAAGGAGTCGCGCAATTATAAAGCCCAGCTTCCCTATACTCCCGAACATAGCGGCAATGCGTCGGCTATAATCGAGACACCGTGGGTCAATGTCGGGTATTCTGTTGTGGCTGTCGGCATGCGTTATTATATGTCGGAAAATATTAAGGCAAATGAAATTGACGGGTACGCCGAACAGACACTGACCCTTTCTAAGGACTTGCGGTTGAACCGCTGTGAACTTACTCTTAGGGGCGAACTGATTAACATTGCCGACGTGCAATATGATGTAATTAAGTTTTATCCGATGCCCGGACGTTCATGGAGACTTACCGGAATATTTAAATTTTAACAGTATAATTGTTATATGATTATGAAAATGAGAAAATTTTATCTTGCAATGGCTGCCGCCGTTGTATTAGGAGGTGTGTTTACTTCTTGTAGCAGTGACGATGACGAGCCGAAATGGAATGACGAAGGCTCTGATATTTCGCTCCCCGAGTCAAGAATGTTTATTCTTAACGAAGGAACGATGGCAAGCAATAATGCGTCAATCAGCTTCTATAATCCCGGTGAAGGCGAACCTAAATTTGTTGAAAACATATTTTTTGACCAGAATGAAGTAAGTCTCGGAGATTGCGGTCAGAGCATGATTAAATATGGCAAAAACATATATGTAGCCGTGTATGGCTCTAATTATATGGTTAAGCTTAACACAGCGTGTGTTCAGCAGGCTCGTACAGTCTTCTCTTCTGACCCCGATCTCATGGGCGGTGTACGCTATATCGCTGCCGACAACGGTTTTATCTACGCGTCTTTCTATGGTGGTGTCGTAGCTAAGATCAATGCAGAAACTCTTGAGGTTGTCGATAAATTGAAAGGTCTCGGCGCAAATCTTGAGGGTGTCGCTATTGAGAACGGCTGCCTTTATGTCGCCAATTCCTACGAGCGCACCACCGATCCGGAAACAGGAAAAAATAAGTACAACTATTTCAAAGAAGTATTTGTCATAGACCTCGATACTTTCAAGAAAAAGGAGACCCTTGAAGTCGAGCAGAATCCTAATGTGCTTGTTGAGGAGGATGACAAATTGTTCCTTATCTCCTGGAACTATGGTCGTGAAAGCTACGTGCTTCAGATGATTGACCCCGCCGCAGGCAACAAGGTGAGTGAAATCGGCTATGCGACCAATATGGCTGCCGGCAATGACATGCTTTATCTCGTTGACTCACGTACCGACTACTCTGTGCGTCCCTACGTCACTACCAATACATTCAGCACCTATGACATCAAGAGCGGTAAGCTGAACAACACCACTTTCTTGAAAGATGCGCCTGCAGAGCTTGCCACTGCAAGCGTATATATGATGACTGTAAGCGAATATACCGGTGACATTTATGTCGGAGTTACCAATTACAGCGCTTCCAACGGCACTATGTACCGATTCAAGAGCGATGGAAGCTTTGTCGGCAAATTTGATTGCGGTGGACAGAACCCGCGTGCCGCAGTTTTCTTTAATTAAAAAAACGACATGAAAATACAGCCTTTGATCAGGTTACTTTTGGTAGCAGTGTTGCCGCTCCTTGCTTCGTGCAAGGGCGGCAATGCTCATATTATCGCGGAAGAGGGCGACACGATAAAGATGAAGTATGCCCGTAATATCAGTCTTGTCAGACATGACGGGTTTACAGTCGCCTCGGTCCGTAATCCCTGGGACACGACGCGCGTATTGCATACGTATCTCCTTGTCCCTGACAGTGTGGAACTTCCGTCCTCCTTGCCTGAAGGGACTGTGGTCAGGACTCCGATGAAAAGGGCTCTCATATATTCGTCGGTCCATAACAGTCTTGTAAGTGAGTTAGGTGCGATTGATGCCATAAAGGGGGTTTGCGATGCCCGTTATATACATCAGCGTGACCTTTCTGAACGTATCGCGTCGGGCGAGGTGGTTGATTGCGGAATAGGAACCTCCCCTGACATAGAGCGCATAATCAAGATGTCGCCCGACGGCATTATGCTGTCGCCTTTTGAGAACTCCGGCACCTACGGAAAGGTAGGGCAGCTCGGAATCCCCATCATAGAGTGTGCCGACTATATGGAGACCACGCCTCTCGCGCGAGCTGAATGGATGAGGTTTTACGGGATGCTCTTTGGAAAAGAGGATGAGGCTCAGAAGATGTTTGAGGCTACTGAATCGGAGTATAATGCACTCAAGCGGTCAGTTGCCGCGGCTTCACGTCCAAAAGTGATAATCGACCGTCTTTATGGGCAGGTTTGGTATGTGCCGTCGGCCAACTCGACGATGGGTACGTTCATAAAGGATGCCGGCGGAGAAAACCCGTTTGAGTCCTACGACCGCAGCGGCAGTGTAGGGCTTGCAGGCGAAGAGGTTCTCTACAGGGCGTCTGATGCCGACATCTGGCTTGTGCGTTACTCTCAGGCGACCGACAAGACGTTGAGCGAACTTGCTGCCGACAATGCAATATATCCGCAGTTTAAAGCGTTGAAAGAGGGTAGGGTGTTTGGCTGCAATACGACCGGTACCTATTTCTATGAAGAGGTGCCTTTTCACCCTCAATGGCTGTTGAATGACCTTATCGTTATTTTTCATGACGGAAACGGTGATATAAACGCCACACGTTATTTTACCAAAATGAAACCGTGACATAATGAAGTTTGCAATAATTTCCATATTAGTTGCCGTGTTGTTTCTGCTGAACCTCTTTATCGGTTCGGTAGATATTCCCGCAAGTGAAGTGCTGGATATACTGCTTGGCGGTGACTCCCACGGTGCTGCGGGATTTATTGTGACGGGCAGTCGCCTGCCGATGGCTGTCACTGCGCTTCTCGCGGGTGCCGGGCTCGCTGTCTCCGGACTTATGTTGCAGACTTCATTCCGAAATCCGCTCGCCGGTCCGTCAATACTTGGCATAACATCCGGAGCAAGCCTCGGCGTGGCTCTTGTCATGCTGCTTTTTGGCGGTTCTGTGGTAGTGGGCACGCTTACTGTCGGTGGCTATGCGGCAGTGATATTGGGTGCGTTTGCGGGAAGCCTTCTGATAATGGCACTGCTTCTCGGGCTGTCGACAATGTTGAAAAATGACCTGATGCTGCTGATTACCGGTATTATGATTGGCTATCTTGCCTCGTCGGTAATCATGCTGCTTAACTATGTGTCGACGGCTGAAGGCGTGCAGAATTATGTGATGTGGGGCATGAGCAGCTTTAACGGGGTCTCTCTGAATCAGCTGCCGCTGTTTTCGGCGATTACCCTCGGCGGTATATTCCTCTCCCTCTTGCTGATAAAGCCGCTTAATGTAATGCTTCTCGGGGCCGGATATGCGCGTAATCTCGGGGTTAACATAAAGCGGGTAAGGAATCTGCTGCTGCTTGCCACCGGATTGCTGTCGGCTGTGATTACGGCTTATTGCGGGCCGGTGTCGTTTATCGGTCTTGCCGTGCCACATATCGCGCGCATGATATTCCGCAGCGACAATCATCGAATACTTATGCCTGCCACACTGTTGTGTGGTTCAGCCGTGGCTCTCGGCTGCTCGTTGCTGTGCATATTGCCGTCGGGCAATGTGATTCCGATTAATGCCGTGACGCCATTGATTGGTGCGCCTGTCGTGTTATGGGTATTGTTGCGTCATCGTAAATAGATTGGCTTATGAGACATGAAATCACAGTAAATCTACGTAACCTTTCTACCGGTTACATCTCGGGACGTGACACCAGGATTATTACCTCGGGAATAAACGCCTCGCTTCATGCAGGCGAGCTTACATGTCTTCTGGGACAGAACGGCGCAGGCAAGTCGACACTTTTGAAGACGCTTTCCTCCTTCATCCCGGCTGTAAAGGGTGATATTGAATTGTTTGGCATGCCTCTCGGGTCTTATTCCAATTCTGCGCTGGCAAAACTTATCGGGGTCGTACTTACCGACAGGGTGTCGCTCGGCAACATGTCGGCACGCGAGCTCGCCGGGCTTGGACGCTCGCCCTATACGGGTTTTTGGGGCGGTCTTTCCCTGGAGGATAAGGCAATAGTGGATGAGGCTATGGCGCTTGTCGGGATTTCCTCTTTGTCTGACCGCATGGTGGATACGCTTAGTGACGGTGAGCGACAGAAGGTGATGATTGCCAAGGCTCTCGCCCAGCAGACTAAGGTGATATTTCTTGACGAGCCTACCGCGTTTCTTGATTTTCCCAGTAAAGTGGAACTTATGCAACTGTTGCTCTCGCTTGCCCGCAGTCAGGGAAAGACAGTGTTCATGTCGACCCATGATCTTGAACTTGCGTTGCTGACCGCCGACAAAATATGGCTTGTCGACAAGTCAAGGGGAGTCACGACCGGGACGCCTGAGGATCTTGCACTGAATGGGGCTCTTGCGTCTTACTTTGAGCGCGAGGGAGTCAGGTTTGATGCCTCTACCGGCTTGTTTGGAATATCGATGACGCCTGAAAGAGAGATGGCGGTAAGAGGTGCCGGTGTCCGTTACAACATGGTTGTCAAGGCTCTTGCCCGAAATGCCATAGCATTGACTGACAGCGCCGATGATGAGATTGTAGTGACTGATGATGCATTTGAATTTGGCGGAGTGCGTTATATGGACATTGCTTCGCTGCTTGAAGCTATAGGGTGAAATGAATAAGATATATACCCGCACGGGTGATACAGGATCTACGTCGGTGCATGGCGGTGGAAGGGTGCTGAAGACCGACCTGCGTATTGAGGCACTGGGTGTTCTGGATGAACTTAATGTGGCAGTCGGAATTGTGCGTTCCCTGATGGATGCGTCTAATCCCCGGCAGACGGTTCTTAGAAAGATACAGATGACATTGATGAGGCTGATGAGTAATGTAGCGACGCCTTCATGTCTGCGTTCCTGCGACAGCGGCTCTTTCCCTGTTGCTAATGCAGAGGAGCTTGAGGATTGTATCGATGAGATTACAGGGTCAACCGGCAAGCCTGAATATTTTATTTTGCCGGGCGGTGACTCCGTGTCGGCATTTCTGCATCATGCGCGAGTCACGGCACGCAGGGCTGAACGATGCCTGTGGCGCCTCAATGAGGCTGATGAGGTAGAGCCGGGAATAATGGTCTATGTCAATCGCCTTTCCGACCTGTTTTTCGTGATGGCACGCGCTGAGGCTCTTGATGCCGACATCCCTGAGGAGAGATGGCGGTTGTTCAGGGTGAGGGCAGGGAAAGGCGAGTCAGGATGCCCGTTCATGGAATAAGCGGCTGATTTCAGCTTTTTTCCGACAGTTCAAGCCAGCGCAGCTCTTTTTCATCAAGCATTGCTTTTATCTCTTCATAGCGTGCCGACTTGCCAAGTATGTCATCGACAACTTCGCCACTGTTGAACGCGGCTTCCAGTTCGGCCTTCTCCGCTGTCAGGGAGTCAATCTCTTCTGTGAGCGTCTCAAATTCTTTACGTTCCTTGAATGTCATCTTGTTGGATGATTCACGATTGTTGCGTGGCTTCTCTTTTGGCTGTTCCTGCGGTTTCTTCGGCTCTGACAGTTTGCGGCGTTCTTCGGTGTATTCGCGATAGTCGGTGTAATTTCCGGGAAAATCGCGAATCACGCCATCTCCTTCAAACACAAACAGATGGTCGACAATATTGTCAAGGAAAAAGCGGTCATGACTCACGACGATAAGACACCCCTTGAATCCGCGCAGATAGTCCTCCAATATTCCGAGGGTCACAATGTCAAGGTCATTGGTGGGCTCGTCAAGGATAAGGAAATTAGGTGACTGCATCAGCACAGAAGCGAGATGCAGCCTTGCGCGTTCGCCGCCGCTGAGCGTGTGGATATATTTTTGTTGGTCGGCGGGAGAAAAGAGGAAATGGGTGAGAAACTGCATCGGTGAGTAGCGGCAGTCTCCGTTAACCACTATGTCGTCGGCGATGTCGGTGATAGCGTCGATGACACGCTTGTTGTCGTCAAACGCAATGCCTTCCTGACTGTAATATCCGAATTTTACGGTTTCACCTACGTTCCACGCTCCGCTATCGACCGGTACAAGACCCTGCAGCATTTTGATAAACGTTGATTTGCCGGCACCGTTATGCCCTATGATGCCGAGCTTTTCATAACGTGAAAATGTGTAGGTGAAATCGTCAAGTATGACCTTGTCGCCAAATTTTTTGCTTACACCCTCTGCCTCGAAAATCTTTGACCCTATATAGGATGACTTCACGTTAAGAGCTACATTTTCTTCTGTAAGGTTGACGCGTGAGCGGCTTTTAAGGTCGTAAAAGGCGTCGATACGGTATTTTGCCTTACCCGCTCTTGCCTGCGGCTGTCGGCGCATCCATTCCTGCTCTTTGCGCAGGGTGTTTTTTACCTTGGCGAGTTCGGAGGTGAGTGCCTCGATGCGTTCGCGGCGTCGGCGCAGATAGTAGTCATAGTTGCCGTCGTAGGTAAATATCTGTCGTTGGTCTATTTCGATGATTTTGTTTGTCACGCGGTCGAGGAAATATCGGTCATGGGTCACCATGAGCAGAGTTACGCGTGACCGTTTTAGCCAGTTTTCGAGCCATTCGATTACGGCTATGTCAAGATGGTTGGTAGGCTCGTCGAGTATTATCAGTTCCGGCTCTGACAGTATCACCTTTGCGAGCGCCACCCGTTTTGCCTGTCCGCCCGATAGAGTGGCAATGCTTGCTCCGGTGTCGTTTATGCCGAGCTGCGACAAAAGCTGCCGGCAGCGGTCGGCGTAGTTGCGGGCTTCGTCATCGTCATGAAAGTCGTGTCTCACGTCAAGGCAGTAATCCATGACAGTCGTGTTTTGTCCGAAGACCGGTGTTTGGTCAAGAATGCCGACACGCAAGCCGTTGCGGAATATTATTTCTCCGGAATCGGGGCTTTCCTTTCCGGCGATAATGTTGAGCAGCGTGGACTTGCCTGTCCCGTTTTTAGCGATGATGCCTATTTTGTCGCCTTCTGACACTCCGAAGGTGACATCTTCAAATAACATCCTGTCGCCATAACTTTTTGTTAACTTATCGACTTGAAGAAAGCTTGTTGCCATTGATTGATTTTTTATTTGTTTAGTGCAAAGATACTACAAGATTGTGCCTCGGTCAATCTACAGATGATAAAATCTTGACAAAATATTTGTTATTTGGACCGGATTGAATTATTTTTGCGATATGTAAATAATATCAAAATAATATCATATGGAAAAGTCGGGAAACAGAGAATTTCAGTACACCGGGGTGATTCTTAACGGGTTTGTCATGTTGCTCGTCATTTATATATTGCTTCCGTTGTTGCTGATGTTTAATCTTTCTTTTGTCATGGAGGTGTTTCGTGACGTCTCAGTCTTGCTGTCAATGGTAATCATTGTGTCAATCATCATCTTTTCATTTGGCTTTTTTACCCAGCAGCCCAATGAATCGAGGGTCATGGTGTTTTTCGGCAAATACAAGGGAACACTGCGTAATACCGGATTTTTCTGGGTAAACCCGCTGATGAACCGTAAAAGAATCTCCCTGCGTCTGCGCAATATCGATATAGAGCCGATCAAGGTCAACGACAAATCGGGAAATCCCGTTATGATAGGCATGGTGCTTGTATGGAAAGTGGAGGATACCTATCGCGCGGTATTTGACGTTGACAGCGAGCAAAAGAGCCTGAACATGATGTCGGTAAGCCAGGGTGACACGGCAAATGCGCTTGCTCGCTTTGTCGGCATTCAGAGTGATGCCGCCCTGCGTGAGGTTGCAAGCCGTTACGCTTACGACGAGACCGATAGCCGCGATGGCGAGCTTACATTGCGCAGTGGAGGCGAGGAGATTAACGAACTGCTTGAACACAAGATTAACGAACGACTTTCAATGGCAGGCATTGCTGTCGTGGAGGCACGCCTGAATTATCTTGCCTATGCGCCTGAGATTGCTGCAGTGATGCTCCGCAGGCAGCAAGCTACGGCAATTATCACCGCCCGTGAGAAAATAGTCGAGGGAGCCGTCTCGATGGTGAAGATGGCGCTTGACCGCCTGAAGGAAGAGGAGGTGGTCGAGCTTGACGACGAGCGTAAGGCGACTATGGTCAGCAACTTGCTCGTGGTGCTTTGTGCCGATGAGCCGGCGCAGCCTGTCGTAAACGCCGGTACACTTTATCAATAATTGTGGTGTCGTGGAAGAAAAACGGCAAATCAGAAGCAAGGGATTCCTGCTCCGCCTGGAGCCTGAAATAATGGCTGAAGTGGAGCGCTGGGCGGCGCAGGAGTTCCGCTCTGTCAACGGACAGTTGCAGTGGATTATCGCTGATGCTTTGCGTCGCTACAAGCGCAAAGTGAGGTGAACCTCGGAAAAAGATAAACCGTGGGAAGATATTCCGGTATTGCCCGGACTTCCCACGGTTTATCTTTTTTTACGGTGCTACGGTCTATCGAGCAGCGATGACTTCTATTTCTACAAGTACATTTTTAGGAAGGGTCTTTACAGCAACCGCAGAGCGGGCAGGGTAGGGAGCCTCAAATGTCTCGGCATAAACCTCGTTCATTGCCGCAAAGTCACCCATGTCAGCAAGAAATACTGTGGTCTTTACGACATTTGCCGTTGTCAGTCCCGCAGCTTTAAGGATTGCTTTTACATTGGCTAGTGACTGGGCGGTCTGCGCCTTGATGCCCTCAGGGATGCTTCCGTCGGCAGGGTTGATGGGAATCTGTCCTGACGCGAAGATAAATGAACCTGTGTCGATAGCCTGGCTGTAGGGTCCGATAGCCCCCGGTGCCTCATTGGTGGAAATAGGATTTTTCATCTGTTTTTGTTTGTATTGTTTTTATTAATCATTATTTATGTCTCGTTGACGGTGTGCCCGATATGTCGACTGCGATATCCATCAGCACCACCTCAGAGCCATTTTTTATCGTTGACTGAATCGAGTTTTCTACTTCATTGATTATGGGTGCAAACTCTTCCTGAAAGTTTGGTATGAAATCTTCGGTTCCCTGGGAATTAAGTTTGTCAAGTACGAAGCCGAGAGTTATTTCGTGGATGTCGACGGCGGGCTGATATGCGTGCTGTTCTTTCTCGTTTTCGGAATATACGATTGAGAGCAGTCCGGCATCGGCCATTTCGCGTATAAGATCGGTTACTATGCGTGACGGCATGTGGTAGAGAGCGGCGAAATCCATAATGGTCAACGGCTGAAGACGCTGGCTGAAGCGCTTGACTATTATGGTCATGATCACGACCGCTATCTTGCGTTTATAGTCGAGCGACATGGCGTTTATGTCATTGCTGAAGTTAAACTGAAAGATGTTTTGTGACGAGTAGCACAGCACCGCTCCGGCAAGGGTGATGCTCCACACGAGCTGAAGCCATATGAGCAGCAGCGGGAGAAATGCGAAGCTACCATATATGGCATTATATTTTGACACATATATCTGTCCTGACACAAAAAGATATTGCAGTATCTGGAACGCCGTGCCTGCGAGGGTGCCGCAATAAAGTGCATGCTTGAATTTTACCTTGGTGTTGGGGAAAAGCATGTACATCCCGGTAAACGACAGCCACGTAAGGAAAAACGGCGCAAGGTCAAGAAGCACCTTTACTGCCGGAGAGAATATCTTGAAATGGGGATTGTCGACAATCGTTGTCGACATGAGCAGGGAGATTCCGCTTGAACACACCATCAATATCGGCAGTAAAAACATGATTGCCGTGTAGTCAATCACCTTTCGCGCCATAGGGCGGTTGCTTTTTACTCCCCACACCTTGTTGAATGAGTCTTCAATATTGCTCATGAGGGAAATCATGGTCCAGAGCAGAAACACAAGACCTACTCCGACAAAAATCCCCTGTGACGCCTGGGCAAGATAATGGTCGACAAAGCCTATTGCAGTCTCCAGCACTTCGCGCTGAGAAGGGAAAAAGGTGAAAAGCTGCGATTTCAGCAGGTTCTGAAACCCGAATCCCCTGCCGATGGCAAAGAGCAGCGCAAGCGCGGGCACAATGGCAAGCAATGTGTTGTAAGTAAGCATCGAGGCTCTGTTTTGCAGCTCGCTGTTCATGAATGACTGAGCCGACAGGTTGAGGGTCTTTATCGTGTTTACTTTCCAGTTGCGGCGCGTGTCGCTCCACACCCCTGTGGTGCAGTATGTCCAGAAATTACGGGCCCTCTCTGTCCAGGTCTTTATAAGCCCGGACAGTCTTGATGGGGTGGTCTTCTTGTCGCCTGTCATTCTTGTCGTATTTTTAACCGTTTTGCAAAATAACAAAAAAACTCCGTGAAAAGTCTGATTTAGCATTAAAAACATTTAGAGAACTAAAATTTGGTTAACAACGCAGATTGACGTATCTTTGCACTACGATGATTGACGACAAGTCACGGACAATGGCAAGAGCCGCGCTTACGGAGTATCTTAGGGTGAAGAAACTAAGGAAGACCCCGGAGCGCTATGCTATACTTGACAAAGTGTGTGCGATGACGCGCCACTTTGACATCGAGGCATTGTATGCGGCTATCGAGGATGACGGCTTTCATGTGAGCCGGGCAACGCTCTACAATACGATGGAGCTGTTTACCGACTGCGGCATTGTAAGGCGTCATCAGTTTGGCACACAGCCGGCTCAGTATGAGCTGGTGACCGGCATGTCCAATCACTTGCATCTCATCTGCCAGCAGTGTGGCAAAATAAAGGAGTCGCAGGACCCCGAGCTTGTAAGATTTATGAACTCACGCAGTTACTCGGCGTTCCACACATCCTACTTTTGTCTATATGTCTACGGAATATGTGCGGCTTGCGCCCGCCGTAACAAGCGCTATGAAACGAAAAAACTGAAAAACAAAACAATATAGAATAACATGAAAGTTGACGTTTTGCTCGGCCTGCAATGGGGCGATGAAGGTAAAGGAAAAGTAGTAGATGTACTTACGCCTCGCTACGATGTGGTGGCACGTTTTCAGGGCGGTCCAAATGCCGGTCACACTCTTGAGTTTGAGGGAAAGAAATATGTGCTCCGGTCGATTCCGTCAGGAATATTCCAGCATGGTCAGACAAATATAATCGGAAACGGTGTCGTGCTTGACCCGGTGCTTTTCCGTGAAGAGGCAGAGGCTCTTGAAAAGAGCGGAATGGATCTTAAAAAGATACTGAAGCTTTCAAAGAAGATACATCTTATTATGCCTACCCACCGCCTCCTTGACGCTGCAAACGAGAAGGCTAAGGGCGGCGCAAAGATCGGCACTACCGGAAAGGGTATCGGCCCTACTTACACCGACAAGGTGAGCCGTAACGGTCTGCGTCTCGGCGATGTTTACCACAATTTCGATAAGAAGTATGCTGCTGCGCGTGACCGTCATGTGGCGATTCTGCGCTCTATGGGCGAGAATCCCGAGTTTTCGGAACTGGAGCAGAAGTGGCTCGACGCTATAGCATATATAAAGGAATATGACATTGTAGACAGCGAGCATCTTGTCAACAAGCTTCTTGACTCTGGAAAGAGTGTGTTATGTGAAGGCGCGCAGGGCACAATGCTTGACGTGGACTTCGGAAGCTATCCGTTTGTCACCTCAAGCAATACCATCTGTGCCGGTGCATGCTCCGGTCTTGGAGTTGCCCCCAATAAAATCGGTGAAGTGTTCGGTATATTCAAGGCTTACTGTACACGTGTCGGCGCGGGTCCGTTCCCGACAGAGCTGTTTGACGAGACAGGCAAGCTGATACGTGACCTCGGTCATGAATACGGTGCCGTCACCGGACGCGAACGCCGCTGCGGATGGATTGACCTCGTGGCTCTCAAATATGCCATAATGATTAACGGTGTCACCCAGCTTATCATGATGAAGAGCGACGTGCTTGACGGATTTGATGAGATTAAGGCATGTGTGGCTTATGAAATCAATGGTGAGCGCGTAGAGGATTTCCCGTTCTCAATCGAGGAAGACGAAATCAAGCCGGTTTATGTCACTCTTCCCGGCTGGAAGACCGACATGACGGCGATGAAGAGCGAAGACGAGTTCCCGCAGCAGTTCAGGGATTACATCTCATTCCTTGAGAAAGAGCTCAAGACTCCGATTACAATTGTGTCTATAGGTCCCGACAGGGAGCAGACAATCATAAGAGGATGACAACTGCCCGATAAGGCATGACGTCATCATGACAATCTAAAAATTAATATCATAAAAAACTGACAAGCAATGGCAAAGGTAAAACCATTCAGGGGCATACGCCCGCCTCGCGAGTTTGTCACTCAGGTGGCTTCAAGGCCCTATGACGTGCTGAACTCCGAGGAGGCGCGTGAGGAGGCTCTCGGCAACGAGAAGTCGCTCTATCACATAATAAAGCCAGAGATCGACTTTGAGCCAGGCACCGATGAGCATGACCCCAAGGTCTATGACAAGGCTGTGAGCAATTTCAACGCCTTTCAGCGCAACGGCTGGCTCGTGCAGGATGAAAAGGAGCATTACTATATATATGCTCAGACTATGAACGGCAGGACTCAGTATGGCTTTGTCGTGGCGGCAAATGTGGACGACTACATGGAGGGACGCATTAAAAAGCATGAGCTTACCCGTCGCGACAAGGAAGAGGACCGCATGAAGCATGTGCGTGTCAACGACGCCAACATAGAGCCTGTGTTTTTTGCATTCCCCGACTGCGACGTGCTTGACCGCATAATCAAGACGGTTACAGCCGGCGCTCCGGAATATGACTTCGTTGCCCCCGACGGCTTCGGACATCAGTTCTGGGTGATTGACGACGATGTGTTGACTCGCGAGATTACCGAGGCGTTTGAGGCGATGCCCTCGCTGTATATTGCCGACGGTCATCATCGCACTGCCGCTGCCGCGCTTGTCGGCAATGAAAAAGCAAAGGCTAATCCGGCTCATACCGGTGAAGAGGAATACAATTATTTCCTCGCTGTAGCTTTCCCCGCGTCACATCTTACCATTATTGACTATAACCGCGTGGTGCGTGACCTTAACGGCTTGACTCCTGAAAGCTTCCTTGAGGCTCTTGACAAGAGCTTTGAGATAGAGCCCAAGGGTGACGACGAGTATCGCCCCTGCAGGCTCCACAACTTCTCGCTCTATCTTGACGGGAAGTGGTACAGCCTTACGGCTCGCGAAGGCACATATGATGACAGTGACCCGATAGGGCAGCTTGACGTTACGGTGTCAAGCGACCTGATACTTCGCGACATTCTTGGCATACATGACCTCCGCAGTGACAAGCGCATTGACTTTGTGGGCGGCATACGCGGTCTCGGCGAGCTGAAGCGCCGCGTCGATTCAGGCGAGATGGCTGTAGCGCTCGCGCTGTATCCGGTGTCGATGGAGCAGCTTATGCGTATTGCCGACACCGGCAATATTATGCCTCCGAAAACCACTTGGTTTGAACCTAAATTGCGCTCCGGACTTGTAATACATAAGCTTGCCGACTGATGACCGGCACGATTACCCATACAGGCACCGTGGTCAAGGTAACTGCGGGGTCTGTCGGTGTGAAGATACATGACGGCGCCGATAAGTGTGGCGGATGCAGCGTCAGGTTTATGTGCAAGACTTCGGGTGATGACGACAGTGACGTTATCAATGTGCCGGTCAAGGATAGCGGGCGGTTTTCCTGTGGCGAGAGCGTGAGGCTTGCCATTTCCGACCGCAAGCAGTATTCCGCCACATTGATAGCGCTCGTATTGCCGTGTATCGCGCTTGCCGCCGGCGTGGCGATAGCTTCGGCGGCAGGGTTTGACGAGGGACTGTGTGCCTTGTCGGGGCTGCTGCTTGTGTCGCTTTACTTCGGCGGGCTATACCTTATGAGAGGACGCGTGAATCGCGGGTTCTCCTGGTCTATTGAGAAGCTTTAAGAATACACTATAACTAAATCATTAATTAATACCAACAAATTACCGTGAGATGTCACCAATCATTATTGCTATTTTAATTTTAGGAGGCATAGGCATCTTGAGTGCCTTGATTCTCTTTATTGTCTCGAAGCGGTTTTATGTGGAGGAAGACCCTCGTATCGAACAGATTGAAGGGCTTCTGCCGGGTGCCAACTGTGGTAGCTGCGGTCGTTCGGGCTGTCACGATTTTGCCTGCGCCTGCGCCACCGCCGATTCGCTTGACAATCTGATGTGTCCCGGTGCCGGCGAGGAAGCGATGGGTAAAATCGCAGAAATTGTCGGACTTACCGCAGTGGCGGCAAAGCCTATGGTCGCTGTGCTGCGTTGTAACGGTTCGTGCGAAAACCGCCCCACAACTTCCAATTATGACGGTCCGCGCTCATGTGCCATTCTCAGCTCGCTGAGTGCCGGCACTACCGATTGCCCCTACGGGTGTCTCGGCTGTGGCGACTGTGTGGGTGCTTGCCGTTTCGGCGCGCTGCACATGGATCCCGTGACCGGACTTCCTGTCGTGGATTATGACAAATGTACCGGCTGCGGTGCATGTGCCAAAGCTTGTCCGCGCCACATTTTCGAACTGCGTGCCAAGGGACCGAAGGGTCTGCGTGTCTGGGTGGCTTGTGCCAACAAGGATCGCGGAGCGCAAGCGCGTAAAGAATGTTCGGCAGCCTGCATCGGCTGTGGCAAGTGTCAGAAGGTGTGCCCGTTTGAGGCAATCACCGTAGCCGACAATCTCGCTTATATCGACTTCGAGAAGTGTCGTCTGTGTCACAAGTGTGTGGCTGAATGCCCGACAAAGGCTATCCACACCACGAGAATAGTAAAGGAAACCAAGGTAACCGAATAACACCATGTTGCATACATTTCGTAAAGGTGGAGTGCATCCGCCTGAAAGTAAACTGACAGCCTCGGAGAAGATTGTCCCCGTAGAGCTGCCGCGCGAAGTGGTAATTACCTTTGCGCAACATATCGGAGCTCCGGCAAAATGTGAATTAAAGAAGGGCGACCATGTTAACCGTGGCGACCTTGTTGCCGCGGCGGGAGGTTTCGTGTCGGCTAATGTACACGCCTCAATCTCCGGTACAGTGACAAAAATTGACAAGTATAAGACCGCGTTGGGTATCCCCGTCGACACCGTGACCATTACCGCCGACGAGGAGGACCACAAGCGCGATATCGAGGCAATCGCCGCGCTTAAACCGCTGCGTAGCGATGAGGAGATAGCCGCCCTTGATTCAAAGGCGCTTGTCGCTATCATCGATGGCGCCGGAATAGTGGGTCTCGGAGGTGCTACCTTCCCTACAAAAGTGAAGCTGTCGCCCCCTCCGGGCAGCACGGCTGAGGTGCTTATCATCAATGCTGTAGAGTGTGAGCCCTATCTTACCAATGACCATGCGTTGATGCTTGAGTGTCCCGACGAGATTATTGCCGGAGTGCAGTTGCTTATGAAGGCTGCCGGTGTTGAACGTGCCATAATAGGCATCGAGGCAAACAAGGGCAACGCCATCGACCTCCTTACAGCAAAGGCTGCCGCTGCCGACAGCCGTATTGAAGTGATGGGGCTGAAAGTGAAATATCCGCAGGGCGGTGAAAAGCAGCTTATCGATGCAACGATAGGCAAGGAAGTGCCTTCAGGCGCGCTCCCTATCGCTACCGGTGCGATAGTCCAGAATGTAGCCACTGCCTATGCTGTCTATGAGGCGGTGAAGTTTGGCAAGCCGCTTATCGAGCGTGTCGTTACTGTGACAGGTCCTTCGGTAGCGAAGCCGGGCAATTACCGCGCTGCCATAGGCATCAACATGAAAGAGCTCATAGATGTTGCCGGCGGAGTGCCAGCCGACACGGGAAAGATTATCCTTGGCGGTCCGATGATGGGTAAGAGCGTCGTGCAGATTGACGCGCCCACCGTGAAAGGTACTTCCGGCATCTTGATGCTTCCTGAGAAAGAGGCTGTGCGCAACAAGGTTGAGCCGTGTATCCGCTGTGCATCGTGTGTCAGCGCGTGTCCAATGGGGCTCGAGCCTTATCTCATAAGCACGCTTTCACGCCTCGGAAGGTGGGAAGAGGTAGAGGAGGCTAAAGTGATGAACTGCATCGAGTGTGGTTGCTGTAGCTTTATTTGCCCGTCCACCCGTCCGATACTTGATTTTATTAGACTTGGTAAAACTACTGTCGGCGGCATCATCCGTGCGCGCCAGCAAAAATAAACAATGGAAAAATGAGCCCAATGTTAACAATTTCGGCGTCGCCTCATGTCCACACACGCAGAACCGTGTCGTCATGCATGTGGCACGTCATAATAGCGCTCCTTCCTGCGCTCGCATGCTCGCTCTATTTCTTTGGAGTGGGTGCTTTGATCGTGACTGTCACCGCGCTGCTCGGCTGCATGGTCACCGAGTATGTCGTGAACCGCTGGATGTTTGGCAATCCGGAGGCTACACTTGCCAACGGGTCGGCTATACTGACCGGTCTGCTTCTCGCCTTTAACCTCCCGTCCAATCTTCCGGTGTGGATTGTGCTCATCGGTTGTGTCGTTGCGATAGGTATCGGTAAAATGGCATTTGGCGGTCTCGGATGCAATATCTGGAATCCGGCTCTTGTAGGTCGTGTGTTCCTGCTTATCTCTTTCCCTGTGCAGATGACCTCCTGGCCTATCCCGCTGGAAAATACCTGGAATTATACCGACGCCACTACCGGAGCGACAACTCTCGGCATGCTTAAACTCGGAGAGATTCAGGCTGCCGATGTAAACCTTGCCAATCAGGCGATAGGATATATGGGCGGTTCGCTCGGAGAGGTTGCAGCCATAGCCCTGATAATCGGCTTTATCTATCTTCTTTGTGTGAAGGTGATTACATGGCATATCCCTGTTGCCGTGCTCGGTACTGTAGCTCTGTTCACTCTTTGTCTCGGCGACAATGTGGCTGTCGAGCTTCTGTCGGGCGGTCTTATCCTCGGAGCCTGCTTCATGGCTACCGACTATGTTACCTCGCCTATGTCTCATAAGGGCATGATTGTGTTCGGTGTGCTTATCGGAGTCATTACAATCGTTATCCGTAAGTGGGGAGCATATCCTGAGGGTGTGTCTTTCGCTATTCTGCTTGCCAACAGTGTCGTGCCTCTGATTGACCGTTATATTAAGCCGCGTAAGTTCGGAGAAAGGAGTAAAAAATGAAAAAACTGGCTTCTACACTGCCCAACATGATAATCTCGCTGGGCGTGATTACCATAGTCGCTTCGGCGCTTCTCGCGTGGGCCAACAGTGTCACCGCCGAGCCTATAGCTGCGGCTGAAAAGCAGACCCGTGTCGATGCTATAAAAGATGTGTTGCCGGCGTTTGACAACGACCCCCTTGCCAAGGCGCAGGAGGTTAATGTGATCGAGGGCGGTAATCCGTTTATCGTCTATCCCGCCTTTGAGGGCGACAAGTTTGTCGGTGCTGCGGTAGAGGGTTACACTCTCAACGGTTTCTCAGGCGAGGTGAAAGTGATGTATGGATTTGACGCCGACGGTGTTGTGCGTGGCTATCAGGTGCTTTCCCATGCCGAGACTCCCGGTCTTGGAGCCAAGATGAATGAATGGTTCCGCATGGAAGAGGGCAACCGTAGTGTCATTGACAAAGATCCGGCTACAGTCAACATGACCGTCGCGAAGGATGGAGGCGACATTGACGCTATCACAGCCGCCACTATCAGCTCGCGTGCGTTCCTGTCGGCACTTTGTGATTGTTATAAAGCGTTTGTGACTTATAAAAATGACCGCAACAATGAATAAACTACGTATCATCTATAACGGACTTGTAGTGGAAAACCCTACATTTGTCCTCCTGCTCGGTATGTGTCCGACGCTTGGCACCACCGGCTCTGCAATGAACGGTATGTCTATGGGTCTCGCGACGATGGGAGTGCTCATCTGTTCCAATATCGTTATCTCGGCAATCAAGAGCCTCGTGCCCGACAAGGTGCGTATCCCGGCGTTTATTGTCGTGATTGCCACATTCGTGACGCTGCTTCAGATGATGATGCAGGCCTATCTCCCCGAGCTTAACGCAAGTCTTGGATTGTTTATCCCCCTTATCGTGGTAAACTGTATCGTGCTTGGACGTGCCGAGGCTTTTGCATCGCGTCATTCCGTGATTGATTCCGCATTTGACGGTGTCGGCATAGGTCTTGGTTTCACTGTCGCCCTTACGTTGCTTGGCGCCGTGCGTGAGATTCTCGGCACAGGATGCGTGTTTGGCGCTCAGGTTTATCCCGAGACCTACGGCTCGCTCGTGTTTGTCCTTGCCCCCGGAGCGTTCATTGCCCTTGGATTTCTTGTGGCGTTGTTTAATTATATACGTAATCGTTCATAATCATGCTCACATATCTTTCAATCATCGTAACGGCAATATTTGTCAACAATATTGTCTTCGCGCAGTTCCTCGGAATATGCCCGTTTCTCGGCGTTTCAAAGAAGCTGTCATCAGCGACCGGTATGGGAGCTGCTGTTACATTTGTGATGCTGCTTGCCACTCTCGTGGCGTGGCTGCTTCAGATTTATGTGCTTGACCCGCTCGGGCTCGCATATCTGCAGACAATTGTCTTTATCCTTGTGATTGCCGCTCTCGTGCAGATGCTGGAGATTATATTAAAGAAGATTGCGCCGGCTCTTTATCAGGCTCTCGGTGTGTTTCTTCCGCTTATCACCACTAACTGTGCGGTGCTTGGTGTCGCAATCCTTGTGATACAGAAAGGCTTCAATCTGGGCGAATCGCTTACCTATGCTATCGCTACCGCCGTGGGCTTTACGCTCGCGCTGGTGATTTTTGCCGGCATAAGGGAGAAGCTGACGCTTGTGGCTGTCCCCGGACCGATGAAAGGTGTGCCAGTGGCTTTGCTTTGCGCAGGCTTGCTCGCACTTGCCTTCATGGGTTTCTCTGGCATTTCCATAGGATGACACATCACTAAATCATATGAAAATAGCCGCGGCACATTTTTTGTCGCGGCTATTTTTTTGTCAGTTGGTCGTTACGGCGTCAGCAGGCGCAATGTCGGGGGGATGCTCTGCCGCTGTCGGCCGGTGATGATGTTGCGCTATTTGCGCTCTACCGAGTCTTCGTCGATAGCGATTATCTTTATTCCGAGAGAGCGGTTTTTAATTGTCGGGTTGCCTTTGTGGTAGACCTTGCCGCTCGCTCCTATCACGTTAAGGCTGCTGACGGGGTAGCACCCTATGAAACCGGTGCCGAGTAGCGAACACTTCACTTCGTCAGCCTCAAGGTCGTCGGCCTGGATAGAACCGGTGCCGACAAGCGTGTACTTTGCCTTTGTCGCTTTGCCATATAGCGTGAGCGTGCCGTTGCCGGTATCGAGCGATCCGTCAAGGTTGGTTGCGTCGATGCCGTGTACGGCAAGAGAGCCGTTGCCTATAAGGCGCGCCTTGAAATTGGGTGTCGGATTCATCGACAGCACCCTCACCAGCGAGTCGCCGCTGTTTTCAACCTTGCTCAGGAAGCGTGAATAGACATTAATGAGAGGTAGATTGTCATAGTCTATGCCGTCGGTTGAAATCTGCATTTCAAGACGGCTTTTTTCATTGGTGAACATAAGCACCGATGCTATGTCGGGCGATGTAACGAAGCTCACATAGCCTGCCGAGTCAGGGTTGCAGCGATAGTCGACGCGCAGTCCCTCTATAACGATAAGCTCGTTAAAGTCCTTCACGTCAAGTTCATATCTGCGCATGTCGTCGGCCGCTGTCGCTGCGCCGATGCCGAGCATGGAGATGATGGCTGATGCCAGAAATCGTCTAATCATCATAGCTTTATTCTTGGTTTTCGTTATGGTTTATATCTCCGGCGGTGTTGATTGCCGGAAGTATTTCATTTTCTATACGGTCGAGTATGGCGTTTAGTTCGCTGTGGGTCGAGGCGCGCAACATCGCTATACGCGTGTCTCTGAAGTGGGGTATGCCTTTAAACAGAGGCGAAGCCGCGAGATGGCGGCGTATGTGAAGTATGCCCCTGTACTCGTCGATGTTCTCGATGCTTTCTGCTATCTGACGCCTGAGGAGCGAGAATTTGGTCGACAGCGACAGCGGCTCTTCCTCCGGCGACTTGCCGGTGAGGGCGAGCTTCACGTCATGAAATATCCACGGAGCGCCTATCGACGCCCTGCCTATCATCACCCCGTCCACGCCGTAGCGGCTGAAAGCCTCTGCGGCTTTCTCCGGAGTGGTTATGTCGCCGTTACCGATAAGCGGTATCGTCAGCCTCGGGTTTTCCTTGACTTGCGCTATCATTTCCCAGTCGGCTTCACCCGTGTACATCTGCGACCGTGTCCTTCCATGCACTGTGAGTGCGCTGATGCCGCAGTCCTGCAACTGCTCAGCGAGCTCCACGATTATTTTTGAGTCGTGGTCCCATCCCAGGCGTGTCTTTACCGTGACCGGAATGTTGACGGCTTTCACCACGGCTGATGTTATGGCAAGCATTTTGGGGATGTCGCGGAGCATTCCGGCACCCGCTCCCTTGCCCGCCACTTTTTTCACAGGACATCCGAAATTGAGGTCAAGAATGTCGGGCTTGGCCGCCTCGACTATCTTCGCCGCCTCAACCATCGGCTCTGTTTCCCTGCCGTATATCTGTATTGCTGTAGGACGTTCGGCGGGGTTTATGTGGAGTTTGCGTGTGGTAGCACTGATATTTCGGATGAGCGCGTCGGCCGATACAAATTCGGTGTACACCATGTCGGCTCCCTGCTCTTTGCAGATAAGCCTGAAAGAGTGGTCGGTGACATCTTCCATCGGTGCAAGCATCACCGGGCGTTCACCCAGATCTATGTTTCCTATTTTCATCCTTTGAGTAATCTTCTGTTCTTTACATGCGAAGTTAAGGAAAAAAGTGCATATTTCATCATTCCCACGACAAATGGGACAGATTATTTACTAAATGTAAGAATCGAACATCGCTCGCGGGTGAGCATCCGCGCCGCTTCCTGCAGCTCTTCGACGGTGATGCTGTTGATGCGCTCACGCGCTTCCTTTGCAGGCACTATCCTGTTGTTGAACAGCGCGCTCCTGCCTATCGACAGGGCATACTGCTCGCGGTTTTCCCCGGCTACTATCGACTGTCCGAGATACTGCTTTTTTGCTGCGTCAAGGGTGCGCTTGCTCACGGGGTCGGCGGCGAGGCGGTCGATTATGTCAAATATAAGCTGCCGGCATGGCATCACGTGCTCGTCGTCGCAGCCGAAATAAACGGTAAAGAGTCCGCAGTCGGTAAAGAGCGATGTGTAGGCGTCGACCGAGTAGACGTAGCCGTGGCGCTCGCGCAGCTCCACGTTGAACAGGGAGTTCATGCAGGGTCCGCCGAGCATGTTGGTGAGCAGTCCGAACACTCGCTTGTGGTCTTCATGCATTCCGGGTATGCGCGCCCCTATCACAGTGTGGCTCTGATGGGTGTTGATGTTGCGTGTGATGTCAAATGCCTTATTGACTGCCGGTGATTCCGTGGCGGCTGTGGCGGTAGGGTGGTGTAGTGGTCCGAAATAGCGCTCTGCCGCTGCATAGAGACGCGATGCCGAAGTGGGACCGAGATAGAAAAGCACCATGTTGCCCGGTGTATAATATGTGTCGAGAAATCCTCGGCAGGTCGCGGGAGTGAACGACGCGATGGTCGACGTGTTGCCGAGTATGTTATGTCCTAACGGTGACCCGGCGAATATAAGGTCGTTGAATTCATCGAAAATAGCGTCGGCGGGGGTGTCGAGATATGATGATATTTCATCCATCACCACCTCGCGCTCCTTGTCAATCTCGCGCTCGGGAAAGCGTGAGCGGCTTACGAGGTCGGCTATCAGTTCTATGGCGCGTGAAAGGTTGCCTTTCGGAAAGGCGGCATAAACCATGGTCACTTCTTCCGATGTATAGGCGTTCAGTTCACCGCCGACAGCCTCCATGCGGTTGATTATGTGCCATGACCGTCGCTTGTCGGTCCCTTTGAATATGGTGTGCTCGACAAAGTGGGCTATACCGTATGTGTCGGGTGTCTCATTACGGCTTCCCGCCTTGACGGCAAGTCCGCAATACTCGGCTTGTGAACGTGAGGGGCAGTGGACTATTCGCAGTCCGTTGGGAAGTGTCATGTAAGTGAATGTATCTTTTTCTGTCGCCATAATCTTGTTCTTTTAAGTTAACGGCAAAAAAAAATTACTCGTCGTCACGACGAATAATCTTTTTACCTTAAATCTAATACCATGAAAAACTGATACAAAGGTAGAGATTATATTTTAACTGCCAAAAAATAATTAGCTAAAAATTTCCGTAATTAACATTTATTATACAAAACACAGCAAAATCAATTATATTAATAAAAATTAACAAAATGGGGGGGGGGGGTAAAATGAAACACTTTTTGTAGATTTGTAACCGATTTAAACCTCTATTGGTGTATTTTAATACTTTATTATATTTTTAACTAAACCATTTAGCAATTATGAAAAAGTTGATTTTTGCTGTATCCCTTATCGCAGCAAGCGTATCTATGAATGCACAGGACTATAATCGCGTAGCCTTGTCTTATGATTACACAGGTCTATCTTTCAACAAGGAGATGGATTTCTTTGACACTGAAAAAGCCGAGACTCTTGGAACAAACGGTTTCGGTCTTAACTACACCCACGGTTTCGGCGTGGCCAACAACATGTTTGTTGAGGCGGGAGCCAATATTGATTTCCTTTTCGGTTCACGCACAGAAAAAGGAGACGGGTGGGAAGAAACCCTAAAGACTCAGAATATCAACCTTCAGGTTCCTGTAAACTTTGTTTATCGCTTCAACATCACTGAAGGTGTATCAATCGACCCCTATGTAGGTCTTAACTTCAAGCTTCATTTTTCAGAGAGAATGAAGGAAGACTATAAGGATCTTGACGATCCTGAGTACAACATGTCTGGCAAGTGGATCAGCGTGTTTGACGATGGTGCCGACGCTATGGATGGCAAGGATTATACCTGGAACCGTTTCCAGATGGGATGGCAGATTGGTGTCGGCTTGAACTATGAGAAGTATTATCTCGGCGTGCAGGTTGGTACTGACTTTATCCCCGCTTACAGCCACAAGTTTGATCATGGAACAGAAAAGGTTAACACAACCAATGTAAAGGTATCTCTCGGTTATACTTTCTAATCGAAGACAACCCCTCTGAAATACAAGATGGTGTATCACAGCATCAGCTTTGATACACCATCTCTTTTTTGTCTCCACTCGCCCGCCGCTCCTGCAACGCATGTATATCCCCGAGAGGTTGATTTTGCGTGAGAGCAAACAAGGTCGTTGAAATTTTGTTATATAGTTACAATGCGGGTTAAATAATTGACTCCTTTAAATATAATTCAATAACTAAAATTCAAAATCAATGAAGAAGTTTATTGCATTTGCTATTGCTGCCGTTGTCGCTCTCGGCGCGGCTGCACAAGACATTTATGTAGGTGGATCTATCGGTGCCTGGCGTAACGGCAGCGACCATGTGACAACAATGGGCATCCTCCCCGAGATTGGTTACAACCTTAGTGACAATACTGCTATCGGTACTACTATCGGATGGTCTTATTACCATAACAGTGAAAAGATTACTACCAATCTGTTCCAGATTGCCCCTTACTATCGTTATTCATTCTTTAAGAGCGGTATCGTAAGCTTGTTTGTCGACGGTGGTTTCGGTGTCGGCGCAGGTCGCACAAGCTATGACGGAGAAAACGGCAAGACTGCCGTGACATGGGAAATCGGTGTGAAGCCGGGTATTTCAGTGGCTCTTTCCGAGAAGTGCAGCATCGTTGCCCATGTCGGCATGCTCGGTTATCAGGGTGCCAACCATGCGGCTAAAGACGGTGGCGCCGACGAGGGCTGGGGCGTATTGCTTAACGGCAACAATATCAGCTTCGGATTCTATTACACCTTCTAAAACATACTGCATGACGCAGATTTTCCGTGCTCAAATTTGGGCACGGATTTTTTTTTATATGCTAAAATAGTTATCTTTGTCTATTATGAGTGGAATAAACAAGACTAATGCCGCGCGTCTTCTTGACCGCGCAAAAATCGCTTATGAGCTTGTGCCCTATACGGTTGATGAAAATAATCTTGCCGCCGACCATGTCGCCGAGGAGCTTGGCGAGGATATACGCCAGGTGTTCAAGACCCTTGTGCTGCATGGCGACAGGTGTGGACACTTCGTGTGTGTCATTCCGGGAAACATGGAGGTCGACCTGAAAGCGGCGGCAAAAGTAGCCGGGGCAAAGAAAGCCGAGATGATACCGATGAAAGAGCTGCTGCCTCTTACAGGCTACATACGCGGCGGCTGCTCGCCTATCGGCATGAAGAAGAGTTTTCCCACTTATTTTCATTCGACGGCCATCGACTTCGATGAGATATATGTCAGTGCGGGGGTGCGCGGGCTTCAGCTCCGTATCTCGCCCGCCGATCTTATATCTTATGTGAGAGCAACAGTGGCTGACATTGCTACACCTATGGACAGTAAAGATGATGAATAGTTTCGGCAAAATATACAGGCTCACCACCTTTGGCGAGTCCCACGGCGCCGCGGTAGGCGGTGTAATAGACGGCATGCCTGCCGGAGTGGAAATCGACCTTGATGAGGTGCAGCGCCGGCTTGACCGGCGACGTCCCGGTCAATCGGCAATCGTGACGGCGCGCGACGAGAAAGACCGCGTGAAAATTTTAAGTGGACTCTTTGAAGGCAAGTCTACAGGCACTCCCGTGGGCTTTATCGTGGAGAATGCCGACCAGCACTCAGGCGACTATGACAACATGCGCCATCTCTTCCGCCCGTCCCATGCCGATTATACCTACACGGCTAAATATGGATTGCGTGACCATCGCGGCGGCGGCAGGTCGTCGGCGCGTGAGACCATATCCCGAGTCGTTGGTGGCGCGTTTGCCATGCAGGCTCTCGCCGGAGCGGGTGTATCGGTCTATGCCTATACGTCGCGTGTGGGCGACATCGCTCTTGACGATGACTATACACTCTATGACCCGTCGCTGATAGAGACTAATGCGGTAAGATGCCCTGACCTGGAAAAAGCCGCTGCAATGGAGCGGCTTATATCGGAAGTCAAGAAGGACGGTGACACAATAGGAGGCATCGTGACTTGTGTCATAAAGGGTGTGCCGGTAGGACTCGGCTCGCCGGCATTTGGAAAGCTCCATTCGCGCCTTGGCGAGGCTATGCTGTCAATCAATGCGGCAAAGGGCTTTGAATATGGCATGGGCTTTGCCGGAGCATGCAGGCGTGGAAGCGAGATGATTGACGTGTTCACTAATGACGGCGGCAGGATACATACCCTCACCAATCATTCCGGAGGCATCCAGGGCGGTATTTCCAATGGGGAGGACATATATTTCAAGGTAGCCTTCAAGCCTGTAGCCACATTGCTTAAAGAGGTTGCAACCGTGGATGACGCCGGCAATGCCGCAACGTTGAAAGCGCGCGGACGTCATGACCCTTGTGTGCTCCCGCGTGCGGTGCCTGTAGTCGAGGCTATGGCTGCGATGGTGATTCTGGATGCATGGCTCATGAACAAGACTGTACACATGTAATCAGTCATGGCAAAGCCTTATCGTGATTTCAGCGATTTCCTTGCTGAACATTTTTCAGGGAAGATTCAGAAAATATCGGTAAACGCCGGCTTCAGCTGCCCTAACCGTGACGGCACAGTGGGTACCGGCGGATGCACTTACTGCAACAACCAGACGTTTAATCCCGGTTACTGCCTTCCTGCGCTCGGTGTCGCCGAGCAGCTTGAAGAGGGAAAGCGATTTTTCGCCCGCAAGTATCCGTCGATGCGGTTTCTCGCTTATTTTCAGGCTTATACCAATACTCACGCTGAGATAGACCGGCTGATCCGCCTTTATGAGGAGGCGCTGGCTGTCGACGGGATTGTCGGCATAATCATAGGCACCCGTCCCGACTGCATGCCCGACCGCCTGCTTGACTATCTCGAGGGTCTGTCCACCCGGACTTTTGTCATGGTGGAATATGGCGCCGAAAGCTGTCATGACTCTACGCTGCAGCTTATAAACCGTTGTCACACATGGTCACAGACCGTCGATGCCGTCAACCGTACATCGGCACGCGGCATACACGTGGGGCTCCATATGATAATGGGGCTTCCGGGCGAGACAACCGACATGATGCTTGAATCGGTCGACGCCCTGTCTGCTCTCCCTATAGATACAGTGAAATTTCATCAGCTGCAACTGGTGCGCGGCACCCGTCTCGCCCGTGATGTAGAGGAAGGTCTGTACGATGTGCCGCGCATGTCGGTCGATGATTATATCAATCTGTGTGTGGCGATTGTAAGGCGCATAAACCCCTCTGTCGCGATAGAGCGGTTTACGAGTCAGTCGCCGGAGGAGTTGCTGATATATCCGCGCTGGGGGCTAAAAAACTATCAGTTTGTCAACCTTCTTGAGCGGCGGTTGAGAGAAGCGGCACGTTGACGGGCTATTCAGCCGCAGCACCGGCAGCCGAGTCGGCTTCAGCCTGTGAAATCATCTCCTTTACCGCATTTTCGTAGACCTCTGTCGGTTGAACGCCTACGGCTCCCTTGAACGGGTGGCTTCCGGCAGGGAAAAAGACGACAAGAGGTATCGACGATATGCGCAGGTCCTGTGCCACTTGCTGATTGTCATCAATATTCATCTTGTAGAAATCCACCTTGTCGCCATATTTCACGGCAAGCTCGTCGATAACAGGGGCTATGCGCATACATGGCGCGCACCAGGGCGCCCAGAAATCGACTACAGCCGGGCGCGACAGAGTGACGTCGGTGGAGTCGTTACGGTAGTTGAACACTTTCTCCAGAAACTGGGTCTCGTTAATATCCTTTACTTTCGGGGTGTCCTGCGCCTTCATCGTGAACGACATGGCGCTTATTGCGGCAACCGCCGCACATATTATAGCTTTTTTCATAACTGGCTTAATCTTGTTTTTGTGTGGGGTGTAATCAGTCGAGCATAAGGCTTATAAACGGTCTTACGGCAGGGAAGTCGAGAATGTGCCGGGTGACGTCGTTGCCGAATATTATCGAGGTGAGCACCTCGACATCAATATCGTAGTCAAGACGGTCGACCGGTTCGTCAGTCCTGTGGCATTTGCCTCCCGACATTACAAAAGTGGCATTATTCTCTTCAATGACCGGGTCGCTGACTCTTAATGTAAGATTCAGCTTAGGGTAGGCTCCGGAAATTACCGACAGGCATTTTTCCACATTTATTATACGCGCCATTCCGCGCCTTTGAAGCTCTCCCTCGCCGCAACGGTAGTATCCGTAGACATTGACCGGCATGCCGGCAAACCGGCGGTGTATTTCCTCAAGCACGGCGTTGCGCGCATCGTCATCAACCGCGAGTACATCGGCTACTCTTACCTCATCGTCAACCGGAACGGCAAACGCCATCGCCAGAGGGGTACCCTCGCTGTCGGCGACGGCAGCCACGCTTCCGGCATCGGCTGAATTATCCATAAGTATCTGCCGGTATTGCTGCTCTGTGTGCTGGACCGTACAGGGGCGACACAGCATCATCTCCCGGAAAAAGTTGAATGCTTCCCGGCTGTCAAGGGTTTCATAAAGCGTGTAGTCGCCTTCGTGACGGAATGTATGGGCCGAGGTGTAGCGCTCGATGTCGACATAAAAGACAGGTGAGAAGCTGAAATTGCCGTAATAGTCGTAGAGCCAGTCGTCGGCGGGAATCAATGTACAGAATCCGTCGCCACGGTCAAAGGACTCCCGGAGCGCCTGCCTCATCAGTGCCGACATGTAGCCCCGGTCTCGTGACCGGCGAGCCGTAGCGGCTCCGCATATATAACTTACAGAAAGCGTCACGCCATGAAAATTCATGGCGTAACGCTGTAATAACATGGAACTTATCGGTCGGTCGTCTTCTTCAAGCAGAAGCGCGTCGTCATCACGATACACTTCTGAGAAAAACATATCGACATATTGGTCGGAATCGTTGAAACATTCGCGCCAAAGTTTTAAAACAGCGTCTTTCTTTTTCATACACCGGTATAACAAGTGCGCGATTGATTATGTTCCGACAATCTTCCTTTTAGCCTTGGTGGGCGTCGCGGAGAAGGTCGTTGACGGTCTTTACCGGATTGAACGTGGCGATGGGCACTTCAACAAACACTGTGTTCCAGTCGCTCATGGCGCCGTTCCATAGTCCGGGAAGCTCAAGCGCGCGCAGTTCCTTGCCGTTCTTAGACTTTGACGAGATAAATCCGGTGTCGGTGTCGACATAGCCGGGCAGGTCAAATTTCTTGCCTTCCACATCCTTGACATAGCATACGAGGTCAACGGGATTGAAGTGGGTAGCCTTGCCTACCATCTCTTTGTAAGAGTCGTTGGCGGGGTCTATCTGGGTGCTTTCAAGAATCTGGGGTGAGGTCGAGCCGTCGGGGTTGTAGGTGATGAACGGGCCTCCTCCGGGCTCGCCTTCGTTGCGTACCATTCCACACACCCTGATGGGGCGGTTGAGCTTGTTTTTGATATAAAGCACGAGGTCGGCGTCTTCAAGCGACTTCATCTTTTCATCGCGGATGTTAAGGGTGTCGTGCATGAATGCAATCATTTCCCTTATGTCGTCGATGGTGTATTTGCCGGTGTTGATCATCGCCAGATAAGATGAAACCTTGTCCTGGACTTCCATGAGATAGCCGGCGATTACCTTCTTGTAGTCGATAGTGGCACCGCGCTTTGAGTCGGGCACTACGTTGTCGATATTCTTGATGAAAATGACAGCAGAGTCGATGTCATTGAGATTCTCGATCAGTGCGCCGTGACCGCCCGGACGGAACAGCAGCTCGCCGTTGTCACGGAAAGGAGTGTTGTCGGGATTTACAGCTACGGTATCGGTCGATTTTTTCTGCTCCGAGAGGCTTATGTTATACTTTACGTTAAAGCGTTTTTCGATTGCCGGCACACTTTCGGCGATTTTTTTCTCAAACAGTGCTCGGTGTTCGGGCGACACGGTGAAATGCAGGTTCACGATGCCGTTGCTGTTTGCCGCAGTCTGGGCGCCTTCGACAAGATGTTCTTCAAGCGGGGTGCGCGCTCCTTCCGGGTAAGAGTGAAACTCAAGCAGACCTTTGGGGAGATTGCCATAGTTCAGTCCTTCTTTGCCAAGCAGGGCGGCGACTATCTCTTTATAGCGGCGGTCGGCAAGCAGAGAGTCGAGATCGGCGTCATAAAGCTTTTTAGCCACTTCGTTAAGCTCAGGATAGAAGGCAAAGCGGTTGAGGTCGGCTATGAATTTTGCGACCGCGCTTCCCTCGGCAGGTTCGTTTGCTTCTCCGTCAAGAAACTCAAACAGAGCCTTGAACATGCGAGAAGCCGCTCCCGAGGCGGGCACGAATTTGTAGACTTCGCCACCGTCGGCAAGAAATTTATCCCATCTTGCCACGGCTTTTTCCTTGCCGCTGTCGTCAAGGCTGACGATGCCCGCGCCTATGCGAGCGGAGTCAAGTATGCGCAGGTAAGGGAATCCTGTTTCAAATCGTTTTATCTGTGCATTGAAAAGTTCGGGTGCAATGCCCCTTTGTTCAAGTGTTTTTGCGTCTTCAGGTGTCATTACTTGGTAGATTTGGTTAGTATTACTGCAAATATAATAAATAATTCCTTATTATCGGGTCATTCTTTTAAGAAGATTGTAACTTGGCACAATCCCGAGTTCACCGGCCTTACTGAGGTCGGCGATGCCCGCCTCGCGGTTGCCGAGCTGTAGATATAGGTAGCCACGGTTGTAATATGCCTCGCCAAACTCCGGTTTAAGCTCAATGGCTTTTGTATAGGCGCTTATGGCAGAGGTGAGGTCGCCGTTGGCCACGAGCAGGTTGCCTTTGTTGTAATAGGCAAAGGGCATTCTCGGTGACAGCTCTATTGTCTTGTCGATGTCGGCCATTGTCTCCGCGTTGACGATTTTTGCCGTGTGCATGCGCAGGCGGCTGTCGTCGGTACTGTTGTTTTCGCCTATTGACGAGAGATTGGTGTTTTTAAGACGTGCGTTTGCTCTCAGGAAGTAGGCGAGAGTGAAGTCGGGGGCGAGTTCTACCGCTTTGTTGAGGTCGGCTATTGCCGCCTGGTAGTTGCGAAGAGTATAGTAGTCCATCGCACGTCCGAAATAGTCGATTGCACGAGGTGTGTGGGTCGCGATATAGGAGTTGTAATACTCGATTGAGTTGAAATGCCGAGCAATCGCCTCTTCGTCGTTGAGCTGCGGCTCGTGGTTGGTGACCATCACCACAAAGCGGAGCATGCGGGTGGCGTTTATGTCGTCTATCTCCTTGATATAGTAGGGTATCTCCTTTATTTCTGTCGTGGTGACATAATAGGACGGCGTGAAATAAGGCTCGATTTCGATTATTACATTCTGGTCCTGCACGCGGCCTTTTATGCCGGCGGTGTTGTATTCCTCCTTGACCTGTGCGTTGTTGGCGATGGTCAGCAGAGAGGTGAACTGGTTTGCCACATCTTCCTGTGTCTCCGGTTTTTCGCCGGGCTGCTTATCGCCCTCGCCGTCATGACTGTCGGTGACAGGCTGCCGCGAGAGAGCAAGCGACTTGCGGTAGTCGCGCTCTGCTTTGGCTGTCTCGCCCATGAGCCTGAGGGATTCCGACCTTACAAAATAGGCGCCCGAAAAGTCGGGAAACGCTTCAATCACCTTGTCAAGGTCGCTTACCGAGTTGGGATAGTCGGCGATGTCCTTGTACAGCAGTGCGCGGTTGTAAAGGGCGTGATAATTATTGGGGTCGAGCCCTATGACTTTGGAAAAGTCCTCGATAGCCTTGTTGTTGTCGTGGACTTCGGCGCGCAGCAGTCCGCGGTTAAACAGGGCGGCGGTGTTGAGCGGTTCGAGCTGTATGGCGTAATCGTAGTCAGCCATTGCCCCGAAATAGTCATCAAGGTTGTAGCGCAGGAATGCCCTGTTGATGAAAAATCCGGCAAACTGAGGCTGGAGCTTTATCGCCTCATCCATGTCGGCGAGAGCGTTGGCAAAATCTTTTGACGACGATATTGCGATATCGGCTCTCATCACATAGGCATTGGTCGCATTTTTGTTAATCTCAAGCGCACGGTTTATGTCGTCGAGGGCGGCTATTGTGTCGCCTGTGGCAAGCCGCAGTTTCGCCCTGCCGATGTAGCCGTTGTCAAAGCGCGGATACACTCTCAGAAGGGTGGCAAATGATTTTTCAGCGGCATCATAATCCTCAATCTCCTCTTCGGCAAGCGCCTTGTTGAAAAGTATGCCGCGGTTTTCCGGAAGCTGTTCAAGGGCTCTTTCATAATCGGCTATGGCTTCGCGGTGTCTTCCGAGATTCTGACGTGCCACGCCTCTTACTTCATATGCGTTGGTGATGAAAGGGTTTTTCTCAATGGCAAGCGAGGCGTCTTCTTCGGCGCCGCGATAGTCGTCGAGGCTAAGCTTGGCTATAGCCCTGAAAAAGTAGGGCTGCGCGAGATATGGTTTGGCAGCGATTACCTGATTGAAATATTGTATAGACAATACATAATCTTCAAGATACAAAGAGTTCTGACCTATACGCAGCACCTGGTCGGTGTTGACCTGCGCCTTTGCCGGGACGATGCCGAGTGAACATAATATGATGAAAAGCAGTATATATTTCAGACGTTTCATGATGCGTGGCTTATTGCTTGTAATAGCGGTGTAAAGTTACGCTATTAAAATTTATTATTAAGGAATTTTGAAAAAAATAACATATAGTATGGATTCTAAAGAAAAAGTAGTGGTGATAGGGGGCGGTTTTGCCGGAATCAATCTGGTGAAGAGGCTTGACCGTAAACGATATGACGTCACGCTTGTCGACCGCAATAATTTTCATAGTTTTCCGCCTCTGTTTTATCAGGTTGCCGCCTCCGGACTTGAGCCCGCGAGCATCTCGTTTCCGTTTCGGCGCGAGATGCGCAAGATGGATAATGCGGCGACCTATCACATGGGTGAGGTGAAGTCGATAGATGTGGCGGGGAAAAAGGTGGTTACACGATATGAGACTATCCCTTACGACAAACTTGTGATAGCGACCGGGACGACAAATAACTTTTTTAACATGCACGACCTCTATAAGCGGGTATTTACAATCAAAAGCACGGGCGAGGCGATACGTTGCCGCAACGAGATACTCGACAGGCTTGAGAGGGCGAGCATATGTCGTGATGACGATGAGCGAAAGAAGTTGTTGAGCTTTACCGTGATAGGGGGAGGCCCCACAGGTGTGGAGGTCGCGGGCGCACTTGGCGAGATGAAGCGCTATATATTGCGTCGCGAGTATAAGTCAATCCCTCCGGAGCAGCTTGTGATAACGCTTGTCGAGGGGTCAGACCGTCTGCTGCACACGATGAGCGAGACGGCGTCGCGTTTTGCTCTTAAATATCTGAAGGAATTATCGGTCAATGTGGTGTTGAAGCAGTCGATGAAGTCTTATGATGACAATGTGCTTACGTTTGCCGACGGGTCGAGTCAGTATTCCGGAATGGTCATATGGACCGCCGGTGTGACCGGCGACTCCCCGGTGATAGAGAATGGCGAGCTTCCCCGCGGCGCGGGCAACAGGATTTTGGTCGACGCTTACAACCGCGTGGAGGGACATGACGACATTTTCGCTCTCGGCGACATAGCCCTCCACTGTGATGAAATGTATCCGCGCGGATGCCCGCAGTTGGCGCAGGTGGCTATCCAGCAGGCACGCAACCTCGCGAAAAATCTTAACCGTGGCATGATGGAAAATGAGTTTTCCTATAAGGACAAGGGGTCGATGGCTACCATCGGACGCAACAGGGCGGTTGCCGATCTGAAGCATTTTCAGTTGACAGGCGTGGTGGCATGGTTTGTGTGGATGTTCATCCATCTGATTTCGCTTCTCGGTATGCGTAACAAGCTTGTCGTGCTGACCAACTGGGTGTGGGCATATTTCTCTTATCCCACTTCTTTGCGGCTGTTGTTCCGTCCGAGCCGTTATCCGCTACGCAGTCATCAGTAGGCAAATGCCGGACGGCGGTTTTTGCGGATGCTGTCGGGCATCGCCCGGTGTATCTCAGGATTGGAGAGCGCATATCTGACCGGAATGGAGTCGCCTTTCCATATGCGTCGCAGCATGGGGTGCCGTGTGCTGATGTTATCACTGTAGGATTTTCCGTCCACGACATATGTGTAATGTATTATGGTCTCAGTGTAGGCAGGCATCTTGCGGTAGCGGTGTTTGCCGACTTTTTGCATGTGTTCCTCGTGATGCACGCGGCTTACCTGCTCGATGACGGCATTGATGCGTTTTGACCCTGCGTCGAGCTGACGTTGTTCCCAGATGACGCGTATTATGAGTGCGGTTATAAATATTGCCACAGCTGCTATCGCTGTCCACATTATTTTCTTCAGTACACTTTTCATTGAGATGCGATGAGATTAACTGCTGCAAATTTAATGAAAATATGTGGCAGATAGTTGCTTCACGTTAAATTGAGTTTCCGGCCTCAACCATTTCTCATGACTGTTGTTTCCGAGATATAACCCTAAAACACTCAAATTATGAAAATTACATTTTGGAGCGATTATGCGTGTCCCTACTGCTATATAGGAGAGGTGAGATTGCGTCAGGCAATCAAGGAAATTGGATTGCAAGATGAGATAGAGTTTGACGCCAGGGCATATGAACTTGACCCCAATGCCCCGGTTGCCGTTATGACCAATGCGGTCGACCGATACGCGACTAAATATGGCGTGACCCGTGAACAGGCACTTGCCAAGATTGACACAATTTCCCGTATGGGGCAGGATGCCGGGATTGATTTCAAATATGCGTCGGCACAGTATACCAACACCCTTGACGCCCACCGGTTATATAAACTTGCGGTAAGCAAGGGCGATCCGGCGGTGGCTGACAAGGTTAACGGCGGTCTTTTTGCCGCTTATTTTACCGACAATCTCCCTCTTGCCGATGAATCGACATTGTTGAAAGTGGCTGAAGACGCCGGACTCAATCGTGATGAAGTAAGGGAGATGCTTGCGAGCAACCGTTTTGTGGATGATGTACGTGCCGACGAGCAGGAGGCGGCTTACAAGGGGGTGCGCGGAGTGCCGTACTTTATGTTTGCCGGGGAGTTTGATGTGCCGGGAGCTTTGTCGGTGGAGGATTTCAAGCACGCTATCATGCGTGCCATGAAACTTCAGTCGGCATCCGACGAGCAGGCGGCGGAGGCTCATCAGTGTGGCCCCGACGGCTGCCGGCTCTGATTTTGCCGCTTGTTAATACAGAAAGTTCATAGGGGAAGCAGGTGACGTCATTACGACCGGCTTCCCTTTATTCTTAGAAGGGGTCTTGTCTTTTTGCCGCAATCCGGTATATCCATAATTTATCACATTGAAAATATTTCCTAAATTTTGTGGTAAAAGTGTAGAATACTAATGATTTTCCTTACCTTTGCCGGGTAAAAGTGCTGGTGATTTATTAGTGAATGGTACTTTATGTTGTAAGTGCAAAAAATCTTATAGTAAATTTATAAAAACATGTATTCACATTACCTAAAATTTTTGATTATTTCGTTGTGTGTGATTTTACAGGCTAATTCGGCTGAGGCGCGACTCCTGACAGAGCGGGAGGCTAAGAGTGCCGCCGTAGACTTCTTTGTTGACAGGGGCTACGGACGTCTTGCCGATGAATCAGCCTTGACCTGTATTCAGACAAAGACCGACAGCCGTGGTGAAGCGGTTTGCTATGTATTCGGTGCTGTCGAGGGCAATGGATTTGTAATAATCTCGGCTGATGACAGCCGTATGCCTGTGATCGGATATTCTTATGACAGCGTGTATGATGTCGATGATGTCCCCGACAATGTGTCGGCGGTGATCGGTCATCCCGCTTCGGCTGTAATGATGGCTGACCGTAGTATCGTGCGCCGAATCTACGGCAGGGCGCTAAGCAACAAGGTGTTGTCTACGGCTAAATGGAGTCAGGACTCTCCGTTCAATAACTTGATTCCGGGGCGTAAGGCTACCGGATGTGTAGCTACGGCAATGGCTATAATAATGAAATATCACAACTGGCCTGAGCGTGGAAAAGGAACTCTCGGGGATGTGGATTTCAATGTCGCCTACGATTGGGATAAAATGCGTTCCGACAATTATAAATATGGCTATACCGGAGATGAAGGTGATGCTGTGGCATTGCTCATGTCTCATGCGGCACAGTCCATACTTACCGATTTCGGTATGTCAGGGTCAAGCGCTTTTGAGGTGAGAGTACCGGGCGCGTTGATTGACCATTTCGGATATGATGCCGGGGTCTCTTATAAGAAGGGCACCGAAATGGAGCGTCAGGAATGGGACAGGCTTGTCATGTCGGAGATTGATGCCGACCGTCCTGTGTTGTATTGCGGTCAGGATGTCTCGGTCGGTCATGCGTTTGTGTGTGACGGATATGAATATGACGGCACTACTGTCTATTTCCATATCAACTGGGGCTGGGGAGGCATTGCCGACGGATATTTCGCCTCCGACAATCTGTCTCCACAGGCGAGCCGCGATTACAACTTTAACAGTCTTAACACGATTGTGTATAATATAAAGCCGGCTCAGTCGGCTATTGAATGGTCGCCCGTTCATCTTACCGCCGACGGTAATCAGGTGGGTATGACTATCGATGTGACCGACATTTTGCCCGGAGAGAAATTCACTTTGCGAGCCGGCGCGTTGAAAAATGTTTCAACTGCCGACTATAAAGGCAAGATTGCTGTTGTGCTGTCAGGTTCTGACGGTGCTGTTAAATGTGAGTTAAGCGGTCAGCGCAATTTATCGCTGTCATCGTTGCAGACGGTCAATTATATGGATATTGACTGCGCCGTCCCCTCCGGATGTGAGGTTTCCGCAGGCGATATTGTGCGTCTTGCCACTATAAATGCTGCCGGTGAATATCTCCCTGTCGCCTCCGAGCTTAATGTAATCGGAGAGATTCCCGCCAAGGGAAATGAAATACCTTATTTTGCCATAAATATTCCTTCGGCAGTCGATGGCGTTGACATAGTAGCCGGTGATTGCCGGGTAATCAAGGGTCGTGACTATGAATTTAAGGTTACTCCTGACGCAGCCGACAAGGTTGTGACAGTCAAGGCAAACGGATTTATCCTCACTCCCGCTTCGGGAAATGTGTATAGACTGAAAAATGTAAACAAGGACCAGGATATAAGCATTATCGCCCAAAATGCGGCAGAGGTGGTGAGCAAGCGTAATCTGTGGGTGTCGGCAGGCTCACTCGCTTCACTTGTAAGTGACACGGATGCCGGTACAATCACTGACCTCACTCTATTTGGAACTATCGACGTGAATGATTTCACGTTTATGCGCGAGCGCATGCGTCTTGAGCGTCTTGACTTGTCCAATGTCGAGATTGCTGCTTCCGGAGCCAATCCTGCAAATGCCATACCTGCAAACGCATTTAAGGGATGCGGCAGCCTGCATACGATAATTCTGCCAAATAAGCTCACTACGATGAAAAACGGATGTTTCAATGCCGCAGGTCTGCGCTCGATAGAGATTCCGTCGTCAGTATCTACTTATGAATACAATATATTCCTTAACTGCAGTGATTTGACTGAGGTTGTTTTACGCCGGTCGGCTCCCGCATGGATTAACTGGTGTGTGTTTGCCGGAAGCCCGAAGTCACGTCTTGTCGTGCCTGTCGGCGCAGCGGCGGCTTATCGCAAAGCGGAAAACTGGAATGAATTTCATGAAATAGTTGAGGAAAACCCTGTGCCTGTTACTGCCTGTGATGTGAAATTTCAGGATGCAGGCGGTGTAATGTTTACTCCTCTTACGACAGGAAGCGAAGTCCCTGTAGGCTCGGAATATAAATTTACAGTCGCCACCGATGATTCATTCGGCGATGCGACAGTTGAGGTGTATGCCAACAGTGACCGTCTCTTCCCTGATGAGACAGGGGTCTATAAGACTATCGTCAACAAGGATGTGTTGATATACACGGTGACCAGGCAGCCTGAGGCTACTCTCGGTGCATCGGTGTGGAAAATTACAGGTGCGGCAGGTGGTGTCGGACTTGTTACCGATGTGATTAACGTAGTGCCCGGCAAGGCATTTTCTATCAGGGCCAATGCCTTGGCGATACCCTCAGGCGACGATGCGTCGATGTTTTATGCGGCAGCGCTTACTGACGGTAAAGGAAACATAAAGGAGATTATCTCCCCGATAGTGACAAATGCCTATACCAATCATGGCAATCTGCCATGCAATTTTAACTGCATGGTCAAGGATGCTTCAGTGCGCGAGGGAAACAGCATAATGATTGTCACCTCTTACAATAAGAAGACATGGCGACTCGTCAAGGCTGAAAGCGGAGAAGTCAGCGACAGTATCGCGGCAGTAGGGAATAAGGTCATATATCATACGGTGACTATGCCTGAAAGCGTGCAGGGCGCTTCGATTCAAGGTGCTGTGACGCAAGTCGTGAGAGGTATGCCGTTCTCTTTGAAGGTTACGCCCGTGTCGGTTGACGATGTAATCACTATTACCGTAAACGGCATAAATAAGGTGGTCAATCAATCGGTGGCTAATCTTTCTATCCCTGCCGTTATAGAAGACCTTGACATCGCTATACAGGTAAACCCCGCAGGCACCGATACCTATACCGTGGTGAATGTGCGTGAGGGAGAGCTCGCCGGTAAAATCGAGCAGTGTCCTGAGCGATTGAAGGTGGTGGGTGTCATGACTACTGCCGATTTTGAGGCTTTCAGTAATCACGCGTCTACGATAAAGGCCCTGGATCTTGCTGACGTCGAGATCAAGGCTTCCGGTAAGGGTAAGCCCAACTCGATTCCATCCAACGCGTTTGCTGCAAGTAAGCCGACAGTTGCGACGGTGTTGAATAAAATAATTCTGCCTGTCACTCTCGAACGCATAGAGGCGAGCGCGTTTTCTCGCTGCATGAGCCTTACAGAAATTACCATCCCGGAGAATGTGTCATATATCGGGGCAGGTGCATTTACCTCATGCCGTTCACTGAATAAGATTATAGCGCTTGGCAAGACCCCTGCGCAACTTGGCATGAATCCTTTCCCGCAGAATGTAGCCGCGATAACTCTTGAGGTGCCGGGAGAGGCGGTAGAGGCTTATAAAAAGGCTACCTACTGGAATGAGCTGACAATCGAGTCGGCGGCGGTGTATTTTAACATCCAGATAGATCCTACCAGGGTATTTAACTTTAATCACGAGATCACGTTAACAAAGATTCCTTATCCGAATGTTCAGACTTCAGTGACACTTGGCTTGCCAAACTGCGATCTGAAGAGCAAAGACAATGAGGTAATGCGTCCGGGTGTTGCGTTTAAATTATATGACAACCGGAAGGATATCACCTATACCTCGTCATATTTGAAGTATGGTCAGCACGGAGTAGTTTTTAACCCGGCGGATTCTTCCGATACTTCACTTAGACGCCCGCAGAACCATGTGATTGATTTGGTGTTCTACTACGGTATTGATTTTGTCGCCCCGGCAGGCATAGAGGCTACTCTGCTGAATGTATCGGAGGAAAATGAATGGAAGAATGTTGAGATGTGGCTGTTTGACCCTGAATCATCTGCGAAACCTACATTGTACCGCGAAGGGGTGAATTATAGTTTCGTTGTCAACACTCAGTCATCGGGCATGGATATAAAGGTGAATGCCGTGACAAAGGTCATGACCAAGACCGGACTATCGCCGGAGTATGAGCTTAGGGAGCAGTTGCTGTCGCCTGATGAAAATGGTGTATATACAATTGTTGACCTGCAGGGCGACACTCGAGTAAGCATTACAGCCGTGCCGAAGGACGGGGCGGTAATCAGTGCCGACGAGCTTGGCGCGATAGATGGTGCCGACGTGGATGACATCGAGTCAATAGGGCTGACCGGCGAGATGAGCGATGACGATTTCAATACAATCAAGGAAAATTTCACCTCGCTCAAGTCGGTAGACCTTTCCGGTATAACTAACGAGTCTATTCCTGATGACGCTTTTGCCGGTATGACAGGTCTTAACAGCGTGAATATTCCTGATTGTGTATTGTCGGTCGGAAAGAATGCTTTCGGCGGCTGTCAGTCACTTGAGAATATAACACTACCGTCGGTATCATCAATCGGCGAGGGGGCGTTTAACGGCTGCGACAACCTTACTGTGATTGTTCTAAACTCATCGGGCGCTGATACCGGAGTAAGCCGGACCATGACTCGTGACGGCAATGCGGGCGGCATTGACGCTAAATCGTTTGCCGGCGTAAATCCTAACTGCCTTATATTCGTGTCTGACGTTGCTCTTGCCGCGTCATTGACTGATGCAGGCAACATAATCTATAATGGAAACGGTACCAGAATCGCTGTTAATGACATCTTGCTTGAGGGTGATAAGGCATTCTCTACTCCCGGAAGTTTCCGTCTTGGCGACAAGAGCATAACTTACCGCTCGGTTGTAGAGAGCGGTGATGAGGGTCATTGGAAAGGACTGGTATTGCCTTTTGTACCCGGAGAGATATATGTCGACGGAGTTGCTCATGAAATAGGAGAGGAGTCAGGAGAGCTCGGTCTGTATTCATTCACCGGCAATGATTCTGAAAGCCTGTCTCAGCAATCATCTTTCAGCGCAAATACACCTTATCTCGTGCGTCTCAACGGTGAGGAGACAGGACTGTCGGAAATCTCATTCAAGGCAGTCGGCACTTCTGACGAGACTGTATATGACGTGCCGTTTACGCCTGCTGCCGGAGAGATTGTGAAAGAGGGCAAGAACTTTACATTGTATGGCGTTTATCGCTCCAAGGATGTCGAGAGTGGAGATTATCTACTTGATGACGAAGGCAAGGTGTTCAGCAAGGTCATGGAGACTGAAGATTGTGAGCCGCTGACCCCGTCGTCGGTATATCTGCGCGCTGTTGATGATATGGCTCCCGACGTGCTCAAGATTGACAAGGATATTACAGTGTCGCTTGATAAAGTGCCGGTTTCGGTTGGTGACGGTATCAGGCTCTATCGCGACGGAGATTCTGTAATAGTCGTTGCCGACAATCAGGGAAGTCTTGATTTTTATGACTTGTCAGGACGTAAGATAACCTCGGTTGAATTATGTCCGGGTCGCAACACTGTGACTTTGGAACGTGGCGTTTATCTTGTCGCCGGGCTTAAAATAGCGATATAATAAATTGTTAGATAATTCTCCAAGAAGGGTGTCTGTTTATACAGGCATCCTTCTTTTCATTTGGCTCTTATTGGCATTTTAATTATCTTCGCATAGATAAAAGTAAACTAACATTTAAGTTTTATACTTGCATGATGCTTGAAAAGGTAAAGGAGCGCGCTATAGCCGGAATCCCGGCTTCGATAGAAGAGGCGCTTGAATTGAATGATAATTATTCCGCCGACTCTCTTGCGGATGCTGCTGATGAAGTAAGAGCCCACTGGTGTGGCGACATTATTGATACGTGTTCTATCGTTAATGCAAGATCGGGCCGATGTTCGGAAGATTGCAAGTGGTGTGCGCAGTCGCGGTGTCACATGACTGGCGTTGATGAGTATGACTTCGTCGGGGCGGATACGGCTTTGCATGCGGCTCGCCTTAACAGCGATGCCGGAGTGAAGCGCTATTCGCTTGTCACAAGCGGAAGAAAGGTGTCGCCACGTGACATAGATAGATTTTGCGACATATACCGTAAAGTCGCGGATGAGACGGGACTATATATGTGTGCCTCTATGGGGCTGCTCAACCGCGATGAGCTTCAGGCTCTTTATGATGCAGGTGTGAAGCGGTATCATTGTAATCTTGAGACTTCATCGGATTATTTCCCGTCGTTGTGTACGACTCATACCCACGCCGACAAGCTGCGCACAATCGCTCTTGCAAGAGAAGTGGGCATGGAGGTGTGTTGCGGTGGAATTATAGGCATGGGTGAGACTATGAGACAGCGTCTCATGCTTGCCGAGGAGGCGCGCAATGCCGGAGCGGTCTCTATCCCGGTCAACATACTTAATCCTATCAAAGGCACGGCGCTTGAAAATGTGCCGTTGATTGAAGAGGAGGAGATTGTGCGCACTGTGGCTTTGTTCCGCTTTATAGCCCCGAAACTTACGTTGAGATTTGCGGGAGGAAGGATGAGGCTGTCGCAAGAGGCTATGGAGCGCATATTGCGCGGTGGCATGAACGGAGCGCTTATGGGCGACATGCTTACTACCGTAGGAAACGGAGTTGCAGAAGATAAGGCTCTTTTCCGGAAAGCGGGATACAAGGAATGATTTTTTATATACAGCAATAATACTTACGCAATGAAAAAGACAGTTTTTACAGCGGTAGTGTCGATGGCGGCACTTTGTTTACAGGCACAGCAGGCTTTGTGGAGCTCAGCTCCCGTGGTGTCTCCGGAAATACATGAAGATAACAGTGTGACATTCCGTATAAATGCTCCCGGGGCACGCGATGTCAAGGTGACCGGCGACTTTCTTCCCACCAATAAGATTGACACCCCTTTCGGCGCATTTGACGCTCCCGGCTATGCCGACATGAAACGCGGGACAGACGGGGTGTGGGAATACACTACGACAGCGCCTCTTGAACCAGAGTTGTACAGCTACACGTTTATGGTTGATTCGCTGCGCATCAACGACCCGTCTAATGTCTACCTGTTGCGTGACATATCTTCATTGTCCAATATCTTTATCATCGGAGGCGACAGGGCTGACCTTTACAAGGTCAACAAGGTGCCCCACGGAACAGTGTCTAAGGTGTGGTATCATAGCGACTCGCTTGACATGGACCGCCGCATGACTGTCTATACTCCTGCCGGCTATGAAAATGGAGAAAAACGCTATCCGGTGCTGTATCTTCTGCACGGCATGGGCGGCGATGAAAATGCGTGGAGCGAGCTGGGACGTGCGACCCAGATTCTCGATAATCTTATCGCGCAGGGAAAGGCTGAACCGATGATTGTCGTGATGACCAACGGAAATATATCGCAGGAAGCTGCTCCCGGAGAGACTTCCGACGGTCTTGTCCAGCCGGTGGCACAGCGTCCGCGGACTATGGACGGGACGTTTGAGGCTACATTCCCCGAGGTTATCGGCTACGTAGACTCTCATTACCGCACTATCCCTGAGAAAAACGGCAGAGCAATCGCAGGTCTTTCGATGGGTGGCTTCCATTCATTGCACATATCAAAGGAGTATCCTTCGCTATTTGATTATGTAGGGCTGTTTTCGGCTAAGATTTTGCCCGGAGATAACGTGACATCGGAGGTGTATGCCGATTTCCCCGGAAAACTCGCGTCATTGTTTGCCGCTGACCCGAAACTCTTCTGGGTGGCGATAGGCGATAAGGATTTCCTCTATGAAGAGAATAAAAAATTTCGCGAAGTGCTTGACTCAAACGGCTATCCCTATACCTATGTAGAGTCGCCCGACGGACATATCTGGAAAAACTGGCGTATTTATCTGACCGAGTTCCTTCCGCTCCTGTTCCGATGAACGGGAGCTAATCTTCCGGCTCGTCACAGGGTGTTTTGGGCAGGAAGTGATGCAACAGCAGAAATCCAAGCACGCCGGCGAGAAGAGAGCCTACGACGATGCCGAGCTTGGCGTTGTTGAGCAGTTCAAGCCCGTGGGCGCCAAGCCCGCCGAATGAAAGGTTGGCGATGAATAACGACACGGTGAATCCGATGCCGCCAAGCATTGCTATTGAAGCAATCATTTTCCAGTTGGTGTGGTCGGGAATCGGGGCGAGATTCAGTTTGACAGCTCCCCAGGTAAACAGGAATATGCCAAGGAACTTTCCCAGTACAAGTCCGCATATTATGGCGAGACCTATTCCGCTCCATATAGCCGACGGTTGCATGTGCCACAGTGTTATTCCGGCATTGGCAAAGGCGAATATCGGGATTATCAGATAATTGACGATAGGATGCAGCGAGTCTTCAAGGTCTTGCAGCGGTGATATTACTTTATCTGATGCTGTCTCGACTTCCTTTAGCCAGTTCATCTGGTCCTTGTTGAGTATTGAGCGTCGGTTGAGAAGTTCATCGTCTTCGGCATTGAAATGGGATATTGATTTACGTATCATCTGAACATATTTCTTTGGCGCGAATACCGGAGTGGCAGGAATACAGAATGCTATCAGGACGCCGGCTATCGTAGGGTGAATGCCCGAGTTCAGGAAAAGATACCATACGCCCATGCCGATTAGCAGATAGAATATCTTGCTCTGTATGCGTAATATTGAACCGAGCAGAAGCACTCCAAGCAGCGCAAGCGCATATAGGATATACATTATTTCTATGTGGGATGAATAGAATGCCGCAATCACTATTATGCCGCCGATGTCATCGACCACGGCAAGCGTGGTGAGGAATATTTTCAGTGAGATGGGCACCCTGCTGCCGAGCATAGCGAGTATGCCGAGAGAAAATGCGATATCTGTGGCCATCGGGATTGCCGCTCCGTCGGCGTAGTCAGTGCCGGAACTTAGCAGCATGTATATTCCCACCGGGACAATCATGCCGCCTATAGCTGCGATTATGGGGAGAAGCGCCTGTTTGAATGAACTGAGTTCGCCGACAAGCACCTCGCGTTTTATCTCAAGTCCGATAGTGAAAAAGAATATCGCCATCAAGGCGTCGTTGATAAATTGCAGCATGCTCATAGGGTGTCCGGCATGGCTGAATATGTTGAATGACCCTACCTGAAGCCTTACTTCCTGATTCCAGAAGTCATTGTACAGGTCGCTGATGCCCGGAAGGTTTGCGACAATAAGGGCAAGCACGGTGGCTCCGATGAGCACATTTCCTCCTGATGCGTGCCGGCTTAACGAGCGTTTTGCCGAATAGTATACTTTTGTCGGGAAAGTCGGGTTTTCGTCATGTATCGAACTCATAGTTGAAGCAATAAATAGTCATTACTTCACTATAACAATCAAAACATAAAGGCTGTTTAAGGGTCTACGCGAGTCCTGTTGACTTTAATATTGCCGGAAGCCTGTCGGCTATGGCTTCTTTCAATCGCCATGAGGCAACTTGCGGGGTTATCGGATTTACATCGCGCGGCTCATAAGAGTCAGCCGCGATTATTTCGCAAAAGTATTCTGAAAGTCCGCATGACGGGTCGACACATCCACCTACAGCAACGACAGGTGTGCCGTGTTTCCTGTGATAATCGATGAAGTAGGAAAGCACCTTCCCCATTGCCGACTGTCGGTCGATGCGTCCTTCTCCTGTAATTATCAGGTCGGGGGCAAGGCGGCTTATGCGCGTGCCTGCGACTACATCGACTCCCGGGCACAGTTGTCCTCCAAGCCCGAGAATTGCAAATCCGAGTCCGCCTGCTGCGCCTGCTCCTGGGGTGTCGGGATTACCTGCGGGCATCATGCTTGCCGCTTTACGCAGTCTTGCTTCAAGATATTTCATGTCGCCGGCTACGGCGCCTTTTTGTGGCGCAAAAGAGAGTGCCGACGGCTTGCCTTCTTCAGCAACGAGTGGCACGCCAGCGTCGTAGAGCCCTACTATCGAGGGTACTGGAATCTTGTTTTTAGCAAGATACATGACCATGCCCATTCCTCCGTCGCAGGTGGCTGTGCCTCCAAGCCCGATGAAAGCCGATATGAAATCATGGCGTTGGCGAAGGATATGCAACAGTTCTCCTACTGGGGCGGAGGAGGAGTGTATTATGTCACGTTTTTCTTCCGGGATAAGCGAGAATCCGATAGCTGTCGCTGAATCAAACAGCACGGCACGCTCCGATTCACTGAAATAATAGGTGGCTTTTGTCATAGGTAGACCGGGCAGCGGTGGATGCAGCATGGCGGAATGGCGGGTAAATCCCATTTCCGCTGCAAGAATAGCTGCCGTGCCCTCTCCTCCGTCGGCAATGGGCACAATATGGATTTCTGCCGACGGACACACGTCAAGCACCCCCTCACGCAAGGCCTCGGCTGCCTCGACTGTGGTAAGGGTTCCTTTGTATTTGTCAGGTGCGATTACGATGCGCATGACCGGATTGTATTCTGCCGGCTTTGTCAGTCGAGTTTCAGCACTGCAAGGAATGCTTTTTGCGGGACTTCAACGGAGCCTATCTGCTTCATGCGCTTCTTTCCTTTCTTCTGCTTTTCAAGAAGTTTGCGCTTTCGGGAGATGTCACCGCCGTAGCATTTTGCTGTCACATCCTTTCTCACAGCCTTGATTGTCTCTCGGGCTATGATTTTGGCGCCTATCGCAGCCTGTATCGCGATGTCAAACTGCTGTCGGGGAATCAGTTCTTTCAGCTTTTCACACATGCGGCGTCCGAACGTTACGGCATTGTCGGCGTGGGTCAATGTGCTCAGCGCGTCGACACTTTCGCCATTAAGCAGGATGTCGAGCTTAATGAGCTTTGACGCACGGAAATCATGGATGTGATAGTCAAATGACGCGTAGCCCTTGGAGATCGATTTCAGCTTGTCGTAGAAGTCGATGACTATCTCACCGAGGGGCATGTCAAATATGAGCTCGATACGGTTGCCTGAGATGTATTCTTGCTTTACAAGTTCGCCGCGTTTTCCGAGACATAATGTCATGATCGGGCCGATATAGTCGGCTGCCGTTATGATTGACGCCCTTATGTAAGGCTCTTCGATATGGTCGATGAGGGTAGGGTCGGGCAGACCTGACGGGTTATGCACTTCGGTCATCTCTCCCTTTTTGTCAAAGACACGGTAAGACACGTTGGGCACGGTGGTGATTACGTCCATGTCAAATTCCCTGCCGAGACGCTCCTGGATGATTTCCATGTGGAGCAAGCCAAGGAATCCGCATCGGAATCCGAATCCGAGTGCCATTGACGATTCAGGCTGGAAGGTCAGTGACGCGTCATTGAGCTGGAGCTTTTCGAGCGAGGCACGGAGATTTTCAAAGTCTTCGGTCTCGATTGGATATACTCCGGCAAATACCATCGGCTTTACTTCTTCAAATCCTTCAATCGCATTGTCACAGGGTGAGTTGACGTGAGTGATAGTGTCGCCGACACGCACTTCACGCGAGGTCTTTATTCCTGAGATGATATATCCTACATTGCCTGCCGAAAGCTCTTCGCGCGGTGACATGTCAAGCTTGAGCACTCCTATCTCGTCGGCATGATATTCCTTGCCGGTGGACACGAATTTGACGAAGTCGTTTTTCTTGATTTTTCCGTTGACAATCTTGTAATAGGCGATGATGCCTCTGAACGGATTGAACACAGAGTCAAATATGAGAGCCTGCAGCGGCGCTTCGGGGTCGCCTTTGGGCGCCGGTACGCGGTCGATGATGGCTTTAAGTATCTCGGGGATGCCTATGCCTGTTTTCCCTGATGCGCGGATTATCTCTTCCGGCTTGCATCCGAGCAGGTCTACAATCTGGTCCTCCACTTCATCGGGCTTGGCGCTGTCGAGGTCGACTTTGTTGATGACGGGGATTATCTCAAGGTCATTGTCAATCGCCATGTAGAGGTTGGAGATTGTCTGCGCCTGGATGCCCTGTGAGGCGTCGACGATAAGCAATGCGCCTTCGCAGGCAGCAATCGAGCGCGACACCTCGTAGGAGAAGTCGACGTGTCCCGGGGTGTCAATCAGGTTCAATATATATTTTTCACCGTCAAGCGTATATTCCATCTGAATGGCGTGGCTTTTGATGGTGATGCCTCGTTCACGTTCAAGATCCATGTCATCGAGCACCTGTGCTTCCATGTCTTTGGCGGCAATGGTGTCGGTATACTCAAGCAGACGGTCGGCAAGTGTGCTCTTGCCGTGGTCAATATGGGCGATGATGCAGAAATTTCTGATATGTTTCATAGAGTGCAAAATTACGGAAAAAGCATGGAATATGCAAAGAAAAAGGGAGCGCGGTCGGTGCCGCGCTCCCTGTATGGGGTCAGTCAGTCCGCAGTGTGCGGTGTGACCGGTTGTTTAGTAGTTCCACTGGCAGGCTACCATTGTCAGGTTGTTGCAACCGATTGTACGGAAGTCGGTGATGTAGTTGTAACGGCAGTTGATATAGGTAAGAGCCTGGTCAAACGATACATCGAGCATCTGGAGCTGGTTGTTGTTGCAGATAAGACGCTGCAGGAAAGTCTGGTTGCTAAGAGTAAGACTTGTAAGGTCGTTGTAGCAGCAGTCGACATACTGTAGGTTGGGGCATCCCTCTACGGTGAAGCTTGTAAGGTCATTGTAAGAGCATACAATGTCGATAAGAGCCTGGCAGTCGCGGAGTGCAAGTGATGTCATGCGGTTGTCGGAGCAGATGAATGTGCTCAGGGTAGGAAGACCTGAGATAATCATGTTGCTGATTTCATTGTCGTCGATGTTGAGGTTCTGAAGATTCTCGACACCAAACAGGTTGATGCTTGTCAGCTTGTTATATCCGCAGTAGAGATTCTTTAGTGACGCGCATCCCTGCACATTCAGTGACTCAAGATGACATCCCTGGCAGTTGAGGGTCTTCAAGGTGGTGGAGTTTGCCACGCTTAGCTCGACAAGCAGATTATTTGAACAGTTAAGATTGTTGAGCAGCGGGGTTCCTGTGATGTCGAGGTCGGTAAGACGATTACGGTATATCTTCAGGTCCACCAGTGAGTTGTTGCCATTGAGGGTCAGTGAGGAGAGCTTGTTGCGTGAAGCGTTGAGCTCTGTAAGGGCTGCATCACCGGCAACTGACAGTGAGGTGATTGCATTACGTGAGACATCAACCTTTGTAAGGGCAGTAAATCCGGAAAGGTCAAGGTCGCCTGCGAGGTGCTTGTCTTTCCACTCGATTGCAGTCACCTTTCCGTTGGTTACGGTAACGCCTTCCCAAGTGGCAGGCGATTTGAGATCAGTGATTTTCAATGCAGTGGCATTGGTTCCTCCTTTTTCAGCCGGCTGTGACAAAAAGTTCTGCAGCTGCTTCACCTCGTTTTTGTCCATCTTCTGTGCGAAAGCAGTCACGCTACCCAGCATGAGAGCAATCATGAATAATGCTTTTTTCATAAACTTTGAAATAGTTGAGTTTAATAATGTTGTTTTAATCCTAAAACAATATGCACTCGTAAAAGTTTACGAAAATTTAGTCCATGTAAATGAATTTCAGCATCATTTCTTGTCGCCGGTGGCTTAAATACTAAGGTTTTGCAAAATGTTAAAATTAAGTTATTGCAATATATGCGGGGTCTTAGAACGGAGCGGGGGAGTCGTCGGCGGCGCTGAGAAAATCGGCAGTGCCGCCTGAGAATTGCGATGCCGGCAGGTCGGTGTCCTGGAGGTCATTCAGCTTGGACCCGACAGTGCCGGTAGAGAAGCCTGAGTCTTCTTCCTCCCAGTTCTCAAAACGGGCAAATTTTGCCTTAAAGCGCATCTTTACATCATCGACCGAACCCGAACGATGTTTTGCCACGATGAACTCGGCGAGTCCGCGGATGTCGTTGCCTGACGCGTCTTCTGAAGAACGTGTATAGTACTCGGGTCGGTGAATGAAACAAACGATGTCGGCATCCTGCTCGATCGCTCCCGATTCACGAAGGTCACTAAGCTGAGGTCGCTTTCCGTCGCCGCCTTGACGCGACTCTACGGAACGGTTAAGCTGCGACAGCGCGACGATGGGGATGTTGAGCTCTTTGGCAAGCTGCTTGAGTGAGCGCGAAATCATACTTACCTCCTGCTCACGCGAGCCAAATTTCATGCCCGAGGCATTCATGAGCTGCAGGTAGTCGATGATAATGAATTTCACCTGATGTTCGCGCACAAGACGTCGTGCCTTTGTCCTTAGCTCGAAAATGGATAGCGAGGGGGTGTCGTCAATGTAGAGCGGTGCGCTGAACAGGTGTTTTACCCTTGTCATCAGCTGGTCCCACTCCATCGGTGTAAGTTGTCCTGATTTTATCTTCTGGCTTTCAAGTTCACATACATTGCTTATAAGTCGGTTTACAAGCTGAAGATTGGACATCTCAAGAGAGAATATGGCGACAGGCGTGTTATAGTTGACCGCCATGTTTTTTGCCATAGACAATACAAACGCTGTCTTTCCCATTGCCGGACGCGCGGCGATGATTATGAGGTCGGAGTTCTGCCATCCGGAGGTGAGTTTGTCAAGTTCATGATAACCCGATTCCAGTCCGCTCAATCCCGAAGTGCGGTTTGCCGCCGCCTGTATCTGTTCGATAGCCTGGCTGATTACAGGGTCAATCTGGGTAACATCTTTCTTGACGTTGCGCTGGGAAATCTCAAAAAGCTTTCCTTCGGCTTCCTGCAGGAGGTCGTCGACATCGTTGCTCTCGTCAAAAGCTTTGCCCTCGATTGACGAGGCGAAAGATATGAGCTCTCTTGCAAGATATTTCTGCGCCACGATGCGGGCATGAAATTCGACATGGGCTCCTGACGCTATTCGGGAGGTCAGTTCCGAGATGACCACCGGCCCGCCCACTTCTTCAAGCGTGTTGTTAAGCCGCAGCTGCTCGACCACAGTCAGCATGTCGATTGGCTTTTGTGAAGCTCCGAGGCTCTGGATTGCTTCATAGATGCGCTGGTGGGCGGGCTCGTAGAAACACTCCGGCTTGAGAATGTCACACACAGTGGTATAGGCGTCTTTCTCAAGCATCAGGGCTCCGAGCACAGCCTCCTCGACCTCCTTGTCCTGGGGCATGACCCTTCCACCGGTGTCGTAAAGTGATTGATGTCGTGGCTTATTGCGGCCTGTTGTATATGATTGATTGTTGTCAGCCATTGGTCTTGTAGGATTGATTGTTGTTTGCCAAAAATATTGGTAATGCAAATTTAGCGGATTATTAGTATATTTGCATCATCAAAAAGCGGTAACTTTTCAATAATTATTTACAGATATGTATCACTATTTTAAACATGTTTTTATGTCAGCTCTGCTCGTTACGGCAGCTTCGTGTGCCAATAATGGGGGTGATGAGAAAATCATCGACAAGACTGACTTCAAGAGTGCCGACGGGGTGTTTGACATCGACGCGCTTGAGGCTCTCGGTCGTGTAAGCGGTGCCGTGGTTTCTCCCGACGGCAAGAAAGTGCTATATGGCGTCTCTTATGAAAGTGTAGAGGAAAACAAGTCAAACAATGACCTGTATGTGATGAATACCGACGGCAGTGACGTGCAGCGAATCACGCGCACCGCTTCGTCGGAGGGTAACGCAGTGTGGATTAACGGCGGCAAGCAGATTGCATTCCTTTATCCCGAAAACGGAGTGAGCCAGGTGTGGGTGATGAATGCCGACGGTTCCGGCAGGGAGTGTGTAAGTTCGGTAGAGAAGGGTGTGTCGGGATTCCTTGTTTCGCCCGATGAATCAAAAATTCTTCTTATATCTAATGTAAAGTATGCTCAGACTGCTCAGGATGCCTATCCCGACCTTCCCAAGGCTACCGGCAGAATTATCGATGACATGATGTACAAGCACTGGGACGAGTGGGTGACAGAGATACCTCATCCTTTCATTGCTGACTTTGACGGCAAGAAGGTGAGCAATCCGGTCGACATCATGGAGGGAGAGATGTTTGAGTCGCCTGTAAAGCCGTTTGGCGGGATAGAATCGTTTGCCTGGTCGCCCGACAGCCGTAAGGTGGCTTATGTGTCGCGCAAAAAGACCGGTATGGAATATGCCATTTCAACCAATTCTGATATATTCCTGTATGATGTTGCGGAAAAGTCGACCGACAATCTCACCGAGGGCATGATGGGATATGACACCAATCCTGTGTTCTCGCCCGACGGGTCTATGCTGGCATGGCTCTCTATGGAGCATGACGGATATGAGAGCGACAAGAATCGCATTTTTATACTTGACTTCGCTACGGGAGAGAAGCGCGATCTTACTGCCGATTGGGATTATACCGTTGATGCCATCGCATGGCAGCCTTCGAGCCGCGGACTCTTTTTCCTTGCTTACCGTGACGGTGTACGTCCCGTATTCTCGATGCTTCTTGACGGCACGGTGTCGGTAATCGCTCAGGGTGAATGTGATTACGACGGGCTTTCTCCGGTGTCGGACAGCGAACTTGTCGTGATGAGTCATTCGATGCTTCGTCCTAATGAGATATACCTCGCATCGGCTGAAAAGACTACGTTGATTTCTCATGTGAATGACGATATTTTCGCGCAGCTCAAGATGCCGAGAGTCGAGAGAAAGATGGTCCCGACTACCGATGGCAAGGAGATGCTTGTATGGGCTTTGTATCCTCAGGATTTTGACAGTACCAAGACCTATCCCGCTCTCCTTTATTGTCAGGGCGGTCCTCAGCAGGCTGTAAGCCAGTTCTGGAGCTATAGGTGGAATCTTGCGCTTATGGCTGCTCACGGCTATGTAATCATTGCCCCTAACCGTCGCGGACTTCCCGGTTTCGGCACAGAGTGGAATGCACAGATTTCAGGTGACTATGGTGGTCAGAACATGCGTGATTATCTTGCCGCTGTCGATTACATGAAGCAGTATCCTTACATAGATGCGAAGCGAATAGGTGCTACCGGAGCAAGCTACGGCGGATTCTCTGTATATTGGCTCGCCGGCAATCACGACCATCGTTTCGCGGCTCTTCTCGCTCATGCCGGTATATTCAACATGGAGGCCCAGTATCTTGAGACTGAAGAGATGTGGTTTGCCAACTGGGATATGGGCGGTGGCGCGTCAAACGCGCCTGCTAACAGCGCCGATGCTCCTGACTATGGTGCGTTCTGGCGTAAGGACAATGCTACCGCACAGCGCACATTTGCGCTTTCACCCCATCGTTTTGTTGACAAGTGGGACACCCCGATTATGATTTCTCATGGAGAATTTGACTATCGTATACTCTCGTCGCAGGGCGAAATGGCGTTTAATGCCGCCAAGCTTCGTGGCATCCCTGCCGAGATGGTCATCTTCCCGGATGAGAACCACTGGATTCTCAAGCCTCAGAACGCCATATTATGGCAGCGTCTGTTCTTCCGCTGGTTTGACCGCTGGCTGAAGCCCGCTCCGGAATCAACTCCATCCAACTGACTTTTATGACATAAAAAGAGGCTGTTCACAAGTGAACGGCCTCTTTGCTTATAAGAAGTTCAAAATATTTCGTTATTTAGGTTGAATCATGTTGTTAAACTATTGAATGGCAAATGATACAATCTTTGTTTCGTCAGTTTCAGAGTCAGGACTGAGCGCGATAATTTCAGAATCGGCAGGCGTTACAGAAAATGATCTGATATACTGGTCCAGATTGTATATTGAAATAAGGTTTCCTTTTAAATCAAATTTGTAAATTGTATTAGCGATTCCTGATGGATTGTCTAATGATTTGGAACCTGAAAAGGATGCATAGAAGCAGTTGTCAGAAGCTGCGACATTAATAAATCCACTCCTGGACTCGGCACTTGGTACAGGAACGCTTGCGCCTGAATAATTCATGACAGAATACTCCATTGGGAAATTTTCAAACCTGTTTTGGTGAATAATCTTTCCGCCTTTTATTCTAAAGAAATCTACACCTCCGTCATATGCTAATGCTCGTATAAATGATAAACTGTCTTTATTCAAAGCCAAATGTCCGGTGCATGCCAGTGAATGGGTAAATGGATCGACATTATCGGGCGCCGGAGGAAAATAGGAGAGACTGTCACATATATTGCCGAGAGAATCAATCATGCAATATGAATTCCATGCCTGTTACATGATAAAAAGCAGACGATAATAAGCAGTAGTGTAAGTAATCGTGACATCAGTTTCCGGGATATTTATTTTTTTGTTTGTCGATAAGATTGCCGTTGCTAATTTGTACGCTTAATTCCACAATCATACTCACCTGCATAAAACTTGCGGTGTCGGTTGATGAAAATTGTATGTCCGGGGCGCATAGCGATTTAGACGGGGATTACCATCATGGGGATGTCGGAGTAGAATAGCATCTTGTGGGCAATCGACGGATTAAACAAGCGTGCAAATATATTTTTTTTCTTGTTAGGCACGGCTATCAGGTCAATACGCTGATTTTGCTCGATGGCATGGAAGTCATCAATGACATTGTTCAGCGAGAGGTCGGCAAGCTTGAATTTGTACAAGGGATAGTGTTCGGCACAGTATGAGAGCAGTTTGTCGGACGCAGCCGCGCGGTTGCCTGAAAATTTCCGCGAAGGCACATTTACTATTGTCACGTCAAGGCGCTCGTCGGTGAAGAATCTATATACGGCATCAAGCGCAAGGATGTCTTCCTGGTCGAGGTTGCTGAAAAACAAGACATGGCGTATGTCGTCCATACGTGATATCTCAGCCGATTCAGGGACAGTAAACACAGGAAAACGGCAAGAATCGAGCACCTCTGCCGTGACGCTTCCTATCAGCTCTTTTTCTTTTTTTCCGGCTTCGCGTGTACCCATTACTATAAGCTCCGGCTTCTTTTCTTTGGCAAGCTCTATGATGGCTTCTTCCGGGACACCTTCCACTACCGATGTGGTGAATTTTACCGGCGGCAGCTCGCTGTGTTTTATCCTGTCACGGATTTTGGCGACAAATCCGGTCATTAGCTTGTCGGCCTCTTTTTCCATCATAAGCTTCATTTCGCTGTCGGCGATGTCGTAGCTCACGGAATCGGAAAGCTGCATGTCGCTTGCCATGTAGGGGTTGAGAAATGAGTGCAGAAGGATGATTGACGCCTTGTGACGGTAGGCGAGATGAAAGGCTATGTCGCATGCCTTGACAGAGTGGTCGCTGAAGTCGACAGGCACAATCATGACCCGGTTGTGGGGCGGCAGAGCGTCATTGTCGGGCGTCGCAAAAATATCGGTGTTTTCAATAATACGCAGTGCAAGAGGGAGATCTTTTTCGTGGATTCTTACACGTACCCCGCTTGACACTACAGGGTGAGAAAGGTTTACATTGTGCAAAACCACAGGCACGCCTTCGCTTTCAAGGAGTGACTTGAGGCGTAAGGCGTGCTCGTAAGTGTGGATTGCCACAGTGATGAGGCGATCTTCAGTCATAAGTTTTTCTCGGATTATGCTTCCTTTCCGGCAGCTTGCTCTTCGAGTATGGCGATAGCCATGTCGTATATTGTAGTATCGTCAAGGACAACAATTCCCCCGTCGGGCCCCGGCTCTATGTGTACGCCGCAATTTTGTCCAAACTGATAGTTGCTGCCACCAAAATAGTTACGGACTGTCTGTACGGTGCAATTGAGCTTATCGGCTATCTGATGCATTGACCCGTCGGGCAAACTGTCCTTGATGCGGCGGAGATCGTTGAATGAAATCGTCTTAGTCATGATACTATAAGTTTTAGTTAGTAAATTAATTCTGTTAGTATTTGTTGTCGTTAAAATTATAATTTTGACAGCAGAATTCCAAATTTTGAACAGGGAAATATTATGTGTTTAAAAACATGCTTTTTTAAATGCGCTCAATGTCAGAGCCGCGTATCCAGGCGCGGGTGCTGTTGTCGACTTTTACGTCATACCATCTTACTGTAGTGGAGTCCACTTTGGTCGACAGGGAATCGAGAATTTCTACAGTTGTGCCCTCGTGGAGCAGTACGGCTTCCTCGCTCCTGTCTTTTGGCGCGCGGGGTGAGGTGCTCAACAGGGTCGACGGCTCGACTACCACGGCGATATTGCCTGAAGTGGAGTAGCGGGTGGATATTGACGCAAATATGTTGGCAAGCACACATATGGCAAGTAGTATGATCGCTCCGAAAAATCCTGTCTTGCGTAGCCTTACATCTGACATGAATACATACAGGGCAATCGCTCCGAGAAACAGTACAAAAGCTCCGATGGCTATCGCCGCCCATGTATTTGCAGGCACTTTGCAGGCAAATCCGTTGACGGTATTGGAGATGAACATTCCTCTGTCGCCTGGTTCGTCAGTGATTTTTGAGTTTACAAATTCAAGATTGGCGCGAGCCTCTTCATTTGACGGGTCAAGGCGTAGCGCGCGCTCATAGTAGAGAATGGCTTTCCCAAGTTGTTTCTGGCGGTAATAGCAGTTGCCGATATTGTAGTATAGCTCCGATGATGTGCCTTCGGTTTCGGCAATCTGTAGATAGAGGCGTGTCGCCTCGGCAAAGTCATCGTGCATGTAGGCTGAGTCGGCTTCCTGGGTCAGGTTGACGCCTGAAGCAGGAAATGCAGTGACTGTCGCCAGCAACAATATGATATATGTTAATACGTTTCGTCTCATAATGCTGAAAGTAATGATTGTTAGCGTTTAGCCCGCTTCAGGTTCTCCATGTCGTTCATTGCTTCGGATGCCTGCCTGAATAGGTGTTCTATCTGTTCGTCGCTCTTTGCAGGTGAATAGCGAGCCATCTCACACTCGTCAATAATCTCGATTATTGACGATGTAAGATTTTCGCTTGCACCGTAGCTCTGAAGCTGCTGGGCGATATTGTCGCGTGTAAGCTGTGACGCAGGGATGCCGAGTTTGTCGCTGAGGTATCCCCACACGGCACGCAGCATTTCGTCGTAGAACTTGTCGTTATCGTGGGCGTCAAGATAGCCTTTTGCTGTTTTAAGGCGCTTTTTTGCGACTTTGCCTGCATGGGCGAGGCGTCGTCCTTGTATGTCGGCGTTAAGTTTCACCTGCTTGCGGTAGATAAGAATAACGGCGAGCAAAATGAGGGCAAGGAGGATGTATAGCGGAACATACCACCATGAATGGAAGATGTAAGTGTGGGTCTTGCTCAAGCCGAGGTCGCCCATCTTGATATGCAGTATGTCGGTATTCTTGCTTGCTATCGACTGTTTGCTGACGTTGCTTGTCGATGACACTGCTGCGCCCTGTGCTACTTTGATGTTATAAGACGGGGTCGATAATGTCACGTATTGCTTTGTGTCGGGATTGAAATAGACAAATTTGTCAGCTCCGATTGTGAAGTTGCCCACTGTCTGAGGGACAAATGTATATTCAACTGTCATTGAGCCTGTGACCGTGGAGCCTGTGACGCGGGCGTCAACGCTTGTCTGCGGTGTGTATTGCTCAAATTCGCTCGGGAAGTCAATTTCGGGTTCTTTGATTGACTTGATATTGCCTGTGCCCTTTATGGTGTAGGTCAGTGACGCCGCTTCGTTGGTCTTGAACGAAGCGGTGTTAAGCTTGCTGTCGATTGAGAATGTACCGACTGCGCCTGTGAATCCTTCGGGCTGTGGCTGCGGCAGCGGGGTGATGTTGATAGACGCTGAGTTGGAGCTTACCTTAATCTCTTTTTCAACAGGGCGTGTGCCTCCCCAGAATCCGGTGAAGCGCTCATGCTGCACGACTGTCACATCATATTTGCCGGAGTTTATGGTGAGCTTACCTGACTTCTGCGGGAATATGATACACTGCTTCAATATCGCGGTCATATAATTCTGACCGTTATAGTGCTCGACTTCGTTGAGCTGGGGCTGGAGGTTAAGCTCTTCAATGAGAAATCCGTCGAAAGCGGGTTGGGTGGTAGGCATAAAAGAGCTTATGCTATACTTGGTATATAGCTTTATGGTGCAGAGTATCGCTTCCTGCTCGTAAGCGTGGGACTTGTTTAGGATGATGCGCACAAACACGTCATTTGCCGACACGGTCTTGTCGGGCGACTGGCTGCTTATGTCATCGACACGTGCGCTCTGACCTGCCTGGGCTGCTTTATCGGGAGGAAGCACCGTGAAGCTTACCGGCTTAGTGGTATAGGTTTTTCCGCCCGATGTGATGTGGGCTTCGCCGATTACATATGTTCCGGGGCTGTCGGCACGATAGGTAAACGAGTAGTCGACCGTTGTCGATGAAGTAGACTTGCCGTTGACCCACTGGTAGTTTTGCATTGTTGACGTAGAGGGACCGAAAAGTAGGGTACACCCCTTTACTTCCGGAGCTTTCAGCCCCGAGCCCTGACCGTCTTTAAGTCGGAATGTGATGTTGAATTTGTTGCCTGCTATGACTGTCCGCGGCGGAATTGTCGTGAACGAAGTCTCTGCGTGGGTACCGAAAGCGATACCAATCAGGATGGCAATCAATATATATACTCGTCTAATCATAATCGCTGGTTATTGTTACCATTGCTTGCCGACAGGTCGCGATGAAGCTCCTGCCTCTTTCTTTTTCATTTCCTGGACTTTGCGGCGGGTGGCATTTTCTTCGTTTTCCATCGCCTTGAGGATTTTATCGGCATTGGCGTCGCTTATGCCGCCCTGTTGCTGTTGCGGCGGCTGCTGTTTTTGGTCTTGCTTTTGCTGATTTTGGTCTTGCTTGTCCTGGTCTTTATCCTTGTCTTTGTCTTGATCCTGGTTCTGCTGCTGTTGCTGATCTTGGTTCTGATCCTGCTTGTCCTGGTCTTTATTCTGGTCTTTGTTTTGTTGCTGCTGCTCCTGCTGTTGTTTCTTAAGCTGCGCAAGGCGTAGATTTTCACGCGCCTTGTCGTTGTCGGGATTTTTGCGCAATGCGCCTTTATACATGTTTATCGCCTGGTCATATTGCTGCTGGTTAAACGCCATGTTGCCAAGATTGTAAAAGGCGTTTTCCGCTACTGAGATGTCCTGAGCCGACTGTGCGACATTCTGTAGCAGCGTCTGCGCTTCTGCCACAGGATTGTTTCCCTCGTTAGGGTTGGCGCTGCCCGACTGGCGTATCAGCGATGTCGCGAGATTGTACATTGCAATCTCGCTTGCGGCGTTTTCCTCCAGTGCCTTGCGATAGGCAACCTCCGCATCGGCAAATCGCTTTTCTTCATAATACTTGTTGCCTTCTCTTATGAAATTGCGTTCCTTGCGGGTGGAAGTGTCCTTGGTGTCTTCCTTAGCCGCCGCCGGCAGTATAGCCGTAGCCAGTAATATGATAAGTATGATATGTTTCATGACTGAGCCTGTTTTTTTTACTTACTGAAGAAATTAATCTTTTTAAGCCAGCCTACCTTGCGGTCAAGCATGAATATGTCAAGTATCAGGAATGTCAGCGCAATCCATCCGAATACGGGGAATTGCTCCGCGCTTGCCGAGTATACGACTTTTTCAAGATTGCTCTTAGAGAGTGTGTCAAGCTGGTCGGCTATGTCTTTTACTACGGTTGACGACGCTCCCTGCACATATATGCCTTCGCCTTCATCGGCTATCTTCTGAGCCATCTCTTCATCAAGACGGGTGGTGACGGGGTTGCCGCTGTCATCTTTCATGAACTGACCGTTGGCGCCTATAGGTATAAGCGAGCCTTTGGTCGAGCCAAGTCCTATGACATCGACTTGTATACCTTGCTTTACCGCAGCCTTGGTTGCCGCAATCGGGTCGTCGTCAAAGCTTTCGCCGTCGGTGATTATTATTATGGCGCGTTGCATATCCTCGTCGGGGGTGAAAGAGTTCATCGCCATCTCTACTGCGGCGCCGATAGATGTGCCCTGTGTGGGTACCATCTCGGTAGATATGCTGTTAAGAAACATTTTTGCCGATACAAAGTCGCTGGTGATGGGCAGCTGTGTATAAGCGTCGCCTGCGAAGACTATAAGCCCCACTTTATCGTTGTCAAGCTTGTCGATGAGTTTTTCAAGCACAAGCTTCGCGCGCTGTAGCCTTGACACTCCTTTGGGGTCGTCGGTCGAAGAGGCGAGCATGGAGTTGGACACATCAAGACATATCATTACCTCAATGCCCTGAACTTCGCTGACCTCCTCTCTGGCGCCAGCTCTTGGACGTGCAAGCACTATTACAAGCGCGGCTATCGCGATGAGCTGCAACACAATCTTGATGCCGGGCTTATAGCGTGATGCGTCGGGCATGAGCGGCAGAAGGGTATCGGTCTTTCCGTATCTTGACAGCCTCTTGCGGCGTGAATGGCGCGCCCAAAGAAAGAGCAGAGCCACTGCAGGAAGCAGTAGCAGGAGATATAGCAGATATGTATTGGCAAAACTGAACATAGGCTTATTTATTCTAAGGGATTGTGCGCAAAACAGTGTGGCGCAGTATGATTTCTAAGAGGAACAGACCGAGCGCGAGCCATGCCCACATCATGTAGTTGTCTTCGGTGTGAGAAAAGTGGCGCACATCCATCTGGGTCTTTTCAAGCTGGTCTATTTCCGCAAATATGTCTTTAAGCACGGTGTTGCCCGTGGCGCGGAAGTATTTTCCTCCCGTAGTGTTGGAGATAGACTGCAACGTGGCTTCATCAATCACTACAGGCATGTTTACGTAGTCGATGCCTCCGTAGTAATTCTGTTGTGGCATGGGCGCGGTGCCGTTTTTACCCACACCGATCGTATAGACTTTGATGCCATATTTTTTAGCAATCTCGGCAGCGGTGAGCGGTGCTACATTGCCGGTATTGTTGGTTCCGTCGGTTATGAGAATTATGCTTTTTGATTTAGCCTTTCCGTCTTTTATGCGGTTGATGGAAGTCGCAAGACCGTCACCTATCGCGGTGCCGTCTTCAAGCATCCCCATTTTGATGTCGTGGATATAGTTGGCGAGCATTCCGCGGTCGGTCGTCATCGGGACAGCGGTAAAGCTTTCACCGGCAAAGATGACTACGCCGATGTTGTCGGTTGTGCGTCCCGCCACAAATTTAGCAGCCACGTCCTTGGCAGCCTCAAATCGGTCGGGCTTGAAGTCGCGCGCGAGCATTGAAGTGGAGATGTCAAGGGCTATAATGATGTCGGTACCTTCTGTCGACGAGGTGCGCCAACTGTCGCGTGTCTGTGGGCGTGCAAGTACGATGATGACACATGCGATTGCGGCGAGACGAAGCAGAAAGAGACCGTGCACGAGATATTCCTTGAAAGATCTCGGCAGCTTCGCGTAGGGCTGCACTGAAGAAATCTCCAATGCGGGATAGGCATTGCGGTGTTTCCAGATATACCACGCTATCAGCGGTATAAACAGAAGGAAAAGCCATAGATATTCTGGATGGGCGAGTTGCATTATTCAGTCACTTTTGGTTGTGGGTTATCATTTACTGCCTCGGTTGGCTCAACCGGTTTTGTGTTTTCTACAAATGTCACGGCATTGTTAAATGCCTTTTGGTTGTCATCGGGCAGAGGTCTTACCTTTGCAAATTTCACGAAGTCAGCCATTTCGAGAATCTGTTTCATGACTGGAGCCGATGTCTTTGTATCATCGTTGGACTGCAGATGATGCATAATCTGGGTTGATGTCATCTCCATGGCGTTTATGCCGAATCGCTTGTCAAGATATATACGCAATATCTCGGTGAGTCGGGTATAATACTCTTTTTCATGACCGTTTTCGCAAAGCTTCTCTGACTTGAGCCTGTTAAGCTGCTGCATAGCAAGCTCATAAGGCGGAACGGGCTTCTTCTTTGGAACAAGCGGAATGGCTTTCTTGCCCTTGATGTAGCGCATCCATACAAATATGCCTGCCGCACAGAGCAATACAATGATGAATATCCACCAGTAGTCGACAATGAAGTCGGGAAGATAATCCCAAATGCGAGTATTGGGCTTGACGACACCGGCATAGTCGTGAATTGTCGCCATAGAGTCTACCGGCACAGGTATTACTTTAAGTGCAAGCGCATTGGAAGTAAAGGTGTCCTTGCCGGCTACATATACAAATGGCGGAATCGTATACAGTCCGGAATCAAATGACTGGATTACGAGTTCGCGTTTTATCTCTTCGCGGTTGTTGCCCAGGTCGGTTGTGTCAGGTTTCACGGCTCTGATGACCTCCACTTCGCGGGTAAGAGTGTCACCGTTGTTGTTGATAAACGCACCCTGAGTGCCCCGGTCCTGCACAATCTCAAGATTAAGCACTGTCTGCTTTCCCATCAGGATATAGGCGGAGTCGAGCGACGCTTTTACGCTCACGGGAGCGGCAGCCGCGCGGTCTGACACTGCCAGTCCTGCAATGGCGATAATAAGGCTTATGATAATTGATTTGCTCATAGTGTCTATCTCAGTTCGCGTTTTTTGAAAAGCGCCATGAGCGCCTTGACAAAGTCTTCATCTGTAGTGATAGAGGCATGTTCGACACGACTGCGGTTGAACCGCTCTATCATCGTCTGCTGTCGTTCATACCACCATTTGTTGAAAGCCTGCCTTACTTTGGCTGAGGATGTGTTGACCCAGCGGTCGGCGCCGGTTTCAAGGTCAACGACTCTCATGAGCCCTACATCGGGCAGCTGGGCGTCGCGCTTGTCATAGACCTGTATGGCTGTCACGTCGTGCTTGTTGTTGGCGATTGTGAGCGCCTTGTAGTAGTCGTGGCTGTCAATAAAGTCGGAGATGACAAATGTCGTGCATCTCTTCTTTAGCGCGTCGGTCATGTAGCGTAGGGCACCGCCTATGTCGGTGCCTTTGCTTTCCGGATTGAAGTCGAGCAGTTCGCGTATTATGAATAGTATGTGGCGTCTGCCCTTTTTCGGTGGAATGAATTTTTCAATGCGGTCGGAAAAGAATATCACACCGATTTTGTCATTGTTCTGGATTGCCGAAAAAGCGATTGTCGCCGAGATTTCTGCAATCATCTGTCGCTTGTCTTCGCCGACAGCTCCAAAATTACGGCTGCCCGACACGTCGATTAGCAGCATTACAGTAAGCTCTCGCTCCTCTTCGTAGACCTTGACATAGGGGTGATTATGGCGAGCGGTGACATTCCAGTCGATGTCACGGATGTCATCGCCATACTGATATTCGCGTACCTCGCTGAATGTCATGCCGCGCCCTTTGAATGCCGAATGGTATTCTCCGGCAAATATGTTTTGAGAAAGACCTTTGGTCTTGATCTCAATCTTTCTTACTTTTTTTAGAAGCTCATTGGCATCCATAAGCTATTGTCGCTGTTTAGGGCACTTCGACTTTGTCGAGTATGGTTGAGATTATTTCATCGGCGGTGATGGTGTTGGCTTCCGCTTCATAGGTGAGTCCGATACGGTGGCGAAGCACGTCGTGGGCAACCGCTCTTACATCTTCAGGCACCACATATCCGCGACCACGAAGGAACGCGTAGCTGCGTGCCGCGCGGGCAAGGCTGATTGACGCACGTGGTGAAGCGCCGAAAGCGATTATCGATGTAAGGTCGTTAAGTCCGTAGTCGGCGGGGAAACGTGTCGCAAACACGATGTCGACAATGTAACGCTCGATTTTCTCATCGATATATATTTTCTCACACACTTTCTGTGCCTCGAGGATTTCTTCCGGCTTCAGCAACGGCTTGATTTCCTTGCGCTCGTTTGTGATATTCTGTCTGATGATGACTTTTTCTTCTTCCTTGGAGGGGTAGCCGATGACCACTTTCAGAAGGAAACGGTCAACCTGCGCCTCAGGCAGCGGATAGGTGCCTTCTTGCTCGATAGGGTTTTGGGTTGCCATCACGAGGAATGGCTCGTCGAGTCCGAATGTATTGTCGCCGATAGTCACCTGACGTTCCTGCATCGCCTCAAGCAAGGCACTCTGTACCTTTGCCGGGGCACGGTTTATTTCATCGGCGAGCACGAAATTAGCAAAAATCGGGCCTTTTTTCACCTGAAACTGTTCGCTTTTGACGCTGTAGACCATTGTACCGATAACGTCGGCGGGCAGCAGGTCGGGAGTAAACTGTATGCGGCTGTATTTGGCATCGATAATCTGTGCAAGTGTCTTGATGGCAAGAGTCTTGGCAAGACCCGGGACTCCTTCAAGAAGGACATGCCCGTTAGAGAGCAGCGCTATAAGCAGCGAGTCGATAAGATGCTTCTGACCTACTATGGTCTGATCCATACCTCTCTGTATGAGGTTGATAAAGTCGCTCTTTGCCGCTACAAGGTCGTTGAGCTCTCTGATATTTACCGTTTCACTCATAAATTTGGTTTTTGTCGAGTAATATATTGTCTGTTTATTTATTATTGACAGTAGAAAGTTTTTATTCCCTCTTTGGTGCAAATTTAAAAATTCTAACAAATCATTCGTTAAACGGGATTGTTAAAATTAGCTATTTAACCTTTATCTTCTTAAAAGATTAAGATTATTTTGCCAATCGGGCAGAAATTTCTCCTATTTTCTTCTCGGCGCGGCGGAGGCTTTCAGGGTCGTTGGCGTCTATTTCATATTTCCGGGGGTCAGGAATCGTGACTGTAGTCCCGGGACGTATACGGTTGGGATTGGTTATTACATCGGAGTTTTCTTCGTAGATGTATACCCAGAACTTGTAGTCACCGTAATACTTGCGTGACATTGTAGTCAGATACCGGCTTGTGCTGATTGTGTCGACTGCTATAGGCTCATAGGTTTTTATCGTATCGGTAGCCTCTGTCTCCACGAGTGTTGTCGAGTCAGTCTCAATCGGTTCTGCTAATGTCCCGGCTATGGTGTCGGGAGCTGTCGACTCGGTTTTTTTCCCGTTGTCGGCTGTTGGTTCTGTGACAATGTGTTGTCGGCCTATGAAGAATCCTGCAATCAGTCCTGCCACCAGTCCTATGGCTGCTGCGAGCCAGGGATTGAACCTCCGGGGTGAATCGCCGGGCTGCTCCTCCTCGTAATCATATTCTGCAGTTGCCGTTGATTCCTGTTCCTCGGGTTGCTCTTCGGCTTTTTCGGCTTCGGGCATAGGCTCGGTATCATTTGTCTCATCATCGTCACTCGCTGCTGTCGCCGGTTCGCTGCTGCCGGTAGGCTGCGGAGTGTCTTCTGCCACCGGCTCTTCTACAGGAGCGGTTTCGGTTTTAGCCGAGGAAGGGATAGGCGGTATAGAAGGCACGGGTGGGATAGGGGGTATCACAGGAATCGCCGCCGCCGACTGCTCTATCTCTGTTGTGGTGTCAATCACGGCATCGGCTTCTTCCAGGGTGTCTTCTGTCACGCCTTCGCCAAGAGGGACTGCGTCAAAGAATGCAAACGGTTCATTTACCGCATCGGCAAGCTCTTTTTCGGGAGTCCAGATTACCGGACAGTCTTGGCTGTCACCGGGAGAAAACGAGCCTATACCCTTTATCGTCACTGACTTTCCCTTTGCGAGGGAGTCGGCAATCAGGTCAAATAGATGCTTCATGAATGTCTCGGCTGTCGCCGGGTTTCCTGATGTCAGCTTCGCCATTGCATCGGCGAGCTGGGGAAATGTTATCTTGCGGTTCATCTCGACTCCTTGATTTTACGTTTCAGCAATGAGCTTGGGTTAAACCTGATGTTGATAGCAGGGGGTATCAGCATCTTCTGTCCTGTTGTCGGGTCAGTGTCGATGCGCTCGTCTTCTTTTACCGGTTCAAACTCTCCGAATCCGGGAATAGCTATCGTGTCCATGTCGCTCAGTCGCTCTTTTATTACCGCAGTGAGGCTGTCAAGCAGTGACGTGATGTCTTTGCTGTCTCGTCCCATTGCTGCCGACAGAGAGTTGATTATGGCTTTATTGTCCATGTCGTCAGAGCTATTACCAGATTATAACGCGTTTATCGGGCGCAAGATACATAGCATCGCCATCCTTTATGTCAAATGCCTTGAAGAATGGCTCGATGTTACGCAGTGAGCCGTTTACTCTCCATCTGCCGAGCGAGTGGGGGTCGGTTTTGGTGCGTAACAGTATCTCCTCGTCACGGATGTTGCCTGCCCAGACGTTGGCGTAGGAAAGATAGAAGCGCTGGTCGGGAGTGAAACCGTCAATTACCTTTCCTTCGGAGTCGCCGAGGCTGTTATGATAGGCGGTATAGGCAACACGCAATCCTCCCTGGTCGGCGATGTTTTCTCCGAGGGTGAAGCGTCCGTTGGCGTGAGTGTCTCCAAGCACTATTATGTTGTCAAACTGTTCGGCGAGACCCGATGTGAGTGATTCAAACTTCTCTTTGTCAGCCTCGGTCCACCAGTTGGCAAAATTGCCGTCTTTGTCAAACTGGCTACCCTGGTCATCAAAACCGTGGGTCATTTCGTGTCCGATTACGACACCGATGGCACCATAGTTTTCAGCAGGGTCGGCATCGGGGTTGAAATATGGCGCCTGGAGTATTCCGGCGGGGAAGCATATCTCATTGGAGAGAGGCGAATAATAGGCATTGACGGTCTGCGGTGTCATGTACCAGCGGGTCTTGTCGACGGGTTTTCCCCAGTCGGCGAGATTGTAGTCGATCTCGTGTTTTATGGCGTCCTTGATATTGTCCCAATAGGAACGGCGACGGTCGATTTTAAGTGAAGAATAATCGCGCCATTTGTCGGGGTATCCGATTTTCACAGTGAAGGCATCGAGCTTTTCCAATGCCCGCTGCTTAGTCGTGTCGCTCATCCATGTCAAGCCTTTTATATGCTGTCCGAGGGCGGTTTTCAGGTTGCCTACAAGTTCAAGCATCTTGTCTTTGGAGGTCTTGGGGAAATGCTTCTCTACATATAGCTGACCGACAGCCTCGCCGAGCAACGCATTGGGCACACCGAGAGCCCGCTTCCATCGTGGCATCGGCTCCTCTACGCCCGACACCGCCTGCGACAGCTTGAATTTAGCGTCGGTGAAGTCATCGCTAAGGTAGTCGGCTGCTGTCGACACATAGCTTACGGTAAGATAGTCGTGGATTGCCTGCTCGGAGGCTTCAGCGAGTATGGCGTTTATTTCAGCGAGAGAATTAGGCTGACCGATTATTACCGATTCAATGTCAGTGATGCCTTGTTTCGCGAAGTAGCGTCGCAGGTCCACACAGGGATATTTTTCAGCGATTTCGTCAAGCGTCATCGGATTGTAGGTTGCGGCAGGGTCGCGCAGCTCTTCGCGTGACATGGCGGCTTTTGCAAGGCGTGTCTCGATTTCCATTACGTTGTCAGCCGTGCGTTTCTGCGCTTCAGCGTCGTAGCCGATAAGTCGGGTCAGGGTCATTATATAAGTGCGATAGGCATCGCGTATTTTCTTTGCGTTATCGCTGTCTTCAAGATAGTAGTCGCGGTCACCGAGCCCCATTCCGCCTTGACTCCAGTACATGGCGTTAACATCAGAATTCATCATGTCGGCTTCAACCCCTGTGGCAAAAAATCCATCGACGCCTACTTTGGTCGCAAGCAGGTCGATGACGTCGCTTTTGGGAGTCTGGTTGATAGCCACCACATCGCCGATTATCGGCTGTGAGCCCTCTATGTTGAGCCGCAGGCTGTCGAGCCCCATTTCATAAAGGTCGCCGATTTTTTGAGCGATGGAGCCTTCGGGCGAGTTTTTGGCGTCGAGGCTCATGATAAGTTCACGTAGCTGTATGCGGTTGTTCTCGCGTAGCTCGTCAAATGTACCGTAGCGGGCAAATTCCGGTTTAAGCGGATTTGCTTTCATCCAGCCACCACAGGCATAGTCGTAAAAGTCGGTCTGTGGTGCGACCGAAGTGTCAAGATTTGCGCGGTCGACGCCTCTTTTTTGTTCTGCGTTCATATTTTGGGTCGATATTATTGCAAGGGAAACAAGTATGTATTTAAAAGGATTCATCTATTAAAATTGTTTATCACATGTTAAAATTTTAGCGATTCTTTCAGCTCGTCAAGGTCGATTGTGGCAATCTCCCAGAGGCTCATGGCGTTGTCAAGCTTCTTCTGAAGAGCGGCATGAGTCTCAAATATTTCGTTTGATGTCTCACCGGCTGCTATTTTTGCCTCGGTGTCGGCTATGCTTTGTTCTATTGCCGCGATTTCGGCTTCAGCCTCCTTTACTTTCTTTTCGGCTCGCTTGACCATTTTTTCGCGTTCGCGCTGCTCCGTGTAAGTCATTTTGGGCTTAGCCGGCTGCTCGGCTGATTTTGCCGCGGAGGGTTTGTCAGGCTGTTTTGTGGACTCCTGCTTTTCCTGTCGCTTGGCTACAGGCTGCCGGCTGCTTTCAAGCTCGGCGAGTGAGGCGAGCTTTTTCTTTTCAAGAAACTCGTAGATGCCTCCGAGACATTCCTTTACCTTTCCGCCTCCAAATTCATAGACCTTTTCCACAAGCCCGTCAAGGAACTCGCGGTCATGGCTTACTACAATAACCGTGCCGTTAAACTCCTTTATCGCTTGTTTAAGGATGTCTTTGGTGGTCATGTCGAGGTGGTTGGTCGGCTCGTCGAGTATGAGAAGGTTGACCGGCTCAAGAAGAAGGCGTATCATGGCGAGTCGTGTTTTCTCACCTCCCGAAAGGACTTTCACCTTCTTGTCGGATGCCGGGCCGCCAAACATGAATGCTCCGAGGATGTCACGTATTTTGGTGCGTATGTCACCTACCGCCACACGGTCGATAGTGTCAAATACAGTAATTTCTCCGTCAAGCAATTGAGCCTGATTTTGGGCGAAGTATCCTATTTTTACATTGTGACCGATCTTCAGACTGCCAGTGAATGGAATCTCACCCATTATACACTTTACAAGTGTCGATTTACCTTCGCCGTTTTTTCCGACAAAGGCGACTTTCTCACCGCGCTTGATTGTGAAAGTGGCATGGTCAAATACCTGGTGGTCGCCATATGCCTTGCCGAGGTCGTCGGCTATTACCGGATAGTCGCCGGAGCGAGGTGCGGGTGGAAATTTCAGGTTGAGGTGGCTCGTGTCGACTTCGTCAATCTCTATACGGTCGATTTTGGCAAGCTGCTTGATGCGGCTCTGGACCTGCACTGACTTTGTGGCTTTATAGCGGAATCGCTCGATAAAATCTTCAGTGTCCTGAATCTGCTTCTGCTGGTTGAGATAAGCGCGTCGCTGTTGCTCCAGGCGTTCCTGGCGAAGCACTACATATTTTGAGTAATTGACCGAATAATCATATATCTTGCCAAGTGATATTTCAATTGTTCGGTTGGTCACGTTGTCGATGAAAGCCCTGTCATGGCTTACAAGCATCACGGCGTTGGCTTTTGTCACGAGGAAGTTTTCAAGCCATTGTATCGATTCGATGTCAAGGTGGTTGGTCGGCTCGTCGAGAAGCAACACGTCGGGGCGTGTAAGCAGCAGCTTCGCAAGCTCGATACGCATGCGCCATCCGCCGCTGAATTCCGCAGTCGGACGGTTGAAATCGTTACGGCTGAAACCGAGGCCTGTAAGCGTCTTTTCCATTTCAGCCTCGCCGTTTTCACTCTCTTCCATGGCAAGACGCTCGGTAAGGGTCGTTATATGGTCAATGAGCTTCTGGTAATCTTCCGATTCATAATCGGTGCGCGACGACAGCTCTTCGTTTAACCTGTCAAACTCCGCGTGCATCTCTTTGATGTGGGAGAATGCTTTCCTTACCTCCTCAATCACGGTGAGTGAGTCATTGAGTGTCATGTGCTGAGGCAGATAGCCGATTGTGACATCTTGCGGGACAGAGACTGTTCCTGATGTAGGGCGCTGCAATCCGGCGATTATTTTAAGCATCGTGGACTTGCCGGCTCCGTTTTTACCGACGAGCGCTATCTTGTCTTTCTTGTTGATGACATAACTGATGTTGTCAAACAGGCTTTTGGCACTAAACTCTACCGATAGATTGTTTATGGAAATCATTATGAGTCATTCAATATTGCTTATTAACTTACAAAGTTAACACTTTGCCTCCCTCCCGGCAAATAATTTTTCGCTCACGGTCCGGACGCGGATGATATTGCGGGCGTGAAAAGCCGGGGAAAACGGATTTTTATTAATTTTGCCGTCGAATAGCGCTTTTTGCCTCGTGAGGCGGCAGCGTATGTTGCGCCACGTGTCAATTATTAATATATAAAATTGGAAGATATATGGCTACGGATGAAGGTAGAACAATTTTTGAGCATGATTATGTAAGAGTGTACACTAATGGCTATGGTAATGTCGTGGTAGGCTTCGAGAATGAAAGTGTCAAGCCGCTTGCTATAGGCGAAAAAATGAATGAGATAAACGAAAACGCCTATATGAACGGCTATAACTGGGACGCTTTCTTTAATTACTATCTTGCGGAGTATGCTCCCGACATTTTGGACTCTCTTGAGAGTGACCCGGAGGCAGGCTCTTATGTGGCTTATTTCGATGAGACGGAAGAAAACGAAGATAAGGCGAGGCGCTTTGCCGGGATAATCATCTCGTTGATAGAAAATGAAGATAAGATATACGAAATCCTGCGCGAGAGTGGCGACGAGATAGAATGGGATTAAGGCTGATTGTAGATTATTTTGCGGAAATGATTTTGATGAAGAAAAGATGAAGGGTATGTCGCAATTGAAGGGGCATTTTTCAATGCTCGGCGCAAATGTAATGTGGGGGATGATGGCTCCTGTTGCGAAAATGGTCATGGCAGGCGGACTTGTCGCGCCTCTGCTGATGACTGATTTCCGCATATTCGGCGCTGCGATACTGTTTTGGCTGACATCGCTTTTGTTGCCCCGGGAGCATGTGCCTTTGCCCGATATACTGCGCCTTGCCGGCGCCGGGATGCTTGGCATAGTGTTCAATCAAGGATGCTACGTGTTTGGTGTCGGATATACTTACCCGAGCGAGGCGTCTATTATAACCACAACGATGCCGATATGGGTGATGATACTTGCAGCGCTTTTCCTCGGCGAGCCGATTACGTGGAAGAAGGTGGGCGGAATTGTTCTTGGCGGTTGCGGGGCTGTGCTGCTTGTGATGGGCGGACATGGCTCGTCGGCAGGAATGAATGTCACCAACCCTGTGCTTGGTGACATACTTGTGCTCACGGCTCAGTTGAGCTATGCTCTATATCTTACGCTATATAAGAACTTTATAAAGAAGTATTCGCTGGTGACGCTGATGAAGTGGATGTTTACATTTGCTTCACTGACAATATTGCCGTTTTCGTTGCCTACGATAATTGCTACCCGCTGGGCGTCAATTACTATGGCAGAGGCAGCCGGAGTGGCATATGTGGTGCTTGGCGGCACGTTTATTGCATATATATTTGTTATGATCGGGCAGAAGGCATTGCGCCCTACGCTTGTCGGGATGTATAATTACGTGCAGCCGATTGTGGCGACATCAATAGGCATATGGATGGGGCTTGATGTGATGACTCCGGTCAAGGGTCTTGCCGTCGCCATGATTTTCAGTGGGGTGCTGCTTGTGAATCTAAGCAAGGCGGCTCACCGCCACAAGCCTACTCCGGTAGACAGTGATGTTGATGGTCAGCGGTGAAGGTCGCCCTCGCTGATGTAGCCGTTCATGATGGCATATACGGATAGCCCCGACACACTCTTGATGCCGAGCTTGGCGGTTATGTTTTTGCGATGGGACAGCACTGTGTTGAAACTGATATTCAGCCTGTCGGCAATCTCCTTGTTGATTAGCCCTTTAGCGACGAGACTCAACACCTCGATTTCGCGCTGTGAAAGCTCTGCCGACATAGCCGTGTCGGGATGGCGCTGCTCAAGACTCTTCAGTATAATGTCGAGCTGCTCCACGATTACACTTTCGTTATGGGCATGTGTTATGCTGCTGTCGAGGATTGCAGTGCGCGAGCGGCGCGGGAGAAAAAAGTCAAGTGAAGAGGTGAACTTGCCTGGCGAGACGAAATATATGGATGAAGGAGTGTCGGTGCTTTCATCGACCGAGCCTGTCGTCGCTGCGTCGATGTCAAAATATTGGCGAAGCAGGTAACGCAGTCCTATTTCCTGCAACGTGTCGTCGAGTAGGAGAGTAACGGTCATGAGCCACGGTGTTGGAGTGAACGGCTTATGGGGAGAAGTATGCGGTCACGTATGCGGTTATTCTGTCTCATGTCTTTCTCAAGAGTGATGATAGCCACAATCACCGCGTAGCAAAGATTGAGGTCGTAGTCACCCGACAGATGCTTGATAAACATGCTTTTCAGGTCGCTGAGCTTGTCTTCGATTGATGAGTCACATTCCGTTTCGGGCATGATTACACTGTCTCCGCCGTCGGCGTTAATCTCGCTTATAGCCGGAAACCACTCGTTAAGGTCATGGTCTATGCGCTGCTCGATGTCGCGCTCCAGTTCAAGATAAAACCTGAACATCGCCTCAAGGCTCGCATTGGAGCCTCCTGCTGTCTTTAGCAGCAGGGAGAAGTGGCGATGTATGTTAGGCATCTGATAATTACGGTAGTAATTGTCGGTCTTTACAAGATAGCCTATTATCTCGCTGACACGGAAGCTGAGCAGGGTGTCCTCGGGGAAATAGCCGTCATTAACAAAGGTGTTCAATATCGCGAGTACAAAGTCGGTGTCAAGGTTGTGGGCGGCACATATCTCTGCAACCGAGGAATCTCCTGTCCCGAGGTTTATGCCAAAACGGTTTATGACCGGTATCACTGACGGTTCGTGGGCGATGACATCGCTCATGCGCGTGTCGCGGTATATTAGTGCCATTGTTTCTCTTGTCTAATGCTTTGTATGCTTTATCGTTATTGTCCCTGATTCGGTGATTATTATGTCCATAGTGACGTCATGAGGCTCGGCGTCTATCTCATCGACCAGCTGGAAGTCATATCCGACGCCTACCTTTGTTGCTGCGGTGCGGCTCAGCAGGCGGTCGTAATATCCCTTTCCCCTGCCGACGCGGTTGCCTCTGCGGTCATAGGCGACAGCCGGCACGATGATGAGCTCGATGTTGTCAATCTCCTCGATGTCGTCGCCTGAAGGCTCCTCGATATGAAACGCGCCATATTGAAGGCTGGTGCGGTCGTAGGGAAGCACTTCAAGGTCCACTCCGTTGACGCGCGGAAGGAAAAAGTGCTTGCGGTCATGCCACTTGTTGATGAACTCTATCGTCGACAGTTCGTCGGGCAGGGAGTGATACATCAGAATCTTGTCAGCCATGATGAATGCCGCTGATTTTTCAAGTATTGAAAATACTGAATCGGCTGCTTTCTCACGCTCGCTCTCCGACAGTAAAGCCTTGTGGGCTTTTATGCGTCGCCTTATTTCATCTTTTTTCATAATGTATTGTTAATTACTTGTTATTGGCGGCTCCTGCTTCGGCATAATCGGAGCGGCAGCGCTTCCGGCGTCAAGCTCGGAGATGGCGCGTTTTACTGTCGCATCGTCTTTGTTGCTTACCTGATAGAAATACTCTCTTCCGAGAATGTCGCTTGCTATCAGAGCCTTCAAGTTCTTAACAATCAAGTTGCGTGAAATGTTGATGTAATACCAGCGTGCCGGTATGCCCTTCTGCACGGCATATGCGACAAACTGTTGCAGGAGCTCGTCATCGTCAGGTATGCGGTTCAGGAACTCTGACAGTGATTTTGTTCCTGACAGCGCCTGACGGTTTTTGTCGGTGTATTCAAAGGCAAATTTCTGCAACAATCCGGCATTGGCGACGTCATAATAATATTTTGTGACTCCTGTCGTGTCGTTGGGGACAAATACATCGGGCATAATGCCTCCTCCTCCGTAGACTGTCCTGCCGTTGAGGGTGCGGTATTGGAGTTCCTCGTTGAATTTTATGCTGTCGGAGTTATAAAATTCGCCATGTTCGTAACGGTTAACGATGTCGAGCTCGTAGGCGTTGCGTTTGCCCGGTTTGTAGTCTTTCTGTATGCATCGTCCGGAGGGTGTGAAATAGCGTTGTACCGTGAGGCGTATCGCGCTGCTGTCGGGTAGGGTGGTCTGGCGCTGCACAAGTCCCTTGCCGAATGACCGGCGTCCTACGATGAGCGCCCTGTCGTTGTCCTGCATGGCTCCGGCAAATATCTCGCTCGCGCTTGCCGAATACTCGTCAAGAAGCACAATAAGCTCGGCATCCTGAAATGCACCGGTTCCGTCGCTGAACACCTGCGAGTCTTCCATCTCTTTTCTGCCGCGTGTAAACACTATCGGAGAGTTGGCGGGCAAAAACTCGTTGGCCATGTAGATCGCCATTTCAAGAAATCCGCCTCCGTTGCCGCGCAGGTCTACGATATAGCGTTTTGCGCCTTCGTTACGGAGATTTACGAGTCCGGTAAGGAACTCATCGCGTGTCGTGCGTCCAAACTTGTTTACCTTGATGTAGCCGGTCTCCGGAGCTATTATATATGACGCGTCGATTGAATTTACGGGTATGTCGCCTCTGGTGACTTCAAATGTAAGCAGCTTTTTTGCGTTTTTGCGCTTTATGCCAAGCTTTACCTTGGAGCCTTTCTCGCCTTTCAGCATCTTTACGATGTCGGTGTTGGGGAGATCCTGCCCGGCTACAAGAGAGTCGTTGATGGTCATTATGCGGTCACCCGGCATCAGTCCTACCTTTTCCGACGGTCCGCCTGCTATTACCTCGTTTACGGTAGCTGTGTCAGTGAGCATCGTAAACACTATGCCGATGCCGCTGAACGAGCCGTCGAGATCATCGTTGACAGCCTGGAGGTCTTCGGCGGGTATGTAGGTCGAGTGCGGGTCAAGATTGGACAGCAGATTGGGCAGGGTGCGTTCAATGAGTGAATCGACATCCACCTCGTCTACATAATCATTTTTTATCAGTCCGAGTATTTCTGCAAGCTTCTCTTCTCCTCGTCCCGAGCCTCTGTTGTCGCTAAATCTTACTCCTATCCACATGCCGCCTATCAGGGACAGAGCTATTAAAAGCGGCATCCAGGCGACAGGATTTTTAATTTGTTTCATATCTTGAAATAAGTGAGTCTTTTCAATCGTCGATTTCTGCAATGTGTATACATTCCACTCCTGCGCGTCTCAACACGTCAAGTCCGTCTTGTATGCGGTACAGGTCATTGTAGACGACACGCCTGATGCCTGCCTGGATAATCAGTTTGCTACATTCCAGACATGGCGAAGCCGTGATGTAGAGCGTGGAGTCCTCGCTGCTGTTGCTGCTGCGAGCCACTTTCGTAATGGCGTTTGCCTCCGCGTGCAGCACATAGGGTTTGGTCACACCGGATTCATCCTCGCAGATGTTTTCAAATCCTGCCGGGGTGCCGTTGTATCCGTCAGATATTATCATCTGGTCTTTAACAAGTATCGCACCTACTTTACGGCGTTGGCAGTAAGAGTTTTCAGCCCATATTCGTGCCATTCTCAAGTAGCGCTTGTCAAGCACAATTTGTTTCTCGTTAGTATTCATTGCTTATTGAGCGTCTATAATCTCGCAAAGATACAAAATTATGGCGAATCATGCTGTAAATTATGCTAAAATTCGCCAATCGCAAATTTTTTTGTTATCTGTTGAAGGTCGGGGGCAGGGAGTTGAGGCGAGCCTGTATAAGGCGAGCTATGCGATAATGCCCGTTGTCATTGGGGTGGAGCAGGTCGGTTTCCGAGTGGTGGAAGTATTGTGAATGGTTTTCTTCGAGAGGATATAGCCCGCTTTCCGAAAACAGGTCGATTACCGGCACTGACCAGTACATAGCTCCCTCGCGAAGTGTTTTGACGTAATCCTCGATATAAAGCCCCTGTCCGTTGCTCCAGTTTTCATCGGGTTGCACGTTATGGTCGTTGAACTTTGCATAGGCACGGTGAATCGGGGTCATTATGATAATCTGTTTGTCGGGATAGTTGTGTTTCAGATATGACAGCACCCGGTTTATGTTGCCGGCAAATGTCGTGTCGTTCATCTCGAACGTACGGTGTTTTCGCAACTCCATTTTCCCGTTATGGTTAACGCTGTCGATTGTCTCTTTATAAAATCGGCCGGTAGGAATGTTGTGGTTATTGTCGTTTGTGCCCGCCCAGATGAAGATTACATCGACCGAGTCGCCGAGAGCTGCGTTCATTTCCTCTGCTTTCTTATAAATGCCGTCCCATTGGTATCCGCTGCGGGCAAATACATGAGGCTCTATGCCTGTCAGCTTTTCGAGATACCACCAATAATGTCTTTTAGTCGATTTATTTTTAGGATCGGTCATGGAGTCGCCCAAAAATGCTACATGCTTTCCTTGCCAGGGAGTGGAGAGGTTTATGTCGGTAGAAGGGACTTCGACTTCAGGTGCATGGGCGTGTCCTTCGTGGGCATTTGCCGCCATCGCCACTGTTATCGCAGCTAAAATAATAGACTTTTTTAAGTTCATGGAATCGGTTTTTTAAGTGAAAATATAGTTATGACAATGCAAATGTAGCATTAATTTTCATAATATCGCGACAAGTGGCTTATTTTGCTGGTTTACAGGAAGTAATTGATGTATGTGATACATGGTAATAGGTCTTTGTTACATTTTCGGGATGGCGCGTTACGTAAATAGATGACTTGGTTACGCGTTTTTTTTAGATAAAAAATACTTACCGTTAAATTTGCATTGCATTTAAATCTGAACCGAATGTCGGCTGTCATCGCCGGCGGTGAAAAAAGTAATTTTGCAATATGAAGAAGTTATCGACTTTTATTATCGCGTTGGCATGCGCCGCATCCTTCAGTATTCCCGCTCACGGTGATATACCCGTGATTGAGAATCCTGTGCTTTGGGCTGACGTGCCTGACCCTGACGTCATCAGTGTCGGCGATGATTTTTATATGGTGAGCACTACGATGCACCTTATGCCCGGTTGCCCAATTATGCACTCGCGTGATTTGAAGAACTGGGAGGTGATAAGCTATGTATTCGACCGCCTTGAAGACACTCCTTTCTATGACATGGAAGGTGGCACAGTCTACGGAAAAGGTCAGTGGGCCACATCTCTGCGCTATCACAACGGAAAGTATTACGTGCTGTTCTCGCCCAATGACAATCCCTATCGCTCATATATATATAGCGCCGATGACCCGGCGGGAAAATGGGAACTTGTGTCGCGCACTCAGCATTTCCACGATTCGTCATTTCTTTTTGACGATGACGGCAAGGTATATGTCTTTTATGGCGGCGGTGACATTCGTCTTCGCGAGCTGAACCCCGACTTGAGCGATGTAAAGGAGGGTGGAGTGGATATGGTGGTGATACATCCCGACTCGACTGAGACTAATCTTCATGAAGGCAGCCGCGCTATCAAGTATAATGGCAAGTATTATGTGCTTGTTATCTCCTGGCCGGCGGGTAAGCCTCGCCGACAGCTCTGCTATCGCGCCGACAATATTACCGGGCCTTACGAGAAAAAAGTGATTCTCGAAAGTACGTTCGGCGGTTTTCCCTATGTCGGTCAGGGAGCTATATTTGATGACAGCAAGGGAAACTGGTGGGGAATGATTTTCCAGGATCGCGGCGGAGTGGGGCGTGTGCCTACTCTTAACCCTTGCCGTTGGGTCGACGGCTGGCCTATGCTTGGTGATGAAAACGGCAATGTGCCCGACCGTCTTGAAGGCTTTGGCGAGGAATCGGCGAAATCAGAGATTGTTTCAAGCGATGACTTTGGCTCCGGCAGGTTGAACGTAAATTGGGAGTGGAATCATAATCCGCGCAATGACTCATGGTCATTGACCGAACGCCCCGGCTATCTGAGGCTTTACACAAGTAAGGTGGTCGATAATATGTATGAAGCGCCCAACACCATAGGGCAGCGGATGGAGGGACCGCGTTGTAAGGGAGTCGTGAAGCTCGACTTGTCGGGCATGGCTGACGGAGATGTCGCCGGATTCGGGGCTTTCAACGGTCACTCGGCACTGTTGTCGGTGCGCAATGAAAATGGGCGCAAGTCTCTCGTATATCATAATTCGGTGGTCAACTTCAAGCGTGACACAAAGATTATAGAGTCGGTTGACAATTCTGACCTCACTACGGTTTCACTTGACGGTGACATCCTGTATCTGAGCATTGACGCTGAATTCCGTCCCGGCACCGACAAGGCGCGGTTTGCCTACAGTTTCGACGGTAAGGACTGGACCGTCTTCCCTGAAGCGTTTCAGATGCGTTATGACTGGTCGAGGCTCTTTATGGGGACGCGCTTTGCCATCTACAACTACGCGACAAAGCAGCCCGGCGGACATCTTGATGTAGATTACTTCGCCTATGAAAGGCTGGATTAAAGATATTCACAGAGGTACAATTTAAGGATATGTTTTTAGATGATAGGTGACACTATTAGGATTAAAGATGATTTAGGTTAATTTTACTAAATGACTTTATTTTTAGTTTTTGGGTAATACTATGTTCTCGCACTTAAAGCCGGACTTCATCGTGGGATGAGGTCCGGTTTTGTATTGATGGCTTATGTGTCTGATATTCAATAGCTGTGTTACGTAGCTAAAGTCATATGTTACATTAAATTTCGCATATGTAACGTAGCAAGACACTCTTGAAACAACTTTTCTCGGCTGTCTGCCATATGTTAAATATCTTTACGAAAAGTTTTAAAGACCTTAAAGACGTAAATTTTAGTAACACAGAGAAATTAGACTGATGAAAGCAAGACTAACCTTAATTGCCATTTCAGCTGGAATGCTGCTCTCGGGAGCGGCGGTTTATTCGTGTACGCGTGCAAGCGCGAGCGAGAAGCCCCAGAAGTCAGCGGCATTGTTTGATTCGTTTTCTTACAAGGGCATGGATGATTTCTATGACTCCAATCCGTTGCCTGATGAATCATCTTTTTACAACCCGATTCTCCCCGGATGGTATTCTGACCCTTCAATCTGTTCCAATGGTAAAGGCGATTATTACCTGGTGACATCAACGTTTACTTATTTCCCGGGTGTGCCCATATTCCATAGCACCGACCTTGTCAACTGGACTCCCATAGGACATGTGCTTGACCGTCCTTCCCAGCTTGACAATATAGGCACGCAGCATGTGAGCGGAGGTATTTTTGCTCCCGACATCGCTTACAATCCTGCCAATGAGACCTACTACATGATTACAACCAATGTGGGCGCCGGCAACTTCTTTGTCAAGACAAAGGACCCAGCGGGCGACTGGAGCGACCCCGTGTATCTTCCCGAGGTGCAGGGAATCGACCCCGCGTTTTTCTTTGACAATGACGGCAAGGCTTATATAGTAAATAATGATGACGCGCCCGACTATAAGCCCGAGTATCCCGGTCATCGCACAGTGAGGGTCGTGGAGTTTGACACAGCCTCGGAGAAGTGTGTAGGTGAGCGGAAGATTGTTGTCAACAAGGGATGTCGTCCCGAAGAGAAGCCGATATGGTGTGAAGGTCCACATATATATAATCTCGACGGCATATATTATCTGATGACAGCCGAGGGCGGCACAGGCGACTGGCACAGTGAGGTGATATATCGCGGCAAGTCTCCGTTTGGACCGTTTGAGCCTTGGGAGGGTAACCCTATCCTCACCCAACGTCATCTTGACCGCAATCGTGTCAACCCGATTACATGTGCGGGACATGCCGATCTTGTCAAGACTGCTGAAGGCGACTGGTGGGCTGTGTTTCTCGCCTGCCGTCCTGTCGACGGCAAGTATGAGAATCTCGGTCGCGAGACTTTCATGATGCCGGTAAGCTGGACTTCCGACGGATGGCCTTACATCACCCGTGGCAATGAAGAGATTCCTATGATTGTGCGTCGTGCCGGCGTGACCCGCGGCAATGATGTCACTTTCGGTAATTTCACCAAGGACTACGATTTTTCATCGGCGACTCTCGGTCCCGACTGGCATACACTCCGCGGCGACGCTACCGCCCACTATTCGCTTTCCGATAATCCCGGCTACCTGACAATAAAATGTTCGGCTGTCTCTTCACGTGAGAAGAAGGAGCTTCCGTTTGTGTGCCGTCGGGTGCAGCATCATAAATATGAGTGTGAGACACGCATGATATTCTGTCCTGAGGATGAGACCCAATGTGCGGGAATGCTCGTGATGAAAGATGAAAGCCACCAGTATTTCCTGAACCGTTGCATCGAGGATGGCAGCCAGTGTGTGGCGCTTCACAAGATCGGCAATGATGGCAGCGAGCTGCTTGCAAAGAGTCCTGTGAGCGACAACGTAATCATGCTGAAGGTAGACTCTGACGGAAACAATTACGGATTTCATTTCTCTACCGACGACGGTAAGACATGGAAAGAGCTTATGACCGGAGTTGACGCAAATTATACATCAACAGCCACTGCGGGCGGATTTACAGGGACAACCGTGGGGCTGTATGCATCAAGTGTGAGATAATAAAATTATATATTAACCTTAAAACCAATTATTACTGACTGACAGAGAGAAAAAATCTAACCGAACTATTCCTAACCTTAAGCCGTGACCGGGTGTCACGGTCAACCTAAACATTTTAGTAATTATAAATTTAAACTAATAACAATGAAAAATGTAAAGAAACTATTTCGATGCATTTCTTTCCTGGCGCTGTTTCTGTGCTTCGGGTCTTTGACCTCTTATGCCGACACGGTGAAAGGAACAGTGACCGACGACACGGGAGAGCCGCTGATTGGTGCTACGGTTGTCGTCAAGGGTAAACCTGCGATTGGTGCGGCTACCGATTTTGATGGTAACTATATCCTGCAGATTCCCGACAGTAAAAATGATGTTCTTGTGTTTTCTTACATCGGAATGCTTCCCAAAGAAGTCAAGGTCAACGGGAAGTCAGTGCTTAATGTAAGCCTTAACACTAATACCGCACAACTTGACGAAGTAGTCGTGGTTGGTTACGGTCAGCAGAAGAAAGCTTCTGTTGTCGGTGCGATTACCCAGACCACAGGCGAAGTCCTCGAGCGTGCAGCCGGTGTGCATGACATCAGTGCCGCGCTTACCGGTAACCTCCCGGGTGTGATTACCGTGCAGTCATCCGGTATGCCGGGTGAGGAGAGTGCCAAGATTACAATCCGTGGAGCCAGCTCGTGGAATGGTTCCGATCCTCTCGTGCTTGTCGACGGTATCGAGCGCGACATGAACAGTGTCGACATCAGCTCGGTGAAGTCGATTTCAGTATTGAAGGATGCGTCGGCGACCGCCGTTTACGGTGTGAAGGGTGCAAACGGCGTTGTGCTGATCACTACAAAGCGTGGTGAGGAAGGACGCGCAAAAATCGATTTCGGATTTACCGCAACCTTGAAGTCGGCGTCAAAGCTTCCTAACAAGCTTGACTCCTATGACGCTCTCTCGGCGCGTAACAAGGCTATCGCCCACGAGCTTGCAGTGTACCCCTCTTCATGGGGCTACATGACTCCGCTTGCCATATTGAACAAGTATCGCAATCCCGCCAACCTGGAAGAGTTTGAGCGTTATCCCAACGTGGACTGGCAGGATTATCTGTTCAAGGATCATGCCATGTCTTATAACGGAAATGTCTCGATCAGCGGCGGTACAAAATTTGTGCGCTACTTCGCTGTCATCGACTTCGTGCATGAAGGTGACCTTTTCCGTGACATAAACAACGGTCGCGGTTATGACACCGGTTTCGGCTACAACCGTATCAACGCGCGTTCTAACCTTGACTTCTCCTTGACGCCCTCTACTGTATTTAAGGTGAATATCGCCGGCTCGACCGGTCAGAAGCGTTCGACCTGGCCAAGTGACGGAAGCTCGTTCAGCGGCGGTAACTGGAACGATGCCCAGATATGGGCGGGTGCCTACAATATCGCGCCCGACGTGTTCCGTCCGGTTTATGCCGACGGTTCTTTCGGTTACTATCCTCAGTTCAAGTCGCAGGTGGCAAACTCCGCCGAGCTGCTCGCGATGGGCGGTGCGTTTAAGACCACTCACACCAGTGTCAACACTGACTTCGTGCTTGAGCAGAACCTTGACTTCGTGACAAAAGGATTGAATCTTCGCGGTATGGTGTCATGGGACAACCGCTTCGTAGAGGCGCAGCGAGGAGTCGACGACCGTTTCCATGATCCGCAGCGCAAGTGGATCGACCCGGCTACCGGGGTCGCACAGTATGCATCGGAGGTCGACAAATATGGTTTTGATTATAACGCCGGAAGCGAGTGGAGCACTCAGGGCGGTACCGTGCAGGACTGGAACACGGTGCGTAACCTCAACTATCAGGTGCAGCTCAACTACAACCGCAACTTCAACCGTCACAATGTTGGTCTTACAGGTGTATGGACCCGTCAGGAAGTGGCTACAGGTTCAATGATTCCTATCCACCGTGAAGACTGGGTGTTCCGTGTGACCTACAACTTCGCCGACCGCTATTTCGTTGAGTACAACGGTGCTTACAACGGTTCGGAGAAATTCGGTAAGGGTTATCGCTTTGGTTTCTTCAACTCAGGCGCAATCGGATGGCGTCCTTCACAGGAAAAATTCTGGGATGGTATACGCAGCTGGTGGGAAGAACTTAAAATCCGTGCTTCTTACGGTGAAATCGGTGACGACTCCGGTGCTCGCTTCCTTTATATGGACCAGTGGGCTTACGGCGGCAACACCAAGATGCAGACCACAGGCTACGGATATGACGGAGCTTCTATCTATCAGTTCTACCGTCAGAGCGCGCTCGGTAACCCCGATGCTCATTGGGAAAAGGTGACAAAGATGAACCTCGGTATCGATTTCTCGTTCCTTAACAACACTCTCGCCGGTACAGTCGAGCTTTTCAAGGACAAGCGTAACGATATTCTCATTGCCGGTGGTGACCGCTCTATGCCCTCTTACTTCGGACAGACTCCTCCGGCAGCCAACCTTGGCAAGGCAGAGGTGTCAGGTTATGAACTTGAGCTCCGCTTCACTAAAAATCTTACACGCGACCTCCGCATCTGGGCTAATGCCAGCATGACTCACGCCGCCAATAAGATTATCAACCGTGACGACCCCGAGCTGAAGCCCGCCTACCAGAAGCTCGCAGGCTATGCAATCGGTCAGATCCACTCTCACATCAACGGTGGATTCATGAACACTTTCGATGAACTTTACGGTAGCCCGACCCACGATGTAGACAACGCTCACCGTCTTCCCGGCGACTACTATATCGTCGACTTCAACGGTGACGGTAAAGTCGATGTCGAGGACTCCGCACCCTATGGATATTCCGACACTCCGCAAAACACCTACAACGCCACGCTCGGTGTCGAGTGGAAGGGCTTGAGCTTCTTCGCTCAGTTCTACGGAGTGACCAATGTGACCCGCGACGTTAACCTTGTAAGCTTTGCCAACCATATTGACAACGTATATAATATAGGTGACTGGTGGAATGGCACCGACCTTGACGGTGAAGTGCTTTTGCCCCGCTGGTACTCGACTGTCAGCTCTTACAGCAACGGTACACAGTATCTGTATGACGGCTCTTACGTGCGTCTGAAGAACGTCGAGATAGCATATACCTGGACCAAGGGATGGATCAGGAAACTCGGTCTTGGCTCGCTCAAGGTTTACCTCAACGGTAACAACCTCTGGGTATGGACCCGCATGCCCGATGACCGCGAGTCAAACTTCTCCGGCGGTTCCGGTTCGGGAGCATATCCTACCATGCGCCGTTTCAACCTCGGTATTAAGTTCAATCTCTAAAAAAATCAGATACCAATTATGGAAAAAATATATAAATCACTGGTGGCTGTCGGCATGGCGCTTGTCATGATGACCGGTTTCAGCTCTTGTGAGGATTACCTTGACAAGGAGCCTGCTTCCGATGTGGCTGCTGACACACCGTTTAAAAACTTTACCAATATGCAGGGCTATATCGAGGAGATATACAACTGTATACCCGATAAGGCTAAATGCTATTGGACTACCGGATGGAATCTCGGTGACGATGAAATCCAGAATCCTCAGGCTGATGAAGTTATCATACATCAGATTGACTTAGGTAACTTCTTTGCATGGCAGACTAATGTTCAGTTCTGGTTTGCAGCGAAGAGAGACGGACTAAGCTCTACTGACGGTCAGGAAGGTGAGTTCAATCACCGTCTTTACGGTCACGCATGGTATTGTATTGCCAAGTGTAACAAGGCTCTTGCCTCTATCGACGAGCATTTTACCGGAACTACAGAAGAGAAAAACATGCTTCTCGGTCAGATTTATTTCTTCCGTGCATGGTGGCACTTCGAGATGATGCAGTTTCTCGGCGGTCTGCCTTATGTTGATGAAGAGCTTCCCGCCGGAGAGTCGCCCCGTCTTGCACGTCTCTCTTATTTAGAGTGTGCCGATAAGGCTGCCGCCGACTTCAAGAAAGCCGCCGAGCTTCTCCCGATAGACTGGGACCAGACTACTGTCGGAAAGCGTACACTCGGTAAGAACGAGCTTCGCATCAATAAGATTACCGCGCTCTCTTATCTCGGTAAGAATTATCTTTGGGCAGCCTCTCCGTTGATGCAGCACGGCGCGCAGACCGGTGGCGGCAAGACCTATGATTATAGCCGCGAGTATGCCCAGCTTGCTGCCGACGCTCTCGGCGAGGTAATCGCGTTTGTGGAGTCAGGTCAGACCCAGTATGAGTTTGCGTCGTTTGACTATAAGAATGTCTATGACCACGAGAAAGCCGACGGCGTGGAATACAGCTACAGCGAGCTCTTCTTCACCACAGGTCGCGGATGGTTGCAGCCCGGCGGTAAGGAAGCGATTCTTCGCGGACCTTCTGCAGGTTGGTCACATACCCGTTACAATTATACCCGTACCTTCGGTCCCAACCAGCTTTGTGCCCAGGACAACCACATCCATCAGCCGACAGCCAACTATGTAAACTATTACGGTATGGCAAACGGTCTTCCTCTTGACGACCCCGATTCAGGCTTTGACCCGGCTCATCCGTTCAAGGACCGTGACCCCCGTTTCTATCATGACATCGTGTTTGACGGTATCGAGTATGTGAAAGGCAAGCCGGGCGAGGCTGACGCTGCAATGAAATATGCTGGACTCGCTACCGACGGCTCTATGCGTGCGGTTACAAATGCTTCACGTACAGGTTACTTCTATCAGAAGCTTGTGCCCCACACATGTCAGAAGGTTGACGCCAACGGTTCAGGTGTCGACGATTACGGCGGCAACCCCCACGCTTACATCCCCTACATGCGTCTTGCCGACGTTTACCTGATGTATGCCGAGGCTGCGGCTGTGCTTGGCGGTCAGTCGGGCAAGTCATCAAAGTGTCCGCTCTCTTCAGTAGAGGCAATCAACCGTCTCCGCGACCGTGTAGGTGCAGGTCATGTGGCAGCCAAGTTTGCCGGCAACGCCTATATGGACGAAATACGCCGCGAGCGTGCTGTCGAACTCTCATTCGAGGGCTTCCGCTTCAACGACCTTCAGCGCTGGCTGCTTCTCACCGAGCCCAAGTACACAGTCAAGACTTCACAGGAGTTCAAGCGTGTGTCGGGCGCCGACGAGACATTCTTTGCTGACAATGACCCGCGCGACGCTCAGGTTGCCGACTGGCATGAAGAAGTTATCCTTAACCGTAACTTCGAGAGCAAGCATTACTGGTTCCCGCTATTGCGCGATGACACATATATCTATGCGGAATTCGAGCAGAATCCGGGTTGGTAACAAGCAACTAATCTTTAACCATAGACACAGTAAAATATGATTTCAAAATATAAAACATTTCTTCCAGTCGCTGCCGGCGCGGCAATCCTCGGATTGAGCGCCCCCGTGATGGCACAGACTGAAGATACCGACAGCGTTGGCGACAACCAGGTGCAGGTCGCTTACCGCACGATCGATAAATATGATTTGCTCGGTGGAGTGGCTACGCTTGATTTTGAAGAGCTTCAGAAGAAGAACTATATCAACGACATCAACAACACCACTCTTAACGGATATGTCGCCGGATTTAACGGAAACTCTCTCTGGGGCATGGATGCCGATAATGAAGGCTTCCTTGTGCTCGTGGACGGTATGCCGCGTGACATGAACAATGTCATCTCAAGCGAGGTGAAAGACATTACCTTCATGAAAGGCGCGCAAGCGGTGGTGCTTTACGGCAGCCGCGCTGCAAAGGGTGTGATCTATATCACTACCAAGCGTGGCGGTGAAGGCCCGCTGCAGATTAACGTCCGCGCCAACACCGGCTGGGCTGTTGCAAAGTCGTTTCCCGAATACCTCGGTTCTGCCGAATACATGACCCTCTACAATGAGGCGCTTGCCAACGACGGTCTTGACCCGATGTACAGCCAGGAGCAGATTTACAACACTGCCGCAAAGGTGAATCCTTACCGTTATCCCGATATCAACATGTACTCGAAAGATTACGTGAAGAAGGTGTATAACCGCAGTGACGCGTCGCTCGAGATTTCAGGCGGTAACAACCGTGCCCGTTTCTACACTAACGTGAACTATTTCCGTCAGGGCGATTTCGTGAACTTCGGAGAGGCTAAGGATAATTACACTGACCGCTTCTCGGTGCGCGGTAATATCGACGTTAACCTTACCGACTGGGTGAGTGCTTACGTAAACGCCGCAGCCACCTATTACAATGCGCGTGCCGCTCACAGCAACGACATCGGCGATTACTGGGCAAATGCAGCTTCATTGCGCCCCAACCGTATTAATCCGCTTATCCCTATAAGCGCGGTTAATCCCGATGCCAAGGATGTCTTTGACCTTCTCGGCACAAGCGGCAACATTATCAACGGCTGCTTCCTTGGCGGTACGTCAATCGACAAGGTCAATATCTTTGCCGATTACTATGCCAAGGGCTACAACAAGTTCACAAGCCGTCAGTTCCAGTTTGACGCAGGTATCAACCTCGACCTCGGCATGCTGACCCCGGGACTGTCGTTCCACACTCAGTATTCGGTCGATTACGCTACTTCCTATAACTCGGGATACACTGACTCTTATGCGACTTATGTGCCTGTATGGTCTAACTTCAACGGTGTCGACCAGATTGTGTCAATCTCTGTCGAGGGCAAGGACGAGCACTCGGGAGTGCAGAACATCTCCAACTCGGCAAGCCGTCAGACCATGATGTGGACCGGTAACTTTGACTACAAGCGCACATTTGCCGACGTGCACAATCTGCATGCGATGGTGCTTGCCGCAGGATGGCAGCGCACTACCGCCGGTACTTATCACCGCACAAGCAGCGCCAACCTCGGCTTTGAACTTGACTACAACTTCGACCGTCGCTACTATGTCGACCTGAGCCTTGCCGGTCTTCACTCAGCCAAGCTTGCCGAGGGTCATCGTCAGGCATGGTCGCCGTCGGCATCTCTCGGCTGGCGTATCTCTCAGGAAGATTTTCTCCGCGACTCGGAGGCTGTCAACGAGTTGATGCTCTCGGCTTCGTTCAGCAACGTGAAGACTGACATCTACCTGACCGACTATTACATGTATTCGCCCAACTATACCAATGGCGGATGGTACTCATGGGGTAGCTCGGGTGACAAAGCCGCTTATCCCATGCGCGGTTCCAACGAGGATCTCGGTTACATCTCACGCAAAGAGTTTTCTGTAAATCTTCGCGGAGAGTTCTTCAACCGCATGATCGGTCTTGATGCATCTTTCTTCCACATTGACAATGAAGGATTGCCCATCAACAACTCTACCAAGTTCCCGTCTTACTTCTCTACCTACTATCCCGAGGCAAGCTTCGTGCCCTGGCTTAACTACAATGCCAACCGCCGCATCGGCTTTGACTTCGGCGTGAACTTCAACAAGTCGATAGGTGAAGTAAACCTTATCGTAGGCGTGACCGGTACCTACTACAAGACAAAGGCAACCAAGCGTGACGAGATTTATGAGAATGACTACCAGTATCGTCAGGGCAAGGATGTCGATGGCATCTGGGGTTACCGTTGTCTCGGATTTTTCGCTACCGACGAGGAGGCTGAGGCATATGACCAGGACGCTCTCGGCGGAACCAACCTTCAGGCAGGTGACCTCAAGTATGCCGACATTAACGGTGACGGAAAGGTCGACACCAACGACCAGGTATTGCTCGGTCGCGGCGGATGGTATGGCGACCCCTTCACTCTCGGTGTAAACCTCACCGCGCAGTATAAGGGATTCACCCTCTTCCTCCACGGTACAGGCGGCTTCGGAGCCGACGGCATGAAGGACAACTCTTACTGGTGGGTATACGGTGACCGCAAGTACTCTGCCGAAGTGCGCAACCGCTGGACCGAGGCTACAGCAGCAACTGCGACTTATCCTCGTCTCACCACTTCCAACGGTGCCAACAACTTTGTCGCATCTGACTTCTGGATGTATAGCCGTGACCGCTTCGAGCTTGCAAAAGTACAGCTTACCTACGACTTCAATGCCAATCTCTTTGCCGGTAAGGTCGTAAAGGGTCTGTCGGTATATGTAAGCGGTGACAATCTCGCTACCTTCGGTAAAAACCGCAAGATTATCGAGATGTCAATCGGAACTCCCCAGAGCCGTTTCTACAATATTGGTGCTAAAGTAACTTTCTAACACAATGTATACGATGAAAAATATAGTCAAATATATCGCTATATCGGCTCTTACGGTCTCCTTCATGTCATGTGACGACCTCTTTGAGCCTGCTATTGAGAATATCAAGCAGCCCGATACAATGGATAACGAGGCTAAATATGCCGACAATCTTCTTGGTAGCGCTTATATTCTGATGCCTTATCCCAGCGGGTCGGAAAGCGATGTCGCAACCGATGACGCTGTGTCCAATGATATCTCCAACGCCTATCTGTCGATGGCTACAGGTTCTTGGACCTCTCAGACAGGCCAGTCGGTCAACAACTGGCGCGACCGTAACGCTTCGATTCAGTATTGCAACCTCTTCCTTGAGCATGCCGACAATGTCCCCTTCGCTCCTTCCAATGAGGTAATCAACAATATGCTCCGCGACCGTCTCAAAGGTGAGGCTTACGGATTGCGCGCGCTCAACATGTATTATCTCTTGCAGAACTATGCCGGAAAGGCTGCCAACGGAGATTTCCTCGGTGTGCCCATCTGGAAGACATCGTTTGATGCCACTTCCGACATGAATGTGCCCCGCGCTTCATTCCAGGAATGTATCAACAGTCTTCTTGCCGACGCCAATGAGGCTGCGAGGCTGTTGCCGCTTGACTACGTTGACCTGGCAGGCAATGGAGAGCTTCCCGCAGAGTACGCGTCGCTTGGCATAGACTACATGGACTATAACCGTGTGTTCGGCTCTTCATGCTGGGGCCGTATGTCAGGACGTATTGTTGAGGCAATCCGTGCCCAGGTGTCTCTGCTTGCCGCAAGCCCCGCGTTTGCCGGAGCTTCCGACATCGACTGGGCAAAGGCTGCCGACTATGCCGCTGTCGTAATCGACCATAATAACGGCATCGCGGGTCTCGCTCCCAAGGGTCACATATGGTATAGCGCCGAAGTCGTGGCAAACAATAACTACGACAAGTCTAATGACGCCGAGATAATCTGGCGTGGCGGATATGAGGAAAACTCTTCACTTGAAGCTGACAATTTCCCTCCGTCGCTTTATGGCAAGGGACGCGTAAACCCGACTCAGAATCTTGTTGACGCTTTCCCGATGGCAAACGGTTATCCTATCGATAATCCTAACGCGCAGTATGACGCCGCCAATCCTTATGCCGGCCGTGACCCGCGTCTTGCCCACTATATCGTGACCGACGGCTCCACTCTCGGTGTCAACAGTTCTACCATCAACACCGGTACTGACGCAAGCAACAATGACGGTATAAACAAGGAGACCGGCTACTCGACCCGTACCGGCTACTACATGCGCAAGCATCTCCGTACCGATGTCAACCCCAACTCTACCAATGAGGTGAAGAAATACCACTATACAAAGCGCATCCGCTTTACCGAGGTATATCTCGCCTATGCCGAGGCTGCAAACGAGGCATGGGGACCCAAGGGCAACGGCTCTCACGCTTACAGTGCCTATGACGTAATCAAGGCTATCCGTCAGCGTGCGGGAATCTGCAACGGCTCCGCCGACGCATATCTTGACGAGTGTGCCGCCAGCAAGGACAAGATGCGCGAACTCATCCGCAACGAGCGCCGCCTTGAGCTTTGCTTCGAGAATGTGCGTTTCTGGGATCTCCGCCGCTGGCAGGCTCCCCTCACCGAGACCGCGAAGGGCGTCCAGATCGGCAACCACAGCACTACATTCAACTATATTGATGTAGAGCAGCGCCGCTATCAGGATTATATGATATATGGTCCGCTTCCTTATTCTGACGTAATCAAGTTCAGCAACCTTGTGCAGAATCAAGGATGGTAATTTCACCTTTAAATGACAATAACATCATGAACACTATCAAATATTCTACAATAATCGGTCTGGGTGCCCTCCTCGGGCTGTCGGCAGTATCTTGCCAGAACCAGGACAATGACTTTCCCGACTATGAGGGCGGGGTGTCGGCTTATTTCGCTCATCAGTATCCCGTGAAGACTATCACGCTTGGTGATGACAGCGAGCAGGACAACACTCTTGACAACAGGCACCAGTGTGTCATCTATGCTACACAGGGCGGCGCTTACAAGTCGCGTGACCTGAGCATCGACGTGCAGGTTGATCCCTCTCTTGTGAATGATCTGACTTTCAGTGACGGCACTCCGGTAAAGGCGATGCCCTCCAATTATTACTCACTGGAGTCAACCACTCTTACCAAGAAGAAAGATTATCTTTTCGGCACGACAGTGACTCTGACCGATGCGTTTTTCGCTGACAAGGACGCTTTGAAGGAGACTTACGTGATACCTTTGCGCATGATTGCCGCACGCGGTGCCGACCGCATCCTTGCCGGCACTCCTGCCGAAGGAGTCGCTAATCCAGTAAGCTGCAACCCGGCTGACTGGGCTGTGGCTCCCAAGGATTATGTGCTCTACGGAGTCAAGTACATCAATCCCTGGCATTCAAGCTATCTGCGTCGCGGTGTCGATGTGGTTACCGATGCAGCGGGCACAAGAACCGAGGTGCGTCATGCCGAGTATGTCGAGAAAGATGAAGTGGTCAAACTCACCACCGAGTCACTTACAGAGTGCATGTTTACCGTTTCGACCGAAATCTCTGACGCAGGAGGTATCACCACTCTCAATTGTGACCTCAAGCTTACTTTCAATGAAGGAAATGTGACCGTGACCACCGATACCCCGGGCATGACCGCTTCCGGATCAGGTAAGTTTGTGAAGCTCGGCGAGAAGAAGAGCTGGGACAATAAGGACCGCGATGCTCTCTACCTGGATTATACTGTAGATTTCGGCGGCGTGAAGTATGCCACTCTCGACACTCTTGTGATGCGTACCCGCGATGTGGCTCCCATATTCGACTTTAATCCATCTTATACCAAATAACAACAGTGATTATTATGAAAGGATATAATAAACTCTGGGCGTTGGCTCTGATTCCTATGCTGGCAAGCTGTGCCGATGATTTCGACACTACTTCCAACTTTCAGGTCGACAAGCCCGAAAGCGTGGCTCAATATGAGTATCTCAACGCTTACGCTCCGCTGAAATCATATGTAGACCGTAACGCTCACCCCGGGTTCCTTCTTGGAACCGGGGTAAGCGCCGACGATTACCTCAAGCGTGGAGGCGTGTATCTGCTTACCAATTCCAACTTTGACCAGGTTACTACCGGCAATGCGATGAAATATGCGTCGATAGTAGGCGACGACGGTACAATGGACTTCTCCAAGGTAGTCGATTTCGTTGACGCTGCTACCGCGGCAGGTCTGCAGGTATATGGTCACACACTTTGCTGGCACGCCCAGCAGAATATAAAGTGGCTGAACTCTCTTATCGCCGACCGTGAAGTTGAAGGCGGTGGCGAACCGTATTATGAGAGTGTCATTACTAATGGTGACGGAGCTACCGATGATGTGTCATGCTTTTTTGTTACAGAAAGCGGTGACGGACCTAAGGCCGGAACGGTAAGTAACGGAGAATTTGTCGTAAACGTGGGCGAGCGTACGACTAATGACTGGGACAGCCAGTTCTTTATACGCGCCAAGTCACCTCTTCAGGCAGGTGACAGCTATCGTTTCTCAATGAAGGTGAAGACTACCGCCCCAAGGTCGGTGGATGTTCAGGCTCATGGCGAGCCCGGTGCATATCATCACTGGACTATGTGTGCCGGCGGTTTTAATGCGACCGAGGAATGGACAGTTTACGAGTGTGAAGGTTCAATCTCAGGTGAACAGGCAGGCAGTGACGGTTGTTCGACAATCGCATTTAACCTTTCCAAGGAAGCTTCTGAAGGAGCAGGCGCTCCGGCATGTGTATTCACTTTCAAGGATATACAATGGGACGTGTTGAAGACTCCGGCAGCAAAAATCCCCGTTTCTCTTATTACTAACGGAGATGTCTCTTCCGACGATGTGTCATGCTTCTTTGGCAAGGAAAATCAGGGTTCTCCCGCTCCCGCCACTATTGATAAGGCAGAGGGTGCGTTTGTTGTCCACGTAGGTCCTAAGGTGGCTGAAAATTACGATAACCAATTCTTCATAAAGGCAAAGCGTAAACTCGCTCAGGGTGAGGAATACACTTTCCGCATGAAAGTTAAGTGTACTGACCCGCGTTCTGTCCCGATGCAGGCTCACAGGGATAATCCCGGCAGCTATGTCCATTGGACTTTTGCAGGAGGAAGCTTCAATGCTACTTCGGAGTGGACTGAATATGAGTACACCGGCGTTGTTGATGCGTCTGCTGCCGATTGTGATATAATTGCAATGAGCTTGTCAGATAATAGCGCTCCATGTGACATCTGGTTTAAAGATATTGAGTGGACCACTATGGAGTCAGCCAATTCGTTGCCTCTTACTCCTGAAGAAAAGACTGAAATCCTTACCAATGAAATGGAACGTTGGGTCAAGGGTATGATGGAGGCTACAGAAGGAAAGGTTAAGGCATGGGATGTCGTTAACGAACCTCTTGCCGACGGTGGCAGCGATGCTTCGGGCAAGCGTGGTCTGAAGACTGACGAGAATGTAGATGAAAATGCATTCCTATGGCAGAAATATCTTGGTGAAAACTACGTAAGGGTTCCCATCAAGTTTGCACGCAAATATTTCGTTGAAAATGGCGGCAATGCCGATGACCTCAAGCTCTTTATCAATGACTATAACCTTGAGGCAGGCTATGACAACAACTTCAAGGCTGAGAGTCTTGTCAAGTGGGTTGAGCAGTGGGAGTCTGACGGCGTTACCAAGATTGACGGTATCGGTACTCAGATGCACGTGTCTTGTTCGGTTGATCCTGAAAAGCAGGCAAAGAATGAAGCCCACGTTGTAAGGATGTATGAGATTCTTGCCCGCTCCGGTAAGCTTATCCGTATCACCGAGCTTGACATGGGTATCACCGATGAAAATGACAAGGCTATAAAGACTCCTGACCTTACTCTGGAGCAGAAGATGCTTATGAGCGACTACTACAAGTTTATCGTAAAGAAATATTTCGAGATAATACCTGTAGAGCAGCAGTATGGTATCTGTGCATGGGCACAGACCGACAGCCCCGAAGGTTCCGGATGGCGTCCGGGTGAGCCTATCGGTCTCTGGGATGAGAATCTCAGCCGCAAGCCCGCTTACGGAGGCTTTGCCGACGGTCTTGCAGGCAAGGAATAATATCGTATAATCTATTTACTCACAGGGGCGGTGTCAGTCGTCCGCCCCTGTGTATTTTTTGACTGACCAATCATAATTTTATTAACCAGCAAATTTTTTTTACTATGAACAAAAAATTACTCACATTCGCAGCTGCGGCTGCAGTGGCTGTCTCGGCAAGTGCCGCTACAAAAGTCCTCGTGGAGACTGATTTCTCTACAATGAGCGCTTATTCGATGTGGAAGTCTGATGCCACAGATGCAAAGATTGAAAATGGCGCGCTCGTGATTACCAACACAGAGGTTACTAATTTTTGGGAAATACAATATATGGTTGCCGACGGGTTTACTGTCACCGGCGGTACTGAATATACGATTACCGCTAAGATAAAAGGATTCAAGGGCAATCTTCATTTTGGCATAGGCACATGGAGTAGTACCGAGGATGGCGGTGTCGAGGTCGAGGAGTCAGCCGGCTGGCAGACTGTCACGACTAAAGTGACCGGCAAGGCTGATACCGACGCTACCGCTCACCTGCTTTTCCAAAGCGGTGATTTCGTAGGTGTATATCAGATTGAGTCGGTAAAAGTTACTTATGAGGAAGAGGGCGGTGACACTCCCGAGGAGCCCGGACAGCCCGCTGATGACGCAGTGGCTTCCTGGTATACCGGCAATGGTGCTACATTTGGAGGATGGGGTGGCTCTGCTACATTTGAGCAGACTACCGAAGACGACAAGCCGTGTCTTGCTGTTACAAATCCTGCAGAATCAACCAATTCATGGGATGTTCAGATAGGTATAGATGTAAAGCTGGAAAACGCTAAGACCTATTATCTTGCATTTGATGTGAAAGGTACTGCCGCAGAGGGTATTACTGCCGGAATCCAGAACTCTAAGGACTACAGCGGCAAGGGAAATTTCACTACGTTTAATATTACCGAAAATTGGAATCGCGTTGTAATCAGTGCTACAGTCAACGGTGAGGATGCCGACCGCATTACGATCAATCTTGGTAAATATGTAGGTTCATTCTATATGACAAATGTTGTATTGACCACAACTAATCCTGCCGGACTTGATGCTGTAGAGGTTGCACCTGCGGTTGACCGCTGGATTGTTTACAACCTTATGGGTGTGAAGGTGCTCGACACTGACAATGAAGCTGCACTCGGCGAGCTCGCCAACGGCATCTATGTTATCAACGGCAAGAAAGTTGCCATCCGCCGATAACTCAACTGAAAAGTAGAATAGTTCGATAGCTCACAACCGGGACCGGGTGACGCAAGGAGCCCTCCCGGTTGTGAATAGTTTAATCCCAATCCATTTTTTGACCATGAGACATACATTTCTTGCTCTGCTATTATTATCTTGTTGCTCTGTTTTTGCTCAGAACGAGCCTTATCGCGACCGGTCGCTGTCAGCCGCCGAGCGTGCCGCCGATCTTCTGCCGCGTCTTACTCTTGAAGAAAAAGTTACGCTTATGATGGATTATTCGGCAGCAATCGACCGCCTCGGTATTCCTGAATACAACTGGTGGAACGAGGCCCTCCACGGAGTAGGGCGTGCAGGCGTGGCTACAGTGCTTCCGCAGTCGATTGCGATGGCCGCCACATTTGATGACGATGCCGTGAACCGTGCATTTGACATGGTGAGCGATGAAGCGAGAGCAAAGTATAATGAATTCAGAAGCCGTGGCTCTCATGGACGTTATCAGGGTCTTACATTCTGGACTCCTAATGTTAATATATTCCGTGACCCGCGCTGGGGACGTGGTCAGGAGACTTATGGCGAGGATCCTTACCTTGCCGCGCGTATGGGCGTTGCAGTTGTCAATGGATTGCAGGGTCCCGCCGATTCAAAATATATTAAGACCATAGCGGGTGCAAAGCACTTTGCGGTACACAGCGGTCCGGAATGGAACCGCCACTCCTACGATGCGCGTGACATTGACCCACGTGACCTCAGGGAGACTTATCTGCCGGCTTTCCGCGCGCTTGTCGATGCCGGAGTAGGTCAGGTCATGTGTGCCTACAATCGCTATGAGGGTGAGCCATGTTGCGGAAGCAACCGTCTTTTGACTCAGATTCTGCGCAATGAGTGGGGCTATGACAAGATTATTGTCACTGACTGCTGGGCGATATATGATTTCTTTAATCCGCAGGCTCATGCGACTCATGCCTCAGGCACTGACGCGAGTGCGGCGGCTGTGGTGTCGGGCACCGACCTTGAGTGTGGCCCCGAGTTCCGTAATCTGAAAGAGGCGTGTGAGAAAGGGCTTGTCACCGAGTCGGCGATAGATGCCTCGGTCATGAGGCTGCTTACGGCGCGATTCTCGCTTGGAGAGATGGATGATGATCCCGACTCTCCCTGGGCTTCACTGTCGCCTGATGTGGTTGACTGCCATGCCCACCGCGAAATAGCGCTTGACATGGCGCGCAGGTCAATGACACTTCTTAAAAATAACGGCATTCTGCCTCTGCCGAAATCGGGGCATGACATAATCGTGATGGGTCCCAACGCACAGGATTCAGTGATGCAATGGGGTAATTACAACGGCACTCCGTCACGGACAGTCACTATCCTTGACGGCATACGCTCGAAGGTGGGTGACGTGGCATATCTTAAAGCTTGTGACCATGTGGTCAATCAGAATATAGTGTCACATTTCGACAATATCTCAGCCGATGGTAAAAAGGGGCTGAAAGCTGTCTACCGGAATGACTACGACATGAAGGGTGACGTGGTTGCGACTCAGCAACTTACCACACCTCTTAATTTTACCACGGCAGGAGCCACAGTTTTTGCTCCCGGGGTAAATCTTGAAAATTTTTCAGCGCTTTATACGGGCTCGTTCACTCCCTCGGAGTCAGGCACATATCTTATAAACATGGAGGCCGATGACGGTCGCCAGTCAGTGACTCTCGACGGAAAGACTGTCATAGCCTGTCATACAGAGGGCTCGATTCACTCCTATTCCCATAGTTTCGATGCCGAAAAGGGAAAATCTTATGAGATAGCCGTGGCTTACAGTCACGGTCACGGAACAGGCAAACTGCGTTTTGACATAGGCAAGGTATGTGATTATGACACTGACCCCGGTGATGCTGAGGTCGTGATTTTTGTAGGAGGCATATCTCCCGGTCTTGAAGGGGAGGAGATGCCGGTGACTGTACCCGGATTCCGTGGCGGCGACCGCGAGACGATAGAGCTTCCGGCTATTCAGCGAGAGCTGATGAAGAGCCTTAAAGCCCGCGGCAAGAAGATTGTATTTGTCAACTGTTCCGGTTCAGCCGTCGCGCTTGCGCCCGAGGATTCAATATGTGATGCCATCCTTCAGGCGTGGTATCCCGGTCAGGCCGGAGGAACAGCTGTCGCCGATGTCCTGTTTGGTGATTATAATCCGGCAGGCCGACTGCCTGTCACTTTCTATACCGGCGACTCTCAGTTGCCCGATTTTGAGAATTACGACATGATTGGGCGCACTTACCGGTACATGACTGAAAAGCCGCTATATCCGTTTGGTCACGGACTCAGCTATTCGACGTTTGCCTATTCCGACCCGGTGGTCGCTGATAGTCATGAGACAGGAGCTACGGTGCCTTTCAGCGTGACTGTGACAAATGAAAGTGACCGCGACGGCGAAGAGGTGGTGCAGCTTTATATGCGCCGTGAGGGAGACACAGCCGGACCTGTGAAGTCATTGTGTGCTTTCCGCCGCGTGTCAGTCGGTGCCGGCAACTCCGTGACTGTTGATTTTGAGCTTGAGCCGGAGCGGTTTGCTACATTTGACAATGAGTCGGGACTCATGAAAGTAGTCCCCGGCAAATACGAAATATTTTACGGCGGCTCATCGGATTGCAAGTCTTCTGTAACGCTGTCGTTGAGATAAATTGAATCACATTAAAGAATTAAGGATATATTATGAAAAGATTTATTGTTTCTTCGGCTATTGTCATCGCGGTGATGGCAGGAGCCTGTGCGGCAACGCTGCCTGAAGGCGTTACCGCTTCCACCAACATTCCGGAAGCCGTCTATCCATGTGTCGACGGGTCATCGCGTGCTACTTTCCGCGTCCATGCTCCCGAGGCTAATGACGTGAAGGTCGACATATGCGGAAAAAAATATGACATGACCCGTGATGCCGATGGCTACTGGATGGTGACGACCGACCCTCTTGTAGTAGGTTTCCATTATTATTTTATCGTGGTCGACGGAGTGTCGGTGATCGATCCCTCGTCGGAGGCGTTTTTCGGATGCGGCAGAATGGCAGGCGGAATCGAGATTCCTGAGAGTGCCGAGGCTGCGGCTTATTATACCTTCAACAAGGATATTCCTCACGGTCAGGTGCGCGAGTGCAAGTATTACTCCGACATAGAGAAGGCTGAGCGCCGATGCTTTGTGTATACTCCGGCTGAATATGAAACTTCGGCCGACAAGCGCTTCCCGGTCCTTTATCTGCAACATGGCATGGGCGAGGATGAGCGCGGTTGGCATCAGCAGGGAATGATGGCTAACATTCTTGACAATCAGATAGCCGGCGGTAAATGTCGTCCCATGATAGTGGTGATGGACTACGGCAACTGCGGATATATATTCGGCAGTCGTCAAGGAGAGACGCGTGACATGTTTGGAGCTTCTTTCACGCCGATTCTGTTGAATGAGATAATCCCGTTTATAGACAAGAATTTCCGTACACTCTCCGATCGCGAAAACCGTGCTATGGCAGGATTGTCGTGGGGAGGTCATGAGACATTCCAGACTACTTTGCATAATCTTGACAGGTTTGCCTATATAGGGGCGTTCAGCGGTGCTATATTCCTTAGTGACGCGATTGATAAAGTGTATGGTGGCGTTTTTGCCGATGCTGATGCCTTTAACTCAAAGGTCCATACACTCTTCCTCGGCATGGGCTCGGAGGAGGGTTTCGGCAGTGACCGTCTCAGCAAGTCACTCTCCGACATCGGCATCAACAATATCTACTATGAGTCGCCGGGCACTCATCATGAGTGGCTTACATGGCGCCGTTGCCTTAATGAGTTTCTTCCGTTGATATTTAAAAAGTGATATTATGAAGAAATTTTTTGTAGCGGCACTTTCTGTGATGGCGTTGCTGCCGGTGACGGCTGATGCCCAGAATCCCGTCATACGTGACCAGTTTACCGCCGACCCTACGGCGAGAGTGTTTAATGACAGGGTGTATATTTATCCTTCCCATGACATACCCTCGCCTGTAGAGAAACTTAAAGAGTGGTTCTGCATGGCTGACTACCATGTGTTTTCTTCCGAAAATCTCACTGACTGGACCGATCATGGCGTGATTGTCAGCCAGGACAGGGTTCCCTGGGTTGATTCGGGTTCCTACACGATGTGGGCTCCGGATTGTGTGGAAAAGGATGGCAGGTATTATTTCTATTTTCCTGCCGCCGCCAATGACGGTTCGCCTGGCTTTCATGTCGGAGTGGCTGTCGCTGACTCTCCGGAAGGTCCTTTTCGCCCTATGTTCCGCCCGATAGAGGGAATAGGCGGCATAGACCCTTGTGTGCTCGTGGATGACGACGGAAAGTCTTATATCTACTGGGCGGGCCGCGGCATGCAAGGCGCGCGTCTTAAAGACAATATGATGGAACTCGATTCAGAACCGGTCGAGATCGAAGGTTTGCCCGACGGGTTTAAAGAAGGTCCCTTTGTGTTCAAGCATGACGGAAGGTATTATTATACCTTTCCTTGGGTGCGCAAGAATACAGAGACTCTTGCCTATGCGGTCGGTGACAGTCCGCTCGGCCCGTTTGAGTTCAAGGGGGTGATAATGGATGAGTCACCTGTAGGATGCTGGACCAATCATCATTCGATTGTCAACTATCGCGGTCAATGGTATCTTTTCTATCATCATAACGACATGTCGCCCGATTTTGATAAAAACCGCTCGGTGCGTATTGATTCTCTCGAATTTACGACCGACGGTCTTATACGTAAGGTCGTGCCTACGCTTCGCGGAGTCGGTATTTCCGATGCAAGGGAGCGTATACAGCTTGACCGTTACAGCGCGTCGTCAGGAAAGTCGCTGAAAGTGGATTTTCTCGACCGTAAGTCGCCATTTGACGGGTGGAAGTGCGTGTTTTCCGGAAAGGGTGCATGGGTGCGTTACAATAATGTGGACTTCGGCACTAAACCGGTGGCTTCAGTCACTATGCGCGTCAAGGCTCCCACTGGCGGGAAAATGCTTGTCGCTACTGCCGATGGCAAAGAGATAGCTCTTGTAGGGTTGCCTTCGACAAAGGAATGGATTGATGTCACTCACCCGGTTGCCGCGTCGACGGTCGAGGGTGTGGCTGACCTTGTCGTGACCCTGAAGTCGGGGCGTAATGTAGAGGTTGACTGGATAGGGTTTGATGCCCTCCCGTGGAAAGACGGGGCTTTTGCCTCCCGCCGTTACCGTAATCTTTTTGTCGAGATGGGCTATGAGCCGGAGGCGGTGAAGACAAAACTTGATTCAGTCTATAGGTCTATTTTCAGCGGTCCCGGCAAGATATATTTTGAGGTAGGTGACTCAATGGCTTATATCAGTGATATAAAGAATCATGATGTGCGCACAGAGGGCATGTCTTACGGATTGATGGTTGCAGTTCAATTTGACAATAAGGACATGTTTGACCGTCTGTGGAGATGGGGAAGGCGTTACATGCAGCATCATGACGGAGAACTTGAAGGATATTTTGCCTGGAGCTGCAAGACCGACGGTTCGCGCAATGCCGCAGGTCCGGCGTCGGATGGCGAGCTGTATTATGTCACGTCGCTGATATTTGCCGCTAATCGCTGGGGTAATGACGGAGAGATACGCTATCTTGACGAAGCGCGCAATATAGTTGACTGCGCCATGAAGAAGGCGGGACATGACAGGGTGGCTCCGCTCATCAGTCTTGAGCATAAGCTGATTACGTTTACGCCCGACCGGTTTGGAGGAAGTTTCACCGATCCTTCCTATCATGTCCCTGCATTTTATGAAGTGTGGGCGGAGTGGCTTGGCGACGGCAGAAGCCTGTTTTGGCGAGAGTGTGCTGAAAGAAGCCGTGAATATCTTCGCTCGTGCATTCATCCGGTCACCGGTCTTAATCCCGATTATAGCGCTTATGACGGGTCGTTGCTAAATCGAGGCGGTATCATCGGCGATGCTTTCCGTTTTGATTCATGGCGTGTGCCTATGAATATCGCGCTTGATTATTCATGGTCGTGTGCCGACCGTAAGTGGCAGCAGCATTATGCCGGCTTGATTCAGGATTTCCTGTATTCGCAGGGCATTGATGACTTTGTCGACCAGTATAATGTCGACGGCACTCCGGTCGAGCGCATTCTCGGTGCGGGAGAGCATAAGGCGTTGCGCCATTCCGTAGGGCTTGTGGCTACATCAGCCGCTGTGTCGCTTGCTGCTACCGACATGAAGAGCCGTGAGTTTGTAAAGCGGTTGTGGGATTCCCGTCACGAGCCTTATGACGACGGATATTTTGACGCCTATTATGACGGGCTGCTACGCCTTTTCGCTTTCATGCATCTTAGTGGAAATTATCGTATTATCTTACCTGAAAATTCTTGATTATGACTTTTGTAAAATATGTTGCGGTTGCTGCCGCATTTGGTTGTGCCGCCCTTGCACATGCTCAGCGTCCTATCATACAGACCAAGTATACAGCCGACCCGGCTCCGATGGTGTATAATGACACTATTTTCCTTTACACGACCCATGACGAGGATGATGCCGACGGCTTTAAAATGCTTGACTGGCTGCTCTATACTTCGACCGACATGGTTAACTGGACCGACCACGGTGCTGTGGCATCGCTTAAAGACTTCAAGTGGCATTCCCGCGACAATGGTGCGTGGGCAGAGCAGGTTGTCGAGCGCGACGGAAAGTTTTACATGTACTGTCCCATTCATGGAAACGGCATAGGTGTACTGGTGGCTGATTCGCCCTATGGACCTTTTACCGATCCAATAGGGAAGCCGCTTGTGTGGCAGAAAGAGCATTGGGATGACATAGACCCCACGGTCTTTGTCGATGATGACGGACAGGCTTATATGTATTGGGGCAATCCTGACCTTTATGGAGTGAAGCTCAACAAAGACATGGTGTCTTATTCCGGCGATATTATCAAATTTCCGCGCATAACCGACTATCAGGAAGGCCCCTGGTTTTATAAGCGCGACGGAAAGTATTATCTTGCATTTGCATCAACATGTTGTCCCGAGGGCATAGGCTATGCCATGAGCGACAGCCCGCTCGGTCCCTGGGAATACAAGGGACACATCATGGACCATACTCCAAAGACACGTGGCAATCATCCCGGTATCATAGACTATAAAGGGAAGTCTTATGTGTTTGGTCTGAACTATGATATTCTCCGTCTGTCGACCCCCGAGCATCATGAACGCAGGTCGGTATCGGCTGCCGAGATGACTTATGCCCCCGACGGGACCATAATGGAATTGCCTTACTTCAGCGAGAATGTGGTGAAGCAGATAGAACCGTTTAATCCATTCCGGCGCGTTGAGGCAGAGACAATGGCATGGGGCTATGGATTGAAGACGGCGCCTCTTGGAAACCGTAACATGTATGTCCATGATATTGACAATGGCGAGCATATAATGATAAAGGGTGTGGATTTCGGCAAGAAAGGTGCGAAATCTATCGAAATCTCGGCATCGTCGGTAAAGCCGGGTGCGGAGGTCGAGCTTCGTGCCGGTGACAAAGTAATCGGCACAGTCAAGATCGAGCCTACAGGAAATCTTGACACATATCGGTTACATACTGCCAAATTATTGCCCGTGTCAGGAACTCATGACTTATATTTGTATTTCAAGGGAGAAGGCAACGACCTTTTCCGTATGGATTACTGGAAAATGAAATGATAAATTTTGACAATACCGATGAAAGCACTTTGTAGCACGATTATAGCTTGTGGTATAGCGGGTCTCGCATATTCACAGCAGTCACTTTATCCGTCCACGTTTCCGCTTGGCGACGTGCAATTGCTTGACAGCCGTTTCAGCCATGCCTGCCAGCTTAATGTTGACGTGTTGCTGAAATATGATGTGGATCGTCTTCTTGCTCCTTATCTGAAAGAGGCGGGGCTGCAGCCAAAGGGGGAAAGTTTTCCTTGCTGGGATGGTCTTGACGGACATGTCGGCGGACACTATCTGTCGGCTCTTGCAATCCATTATGCCTCGACCGGCGATTTAAGGCTGAAGGAGCGTATGGAATACATGCTGTCGGAGCTGAAGCGATGTCAGGATGCTTCGGGCGACGGATATGTCGGCGGAGTGCCCGGCGGCGCGCCTCTTTGGGACGGATTGAAAAACGGCGACGTGCAGATGGTCTGGAAATATTGGGTACCCTGGTATAATGTCCATAAGATTTATGCCGGACTGCGTGATGCATGGCTCTATGCAGGAAGCACGCAGGCAAAGGATATGTTTCTGAGACTGTGTGACTGGGGGATAGGGATTATCGAGCCGCTTTCCGACGCGCAGATGGAGGCGATGCTTGACCAGGAGTTTGGCGGTATGCCTGAGGTGTATGCCGATGCTTACGCTATTACCGGCGACACCCGCTATCTTGATGCCGCGCGTCGGTTTTCTCATCACCGGCTTCTTGACAGCATGGTTGCCCATGTCGACAATCTTGATAACATGCATGCCAATACCCAGGTGCCTAAAGTGGTGGGCTACGAGCGTATCGCCGAAGTATCGGGGGATTCTCTTTATCTTGATGCCTCCGGCTTTTTCTGGGAGACAGTGACCGGAACACGCTCTTTGTCTTTTGGAGGAAACAGCCGTCGAGAGCATTTTGCCCCAAAGGATGACTGCAAGAGCTACGTTACCGACAGGGAGGGACCTGAGTCATGCAACACCAATAATATGCTGAAGCTTACGGAAGGTCTTTTCAGGATGTCGCAGGAGGCACGGTATGCCGATTTCTACGAGCGTGCGTTGTACAACCACATCCTGTCGACGCAGCATCCCGGACATGGGGGATATGTCTACTTTACTCCGGCGCGCCCGGGGCATTACCGCGTGTATTCAAGCCCTAATTCAGGCATGTGGTGCTGTGTCGGGACAGGTATGGAGAACCACGGCAAATATGGTGAGTTTATCTACAGTCATTTCGGTGATTCGCTCTATGTCAATCTTTTTATGCCGTCGCGTCTTGACTGGAAAGAGAAAGGCGTGAGACTTACCCAGATTACCGGTTTCCCCTATGAAGACTCTACGGAAATAGCTGTTGAGGTTGACAAGCCGTCGCGATTCACCATGTTGCTGCGTCATCCCGGATGGTGTGATGGAATGGAGGTGACGGTCAATGGCAAGCCGGTAAAGGTCACTTCTTTGCCTCAGTCTTACATGGCGCTCGACCGCAAGTGGAAAAACGGCGACCGGATAGGCATAAAATTGCCGATGAAAGTGTCAGTGGAGGAAGTGCCCAATGTGCCTGACTATATATCGGTGCTTTACGGGCCGGTCACTCTTGCTGCACGCTTTGGCAATGAGCGGCTCGACGGTCTTGTCGCCGATGACAGTCGTTGGGCTCATATAGCTCATGGACCTCTGGTGTCGGTTTTTGACACTCCGGTCATTATCGGCTCGCGCGATGAGATTGTCAACAAATTGGATGCTATGGTTCCGGTTGACGGCAAGCCGCTGCATTTCACTGTTCCCGGGCTCTTCGGCGATAAGTTTGAGACGCTTGAGCTTGAGCCTTTTGCCGACATCCATGATGCACGTTACATCATTTATTGGCTCTCGATGACTCCGGAGCAATATGACAACTATCTAAAAGTGGAGAAGGCGGCTGAGGCTATGAGGCTTGACCTTGACAGGCGCACTGTCGATGTCGTGAAGCCGGGTGAGCAGCAGCCTGAAGCTGACCATTACATGGCGAGTGAAGGCTCAAAGACAGGCTATTTCAATGACGTTGCCTGGCGAGACGCGTCAAATGGAGGATTCTTCTCTTACCGCATGAATCCCGGAGGGGTGGAAGACGCGCGCTTGCTTGTGAAGTATTGGGGTAATGAGCCTGCGTCAAGGATTGTCGACATTTATGTTGACGGTGAATTGATAGCGTCGGAATCGCTTTCGGGAAAGTGGAATGTAGATGAGTTTGTTACGGAGTCTTATAAGATTCCGGCCTCGCTTTCTTCGGCTGATGCTGTCACGGTTACATTCCAGAGCAGCGAAAATACAAGCACGGGAGGCATCTACGATGTGCGCATCGTGAAGCCTTGATTTATCGAATTGGTATTATTAAAAGAATTAAAATCGATTATGTACAGGATATTATTATTTGGTTTATCGATGTTTGCAGTGTCGGCGGTCAGTGCCGATACTGTCACAAGCCCCGACGGACGACTTGTCGTTGAGGTATCGGTCAATGGGGACGGCGCTCCTTTATACAGTGTGATGTATGATGGTAAGACTTTCCTTCAGCCCTCGTCACTCGGCATGGTTGCCAATACGGGCGATTTCTCTCGCGGATTGTCCATGTCGGCGAAGTCAGGTATAAAGAATGTTTCCGACAGCTATTCTCTCCCTGGAATCAAGAAGAGCCACGTCAACTACATGGCTAATGAGCAGTGGTTTACCTTTGCCAAGGACTCGCAGCCGGTGTTTGAACTCCAACTCAGGGTCGCGGACAATGACGTGGCGTTCCGCTACAGGATGCTGCCGGTGCGCGATACACGCAGTGCCGTGATTAGGGATGAGATTACAGGATTTTCCTTGCCGGAGGGGACAGTGACGTTTATGGCTCCGCAGAGCAAGCCGATGGGAGGATTTGCCCGCACCTCTCCGAGCTATGAGACTCCCTATGGAGTTGATGAGCCGATAGGGCGTAACGGTTGGGGTGAGGGCTATACCTTCCCCTGCCTGTTTAAGAATCCGGAAGGAGGATGGACACTGATTTCAGAGACCGGTGTGGACGGTGCTTATTGTGGTTGCCGTCTTCTTTGGGATGACTCCGCGGATTCTTATAAAGTAGGGTTCCCTCAGGAAGGAGAGATGAACGGTCTTCATTCAGTGACTCCCGGCATTCCGTTGCCGGGGTTTACACCGTGGCGCATAATCACAGTCGGCAATTCACTGTCACCGATTGTAGAGACAACCGCGCCGTTTGATGTAGTGGAGCGTAAATATGAGCCGTCGCGTGACTATACCTACGGAAAAGGGACGTGGAGCTGGATTATCGGAATGGATGGTGCCACTAATTTTGACGAGCAGCTTCGGTATATAGATTTTGCCGCTGCAATGGGGTATAATTCTGTGCTCGTGGATGCTCTTTGGGATACACAGATAGGATATGATCGCGTTGAGGAGCTTGCGCGTTACGCCAAGTCTAAAGGAGTGGGGCTGTATCTGTGGTATAACTCCAACGGTTATTGGAATGATGCACCTCAAGGACCGCGCGGCATAATGGACAACGCAATCGCGCGGCGCCGCGAGATGAAGTGGATGCATGACAACGGCATACGCGGAATAAAGGTCGATTTCTTTGGCGGCGACAAGCAGCCTATGATGCAGCTTTATGAAGATATTCTTGCTGATGCCAATGACTATGGTCTTCTGGTGATATTCCACGGCTGTACTTTGCCAAGAGGATGGGAGCGCATGTATCCCAATTATGCGGCAAGTGAGGCTGTGCTGGCAAGTGAAAATCTGCATTTTTCTCAGGGTAGCTGTGACGCGGAGGCATTTAACGCCACGATTCATCCCTTTGTCCGTAACACGGTAGGTAGCATGGATTTCGGAGGCAGTGCGCTCAACAAGTATTATAACGCGGCAAACGCCCCGGGTGGAAGCCGGCGTGTGACTTCCGATGTGTTTGCTCTCGCCACCGCAGTGCTGTTTCAGAGTCCCGTACAGCATTTCGCACTTGCTCCGGGCAATATGACCGATGCGCCGTCATGGGCTATTGACTTCATGAAGGAGGTTCCGACCTTATGGGATGAAACTCTTTATGTCGACGGCTACCCCGGCAAGTATGTGATTCTTGCTCGCCGACACGGCGACATGTGGTATATTGCCGGAGTAAATGCGCAGAAAGACCCTGTTACGGTCAATCTCCCATTGTCCATGTTTGCTCCCGGACAGGCTGTTACCGTGTATAGTGATGACAGCTCTCTTAACGGTCAGGTAAAACAACTTAAAATCGATAAAAAACAGAGGTTGAGAATTTCCATGCCATGTAACGGCGGGGTTCTTATTAAAGGTAATAAATTATAAATCATGAAACATTCAGCTTATTTTATGCTTGCTCTCGCGCTTACGGCATGTGGCGGAAACAAGCAGTCTGATTCAACAGAGGAAACAAAGGATTCAGTCAAGACATTTGTATTTGCCGGAAATCCGCTTGTTAGAGACAAGTTTACCGCCGACCCGGCACCGATGGTACACGACGGCAGATTATATCTCTACGTAGGTCACGATGAGTTTTATGAAGGTCAGGACTCGGCTTCGGGAGGTAAGGAATTTAATATCACGGAATGGCTGTGTTATTCTACCGACGACATGAAAAACTGGACTGACCACGGTGCTGTGTTGAGTCCTGCCGATTTCAAGTGGGCGGTAGGAGAAGCGTGGGCGTCGCAGGTAGTGGAGAAAGATGGCAAGTTCTACTATTTTACCACTGTGCAGGGTGGAGAACCCTATGTTGGAAAGGCTGTCGGCGTAGCAGTCGCCGATACTCCTGTCGGTCCGTTTGTCGATGCTATAGGCAAGCCTCTCGTGTCTGACGACATGACTGACAATGGAAAGCGCGGATGGTGGAATGACATCGACCCGACAGTGCTTATCGACGGTGACGACGCGTGGCTGTGCTGGGGCAACGGTACATGTTTCCTTGCAAAGCTAAAGCCAAATATGATTGAACTTGACGGTGAAATTAAGGTTGTTGATGTGCCTAACTATGTCGAGGGACCGTGGCTTCACAAGCGAAATGACATATATTACCTCACTTACGCCTCTTTTGGCAAGGGCAGTGAGACAATATCTTATGCTACAGCTCCGTCAATGGATGGACCCTGGACTCCAAGGGGTGAGCTTACCGGCAGTGCGGAAAACAGTTTTACCATACATCCGGGAATCATCGAGTTCAAGGGACAGCCTTATCTGTTCTATCATAATGCAACGCTTGAGCTTGACGGTCACAAGGGTGCGATAGGACGCCGTTCCGTATGTGTGGATTCTCTGTCATATAATCCCGACGGCACGATGAATTATGTCGTGCAGACTAAATGATTACACTTGCTATGGTTAGACGTTTTCTGATATTTACGGTTGCCGCGATAATTGCTGTCGCGGCAACCGCTCAAGATAAGAATTTTCATATCTATCTTTGCCTCGGGCAGTCAAATATGGAAGGAAATGCCCAGGTGGAGCCGGTCGACCGTGTTGATGTCCCTGAGCGTTTTAAGGTGATGGCAGCAGTGGATTTTCCTCAGTCGGGACGGTCAAAGGGAGAATGGTACACGGCTGAACCGCCATTGGTAAGGCAATATACCGGGCTTACGCCTATGGATTATTTCGGGCGTACGATGATTGCCAATCTGCCCGAAGAGGTGGTTGTCGGTGTCGTGCCCGTGGCTGTCGGCGGCTGTCGTATCGAACAGCTCTCAAAGGATTTTGACCCTGCTTCGCTTGTCAATGAGGCTGACTGGCTCCAAAACATGATGAAGGAATATGGCAATCTGCCTTATGCCCGCTTGATTGAGTGTGCCCGCGAGGCTCAGAAATCAGGAGTAATCAAAGGCATTCTGCTGCATCAGGGAGAGTCCAATGCCGGACAGCAGGACTGGACGCTTAAAGTAAAAAGACTCTATGATGACATAATAGCCGACCTCGGGTTGAACGCAGCCGAGGTGCCGCTCATTGCCGGAGAAGTCGTGACCACGGCACAGGGCGGTGTGTGCGGCGGCCATAATGCTGTCGTTAACATGCTTCCGTCGGTTATCCCTAATGCTCATGTGGTCTCCGCTGCAAATCTGCCGCAGAAAGGCGACGGATTGCATTTCACCGCCCACGGCTATCGTGTGCTCGGATGCCGTTATGCTGTGGCGATGCTTGCTACAATGGGGATTACCGACCCGAAGGTGGAATATTCGGAGGAAATTCCCTTTGTGCCGCAGCCTGAGCCTGCAGAAGGTGACTTTGTGTTTGATTTCAAGTATTTTAATCCTGACATATGGGAAGACGGGTCGTTTGATGCGTCAACCAACACTTTCATTGCGGGACAATATGGTTTCGGTGGATGGGAGTATGACAAGCCGATTGACCTGTCGGGCTACCGCTATATAGTCGCCGAGCTTGAAGAGCCGGAGTCCAATGGCGTGGAATTTCGCGTGTTTGACACGGCAAGTTATTGGGCGACTCCTTATTCGTCAAAATTCAACGGCGGCAAGCTTATAGTTGCCGAGCTTGACGGGATGATGAAAAATACGGAATCGGGCATTGTGCCGCTTAAAACATCAGAGGTCTATCGTGTAGGCTTCTGGGCTTATGGCTTCAAGCCCGTGATTATAAAGCATGTCTATGCCACTAACAATAACCCTTATGCGGGCGTGACTGACTGTGTGTCGGTTGACAATGTGTCGGCGGCTGTTTATGACCTGTCGGGTAGACTGGTCGCGGCTGATGGTGACGCGCTGGCTTCGCTTGCAGGAGGACTGTATATAACACAAGGAAAGATAATCTCAATTAGATAATAATCTTGAATATAATGCCATGAAAACTTTTTCTTTTTTTAATATCATAATGTTGACGGCTCTGCTTGCCGCTTGCTCCGTCAAGGTGCCTGACGAAAATGTGACCGACTCTGACGATGTGCCGGCGCTAACCCCCGACTATACAGGTATCGTGATGCCCCCGAATATCGCACCCATGAATTTTGAAATCGACATGCCCGGAGAACGTTATGTGACTAAGGTGGAGGGCAATGCCGGAACTCCGCTTGTGGTGGAAGGCAAGATGGTGAAATTTGACATGAACGATTGGCACAGGTTGCTCGAGGCAAATAAAGGCGATGACCTGCGATATTCGGTTTACGTAAGTGACGGTGACGGTCGCTGGACCCGATATGGTTTTATCAACCATGTTGCCGATGACTCCATCGACAGGTATTTTTCCTATCGCCTTATCGAGCCGTCATATGTGCAATATGGCGCATTGTCGATAAATCAGCGTGACTTGTCGAGCTTTGACGAGTCGGTGATTTTTAACAATGCCTTTCCCTGCGAGGAGTCAAGAGGGTTCTGTATAAATTGTCATGTCCCGCGTAATCAAAATGCCGACGGGATGTCGCAGTTTCATGTAAGACAGTTCAACGGGGGGACAGTGATTATAAACGGTGACAAGGCGGAAAAAGTGAATCTCAAGACCGACAGTACACTCTCTGCCGGCGTTTATCCTGCATGGCATCCAACGCTGAATCTGATAGCTTATTCCGTCAACGAGACTCATCAGCGCTTTTTTACCGGCGACAATCAGAAGGTTGAGGTCATTGATGGCTCGTCGGGACTGATACTTTATGATGTCGAAAGAGGGACAGTCTCCACGATTGTGGATAGCCCTGATGTCATGGAGACATTTCCTGCATGGTCTTCCGACGGGACGAAGCTATATTATTCGGCGGCGAGGTATCCTGCGGGAGTGACACCTGACAATGTTGATGCGTCTTTTGACAGTCTGCATTACGACATACTTGTCATGGACTTCAATCCTGCCGAGAGAAGCTTCTCGGCGCCCGACACGGTTGTAGCTGCATCGTCAAGAGGGAAGAGCGCCCTGCTCCCGCGCATATCGCCCGATGGCAAGTGGCTCCTTTTCTGTGAGGCTGATTATGGGACCTTTCACATATGGCATAAAGACAGCGATCTCTATGTCGTCAATCTTTCTTCGGGAGAGATTATTCCGCTTTCCGGTGCCAACAGTGATGATACTGACAGCTATCATTCCTGGTCGTCAGGTTCACGGTGGATAATCTTTAGCTCGCGTCGTGACGACGGTTCCTATACGCGCCCTTACATAACATATTTTTCACCGGAGGGAACAGCCTCCAAGGCATTTGTCGTTCCGCAGGAAGACACTTCATATTATAAGAATCTGATGAAGTCTTATAATGTGCCTGAGTTTATGGTGCAGCCAGTAAAAGTGCCGCGGCGTGAGCTTGTCAGGACAGTCGGCGCGGAGGCTGTACGGGCTGTATACGAGTAGGCGGCTGATTATACGAAAAGCGTCTCTGCCGGGTTTTCCGGGATGGAATTGAACTCACGGCTCTCCTTGATTAATTCCGGATTATCAATATAGCGCTGGAAGTGTCTTGCCCAGTCGCGATGGAATATGGTGTTAAGAAGCAGCCGGTTATAGCGTGATGCAAGTTCATATTCACCGTGCATGATTGAGTTTCTTACCATATATTTCAGATAAAACGCCCTTGTCCCGTATTTCACCGTGTGCTCCATTGCCCAGCGGTAGCTGCCATGGGTGTTTCCGAGATGATAATATACAGGCACGTTGACAAATGCCGACATAAGAAACTCTTCCTTGTGTCTTGGTGATGCGTTCCTGTCGGCCGGATTATGACTTACTTTCTCATTTCCGCCGCCAAGCTTTATACGGGCGAGGTTGCCTATTATTTTCATTGTAAAGGTGGGTGGTTCCTTTATGTGGTTCATGATATAGGCTATCTTATCCCATCTCATGGTGTCAATATGCTGCATCATAAGCACGGTGGCTCTGAACTGTTCGCTTTTCTGTCCGGCGACAGCGCCATAGCATCCTGTGGCAAGAATCACACAGCAAGTCATAATTCGGGCCGCCCTTGATGGCTTGGCAGTCATTGTCGCCGCCGGCTGGATTAATGTGGAGAGTATTATGCCGGCAAATGGCAGCCAGAGATAGATGTCGTGCTTTTTCATAAGAAAGTCAGGCAGACCTTCAAGATACAGCAGCCTGCTGTCGCCGGCAAAGCCGTCATATAGATAATAGTAAAGCTGTGGTACAATTATTATGGCGACAAGAGTTACAAGGATGATTGTGCATGCCGACAGCTTGTAGCGCTTGAATTGCGGCATCAACCCAATTATCCCTAAGATTATCCCGAGGATTGCGTAGAATCCAAGAGGCATGAACAATAATGCGCATGCCGTCAGGAATATCCCGCGCCAAAGCACTCCGCTGATGATACATGCCGCACCGGCTATGAGGAGAGAGCTGATGATGCCGAGGGTAGGGGCGAAGAGATAGCCGGGATAGTTGATTGAGACCCATGCCTCGTCAAGAACGAGCACGGATACAAGGAGAAACAGCGACGGAAGCATGGAGAGCCCGCGCATACCTTCCGGTAGCCTCCATATACGGTCGCAGAGCAATCCGGCTATCACCCAGAGTGATATGAGTATCGCGCTTCCGAGCCATGGATAATACATAAACTGGGTAAGCCATGAACCGGCATATTGGAGCATTCCACCGGGATAGTGAAGCATGTGGTGCAGAAACGAGCCGCCTGTCATGAAAAGCGACATTTCGTCATACCACCGGAGGATGTAGCCGTTACGTATCGGCAACATTATGAATGAGAATACTATAAATGCAAATATAATTGCACGGAGACTTGTCAAGTGACGCATCTTGCTGGAAATCATAATGTTTCTCCCCCCCTATCAGCCTTTGAGTTAACATATTCTGTAGGAGTCATGCCAAACAGGGCCTTGAATGATGTGGCAAAGTTATTGGCATTCTTAAAGCCGGTCAGCGCGGCGGCCTCCGATACACTCAGGCGTTTTTCGCTCATCAATTTAGCAGCCTGGCGCAGCCTTGTGTTGCGTATGAAGTCGCGGGGCGACTGATTGGTGAGTTCCTTCAGCCTTCGGTGAAGATGTACACGGCTCATGCCTACTTCCTCCGCGAGCATTTCCACCGTGATGTCGGGGTTGGAAATGTTTTTGTCGAGGACCTTCATAATACGCTCCATAAGCTTTTCATCGGTTGACGACACATTGATGTTAACCTTTGCGTCATGACTCTGGTTGCCGCTGTAAATATTGCGCAGCCTCTTGTGGGATAGAAGAAGATTATTGACGGTAGAGATGAGCACATCTATGTTGAACGGCTTGGTGATGTAAGCGTCGGCCCCCGACTGCAATCCTTCTATGTTGTCCTTGTCCTGCGACTTGGCGGTAAGGAGTATCACGGGAATATGCTGCAGGTTGATATTTTTCTTGATTTTACGGGTAAGCGCGAGACCGTCGATTTCCGGCATCATCACGTCGCTGATAATAAGCGACGGTGATTTCTTGAATATCAGGTCAAGGGCTTCTTTGCCGTTGCTGCACTCTTCCACCTTATAGCGCGATGAAAGTTCCTTTTTGATATAGTGGCGTATCTCCTCGTCATCCTCAACGATAAGTATTCGCTCGTTGGAGACTGATTTTGGATTGTTCTCTTCCGCCGGCTCTTCAGGCAGGTCGGGAGTGACCGCCTCATCTCCCGTCTCGGCAACGACAGGCTCAAGAGCGATGTCGCTTACTTTAAGATGGGAATTGCCCTGAGGGAGGCGGATGACAAAACGGGAGCCTTGACCATCGGGATTATCCGATACTTCTATCGTGCCGTAATGTAGCTGTACGAGAGAATTGACGAGATGAAGTCCTATACCTGTTCCCTTGATGTTGCTGGTGTCGACCTGATAGAAGCGCTCGAAGATGTGAAGTCGGTCTTCTTCCGGTATGCCAATGCCTGTATCAGTTACTGAAATCTCCACATATTCACCGAGCGGAGAATCGTCGTCGGGATTTACTCCGGTCTTGAGGTCGATGTCAATCTTGCCGCCGTCGGGAGTAAATTTTACGGCATTGGACAGCAGGTTCATTATTATCTTGTCAAAATTGGCGGCGTCTACCCAGGCCGAAATTTCATCATTTTCTCCGTGATTGAATGAAAGAGTGATGTTATGGTCGGAAGTGACCTGGGAGAATGTGGCACACAAGTCCTCAATCATCGGGACAAGGTTGGCCTCGGTAAATGTAAGGTGCATCTGACTCTTGTCAATCTTCCTTATGTCCATGATTTCATTAACAAGGCGCAGGATGCGTTTTGCATTGCGGTGGATGAGCCTGTACTCTTTTTGTCGCGACGGGTCGGGGTCGTTGTTAATCAGTTTCTCGATAGGGCTGATCACAAGGGTCATCGGTGTCCTGATCTCATGGGAGATATTGGTGAAAAATTGCAGGCGAGCCTCTTTCATCCGGTCGCTGTTTTCTCTCTCCATGATCTCTTTTCTGTGAAGCTGGCGCTTCTTGTACTGATTGAGAAAGTACCATGCGATAAGAGCGATAAGCAGGATATATACAAGACGCGCAGGCAGTGAGTTGTACCACACCGGTGCAATGTCGATTTTTATTGACAAAACATCTGACTCGACATCGTTGTCGACAGCTTTGACCCTAAGGGTGTGCATGCCCGGGTTTATATTGCTGAAGTTCACTCTATTGACGTTGTAGGGTAGTGTTCCCCAGTCATCGTCGTCAAGTGAATACATGAACACTACCGATTCCGGACGGTTTAGCTCATATGTGCTGAACTCAATTGAAAATGAATTGTCGTAGTGAGACAGGTTGATTCTCTCCGCTTCGTAGATCGGGCGGTCAATAATGTCGCGAAATCCTGACTTGGAGCCTACCTTTACCGGATTGCCGTGAAGATAGAAGTCCACTATTCGTGTCGTGTATTTTATACCGCTGTTTTTTATGTCGTTTGGCGAGAAGAAGGTTATGCCGTTCATGCCGCCGAAATACATTATGCCCCTGTTGTCTTTATACGAAACATTTTTGTAAAATTCATTGCTTTGCAGTCCGTCATCGGCATGATAGTTGGAAAATTTACGTCCTGTTATGTCGAAGCGCGACAGCCCGGAACTGGTACTGAGCCAAAGGGCGTTCATGCTTTCTCTCTGGATTGCATATACTGTGTTTGACGGGAGTCCGTCGGCGGTGGTATAGTTTACGGTCTCTCCGCTTTCCGGGTCGTAGCCGAGCAATCCGGTAGAGGTGCCACACCATATCTTTCCGGTCGGCTCCTCCTGGATGCAGTAAACTATTGTGCCGGGCTTTATCGATGACACCTTTACCGAGTTACTGTCGTTGCAGTTATCGGCAGCAAACAGTCCGTCGTAGGTGCCGAGATATAGACGCCGTTTGTTGGCGGAATATAGAATGCTGCCTACCCATAGATTTATCCGGGAGGAGATAGTCTCGTTTTTTACCGCCTTCTTTTCTTTGGGATTGTAGGTGAACACACCGCTGCCCATTGACGCAATCCATACATTGCCGTCGTCGTCACCGGAAAAACCATATACACTCAGTGATTTGCGAGTGTCGCCGGTCTCGATATACTCTACATTGCCGGTGTTTTTGTCAAGCAGACCCCAGCCTTCGAGATAAGAGCCGATGAGCAGATGGTCTTTGTCGTCCATCATGCCCATTATCACCGTAGGTAACCCTTTTTCATAATGATTTCTCAAGGTAAGGTCAGGGTTAAGGGCGTAGATGCCTCCTTTGTCGGTTCCTACCCACAAAACACCGCGGTCGTCCTTGCAGAGCGCGGTGACACATTTGTCGCCGATTACATTATGTATGGCGGAGCGGTTGCCGATATAGCCGAATGTACTCTGACGTTCAGGAAACATGACAACTCCTTTCTGGAATATCCCAAGCCAGAAATTGTCAAAATTGTCTTTCAGCACGTGATGGACCTTTTCTCCAGGAAGATTGAAATCAAGCTGCCCTCGGAAGAACTCTTTTATCTGCTCGGTGCGTGGATTAAAAGTCTTCAGGCCCTGTCCGTCGGTGGCTATCAGTATGAGTCCGCTCGCCGGGTCGTTGATAAGGTTTTTTATCGACAGGTCGGAGCCGTCGGCTGTGGTGAATCGGGTAAACGTGTCGGTGGCGGGTTCATAGCGGTATAACCCTGTGCGCATGCTTCCGGTATATATTTTACCGTCATTTCCCATTACGATGGTTTCAAGGAAGCGTTTTGCCGGATGATGCTTCATTACGGTCGTGTGACCCTTTGTGTCGATGCGGTAGAGATAGTTGTTTTCTGCATCCCTGCCAAGCACCCAGAGATTGCTGTCGTTATCCTCGATAATTCGGTAAGGAGTGGCTTTTAGCTCATTGTCATACTTTAGCCGGCTGATTATGGCTTTTCCGTCTTTTATCTCTTCAAATTTATAGATGTCATCGTTTAGAAACAACACATCTCCGTTTTTGCGCTCGAGAATACGCGATACGGGCTGAATCTTCTCGACGCCCTCACGTGTAACCACAGGAAGCTTCTTAGAGAAACGGTCGGCTCCACGGTCATAGATCTGAAGTCCGGCATATGTGCTGATAAATAATTCCCGGTTACTATGCTCGAAAATCAGGTTGACAAAGTTATGGTAGAGTGATGTGGAATCACCCGGAATGTTGTGATAGACCGTGAATTTAGAACCGTCGTATCGGTTAAGCCCGTCTTCGGTGGCAATCCATATCATTCCGTAGCTGTCTTGAAACAGTTGATTGATAAGACTGCTTGACAGTTCATGGTCAGAGGAAAAGTACCTGTGAGACTGAGCTTTTGCTGACAATAAGCATATAAAAGTCAGCGACAATAGCAGAATTACTCTTTTGATTGTCATGGATTTTAAGGCGATGTCGTTTTTGGTATTCAAGCTAATTTCTATTACAAAATTAAACAAAATCTTGCATATTGTAAATGGCAAATGCCGGTTTTGACAGTAAAGACGGTGATTATGCTTGCTTTTTGTCGTTTAATTAGGTACAGAGCGGGTAAAAAGTCCGATGTTTTTTACCTGCCCTGTACGTGCTCTGTACAAATATATCATTTTATCTAATCAATATCTTTTTACGGTCGATTATATACAGTCCGGGTTCAAGGCTATTGATCTGTCCGCGTTCAAGCCGGTGCTTTACAAGGCGTCCGGTTATGTCATATACATTGACAAAGGGTGATGTCGCTTGATTTTTGTCGGCTATGGTTTCTTCGATTCCGGCAGCATGCTCGTCGGCCCACGCCTCAAGGGTGTTGCGGAGTGCGAAAAACGCGTATTTGGGTTTATATTCCGAATTGAAGAGCAGAGGGTCGGGACTGCGCCACGACTTGTCGTCGGTCACACCCCATACCACGAAATTGCGTATATGGTCATGCTTCAAAGCTACGTTCATCAGCGCCTTGTAGTCTTCGCCCTGGCGTATGTGTTGCTCGTAGTTGCCTGCTTCCCAAGTGGTGATGTCAAGCTCGGTAAGGCTCACCTCTACCCCGAGGTCGGCGTAGCGCTTCACGTTGTTTTCAAATTTTGTGGCATCAACACCCAGCCCGAGATGGCACTGGAATCCTACGCCGTGAACGGGGATATTGCTTTTAAGAAGACGTTTTACCAGATTATAATATGCCTCTGTCTTTGCGTCGCCCTTGAAGTCGGCACCGTAATCATTGATATAGAGTATCGCCTCAGGGTCGGCGCGATGGGCATATACAAATGCCGAGTCAAGGAAATCTTCGCCGATGACATTGTACCACACTGACTTGCGCATGTTGTATTTGGACGGCTGGCTGTATACGATACTCTGATTGTCGTCAAGACACTCGTTGACTACATCCCACTCCCTGATTTTACCCTTGTAGCGGGTCATGACGGTGGTGATATGGTCCTTCATGATTTTAAGCAGTTCATCGCGGGTATATCCTTTGCCGCCGTTGCCTTTGTCGTTTTTGTAGCCGTCGGAGGTGACCCAGGGAAGTGTCTGGGAATGCCACACCAGTGTGTGACCGCGTATTTCCATGCCATGACGTTCGGCAAGACCGACAAGGCGGTCGGCGTCCCACCACGAGAATTTTCCTTTTTCGGGCTGGAGATAAGCCGGTTTCATCTGGTTTTCTCCAACTACGATATTGAAATTGCTGTAAATGGTCTGTGCTGCGATATTATTGTCGTTGACCACGTCATCGTTCCACGCCGGTACGGCGCATCCGAAACCGATGCCACACTTGTCCGCATGGTGGCGGAGCGTCTCCTCCGGATTTGTCATGTCGTAGTCGCTCTCGGTTGAGATAATCCGGATATTGTCAAGGTAATATTCCATATCGATGCTGTTGAAGCCGATATAGAACTTGTCGCTCGTGGTGTTGACCGGGTTAATGGGGTAGGTGCGCGATACCCATTTGCCGGTTTCTCCCTGAAAGACAAATTCGTTGTCTACATTATGGAGATATTCGTCACCGATGCCGCAGCGGAACTGGCGGTAATGGTCGGTCTCGGTGTTGGGGCGGTAGAGGTCAAATGCAATGAGTCCGTAACCGTCGGCTATATCTTCGGCTGTTACCCCGGTTAAGTTTAGTTCAGCAAGCGTGTTCCAGCTCGCGTTTTTAACATGTAGCACTTTCCCCGGTTTTCCTGTCGGGTCATTTGTTATCTCTGCTTTTGAGGCTGTGCTTCCGTCTTCGCTGTAGTAGTCTCTCATCGCCACTTTGTCTCCGACGCTGTAATCCTCGAAATCAAAGAGTATCTTTTCATCGGCAATCGCTGTAAGCGTTGCTGCCGCGCAGATGATGCTGATAAATTTTCGGGTCATTATTTTAAGGCTGATATTACTCGGTTATTAAGTTGTGAATTTTAATAGATGCAAAAATAAGTGATAGGATTTTCTGTGCCAAAAGTAGATGTTACATATGTCTCTTCCTATGTAACATCATTTATGAGAGGTGTTCAAGCGCTTAATTATTAGAGTGGTATATATGAAGTTTTATCGCTCTAAAATAAAAGTGAGGTGTCTCGCGACGCCTCACTTTATAATCTACAATCTATAAAAACATATATATTTTGAAAAAACGGTCAAAGAAGAATGATTTCCAAATGTAGGTATTCTATTCTTAATCGACAAGCGTTTATGTTGCAAAACATGTTATTTTACCGGCAAACTTGACGGTTGCAGTATCCATGGGAATGGTGACTTTAATACAATTGATTTGTCTTTTTGGATTTTTATGTAGGATTGCCGGGCTTCTTCTCCGTTGTCGGTTGTGGTCGCCACTACATAATAAAGAGGTTCTGCCGTCTCCAGGACAAACGCATCGGGATATCCGTTTTCGCGAAGGCGCGTCATCTGTGACTTTGCGTTGAATATCTGTTTGAACTGGTTTATCACGACTGAATACTTTTTTACTTGTTCGGAAGTGGCTGTTTCTGCCGCGATTTTGACATTTACGGTCATCATCGGTATCGAGTCGCCGTCGACTATAAGCCGCGAGTCGATAGCCTCGTTTCTGATTTTCTCGTAGATGGTGCCTTCAATGCCGCGGCTGTCTTCATTTTTTTGTTTTGCCGCTTCGTAGGCGGCACGGTAGTTTGCTTCATTTGTCTTGCATGAAGTCGAGGAGATGGTAAACGCCGTGAGCGCGACCAATGCTATTTTGCTTGTAAGTCTCATTTCTGTCTTATTTTTTATTTTATCGGTTTATGCAGTTCGATTACTTCAAGGTCTTTGATTGTCCCGTTGTCAATGGAGAGGCGAATCAGGGTGCGCTGTTGTTGCCATCCCTGTACACCTGCCGCCCCGGGGTTGACATGCAGCAGTTTCAGCTCCGGGTCATAGATCACTTTCAGGATGTGGCTGTGACCGGTGACCATAAGCTGAATGTTATTGTCGCGCAATATCTGCTTCACTCCTCGCGCATATTTTCCGGGATATCCGCCAATGTGGGTCATCCACACTTTCACGCCTTCTGCCATAAACATCTCCACTTCCTGACATTCGCGTCTCACATAGCCGTGGTCGATGTTTCCTGCTACAGCGCGCACAATAGGGCAGATGTCGCGCAATCGCTGTAGGATGGATATGTCGCCGATGTCTCCTGCATGCCATATTTCATCGCAACAGGAGAAATATTTTTCGTAACGTTCATCCCAGTAGGAATGGGTGTCGGACAATATGCCTATTCGTCTCATGTCTGCGTCAGGCTATTATTCAAGTATATATAGCGCTCTCGGCGGGAAGGTCATTTCTTCTGTTATGGTTATCTCTTTGCCGGAAAGCATGTCACGGCGTGTGGTCCCGTAAGGAAGAATCTCCAGGGTGCGCTCCATTGTGGTTGTGACCGGAGTGTCATTTCCGTTCATCATTACGATGATGTCATTGTCACCGAGTTTACGCTGATATACATAAATGCCATTCTCAGGCATGAAGTGTTTCAGGCTGCCTTCCGAAATTACTTTATTGCCTTTACGCCAGTTCAGAAGCTTTGCCATGAAGTCATGGGCTTCGTTTTCTTTCGGTGAGCGACCCTGTGGGATGAATTTGTCGTTTTTGTCACCGGGAAATCCGCCGGGGAAATCGCGGCGCACATATCCGTCGCTTTTCTCTTTGCTGCCGTTCATCAGAATTTCTGTACCGTAGTAAATCTGAGGTATGCCTCGCGATGTAAGCAGAAATGCTACCGCTTGTTTCCACCATCCGAGCGAGTCGGGCTCTTCAAGCAGGAAGCGGTCGGTATCGTGGTTGTCAAGAAATGTAAGTATTTTCTGAGGCTCGGGGAAGAGGAAGTCAAGTGAAAGGTGGTCGTAGATGTCATTTAGTCCGGTAAGGCGGTCGGTCTGTCCTGAAAAAGCGTCTCTGGCTTTGATTGACAGCACGAAGTCCATCACTGTCGGCAACTCCGGATTGCGCTGACGGTTTACGTAAGAGTTGCGTTGCCAGAAAGCTTCGCTGCCCTCGTTGTTGTACCAGCACTCGCCGACGATGTTGAAATCAGGATATTCCAGCTCTACCGCTTTAATCCATTCTGCCATCGCGTCCATGTCGGCGTAGGGGTATGTGTCCATTCTTATGCCGTTTATCTTGGAGTCTTCAATCCACCATATTGAATTTTGTACAAGATACTTCATCAGGTGGGGGTTGCGCTGGTTGAGGTCGGGCATGCTTTCTACAAACCATCCGTCAACAGTGCGTTTCTTGTCATAGTCGCTTGCGTAGGGGTCATGGATTGTGGATAGGCGGTAGTTGGTCTGGACAAATTTGTCAGGGAAGTTAAACCAGTCTTTTGACGGACGGTTGGTAAACCAGGGGTGGTTGCTTCCGGAATGGTTGAAAATCATGTCCATGACTACCTTGATGCCACGTTTATGAGCCTCCGCGACAAATTCGCGCCACTCTTTGTTGCTGCCGAATCGCGGGTCGATGTTATAGTAATCGGTTGTCGCGTAGCCGTGGTAGGCACCTCCGGGCATGTCGTTGGTGAGTACGGGGTTAACCCACACGGCTGTGACACCGAGGGAGTCAAGATAACCGAGATGTTGTCTCATGCCGTCGATGTCGCCGCCATGTCGGGCATTTGGATTATCACGGTCATCGACGGTGGGGTATTGGAGTGTATTGCACTTCGTAGCGTCATCGGTCGTGGCACCTTTGGCAAAGCGGTCGGGCATTATCAGATAAAGCACGTCGGAGGCGTCAAAACCGGTATATGCCTCCGGCTTACGGTCGCGTTGTTTAAGCTGATAGCTGACGGTTGTCTTTTTACCTTTTTTCCCGGTAAATGTAAGTTTCATGTCACCGGGCTTTGCCGCGTCGGAGATGTTTAGATACAATATAAGGTAGTCGGGATTGTCAAGGCGCACTGTCTCGGCGATGTTGACTCCGGGATATTTCAATGTAACTTCGCTCTCAGCGATATGTGGGCCATAGACCATCAGTTGCAAGGTGTCCTGCTTCATGCCCGTCCACCAATAGGGCGGTTCTATACGGTCGATTTTGGGCTGTGCTGAAGATGTCATTGCTGCAATCATGACAGTAAGAAATAGAATGATTTTTTTCATGAGGCATTATTGTTTTATGATTCTGACATGTCTTATCAGTGCGGTGTTGACTTCGCCGTTCATGTTGTCGATGTCAAGACGTAGTGAAAGGTGGTTGACTCCCGGGTTGAGCTTCACCGGAAGCATGTTGCTGTAGCCGGTCGACAGCCATTCGTCTGTTCCGCGTTGTGGCATTACAATGGCTCCCGCTTCAGCGCCGTTAATATAGAGCATGCGTATCGCACACTTGTTTTCGGTGTTTATCGGTCCGCTGCCGTTGGCATAACGCAGGTCAATGAAGTAGTCGCCGCCATCCTTTACCGTGACATCGAAGTCGATTTCCCGGTTTTTGTTCTTGCCTGTTTCGATAAATTGTGATGCAAGGTCTTTGTTTTTTATAAATGCGGTGCCGGTTTTACCCATTGCTGCCGCGTCTATGGTAGTGAGTGCGTCGGCGGGGATGTATTCGTAGGGGCGGTTGGTAAATCCGCTATAGGTCTCTTTAAGCACCGGCACTATATCCATCAGGGAGTAGACTCCTTGGGGCACAAAGTTGACTGAAGGCGTTGTGGTCTGGTCAAGGAAGTTGGAATTAACAGTTATATTATAGGATATTCCTTCTTTGAAATTCTCGATTGTGCCTTTTCCGTCGCTGTTCCATGTTATAATCGGTGTCGACGGCATCCACGCCTGCGGCTGGTTGTTGATTTCTGACTTTGGCGCAGGCTTGTTGTCCATCGTCACGACAACTTCCACGTCGCCCTTTATGTCGGCAGGGATGGAGCATGTGCTTTCTTCTTTTCCGTTGACAGTGAATGACTTTACATTCACTCCGGTGCCTATCACCTTGACTGTCAGGTTGGCATCGCGGTAATGGATGTTGCTCAGGGTCTTTTCTCCCGATAGGGCAGGGGGCACGACAGGGGCAAAACTTATGCCGTCGGGCTTGAAATCCATGCCCATTATCACACGGAACACCATTGCCGCCATGCCCGTGCAGCTCCATAGCTGGCTGTCGGAATTGACGGCTGTACCGCGGAAGTCACCGTTATGGGCTACAAACAGTTCCTTGTTTGTGCCAAATAGCGCTGCTGCCCTGAACATCGCGGCAAGACCCTTTTCCACCGCTGAGATGTTGCGCGCTTTAGCCGCGGCAAGGTTCCAGTAAGCCTGTACAAAGGGCCACACAGCGTCATTGTGGTAAGGTTTTGTGTCGGGCTGCTGAGGATATACCGACGATATTCCATAGGGCGTGTAAGGAGTCTTGCTTATGATTGACCGCGCCATCTCGGGATTGGCGACGTTGAATATTATTGCAAGTGCCTGTCCGAGATTGTCGACCGCCTGTGATTGTATGGGATAGACACCACCGTAAAGGTATTCGCTGTAATATCCCATGTTGGGAATCCACAGGTTGTTGTTGATTGAATTGGCAATTTCCTTGTCTATGCCGAGCCACATCGGTATCGTGTTGTTGTCGGGCGACTCGGCTATCATGGCGTCACGAACCTTGAACGCTTCGGCAAACATTACGTTGGTGCCGAGACACATCGACTCATAGATGTCCTTCGGCTGCATCCACTTGGGATAAGTCTGCTCGCGCCAGTCGAGGTAGCTTTGTTCGCCCTGCATGAGCTTGTAGGAGTCATTCCACACGACACGCATGTCGTCGTTAAGCGTATTTTCGATTGCGTGGATGGCTTCGTCAAGCATCGACTTGTCACCGGTCACTTTATATATCTCCCACGCCGCCATCGCCCATACAATGCGGTCGCTCGAAACGGGCCATGAGCCTCCGGTGCCGGTGTCCTGGATTATTATCGTGCCGTTTTTGCCCTCTTTCAGCTTGGCGCGCAGACTCCGTAATGAGTTTTCCGGGTCGAGCATTGCCAATGAGAGATATATCGAGTAGCTGACATCGCGTGTCCACACTCCGTCCCATTCTTTTCCTGCGCGATAGGTTGAATCGGGTCGGAGATTGCTCTTTATTTCCGCTATTGCCATGTTGTAGAGCGCGTCGACAAGCGGCTGGTCTGATTTGTAACGCGGCATGTCAGCGGCAATGGAGTCGATTTTCCATCCATCCTTATTGGGCTGCAACTCCTTGTCGGGATTAAGATTGAGCGTTACCTCGTAGACGCCGTCGCCACGGTCATTGAGTTTTTGGTCATGCTTGCCGTAGAGGTTTTCAAAGTCCCATGTCAGCGGCTCGACGCTACCTGCCACCCACACTCCTTTGAAATCATCTTTGAAAATGGTGTCGTTGGTCGGCGTGACATAATAGCCTCGCTTTTTAAACGAATCAAGCACCGGATTCATGTTTACCTTCAGTGTCCACCGGGTGTTCTTGTCCAGTTTCGCGGGGATGTCGGCTTTTATTGAGTCGGCTATGGAGAGAGCCTCCCCGAATGTAAACACAGTGTCGGCACCGATGATGACATCGTGGGTCTTGCCTTGAGGCAGCTCGTTGTCGCGGCTGTTGAGCGATAGCTTGAAGTGGAGAAGTTGAGATATGCCGCTCTCTTCAGGGCTTTCATAGCTGCTTGTTATCTCCGTGGGACTGACTGCCCTGGCTGTGAATCCGCCTTGTACGACTCGGTCAGTATAGACTGAGAACTCTTCCGACGAGTAAAGTACGTCAGTGGGCTGTGATGTATTGTCGCAACCGGTTGCCGCAATTGAAATCAAGGCAACTCCCGACATGGCGCTAATAAGTTTCATTAATATATATACTATTGTTTATCCGTTCTTTATTTCTGAAACACAGAATATCCGCTAAGATACTAAAAATCGGACAAACAACGCTCTTTTTCTTGTAAAAACATCGTTTATGTCATGGATTGGATTGAAAAACAGTACATTTTTCAATGATTCTCAATTTTGTAGGGTGGATTCAGAAAAAGTACCGTTCTTTTGATATTTGGCTTGAATTTGGCTTGAATAGCTAATTTTCAACGATTTTTCAGATTCAAGCGTTTACATATCTAAGAAATAATCGCTATATTTGCCTATATGAAACTGATTGAACTGAATCTGCAACGTATCATTGACTTGTGCCGTAAGCATAAGGTCAAGACACTTTCTGTTTTTGGTTCTATCTTGACGGATAGATTCAATGACCAAAGCGATGTGGATTTACTTGTGGATTTTGAGCCGATAGACCATGATACGTTCGATTATGTCGGCAATTACTTCGACTTAAAGTATTCATTGGAGCAGTTGCTTAATCGTAAAGTTGACTTGATAGAATATGGAAAAAACCTTAATCCAATTTTCAAGGCATTGGTTGACAAGAAAAAGCAGTTGATATATGGATGATTATATTGCCGTTTATCTCTATGATGTCAAACGCGCCGTTGATGAAGTCGAAAGCTACTTTGTAGACTATCCTATGCGTTACGATGTCTTTGAAAAGGACTTTCTGCGCAGAAGTGCTGTTGAGAGAAAAGCGGAGATAATGGGAGAAGCTATAAACCGTATTTTAAAAATTCAGCATGATTTTCCGTTGCCAAATGCAAAAGCTGTGATTGACACACGCAACCGCATTATACATGGCTACGATTCTGTGAAACCCGAATTTCTGTGGAGTTTGGTTGTACGCCATATTCCCGAACTCAAAAAAGATGTGGAGAAAATCATTGCCGAATATGGAATATCACCTGAAAAGATAGTAGAGTAAACACTTGAAAAAGATATGTCTATCCTCGCTGCTTCGGGGTTGTGTTGTCAGCTCTTCGGGCATGGATTGACAGTTTTTTAAGAAAAAAGTGTTAACTTTGTGAGAGTAAAAGGACTTTGCGCCGCTGAACCCCTCACGGCGCAAAGTGTTTTTCTAATAAATAAGACAAAACAATATGGCAGAATCCAACTTTATTGACTACGTTAAGATTATGTGTCGCTCAGGAAAGGGCGGTGCCGGCTCGCGTCATTTCTATCGTGCAAAATATGTGCCTAAGGGAGGTCCCGACGGTGGTGACGGCGGTCGCGGCGGTCATGTGATATTGCGCGGCAATAAAAATATGTGGACGCTTCTTCCTCTTAAATACCAGCGCCATGTCTTTGCCGGTAACGGTCAGTCGGGATCCGGCGGCAGGAGCTTTGGAAAAGATGGTGAAGACAAGGTAATCGAAGTGCCGTGTGGAACGGTTGTGTTTGATGCGGAGACGGGCGACTTCCTTTGTGAAGTGACTGACCACGGAGAGGAGATAAAGCTGTTGAAAGGCGGGAAAGGCGGTCTTGGCAACTGGCATTTCAAAAGCGCTACCAACCGTACGCCGCGTTATGCCCAGCCCGGAGAGCCGGCTATCGAGAAGACTGTAATCCTTGAGCTGAAGCTGCTTGGCGATGTGGGTCTTGTCGGATTTCCTAATGCCGGAAAGTCAACTCTGCTCTCTTCGATATCGGCGGCGCGCCCAAAGATTGCCGACTATCCGTTTACTACGATGGAGCCGCAGCTCGGCATTGTTAGCTATCGTGACAGCCGTTCATTTGTAATGGCTGACATACCGGGTATTATCGAAGGTGCAAGCGAGGGTAAGGGTCTCGGATTGCGTTTCCTGCGACATATAGAGCGAAATGCCGTATTGTTGTTCATGGTGCCGGCTGATGCCGATGACATAAGCAAGGAATATCAGATATTGCTTAACGAGCTTGAGCGCTTCAATCCCGAGCTTATGAGCAAGCAGAAGGTTTTGGCGATAAGCAAGAGCGACATGCTTGACGAGGAGCTTATGGCGGAGATAGAGAAGGAGCTTCCCGACGATGTGCCCCATGTGTTTATATCTTCTGTGTCAGGATTTGGCATACAGACTCTTAAAGACCTGCTCTGGACTGCGATTACCGATGAGTCAAACCGCATAGAGCCTGTCAAGATAACTCACCGTCGTCTTGACGGACACCATAGGGTAAGGGAGGAGGATGAATTTATCTTTGAGAATCCCGAGGCTCCGGAACCTGATGAAGAACTCTATGAGGATGATGAGTTTGATGGAGACTGGGACGACAGTTGGGAGGATTATGACGGGAGCGGCGATTACGAATGACGGCTGTATCGCGACCGTCAATATCGCCGGTGGAATAAATGCTTACTTCACGTCGCGTGGCGAAGTGACTGATTCGCCATATTCCGGGTTTAACGTTTGTCATTACACCGGCGACGACCCTGCGAAGGTGGAGCGTTGCCGCGTCTATCTTGCCGGTAAAGCAGGTATAGACCCCTGTAAGCTTATCATGCCGCGGCAGACTCATTCAATCAATTGCCGCGTCATTGATTCGCTTCCTGTTGTAGCAGATGACCTTGAAAATGTCGATGCGCTTGTCACTTCGTTACCAGGGGTGGCAATCGGGGTGTCGACGGCTGATTGTGTGCCGGTGCTTCTTGCCGACCCGGTAAACGGGGTTATCGGAGCGGCTCATGCCGGATGGCGCGGAGCTGTAGGCGGAATCGTCAGTGTGACGCTTAACCGCATGGTTGCTCTTGGCGCTGACCCGCACTATATAAAGGCGGTGATGGGGCCATGTATCTGCAAGGATTGCTTTGAGGTGGGCGAGGAGGTTGCCCGACAATTTCCCGACGATTGTGTCGTGGACGAGGAAGGTCGAAAACCTCATGTCGACTTGCCTGCCTATGTAGCGTCAATATTGATTGCCGGCGGTGTCGCGCGGGAGGCGGTCGCGATGCCCTTTGCCTGCACTAAGTGTGACAGCGACCGTTATTTCTCGGCACGTGCGCTTGGCATCAATTCCGGTCGTAATTTTTCAATGATAGTCAAGACCTGACCTGAAGAATTCAATTGAAGAATATGGTTAATATATGTTAATGGGGGGGGTAGAAGTGGGATTTCGTATCTTTGTATGGAAATTTTTATTAATTAAAAACACAGAGCAAATGATGAAATTTAAATTTTTAAGAAAGCTGTTGTTGATTAGTCTTGTTGCGATGACATTTGGCATTGGATTTTCAGCATGCGGAGATGATGATGACAATGACAAGGAAGAGGCTGTTAATTCTACCTTGATTGTGGGTTCCTGGAAGCTTACCGGATATGAAGGCTGGAGCAAGACTAATGGCGAATTGGACTGGGAAAGCAATTCTGTCTCCGATTCAGAAATATTTAGTATGAAATTTAATTCCGACAAATCCGGAGAGATGGAGCTATATCAAGGTCTGATTAAAGATTATGAATATGTATTGAATGGCAGTGAACTGGTGATATATGACAGTTATGATGGACATGATTCATATGACACATATAAGGTGGGTTTATTAACCGAAACTACCTTAGTGCTTGAATATTATTCTGCACCGACAGAGCACAATCCATATGAGGATTATGAAAAAATGACATTTACTCGCAATAACTAATATTCTGGAAATACTTAGATAAAAAGCAATCGGGGGATGTCAAAAAAGGCATCCCCCGGTTGTTTTTGCTGATTCCCAGTGGTTGGGTCAGTTGGCGGGCTCCTGCCAGTCGCCTGATGATTTTATAAGGGCGATAAGGCGAGGTATGGCTTCGCTTTGTGGAATGTTTTTTTCGACACACTCCTTGTTTTTGTAGAGGCTTATATGCCCTGAGGCTGCGCCTACATAACCATAGTCGGCATCCGCCATTTCGCCCGGTCCGTTTACTATACACCCCATAACTCCGATTTTCAGTCCTTTGAGATGGGATGTGGCTTCTTTTACCGCTTTCAGAGTCGATTGCAGGTCAAAGAGGGTTCGTCCGCATCCGGGGCAGGCGATATACTCGGTCTTGCTTATGCGCAGACGCGTCGCCTGAAGTATGCCGAGGGCTATGCGCACGGTCGTGGCATTGTCAAGACGGTCGCCTTTTATCCATATTCCGTCACGGATGCCGTTGAGGAGCATCGCTCCGAAATCGGCTGCTGCCATCAGGGTCACATCCTCTACCGGGGCGTCGCCGTAATCAATCATCGGGATTACAGGATTGTCGATGCCTGCTGTGGTGAGGGTGTGGGCGAGAGCCTGTATCGAGCCGGAGCGGTTTATGTGGGAAGTGGTGACGACAAGTATTTTGTCGGGATTAGCCTTTGCCAGGGCTATGTTGCTTTCAGCCGTGTCGGCAGCGTCGAGTGTCACGTAGCAGTCGAGCGTTGTTTCTCCATCGGCAATGACGGCAGGGATATTGTCACCTCCGATTCCTGCGATTGCTGTTGACTTGCGGCGCTGCGGCATAACAGGATTGTAGCCCGGAGCATATTCCCCTCCGACGGATGAGGAGCCGCTGCGGGCGCATATATAATCCACGAGGGCTTTCGCCACAGGGATTTCGGCTTCAGGGTCCTCGCTAAGTGACACACGGATCGTATCGCCTATGCCTTCCGCGAGCAGAGTGCCTATGCCCACAGCGCTCTTGACTCTTCCGTCTTCTCCGTCACCGGCTTCGGTTACGCCGAGATGAAGCGGAAATGACATGCCTTCGGCTTCCATAGCTTTGACAAGACGGCGCACAGTCTCGACCATCACGACCACATTGCTCGCTTTTATCGAGATTACGATGTCAAAAAACTCATGCTTTACCGCAACGCGCAAAAACTCCATCGCACTCTCTACCATGCCGGCGGGGGTGTCGCCGTAGCGACTCATTATGCGGTCGCTGAGCGAACCGTGGTTCACCCCGATGCGTATTGCCGTGGAATGTTGGCGACACACTTCAATGAACGGGCTAAACGCTTTGTCAATGCGGTCAAGCTCGGCTGAATACTCTGCGTCAGTGTACTCCAGTTTCTTGAACGTGCGTCCCGGGTCAACGAAGTTTCCCGGATTGATGCGCACTTTGTCAGTGACTTCAGCGGCTGCAAAGGCGGCGCGCGGGTTGAAATGGATGTCGGCTACGAGCGGCACGGTATAGCCTTCTTCGCGGAGCCGGTTACGGATGATGCCGATATTTTCAGCCTCCCTCACTCCCTGGGCGGTAAGTCTTACATAATGGGCTCCTGCATCGGCTATGCGCTTGCATTGCGCGACAGAGCCGTCGGTGTCCATCGTCGAGGTATTGGTCATCGATTGTACGCGCACAGGATTGCTGCCTCCGAGCGGCACACCGCCGATGTTTACCTCGCGCGACAGTCTGCGTTGGTAATCAAATACACTCATCGGTCGCTGCGTGATGTCAATTGGTCTTGAACTTGTATTTTACTTCGGCAAGTTCGGCATTGGCTTTTACGATTTTGCCGGCAAGCGATTTTTTAAAGTCGGCAAAGCGGGCTGCAATCTTCTCGTCGCTAATGGCAAGCATCTCTACTGCAAGAAGAGCGGCATTGTAGCCTCCGTTTATGCCTACAGTGGCTACAGGAATGCCCGGGGGCATCTGGACGATGGAGAGCAGGGCGTCTATGCCGTCAAGTGTCGACGCGATAGGCACTCCGATTACCGGAAGTGTGGTGTTTGCGGCTATTACGCCGGGTAGCGCCGCTGCCATTCCTGCTGCGGCGATGATTACCTTCAGTCCACGGTCGGCCGCGCCTGAGGCAAACTCTTCCACCTGTGCAGGAGTGCGGTGGGCCGACAGGGCGTTTATTTCAAACGGGATTTCAAAGTCATCAAGTAGCTGTGCTGCCTTTCCCATTATGGGCAGGTCAGACGTGCTGCCCATGATAATGCTGACGATCGGTTTCATAATATAAGTTTAGTTTTGTTGAAAATTCAAGTTCATGCCCCGCGGGTCATGTAAGCAGATATACCCACAGGAAGCCGTTGGCGGCTCCGGCGATTACCTGCCAGAATGTGTGGCAGTGGAGCTGTATGCGGGCGCTTCCAAGCATTCCGGTAAGCAATACCGCCACAGAAATCGGTATCCATATGTCATATATACAGATACCGTCGGATAATATTCTGAATAACAGAGCGACAAAGCCACCCATTGCAGCAAGGTGAGCGCTGATTTTCCACCATATGTTGACGATACATGACACGACTGCCGCTATCGCTCCAGCAATAAGGAACATGTAGAGCCACGAGGGGGCGTGTATGCGTAACATGTACCATGCCGCGCCGAGATAGCATATGGCTGTGATTACATACGGTATGTATCGCTCTTTTCTGTTGTTAAGTCCGGGGTGGGAAATGAGTTTCATCTTGTAGAGGAGTATTATTGCAAGCATCGGGACTATGCTTGTCAATAAGAATGTCATGAGCACGACATTAATCCGCAAGCCGACGGGAAGCACAGCGAGCGTGGTTATCCATAATGACGTGAATACGGCGTAGGTAGGTATAAGTACCGGACTAAGCACCCAGGAAATAATATGTGATATCTTGTTCATCTATGTCAGTTTCTATTATTAACGGAATGTAAACAATTGTTTATAGCTCTTTTCGCAGCCGTGCTACCGGTATCCCGAGTTTCTCACGGTATTTGGCTACTGTTCGGCGAGCTATGTCATAGCCTTTTGCCGCTATGGCTGAAGTTATTGCCTCATCACTCATCGGCTTGTGCTTGTTTTCATTTGCGATTATCTCTTTTATTGCCGACAGTATCTCATGAGACGATGTGTCATCATTGTCTTTGGGGCGCTCGTTGAAAAACATTTTCAGGGGGTGGACTCCATAAGACGTGGCGACATATTTACCCGATGTGGCGCGAGATATCACCGACAGGTCATAGCCTGTAAGGGAAGAGATGTCTTTGAGTATCATTGGCTTCAGGCGGCTTTCATCATCCCCGCTAAGGAAAAAGTCGCGCTGGATTTTTACAATCGCGCGCATTACGTTGAAGAGTGTTTCTTGGCGCATGCGCAGAAGTTTGATAAACTCTGTGGCTTCATCGCGTTTCTGCCTGACGAATAGTGATGCCTCTCGGTTCCGGCGCGTGTCCTGCTGCAGCCGGTCGGTGTCGTTTTCCCTGAATGTCTCTTCGATGCGCAGCTCCGGGATATTGTTCAGCAGCGCAAGATGGATTTCACCGTCATCAATCTCGACTGAAAAGTCGGGGATGATGTGGCGCGTGCGCTCTTCTGCCGGGTCATCGCCAAGGATTCCGGCAGGCTTGGGGTTGAGGGTGCGGATGAGCGCTATCGCGTCTTTAAGCTCTTCGGGCGTACATCCGGTGGATGACGCCAGCTTGTCGTAGTGCTTGCGCGAAAAAAGGTCAAAATTGTGAGATACAATCTCAATGGCTGTTTTTACCGCCGGTGACGATTTGCGGCGTCGGAGCTGAAGCAGGAGGCAGTCACGGAGATCGACCGCGCCCACTCCTGCCGGTTCAAGTTTCCTTACAAGCTCAAGCATGCGCTTGACGTCGGCAGTCGTGGTCGGGGTGCCTGTCTGTTCTTCGATGTCATAGGCTATTGATGCCGAATCGCGGGTTATGTAACCGTTGTCGTCAAGATTTCCGATTACATATATGGCAATCCTGTGTTCGCGTTCCGACAGGCTGTGCTCGGCGAGTTGGGCGGAGAGGGTGTCAATAAGCGTAGATGAGGAGTCGACCGCCACAGGCTCGTAATAGGGGTCGGAATAACTGTGGTTGCGCGCTTCAAGTCTATAGGACGGGATTTCATCGTCGTTGGCGTAGTCAGCCATGCGCAATTCCTCGGCGCTCTCATTGAATGATTCTTCCGAAGGGGCTGCGTCAGTGAGGTCGGCTGCCTCCAGGGCGGGGTTGTCGTCCAGCGCACGTTGCACCTCATCCTCCACTTCAGGACCGCTCATTTCAAGCATTCTTACAAACTTGACCTGAAGGGGAGAAAGTTTTTGTTGCAGCCGTTGCTGTTGTGACAAACTCAGTGATTCTTCCATACAACTTACCTTTCAATTACAAAAATAACAAATAATCGGCAGATATTGCAGAAAGGAACGGAGGATTTTATTTTAATCCCATTTTTTAAGATAATAGCTGTAGGTTATGCCATCGTCGGCAGTGTGCTGCAGATGTAATTTTGACCGGCTCATTTCCACGATTTTGAGTCGGGTCACGCCGTCGGCTTTTATGTGGGTTTCAGGAAACGGGGTGTAGATTGTGCTGCCTTCGGGGTGGGTATTGTCATGGTGGGTGAAGTCAAGTTGTAATGTCGTGTTGTCGTCAGTCTCCCGCCATGTCCCCCATCGCGGATAGGCGTCATGCATTTCGGTGACCTTGCGCATGCAGAACACAGTGTTCTGGAACTGCCAGAATATGTCGTGATGATAGTTCTCTTCGGGCTTGTCGTCAATCATGACATTTTCAAGCTGCCAGGTGCCAAACCACGGGCCGATGTCCCCGTCATTATGGGTACATCCGGTCATCAGGATGAATACCGACGCCAATAGCAGGGTGTATATACTTTTCATCGTCATTTGAATTTAAATATGCCACGATAGGAGAGCGATAACAATGCTCCGAAATTATCGCCATACATGTTGCCGCGGTCCATGGCTACCTGTCCTTTCAGCGTCATTCCGGGAATGGATGACGGGTGCCATTGAGCCTCGATCATCCATGACATGTCGCGGGCTTTTTTAAGGCGTGGCACATAGCTGTCTCCGTAAGATATGCGGTAAGATGCCATTACCCTGTATTCAAGGCAATCCGTGAGCCGGCCTTCGGCGGCTGCGTGAAATCCGCGCACACGCGTGTCGATATAACGCATGTAACCGTCAAGATTGTAAAGCGGCGACATGAGAAACGGTGTACCCTGCGACATCCCGTAGTAGGCATAGCCGTTATAGAAGTAGTTGTTGTAATAGGAGTCGGCTCCTGTTGCCTGGTTGGCTATAGTTGAGCCGGAATTGTCTACCGGGTCCCAGTGAAGCGGTCCTGACTGATTGGTGAAATCGAGATATTCGATTACCGCGCCGCTTATCAAGCCGTTGCCCGGTTTCCTGTATTCGACGCCCCACAACCCGTCAAATCCGTTCAGCTTGCCTATGCCGGAGCCGTCTTCCCAGGGCGATTGCATATATAGCTTGACCTCATCGTCGTTTTTGAACCGGTAACGAAACACTACGTCCCAGCTGCCGAGATGATTGCCTGACCAGTAGTCGTCATCTTTTCCGGGGATAATCATCTGGAAAAAGTCTTTAATTGACGCCGACGCTTTTTCTGTCTTGTTACATACACCGTCGGAATAGGTCGCCTGCGTGCCGCCAAACTGTGCAGCCGCCTGCATGCCTATGGTGAGTGACAGCGGTTTTGACGGTTTTGTGCGGAAATACACGCGCTTATAGTTAATCCATCGTCCTGTGGTTATAAATGAATTGTAATAGTTATAGCGCTCTTCAAGCCAGTTGTTGTCAGTGGGCTTTCCGAAGAAAAATTCACCGTTGATCTGCACCCATCCGTTGGTGAACGGGATATTTTCAAAACCGTGGAATCCGGCTCTTAGCCCGGGCATGGGACGCGCATTTGCGCTCCATGTGATGTCGCCGCTTGAGAGGCGGTTGTCAAGCAGTGCCGATCCGGTCTCTTTCAGTCCTGCCGATATGAAGAGACACCTGTATTTGACTTCGCCATACAGCTGTTGCAGCCACAGGTAAGCGGGGTGTCGCTTTACGGGGTAAAAAGACCGGGTGGACTCTGAATATCTAAGGTAGGGAGTGGATGAGGCATATCCGCCAACGATGTCGATTCCGAATCCGTAGCTGAAACGCTCGCCTGTCTCCATCTCTTTCCAGGCGGCGGCACGCGCCAGGGTTGACCGGGGCTGGGTGAGTATTCCGTAGTTATTTGATGCAATGTAGTAGGGCGCGAAGTTGCCGCTGCCCGCGTTGGCTATTATCTCGCCTTTATAATTGACGGGACAGGTAGCGACAGCCGAGGCTGCCGCCGATAAAAGGAAAAAGGAGAGCAGTAGACGGATTATCATGACTCCGCAGGATTGTAAGTGCCTATATGCCTGTCTTTTTTCTCTTCAAATATGTCGGATATGGCAAAAAATATACCGGTCTCCTCTACATCGCCAAATTCATCGTTGATTGCGGTGCCAAACATCTTCATCGACGGCGACAGGCTCATGTAGGCGTTTACAAGCGGCGGTATATTGTAACCGTGGTCGCGTATAGCCTTGTTGAGTATCTTATAGTCATCCTTGAAGCATGTGCCTGTGAAGAGCTTGTCCATGTCTTCACGATTCATGTTGGTCTCAAGCTGCCTGAACGGCTTGACCAGACCTTCCGTGTCGGGAAAATGCTTGTTAAGGAAATAAAGTATCATGTTGCGGCACTCCGGGTTGTAGCTTGGATACATGGTCACTTTTCCGAACAGATACTTTATCGAGGGATATATGACCGTCAAGGCTCCGAGACCGTCCCAAAGATTGTCAAGGGCGTAGAGGGCTTTTGAGCCGGCGCGTGTCGACTGATAGTCGAGCGACACAAATGAACGTCCGAGCTCAAGTGTATAGGGTAGGTAATCTTTGATAAACTTTTGAGAGAAGCTAAACATGTGGCCTGTCGCTATGCGCGGGCGTCCCTGCTCGTCGATGTGGATGTCCTCTCCGGTGATAAACCGGTAGCCGCCTATGATTTCGCGTGCTTCGGGATTCCAGACGATGAGTTGCCGGCAAGGGGGCTGCATGGTGTCAAACTCGTCAATGTCACACTCCTTTCCTGTGCCGCCTCCGGCGGTGCGGAATGCGATTTCACGCAGTCGCCCGATCTCTCTCATTACATTAGGAGAGTCGAAGGCGTCTACTATATATATATGGTTGCCGCCTTTGTTGGTGTGACGCAGAAACTTGTCGGCAGTAAGTTCGCTTTCCAGTGTCTCGACAGGTATAGGGTCGATTATTTTCATGTCCATTGTCGCAGTAATATGCTAAAATGCTTATCGTGTTTTTAATCTATATACAATTTCTTTTATGCGGCTTGCCTCGTCGGCAGCGTTTATGCCGCCTTTCAAGGAATGGAAGGAAACGGGTTTCCCGACATTTATTTCAAACCGTGCGCCACGGTTCCGGAATATCTCTCGCGGCAGATAAATCATCTCGATATTGAATTTTATTCCGAGGCGTAAGCGCAGTTTTGCAAAATTATAAAAAAACGATGAATTTTCGCCACCAAAATGTATGGGAATTATGTCGCGTCTTGATTGAATGGCTTTGTTTATAAACATTTTCTGCCATTTTAGATCTTTTATGCCCCCGTTTTGCTTGCGCGATACGAGACCGGCGGGAAAAATTATGACAGGCATGTCGCCTGAAAGACAGGCGTCTATGTCGCTTGACGACCGGCGGCTCTGTTTGCCGTGCTTGTTTACGGGCAGAAACACGTTGTCAAGCGGTTTTACTGCCATAAGTATGTCGTTGACAATGAATTTTACATCACAGTCGTAGTGCTTTGCGATAAAGTCTATCATCACAATCCCGTCAAGGGCGCCAAGCGGATGATTGGATACAAAAATCGCTCTTCCGTCGGCGGGAAGGTTTTCTGTGCCGTTGACAGTGTATGTTATGCCAAGGTCATTGAGCATCGCGCTGCAAAACTCTTTCCCTTTCTTTCCGCGTGTGCGGTCAAGGATGCCGTTGAGGTCATCCTGACATATCGTGCGCTCAAGCCATCTTACCGCAAAGCCCGGTATGAATCTAAGGTATTTTTTCGGAAGCCTGCTGCGCAATGTGGCAGCCACGTCGACATGCAAGCGACTGTCGGCGGGTTCTTTCTGATTGGTATTCATGTCGCAAAATTACGAAATTCCATTGAAATAACTATCGTTTTGCAGCATGGATGCATAGACCGAAAATCTGCTATGGCAACCTGACTCACCGGTTGCCTCACTCTGGCTTCATTGTCGCTCTCCGATTAATCAGGCATGTGCCTTTTCTCATCAGAGGTTTTTACCCCCTGAGGCTTTAACCGCTTCTTGCAATAAGTCTGAATTGAAAATAATTATCTGATATTGGTTAAGATATTCATAGTCTCTTTGGGCTTTTGTGTGATATAAACGCTCGTAGTTAACTAAGCGAGCGATAGTATCTGATTTAGAAAATTAGGAGGCTTGCAGCCAAACTTGTAGGGCTGTACCGAGGCGCCCTTCCCGGCGTCGGCAAACGTGGTGTACCCGGCGGCAACGTAACACAGGTCAATTGCCCCGTTCTCGTAGACCACCGGACCGGATAAGTCGACGCGTGACCGCTTTGTCATAAAAGTTTCCATGGGTCAGATGATGCTCTTATCGGTTGTTTCATGACTTTGTCGATCCATTCTTTCAATGCTTGTATTTTTTCATCGTGAGTCTTTGCTCCTGAGGCTTTTACTGCGTCTTGGAACAAACTTGAGTTGAAAACAGGATACTGATATCTGTTAAGATATTCGTAGTCCCTCTGTGCTTTAGTGTGATAAAGATTTTCATGTGAGACCAGACAAAAAATTGTGTCTGATTTCAAAAATTCAACTTTTATACTTTTTGAAATAGAGTCCACTTCTTTATCTGTAAGTGAATTAGGTTTACGTCTTATTCTTACCAGTTCTAAATCATTATCCGGCTTCAAATTTGATATAAACACCAATCTTTCATTAGTGTCATCAAGTAGTGTAAATAACAAATCGCGGTATTCAGTCTTTAATAGAGCTAAGGCTAAATAGGCACTTTCTATGTCAAGATATGCGTGGTCATTAGTAGTGTAGACACGAGTTTTACCATAGACATTTATGATAAAAACGAAGCTTGTCAATAAAATAATTATTTTTTTCATTTCCGTAACAGATATTTTAATGTATTTGGGACTTTATTTACAGGAATATTATAATTAGGTATTTTTTTATACGAATTGGCAAATTTGTTGCCGTATAGCTTGTATTTCGATTCGAAAGACATAGAAGATGCATCAGGTCTATTCAGAATCACCCGCTTGACCGCCCCGTTTGTGAAGCAGTCGGGTATTGGCATATCCATTATCGTGGCTTGATCGGTATATAGTGGCATTGTCATAAACATTTCCGCGGATCTGTAGACATAAGTCTTAATGACTTCATTGTTTCATCTATCCATTCCTTTAGCACTTGTATTTTCTCATCGTTAGTTTTAGCCCCTGATTTTTGGATCGCTTTTTGAAAAGAGTAAGAGCCGAAAGGTACGGTATGAACGCAGTCAAGAAAATCAAAGTCTTCTTTCGGAATAAGACCGTAACCATCATAGAGCGCAAAGCAAGCAATAGTATCTGATTTAAAAAACTCTTCTTTTACTCTTGAGCAAATATAGTCAGAATCTTCTGCAGAAAATGAAATAGGTTTTTTGGACACTTTTATCTTTTCTAAGTTATCGCCTGGCTTTAGCAGTGATAGTATTGCAAACCTCTCATAGGGGTCATTAAGTAGAGTAAGCAGCAAATCGTGATTTTCTGCGTTTAATAGGGCTAATGCCAAATAGGCGCTATATATTTCCATGAGAATATGGTCATTAGCGGTGTAGACCCTGGTTTTACCACTTATGCCAACCATGAAAATAAGACTTGCCACGAGAATTACAATTCTTTTCATTTAATGGAATCATTTTTGACAGTTGTTTTCTCAGCCGTTTTTGGCACTATATCAT